>QFCE01000880.1_pt1 | contig 533931 bp, 474 predicted proteins | sample 5346091 | NCBI WGS metagenome assembly QFCE01 (sample SAMN09062252, study PRJNA434731) | Human gut metagenome, whole genome shotgun sequencing project. | isolation source: stool timepoint A chromium assembly | host: Homo sapiens | collected 2015 | reverse complement strand
AACTGGAAACTTGCGTGAAGAAGGAAAAGGAGGTAGTGCAATGAAAAGGAACCAATGGAAGCAGGAGAATATCCGCCTTGGCACCCACGGGGAAGACTATGGAAGCTGGATGTCCAATTCTGTCTTTTACATCATTGGCGGAATCGGAGTTTTGGCCGCTGTGCTGGCTGTCCTCTCTTTTTATGTATTTCATGTCGCTGTTCTCGGTGTGCTGTTTGCCGTCATCACAATCGCACTTGTGGTTTTGCTGATCTGGATCACATGGATCAGGCGGCAGTATGCCTTTGGCGGTGGCAGAATCATGGAACAGGTTCACCGGGTTGTCCTCTCGCACCTGGACTATGACGGTGAGGGCAAGATTCTGGAAGTAGGTTGCGGCTCCGGAGCGCTGACAATCCGTGCGGCTCTGACATGGCCGAAAGCAAAAGTAATCGGTATTGATTATTGGGGCGCTGTGTACAATTACAGCAAGGCACTCTGCGAGAAAAATGCTGCAAGTGAGGGCGTGGCTTCCCGCTGTGTATTTCAGCACGGTGATGCGAAGCAGCTGGATTTTCCTGATGAGAGCTTTGATGTGGTCATCAGCAACTATGTCTATCACAATGTCATGGGTGCAGATATGCAGAAACTGCTGCTGGAAAGCCTGCGGGTATTGAAAAAAGGCGGCGTCTTTGCACTTAACGATGATATGAAACAAAAGATGTACGGTGACATGGAAGGTTTTGCGCAGAAACTGCGGGATATGGGGTATGAGGAAGTACGATTTGTTGATACCGCACAGGAAGCTTTTGGCTCCCACCGTCGAGCTGCCATGATGATGCTAGGTTCTTCCCGGTTGCTTGTCGGTAGAAAGTAATGTATCAAAACAGGAGGTTTGGCTATGTCCAAGTTAGGAGTCGTGGAGGATACACTGTTCGTCCCTATGCTGGGAAGAATTTATGCTAGTGAGCATTACCCGCAAATTTTATATGATAAAAAAGCATTGGAATTGAAAAAGAAGCTGCCTTCAGACTTGATTAAACAGAATATGCAGAGCCAGTATACCCTTTTGGCCTCTGCTTCCCGGTCTGCTAATATGGATCGGATTATTCGGACTTTTCTGGAACGCAGACCGGACGGTGTGATTGTCCAGTTGGGCTGTGGTCTGGAGACAACCTATCACCGATGTGATAACGGAAAGACACACTGGTATGCCGTGGATCTGCCTCATGTAATCGAATACCGGCGGGGACTTCTTCCCGAACCAGAGAGGGAATTATATATTTCCGGGGATGCTTTTGCAAAGGATTGGATCAAAAAAGTTCGCAATGATGTATTTGATGCTCCTATTCTCGTTACTGCAGGCGGGTTATTTCATTATTTTGAGGAACATAAGGTCATTGCCCTTCTGCGTATGATTGGGCAATTTGGAAATATGGAAGTTGTTTTTGATACGGTGAACAAAAGAGGAATGACCATGATGAAGAAAAAATATATGAAACAGGTCGGCCATGCCGATGCACAAATGTTCTTTTATGTGGATTCAGCGGAAGAACTGGCAGCAAAGATCGGGGGTAATGTGAAGGTGATTGCGGAGGAACCATACTATCGTTACATCCCTAAAAATGGCTTAAAGCTATCCACAAAGGTTAGTATGACAGTTTCTGATCAATTCAAGATGGTAAAGATGATACATCTAAAACTATAGTGGATATACAATATCAGAGAGATAGAAATTTATTGTCGAACGGAGTATTTTTACTGTTAAAGAGTTGGAGAAGAACAAAATAGGCGATATAATAAACAGTGGTTAGTTATTGCTGACCACTGTTTATTTAAAAGAGAAGATGATATCAATGGCCAAAAACACAAATAAGATGGCTCTTCCTCAAAGGGTTGCCATGCTTCATGGAACTGGTTTTGGTGCAGAAATCATTTTGTTCATCTTCTAAAAAGTGAAGCAAATTGTTTTGTTGAAGTAATGATCTCATGAGGATCAAGTTTTTGGCAGATCGGTTCGGTCATATCAACCATGTGATCGAACATAGATTGTAAGTCCATCAGGAAATCCTGTTTAAAACGGGTAAATTTTGAGGCATCCGGTACAACATCAAAGCCACAGAGGTCACGCAGTTCCTGAGAGTATTTCAAGAACACAATCAGAAGTGTGTCAGTCGGTATTGAGAAAATACGCTGGAGCAGAAGTGCTTTGAGCATTGGATAAAGCTGGTGCTTGCGAGGTCTTCCGGTTGAAGCGTGAAAATGGGAAACAAAAGAAACAGGAACAATTTCATCAAGATTAATGGTTTCATCAAGAAGTGAAAGGAACTGGTATTTGTCATTGTCGAATTTATTTTGGCAATCATCAAAAATTTCTGCCAAAGAGAACTGCTTATGTGTTATCATGTAGGTATATCTCCTTTAGGTGGATTGGTTGATAGTTTCTCGCAACTCTATTTTACCATAAACCTTGAGGAGATATTTTATTTTAACAACAAAAAAATGCCGTATTTATGCGGCTTGTGGCGTTTCGCAAACGCCTATAATCATCACGAAGCAAATGAGAATGAATATGAGTAAGTTGACTTACATTCGTTGTGGAGATTATGATATACCTGTTAGAGATTGAGCGGACAGCACAGGGGCGTGTGGAAACCATGTTGCCGCACATGATGGAAGTTGCGGGTGTCACGGAGGAACTGAAAGCCTGTGACCCTATGCGCTGGGTGGGGCTGATGAACACGCTGAAAGCACAGGTGGAGGAAATCCTTTATTCCGAACTGATTTTAGAAAATTGAATAACTAAAATGTGAAAGCATTGACGCAACCAAATGGATTATAATTTCATTGGTTGCGTCAATATTTTTGCTGAAACACGAAATCCATATGCCCCTCTTGACAATCCCATTTTCTCTGGTATAATTAAAACGGTGTTTTTAATACAATGTTTTTGAAACAGTGTTTTAAAAGAAAGGCAGGTAATCAATGGCAAGCAGAATCGAAGAATTTGACGAGAAGATTCTTGCCTGCGCGAAAGAAGAATTTTTAGAAAAAGGCTATACGGATGCCTCGATACGGACGATTGCTCAAAATGCCGGTGTCAGTACCAGCACAATATATACGCGGTATTCGGATAAAGAGGGATTATTCCGATTTCTTGTTGAACCAGCAGCTAACGGCCTGAAAGAGCTATTAAGGCAATCATTAAGCAGTTTTTCTTCTTTGACGGAGCGCGAGCAAAACGAAAAATTTATGGAGTATTCAGACCGTGGCTTTGAGGTTGTGATTGCATATATCTATGAATATTTTTCTGAATTTAAGCTGCTGATTACCAGAGCACCGGGAAACTACTATCAGGATTTTTTAGAAGGATTAGTAGAACTGGATACGGGCTGCACAAAAAAATTCTTGATTCAAGCTGGAAGTAAAGCTCTGGCAGAGGGACGCATTACAGATGGATTTTTACACGTTGTTTCCAGTGCTTTTTACTCCGGCATCTTTGAGGTAGTAATCCATGACATGCCGATGGAAGAAGCAAAGAAGTATATCAATGAATTGCGCTCTTTTTATGGTAATGGCTGGAAAGAGTATTATCGAAAATAGGAAAGAAGGTGTGAAGAAAATGCAGAAAACAGAAAAATTTTGTGTGGACGAAAGCGGATGGATACACTGCCCTTTTTGTAAATGCAGAACGCGGACAAAGATACGGGCAGACACTTCATTGAAGAACTTTCCAATATTTTGTCCCAAATGCAAACAGGAATGTTTGATAGATGTTGACAACATGAAAATACGATTATCAGTAGTGCCAGACGCTAAGACGCAGAGCCGATAATTTGTTTGTGTAAATCACATGACAGATTATCGGCTTATTTTTTGAATAAAAGTTAGCAAAAACTAACAGAAGGAGGGATTTATATGAATCAGTCGCAGGGCGGCAATCCATTTGGCAGGCTTGTAGAGTTTGCAAGACCGCATAAGACGGGCTACATCATTTCTGTTGTTCTTGCTGTGTTGGGAGTTGCCTTTGGCATTGTTCCCTATTTTGCAACAGCCAGAATGACGATTGAGTTGCTCTCCGGGAATCAGGATTTATCATTTTATATGATGTGGTGTTTGATTTCCGGCGGTGGCTTTGTCCTAAAAGCGATATTGATGGGGATTTCCACAAGGGCATCCCATGAAGCAACCTTTGCAGTGCTGTCCGAGGCAAGGAGGGAAATTGCCTCAAAACTTACCAGAGTGCCGATGGGCTATATTCTCAACACTCCGTCCGGGCAGCTAAAAAATGGCATGGTGGAACGAATTGAACAGTTAGAGGTTCCCCTTGCTCATGTAATTCCGGAAATGACCTCAAATCTTCTCGTACCAATCGCAATCATCATTTATCTGTTCATTCTGGACTGGAGAATGGCGTTAGTATCGCTGATTACCATTCCTGTTGGAATGATGTGCTACATGGGAATGATGAAAGAATATCCCAAGAAGTATGGGGAAGTTGTAAAAGCCGGAAATCACATGAGCGCAACAACGGTAGAATACATCGGCGGTATTGAAGTCATTAAGGCGTTTAATCAGGCGGATAATTCCTATCAGAAATTTACAGATGCCGTCCATGCAAACGCCGACCTGATTTTAGACTGGATGAAAGACACACAAAAATATTCGGCAATTATGATGAGTGTATGGCCTGCGGCGCTGATTAGTGTACTTCCCAGTTGGGATGCCTGTTTTACATGAATGGTTCCCTGTCATCCGCTACCTTTATTACGGTTATTGTCCTGTCATTGGGAATTGCAGGCCCGCTTGTAGCCGCAATGTTCTTTACTGATGATATTGCAAAAATAGGCACGGTAATGGGGGAGATTGACGGGATATTAAACCAGCCGGAGCTTGTCCGGCCAGAGGGAAAATGCGATTTGCCAAACCTTGATATTTCTCTGGAAAATGTCCATTTTGCATACGAGGAAAAAGAGGTCTTGAAAGGAATTGATCTGACAATTCCCCAAGGAAAGATTACCGCTTTTGTAGGTCCGTCCGGCAGCGGAAAATCAACGATTGCAAAATTGATCGCGTCCTTTTTGGGATGTGACCGGGGGATTGATTACGATTGGCGTAAAAGCGTAAAAGAAATCTCCACCGACCAACTGAACGATTTAATTTCCTATGTATCGCAGGACAATTATCTGTTTAACGACACGGTGCGTAACAATATCCGCATGGGCAAACCGCAGGCAAGTGATTCCGAAGTGGAACAGATTGCAAAGGCTTCCGGCTGCCACGAGTTTATTATGAATCTTGAACATGGATATGAAACCGTGGTTGGCGGTGCCGGAGGGCACTTGTCCGGTGGAGAACGCCAGAGAATTGCGATTGCCAGAGCTATGCTAAAAAACGCCCCGATTGTGATTCTTGATGAAGCAACTTCCTATACTGACCCAGAAAATGAAGCGGTAATACAGGAGGCCATCAGCCGATTGACAAAGGGAAAAACATTGATTGTAATTGCTCACCGCCTGTCCACAATAACGGATGCCGACCAGATTGTTGTTGTAAAGGATGGAACTATCCAAGCGAAGGGAACGCATGAGGAATTATTAAAAGAGTGCAGTCTTTATCATACGATGTGGACAGCCAATATGGGTGCAAAGGAGGTGAAAACAGTATGATACATTCTTTTAGAAAATTTTTTGAATTTGCGGGCCGCCAGAGCCGAAACTGGTATTTAGGACTCTTTTATGAAATCATACGGTGCATTTTAGAGGCTCTGCAATTTGCTGCCCTTCTGGTAGTGCTGGACGGATTAGTCCATGATAATATCACCGCACAGACTGCGCTTCTAGCCTTCGGTATTATGCTGGTCAGTGTGATCGGCACCGCTATTTTCTGGTATCTGGCGCATGGAAAAGAAGGCGAAGGCAGCTACCGAATGTGTGAGGATAAGAGGATTCAAATTGGCAACCGTATGAAATATATGCCGATGGGTTATTTTAATAGCCATAGTCTGGGCAACATCACATCCGTTTCAACAGCGACTATGAGCGACCTTGAAAGCATGTCCTTTGCTGTTATCGTACGGACTTTGGTTGGTGTAATCCACGCAAGTATCTTTTCTGTTGCCATGAGCTATTTTAGCTGGAAGATCAGTTTGATTTTTTTAACTGGCGTAATTTTGTTCATGGTAATTAACACAATGCTCCTGCGCTGCTCCAAAAGATTATCTCCCATACGGTTAGATGCACAAACAGAATTTATGGACGCTGTACTAGAATACATACAGGGAATGAGCGTTGTGCGAGCGTTCCACATGGCAAAGCAATCAAATACTACACTGGAAAAGTCTATTGACGAAACACAGAGGAAAAACCAGCTTATTGAAAGACAGCGGATTCCCTATATAGCTGCCGAGCAGGTTGTCCTTCGGATTGCCAGTGCCACCGCTGCTTTCTGTTCTATCGCGCTTTTTATAAATGGTGCGTTGGAATTAACATATTGTCTGATCATTTTGGTATCGGCGTTCATGGTATATAGCCAGTTGGAAAGCGCGGGAGAAATGTTCTTTTATGCTTTCCATGATCGACGCTTCTATTGACCGTGTGGAGGAAATCAACCAGAGTCCTCAGATTGACATTGACGGCAAAGAGCAGACCCCAGACCGGCTGGACATTGAAATGCAGGATGTGAGTTTTTCCTATGGGGATAAAAAAGTGATCGATCATGTATCGCTTACAATCCCACAAGGAACCACAACGGCGATTGTCGGTCCGTCGGGTTCTGGAAAAACAACACTGGTAAATCTAATCGCACGCTTTTGGGATGTTGACAGTGGAAGTGTTCGTATCGGCGGCATTGATGTCAAAGATTACAAGCTGGACAGCTTAATGAAAAATATCAGCATGGTATTCCAGAATGTGTATCTGTTCCCAGATACGATTGAGAATAATATCAAATTCGGTTCCCCTAACGCCACCCATGAAGAGATAGTGAAGGCAGCAAAGGCGGCAAGGTGCCATGACTTCATTTCAGCATTGCCGAAGGGCTACCAGACGGTAATCGGAGAAAGCGGTGCGACTATTTCCGGCGGCGAAAAGCAGAGGATTTCTATTGCAAGAGCGATTATGAAAGATGCGCCCATCATTATTCTTGACGAGGCCACAGCAAATGTCGATCCTGAAAATGAAGCAGAGCTTCAGAAGGCGATTGAAGCACTGACTCAGGGAAAAACAATTATTATGATCGCCCATCGCTTGAAAACCGTAAAAAATGCGGATCAAATCATCGTTATCGACCGGGGTAAAATCTCTCAGCAAGGTACGCATGATGAGCTTATCAAACAAGCAGGTATTTACGCGGATTTTGTTGGCATGAGAGAAAAAGCTATCGGTTGGAAAATCAAGGCAGACAGCCTTGCATAAAAGAAAGGAGTTCATACAATGGACAAGAAAAAATTGAATGCAAAAGACTTTATCAACATCGGTATCTTTACTGTCATCTACTTTGTTATGTTTTTCATTACGGGTATGATGGGTTATATTCCTATCTTTGCAGTGATTATACCACTGGTTCTAGGAATACTGGGCGGTATCCCGTTCATGCTGTTTCTGACAAAGACCGGGAAATTCGGTGCGGCAACTATTATGGGTACGCTGGTCAGCGTCCTCTGCTTTCTGATGGGACAAAGCTGGATTTCTATTCCGTTTGGAATCGTATTCGGTTTCCTTGCTGATTTAATTTTCAAGGCTGGCGAATATAAAAGCTGGAAACATACTGTACTGGGATATTGCGTGTTTACTGAATGGGTAATCGGTTCCATGCTGCCTATGTGGATTATGAGAGATACTTTCTTTGAGGCGTACAGAAGCAGAGGCGGTACAGACGAATACATCAATGCCATTATGGGCCTTACTGCTAACTGGATGCTTCCGGTAGTCATTGTTTTAGGCATTGTTGGCGGAGTGATCGGCGCATATTTAGGAAAGGCAATTTTGAAGAAGCATTTTGTAAAGGCGGGCATTGTTTAATGAAACCAGAATTATTACTGTCAGTTGATTCGGAGCGACGTTTCTGGCTTGATCCAAGAACAAAGATATATATGCTTGTAATATTCAGTATTGTAATGATTGACGGAAAAACGGACGGTATTAGTTTCTGGTTAAAGCCGATTCTGGCATTGGTACCCTTTTTTCTCCTGCTTTCGGGCAGTAGGAAAAAGGTTGCCATCATCTATCTGATTGTTTTTGTTGTTTCATGGGCGGTGAACATATTTCTTGTTCCGTATATGGGACTAATAGGAACAATTATAATATCGCTGCTGGCTCAATTTGGAACACGATGGTTTCCAAGCGCCATGATGGGCTATTATCTTCTCTCGACTACAAAGGTTAGTGAATTTGTCCTTGCCATGCAGCGTATGCATATACCAGAAGCATTCATTATCCCGTTTTCTGTTATGTTCCGGTTCTTCTCTACAATTTCCGAAGAAGCGGGATCTATTGGAAACGCTATGCGTATGAGAGGAATCACGGGGAAAAATTTTTTAAAGAATCCACAAGCAGTATTAGAATATCGAATTGTCCCTCTTATGATGTCTGTAGTAACAATAGGGAATGACCTGTCTGCGGCAGCTTTGACAAGAGGATTAGGAAACGGAAAAAAGCGTACAAGCATTTGTAAGATCGGTTTCCATTGGAAAGATTTTGCGCTTATGATTATTGTTACTGCTGCCCTGTTGGTGTTCCTGCTTTTTTAGGAGGGCTGAAATGATAGAGTTTAAGGATGTAGCCTTTCAATATGAGCAAGGCAGTTCAAAAGGAAAAATCGAAAATATAAATTTGACTATCCATGACGGAGAGGTTGTTTTGATCTGCGGAGAATCCGGCTGCGGAAAGACTACACTCACACGTTTAATAAATGGGCTTATTCCGCATTATTACGAAGGAACGCTTACCGGGCAGACGATTGTAGAAGGGATAGATGTAAAAAATGTATCCCTTTATGCTTTGTCTGGTGTGGTTGGTTCTGTTTTTCAAAATCCAAGGACACAATTTTTTACAGTGGATACTACCAGTGAAATTGCATTTGGATGTGAGAATTTGGCAATCGACGCAGACGAAATCAATTTGCGGATAGAAAAAACGGTAGGCGCGTTAAAAATCGAAGATTTACTGAATAGGAGCTTATTTGCACTGTCCGGTGGCGAAAAACAGAAAATTGCCTGTGCGTCCGTTTCCGCAATGGAACCGGATATATTTGTACTGGACGAGCCATCTTCCAATTTGGATATTAAATCAATCAGAGAATTAAAAGATGTATTGCGGGAAATGGAAAGCACAGGGGAAAACGATTGTAATTGCGGAACATCGCCTGTATTACCTGATGGATATTGCAGATCGCGTTCTATATATGCAGGGCGGGCAAATAAAAGAAAACCTTTCCATCTCCGACTTCAAAAAGAAATCTACAGGCGAATTGCACGCGCTGGGGTCTTAGAACTTTACAGTCTGAAGATTTTAGTAAAATGCAGAGCACAGTGTGTGCGACAAAGCAGCTATATATCAGGGACTTTGAAGTTTCTTATAAAAATGCTTCCGGAGGGTAAGAAGAAAAAGCGGAAGGTGCTGGATATATCAGATTTGATGATTCCGCAAGGTTCGGTGGTTGGAGTAGTCGGCAACAATGGAGCCGGGAAAACGACTTTTGCTAACAATTTATGCGGATTGCTCAAAACCGCAAAAGGCTGTATGAGCATGAATGGAAAAACTTATATGGCAAATCAGAGAATTAAGACCTGCTATATGGTTATGCAGGACGTAAACCACCAACTTTTTACGGAAAGTGTAATGGATGAAATCTTGCTTAGTCTGGATAATTCAGATGAAGAAAAAGCGAGCGCATGAGGCAGAAAGTATTATGGAAAGTCTGCACATTTCAGAATTTAGAGACGCCCATCCTATGTCGTTGTCCGGCGGACAGAAACAGAGGGTAGCGATTGCCAGCGCGATTGCGTCTGATAAACAGGTTATTGTTTTTGACGAGCCTACAAGCGGATTGGATTATCGGCACATGAAAAAAGTGGCAGAGAATTTGCGGGAATTGAGTTCGTTGGGGAAAACCTTGTTTATTGTTACTCATGATCCCGGAGCTGATTGCGGAGTGCTGCAATTACTTTGTCTTTATAGAAAACGGAAAAGTGCTATGGAGTGATGGATGGAACAGAATAAGCCGGGAACGGTTGCAAAAGTTCTTTGCCTTTGAGGATGACTAAAGATGAAGATTCATGCATCTGGGGAGGACTATCTGGAAGCTGTATTGGTACTTCAAAAGAAGCTCGGTATGGTGCGTTCGGTGGATGTTGCCCGGTACATGGAGGTTTCAAAACCCAGCGTATGTTACGCAGTAGGAACTTTACGAGAGGGCGGTTTTTTGACAACAGACGAAAACCATTATCTACACCTGACCGAACTTGGGCCGGGATGTGGCTGAAAAAATTTACGAACGCCATTGCTTTTTTAACAAAGTACCTCATATCCATAGGTGTTGCCCCTGCAACGGCGGAGGCCGATGCCTGTCGGATCGAACACGATATTAGTGCAGAAACCTATGAGCGGCTGAAGGAATCAGTCACAAAAGAATAATTACATAGCACATGAACCTGCCCTGATTAAGGGGAAAGAAAAAAACCGTTGGTTGGGGCAGGTAATTTTGTGCGTTCATTTTAAAGTATTACCCAAACGGCGGTTTTGAGAAATCAGAGCCGCTGTTTCTTTGCGTTTACACAAACCAATGACGACTTACAGGGACACGGTAGCCGATTGGAGGTTATATTAGCGTGTCTCGGTTGCTTTTTCAAAACTCATATGGTTTACATCAGTTAAAAAAAGCATTGCTGTTACACCTGATAAGTTTAGCATTGCATCGGCATTATCGTTCCATGTGATTCAGCATAATAATGACTGTTCTTGGCGCGCCAGTTTCCCATTGCGGGAATCTGGCGTTTTTTGTTGCCTTTTTTTCGGAGATAATCCGGCTGTATACCGGTGTCGTTCCCCACCTCCATTCGATTCACCCGTCAATCACCCGTGAATCGAAATGGAGGTACATAATGAAGAAAATTAACCTTCGGGAATTTTATCCTGATATTTATACAACAGACTTTTTTGTAGATGTGACAGAGGAAGTAGTGGAAACTATTCGAGCAGCTGAACGTGCGGAGGCTGCGTATGAGCGAAAGATGTATCGTTATAAAGCGCAGTATTCTCTGGATTGCGGGAATGGCATTGAAAATGCGGTGCCATTGAAGCCGCAAACACCGGAGATGCTTCTGGAGGAAAAACAGTTTCAAGAGCAGGTCTATGCCGCTGTGATGAAGCTGCCAGAGAAACAGGCAAAGAGGATTTATGCCCGATACTATCTGGGAATGACGGTAAATGAAATTGCCGAAGTAGAAGGTGTAGACCCAAGCCGTGTCCGCGACAGTATCCGACGTGGCTTAAAACAGCTTGGGAAATATTTTTGATAAAATTTCATTTGATGCGCCTGTTTTTTGTTTTTTTTGTCAGTGTTAATAAGAAGGACAAGTTTTCCTCCTTCATCAGTACCGATTTTATAAATAAAAAAGAAAAAATGTGTTTTAGAGGACGTAGGACTTCTGTTGCTGTAGGCTTTCCTTGACTGCTTCCAAAATATGCAGTATTATATGATTAACTTTGACTAACCAAGAAAGGAGGGCGTACAATGACAAACCAATACATGACGAAGCTGTACCATGATCTGCTCTCCAACTCTCCGCAGACAGTGACAATAGATATTCCGGCTGATATGGGAACAGGTCAGATTTCGCAAGTTGTTACAAAGCAAGGAGCTGTTGTATCAGACTGGAAAATGAACTATTTTTCAGATATGAATGTGCAGGGTGTAAGCTGCGAAGATTATATTCAACTTTTATTCTGCTTCAATGATGGCGTATCGTGGAATATTGCAGATGCACGTCAAAGTGTCAGCATCCAGAAAGGCGAATCATGCATTTATCGGGGACATGGTAAAATGGAATATTTGTGTTATTCTGGGAAGAAAGATTTTCTTTTTAAGAATATAAAAATTCCCATGCCATATTTTCACAAAATTTTGAATGACTACTTTGAAGATAGTGAAATAAACGCTTATGAAAAGAAATTACTGACAGGAATTTCAAAAGTGAGCGTTACCCCGTATATGGAACACATTTTTGCGGAGGTAAAAGATTTTACGCAATATCGTGGCGGTTTAGGGTATCTATTCTTGGAAAGCAAAGTTTTTGAATTGCTGTCTGTGTACTTGAGTGAAGTATTGGAACTCAGTATTCTTTCATCGGGCTATATCAGCATTTCCAAAAGTGACAGGGACTCGATTACCGAAGCAAAAAGGATTATCGACAGTCAACTTGCTTTTGCGCCAAGCTGTGAGGAATTGGCGAAAAAGGTAAATATCAGTGTTTCCAAACTGACAAAGGGATTTAACTCTTTATTTGGGACATCTGTTCACGCATATATCATAGATCAAAGGCTGGAAAAGGCGGCAGGGTTGCTTTTGGAAAGCGACTTGAACGTAAGTCAGATTGCAATGCTGGTTGGCTATTCAAAACCAAGCAACTTTGCGGCTGCGTTCAAAAAGAAATATGGAGTAATCCCCAAGAACTATAAAGATGAAAATACGATTGGCTAAACCTAAAAAAATACCGATTTTGGGTAGAATGAAATCGAGTTTGGGTTGGATATAACAACGAAAATTGGTAGAATTTGCGATGTGGTTAGAGAACATTAACCGCATCGCATTTTTATTTTCCAAATAAAGTGAGGAGGAATAAGTGTATGAAACAAAAGTTAAATGCGAAAGATTTTATTCTCATCGGTGTTTTAACGGCCCTTATGTGGATTATTTGCATGGTTATCAGCACCATTATGAGCGTGGCTGGCCCGGTGACAAATGTATTTTACCCGTCCGTTGTTGCGATCCCGAATGGCATCGTTATGATGCTCCTGCTGGCTAAGGTTCCGAAGAAAGGCGTGTTTACCATTTGCGCCGCAATTCAGGCTATCCTGTTTCTGCTGGTTGGTGCTTTCTGGTTCATTCCTATCGGCTTGGTAATTGGCGGTATCATCTGCGATTTTCTGGTTATGAGCCGGAATGAAATCACAATGAAATCCATGATGGCAGCTTATGCGTTGTTCAGTGCTATCTTCGCTTTTAGTGCTATATGCCCAATCAAATTTCTTCAAAGCGCATTTGTCGGAGCAATGGAGAAAAACAATATTGCCCCGGAGTACATTCAGGGGATGTTGAGCATTACTTCCGTTCCCATGCTGGTAGTCATTGTCGCTGCTGGATTGGTGGGCGGTCTGATTGGTGGCTTTATCGGTCAGAAAGCATTGAAAAAACACTTTATCAAAGCTGGACTTGTTTCAGTAAAATAACAGGATCAGCCCCCTGAAACTTTATCTGGCAATACAGGCCAGCGGGCTGCCTGACTTCAGAGCGTGGGGCTGAGAACAGTCCCGCGCTTTGATTTTTATAGGGAGACATTTGAATGGAAGAAGCACAAATTAAACAAATAATTGAGCGTCAGCCTCTACATGGCTCTGCGCTCCTCGACCCACGCTGCAAGATACTTCTTTTGGTCTGCATTGGCTTTGTCAGTTATTTTCTGGCTGGAGAAGTTGTCAGTCTCGCGCTCATGCTGGTTTATGGGCTGTTTATTGCCTTGGGTAACGGTGGAAAATGGGCTGTCAAAATGATAGTGACCTATATTATTGTTGCTTATCTCAATGCCCTGCTCCGTTATGTCCAAGTTCCGGTTTTAAGTGTGATTATGAGCGTGTTCGGCGTGACGGTCTTAAAATTGATCCCTATCATGATGATGGGACTTTGGATATTGCGAACTACATACATGGATGACTTAATGGTGGCACTTCAACGGATGCGGCTGCCCCAGGCGGTCACAATCCCCCTTGTTGTTATGTTCCGATATATCCCTACTTTACGGATTGAATACCGACAAATCCGAAGCACGATGGATATTCGAGGTATCAGTGATACCGTGTGGAAACGGGTATCCCATCCGTTAGCAACCATAGAATATATTTTGATACCTCTGCTGATGCGGTGCTTGAAAGTTACCGATGAACTGGCAGCATCCGGCACAACACGCGGTCTAGAGTTGGAGTGCAAACGATATGCGCTGCGGCCAATCCGTTTTTCGTGGCGGGAAATTGTGGTATCGCTGTTGGGTATCCTCTTTTTGGTCGGGTTATTGTTTATCGACCAGACTAAAATCGGGGAAATCATTTTATGGAGGGTGTGACGATGATCTCATTTCAGAATTTTAGCTTTCGTTATGAAGAAAGCAAAGACTTTACCCTCCGTGGCATTGATATGACCGTACAGACAGGAGAATTTATTCTTTTGACTGGGCGAAGCGGCTGCGGCAAAACAACCCTGATCCGCTCGCTCAATGGTCTGATTCCGCACTTTTATCCCGGAGAAATCCAAGGTGATCTGCTCATTGACGGTCATTCGCTGCTGGAAATGAAGCCGTCTGAATTGGCCGGACAGGTTGGAACGGTATTCCAAGACCCACGTTCTCAGTTCTTTATGGCGGATACCACGCGAGAATTGGCTTTCGGCTGCGAAAATCTCGGACTGCCCCGCGAGGAAACGATTGACCGCATTGCAAAAGCGGCGAAAGAGTTGGAATTGGTAGACTACTTGAACAGAAGTATCTTTGCTTTATCCAGCGGGGAAAAACAACAGATCGCAATCGGTTCTGTTTATGCGCTGGGACCAAAAGTATATATTTTTGATGAACCATCGGCCAATCTGGACTATGCCGCTACCAAACGGTTGGCAGAAATTATGGGAAAACTGAAACACGCTGGATACACCATTTTTGTGGTAGAGCATCGTTTTTATTATTTGCGCGATCTGATTGACCGAGCCTTTCTGATTCAGAATGGAAAAATTGAGCATGAGTTCACAAGGGAACAGTTTTGCTCTCTGCCTGAAGAAACACGAATTTCTTATGGCCTGCGGACAGCATACCCGGAACGCGATGCAGAACATTATCAGGAAAATCCACATACAAAGGACGAGACACATCGGCTGGAAGTTCACAATTTAAGTTTTGCCTACAAGAAAGGGCCGGATATTTTCCACAATGTCAGCTTTGAAGCTCATGCAGGAGATGTGATCGGTATTCTGGGCCATAACGGAGCCGGAAAAACAACCCTCTTATCTATTCTAACGGGTCTGCTAAAGCAGCAGCGTGGCGAGGTCTGCTTTGACGGTAAAAAACTTACACCACGCCAGCGGCGGGCACTTTCCTATCTTGTCATGCAAGATACGGATTATCAGCTTTTTGCCAGCAGTGTGGAGGAAGAACTATCCCTTGGTATGAAGGATGATTGCAAAGAAAAAGTGGATGAAACGCTGAAAGCACTGGAACTATCAGATTACCGTGAACGGCATCCGGCATCCCTTTCAGGTGGTCAAAAGCAGAGGGTTACTATCGGTGCGGCAATCGTAAAGGGCAGCCCAGTGATCTACTTTGACGAGCCTACCAGTGGTTTGGACTACGATTCTATGGTGCGTGTCAGCAAACTGATCGAACAACTTTCAAGCTCTGGTGTGATCGTGTTTGTGGTGTCACACGATTTTGAATTTATTGTTCGTACCTGTACGGAGGTGGTTCAGTTGGATGATGACGGGGCTATTCAAAATCAAAGGCTTTCACCAGAAATTTTGAAAACGCTGTCCGAAAAATATTTTAACTGATAAGGAGGTTGGAATTATGTTTCAAAAAGTATTTGAGTATGCAGGGCCTCATAAGAAGGGGCTTTATGCAGCAACGGCCATCGTGCTGGTCAGCGTCCTGATGGGTGTCCTGCCCTTTGTGTTGGCTTATCAGGTGATAGCGCCGCTGGTCATGGGTGAATCTATTGGAGCATCCTTTATCATTTCGCGCGTGGCTCTTGTCTTGGCGTGTTTGGTGCTGCAAGCCCTTTTCTATGGCTGGGGACTGAATCTTTCTCACAAAGCCGCTTATGACACGCTGCTCCGTCTGCGAACGGCACTTCAAAAACGGTTTGAAAAGCTGCCCCTCGGTGTCATTCAGGATAAAGGCACCGGCACAGTCAAAAAGCTGTTCGTGGATGATGTAGACAGTCTGGAAGTTTTACTGGCTCACTCCATGCCGGAGGGAATTGCAGATCTGATGATCCCTATTGCGGTTTATGTGGCAATGTTCTTTGTGGATTGGAAACTGGCGCTTCTGTCGCTGGCATCCATTCCGATCAGTCTGATTGCCATGATGACGATGTATTCCGTTGGCATGAAGAAAATGGGGCCTTACTACATGGCCGGACAGAAGATGAACAATACCATTATTGAGTACATTAACGGTATGGAAGTTGTCAAGGTATTCAATAAGGACGCAGATTCCTACGAGCGGTTCCGCAAAGATGTATCAGATTATCGGGACTATACTCTGGCGTGGTACAAGGCGGCGTGGCCGTGGATGGCAATTTACAGCAGTCTGCTTCCATGCACCATTATTCTGACTTTGCCTGTTGGTGCATGGTTCGTTCTCTCTGGCTGGTCTACTCTGCCTAATTTGATCTTGGTACTGTGTCTTTCTTTAAGTATTGGTATGCCGCTGCTGAAATCTCTCGGTTTCCTGCCTACCATGCCCCAGCTTAACTATAAAATTTCTGCATTGGAGCAGGTGTTGGATGCGACGGAGCTCCAGCAGACAGAAGATGCGTTCCACGGGAAAGATGACACCATTACTTATGACCATGTTTCTTTCGCTTATCAGACCACACAGCCCGGCTCGGATGGAAAGCCTGTTGTAATTGAGGATGAAGTTCTCCATGACATTTCCTTTACGGCAAAAGCTGGACAGAAAACAGCCCTTGTTGGTGAATCTGGCTCCGGCAAGAGTACATTAGCAAAACTGCTGATTCACTATTATGACCCACAGAAAGGCAGTATTTCCATCGGTGGGCAGAAACTATGCGATATGAGTCTTGAAGCACTCAACAGCCGTATCTCCTATGTGGCACAGGATCAATACCTGTTCAATACCTCTCTGCTCGAAAACATTCGGCTTGGTCGGCTGAACGCAACGGATGAAGAAGTGGTGGAGGCCGCAAAGAAAGCTCAGTGTATGGAGTTCCTTGAGAAACTTCCGCAGGGTATTCATTCGATGGCTGGTGATGCAGGAAAAATGCTCTCCGGCGGTCAGCGCCAGCGTATTTCTCTGGCAAGGGCAATCTTAAAAGATGCTCCTATTGTGGTGCTTGACGAGGCAACTGCCTATGCCGATCCCGAAAATGAGGAAAAGATGGAAGCTGCCATTGCAGAGCTTGTAAAAGGTAAGACCCTTGTGGTTATCGCGCACAAATTACCAGCCATTATGAACGCAGATCAGATTTGTGTTATGGATCACGGAAAGCTGGTTGCAACGGGCAAACACCAGGAGCTGATCCAGTCCTGCCCAGAATATCAAAAGTTGTGGAAAGCGGCACAGGACAGCGCCGAGTGGAAAGTACATACTGCAAAGGAGGGGAAATAAATGTTTGCTTTGTTTTCAAGAATATTGAAACTTTCCGACCATTATAAGAGCCGTATTCAGGGCGCATTTGTTTGTGCGTTTCTGGAATCCATTCTGTCCCAAATGCCGATTTTTCTGGCCTTTGTGGTTTTGAGTGGATTTGCAAATAAGACAATTACCGGGCAGACTTGTCTTTATGTGGGACTTGGCCTTGTCGCTATTGTGCTGGCTCAGATGTTCGTCCACTATCTTAGTGACAGCCTGCAAAGTGCAGCGGGATATTTGATGTTTGCCGACAAGCGTATCGAATTGGGCGGCCATCTGAGGAAACTTCCAATGGGATACTTCACTTCCGGCAATATTGGCAAGATCAGTTCAGTCCTCAGTACCGACATGGTGTTCATTGAAGAAGTTGCTATGAGTACGCTGGGAAACATGATGAGCTATCTGCTATCCTCGTTGGTTTTGCTGGCGTTCATGTTTTATCTGAATTGGCAGCTTGGCTTGATCGCCTCGATAGTTACTATTTTGGCATGGCTGGTATCTAAGGGGATGAACAAAGTTTCCCTGCGAGAAGCAGCAGGCCGTCAGGAGCAGAGCGAACGGCTGACCGATGCGGTGCTGTCTTTTGTGGAGGGCATTGGTGTTATTAAGAGCTATAACCTGCTTGGAGAAAAATCCGAAGAACTGTCCGGTAATTTCAAGCGTTCCAGAAATACATCGCTTGACTTTGAACAGAAAATGACCCCGTGGACAATGGGGCTGAATATCCTTTACGGTATTGGTATTGCGGCAATTTTTGGCCTGTCTATTGTGTTGGAACAGAGCGGTGCGCTTTCTTTGGCTTATGTGTTGGGGGTTCTGCTGTTTGTATTTGATCTTTTTGGCCCGTTGAAGGCGCTCTATGGAGAAGCCTCCAGACTGACCGTTATGAACGCAGCTCTTGATCGCATTGAAGCGGTATTAGATGAACCAGAACTTTCCGATACCGGAAAGCAGCATATTCCGGCTCAGGCACAGCCGGGACAGCCAGAAGTCCAGTTCAACGATGTTACATTTGCTTATCAGGACAAAGAGGTTCTGCATCATATCAGTTTTGCCATGAAGAAAAATTCTATGACGGCGCTGGTTGGACCGTCCGGCAGCGGTAAGTCTACCATTGCAAACCTGCTGGCGCGGCTTTGGGATGTGAAATCCGGCAATGTGACGATAAGGGGTGTGGATATTCGCAATGTACCTCTGTCGGAATTGATGGATCAGATCAGCATGGTATTCCAGCGTGTGTATCTGTTTCAGGACACCATTTACAACAATATCAGCATGGGAAAGCCGGATGCCACGGAAGAAGAAGTCTATGAGGCAGCCAGAAAAGCCCGCTGCTATGATTTCATTATGGCTTTGCCCGATGGATTCCAGACGGTAGTTGGTGAGGGTGGTGCGACACTCTCCGGCGGCGAAAAGCAGCGCATTTCGATTGCACGCTGTATTCTGAAAGATGCGCCTATCGTCATTTTGGACGAAGCTACTGCAAGTGTGGATACGGACAATGAAAGCTATATTCAGGAGGCCATTTCCGAATTGGTGAAGGGAAAGACCCTGCTTGTAATTGCTCACCGCCTGAATACGATCCAAAATGCTGATCAGATTTTAGTTATAGACAACGGCCAGATTGCACAGCAAGGAAACCATGAGGAACTTTTGATACAGCCCGGTATCTATCAGGATTTCGTCAATATCCGAAAGAGTGCGGCTGGCTGGAGTCTTGCTTAATGGCGAAAGGAGCTGCCTATGAAACTTCATACTGCCGGAGAGGATTATTTGGAGGCCGTGCTTATACTTCAAAAGAAGCTCGGTATGGTGCGTTCGGTGGATGTTGCCCGGTACATGGAGGTTTCAAAACCCAGCGTATGTTACGCAGTAGGGACTTTACGGGAGGGCGGCTTTCTGACAACAGACGAAAAACATTATCTACACCTGACCGAACTCGGTCAGAATGTGGCTGAAAAAATTTACGAACGCCATTGCTTTTTAACAAAGCACCTCATATCCATAGGTGTTGATCCTGAAACGGCGGAGGCTGATGCCTGCCGAATCGAACACGATATTAGTGCAGAAACCTATGAACGACTGAAAGAAGCAATCGAATACATTCCGGCAGAAAACGCATGGGTGCCTATTGAGGCAGACGGCTATCTCTACATTAACTGCCTCTGGGTGTCCGGCTCCATGAAGGGACATGGATACTCAAATGATCTGCTGGAGGCATGTATCCGTGATGCTAAGGCGCAGGGGAAGAAAGGTATTTGCATTCTGTGTGCAGAGGGTCGGAAGCGGGAATTTCTCGCTGACCCGAAATTCCTTACTTATAAGGGATTCCGTGTGTCAGACATATCCGACTGCGGGATCAATCTCATGTATCTTCCCATTGAACCGACCGCACAGATGCCAAAGTTCCGGGAATGCGCGAAGCATCCGGCGATTGAGGAAACCGGTTTTGTCCTCTATTACACCGACCAGTGTCCCTACACCTATTATTGGGTGCCAAGAGTGCAAGAGGTGGCGAAGGAACACGGTATTCCGTTCAAGGTTATCCATATTACTGACAAAGAATCTGCACAGAATGTACCTGCGCCAGTCACGACCTATGCTCTGTTTCGGGACGGTCAGTTTCTGACACAGGGTATTCAGTCAGATAAAAAATTTCTGGCGCTGAGCCGTCCTTTTACATAATTTACTTCTGAATCTCTGCGAGTGCTTTTTTAAACTGTACTGAAAATAAAACGGATGTAAAGAGTACAGCAATAATATCAGCGATTGGCTCTGCCATATATACGCCTGTGGTTGGGTTGGATACCATGTGAGGCATGATATAAATAAGCGGGAGCAATAATACAAATTTTCGGACAACAGCAACAATGATGGAGTTGGCTGCTTTGCCAAGGGAGGTAAATGTCATCTGGCATGCGATCTGGATACCAAACAGGAACAGACCGCCCAGGTAGATTTTCAGCATTGGTGCAGTAAAGTCAACGAGACTTGCATCAGCAGTAAAGATGCCTACAAATATTTCGGGAACAAGCTGTACAGCTGCCCAGAGTGATATGGAGTAGGTTAAGCAGGTAGTCAGCAGTAAACGGAATGTTTTCTTTACCCTGTCCGCATTTTTAGCTCCGTAATTATAACTGGAAATAGGCTGTGATCCCTGTGCGATTCCCTGAAGAGGCAGCATAGCAAACTGCATCACGCTGGTTAAAATGGTCATGGCTCCGACTGCAATATCTCCGCCATAACGGAGCAGGGATGAATTAAAGCAAACCGTTACAACACTTTCGCTTGCCTGCATAATGAAAGTAGCAAGTCCAAGTGTAACGCAAGGAATAATGACCTTGGATTTCAGATGCATATATTTTTTCCTAAGATGAAGCTGTGTTTTTTTACCGCAAAGGAAAAAGATTACCCAGATTGTGGAAACCGCCTGTGACAGAACGGTTGCCAGGGCTGCACCTTTTACACCCATGTGAAAACCAAAGATGAATATAGGATCCAACGTAATATTGCAAATAGCACCGATCAGAACGGAAACCATAGAAGTTGTTGTGAAGCCCTGTGCAGTAATAAAAGCATTCATACCAAGAGTCAGCTGAACAAATAGCGTACCGATCGCATAGATATGCATATAATCAACTGCATAGCTGATCGTATTTTCACTTGCACCAAAAGCCAGTAATATATCTTCACTCCAGATCAGTAAGACAGCAGTCAGAATAAAGGAAACAGCAATCTGGAGAACGAAGCAGTTGCCTAATATTTGTTCTGCTGACTGATTGTCCCGTTTTCCCATATAAATAGATGCTCTTGGTGCACCACCGGAGCTGACCAGTGCCGCAAAAGCAGAAACAATCATGATGATTGGCATACAGACTCCGACTCCGGTGAGAGCCAGACTGCCATTGCCTGGTATATGACCGATATAGATGCGGTCTACGATATTATAAAGCATATTGATAAGCTGGGCGATTACGGTCGGGATAGACAGCTTAAGAAGCAATTTTCCGATCGGTTCTGTCCCAAGAAAATCTTTGTTATCCTGCATGGATAGTACCTCCTTTTGGTATTTTGTGTTATTCATTCAGCATCTGGCATGCATTCACTGCCATAGAGTCAATGATTTCTTTATAAATATGTATCTGTTCCTCAGGGATATTCCGGGTAAGCTTCTGATTGAAATTCTGCTGCATTTCCAGTCCGGCTTTCAGAATTGGCTGCGCCTTTTCGGTGCAGGAGAGTAAAACCTTTCGTCTGTCTCCGGTCACGGATCCTCTCTGCAGATAACCGGCAGTTACCAGTTTATCGACATGGACAGACACTAAGTTCTTTTTTATTTTCCGAAATTCGCTTATCTGCTGGGCAGTACATAATTCAGGATTGTTGTTGAGAAACATCAAAATGTCAAAAGATACCTGTGGAATGTCAAATTCGTGAAGAATAGGTTCGCACATTTTGTTGTAAGCATTTAATACATCATGAAAAAAAGCTACAAATGTCGATGGAGTCATAGATACCTCCCTTTGAATAGTATTTTTTTGAACTGTATCAAATAATACGATAAAGAATAAGGAAAGTCAAGACAAATAATGTGAAATGATGGTTGTTGACGCAGTGGGACAGGTGATTTATACTGAGGACAGATAATCGTGCTGGTCACAGAATATCGACATGGTTATTAGAAATGTTTTGCAGGTGTTTCATACGTATAAGAAAGAACAGGTGTATCATGAAAAGAAAAATCATAATGGTAGTGATGATAGTTGCTGTGATTCTGGCGGCAGTTGCGATTGTATCAATTCTGGCACAGACACCGGCACTGATCTGATGAAGAATCGTTGCAGAGCTGAAAATGGCTATAATGCCTTGACAAAAGCAAGGAAGATATATAATCAATATTAGTGACAAATACTATTATTAAAAATGATTTTGAAAAGGAGGAACTCGTAATGAAATATGTATGTGACGTTTGTGGATGGGAATATGATGAGGAGCAAGGATATCCGGAAGGCGGCATTGCACCAGGTACCAAATGGGAGGATGTTCCGGAAGACTTTGAGTGTCCTCTGTGCTCAGTTGGTAAAGATCAGTTTTCAAAAGTAGAGTAAAATATCTTTGATGCCTCGTTGGGAAACCAACGGGGTATTTTTGTCTAAAATAAATCAAAACTAGATGGAAAGGAATCAAATTATGGATGGGAAGAAAATGGTTGCAGCAGAGGAAAAGCATCTCATACCTTTAGATAAAGTCAATGGATATGATGTACGTCCTGGGTTTTATGGGATTAACGGAGCAACGGCTCTCAGGGAAGGCGTAAATTTTACAGTCTGTTCTCTGGAAGCCACGGCCGTGGAGCTTCTTCTATATCACCGGGGAGAAAAGGAACCTTATGCAATTCTGCCTTTCCCGAAACACTACCGGATTGGAAGTGTGTATTCCATGATTGTTTTTGATCTGGATATCTGTGATTTTGAGTATGCTTATCGGGTGGACGGTCCTTGCATACCGGAAAAAGGTCTGATTTTTGATAAAACGAAGCCGCTTCTGGATCCTTATGCAAGAGCGGTCACCGGTCAGAGCATATGGGGCGAACAGCCTAATCAGGATCATGAATATCGGGCGCGGGTGGTGGTCAATGACTTTGACTGGGGAAATCACGTGGATCCGATCAGACCCATTCAGGATCTGATCATTTATGAACTTCATGTCCGCGGTTTTACGAAGGATGCCTCTTCTGGAGTCAGTCATCCGGGAACCTTTGCAGGAATCAAAGAAAAAATCCCGTATCTGAAGGAACTTGGAATCACTGCGGTAGAACTGATGCCTGTCTTTGAGTTTGATGAGACCATGGGAAGGCGTGAAGTCAACGGCAGGACGCTTCTGGATTACTGGGGATATAATCCCGTGAGTTTTTTTGCACCGAATACCAGTTATACTGCAGACAAAGAGTTCAATCGGGAAGGTGATGAACTGAAAAACCTGATTCGTGAACTGAATGCCAATGGCATAGAGGTGATTCTGGATGTTGTATTTAATCACACAGCAGAAGGAAATGAAAAAGGACTGTTCTTCTCATTCAAAGGGTTTGACAACAGAGTTTATTATATGCTGACACCTGAAGGCTGGTATTATAATTTCAGTGGTTGTGGTAATACACTGAACTGTAATCATCCGGTGGTGCAGCAGATGATCCTTGAATGTCTGCGGTATTGGACGATTGAATACCATGTGGATGGTTTTCGGTTTGATCTGGCCAGTATTCTGGGGAGAAATGAAGATGGTTCGCCTATGAATCAGCCACCTCTTTTGAAAAATCTGGCCGGAGATCCTGTTCTTCGAAATGTGAAGCTGATTGCGGAGGCCTGGGATGCCGGTGGACTTTATCAGGTGGGCAGTTTTCCTGCTTATACCCGCTGGGCAGAGTGGAATGGGAAATACAGGGATGACATGAGAAGCTTTCTGAAAGGAGACTACTGGTTTGCCCAGGCAGCAGCAAACAGACTTACCGGCTCTTTGGATCTGTATACCGGTCAGTATAAAGGATATGATTCTTCCATTAATTTCCTCACCTGTCATGATGGCTTTTCTCTCTGGGATCTGTATTCTTATAATGGAAAGCATAATGAAGCCAATGGATGGAACAATTCTGATGGAGCAGATGATAATCGAAGCTGGAACTGTGGAGTGGAAGGAGAGACCACGGATCCTGAGATCCGCAAACTCCGTCTCAGAATGATGAAAAATGCCTGCATGACTTTGATGTGCAGCCGTGGGACACCCATGTTTCTTGCGGGAGATGAATTTGGCGACACCCGTTTTGGCAACAATAATCCCTATTGTCAGGATAATGAGATCTCCTGGCTGGACTGGACACGGCTGGATATGAACCAGGAGCTTTATCAATTTTTCAGAAAAATGATCTGGTTCAGAAGAGAACATGCGGTGATTCGGAGCGATCAGGGATTGTCAGAGATCGGTTTTCCAGCAGTCAGTGTTCATACGGACCGACCGTGGGAGCGTGCCATTGACCAGGATACAAAGGCTCTGGCAGTCTGCTATGCAGGCGAGACTGCACAGGGAGAAGACCTTGTATATCTGGCACTGAATGTGTATTGGGAGAAGCAGAAGTTTGAGCTGCCAAAGCTTCCGCCAGAGTATGAGTGGAGATGTTTTGCAGATACCGCACTGGATGGATCAGGAGAAGAAAATTTCAGCGCAGCCATCACCGAGTATTGGCTTCATCCCAGATCTTCAGCTGTATTTGTTGGAGTTAAGCGCAGCTGTTTATAACTACCTTATCTGTAACATGACTGCTCAGAAGTCAATCAGAATATTTTATGATTTGCAAACCTGCGTTTTTTTGGTATATTAGAGGATAAAGGGTTTAAAGGAAGGGTTAGATACATGGAAAAAAGAAATGCAAAAGCGTTATTACCAATTGCGGTGTTTGTAGTCTTATATTTAGGTCTGGGTATGTTATTTGAATATGGCCTGGAGATTGAGATGGGATTTTATAAAATCCCTGTTGTCGTTATATTTTTGATGGCATTGTTTGTTGCATGTCTGCAGAACCGGTCACTCAAATTGAATGACAAACTAAAAGTAATGGGCGAGGGAATCAGTGACCCTAATATTATTACAATGATCATTATATTTATGCTGGCAGGAATTTTTGTGGGAGTAGTCGGAAGATCCTCTGCCAACAGTGTGGCATATTTTATATTGTCGCTGATCCCACCTCAGTTTGCAGTGATTGTTCTGTTTGTTGTGAGCTGCTTTGTTTCTCTGGCCATGGGAACATCCGTTGGAACGATCACACTGATCGTTCCCATTGGAATAGCGGTATCCAGAGCTTCTGGATTTTCCACACCACTTTGTATTGCTACAGTAATGGGAGGTGCAATGTTTGGAGATAATCTGTCTTTCATATCTGATACGACAATTGCCGCATGCAATGGACAAGGTTGTAAAATGACAGATAAATTTAAGGAGAATTTCTTCATTGCACTCCCGGCAGCAGTTGCCAGTCTGGTCATAATCTGCATGTTATCTGTAAAGAACTACAGTGGTGGCTTTGTTCAGGAAGAATATCATCTGATACAGACGATTCCTTATATTCTGGTACTGGCAGGAGGAATCATCGGTCTGAATGTATTTCTGGTACTGATCACGGGTATTGTAAGTGGATCCATCATCATGATAGCAACCGGAATGATAGTGCCAACAGATCTGCTTGGAAATATGGGAGATGGTGCGGCAGGAATGTTTGAAACCAGTATGGTTGCCTTACTGGTAGCTGCAATCTGTGCCTTGATCAAAGAATACGGTGGATTTGCAGCTCTGTTATACTGGATAAAAAAGGTATTCAAGGGAAGAAAAGGCGGACTTCTTGGAATGGGGCTGCTGGTTGGGCTGATGGATATTGCAACAGCAAATAATACGGTTGCAATCGTTATGGCCAATCCGATTGCGAAGGAAATGTCAGGAAATTACGGAATCAGCAATAAGAAAGCAGCATCTATCCTGGATACGTTTTCCTGTGTTTTCCAGGGAATCATTCCCTATGGAGCACAGATGCTCGTTGCGATCTCAGCTGCAACAGGACTTGGTGAAACGATCAATGCATTTGATATTTTACCGTTGCTGTTTTATCCTTATATGTTATTGCTTAGTTCGCTTGTCTTTATTTCTTTTGAAAAAAACGCATGATCACAGATTTTTGATGAGAAGGAATGGATGAATATGGAACAGAATTCACAGACGCCGCATAAGCGCCGTGTACGGTACAAGGGGAAATACCCGAAGAAATTTGAAGAAAAATATAAGGAGCTGCAGCCTGAAAAATATCAGGATACGATCCAGCATGTGATCCAGAAGGGAAATACTCCGGCAGGAATGCATATCTCTATTATGGTGGATGAAATCCTGGATTTTCTGAAGATCCAGCCGGGACAGATCGGATTTGATGCGACTCTTGGCTATGGCGGTCATACGAAAGCCATGTTGCAGTGTCTGCAGGGAAAAGGGCATATGTATGCCACGGATGTGGACCCGGAAGAGTCGGCAAAGACCAGAAAACGTCTGGAGGAGCAAGGGTTTGGTGAGGATATGCTGACGATCAAACTTCAGAATTTCTGTACCATTGATGAGATCGCAAAAGAGGTAGGCGGATTTGATTTTATTCTGGCAGATCTTGGCGTATCTTCTATGCAGATCGACAACCCGAAGCGAGGATTTTCTTTTAAGGTGGATGGACCGCTGGATCTTCGCCTGAATCAGCAGAAAGGAATCAGCGCAGCAGAACGTCTGGACACTATTGGAAGAGAAGAGCTGGCAGGAATGCTCTATGAGAATTCTGACGAGCCATACTGTGAGGAACTGGCAAAAGCCATTACGGATGAGATTCGACGGGGACATCGTATGGATACAACCACAAAGCTTCGGGAGATCATTGAAAAAACGTTGGATTTTTTGCCTGAAAAAGAGAAAAAAGAGACTGTGAAAAAGACCTGTCAGAGGGTATTTCAGGCATTGCGGATCGATGTGAACCAGGAATTTGAAGTGTTGTATGAATTTATGGAGAAGCTTCCAGGTGCATTGAAGCCGGGAGGACGGGCTGCTATCCTGACTTTTCATTCAGGCGAGGACAAGCTGGTGAAAGCGGCACTCAAGGAAGGATACCGTGCGGGTATCTATGAAGAGTACTCCAAAGATGTGGTACGCCCGTCCGCGGAAGAATGTGTGCGGAATCCACGGGCCCGTTCTACAAAAATGCGCTGGGCAGTACGGGCAGAGGAGTAATTTCAGAGAGTGATCACCCAGTAGATCAAGCCAAGGATCCAGGAGGTAAAGACTCCATAGAGGATGACAGGACCTGCGATCGTAAAGATTTTAGAACCAATACCGAAGACCTGTCCTTCTTTTTTATATTCAATGGCAGACGAAGCGATTCCGTTTGCAAAGCCGGTGATGGGAACCAGTGCACCAGCACCTCCCCATTTGGCAATAGAAGGATAGATATTAAATCCGGTTAACAGAACACTGAGAAGGACCAGAAGGATCGAGCACCAGGTGCTGGCAGTCTTCTGGTCCATTCCTATATTCAGACCTGTATTTTGCAGAAACTGCCCAAGCACACAGATCAGTCCGCCGGTCAGAAAGGCTTTTCCCACTTCTTTGGGAAGATTGTGGGTGGGCGTGACTTGCTTGACATATTCCTGATATTGTTGTTTCTGTTCTTCATTGATCTTCATATAAATATTCCTTTCCTGAATTGTATAGTTGTGAGTCGGTGTATGGATCCTCATGCTCAGCAATGCTCAAGCACTACCGCGTGTGCGATGCCGGGAATGCTCTGTCCTTCATTGAAGCTGACTTTGGACAGCAGTGCACCGGTGGGGAGAAACAGTACCCGTTTCCATTCGCCTCGGATCAGTCTGGGCAAAATATATGCAGCTAAAGTGGTTGCAGCACAGCCGCAGCCGGAACCTCCGGCATGAGTATCCTGTGTATCTGGATCGAAGATCAGCATTCCACAGTCTTCATGAAGATCCCCTAGCAGAATTCCGCAGTCAGACAGGAGATCTTTGAGTATGGTCTGTCCGATACTTCCCAGATCGCCGGTGATGATCCGGTCATAGTCAGAGACATCTCTGCCGGTGTCGATGAGGTGCTGACGGATGGTATCAGCTGCGGCAGGAGCCATGGCTGCACCCATGTGCATGGAATCTTTAATACCATAATCCACTACTTTTCCGGTGGTAATACCGCTGATACAGCAGTGAGCCTGAGCGGCACAGGGGTGTTCCTCGGCGGCAATGATAAAGGCACCGGAACCGGTGACCGTCCAGGTAGTTGATAAGGGGCGTTGTCCTGCGTATTCCAGAGGAAAGCGAAATTCTTTTTCTGCACTGGCAAAGTGGCTGGAGGTCAGTGCCATGACACAATCAGCAGCCCCTCCGGCAACGGTTATAGAAGCCAGTCCCAGGCTCTCACCACAGGTGGAGCAGGCGCCATACAGTCCAAACAGAGGAATCTGCAATTCCATGATTCCGTAGGAAGTGGCGATTCCCTGAGCCAGCAGATCTCCGGCGAACAAATAGCGGATCTGTTCCTCAGTCATGCCTGATTTTTCCAGAACTTTTCTGGCAGTGCGAAGCTGCAGTTCACTCTCGGCTTCTTCCCAGGTGTTTTTGCCGAATTTGGGGTCAGGTTCAATGCAGTCAAAGAGATGACTTAAAGGACCGTCCCCTTCTTTTTGTCCAACGATAGAAGCAGCTTCCAGGATACGGGGCGGCTGATCGTATGTGAGTGTGGCTTTTCCTGTAATCGTTATCATGTCTGGGTTCCTTTCCAATAAAACAAGATACAGATATTTTTTCAGATCAGAAGGAAAAATATTCGCACATATCAAAATTATGTGAACTTTCTGTAAACTTTTCAAAATCGCGTGCAAAGTGTAAAAAAGTGTGCTATGCTGGATAAGGTTTTGGGCAAGTGACAGGTACATTTGCATTTTTGTGGAGGGACGTACATGAGAAAAAAATCACATCTTGCGTTAGCAGGTTTTTTGATTCAGGGAATGGATCATGAAGTATTGAACCGCAGATGGAGATCCTTTTATTTTGGAAATATTTTACCGGATTGTAAACCATCCTTCGTGACTGTGCGTCATGAGTATGATGGAACGTTCGATATGATGGCTGAGATGCTCCGGGCACTGGTATCAGAGGAAGGCTACTGGTCTATTGATACGGCAGGTTATATGATGGATCTGGGACAGGTGTTCCATTATATTGCGGATTATTTTACCTATCCACATAATTCTCATTATCCGGGAAATATCAAGGATCATTGCCATTATGAGAATCATCTGAAGCATGGTCTGAGGGCATATATCAGAAGTGGTGAGGCAGTGTTTGGCGGAGCCGGTTATAAGAGAAGCTTTTCGACAGCTGACGAGATGCTGGAGTATATTCAGGAAGCACATGAGGAATATATGAAGCAGCCGGGCAGTGTGGAAAATGACTGTAAATACATTACAACGGTCTGCTCCAAGGTGCTGGCATCCATGCCGCAGTTTGCAGAGGTTCCAGTGATGGCATACGCAGGCTGATCGTGGGAGTGAATCATACTGGCTTGAAAATTATTTTATAGAGAATATCATTGGCGTCGTCTGAAGCCAATACAGGATTGAATCGCAGAAAAGGTGCATCCAGTGAGATGCTGTATTTCTGCGATTTATTTTTTACCAGATTTTGTCCGTATGGTGTCTGGTCTTTTGTAGAGCTGATGAGGTATAATGAATCTATTCATTAGAATCAATATAATAAAGGGGAGCAGATATGGCATTACAGTTGATCCTTGGAAATGCGGGAGCAGGAAAATCCCACTATATATTTGAAAAAATCATACAGGAATCCATGGAACATCCGACAAAGCAATATTTGATCATCGTGCCGGAGCAGTTTACCATGCAGACGCAGAAGGATCTGGTCATGATGCATCCGCGTCATGGAATCATGAATATAGATGTCTTAAGCTTCGAGCGTCTGGCACACCGGGTCTTTTCAGAGGTGGGCGGTGAGCACCGGAAGATTCTGGAAGATACGGGAAAGAGCCTGGTGCTTCGAAAGCTGGCGGAGGAGAAGAAGGATGAACTGACTTTGCTGGGAGGAAGCCTCCGAAAGCTGGGATACATTTCTGAGGTAAAATCACTGCTGTCAGAGTTCGTGCAGTATCGGATCGAACCGGAAGACCTTACACAGATCATGGAGCAGAATAAGAGTAATCCTCAGTTGTATTTTAAGCTGAAGGATATGAAGGTGATCTATGAAAGCTTCCGTCAGTATCTGAAGGACACATATCTGACAGCAGAGGAGCTGTTGAAAGCGCTGGAGGATACGGTGGAGCAGTCACGGTCAGTTCGGAACAGTGTGATCGTTCTGGATGGCTACCATGGCTTCACGCCTATCCAGCTGGGGCTGATCGGAAGATTGCTGACGCTTACGGATGAATTGTATGTGACGATGACACTGGATCACAGGGAAGAGCCATTTCAGATGGAGGCGGAGCATCAGCTCTTCTATGCTACGAAAAAGACGATTCAGGATTTGAAAAAAGTAGCTGAGCAGACAGGCGTGGAGATTCGAAAGCCCATCATGCTTGGAAAAGATAAAATCTGGCGGTATAAGGATGCACCGGCACTAAGATTTCTGGAGGAGCATATCTACCGGCACAGCAGACGGTTCTGGAACGAAGAAACCGATGCGGTCACATTGTTTGCAGCGAGGACACCCCGGTCAGAAGTGGAGTGTATCAGCAGAGAGATCCTGAAATTAGTACGGGATGAGAAGTTCCGTTATCGGGAGATGGCAGTGGTCACTGGAGACCTGGATACTTATGGACCACTGTTTGAGCAGACCTTTGCACGATTAGGAATTCCGGGCTTTATGGATGCCAAGCGGGATGTGCTGAAGAATCCGTTTGTGGAGTTTCTGCGGGCATTATTGCTGGCAGTTCAGGAGGATTTTTCTTATGAATCTATGTTCCGTCTGCTGCGAAGCGGCATGACGCCGGTGGATAGGAGAGAGACAGATCTGCTGGAAAATTATGTAATCGCCAGAGGTATCCGTGGATTCTCCGGCTGGAAAAGGGAATGGAAATATCCACTGAAGCAGATGACAGAGGAGGAACTGGCAGAAGTCAATGCGCTTCGGGAAAAGGTACTGTCCGGTCTGGAACCACTGCGAAAGAGCCTGAAGGATAAAAAGGCAGATGCGAAAGTTATGACCAGAAGTATCTATGAATATCTGACAGATCTGTCTGTTCAGGAGCATCTGCTTCAGTATGAGCAGCAGTTTGAGCAGGAAGGAAATCTGAGTCTGGCCAAAGAGTATTCCCAGATCTATGGCATGGTCATGGATCTGTTTGACAAGCTGGTCATGCTGCTTGGAGACTGTCAGGTCTCTCTGGAGGAGTATGCTCAGCTTCTGGATGCCGGATTTTCAGAGATGAAGGTGGGACTCATTCCGGCAGGTACCGATCAGGTGGTTGTGGGAGATATGGAGCGAAGCCGTCTGAAAGACATTAAGATATTGTTCTTTGCAGGAGTCAATGAAGGGAGTGTGCCTCGTCAGAAAGACAGCGGCGGCCTTCTTTCTGAAATGGACCGGGAGACCTTGTTATCCCAGAATGTGGAGCTGTCACCCACATCCCGGCAGGAGACCTGTATCCAGAAATACTATATGTACGTGAATCTAACCCGGCCTTCCATGAGACTTAAATTATCCTGGAGCCTGGCGGATGAGGGTGGTAATGCACTGCGGCCGTCCTATCTGATCCGTTCAGTGCAGGAATTGTTCCCACAGGTGGCTGTGGAGACAGAAGCAGAGCAGGAGCTGTTGGATCGTCTGGCTTCTCCGGAAGGAAATTTAAGTGATGTGACGGAGGCTTTACAGGCAGCCAGAGAAGGAACCTATGATGCTCAGCAGAAGATGCTGGCCAGATGGTATGCGGAGCAGGCGGACTGGAATCAGAAGCTTGACCGCCTGATGGATGCAGTCTTTTACAGTCGAAAGGAAGAACCTATTGGAAAGGCAGTGGCGCGGACTCTGTATGGAACCCTTCTGGAAGGAAGTGTTACCAGACTGGAGCAGTTTGCAGCCTGTTCGTATGCACATTTCCTGCAGTATGGTCTGCGTCTGAAGGAGCGGGAGGAATACGGCCTTCAGGCAGTGGATATGGGAAATGTCTTTCACGATGCACTTAAATATTTTTCGGATAAGATCGAGGCCAGTGAATATGACTGGTTCCATGTACCAGAGGAGAAGCGGACTGCCTGGATGGAAGAGGCACTGGAGCATGCTCTTCAGATCTGTGCAGAAAAAGGTTTGGGGGAGGAAGCAACCGATGCCTATACCATGGAGCGTATGAAGCGGATCGGGCAGCGGACAGCCTGGGCATTGATGGAACAGCTTCGGAAAGGTAATTTTGCGCCGGAGAAGACAGAAGTATCTTTCCGCAATCTGGAGCAGCTTCCGAGTGTATCGGTATTGTTGTCAGAGGATGAACGCATGAGACTTAAGGGACGGATCGATCGTGTGGATATCTGCAGAGAGCAGGGAAATGTATATGTCCGAGTCATTGATTATAAGAGTGGATCGACCCGGTTTGATCTGACCAGTGTGTACTATGGCTTGCAGCTGCAGCTTGCAGTCTATCTCAATGCGGCAATGGATATGGAGAGCCGGGAGGGTGGAGAAGTCCATCCGGCGGGTATGTTTTATTATCATATTGAAGATCCTATGCTGGATTATGAAGAAGAGGAAGACACCGAACGACGGATGCTCAAAGAGCTGGCATTCAACGGACTGGTCAATGCAGATCCCGAGGTGGTGAAGCTGATGGATAAGGAATTGCATGGTTCCTCCGATATTTTACCGATAAGGCTTAAAAAGGATGGAACTTACACAGCGGCATCTTCCGTGGCAGAGGAACAAGAGCTTCTTAGACTGTCCCGTCATGTAAACCGAAAGCTTACAGAATATGGACAGCGGATCCTGGCAGGAGAGGTCAGTCTGGCACCTTATGAGCTGCAGGATGACAATGCCTGCAGGTTCTGTACATTTCACAGTGTCTGCGGATTTGACCGGCGCCTGGATGGCTGCGAGAAGCGCAGACTGACACCGTTAAATAAAGATGAGATCTGGAGACGGCTTGAGGAGGAAGAATCATGAGTGTTGTATGGACAGAAGATCAGAGAAAAGTCATAAATATCCGCAACCGGAATCTTCTGGTATCAGCCGCAGCCGGTTCTGGCAAGACAGCAGTGCTTGTGGAACGTATTGTCTCCCTGATCACAGATAAGGAGCACCCGGTGGATGTGGATCGACTGCTGATCACCACATTTACCAAGGCAGCAGCCGGGGAGATGAAGGAACGAATTGGAAAGGCACTGAGCGAGCGGCTGAAGGAGGATCCTCATAATGAATGGCTGCAGAGACAGGAATCTCTGGTGCATCGGGCACAGATCACTACGATCCATGGATTCTGTCTGTATGTGATCCGCAATTACTTTCATACGATTGATCTGGCTCCTAATTTCCGCATTGCAGATGAAGGGGAGATGAAGCTTTTAAAGCAGGACATTGCCCATCAGATCGTTGAGGAATACCATCGGCAGAAAGATCCGGCATTCATCCGTTTTGCGGACAGCTATGGAAATGGAAACCGGGGAAATGGTCTGGAGGATATGATCCTTAAATTATATGAATATGCCATTGCCAGTCCTCAGCCGGAGAAGTGGTTTTGGAGCTGTGCAGATGCTTATGATATGCCAGAGGATGGAAGCTGGAGTGATTTTGCCGGGCAGGAAGAACTGCTTGCGGAACTTCATACGGCAGCGGGTGATCTGCTGACGGAGATACAGAAGGCGAGAAAGCTTGCACAGCTTCCTGATGGACCGCAGGCTTATGAGGAAGCACTGGCGCAGGATGAACAGCAGCTTACGTATCTGGTGGAAAGTGATTCTGTGGAGTGTTTTCAGACCAGACTGGAAGGAGTCTCCTATGCGCGGCTTCCCAGCCGACGTTCTAAAGCGATGGCGGGTGTGGATGATGCGCTCATCGATCAGGTTATGGAGCTTCGAAGTGTCATGAAAGACGGGCTCAAAGATCTGCAGAAGCAGTATTTTGATATTCCATCAGAGGAGCAGTTTGCCCAGCTTCGTGCGACAGCAGAACTGGTACGGACCTATGTGCAGGTGACTCTCTCCTTTATGGAACGGCTGACAGCGGAAAAACGAAGAAAAAACATTCTGGATTTTGCAGATCAGGAGCACCTGGCATTGAAAATACTGACCCGCGAGGTGGATGGGAAGCTGGTTCCGTCTGAGACTGCAGATCTGTTTGCAGATTATTTTGCAGAAATTATGGTAGATGAATACCAGGATTCCAATCTGGTGCAGGAGGCAATCCTGGACAGTATCAGTAAAAGCCGCAGAGGGCGGGATAATCGGTTTATGGTAGGAGATGTGAAACAGAGTATCTACCGGTTCCGTCAGGCAGAGCCTGGACTTTTTCTGGAAAAATACGCGCGGTATGGCACAGAAGATGGTGGTGTCCGTGTAGATCTTCATCAGAATTTCCGAAGCCGGAAAGAGGTGCTTGATCTGGTCAATGTGATCTTTGAACGGATCATGCGAAAAGAAGTGGGCGGCATCGAATACGATGAGGAGGCGGCTCTGAAAGCGGGAGCTGCTTATCCGGAGACCGAGACCACAAAGCCGGAACTTCTGGTGCTTACCAAGGAAGAATGGGAGAAGCTGGAGCCGGAATGCCGCTGGACAAAGGTGGAAGCGGAAGCACATCTGATCGCTGGAAGGATCCGAAAACTGATGGAAGAGGGACAGGTCACCGAAGATGGGAAACTCCGTCCGGTCCGGTATGGAGACATTGTGATCCTGCTTCGTACCATGTCAGGCTGGAGCGAGACCTTTGTGAGAGTGCTGCAGGAGGAAGGGATCCCTGCCTGTGCGCAGTCCAGAGAAGGATATTTCCAGACTGTGGAAGTGGAGACATTGCTGGCGTATCTTCGTATTCTTGATAATTCGACCCAGGAGATCCCGCTGGCAGCTTCCATGCATGGATTGCTGGGTGGATTCACATCCATGGAGCTGGCACAGATCCGGGCAGGGGAAGATCATCCGGGATTCTATGATGCTTGCAGAGCCTATGCAGAAAACGGGGAACAGGAGGAACTGCGTCAGAAGCTGCAGCGATTTTTTGCTCAGATGGAGAACTACCGGCAGCGGGCAACCTACACATCGGTTCATGATCTGCTGTGGGAGATCCTGACAGAGACCGGATATCTGGATCAGATTCGGGCACTTCCCGGAGGAGAACAACGTCTTGCCAACGTGGAGATGCTGCTGGCAAAAGCAAGAGATTATGAGAAGATCAGTTACCATGGACTCTTTCATTTTGTAAGATATATTGAGCGCATGAAGAAATATCAGATGGATTTCGGTGAGGCTGCCATGACAGGTAAGAACGGTGAGGCGGTTCAGATCATGAGTACTCACCACAGTAAAGGTCTGGAGTTTCCGGTGGTATTTGCGGCAGGGCTCGGAAAGACCTTTAATAAGCAGGATGCAAGAGAAAAAGTAGTCTGCCACAATCGCTGGGGATTAGGACTTGACTATGTGGATCTGGATCAGCGTATGCGAAGAGCAACTCTGGTCAAGCGGCTGATCCGCAGACAGAACCAGCAGGACAGTCTTGGCGAAGAGCTCAGGATCCTCTATGTGGCACTGACCCGTGCAAAAGAAAAACTGATCCTGACTGGTATGGTACCGGAAAAGGTTCTGGGCGAGAAAGCAGACGAACAGCTGTCTTTTACACAGATCACCAGTGCAGACAGTTATTTCAGGTGGATAATCCCGGCACTGTCAGAGGACACCTGTGGAAAACAGTCCCTGATCAATGTGCAGATGGTCTCTCTTGAGACTGTGATCCGGGAACAGATCCGACAGACCATGACGAGAGAACTGTCCAGAACAGAGCTGGAGCAGAGCCTTCTCTATGGTAAGAAGGATGAAGAACTCTATAATCAGATCAATGAGCGACTTTCCTGGAGTTATCCATGGAAGATGCGGGAGACTGCCCGGCAGAAATATAGTGTGACGGAGCTGAAGAAGCTGCGTATGCAGGAAGAATCCGATGCAGCGGAGGAATTATATCCGGAGACAGACATGGTTCCGCTGATTCCGCAGTTTATCCAGAAGACAGAGGAAAAGACAGGAGCAGCCAGAGGTACCATCTACCATACAGTGATGGAGTGGCTCGATTTTGAACATCTGATAGAATTACGAGGAGCACATGTTCCGAAGATGAAGGCAGAGCTGCAGACATTGGTGGGCGCAGGAAAACTATCAGAGGAGGAACTTCGTGCAGTCAATCCCATGGATCTTCTTGATCTGGCAGAAAGCGACTTTTCGGAGCGGATGGCGGAAGCTGCTTCCAGGGGCGAGCTCTTCCGGGAACAGCCATTTGTCATGGGCTTGCCAGCCAGTCAGGTGGATGGAAGTGACTCGGATGAAACGATCCTGATTCAGGGAATTATTGATGCATTTTTCTATGAGGATGGACAGATTGTTTTGTTGGATTACAAGACAGATTATGTGCGTCGTGCATCAGAATTGCGGGAAAAATATCATGCGCAGCTGGAATACTATGAACAGGCATTGAGCATGATGACCGGGAAGAAAGTGAAGGAAAAGCTGATTTATTCGTTTACGCTGGGTGAAGTGATCGAGGTGTAATACGAGGGAGGGGAAGCTATATGAAGCAGACTTATACATATGAGGTAAATGGATTTCAAATCCATGCAGAATATGAGGAAAAAGACATTGAGACGATCTTTATTCCGCTTTTGAAGAAATGGAAGGAAATGCAGAAAAAAGCGGGAAGACGAATTCTTGTATTTTTAAGTGCACCTCCTGGAACCGGCAAGACAACGCTGGTACAGTTTCTGGAATATCTGTCAGAGCAGGAAGCAGATATGGAGCCGATACAGGCCATCGGTCTGGATGGATTTCATTATCATCAGCAGTATATCCTGACTCATGAAGCTTGTGTGGAGGGGAGGATTGTTCCCATGAAGGAGGTCAAAGGTTGTCCAGAGACCTATGATCTGGAAAAACTGCGTGCCAAGATTCATGAGCTGCGTAAGGGTGGTGAGATACGGTGGCCGATCTACAGCAGAGCGATCCATGATGTGGTGGAAGATGCGGTCCTGGTCAACCGGCAGATTATCGTGCTGGAGGGAAACTGGTTATTGAGCAGTGAAGATCCGTGGAACCAGTTGGTGACTCTGTGTGATGACAGCGTGTTCATTGGGGCAGATGAATCATTTCTGAAGGACAGACTGGTGGATCGCAAGATGAAGGGCGGACTGTCACTGGAAGAGGCGACGAAGTTCTGCGAACGAAGTGATTGCAGAAATGTGCGACGACTGATGCGGGCGCACCAGATGGCGAATACCAATCTTATGCTGCAGGCGGATGGGACATATAGAGTATGAATAAAAAAGTCGGTGACATTTTAGTGGCACCGACTTTTTACTGGAAAATCACCATAATCTATACCCGTTTATAGATAATAGGATCATCGTAGCCAAAAGTCCGCTTTCCATTAACTTCCATACTTTCAGATACTTCCAAACAGCTATCAGAAAACTTTTCCCAAAGCTTAAAGGTCATGACTGGAGAGAACTGGCTGATACTGCCGCCTTCCCAGATCCCGTCCTTTTCATGATACAGTGCCGGTGTAAATTTTTGGGATTTTTTTAGCTCACTGTAATCAACATTTTTCATAGAATCATAAGAAAATGTATTTTTATCATCTCCCGGAATCTCATAGGAAGAGAGTAGAATGCCGTCCTCATTTTCTGTAATCAGGAAAAGATGCGGAGAAGCATGGCGTTTTCCGTTGGTCTCATAATAACTTTCTTCAACAATGAATTTGCCATTGAAATCTGCAGGGATATTTTTTATTTTGTCATTGCAGACTGTATTTACATGTTCTGCATAAGGATATGATTTTCCAGCTTTCTGCATCATATCAAACTGTTCTTTGTTGTCAAAATGTCCTGTCATCATATCAATAAAATTATCAAGTTTCATCAGATTATTACCTCCAAATTTGAATTTCTCACTACTTTAATGTTTTCTTTTTAAGTAACAAATCACAATTATTATCAATACTGCAATTCCTGTCAGAATAAAAGAAATAGATAAATCACCGCCCAAATTTCCCGCAAGAAATATGGATGTGGGACCATCTGCTCCTCCAATAATGCAAACTGTCGTATGTTCTTTCATTTTCATCAAACTTCCAAGAATAAGCAATAAAAATCCAATACAACAGCCAACGAGACCTAATACTTTTTTCACTGTTTAATTTACCTCCTGCAAATTGCGATTTTCCTACAACAACTATAGAATAAAAATAAGCGGATGTATATTTTCCATTTCCTTACATCCACTTATATCATTGCGATCATTTAAATGTGATAGCCTCTTACATCCAGTTGCTTTCCGCTTCATCCAGCTTCTTCACCAACGTATCTTTAAGAGTGGTAAAAGCAGGAATAAAACTATCACGTATCAACAGAATCATTTCGTCTACTTCATCTTCATTACATATATGGACAGAAGTATTTCTTTTTTTTAGCATAAGCAGCCATACTTCCGAATCACTGATAAATCCTATTTTATAAGCAAGTTGTAGAATTTCACGCGGCGATCCGGTCGAAGCTTCTTCTATGCCATGCATTCTCATAATTTCCTGTAAGGCTTTCCATGCAAGTTCGAAAGAAAGATTAAATTGTCCAATAATTCCTGTTCGATATATATCATTTGTTTCCGCCATCTTAAAATCAGCATTTGCTAACACCGCCAGACAGTGTATGAAGTTATCAAGCTTTTTCATAAATCACTACGCCATCCTTCGCTATTTCTTTTTTTAATTCATCAGAAATTGATGCATCCGCCTGTACCACATCGAACATCAGGAGAGAATGTATATTTTCCTTTACATCCCAATAAAAGCTATTAAAATCTCCACCGTATACTGCGATATCGACATCGCTTCTTTCTGTGTTCGTACCCCGTGCGCGGGAGCCAAACAGTACGATTTTTGTGACAGCATACCTTTGTGCAAAAGAACAAAGTTCCCTTACTATTCGATCCGATAAATGATATTTCATATTCAGTATTGACCCCTTTATATAAAATAAGTTCCAATATTTATTTTTAGCTTAGCATAATTTTTCCTGATTAACAAGTTGTCCATACTAATCACATTTCCAAACTTGAAGCTATTCAACTCGAATACTTACGGGGTACAGGGTGAGATTGCCCCCACCCTCAACTTTATACCATTTATCCTTTTCGAGGTTGATTTTTTCTGTCACACCATGTGTAATGTACCCGATTATGTACTGTTCTCCTGTTTCAATATCAGTAAAGACTACATCCGTATCGCTATCGCCACTTACTTTTACAGTTCCCCAAAGTGGCTGTATTTGTTCTGCTTTTATTATACCTTCGCCATTTGAAAGAGTGATGGTATGCTTTTTCTGGATAATGGAACAAATCAAAAGCACGATCAGAAAGGCAACTATCGCACACAGCACCAAACGCTTCATTTTCATCAAGACACCTCCTGCAAATTTTAAGTTGTCGATTCCTTTATTATCTAATCTGTTAGCAATCTATTCAACAGCATCTGCCTGTTGTTGATAAACATTTCTGTTACCTGATAACTCTCTGTTTCTTCATATTCGCATAAATGGATGCTTCCATTATCAAAACAATAGATGTCTGCATCTGGTATTCCTAACAAAATCGGTGAATGTGTAACGATGATAAACTGCGCTCCCTCTTTTGCACAGCTATATATTTGCGTCAGCAATGTAAGCTGTCTCTGTGGTGATAATGCAGCTTCTGGCTCATCAAAAAGATATAAACCATTTGGACGCAGATGATTCTGAGCCAATGCGAGAAAACTTTCTCCATGTGATTTTTCATGATATTTAGCGGAAGGATGCTTGAGATCTGCATATTCTTCTTCCTGCGTTGCAACGTTATAAAAACTTTCCGCTCTAAGAAAATATCCCCACTTTTCCTTCCGATAGCCTTTGGAAATTCTTATGGCATCACACAACTCGGAATGCGTATCATGCGTAGAAAAAACATAATTCTTTGTTCCTCCCTCAGGATTAAAACCATGTGCTACGGCAAGTGCCTCCAATAAAGTTGATTTACCACTGCCATTTTCTCCGACAAAAAAGGTTATTGATTTATTGAAATCAAGTCTTTCAATCCCCTTAAAAGCTTCAATGCTCTTTAAATAACTGTCGTTATCGATTCTATTCCAATCAAACATGACTCCTTGTATGAATTGATTATTCAACGAATCACCCTCCTGCAAAAACACTTTCTAAACTCGATAATAATCCCATACGATGTGTCAAAACGCATCTATGGTCCAAGGCTGTCGCCCTGGACGGATATCTTATAGGCCTGCCTTATATACTGAGTCCTACAGAGATGAATGTAACCGCTTTTTTACCCTTTTCAAATTTGAAATAGACCATCAGTATTTTCACGATTCCGGTAATCGTCAAGCTGATAAACAATGCCCAATAGATCCTGATTATGAAAGCATTGCTATCTACATACCCAAAGAGATTTACCGAATAGATATATCCATTTTCCGGCTCTTATTTCTCCTCCACTACCTGGAAGATGAAGAACTTCAAGTAATAACTCTCATCTGCCGCCCACAGGATCGGATGATCCGGAGCCTGGGTACGGAACTCTACCTGGCGGAGACGCTTATGGGTTGCCTTGGCAGCTTCTTTGACGGTCTTTGCCAGCAGTTCCTGGGTCATAAAATGAGAGCAGGAGCAGGTGGCGAGATAGTCGCCATCTTTGACAAGCTTCAGTCCTTTCATATTGATCTCACGATAACCTTTGATGGCGTTTTTGGTTGCCTCACGGGATTTTGTGAATGCCGGTGGATCTAAGATGACTACATCGTATTTTTCGCCAGCAGCAGCAAGCTTTGGTAATTCGTCCAGTACATTGGCACAGCGGAAATGGACAGTATTCTCCAGATGATTCAGGAGGGCATTTGCCTCTGCCTGTGCTACGGCATATTCAGAGATATCAAGCCCGGTTACTTCTGAAGCTCCTGCGATTCCTGCGTTCAGTGCAAAGGTTCCCATGTGGGTGAAGCAGTCCAGCACCTTTTTGCCTTTGCAGATCCGCTGCATGGCAAGGCGGTTGTATTTCTGGTCCAGGAAGAATCCGGTCTTCTGACCATTTACCACATCGACCATATAGTGCACACCATTTTCCACGATTTCTACATTGGTATCAAATTCTTCTCCGATAAACTGTTTGACTTTCGGAAGACCTTCTTTGGTACGTTCATTGGCATCGCTGCGCTCATAGACACCGCGGATTGTGATGTCATCTGCGGCAAGAATCTCTTTTAACAGAGAGACGATGGTCTCCTTGAACTGTTCCATTCCCAGTGCCAGACATTCCACAACCAGTACATCTTTATATTTATCAATGACCAGTCCCGGCAGGAAATCTGCTTCTCCGAAGATGATGCGGCAGGAAGAGGTGTCCACAGTGGTCTTTCGATAATCCCAGGCGTTCTGAACTCGCATACGCAGGAATGCTTCATTTACTTCCTGGTCTGATTTTCTGGTCATCATGCGGATGCGGATCTTGGAATTCTGGTTGATGAAACCATTTCCCATGGGATAACCGTCAAAGTCATGGACAGTCACCATATCGCCGTTGTGGAAACGGCCGGTGATAGTGTCGATCTCGTTGTCATAGATCCAGGCACCGCCGGATTTGATGGTGCGGCCTTCGCCTTTTTTCAAAGTTACGATTGTATGATACATAGATGATCCTCTTTTCTATTATTATCAGAATAAAATGATATCGAGGTCAAAAGCCCCCGCCTTTGATGCCTACGAATTGCTTCGTGCTACGCACTCCCACAATCCTACCCAATATTCGCATATCGTGGGATTATCATCCCACTTTTATGCTCATATCGGGGCGGGTCCTAAGGTCTTTCACCCACCTATGAGCAAGCTCATGTGGGCTTAGACCTTTTGACCCTGGCATCATAAAATAAGTGTAAAGAAATTCGCCTCAAGTTTCAAGAGCAGATTTTCAGATCCGTGCAAATAGAAGGTATAGGCCTTACAAAAATGGTACATACTTCTGGTATGAATATAGAAACAAGGTGGAAAGGAGCATCTATGGAACAACACACATCGGAATCATTTGAAAACCTGGAACCGGCGGATCGGATGAAATACGAGATTGCCGAAGAATTAGGATTATTGGAAAAAGTCCGAAAAGGCGGATGGAAGGCACTGTCATCCCGGGAGACCGGGCAGATCGGCGGAATGGTGAGCAGAAGGAAAAAGGCTCTGGAGAAGGAGCAGGAAACAAAATAAAAAACTGCGGATTTTGCTACGTTGATAACAGGATCCGCAGTTTTGTCTGTATTAGATTCGGATAGGAGAACGATACTCTTTGCCCATCATCTGTTTCTTCTTCTCCTGGAATTCCCAGAAATAATCTTCCCGTACATCGGACCATTCATGGGTGGTGCGGTCATAGACCTGCACATATTCCTCAATGGTCGGATGCTTCCGGACCGTGTTGGTCAGATATTCTTCACCGGTCAGAGGATTGATCTCACCAACCGGACGGGTACGTCGGAAGGCATCGGGAATCTGGAAGGTCGGGTGTGCATCGGAGGTGACCGCAGCTTCTGTCGGACTGGTGGAAGAGGAGTGATCATGAGCGGATTCTGTGGATGTCTCTGTAGATGTTTCCAGCGCATGATCCAGTGAATTCTCATTGATATCCGAGACTGCTTCTTCCAATGCTTCCGCAGAAGGTGTCGCCTGCGCCTGTTCCTGAGCGGCAAGTGCAGCCGGGAAGAGTTCCGGGACTTTTCCATCTGTGGGTTCCAGCTGAATCGATACCTGATAGCCGAGCAGTGCTGCCAGGATCCGCATGTCCTGTTCAGGGAAGTTATCGCGTCTGAGCCGCTGTGTCAGGTTCTGCCGGGACATAGGCATGCCTGTCTTCTCTACATACAGATCTGCCAGCTCCTTGATTGTCATATTTTTCCGTTTCAATAAAATCTTAATCTGTTCTCCGAAGGAAAGTTCCATGGTACGCCCTCCTGCTTATGCTGTCTCTTAAGTGTCTGTTCTGATTATAATACAGTTTCGCAGGGTTGTAAATGTACGAAACCAGCATAGCATAGAAGATAGGACGGAGGTGCTTATGTTGAACAGTCAGAAAGTAGAAGATGAATTAAATCTGGCACTGGATGCCACGCAAAGCGAGCGTGAACGGTCGGCGGGGCTGGAGACAGGGTATGATCCCAAGGCACGTACCTGGGAACTGATTGTAAAATATTCCGGGGATCTGGAGGCAGCAAGGAGTATAGCAGAGGCAGTGACAGAACTGTCAGCAGGTTATGCGATCCTGCTGGTGCAGGAAAACCGGCTGGAAGAGATCATTTCGCTTCCGCAAATTGAATATGTAGAGAAACCAAAGAGGCTCTTTTTCCAGCGGACAGTGGGGAAAAGAGCCTCTTGTCTGACAGGGGTACAAACTGTACCCCTGTCTCTAACCGGGCGGGGCGTGCTGGTGGCAGTCCTGGATTCAGGAGTGGATATTCAACACCCGGAATTCTTAAATCCAGATGGCTCTACCAGAATTGCAGCTCTATGGGATCAGACCATAGAGGGTAATCCGCCGGAAGGCTATGCGCGGGGGACGGAATATACAAAAGCCCAGATTGATGAAGCATTGCGTGACGGAGAACAGATACTGTCCCGCGACAGCAGCGGTCATGGAACAGGGGTGCTGGCAGTGGCAGCAGGAAATGGAGGTGTGGCCAGAGACAGCGAAATCCTTGTGGTGAAGCTTGGTACGCCCAGTCAGAATGGATTTCCAAAAACGACGGAACTGATGACAGGACTTGACTATGTGATCCGAAAGGCTCAAGAATTAGGTATGCCCGTGGCAGTTAATATCAGTTTTGGAAATACCTACGGTTCCCACAGGGGAACGTCTCTGCTGGAAACCTATGTGGATGAGATGAGCAGCCGCTGGAAAACCGTGATCTGTGTGGGAAGTGGCAATGAAGGAGCCAGAGCAGGTCACACCAGTGTCAGACTTCAGAATGGGAGAACGACGGAGCTGGAATTTACGGTGGGAGCTTATGAACCGGCCCTGAGTCTTCAGATCTGGAAGAATTATGCGGACCGGTTTTTCATTTATCTGGCACATCCTGCTGGCAGACAGATTGGCCCGCTGTATGAGCAGCCGCCTGCTCAGCGATATCAAATCGGAAGGACACAGCTGCTTGCCTACTATGGGGAGCCAGTGCCTTACATGGTGGAGCAGGAAATCTTTATTGAATTGCTGCCAGAGCAGGACTATATTGATGCGGGAGTGTGGACGATCCGGCTGGTTCCGGAAAAAATCGTGGATGGAAGAGTGGAGCTGTGGTTTCCTGCCAGTGCGGCTACAGGAAACGGAACCAGATTCTTAAATCCGATGGAGAGCGGCACACTGACGATTCCATCTACCGCTTCCAAGGTGATTACGGTGGGAGCCTATGATGCAGCCACCGATGCATACGCAGACTTCTCCGGCAGAGGCTTTGCAGATGCTGCCTGGCAGACAAAGCCGGATCTGGTGGCCCCAGGAGTAAGCATCCAGACTGCCGCACCGGGAGGCGGTTATGTGACAGTGTCAGGAACTTCTTATGCTACACCCTTTGTGACCGGCAGTGCAGCCATCCTCATGCAGTGGGGCATTGTGGAAGGCCATGATCCTTACCTCTATGGAGAAAAAGTGAAAGCCTGGCTCCGCCGTGGGGCAAGACCATTGCCTGCATTTACGGAATATCCCAATGAACAGGTGGGATATGGGGCACTGTGTGTGAGGGAGAGTCTGAAGGAAAGATAAAGTGGTCGAATTCGACCACTTTAGTTCTTTACCCACCCGGGCAGATAGTAGATCTGCAGTTTCCCAGTAACTTCATTTTTGGTAATCTGGGATTCGATACCAAAGTAGGATTTGATGTTTTCATGGGTAAGCACTTCTTCAGGAGTGCCGTAATCTACGATTTTTCCCTGATACAGGAAGATGATTTTATCGCAGTACAGGGAAGCCAGATTCAGGTCATGGATTGAAGAAAACAGAGTGACATTCTGTTTTTTCAGGATATCCATGATCTGATACTGATAGCTTACATCCAGGTGATTGGTAGGCTCATCCAGTACAATAAAAGCACTTTCCTGCATCAGTACACGGGCAAGCAGTACACGCTGCTTCTCGCCGCCAGAGAGACTTAAGTAGGAGCGGTGTTCATAACCGGTAAGTCCTACTTCGCGAAGACATTTCTCACAAAGCTTTTTGTCTGTGGCTGAATCCCCTTCCAGAAATTTTTTCTTAGCATAACGACCGAACATGACCATATCTCGCACTTCAAAATCGAATTCCACATGATTTTCCTGTGCCATGACTGCCATTTCTGCTGCCATCTTTTTGAAAGAAAAATCAAGCACATCTTTTTCATTCAAGAATATAGTATCTCGGTCTGGCTTGTAGGAGCGGTAAATATTTTTGAGAAGGGTGGATTTTCCGCAGCCGTTGGGACCGATCAATCCTACAAATTCACCGTCTTTTACTTCCAGGCAGATTTGTTCCAGAATGCTTTTTCCACCTATCTGATAATCCAGATTTCTTACCTGTAAACTCATAATCTGCCTCCTTTACTTTCTGCCTGCGCTGCCCTTGCGGATCAGATACAGGAAAAATGGTGCACCGATAAATGCAGCGATCACGCCGATAGGAAGCTCCTCAGGGGCGATAATAATTCGAGAGATCAGATCGGCTATCATACTGAACAGTCCGCCAGCCAGAATGGCTACAGGGATCAGCCGTTTGTGGCCGGAGCCCACAAAGCTTCGCATAATATGCGGTACGACCAGACCTACGAAACCGATCACACCGCTGACAGATACGACCACGCCGGTCAGGATCGTTGCAGTTATGATGATCAGAAGTTTGGTTTTCCGGGTATCCACGCCCAGTGTCTCTGCCACGTCATCACCCAGCAGCAGTACATCCAGCTCTTTGGCAAACAGCAGAATCACAGCAACCGTTATAATACCTACGATTGCCACATATTTTACGCGACTCCAGGTAGCTCCACTTAAGGAACCAACCATCCAGTACTGTGCCATTTTGGTTTTGTCAGAACCCTGATTGAATCCGTAGATGATCAGGTTGGTCACCGCCGAGAAAAATGCAGAGGTGGCGATTCCGGCCAGAACCAGTTGGGTGGAAGTAATACGTCCCTTTATAGATGCAATTCCCAGTGACAGACAGATGGAGATAGCGGCACCTAAGGTGGCACCGAAGATTACAGAGTAGCCGCCTAAGAAGCTGAACCATCCAAGGATGATAACACCGACGGCTCCTGCGGATGCACCGGAGGAGATTCCTAGTACATAGGGGTCAGCCAGTGGATTTTTGGTGAGGGCCTGCATGAGAACACCGCACAGTGAAAGACCTGCGCCTACGATAAATGCCATGAGTACCCGGGGGAAACGGATGTTCCAGATGATATTTTCGGTCTTTCCTTCCCAGGCAATCTGGAAGATGTCTTTCCCGGACATTTTATTGACCAGGATCTTACCGATATCGGAAGCTGACACATTGACAGCACCTATGGTGGTAGAGATGGTTACTGCGATCACAATCAGTATCATCACCAGTGCCAGCGTCAGCCAGAAACGGCCTTTTCCTGAGTTTCCTGTTCCTTTCATATATTCCTCCTACTACAATAAAGAAGGGGAGCTCTTACACTCCCCTGTCAGTTTCCCAGATGTTCTTAGAATTTGTCCGGATATAACTGCTCTGCGATTGCTTTTACAGCGACTGCACTTCCGGCACTTCCCTGCATATCACTGCAGCATGCGGAGAAGATTTTGCCTTCTTTGACAGCGCGAAGATTCTTGGTGAACTCGTTGGTCTCCAGGAATTCCTTTTTATCTGCCACATCATCTCCGGTGTACTCGAGAATCAGAATTACATCCGGATCACGCTCCACAACCTCTTCCCAGGACGGAGTTGCCCAGCCAGCCTCGATATCATCGAAGATGGAGATTCCGCCAGCCAGTTTGATAATGTCGCCCGGCATACCCTGGCATGCGGTAAACGGAGCATCTTCACCAGAGTCATAAGCGAATACAGTGACCGGATTTTCATAAGCTTCATCACCCAAAGTGTCTTTTACTTTCTGCAGAGTATCTTTCATAGCCTGTACTTTTTCAGCAGCTACATCCTGTACCTGGAAAATAGCACCAAGGGTCTCATAATCTTTGTACAGATCCTCAAAGGTTGCTTTGTCGGAGCACACATATGGGAAATAAGTTGCGATACCGTTCTGGTCGCAGAATTCTTTACTGAAGTTTTTGTCTGAAAATACGGAGTCCCAGCCAATCAGAAAATCACATCCGGTTGACAGCAGCTCTTCCTTGGACATATTGGAAAGACCTTTACCCGGTTCCAGAAGCTGTGGGACTTTGTCGCGTGCCGGATACTGGGATACAGTACTCCAGCAGCTTCCTTTCGTGTAGCCAGCCATCTGGTCTTCCAGTCCCAGATCAAAGAAGAAGTCAGCCATCTGATCACCGGAAGCAACGACTTCGGATGGTTTCTTAGTGAAAGTGTATTCAACATTTTCGCCAAGACCGGAACGCTCCAGATTCAGAGTAATGGTGACCGGCTCATAGTCGCTGTCTGCATCGGCAGTTTCAGAAGCCTCAGATGCATCTGTACTCTCCGTTTCGTTGGTAGTCTCTTCTGTTGTTTTGTCAGTAGTGGCTGTGGTATCAGCGGATGTGGAACCGCATCCAGCCAGCATACCTGCTGCAAGACAGGTAGTTAATAATACGCTTACTGTTCTCTTTTTCATGAAAATCCTCCATATAATATGTATTTTGTGATTAGTCCATAAAAAAAGCATCATCTGAACTCTATGGATCAGATGATGCACCCGTTTTCGGCATCTGGACGCACTGCGCCCTATATCTTTCGCAAGTGTCATGGACCGTGACAGCAAAAGAAAAATAAGCAGGTCTTCTGGCTTGCGCGGGTCTTGTCTGTTTTCTCTCTTCCCATCCATGTTTTGAGAAAAGGACAGTGAAAGAAAACAACCCTGTATCGTGCGCTTACAGCGGCGGCACCGCATGGGACTCACACCCATTTCCCTTTTCACCGACTCAATCGAAGATTAGTCGACACTTATTCTGTTAAATATATAACATAGTCATATTTGAGTGTCAAGAGTGTATTGATTATAAATGATAATTCATCATTGAAAAATCTCTTTCTTGTGATATACTGGAAAAGTTGTGTCTGACAACCGAGGATATCCAACGAGAAAGGATTTTTAACTGATGAGTTCTTTGAAACCAATGTTACTAACATGTATGAAAACGTATAGCCGGGAACAGTTTGTCAAAGATGTGACGGCTGGAATTATTGTGGCGATCATTGCCCTTCCGTTGTCCATTGCACTGGCACTGGCATCAGGCGTCGGTCCGGAGGCAGGTATTTTCACCGCAATTGTGGCAGGATTTGTGATCTCTGCCCTGGGTGGCAGCAGCGTACAGATTGCGGGACCGACAGCTGCATTTGCGACGATCGTAGCTGGCATTGTGGCGAAAAATGGTCTGGATGGACTGGTGATCGCGACGATCCTGGCAGGAATCTTTCTGATTCTGATGGGACTGTGCCATTTTGGTACACTGATCCGTTTTATTCCGTACACCATCACCACCGGATTTACAGCTGGAATTGCTGTGACCATCGTGATCGGTCAGCTCAAAGATTTCTTTGGCGTGACTTATCCGGACGGAGTAAAACCCATTGAGACCATGGAAAAGCTTCACGCTTTTGTTGAAAATTGCGGCACTGTCAATCTGTCTGCAGTGATTGTTGGCGTGGTAAGTCTTGCAATCCTGATCATTTCTCCTTATATTTTCAAAAAGATTCCGGGTTCTCTGCTGGCTGTGGTCGCAGGAATCCTTATGGTAAAATTCCTTCCGTTGAAGGCTTCTACCATCGGAGATCTGTATTCTATCAGCAATGCACTGCCAGGCTTCCACCTTCCGGCACTGAGTCTTGCAGCTGTGGAGGATGCAATTCCAAATGCATTTACCATTGCTGTGCTGGCCGCTATTGAGTCTCTGCTGTCCTGCGTGGTTGCAGACGGTATGATCAACGGAAAACATCGTTCAGACATGGAACTAGTAGCTCAGGGAGCAGGAAATATTGCCTCTGCCCTGTTCGGCGGAATCCCGGCCACAGGAGCCATCGCACGTACAGCAGCCAACATTAAAAATGGTGGACGAACTCCCATAGCCGGAATGGTGCATTCTATCACATTGGTACTGGTACTGGTAGTTCTGATGCCTTATGCAGGAATGATCCCCATGCCGACCATCGCTGCGATCCTGTTCGTGGTTGCTTACAATATGTGTCAGTGGAGACCGTTCGCTCATCTGATCCAGACCGCACCGAAGAGTGATATTCTGGTGCTGCTGGTAACCTTCTTCCTGACCGTTGTATTTGATCTGGTAGTTGCTATTGAGATCGGTATGCTGCTGACCTGTCTGCTGTTCATGAAACGCATGAGTGATGAGACGCACGTGGACAGCTGGACTTACGTGGACGATGATTCAGATGCAGTTAATGATCATATGCAGAAACTTGCGAAAGAGATCCGCGTCTATGAGATTACCGGACCGTTGTTCTTTGGAGCAGCCAATGCGATTGAACACATTGTAGTGAAAGATTTTACCAAATGTCTGGTGCTTCGTATGAGAAGTGTTCCTGCACTTGACAGTACTGCTATGAATGCTCTTCAGAATCTGGTGAAATATTGTGAAGCTAAAGGCATCACACCAATCTTTTCTCATGTGAATGAGCAGCCGATGCATGTGATGGAGAAGGCCGGATTTGTGGAGCTGGTTGGAAAAGACAATTTCTGCGCCAATATCTCAGATGCTCTGAAGCATGCGGAAGAAATGATCAAATAAAAGAAAATGTAAATATTTTTGAAAATATGACATAGAACTTAAAAATATTTATATAAAAAGCTGAAAATAAAAAATCATTCAGAAATATCTGAAAAACTTGCATTTCCTAAAGTCTGGATATATAATCATTGCAACAAATGAGTGAAATGCAAGCGTAACAAAGATGTTACTTGGCCTGGGGGCCGGGCAGCATCTTTTTTTGTTATAACGATGAGGAAAGAGACATCGCGCTTGCGCACCGGAGATGGAGGAATGTATGATGCAGACTTTAGGTTACTATGATGGAAAGTATGACGAAATCGACAAAATGGTGGTTCCTTTTGATGACCGTTCTCATTACTATGGTGATGGTGTATATGATGCCACCTGTGCAGGCAATCATGTGATCTTCAATCTGGATGAGCATGTGGATCGTTTCTTTAACAGTGCAGCACTGCTGAAGATCGAGATTCCGCATACGAAACAGGAAGTAAAAGATATTCTGAACGAGATGGTGAAAAAAGTTGACGGAGATGAGCTGTTCGTATACTGGCAGGTAACCAGGGCCGTTGCACCGAGAAATCATGTATTTCCGGAAGGACAGAAAGGACGTCTGTGGGTCATGATCCGTCCATCCAAGATCGGTGATCCGTCCAAGACTCTGAAACTGATGACCGTAGAGGATACCCGTTTTCTGCACTGCAACATCAAGACTTTGAACCTGATCCCGAACGTTATGGCTTCCGAGCTTGGTAAACAGCATGGATGCAACGAGATCGTATTCCACAGAGGTGATATTGTAACCGAGTGTGCACATAGTAATGTACATATGATCAAAGATGGCGTATTTATCACACATCCGACAGATCATTATATCCTGCCGGGTATTTCCCGCGTCCATCTGATCAAGATGTGTAAAGTGGCAGGCATCCCGGTTGATGAAAGACCGTTTACTGTAGCAGAGATGATGGATGCAGATGAGGTTATCGTAAGTTCCTCCAGCAACTTCTGCCTGAGTGCTCATGAGATCGATGAGAAACCGGTAGGAGGAAAAGCTCCGGAAATCCTTGCAACATTAAGAAAACTTCTGATGGATGAGTATCTGACAGCCATCGGCAGAAAGTAGGTGGAACCTATGTGGTCTGTATTCCGTTCCCTTTTCGGGAAGAAACCGGAAGATGGAAGAAAGATCCTGCCGGCTGGAGACTGTGCTCTGGTGGTAGAATTTGGAAATGAGATCAATGAGGCACTGAATCGAAAGGTTCAGTGCCTGAATGAAAAAGTGGCAGCAGCCCATGTGAAAGGAATCGTGGAGACGGTTCCTACCTTCCGTTCGCTGATGGTGACCTATGATCCGTCAGAGATCAGCTTTGAACAGCTGAAAAAAGAACTGTCCGGTATTTCCGTAGAAGAATCTGCAGGACAGGAGACACCTCATCATGTGGTGGAGATTCCGGTATGCTACGGCGGCAGTTACGGAGAAGATTTAAAAGATGTGGCAGCTCACGCAGGTCTTACCGAGGAAGAAGTGATCAAGTTTCATTCTTCTGTAGACTACAATATCTATATGTTGGGATTCCTTCCTGGATTTCCGTATCTGGGAGGACTGGATCCGAAGTTATTTACCCCGCGTCTTGATAATCCGAGGACCAAGATCCCGGAAGGAAGCGTGGGAATCGGCGGAGAACAGACCGGTATCTACCCGCTGGAATCTCCTGGCGGCTGGCGGCTGATCGGAAGAACACCGCTGAAACTTTATGATCCTGACAGAGAACAGCCATTTCTCTATCAGGCAGGAGACTATATCCGCTTTGTACCGATCACAGCGGAAGAATACGAGGCATACCTATGAGTCTGGAAATAGTAAATGGCGGCGCCCTGACAACCGTTCAGGATCTGGGGCGCTTCGGATATATGAATAAAGGATTTCAGGTGTCAGGAGCTGTGGATGACCAGGCTATGCGTCTGGCAAATATTCTGGTGGGAAATGACCAGAAGGAAGCGGTTCTGGAAGCAACGATCATGGGACCGACGATCCGGTTTACTGCTCCGGCAGTGATCGCCATGGCGGGTGCCAACATGACACCGAAACTGAATGGTACAGCGATGCCATTGTATGAAGCAGTGGAGGTTCATGCAGGAGATACGCTTGTGTGTGGATTTGCCATGACCGGCTGCAGAGGATATCTGGCAGTGGCTGGCGGATTTGCTGTGGAACCGGTGCTGGGAAGCCGTTCCACTAATCTGAAATGTGGACTTGGCGGATATGAGGGACGTGCACTGAAGACCGGCGATGTGTTGGAACTTCGGACAGAAAAGGCGACTCTTCCGCATATGGAAAAACGAAAAGTAAATGCGGCAGAAGGAAGTTTTCAGACGCCTGTATCAGCGGATAAACTTCCAGTGCTGCGGGTGGTTCCAGGACCGCAAAGTGAGTATTTCACAGAAAAAGGTCAGAAGACCTTTGCAGAACAGGCATATACGGTTACGCAGGATTCTAACCGGATGGCATGCAAGCTTACCGGAGAAGCAATTGAATTTGTGACCAGCGGAGATATTATTTCGGATGGAATCACAACAGGTTCTGTTCAGATCTCATCCAGCGGTATGCCCATCGTGATGCTGGCAGATCATCAGACAACTGGCGGATACGCTAAGATCGGAACCGTGATCTCCACGGATATTCCGGCTATCGGACAGCGGAAACCGGGAGAAAAAGTGAGATTTTCCTATATATCAGTAGAAGAAGCTCAGAAGCTTAATCTGGAGCGGAAAAAATATCTGGATACATTGGACAAGAAGATCAACGGCTAAGGGAAACAGAGAACAAGGAGGAACACAGGGATGGATTACAGCAGTATGTCACCGGCAGAGGTGAGAGCACTTATCAGAGAAGGAAAGATCACAGGACCCACAGCAGGAATGTGCGCAGGTTATGCTCAGGCAAACCTGGTGATCCTGCCCAAAGATCTGGCATATGATTTCTTATTGTTTACACAGAGAAATCCAAAATCCTGTCCGCTGCTGGAAGTCAGTGATGTGGGTGGAAAAGGTCTGTCCTATCTTGGCAAGAATGTGGACATCTACAAAGACATTCCAAAATACCGGATCTATGAAAATGGAGAACTGACAGGAGAGTATACAGATGTTTCCCGGTTCTACAGAGAAGATCTGGTCAGCTTCCTGATCGGATGCAGTTTTTCCTTTGAGTCAGAACTGCTGGAAGCCGGTATTCCGGTGCGTCACATTGAAGAAGGCTGTAACGTTCCTATGTATCTGACCAATATTCCCTGTGAGTCTGCAGGCGCATTTTCCGGAAATATGGTCGTAAGTATGCGTCCGATTCCTCATCATCTGATTCCGGCGGCAGTGACTGTGACAGCAGCGATGCCGAGAGTCCATGGAGCACCGGTACAGATCGGTTATCCGGAAGCAATTGGTATCAAAGATATCAATAAACCTGATTTTGGTGATATGGTGACCATCCGCGAAGGTGAAGTACCGGTATTCTGGCCTTGTGGTGTGACTCCACAGGCGGCAGTGATGAACAGTCGTCCGTCATTTGCAATCACCCATGCACCGGGACATATGTTTATCACAGATGTGAAAAATGTGTCACTGAAACTGTAAGGATATGAGGAGAAAAAGTTATGAAAAGCGTTGATTTGAACTGTGATCTTGGCGAGAGCTTTGGAAGATATACACTTGGACTGGATGATCAGGTGATTCCGCTGATCTCTTCAGCAAATATTGCCTGCGGATATCATGCATCCGATCCGGTAATCATGGAAAAGACGGTTAAAATGGCGAAGGAGCATCAGGTGAGCATCGGTGCTCATACCGGATTCCCGGACCTGATGGGATTTGGCCGCAGAAATATGGCAGTCTCCAACGAGGAGGCAAAAGCCTATACCAAATATCAGATCGGAGCATTGCTGGCATTCTGTAAAGCAGAGGGTGTAAAGCTTGCCCATGTAAAACCTCATGGTGCATTTTACAATATGGCAGCCAAAGATTATGATCTGGCAAAAGCCATCTGCGAAGGCATCTATGAAGTAGATCCGTCCATCAAGCTTCTGGGCTTAAGCAACAGCAAGATGATCGAAGCAGCCAAAGATACGGGTCTTGCCTATGCACAGGAAGTATTTGCAGACCGTGCCTATGAAGAAGACGGAACTCTTGTGAACCGCCGCAAACCAGGTGCTATGATCACTGATGAAGACGAAGCCATCCGCCGTGTGATCGGTATGGTAAAAGATGGAAAAGTAACCGCCATCACCGGAAAAGAAGTTGCTATTCAGGCAGATTCCATCTGCGTTCACGGAGATGGTGAAAAAGCACTGGCATTCGTCAAGAAGATCAGAGAAGCACTGACTGCGGAAGGCATTGAGATCAAACCGTTCTAAATACATATCGAACATAAAACTTTTCTGACCCGAATGGGCTGGGAGTTCATGTTGTAGTGCAGAGAAAAATAACAAAGGGAAGAATTTGTATGTCATCCATCGGACATGAGATGTCCGTGTGTGTCACACAAATTCTTTCCTTTTTTTACAGCATACAACCATTGAACTTTCAAGTCCCTCCGGGTCAGGAAGGTTTTATGTCATTTTATGCTAAGATAATTTGACCAAAATATTTCTGAAATTCCAGTATAAACAGTATGACAGCTCAACGGACATGTATTATGCTAAATGTATAATGAAATGTATAATAAGTTCTTGTAAGAAGGAGGAAAGGCATGTTATCAGTTACCAAAAGAATAGAAACAGTTCAGCAACCTAAAGGTGGTTATCTGCCGACATCACTTTTTTCCCGATATGAATATGAGGATGATTATGATATAGAGGATATTCTGCCTGCATATAAATCGGCACAGGGATTAGATGTGGATTATATGACACGATTTTTGATGGGATTTTCAAAGGAAGAGGCATTTAGAATATCTTTAAGTGGTGCGGGGAAAGTCCATAGATTAAGGGAGGCGGAAAGTCTATTAAGAAAAATAAATACTGTAGATATGGAATCTGTTGTAGCGGCCTATAAATTGGTAAAATATGATGTTTATGCAAGAACAGGGACAGAATATAACCCAGAATTAGTAAAAGGAGAAATACCAGAAGATATTATATGGAATACAATTAAATTGATAAAAAGAACATGCGTATTTTTTAAGAGAAGTGGACCTGTTATAAAAATTGGATTTACTTTTGAAGGTGGTTATACAAGTTTAGTAAGCAGTGGAGATGGGGATTATCTGACAAAAGAGACTTTATGGGATTTGAAAGTAAGTAAATCGCAGATGAATACTCAGAATACATTGCAGATACTAATGTATTATATATTGGGAGTACATTCTGTTCATAAAGAATTTTCAAGGATAAAAAATATTGCAATTTATAACCCAATACTAAATAAAGCTTATATTTTGAATGTTGAGAAAATCCCTGATGAGATATTTCAGATGGTGAGTTATAAAGTGCTTGGGTATAGTAAATCAAGTTATTCAAATGATTGGAGGAAAGCTGACCCGAAAAACTTTATAGCAGTTCTGGAATTTTTAGAGCCGATGCGGAGAAATCGTTTTGATCCGGATAAATATGAGGATGGAGTGCACGATATTTCATTGACAGATTATTGGTCATATAATATTGGAAAGACAGCTATGAAATATCCTAAATTTGATGATGCAAAAAGTATTAAACTTTTGAAAAAAGGCAAATATAAAATGTTTGTTTTAGAAGAAATAGATGGCAAATATAAACTGTTGTATGGAGCAAGAAGGCATGTACTGAAATATGAATTAACATATTATTATCAAAACATGGAATTGTACGGCGAATCTATTATGCAATACTTCAAAAAATATTGGGATTTTTTATATGAAGTATCTGAAGCAGTTCAAGAAATAGATGAGAAAGAATTTGATGGGAAAGTACATGGGTGTATAGTAGATTTGGATTGGTATAACCATCTTTATATAAATCCATATGATGGTAAGATAGTACCGTATTTTGCGGAAACAATGTATGAAAAACATGTTTATAAAAATATCCGTAATCTGTTAAAGGATCATAAGCCGAATACATTGTTAGAATATAAGCGTCACTTGAAAACAAGTAACACTTTGGCAGACATAGAAAAAAGAAGCCAGCAAAGATGCCTTGTAGATACGTTGGGTAATACAAGTTTAGAAAAAGATATGGAAATAGAATATGGCATAGATATGTATACAATATCAAAAAAATTAAAACAACTTCAATATATCTATGATTATTCTTGGATTACAAGGTGGTATGAGGGGATTGTTTTACCACAACCTCAATTACGTGTAAAAAATACAAGTCCTATACAAAATAGAGGATCTATACTTGGAAGAGTTGCAATAATGGAATGTGGAATGAGAGCAACCGTAATAGAAGATAATGGAAGTAATGATATTACAGTACGGTTTGACGATGGTATGATTGTAGAGCATGTTACAAGAGGCCAGTTTAGAAAGGAAATCATAAAAAATCCAAATATCAAGAAAAGCAGATCCATTGCGATTGCGGCGGTAGAAGGATACGAGTGGGAAAAATGCGAAAAAGTAGAAAAAAGAAAGGCGCCGTCCTATAAAGGAAGAGTTAATCTTATGAAATGTGGAATGGAAGCAGAGGTAATTGAAGATTTTGGAAGTAATAATATTACTGTGCGCTTTGAAGATGGACTAGTGAAAGAGCATTGTACCAGAGCAAGATTTAGTGCCGGAAAAATTTCGCATGATAAATAAGAGATATAGAAAACATCTTGACATGAACCAAAGTTATTTTATTATAAGTTATAAAACATAAAGTATATGGAATGAAAACTGAGGACGGAACAGGCGGCCGGCCCATGAGTTAGGAGATGTGGATTGTCACCCACCTTTTTCGTTCCAATATAATCAAAGACTACTGACAGCATATCACTACCTAGCCCGAAGGGGCTTGAAAGTTCAATGATTGTATGCTGTGAAAAAGATGGAGGCCATGATATGTGTGATGCTGGCGGACATGCTAATGGAGACTATGAAGAAAAGTCTGTAAATAATAATCTTCTATGATAATGATTGAGCTGGAAGCGCTAAATTGGAGCTTCCAGCTCTTGCTATATATATACGACATGATTTCAGGCATGTCAAGAGCGGACGTCAAAAACGTCCTTCTCATCATGCATACAGATTCTGTTATTCTGGGAGTCGTCCCTCATACATAATGCTGAGTTCGCCATAGACCTGTCCCCAGTTCCGAATACTCATAGTCCATTTTTTAGTGGCTTCGAAAGTTGCCAGATACAAGGCTTTCAGGAGCGCTGTATCACTTGGAAATACGCTTCTCTGACGGTTGAGCTTACGGTAGGTAGAATTCAGACTTTCGATAGCATTTGTCGTGTAAATAATCTTTCTGACATCCGGTGAGAACTTAAAAATCGGTGTTATTGCATCCCAGTTATCATACCAGCGTTTCATGGAATTTGGGTATTTTGCGGTCCATTTTTCAGTAACTCGATCCAGAGCCAGTCTAGCCTTCTCTTCATCGGAAGCATGGTAAATCGTTTTTAGGTCGGAAGCGAACGCTTTTCTGTCCTTATCCGGAACATATTTTAGCGTGTTTCTTACCTGATGTACAATACATCTCTGATACTCTGTTTTGGGGAATGCAGCGGCAATTGCCTCTTTAATACCGCTAAGACCGTCAGCGCAGATAATCAGGATATCCTTTACACCACGATTCTTCAGCTCATTCAGGACGGACAGCCAGTATTTTGAACTTTCATTATCACCGACAGTGATTGAAAGAACCTCTTTTTTCCCTTCTGTGTTGATGCCAAGAATGACGTAGGCAGCCAGCTTTCTGATCACCCCATTATCGCGTACGGAATAATGGATGGCATCTATATATAGGATCGGATATACCTCATCCAGCGGTCGATTTTGCCAGTCTTCGATCTGAGGCAGAATTTTATCTGTAACGTCTGAAATAAAGCCTTCTGATGTCTCGAAACCGTAGATATCTTCGATGGTTTCGGATATTTGCCGGGTTGTCATTCCTTTTGCATACATGGAAATAATCTTTTGATCGATATCAGAAATATCCTTCTGACGTTTCTTTACAATCTGTGGCTCAAATGTTGATTTACGGTCCTGTGGAACATCGATATCCATGCTGCCATAGCTGCTGTTTACACGCTTTGATTTATATCCATTGCGGTAATCATCGCTATCAGATCGTTCAGATTTTTGGTAACCAAGATGATCATCCATTTCTGCTTCCATCATCTCTTTGATGGTGCCGCCAAGCAGATCCTTAAGCGCATCCTGGATATCTTCAGCGGTTTCAATATTATACTCCTGAAGAAGTTGCTGAATGATGTTTCGCTTTCCTTCTGTCATTACTACTTTGTGTACAGGTTTCTTTTCTCTTCTTGCCATAATAAAAGGCCTCCTATGATTTATATTTTACCATAGAAGACCTTGCTGTTATTAGCTATTTACAGAAAAAGTTTCACACACTCATAAAAAGGAATCTGGGCAATTTCCCACTGCCAAGATTCCTTTTTTCAATTACATGCAGAAATCTGCTAATTGTTTCCTCTCAATCCATCTGGCCACGCCATCTGCGTCATTGGTTCTGGTAATCTCATCGGCTGCGCGGCGCACTTCTTCCGGAGAATTTTCGACAGCAACACCGACGCCTGCCCAGCAGATCATATCGATGTCATTTTCCGCATTTCCAAAGGCAACGGTTGCCTCTTGTGGAATCTGCAGATAGTCTGCCAGAAAAGCAAGGGCGGTAGCTTTCCCTGCTTTTTCATCAGATATTTCCAGCAAGGTTGGCACAGAAGAAGTCAGATAGATCCCCTCTACCTGCTCAGATATGATTCTTCGCAGTGTTGCTTTGGTCCGTTCATCTCCCACAACAATATCCAGACTGTCTAGTTCTTCTTTGTGCTCCAGCAGAAATGCAAAAATATCTTCCACCGGGCGGCGGGTACTTTTTACATAGGATACAGAATAGAGGCTGGCTCCGAATAAAACAGGATTTTCCACATAGGCACGGGCTGAATAGGGAACTCCGTCCACAAAGCCTTCCACCATGACATGATTCTCTTCTGCAATGGCAAGCAGCTTTTCCACAACTTCAGGCTTCAGCCGACACTCCCGCAGGCGTTTTCCTGTATGTACTTCATAGACCGCCGCACCATTGGAGGTGATGGCATATTCTGCCCATGGAAACTGGATCACCTGTTCCGGTAATGACGCAAAAGAACGACCGCTGGCAACAACAATGTGCATACCATGCTCATGAGCGTTCTTCAATGTCTTGATTGTATATTCTGAGAGTGATTTATCGCTGCGAAGAGTGGTTCCGTCCAGATCCAGTGCCGCAAGACGAATGTGTTTTTCTGTATTCATCATTTTATTCCTTTCAAAATATTTTACTGTATTTTATTTTTTTCATAATATTTTCAGCTTGCCTATGCATTTATTGACACGTTCCGTTTTTATTTGGTACAATGAGTTCGTTATGGACAACTTGTCCATATATGATCGCTCAAACATATTTTATCATAGAAAGAAGGATCTGAGACATGCCAAAATTAAATGAAAATTATCTGAATCTGAAGGCAAGCTATCTCTTTTCTGAGATTGCACACCGCACGGCTGCATACAAAGAGCAGAATCCGGAGGAGGGTGCGAAGATCATCCGTCTGGGAATCGGCGATGTGACACTTCCGCTTGGAAAAGTGGTCATCGATGCATTGCATCAGGGAGTGGAGGCCATGGCTTCTGCAGAGACTTTCAAAGGATACGGCCCGGAGCAGGGATATCAGGAGACCAGAGATGCCATTGCCGCTTACTATAAGAGAAATGGTGTTGATGTGGATGCCGGAGATATCTTTGTATCTGACGGAGCCAAGAGTGATACCGGAAATATTACTGATCTGTTCGGACACGACAATGTGGTACTGGTTCCGGATCCGGTTTATCCGGTCTATGTAGACACCAATATCATGGCTGGAAATAAAGTTACTTATATGGCTGGAAATGCAGAGAATGGCTTCCTTCCCATGCCGAACAAGGAGCAGCATGCGGATGTGATCTATCTGTGCTCTCCGAATAACCCAACCGGAGCATGCTACAACAAAGAGCAGTTGAAAGAATGGGTTGATTATGCACTGGCAAATGAAGCAGTGATTCTGTTTGACTCTGCTTATGAAGCATTTATCACAGACCCGGAACTGCCGAGAAGTATTTTTGCAATTGAGGGTGCTAAGAAATGCGCCATCGAATTCTGCTCGCTCTCCAAGACAGCCGGATTTACCGGAACCCGCTGCGGCTACACTGTTGTTCCGAAGGAGCTGGTATTCAAGGCTTCTAATGGCGAGGAAATGTCTCTGAATGCCATGTGGAACCGTCGTCAGTGCACCAAATTCAACGGTACCTCCTATATCGTGCAGAAGGGTGCAGAGGTTGTATTTTCTGAGGAAGGCATCAGAGAGTGTCAGGAAAATATCAACTATTACAAGAGAAATGCTAAAGTGATCGCTGACACCATGACCAAGCTTGGTATTCGCTTCTTCGGCGGTATCAACTCTCCGTATATCTGGTTCGAGTGCCCCAATGGCATGGAATCCTGGGAGTGCTTTGATTACCTTCTGAAAAATATTCAGGTGGTTGGAACTCCAGGTGCTGGATTTGGTGAGAATGGTAAGAACTACTTCCGTCTGACTTCCTTCGGTAACTATGAAAAGACCGTGGAAGCTATGGAACGATTTGAAAAATTGTTTGGATAGAAGATAAAAAAAATCCGGCTGTGAAACCTGAATTTCACAGCCGTTTTTTTTACACTTCAAATATCAGATCACCATAGGAAGGCATTGGCCATACTTCTTTATCAACCAGCATTTCCAGCTTGTCTATCGGAGCACGAAGGTCCTCCATAGCAGGCATTACGTGATCATGGTAGAAATGAGCACGCTCTTTATTGTCTTCGATGCCGGATGCTTCTGTACTCATCTTGCGAAGGACACGGACCGCAGCATTGGCCTCGTTAAGCAGGGAGGTGATATCCCTGAGCAGATCAGACTGCACAGACGGAGATACGCCAACTGCGTTGAGGGACTGAACAATATTGGACAGGGTACCGGTGTAGTTGATCACAGCCGGAAGGATCTGTTTCACCGTCATGTCGATCATGGTCAGTGCTTCGATGTTGATCGCCTTATTGTAGGTCTCATATTTGATCTCTGCACGGGAATGAAGCTCTGCTTCATTAAATACGTGGAACCGCTCAAACATGCGGATGGATTTCTCAGTCGTCAGTGCCGGGATCGCATCAACCATGGAGCGCAGATTTGGGAGACCACGGCGGGCTGCTTCTTCTACCCACTCCTCAGAATATCCGTTTCCGCCGAAGATGATCTTGCGGTGCTCAGAGATATACTGAATGGTCAGGTCATGAAGTGCAGTCTCAAAATCATCTGCTTTTTCCAGAATATCGCAGGCATCTGCGAAAGCTTCTGCAGCAATGGTGTTGATCACAACAGTAGAATGGGCGATAGAATCGCGGGAACCTACCATACGGAATTCAAATTTATTATTGGTAAATGCAAACGGTGAAGTACGGTTACGGTCAGTCGCATCTTTGGTAAAGTCCGGAAGGGTCTTAACACCAGTGTGGAGTTTGTGACCACGCAGACTGTGGGTTGCATTTCCGGTGCTTAAGAGCTGATCCAGCACATCATCTAGCTGCTCACCAAGGAAGACAGAGATGATGGCAGGCGGAGCTTCGTGAGCACCAAGACGATGGTCATTTCCTACATTGGCTGCAGATTCGCGGAGCAGGTCTGCGTGGATATCCACTGCTTTTAACAGGCAGGCAAGGATCAGCAGGAACTGTTTGTTCTCATGTGGCCGTTTGCCCGGATCAAGCAGATTGATGCCGTCATCAGTGGTAAGAGACCAGTTGTTATGTTTGCCGGAACCATTGACACCGGCAAATGGTTTTTCATGAAGCAGGCAGACCAGACCCTGCTGGGAAGCCGCACGTTTCAGAGTCTGCATCATGATCTGGTTGTGATCAGCTGCCACATTTGCCTCAGCATAGATTGGAGCAAGCTCATGCTGTGCCGGAGCAACTTCGTTATGCTGTGTCTTGGCAGGTACACCCATCTTCCAAAGCTCTTCATTGACCTGGCGCATATAACCACCAACGCGCTGGCGAAGAGTACCAAAATAGTGATCGTCCAGCTCCTGACCCTTTGGAGGCATAGCACCAAACAGGGTACGGCCGGTATAGATCAGATCCTTTCTCTGGAGATATTTATTGCGGTCGATCAGGAAATATTCCTGCTCAGCACCGATGGAAGGAACCACTTTCTGAGAGGTGGTGTTTCCAAAGAGACGGAGCAGACGGAGTGACTGTTCCTGAACAGCTTCCATGGAACGAAGAAGGGGCGTCTTCTGGTCCAGTGCTTCTCCGGTGAAGGAGCAGAATGCGGTGGGGATACAAAGAATCGCTCCAGCAGCATCCTCGCGGATAAATGCAGGGGAAGTGCAGTCCCAGGTAGTATAGCCTCTGGCCTCAAAGGTTGCACGAAGTCCGCCTGACGGGAAGGAGGAAGCGTCCGGTTCTCCCTTTATCAGATCTTTTCCTGAAAATTCCATCAGAACAGATCCATCTTCCTTTGGCGAGGTAATAAAAGCGTCATGTTTCTCGGCGGTGAAGCCAGTCAGCGGCTGGAACCAGTGTGTATAATGTGTAGCTCCCTTTTCAATTGCCCATTTCTTGATGGCTGCGGCTACCACATCAGCGATGGCCGGATCCAGGTCTTTTCTTCCTTCAATAGTTTTGCGGAGCTCATAGTAGATGCTCTTCGGAAGATACTGGCGCATAGCCTTGTCATTGAAGACATTGGTGCCAAAAATATCCATGATCGAATGCGTATTTTCCATAATCCAATCCTTTCCTCTTGATGGTATCAACATATCAACATGACAACAGAACTTATTACTCTGAATAATGAACCTGCTGTCTTTTATAAGATACAATATGAAAAGGAAAATCACAATAGGAAAGTGAAAACTTTCCGATTGTATTATGGATAGAAATTCCCTATAATAGATATATGAAAAGGAGGGATACGGGATGGGGATGAATGAAACTCCTTCCGGAGAACGGATCCACATTGGATTCTTTGGTCGGAGAAATGCAGGAAAATCCAGTCTGGTCAATGCAGTGACCGGTCAGGATCTGGCGGTGGTGTCCGATGTGCGTGGCACGACGACCGATCCGGTGACAAAGGCTATGGAGTTGTTGCCTATGGGACCGGTGGTGATCATTGACACACCAGGATTTGATGACGAAGGATCTCTGGGAGAACTGCGGATCAGGAAGACCAGACAGGTGCTCAACCGGACCGATGTGGCAGTGCTTGTGGCAGACAGTACCGAAGAACTGAAACCCTGCGATAAGGAGCTGCTGGAACTGTTCCGAAAAAAAGAGATTCCATATCTGATCGCCTGGAACAAATGTGATCTGCTGGATGAAAATGCAGAAGAAAAACTTCTGCGGACAGATTCTGACGGATCGATTCCGACAGCAGGCATCTGCGTCAGTGCCCTGCAGAAGACAGGCATTCAGGAACTGAAGGAGTGCATTGCTCATCTGGGTCAGGAAGACAGCGGAAAAAAGGCTCTGGTACGGGATCTGATCAAACCGCTGGATCGGATCATACTGGTGATCCCCATCGACAAGGCAGCTCCTAAAGGGCGTCTGATCCTTCCTCAGCAGCAGGTGATCCGGGATATTCTGGATGGAGGAGGAGTGGCAGTCTGTGTGCGGGACCATGAACTGGCACAGACCTTGCAGGTATTTCAGGAGCCGCCGGCTATGGTGATCACAGACAGCCAGGTATTCGCCCAGGTGTCTGAAGTGGTGCCGGAAGAGATCCCTCTTACATCATTTTCCATTCTGATGGCCCGTTATAAAGGACTTCTGGAGGAGGCTGTTCAGGGTGTGACAGCCATTGATCAGCTGAAGGATGGCGATACAGTGCTGATCTCGGAAGGCTGTACGCATCATCGGCAGTGCGATGACATCGGAACAGTCAAACTACCGCGTCTGCTGAGAAGCTATGCAGGTAAGGAGCTGAACATTGAGACCAGCTCCGGTATGGGATTTCCGGAAGATCTGTCCCCATATGCCATGGTGATCCACTGCGGTGGATGTATGCTTAATGAGAGGGAAGTACGTTTCCGTATGAAATGTGCGCAAGATCAGGGAGTGCCCATCACCAATTATGGAATTGCCATCGCCCATATGCGGGGCATTTTGAAACGAAGCACCCAGATGCTGCCGCAGGTGCGGAAAATTCTGGAAAAACAATAAGGAGACAGAGAATGAAAATATCAACAAGAGGCAGATATGCCCTTCGCATGATGCTTGATATGGTCTTGTCGGATTCGGACAAACCGGTGAGAGTCAAAGAGATCGCAGAGCGCCAGGAGATATCTGAGAAATATATGGAGCAGATCATGTCAGTTCTGAACAAAGCTGGTTTTGTGAGAAGTGTCAGAGGACCTCAGGGAGGCTATTTCCTGACGAAAAAGCCGGAAGAATATACGGTAGGCATGATTCTTCGGTTGACAGAAGGAAGTTTAAGCCCGGTAGACTGTCTGGAAGAAGGCGCACCGGTGTGCAATCGTATGGAAAGCTGTACCACCATTCTGCTCTGGAGAAAGCTGGATGATGCCATCCGTGGGGTGGTGGATCATGTGACTCTGCAGGATCTGGTGGACTGGAGCCAGGAACAGAATCACGATTATATTATTTAAAATCACTCCGGGGTCCTGGTGAAGGCTCCGGAGTAACTAAGACAAGTAGGTTAGCATAGACTAATAATAAGATGGGAGAAAGATATATGACGGTAGAGGTGATCAAAGGTATTCTCATTCCATTCCTCGGGACATCGGCAGGAGCGGGATGTGTATTCTTTATGAGAGGGAAGATTCATCCGTTGGTACAACGGGCATTGATTGGATTTGCATCAGGAGTTATGGTGGCGGCATCAATCTGGAGTTTGTTGATACCGGCCATGGAACAGGTGACATCAGAAGGTATTGCAAAGGTGATTCCGGCAGTAGCGGGATTCTGGTTTGGCATTCTATTTTTGTTGCTGCTTGATCATGTGATCCCGCATCTGCATATGAACAGCGAAGAAGCAGAAGGGCCGGAACGCGCAAGGACAAAATTACAGCGTACGACCATGCTGGTGCTGGCTGTGACTCTTCACAATATTCCAGAAGGAATGGCAGTGGGCGTGGTCTATGCTGGATGGATGTCCGGGGAGACCAGCATCACAGCTCTTGGAGCTCTGGCACTATCAGTGGGAATTGCCATTCAGAACTTTCCAGAGGGAGCGATCATTTCCCTTCCATTAAAAGCAGAAGGCATGAAGAAGGGGAAGGCATTTGTCTACGGGGTCCTGTCTGGTGCGGTGGAACCCATAGGGGCATTTCTCACCATACTTGCAGCAGGACTGATCATACCGGCACTTCCGTATCTGTTAAGCTTCGCAGCGGGAGCCATGATGTATGTGGTGGTGGAGGAACTGATTCCGGAAATGTCAGAGGAACCTCATTCGGATATTGGTACTCTGTTGTTCGCATTTGGATTTACTTTAATGCTTGCATTGGATGTAGTTCTTGGATGATGGAAAAAACTGTGCTATACTGACACAAAAGCGTCCGTCAGGAGATGGGCATAAGGAGTGAATGGATGGAAGTACAGATGACAGAGCTTGAGAGTGCGCTTCAGAACCTCTGGAGTGATGGCTTATATAAAATTATTTTAAGTAATGCTATAAAAAAAGAGTCGGAGGGAGCTGCCTACCGGAAAGTTGTGCTGAACCGAAAGACCAATGGCTGGCAGGCGGAGCAATATACGGAGAAGCAGGTATTTCACGAAAATCTGAAAGCCGATCAGGTGAGACCATTTGTGGAACAGGCGCTGGAACAGGCATTTCGTCAGTGCAGCGGTTGGGATGGAGAGTGGGAGCATACGATCCGCATTTCTAAGAAGGGAAAAGTTACTGGCAGTAAAAAGCGGGTGGCAGCCACCCAGGCACCTAAGGCACAGACAGAAAACAACCGGAAGAAACATTATCTGCTGGAGGAAGGAACCATCATTCCGCCGCTGGTGGATATGGGAATCTTTACGGCAGAAGGCAAGATCGTCCGCACCATGTATGACAAATACCGTCAGATCAACCGTTTTGTGGAACTGATCGATGATGAGATCGATGCTCTTCCCACAGATCAGACCATACGGATCGTGGATTTTGGATGCGGAAAATCTTATCTTACTTTCATCCTCTACTATTATCTGGTGGAACTGAAGAAGCGGGATGTGAAGATCACCGGACTGGATCTGAAGGCAGATGTGATCGCCAACTGCAACAAAGCAGCGAAGAAGTATGGATATGACCGGCTGACCTTTGAGGTCGGTGATATTGGTGGTTATGAGAGCGATGAGCCCATTGATATGGTGGTATCTCTTCACGCCTGTGATACGGCTACGGATTATGCCCTGTATCATGCGATCCGCTGGAAAGCAAAGCTGATCTTTTCTGTGCCCTGTTGTCAGCATGAGCTGAATGGGCAGATGAAGAGTGAGAATCTATCGATCCTGACCAGATACGGAATCGTAAAAGAACGGACAGCGGCATTGATGACCGATGCGATCCGTGCAAATCTGCTGACAGAGAGCGGCTACCGGACACAGCTGCTGGAGTTTGTGGATCTGTCCCACACACCGAAGAATCTGTTGATCCGTGCGGTGCGTGCAGTGATTCCGGGTTCCGCGAAAAAGCAGGCACGGGCAGGGATCGATGCCATTGAAAAAGAATTCGGACTGGAGCCGACACTGGATAAATTGTTGAAAGAGACACATGCTTAATTCAAGGCATATGACAGAGGAGACAGATATTATGGAAGAAAAACATCTGGCATCCGGTAGTGATACCACAGAAAAATTATATTATCACGACAGCCATGGCAGAGAATTTACTGCCACGGTACTGTCCTGTGAGGAGAAGGTTACTGCCAAGGGGAAAAAGGAAGGATATCGGGTAGTTCTGGACCGCACCTTATTTTTTCCGGAAGGAGGCGGACAGTTCGGGGATCAGGGTTGGATCGATGGAATCAAAGTGACAGATACCCATGAGAAAAATGGAGTGATCTATCATGAGACAGAAGCCCCGGTTGCCGTGGGAACAGAAGTAAAAGGTGAACTGGACTATAAGGAACGTTTTTCTAGAATGCAGCAGCACACAGGAGAACATATGCTGTCCGGCATCATTCATCGCCTGTATGGATATGACAATGTAGGATTTCATCTGGGAGCAGCCGAGACCACCATGGATTTTAACGGAGAACTGACATCGGAGCAGGTGCGGGAAGTGGAGAAGCTGGCCAATCAGGCAGTCTGGGATAATATTCCGGTGGAGATTCTATATCCAACTAAGGAAGAACTGGCTTCCATGGATTATCGGAGCAAGATCGAGATCGAAGGACAGGTGCGGATCGTCCGTATCGGGGGTGTGGACATGTGTGCCTGCTGTGCACCTCATGTAAGCCGCACCGGTGAAGTGGGTATGATCAAAGTGATCAGCTGTGACCGCCACAGAGGCGGCTGTCGTATGACTATTCAGTGCGGTGACCGGGCACTGGAAGATTATCGGAAGAAGCAGGAGGGTGTGACCGCAGTGTCTGTAGCTCTGTCAGCACCGCCGGAGAAGGTCGGGGATGCGGTTCTTCATATGAAAGAGCAGATGGACCAGATCCGCATGAAGCTTAATCAGATGCAGGCTTCTTACCTGGCAGGCAAGCTGGAAGAGATCAAGGCGGATGATAAATTTGTCTGCCTGTTTGAAGAAGAACTGGACAACATTGCTGTGCGGAATTTTGTAAATGATGCCTGCGAGCGTTGTCAGGGAATCTGCGCTGCATTCGTAGGAACAGATGAGGACGGTTACCGATATATCATTGGAAGCAGTTCCACCGATGTCAGAGAGTTTGCGAAAAAACTCAACGAGGCATTCAGCGGAAAAGGCGGCGGAAAGCCGGAGATGGTACAGGGATCCTTGAAAGGTTCCAGAAGTGAGATTGAGAAAATGGTGCTTGGATTTTAAACCAAGCACCATTTTTCATGAATATGAATAATATTTATAATTTATAGCCCATTTCTTTTGATATTTTTTGAGAACAATCTAATATATCTGCAATAATCTGTTGCTTTAATTCGTCAGTAAGGATCGCTTTAATAAGACCAATACTAATACCAGCGGCAACTGTTCCATTTAAAGAAAAAATAGGTGCTGATATAGAAATTACACCAAGTTGATTTTCTTCGTTTTCAATAGCATATCCGTTGGATCTTATTTGTAATAATTCTTGTTTTAATTTTTGGCCTGAAGTGATGGTATATGGTGTTTTGGCAATTAGCTTTTGAGAAGTAATATATTTCTCAATTCGATCTTCTGGCCAAAATGCTAAAATAGCTTTTCCCACTCCGGTGCAGTAAAAGGGCAGTCGAGAATTGATTTGACACATAATAGGGAGAACAAAATTGTATTTGCTGACCTCTACATATAATACTTCATTTTCAGATTCAATTCCCAGATGAATGCTTGCTGCATACTTAACAGCCAACTGTTCCATATATGGTTTTGCAATCGTTCGCACATCCAAAAAATTCTCTGCACGAATAGCTAATTCAGCGAGATATAAACCTAATTGATATCTTTTCGTTTCAGGATTTAATTCAATATATTTATGTTGTTCTAATGTAGATAGCAGTCCATATGCCGTTGCTTTATTTAAACCTAAACTCCTGGAAATTTCTGACAATCCACAATTTCCATTGTTTTTAGCAATAAACTCAACAATATTAAGTGCTCTGTCTACAGATTGGATTGTAATTTTGGATTTTTTTTCAGTTTCTTCTTGTGTGTTCATATTTTCTCTCCTTACGGATAATACGTTACAGTAAATTGATAAGAAAAGCAAGAAACATATTTTAGAAATATGATTTGTATTAAGAATATTTTTTCAGTGACATCATATATAAAATGATAATTTTTCAGAAATTTATATTGACACATCTATATGTTTTGTCGTAATATGAATATGCGGTTAGCAATATAATACTGCGGTTGATAATATAAAACAAAAAAGGAGAAGGAACGATGAAAGAAATCACATTTGAAACTGTAACAGAAAAAGAACGAAAAAATATTGAACAGTGTATGAAAGTACTTCCAGATCCAGTGGGGGCTAGAAACTGGAATCCAGATGTTGCTGTAATCGAAACAATTAAGAAGCTGAGCAGAACGGAGAGATTGATCAAGTTGAGAGAGCGACTTCTTGATTCCAAACAACAGCTTTATATTAAAGAAAGAGGAAAATTAGTTACAGAGAGTTATAAGGCAACAGTGGGAGAAGATGCGAACATTCGTCAGGCAAAGGCATTGGCGCATATTCTGGAAAACTATCCTGTCTATATTCGTGAAGATGAGTTGATCGTAGGGGCTGTAACGCCTACTCCGCGTGGCTGTTTATGGTTTCCGGAAGTATGTGACTGGTTAATTAATGAAATTGATACGATTTCTACAAGAGAATATAATCCGACACTGGTATCTGAAGAAGATAAAGAATTTTACAAGAAGGAGATACATCCATATTGGAAGGATCGTTGCAGTTATGCACGTATTCAAAAACAGCTTCCGGATGAAGTACGTGAAAAGCAGAAATATGGATTATGGTCTTGTGGAATTTCGATGGAACAACCCATTGGTCATATTTTATCGCTTGATAAAAACAGATTGGAACATGGCTTAAAGTGGTACAAAGAAGAAGCACAGAAATTAATTGAGACATCTGACCAGACAGATCCTAAGTATATTGACAAAATTCAATTTTGGAAAGCTATTATTATTATTTGTGATGCGGTACATACTTTTGCATTGCGTTATGCAAATGAAGCCGAAAAGATGGCAGCAACATGTAAAGATGAAAAAAGAAAAGCAGAATTAGAAAAAATTTCAGAAACACTGAAAAAAGTTCCATGGGAAGCTCCAAGTAATTTCTACGAGGCAGTTCAGTCAGCCTGGTTCATGCAGCTTATATATTATTATGAATCCAATGCAGTTGCTGAATCTCCGGGACGTGTAGATCAGAAGTTTTATTCATATTTCAAAAAGGATTTGGATAATGGAACGATTTCATTAGAAGAAGCAGAGGATATTGTGGCTTGCTACTGGTTGAAGCTTGCAGAAACAAATAAGGTGTATACACAAGGGGAATCCCGTTACAGAACCGGTAATCCGATGTTCCAGAATATCAGCCTTGGCGGTACAGACGTAAATGGAAATAGTGCGGTAAATGAATTAAGCTATCTGTGTCTGAAAGTAGAAGAATTTGTACATCTGGATCAGCCGAATGTAGCTGTATGGGTAGAGGAAAATGTCCCAGAGGATTATCTGGAAACAGCAGTGAAAATTTTACGCAGTGGCGGTGGAAAACCGATGTTCTTAGGAGCAGAATCAAGAATTAATCATTTCAAAAAGTCATGTGGTCTTCCAGAGGAAGCAGCGAGGACCTATGACTCGGTATGTTGTTCCTTTATGTGGCATCCGCATCTCCCCAATATGGATCATGCGGCTGATATTAATCCGGGAATTGCTTTAGAGTATGTATTTACAAATGGAAAAGACAGAAAGACGGGTGTGCAGGTTGGTCCAAAGACAGGTGATCCGAAAAACTTCAAGAGTATAGATGATGTTTACCATGCACTTCAGGAACAGATTCAATATGGTATAAAGATGGCTGTTTTACACGCGAATACTATTTATAAAGTATGGCAGGATTTCCTGCGTATGCCTTATACATCCATGTTCCAGGGAACCAGTCTGGCAGATGGAATGGATATTACGTGTGGTGGATCACTGGGACATAATGCTGCTATGGGAGTATCTGTGGGTCTGGTAAACTGCATTGACTCATTGGGGGCAGTTGAGAAAGTTGTATTTGATGATAAACAAGTAACGATGGAAGAATTGATCAGTGCTCTGGATAATAATTTTGTGGGTTATGAAAGATTACAGAAAGCGTTACTTGATGCACCTAAATACGGAACGGATAATGATTATGTGGATAAATGGATCGTACCGCTTGAGCATACGATCAATCATGAATATTTACATTATCCGATGCGTTTTGGACGACTTCGTAAAAATCCGGTTTATATTCATCTGTCTGCAGGAGTATTGTATGGAAGCCTTATGGGAGCAACACCAGATGGAAGAAATGCAGGTATGCCGCTTGCGGAAGGTGGTATATCACCTATGCAGGGATTGGCATTAAAAGGACCTTCTGCATCTATGAGAAGTGCAGCAAAATGGGATTATTCGGAGATTAATTCTGTTGTATATAATCAAAAATTTCATCCGCGTGCCCTAGAAAAAGACGAGGATGTTGCAAAGCTTGCCAGCCTGATCAGAATTTATTTGTGTAATATGGGAGTGGATGGAAGAGGAGCTAATCATGTGCAGATCAACGTTGTTTCTGCAGAAACGCTGAAAGATGCGCAGAAACATCCGGAGAAATATCGTGATCTGATTATTCGTGTGGCTGGATACACTGCATTCTTTACAGAAATTTCCAGAGATCTTCAGGACGATCTTATTGCAAGAGTTGAATTCGAGTCCGTGGGGTAATTGGAGGAAGAGAGGATAATGTAATGACATCAGGATATGTATTTGATATACAGAACTGTTCTATGCATGATGGACCAGGATTGCGAACAACGGTGTTTTTCAAAGGCTGTCCACTGCGGTGTCTATGGTGTGCAAATCCGGAGTCACAGCTTCAGCGTCCGCAGGTTATGTTTTATGCAGATAAATGTGTTGGATGCGGGGAATGTGTCAAGGTATGTGAATCAGGAGCAATCACAAGCGGAAAAGGATGTATCGGATGTGGAAATTGTGTGAAGGCATGTATTCATAATGCAAGAAAAATGGTTGGAAAACTTATGACATCTGAAGAGGTTCTGCAGGAAATCAGAAAGGACAAACTGATTTACGACAGATCCGATGGAGGAGTTACATTAAGCGGTGGAGAAGTTTTAATGCAACCAGATTTTGCGATTGAAATACTTGAGGCATGTCAGAAAGAAAAAATTCATACAGTACTTGATACAACAGCATTTTGCAGACCAGAAATTTTTGAACAGGTTGCACGACATATTGATCTTGCATATGTTGACATGAAATCAATTGATAATGACCTTCATAAAAAATATACTGCAGTAGATAATACATGGATTTTGCATAATTTTCAATATTTGGATGCCAATAAGATTCCATTTGCTGTCCGGATGCCGATCATTCCTGGATATAATGATTCAGATACAATGATTTGGGAAACAATTGAATTTTTAAAAAAATTGAAGTCAGATTTTATAGTTTGCCTTCTTCCGTTCCACGCATATGGAAAATCTAAATATGAAAAAATAGGGATGCAATGGCCAATGGGAAATCTTCCTAATCTGGATCGTAAAAACCTGGAACCAATGAAAGAAAAATTTGAGAGAGCAGGACTAAAGGTAATGATTCAGTAAAACACAAAAGGAACCGGGTAAAATGTTTATACATTTTACCCGGTTCCTTTTGTGTAAGTTATCTTAAAAATCCCCTTTTTCTATTAGCAGTCTTTTCTCATTTTGATAAATAAGCTGATATACATTTTCGGGAGTATCAGCATTACTTAGCTGTTCCATAAATGCAGGTGTTTTTAAAAGATTCATTAAAGAAAATAAAGCATGTACATGTGTCTTCTTATCTAATACAGATAAAAGTATAGCATAATTAACGGATTGTGTACCTTCCTGGGTATAAAACAAAACCGGAGAGGAAAAACGCGTAAGTGAGATTCCTAATTTTTTGACATCATTCTTGGGAGAAGCATGAAGAAGTGCAACTCCGTCAGCAATAATGTAATAAGCACCATATGTTTCGGTGATATTAATAATTTCCTTCAGATAGTTTTCTGTAAAATACTGGGCATTTAAAAGAGAATGCGCAGATTTATAAATGGAATCTTTCCAGTCGTTGCAGGAGATATTCAATTGAATGAATTCAGGTGTCAGCAACTGATACAAATGTGGAGTGCGGATTTCATTATGAGCGGGTATCATATGCTTAGCTGTCGCATATATGATTTCCTGTATTCGCTGAAAGGCTTCCTCCTTTTTTTGAGGGACAAATTCATAAATCACAGGTTGGATATTGGCTATAATTTTCTGCAATGTGCTATTTGTAATTTCTGATTGTCCGGGTAAAATTCCGGTATTATACATTTCGCGAATTTTGTTCGAAATGAGTATTAAGTCCTGATCCGTTACATTGGCCGAAATATTAATAAAGGGAATCGGACTTTGATAAATGGGAATGGTTGAAATTAACAGATCACCATCATCTTTTGATAAAGAAGAAATTTCCCATGAACTAACAGTACGAATGACTGTAATATTGCTTAAACAAAAAAGTTTAGCTTTTGTTAATTGAGACGTGCCGGTACCGGCATTACATGCAACAAGTGCTCGATAGTTATATTTATCTGCCCGATAACGTTCAATTGCAGCACAGAAATGTATGGCAATGTAGATGATTTCAGTATCACAAAATGTACGATGATAATATTTTTCTATTGATTGAATATTATCTTTTACAGCTGCAATAATAATGGGATGATTATTTCTGACTTCATCCAGAATAGAGTTTTCAAAGTTATTACAGTCTGTGCTGCTATACACAGAAATTAAATGAGAAGAGAGTCCCTCTAATAATTGAAAGTCCTGTGTCAAATCAATATCTAAACAATTTGAAATATTTTTTATAAGTTTGGTTGTCAATATCTGAATCATCATGATATCAAGTGAACTGTTGTTATTTTCGGCAGGAGCAAGAATTTCATTTAACAAATCACTTAAAAAATAAGTTTCTGATTCTATGGCAGGAAGTTGAAAAGTTTTACATAGTTCGACCATGATTTCCTGTGAACAATAAAACAGAGAATTTTTATTTGCAGTATATTCTACAAAATTTCCTTTTTCAATACGTGCAATCAAGAAATTAAGGTAATAATTTAATATAACAAAGTCATGATGAGAAAGTGAAAACTTGTAGATGTTTTGAAACTTATAAATAATTTTCTGCGTATTTTTTCTGAAATCCTGACGGGTAACAATATTAGACTTTAAAATTATATTTAGCAAAAATTCGTTTTCATTTGCTAAATGTTTGATTAAAGTTATCAATGCATTTCTTTTTTCTGATTCTGTATTTTTTAAGATAATGCCTTTATTAGAAGATGTGTGAACGGTTAAGCCGAGTGTCGCTGTCTGAGCATGAAGTTCAGAAGAACTGTTTATAAACGTAGTTCGGCTTACAAACAGCATTTCACAAAGCTGATTAATGGTGACATATTTTTTCGAGAAAATCAGAATGATGATCGTTATTGTACAAAGTTCTTCCTTTGAAAGATGGTAAAAATAGAAAGGAGATTCTGTGATTTTTTGATTAATATATTTTTTTATGTTTGCAAAATTTTCAGGATAAATAATACTTCCACTTTTGATTTGAATTTTCTCGCAATTACATTCTGACAGCATTTGATTAATTGCATTGATGTCATTTCGGATTGTCTGGACAGATACTTGATACTGGCTGGCCAATTGGGCGATGGTGTATGGAGAGTGATAGGAAAAATCATTAATAAGTTCAATATTACGTTTGTACATACTATTCCACCTTCTCTTCTTTAAAATACAAATTTTAACAATTGATAAATATTAAATATGAATAATTATATTATAAATGATTAAAAAATCAACTATAGTACAAAAAATTTTATGCAAATCAAACAAGCAGGACTAAACATTTTATAAGACAGAAGGTAATATATAAGTATATTCAGTATGTGAAAGTGCACGACACAAATTGAACGTAACTTTTTACACGAGATCGTATCGTAAACTTATGAAGGGGTATTTTAAGTACAGGAGGGAACAATGGAGGTTTTAAAAGCGATTATTTTAGGCATTTATAATGCCGGAGCTGGTGTGTTTTTACCATTAGTATTTTTTGTAGTTGGATTATTTTTCAGAATGAAACCTGGAAATGCATTGAGGGCCGGTTTGAAAGCTGGAATTGGACTTACAGGAGTTTCATTAATTACGAATTATTTGATTACAACGCTGTCACCAGTTATTTCATATTATGCAGAGACTAGTTCGGGGGCAAGATTTGATATTGTTGATGTACCGTGGTCAGTGTCAGCTGCACTGCCGTTTGCACTTCCGATTTCAGTATTCCTGATCCCATGTTTTGCAGTGCTGACAGTAGTGCTTGTTCGTATGAAAGTGTTCCATACACTGCAGCTTTCCATCTGGGATTATGGACAGCAGCTTACAGTAATTGGCTTCATTTATGTTTTGTCAGGAAATATGATTCTTGCTGTAGCATGTGGATTCCTTAATTTCATTTTCTGTCTGTGGTGTGGAGACAAATACGCAGAGCGGTGGTCAGAAACACTGGGGCTTGAGGGAACTACTTCCTCGAATGTAACGCAGATGAGTATGGCTTTTCCTGTTTGTTGGATCGCGAATAAAATCATGGATCTTATTCCGGCAGTAAAAAATAATAATTTTACACCAGAAAAGATCAGTAAGAAAATTGGTATTTTTGGGGAACCAGCAGTCATTGGTCTGATTGTTGGAATGTTTATGGCAATTATTACCAAACAGGATATTACAAGTATTTTTATCATTGGAATGGGAGTATCTGCGTCGATTGTTTTGATTCCGCATACAATTAAGATTTTCCTTGATGGAGTTGGAGCTCTGACACAGGGAGCACAGGCATGGGCCGGTAACAAGCTTGGCGAAGGACATAAGGTATATATTGCATGTGATATGGCAATGTCGGTAGGATCACCAGTTGTTATTACCATCAATAGTTTAATGATTCCGTTAGCAGTTGCATTTGCACTGCTGGTTCCGGGATTCAGATACTTCCCGACAGGTCTGATGGGTGGAATTATCTATATGGTAGGTATCTGTACGGTATACTGTAAAAACGATTTTGTACGCTCATTTGTATGTTCTGCATTGTATGTATTTTTTATGATGTCATTGATGAATTTTCTGGCACCGGAGATCGGACAGGTGTTTGAGTATCTGGATCCGACTTTGACAGGAACGATTACATCGCCGACGGCATTGGATTGGATCAGCATTATTGGCTGCCTTATCAAGAGGTTCTTCTTTGCATAATAAAATATACCGGAACAAACTTTTGCTTGTTCCGGTATGAGAAAGTTAACAATATTGCATGAGGAGAAAAGAAATGAAAAAAATAGTCAATTCAAAAATTATAACTCCATACAGATATCTGGAAGGATATGATGTGGCATATGAAAATGGAAAAATTGTAAAAATAGGAAAAGACATAGCTAATTGTGAAGAAGTGCTGGACGCAAAGGGACTATTTGTTGCACCTGGATACATTGATCTGCATATTCATGGTGGCGGAGGATTTTCCTTTATTGAAGAAACAGAAGACGCTGTTAATCATGCAATGGAAGAGGTTGCAAAACATGGAGTTACATCAGTGCTTGCGTCACATATGGTTCCTGTAAAAAAGTTGAATGATCTGTATCAGGAGTATATGAAAAAGGCAGACGGCCCTGAAATCATAGGACTTCATGCGGAATGTGTAGATTGGGAGTACATATATGGCGAACCCATGAATGAAGGAAAAGAAATACCTGATTATAGTGTTGAAAGATGTGAGCAGATTCTGGAAAATATCACAACGCTCAAACGGATAGGTATTGATCCATGCATCAGGGGAGCAGCAGAGATTACCAGATATTTCGTATCTAAAGGAGTAACTGTTTCTATATCACACTGCGGGCCTGCAGACTATGGTCAGGTGATGAAGTGTGTGGAGGCAGGAGCGAATAGTGCAACACATTTGTATACAGGAATGTTTGGATTTTACAGGGATGAACAGACAGGAGAGAGATTTCCGGGACTGATAGAAGATTGTCTGTTGGAACCGGATCTGTATGCAGAAGTGATAGGTAATGGAAAACATTTGACAGGTCCGATGTTGGATTTGATTTATAAAAGCAAGGGCGTCAGTAAAATGTATCTTACTACAGATGCAGCACCAAGAAAAGAACCATTTGCAGAAGGCGAACCGATGGTTATACCGAATCGCCTGCCCAATCGAATCAGTATCAAAACCATGGCTCCGATGGACTATATTGTGCAGCAGACATACAGATGTTCCAATATTCCGTTGCTTGATGTGATCCGAATGGCTACACTTACTCCGGCGCAGATGATGAAAATTAATGACCGGAAAGGCAAGATTGCAGAGGGATATGATGCAGATTTTGTTTTCCTGGACAAGGAATTAAATGTAAAGGCAGTTATTGCAAGAGGAAAAGTTTGTAAAAATCTTAATTGATAATAAAGGTGGAAAAATGAGGAAAGAGGATATTTTAGTTCTTGATGCAGATGCAGATGATTATAAGGCTGCAATTGAGTGTGCAGGTAAATATTTGTTTGCAAATGGATATGTAAAAGAGAACTTTTCGGAAGAATGTTTAAAAAGGGAGCAGGATTATCCGACAGGGCTTCCATCCGAAACACCCATAGCAATTCCACATTGCTCCAGCCAATTTGTCTTAAAAGAAGGCATGTGCGTGGTAAGGTTAAAAAACAATGTTGAATTTCGCAGAATGGATGATTTTGATGAAAAAATCAGTACTTCTATTATTTTTAATCTGGCATTGAAAAAAGATGAAGAACATGTGGAATTTTTACAGAAATTTATTGGAGCTATAGGAAATGAACAGGGCGATTTTGTAAAGGAATGTATGATGACTGATAAAGAACAGGTTCCGGAAATTTTTGTAAAGTATTGTGTTTTATAAAAGGTCAGGAGGAAAAAGAAGATGGAAAGAAAAATTGTGTTTGCATTCGATGGAAGGCGTCAGCCAGATCCTTATCAGGGACGTGATGACATCACAAAATTGATTTCAGAAAGTGAAAAATATGGATTTGAAGTAGTGTGTACTTATGATGATGGTCTTTTCTGCGAAGGCGGAGACTATCGTTCTGTAGCAAGACGAATTGAGGAAGAAGGGCCTGATTGGGTTGTATACTCGGAGGAATATTTAAAAACAATCGAGGATTGTGAGATCCTTGTTATTATGTACAACGGTGTGAATAAGAAGCTCCTTGAACGTGCTAAAAAACTGAAATATATTGCAGTTATGCGCAGCGGTCTGGAAAATGTAGATATTGAAGAATGTAAAAAACGTGGAATCAAAGTAAGTAATTGTCCGGGCAAAGTATCAGAACCTGTATCAGAAATGGCTTGCGCAATGATTCTTGATGTAATGCGGAATGTAGCTGGTGTTAATAAAAACTGGAAACCTGGTGATGGATTTCAGGCGGTCGAGAGCAGTAAACTTTCCTGCGAAACTACGATTGGCATTGTAGGTTTTGGAATCATCGGAAAAAAAGTTGCAAAAAAACTGAGCGGATTTGATTTTCATTTTATCGCGTATGATCCATATGCAAAGGAAGAAGATGCTAAGAAACTTGGCGTGAAATTAGTCAGCCTTGAAGAACTGATGTCAACTTCGGATATTATTACGATTCATGCGCGTTTATTGCCGGCAACGGAGAACTTGATTGATGAGAAGGAAATTGCAGTCATGAAACCAACAGCATATTTGGTCAATACAGCAAGAGCTGGGCTGGTAAATGAAGAAGCTCTGATTCAGGCATTGAAGGACAAGAGAATTAAAGGTGCTGCGTTAGATGTATTTAAGGAGGAACCTCTTCCGGATGATCATATTCTTCATCAGTTAGATAATGTGGTTCTTACTCCGCACATGGCAGGAAATGCTGGAGACGTTATGCTTCTGTCGGTAAAAATGATGATGGAAGAAATTGTACGTTATATGAAAAATGAAAAATTAGAAAGTCAGATTGTATAAAGGAGGCAAAAATAATGAAATATGGTTTTATTGGTATAGGTAATATGGGGCATTTTATGGCAGGACATTGCCTGAAAGCAGGATATAAAGTTGTAATCAGCAATACTCATGCAAAAGAGGCTGTAAAGAAACTGTCTGAAATGGGAGCAGAGGAAGTGAATTCTAATGCTGAAATTGGAAGACAGGCGGAGAGAGTTTTTCTTTGCCTTCCTAATGGAGATGTTGTTAAAAGTGTAATTGATGAATTGATTACGGTACAGGGGTCGGTAGTAAAGGAAATATATGATTTTAGTACGGTTGGCCCGATGATTTCGCAGGAATTAGGTGCAGATGGTAAAGAAAGAGGATATAAATACTATGATTGCCCGATTGCAGGCGGTGTTGCAGGTGCTGAAGCAGGGACGCTGTCCATTATGATTGGATGTGATGATGACGAATTTGAAAAAGTAAAAGAAGTAGTATCTCCGATGGGAAAATCTATTATGCATGCAGGACCTGTTGGATCTGGATCAGCCGCTAAAATGTTTAACAATTATCTTGGTGGTTGTGATCTGGTTGCCTGCTGTGAAGTAATGGTAATGGCAAAACAGCTGGGAATGGATGTTGAGAATCTGTTTGAAATTATTAATAAGAGTACAGGACGTAATTTTGCATCAGAGATGGCAATTCCTGGATTTTTAAAACATCGAGATTTTACACCAAAATTTGCAACGGATTTATTCTATAAAGATATTAATATCGCTATGCAGACAGCAGACAGATTAAAACTTCCTGTAAATATTGGAGCAGCGACGCAGCAGGCGTTTGGAGCAGCGAGGGCAATGGGATTTGGAAAAGAGCATAGTATTGCAGTGGTAAAGTATTATGAAAGTCTGGCTGGGGTAAAGGTAAACGAAGAAGAGTAAGAAAGGGGAATAGAAAAAATGCTTGTAAATACAAAGGATATTCTAAATGACGCAAAAAAAGGAGGATATGCGGTAGGCGCATTTAATCTTTTGTCACATCCGACAGTGGAAGCAATCCTGTCAGCAGCAGAAGAAACCAATACGCCAGTTATTATCCAGATTAATGACTGGGTAGATCCGAATTTGGCAGCAGCACGCCGGAAAACACAATTTGAAGCAGACACATTTATGCATTACTTGGTGGATCGTGCAAAAATGTCATCAGTTCCAGTGGCAATTAATTTGGATCACTGTAAAACATATGAAGGATGTATCCGGGCAATCAAGTGGGGCGTTACTTCTGTTATGATTGATGGATCAGAGTTGCCGATGGAAGAAAATATTGCGATTACAAAGAAAGTTGTAGCTGCAGCACATGCGTGTGGAGTTTCTGTAGAGGCAGAAATAGGACATGTGGGTGGAAGAGGAGATGATGCAGTAAAGGAGGATGTTTATACGACAGTAGAAGAAGCAAAAACATTCTACGAACAGACAGGTGTAGATATGCTTGCAGTTTCTATTGGAACGACACATGGTGTTTATTTGAAAAAGCCGGAATTGAAGTTTGACAGAATTACAGAATTAAATGAGGCAATTCCGATTCCACTTGTTATGCATGGAGGAAGTGGATTGACAAAAGAAGATTATATTGAAGTTTCCAAACGTGGAATTTCTAAAATCAATTTTGCAACGTACATGTTTCTAGCTGGAGGACAGGCTATAGAGGATAAAGTGAATGATGCAGCTGGAAAGAAGGCAGAGTTTAATTCTTTGTTAAAAGCTGGTGTTGATGGACAGAAACAGATTGTGAAAGAGCATATTGGCTATTTTGGAACTGAAAAATGGAATAAAAAATGAAATGAATGAAAAAATTCAGGAGAAGATTAGTTATCAGAAGCTTGCATGCGTGTTGCTGTTCTGCCTGTGCAGTTTTGCAATAAATCTGTATTCTGCGCAACTTTCACCATTGGCAGAACAGCTCATGGAACAATTTCATATTACAAAGTCTCAGTATACATCATTATATATGAGTACTTTATTGCCATCATTGTTTTTGGGAATACCTTTTACCTGGCTGGTTCGGCGATATGGAATAAAAAGATGCCAAAGTGTGGGATTACTTATCGGTTTGGCAGGATTGTGTCTGAGAATTTTTTGCAGTAGATTTATTGCATTTTATTTTTCGACATTGTTAATAGGATTCTCTAATATTGTGATCAGTACTATGGGGGTCACGACGTTTTCTAAAATATTTAAGAAGGAAAATGTTGGGATCGCAATTGGATGCATGATTGCATTTGGTGCTGGTGGTAAAGCAGTAGCAGAAGCAACAACTTCTTTGTTCCCTGGATTTTTAGATATGTCATTACTTGATATTGGCATACAAAGCATATTATTTGTGACATGGTCACTCTTGATGAAGGATTACAAAGTGTCAGATTCATACCATACAGTTGGTCAGACGTTTCAGCAGGTGTTGCGTGACAAATATATTTGGATAGGTGCAGTTGCTTTAATGCTTGTATTTGGGCTTTACACAGGAATGAGTGCGCATCTTCCATCTATTCTACACGGAAAAGGGTATAGCTTACTCCAAGCTGGAGCAATGACATCGGTTATTTCAATCGGATATTTTTTAGGTGCTATATTTTTGCCAAGGATTGCATCTGTTTTAAAAAATCAAAAAATGTTTATGTCAATGCTTGCAATCATTAGTAGTTTGTGTACAGTAGTATTAGCAGTAAAAAATGAAATGATGATATTGATTAGCAGTATACTTGGTGTTGGAATTTGTGTAGGAGGACTCTTACCGCTTACACTGACAATACCGGTAACGATGTTACATTTTAATACTCAGAAAAATCAAGTTTCAGGTTCTTTGTTTACAACATTTCAATTAGGTGGAGCGGTGTTGATTCCTGCATACATTATCATTCCTTTAGCAGGAAATCATATAAACAGAATTCTTTTGTATACTGCTCTGCTGATGCTGGTGGAAGGTGTTTTATTTGCATGTATGCCAAAAAATCAATACAAAGGAAAGGATAAATGATCATGAAAAAATTAAAAGTGATTATTGCTTGTGGAAGTGGAGCCGTAACATCAACCATGTGTAGTGGAATTGTAAAGGAAATTGCAGAAAATAATGGAATTTCTGCAGAAGTAACTACATGTAGTATTATGGAATTTGAATCGCAGCACCAGTCGTATGATGTAAAATTTACAACTATGGGCTATAAATTCCCCGAAGAAGAGAAATATGCTATGAATATTTTTCCATTAATAACAGGTCTGAATGCAGCAGCATGTAAAGAGAAAATCGCGCAGATGCTTACAAACGCAGCTCAGGAAAAATAGTAAACATAAGAAAAGCTGTCGCCAGCCGGGAGAACCGGCGGACGGCAGCTTTTTTGTTATGATTTATTTTTTTGCTTTCAAAGCAGCTTCCACAAATCCTTTGAACAGCGGATGTGGGCGGTTCGGTCTGGATTTCAGTTCCGGATGAGCCTGGGTTGCGATGAAGAACGGATGATCCTTCAGCTCGATCATCTCCACGATACGTCCATCCGGGGACAGGCCGGAGAGGGTCATGCCATGCTCGGTCAGGATCGCACGATAATCATTGTTGACCTCATAGCGATGACGATGACGCTCATGGATCAGCTCTTCGCCGTACAGCTCATAGGCTTTGGAAGTCTTATCCAGCATACATGGGAAGGAACCAAGACGTAAGGTTCCGCCGATATCCTCCACACCGTTCTGATCCGGCATCAGTGCGATCACCGGGTACTGGGTGTTCGGATCCAGCTCGATGCTGTGGGCACCGTCCAGTCCGGCTACATTTCTTGCATATTCCACGATGGACAGCTGCATACCAAGGCACAGGCCAAGGAACGGGATCTTATGTTCACGGGCATATTTGATAGCGGTGATCTTGCCGTCGATACCACGGCTTCCGAATCCGCCGGGAACCAGAATACCGGTCACATCACCAAACAGCTCACCTGCATTTTCTTCAGTAACGGTCTCGGAATCGATCCATTTGATATTTACAACAGCACGATTGTCGATACCGCCGTGCTTCAGTGCTTCTACCACGGAGATGTAAGCGTCATGAAGCTGAATATATTTTCCGACCAGTGCAATGTTGACCTCTGTGGTCGGATGACGAAGCTTGTCTACCATATTGGTCCAGTCGGACAGATCCGGTTCCGGACACGGCAGGTTCAGGCATTCGCAGGCAGCCTGCGCCAGATGCTCCTGTTCCATGGCAAGCGGTGCTTCATACAGATATTCCACATCCAGGTTCTGAAGAACATGCTCTTTCGGAACATTACAAAACAGAGCAATCTTGTCCTTGATGCCTTTTTCCAGCGGAAGCTCGGTACGGCATACAATAATATCCGGCTGGATTCCCATACCCTGCAGCTCTTTGACAGAAGCCTGGGTTGGTTTGGTCTTCATTTCGCCGGATGCTTTCAGATAAGGGATCAGTGTGACATGGATCAGGATCGCATTTTCATGACCGACTTCATGCTGGAACTGACGGATTGCCTCCAGGAACGGCTGACCTTCAATATCACCGACAGTACCGCCGGTCTCTATGATGGCGATATGCATATCTTCGGATGTGTAATTCCGATAAAATCGGCTTTTGATTTCGTTGGTAATGTGAGGAATGACCTGAACGGTTCCGCCGCCGTAATCGCCGCGACGCTCCTTCTGAAGAACGGACCAGTATACTTTTCCGGTGGTCACATTGGAATTCTTATCAAGATTTTCGTCGATAAAACGCTCGTAATGTCCAAGATCCAGATCGGTTTCGGTGCCGTCATCGGTCACGAATACCTCACCATGCTGTACGGGGTTCATGGTACCTGGGTCAATGTTGATATAAGGGTCAAATTTCTGCATGGTTACTTTGTAACCGCGCGCTTTTAACAGTCGTCCGAGGGAAGCGGCAGTGATGCCTTTTCCAAGACCGGATACAACGCCACCTGTTACAAATACGTATTTTACTGGCATTGGTTAAATCCTCCTGAATGTAATTAAAAAAACATTTTATATTATATCGCTTCTAAAATAAAAATACCATTTAAAAATTTTTGTTTTTTTATACTTATTTTATAAAAAGTACGGATTTTTTGCGAACAGGTGTATTGATTTATAAAAGAAGGTTCACTATAATAAGAAGTGTTACGCACAAGGAGGAGAAAGATGAATAACAATACACCCCCAAACAATAAAGGGAATGGAAATAACAATGGCGGCAAAGCACCGAAAAACACACAGAATATGTTGATGTTTGCTGTCTTTGTAATAGCTGCGATCTTGGTGTGGGCACTGTTTAACAATCAGTACACACAGGCAACATCCCAGGAGATTACATATGATAAATTCCTGGATATGCTGGAGGCAGATGAGGTAGCTTCTGTGGAGGATACGGGTTCTACATGGAAGATCACACCGAAGGAAAAAGATAAAGATGGAGTAACGCTTACTTATTATACAGGTAAGATGGCGAATGATACAGAGCTTCTGCCTTTGATGAGGGAGAAGAATGTGGAGATCCAGCCATATATCCAGAATGATGCTATGATCAGCATTGCGCTGAATATTCTGTCCATTGTGGTACCGATGATTCTTCTGTGGATTCTGTTCAGCGGATTTATGCGCCGTATGGGCGGAGGCGGAGGCGTTATGGGCGTCGGTAAGAGCAAAGCCAAGGTTTATATTGAGAAAGAGACAGGTGTCACATTTAAGGATGTAGCTGGTGAGGAAGAGGCAAAGGAATCTCTTGTGGAAGTGGTTGACTTCCTTCATAATCCGGAAAAATATACCGAGATCGGTGCAAAGCTTCCGAAAGGTGCATTGCTTGTAGGCCCTCCCGGAACTGGTAAGACATTGCTGGCAAAGGCTGTGGCAGGAGAAGCACATGTGCCGTTCTTCTCTCTGGCAGGGTCTGATTTTGTGGAAATGTTCGTAGGTGTGGGCGCATCCCGTGTCCGTGACCTGTTTGAAGAAGCTAAGAAAAATGCACCTTGTATCGTATTTATTGATGAGATCGATGCCATCGGCAAGAGCCGTGATTCCCGTATGGGAGGCAACGATGAGCGGGAACAGACCCTGAACCAGCTACTGGCTGAGATGGATGGATTTGAGAGTAATCAGGCCTGCATCATTCTGGCGGCAACCAACCGTCCGGAGGTGTTGGATCAGGCCCTTCTGCGTCCGGGCCGTTTTGACCGCCGGATCATCGTGGAGCGCCCGGATCTCAAAGGTCGTGAGGACATTCTGAAGGTTCATGTGAAAAATGTGAAGCTGGATGAGACGGTAGATCTGGCAGCTGTTGCACTGGCGACCAGTGGGGCAGTAGGTGCAGATCTTGCAAATATGATCAACGAGGCAGCTATCATGGCTGTCAAGAATGGCAGAAAAGCCATCTGCCAGAAAGACCTGTTTGACGCCATGGAAGTGGTCATGATGGGTAAAGAGAAGAAGAATAAGATCTTAAGTGAAGAAGAACGGAAAGTGGTATCCTATCATGAGGTTGGTCATGCACTGACCAGTGCACTTCAGAAGGATGCTGAGCCGGTACAGAAGATCACGATTATTCCGCGTACCAGCGGAGCTCTTGGCTATGTACTGCAGACACCGGAGGAAGAGAAGTTCCTTCTGTCCAAGAAAGAGATTCTTGCCCGTCTGGTCGTATGCATGGGAGGCCGTGCAGCAGAGGAAGTAGTATTTGATTCTGTTACCACCGGAGCATCCAATGATATCCAGCAGGCGACTAATCTGGCGAGAGCCATGGTGACCCAGTATGGTATGTCCGAGAAGTTCGGTCTTATGGGACTGGAATCCAGAGAGAGCATGTATCTGGACAATGGAAGTGTCCTGAATTGCAGTGATGAGACGGCATCCCATGTGGATGAAGAAGTTATGCGGATCCTGAAGGAAGCTTATGAGGAAGCAAAACGTCTGCTCACAGAGAACCGTGAGTGTCTGGATCAGATCTCTGCATTTCTGATCGAAAAGGAGACCATTACCGGTAAAGAATTTATGGAGATCTTCCATAAGGTGAGAGATGAAGCAAATGAATATCACCAGGAAGAATTGATTTTCGCAGAGTAAATAATTATGGCATTTAATATTGAGGAAGAACTGAAAAAACTGCCGTCCAAGCCGGGCGTATATCTGATGCATGATGAGCGGGATGCAATCATCTATGTGGGCAAGGCCATTTCGCTGAAGAACCGTGTACGGCAGTATTTTCAGTCCAGCCGCAATAAAGGGGTGAAGATCGAGCAGATGGTCACCCATATTGCGCGCTTTGAGTATATTATCACGGATTCAGAGCTGGAGGCTCTGGTTCTGGAGTGCAATCTGATCAAGGAGCATCGGCCCAAATACAATACCATGCTCATGGATGATAAGGCATATCCTTTCATCAAGGTAACGGTTCAGGAGGATTTCCCAAGAGTGCTGTTTGCCAGACAGATGTACAAAGACAAAGCAAAATACTATGGACCGTATACCAGCGCAGCTGCGGTAAAGGATACCATTGATCTGATCCACAAGCTGTATGGAATCCGTACCTGTAACCGGCAGCTTCCGAAGATGCAGGGAAAGGAACGGCCCTGTCTGAACTATCACATTCATCAGTGTCCAGCCCCCTGTCAGGGCTACATTTCCAAAGAAGAATACGGAGAATCCGTGAAAAAAGCATTACATTTTCTCAATGGAAATTATGCTCCCATTTTGAAAGAACTGGAAGAGAAGATGCAGCAGGCGGCAGAAGAGATGGAGTTTGAGAAAGCCATTGAATATCGGGAACTGCTGGGAAGTGTGAAGAAGATCGCGCAGAAGCAGAAGATCACGAACAGTGATATGGAAGATAAAGATGTGATCGCTATGGCGAAAGACCGGGAAGATGCGGTGGTACAGGTGTTCTTTATCCGGGATGGACGTCTCATCGGACGAGATCATTTTTGTCTGCACATTGCGGCAGATGATAAGAAAGAAGAGATCCTGGCAGCATTTGTGAAGCAGTTTTATGCAGGAACTCCATACATTCCCAGAGAGATCATGATGCAATATGAGATCGGGGAAGCAGAAGTTATCGAGAGCTGGCTGAGCGAGCGGAAAGGTCAGAAGGTGCATATTTGTGTGCCTAAGAAGGGTGAGAAGGAGAAGTTGGTGGAGCTTGCCCAGAAAAATGCGAAGATGGTGCTGGATCAGGATAAAGAGCGGATCCGCCGCGAAGAAGGGAGAACCATCGGTGCCATGAAGGAGATCGCAGGACTTTTGAATCTGCCGGAGATATCCAGAGTGGAAGCATACGACATATCCAATATCAGCGGTTTCCAGACAGTCGGCTCTATGGTCGTATTTGAAAAAGGAAAACCGAAGCGGTCTGATTACAGAAAGTTTCGAATCCGTGGGGTACAGGGGGCTGATGATTATGCCAGCATGGAAGAGATGCTGACCAGAAGACTCTCTCATTATGAGACTTACCCGGATCTGATCATGATGGACGGAGGCCGTGGGCAGGTGAACATCGCGCTGAAGGTTATGGATGCAGTTGGCGTGCATGTCCCTGTATGTGGTATGGTAAAGGATGACCACCACAGGACCAGAGGTATTTATTTTAACAATGTGGAGATTCCTATTGACCGGGACAGTGAAGGCTTTCGTCTGGTGACACGTATTCAGGATGAGGCCCACCGGTTTGCCATTGAATATCACCGTTCTCTTAGAAGCAAGGAGCAGGTGCATTCGGTGCTTGACGATATCAAAGGTATTGGTCCGGCAAGAAGGAGGGCATTGATGAAGGCATTCCAGACTCTGGATGATCTGAAGGCAGCCAGTGAGGAAGAACTGGCGCAGGTAGAGGGGATGAACAGTCTGTCAGCCCGTCAGGTCTACGAGTTTTTCCATGTTGCGAAGCAGAATTAAACGTGTTAAACTTTTACTATATGAAGGCTGGAAACGGTTCAGCCGCGTGAAGAAAAGGAGTACAGAATATGTCATCCGTAAAGTTAAATAAGATGATCGAGAAGCTGCAGCTTGTAAATCTGGTGCCGGAAGTATCCACCGATGAGATCGAGATCAGCAGCCCGGAGATCAACCGTCCGGCTCTGCAGCTTGCCGGATATTTTGAGCATTTTGCAAGTGAGCGTGTACAGATCATTGGATATGTAGAATATACCTATCTGAAAAGTCTGGACAGAGATGTAAAGATGGCCAATTATGAGCAGTTTTTATCCAGCGATATTCCGTGTGTGATCTATTCCACCCGGACAGAACCGGATGAGGATATGATCGAACTGGCAAAGAAATATCACAAGCCGCTGCTTTCCAGCCATCGCATCACATCTGACCTGATGGCAGAAGTTATCCGTTGGCTTGGCGTGGAACTGGCACCATGTATTTCTATCCATGGTGTTCTGATGGATGTTTATGGTGAAGGTATCCTGATCATGGGCGAGAGTGGTATTGGTAAGAGTGAGGCTGCTCTGGAGCTGATTAAGCGTGGTCACCGTCTGATCACCGATGACGTGGTTGAGATCCACAAAGTCAGCGATGATACGCTGGTAGGAACCTCACCGGAGATCACCAGACATTTCATCGAGCTTCGAGGTATCGGTATTATTGATGTGAAGACTCTGTATGGTGTTGAAAGCGTCCGTGAGACCCAGAGCATTGATCTGGTCATCAAACTGGAAGAGTGGGACAAGGACAAAGAGTACGACCGTCTGGGACTCAACGAGGAATACACCGAGTTCCTTGGTAATAAAGTGACCTGTCATTCGATTCCGATCCGTCCGGGCCGGAACCTGGCGATCATCGTAGAGTCTGCGGCTGTTAACCACAGACAGAAGAAGATGGGCTATAATGCAGCTCAGGAGCTGTATCGCAGAGTGCAGGAGAGTATTAGCCGCAATAAAAAATAAGACCATGGGGGATACAGGGATGAAAGAATACTGTTTTGGAATTGATGTGGGCGGAACCACTGTGAAGATGGGACTGTTCCGTGTGGATGGTGAGCTGTTGGAAAAATGGGAGATTCCCAGCAGAACCGAGAATGAAGGAAAAGCCATTCTGCCGGATATTGCAGAAGCAGTACAGAAGAAGCTGGAAGAGCGTGGAATTGAGAAGGATTCAGTGACTGGTATCGGTATCGGAGTTCCGGGGCCGATCAATGCAGAGGGCATTGTGCCGCATACCGCAAACCTTGGCTGGGGCTATAAAGAGGTCACCAGAGAACTGACCGAACTGACCGGCCTTGTGAGCAAGGGCGGCAATGATGCCAATGTGGCAGCTCTGGGGGAGATGTGGAAGGGCGCAGCAGCCGGACATAAGAGCGGTGTCATGGTAACATTGGGAACCGGTGTCGGCGGTGGAATCATCATTGATGGAAAGATCATTACCGGAGCCAACGGCGCAGGCGGCGAGATCGGACACATTCATGTGGAAGATGCTGTGGACTGGAATTGCGGCTGTGGCAACCAGGGATGCCTGGAGCAGCTGGCATCTGCCAATGGAATGGTGACTCTTGCAAAATGGATGATCCGTCAGGGCGCTGATACTAAAGGAACAACTCTTCAGCCAGAGACCATGACTGCCAAAGATATCTGGGATGCAGTAAAAGCAGACGATGCATTTGCCAAAGATGTGGCAGAACGTTTCGGAAAATATCTGGGGCTGGCACTTGCCAATGTGGCATCTACGGTTGATCCGGAAGTATTTGTCATCGGTGGCGGCGTGTCCAAAGCAGGCCCGGTCATCCTGGACTACATAAAGAAATACTATCTTAAATATACCTTCCGCGGCTGCCGCGGCGCAAAATTTGTGCTGGCAACACTTGGTAATGATGCCGGTATGTATGGCTCGGCAAAACTGGTGCTGGAGCAGTAAGGCAGGTAGCCACGTAGCAGTGAAAAGCGCTGCAAACGTGATTTTGCAAATGGTGCAGATGAACTGTAATTATGTGAAAAAGGCATTGCGATGAGCAGTGCCTTTTGATTTGACTTTTTCAGTCACAGATGATAAGATAAATCCGTTGAGCGGGTATGGCGGAATTGGCAGACGCGCCAGATTTAGGTTCTGGTGGGACACCCCGTGCAGGTTCAAGTCCTGTTACCCGCATGAAAAATTACTTAAAGAATTATTGAAGTAGAGATTGTGCTGCTACACGCCTGTTAGCCCAAAAGAAATCTGGGAAGGGGCACATCCACCAATAATTCTTTGGTAAAACAATAAAGTTGATTGATACCACTGGTTGAGTGACCGGTGGTATTTTTATGCAAAAAATAAAATTTTCTTCCCAAACCTGGCAACTTTCTGCAGATCGCCGTCCTCAGTTGCCAGAATCAATGGATGGCTGGTGAAATATGAGGAAAAGGAAGTGGAGGAGCTGCTTTTAGAGAACTTCGCCGAGCACTTTCAGAAGATTAGTGAAGATGATTTAAGTATAGGACTTTTATATATGAAAGTCTGATTTACATTGTCTAAAAGTCTTATAAGTGATATAATCAATAAAAATAAACACAAAGGAGAAGTGTGTTATGAAGAAAAGAAATATTGCACTGAGTATTATTTTTACGCTGATTACTTGTGGAATCTATGGCTTATACTGGTTTGTATGCCTGACAGATGAAACGAATCAGGCGGCTGGTGAACAGAAAACCACAGGAGTCATGGCATTGATCTTCACATTGATCACCTGTGGCATTTATGGTCTCTACTGGGCATATTGCTGTGGCGAGAAGATTGATAAGGCAAAGGCTAACAGAGGAACGCCGGCTTCTAACGGGGGAGTGCTCTATTTGATTTTATATATCTTTGGAGGCGTGATTGCATATGCATTGATTCAGCATGAGCTTAACAAACTGATTGAACAGGATGAGGCATGAATCATAAGCGTATAGAAAATGTTTTTCTGATATGTCTGATGTTGGGCATTTATACAGTGTTTGTAAGCAATACCGGAACAGGATTTCCTTGCCTGTTCCGGTATTTTACACATTTGCAATGCCCTGGTTGTGGAGTCACACATATGCTTTTGGAATTGCTGCACGGAAATTTTCGTGAGGCATATAATGCTCATCCTGTTCTGCTTTTGTGGGGACCATTTTTACTATGGCTTGTGTTAAAATCTTTATATGCATATATAACGGATAAAGATCTGCGGCTTAGGACATGGGAAAAAGCAGGAATGTATATTTTTTTAGTAGTTCTGTTTGTATTTTTTGTGTATAGGAATCTACCGTAAAAGGACCTCCACGTCCCATATAACGTACATAACTCCTATAATGAAAACCGCTGCATGTGTGGGCAGCGGTTTTTGTTGTTTGCCCTATAAGCATATGGTAAAATACCCCCATACAAAAGATCAAAGGCGGGAGAAGAAATATGGCTTTTTCAGAGATTCGGACGCAGAGAAGAATAACAGTCAGGGAGGCATCTGGCGGCGACCTGTTTAAAGGTGCGGTGGCGATTGCGGCGGGGACGACGCTGATTTCCTGTTTGACGCTAGATATTTCCACAGGATTGAAAGGGGCACTTCTGGTGGTAGGATGCTTGTTGTGTCTTTATGGGGCGAAATGGGTCAGAAAATATCTGAAAGATGATAAAACCTACAGGGAGTATGCGCCGGAATGGGATGACAAGCATTTTATTTACGACCGTTTTGCGAAGGGATTGAATGCCTGGTATCGACAGGAGGAACTCCCCGAGGATGCCGACGGAGATATTGCATATTTTTTGAAGCTTCAGAGAGAGCGTCTGCGGAACAAGGGATTGCAGATGGAGAAACGAGTCGTTCCTACCAAAGGAACCGGTTATGGAACTGGAAAAAGATCTCGCAAATCCCTCTGGTATACTACGGATATGTTTTTTGAGCAGGTGTCTGGAACGCTTGCATTTCACAATGCAAATGAGACGGTTTTCGAGCAGCAATTGGAGATGACTATGTATGAAATCGTGGCGCACACGCCGGATACGACGAGAGCAGATCAGATTCGAGTGACCTGTCCCCAATGTGGTGCGGTAAATGCGGCGCTGAAGCTGGAGGAGGGCTGTCCTTATTGCGGCACCAGATTTCGGATCAGGGATCTGTTCCCACGAGTTGTGAATTTCTTCTTTATAAAGACGAAATCCATTGCCAGCTACAAGCAGATCTTTACGCAGACCATGACCCTGTCTATGGCGAGCGTATTCATCATTACTTTATTTCACAATATATTTACCAATTTCCGGGCGCTGCCGTCCATGCTGTTCAACAGCTTTATGATGGCACTGCTGGCTGGTGGTATGATCGGTTATCTGGTGGGAGATGTAAGACTTCTGGCTGCAGTTTTTGACCGGGATGGCATGAAACATATTTCGTTGCTCAAATGGACCAGTTCCAAGCGAAAGATCACCAATACGATGCTGAAATATGATAAGAAATTTTCCTTTGATAAATTTGAGGGACAACTGGTGGCGCTGGTTCGTATGGCGGTCCTGGCGGAAAAACCGGAGAATCTGGCCTGCTATGCGGCCGGAACGCGGGATGCACAGTTCGCAGATATTCTGGAGATGACCTATACCAATGGCCTCTGCTTGAACAAACTCTGGCTGGAAGGAGATCAGATGCACATGTCCATCCGAACCTGGTGGATCAATTATTATGAAAATGATGGAAAGATTAAGAAATGCGGAGACTGCATCGACACAGTCTTTGTGAAAAATATTTCCAGACAGGAAGAACCGGGATTCTCCATCACATCTGTCTTCTGCCCTGATTGTGGCGGCAGCTTTGATGCCGTCAGACAGCGGATCTGCCCCTACTGTGGGAAAGAATATCATATGGAAAATGAAAGTTGGATCATTGAAAAAATGCATTTGATCCGGTAACAGGATAGAAGAAACCGTGACAAATTGTCGCGGTTTCTTTGGAATATTTCTGCAGATATTTCCTCCAGACATACTTTTTACTCGTTATTCCTGATCCTTCAACACACCATCTTCCCCAACGGTCACATCAAAGGACAGATTTGTCAGCTTCTGGTACAATCCGGATGGATTCTGAATCTCTTTCAGAACACCGCCGGAGCGCTGGCAGGGAATGAGCTTCACAGAGGGTGGATTTTCATCGGAGAAGGTGGTCTCCAGCAGAACCGTCTGCCCATCACGATTTCCAAATAAATAATTTCCAAGACTGTAGATAATGGGAACCCCATTGTAGTATTCAAAGCCCTGGAGCACATGAGGGTGGCAGCCGACCACCAGATCAGCTCCGGCATCAATATAACCTTTTGCAAGAGACCTCTGATAATCTTCGGGGGTCTCATTTCGTTCGATGCCCCAATGTACGAAGACGATCACATGGTCACAAGTCTGATGGGCTTCTTTGATGGCTGCATTTAATCTGGCTGGATCATAGGTCTGGAAGATCCCGGCCTGGTTGTCAGTGGCATACCAGTCCCAAGAAGGAGAGACTCTGGTGGCACCAAAGATGGCAAAGGTCTGTCCATTGATGGTGCGTGTAGCAGGTGCAGATGCCTCGGTGTCATTATAGCCGCCGCCGATTCGGGTGATGCCAGCCTGATCCAGAGTGGCAAGGGTATCACAGAAAGCATCCCGGCCAAAATCAAGAGAATGGTTATTGGCAACAGTCACAATGTCAGCACCCAGATCCTGAAAAATCTTCACATATTTCGGGTCGGCACGGAAAGTGAACTGCTTATCTTCCATGGCTTCTCCCTGAAGACTGAACGGAAATTCCTCGTTGAAAATAAACAGGTCAGCATCCTGCATATGGGACAGCATATTGTTGTCAGCAAGTGCTTGAATGCCGGAACGGTTGTAGGCATCCAGATAAGCTTCTGGAAACATTACATCACCGGCAAAGGCCAGAAGTACATCGCCGGTTCTCGATGCTTCGTCTGTGCTTATATCGGCATCTTCAGATACCTGAGTGGAGTCTTCTGCCATTCCGGACTCGTTGTTCCTTGTATCTTCCGAGTTCGAATCAGATTCTTGATAGGAATCATTCTCAATACCGGTATTTCCGGTAAATGCAGATTCCTCTACTTCTGAATCCTGTGAAAATTCTTCCTGCATGGATGCATTTTTATGTAAAAAAGATGGCCATCCTGTGATGTGAGATGCGATCAGCAAGACCGCAAGCAGTGGAATGCCGATACAGATGCCGATGCCAATTCCCTTTAAAAAATTTTTCATAATGATAGTCCTGCCTTTGCAGCTGATTATTTTTCTCTTGCGCTCATTATGTCGTGATTACATCACTTCACAATTTCGCCGTTCGTCAAGAATGAGCGAGTTCCCGCTGGCTCTCTTGTGTTCATTACATTATATCACAACATAATCCTCCTTGCCCACAGGAAAAACCTGCGGTATCATAAGAGGTAGAAAAAGGTTGCTGCCATACAGCAGCCAGACACTTGGAGGATGAAGACATGTTATTGATTCGAGGAGGCAGAGTAATAGATCCGGTGAGGGAAGTGGACGAGATCATGGATGTGATGATCGAAGGTTCCCAGATCGTGGAGACTGGTAAAGCTCTGAAGGTTCCGGCAGATGCGGAAGTGATCGATGCAACAGGACTTGTGGTGGCACCGGGACTGATGGATGCCCATGTGCATTTTCGCGATCCAGGCCTTACTTATAAGGAAGATATTGAGACTGGTGCGGCAGCAGCAGCCCGTGGCGGATTTACCACCGTAGTCTGCATGGCAAATACAAAGCCGGTGGTAGATAATCTGGAAACACTTTCCTATGTGCAGGAAAAAGGGGAGCAGACACCGATCCATGTGCTGCAGGCGACGGCTATCACAAAAGGACTTCAGGGCAAAGAACTGGTGGATATGGAGGCACTGGCAGATGCGGGAGCAGCTGGCTTTACCGATGATGGAATCCCGCTGATGGATGAAAAACTGCTGGTGCAGGCTATGGAGCAGGCGAAGGCATTGGGCCTTCCGTTGGCTTTCCATGAGGAAGATCCGGCATTGATGAGTGAGCCGGGAGTGCACAAAGGAAAAGTGGCAGAGCAGATCGGATACGGTGGTGTTGCCAGAGCAGCAGAAGATGTGATGGTGGCAAGAGATTGTATGCTGGCACTGCATACCGGCGCTTCTGTCTGTATCCAACATATCAGTTCAAAGAATTCTGTGGAGCTGGTGCGTCTGGCTAAGATGCTGGGAGCAGATGTTCATGCAGAGGCAACGCCGCATCATTTCACATTGACGGAAGAAGCGGTGCTGAAATATGGCACATTGGCACGGATGAATCCGCCTCTGCGGACAGAAGAAGACAGACAGGCGATCATCAAAGGTATCCAGGATGGAACTATTGATATGATCGTGACAGATCATGCGCCGCACAGTGAAGAAGAAAAAGCAAAACCGATGGCACAGGCACCCAGCGGTATCACCGGACTTGAGACTTCATTGGCACTTGGTATCTATTCATTGGTGGAGCCAGGATATATCACGTTGATGGATCTTATGAAACTGATGAGTAAGAATCCCGCAGAATTTTACCGGATGGTGCCGGGAAGCGTGGAATCAGAAGCACCGGCGGATCTGGTGATCTTCGGCGAAAAAGAACAGTGGACAGTGGATCATTTTGCATCAAAGGCAACCAACAGTCCGTTCAAAGGCTGGACCTTGCCAGGAAAGGTTCATTACACTATCTGCGCGGGAAAGATTGCGTATAAAGGTTAGTGGATTGGATAAAAGCCCTCAACTGTGTATGACCATATATGTGGGACATATCAGCACAGTTGGGGGCTTTATTTTTATTTATTTTTACTTAAGAAATAATCAGCAAGTTTTTCATCAGGTTCCTGTGGGTGTGTTGTCAGCAGGTCACAGATCTGCTGAACAAACGCCAAAGAAAGTCCCAGATCATCGGCAATCAGTTCAGGTGTCTTGCGTTTGGTAAGAAACTGAAAGCGTATAATAGAAATCTGGTTTATAGTTTGTCCCTTGCTGAGCCCCTCAGCAAGACCAGCAGCAAGGCCAGCCTCCCTGCCTTCACGTTTCCACATAGCTTCTTCTTCCCATCGTTGCATAAACTTCACTCCAATCTCTTCACTGGCTTTTACTTGCCTGACATGGTTATGGATTTTGATGAGATTTCCATTGGTATCGGGGATATCCACATCCAAAGTAGATTGCTCCATATATTCCAGAAATTGAATTAATTCTTCGGATATTTCATTACGGTTGGTTCCGCGGGTATTGAGGAAAATTCTGGTTGCGCCATCTTCCAAAACAAGAGACGGATTCTCGTCGCAGCGTGCATGAAATGTATAGCAGTATCTGCCTTCGCCAAAGAGATCAAAAGGCGTGATTATGATATTAAACGTATCATTCAGCAGATTAAAGCTTTCATCGCCCGATTTTAGGAGAGATGAATCCATAACGCTCTGATAGAAGCGACTTCTGCGCGGCAGATCAGGCTTTCTGGTTTTCTGAGCTTCGGTGTTGTAGATCCGCAGATTTTCATCCATGGAATACACATCCAGCCGAATAGAACGAAGCCATGGAGCTGTACGCAGTTCCTTTTCTGTCTGGGATGGTGTGAGCAGCCGCAGATTTTCATCGCCGAGGATGATCCGAAGCGCAGCTTCGTGAGCTTCTGGAATATCCATAACCTCATCAAACAAAAACTTATCAAGCAAAGTTAATTCATTTAGTGTCTTCAATAGATTACTCCTTTATTGTATCTGCATTAGCTTTGCGTTGCAAGGAATTTATAAAATTTTACAACTGGAACATGCAAAGAATCCTGCAAAGATTAAAAATAAAATGGATAGTTACTTTCGACGGACTGAATATCTGGACATAGAACAATGATACATACAGATTAGATTCAGAGTAGCATGCCATGGAATAAAAATCAAGAAAAATTTTGCAGCAAATTAGCGGAAGTTAAGTGCTTTTGCTGTATTTGAATTGTCCGAAGCCGGGAAGGTATCCAAGGATACAACATAATTGAAATGCAACATACATGAAGAAAGGATTCCAGAATGGGTTCAATCATTCTGGAATCCTCTTAGCATTCATATAACCATACTTACCGGTCGCGCAGGAACTGTGTATAGCTTTGTACCCGTTTCTGCTTCTCATCGGGCAGACAGTGGTAATCTGACAAAAAATCTTGCATATCTTTTGGAAGTGAGGCAAATGGATCTGCCGGTTTTTCGGGATGGAGTCCAACACGAACCAGTTGATCCAGCGAGATTTGAAAATAATCTGCAATCACGCAGGCGGTTTCCAGATCCGGGAGCCGCGTACCATTTTCATAATTGGAATAAGCCTGTCTGGAAATATGAAGTTGTTCACTGAGCTGTTTTTGAGTAAATCCGCGATGATGTCTCAGCTCTTTCAGCGTTTCGGCAACTTTTAAACTGGTCATGGTCTTCTCCTTCTTGAATCTGCGCTTATTATAGCAAGTTCCCGATTTGACTTGTTTATATGAACAGAAACGTGGAAAACTAATTCTATTTGTACTGGAAATAAAAGTAATAGTTGCAATAAAATACACGAACGTAGTACGATAAAGAGAAAAAATGGAGAAGATATAAAGCGGATTGTATGATAAAGCATACATTTGTAATCAAACCAGCAATGATAGATTAGAAATTATGAAACGGACAGTTGTTGTTGGGATTCAAAAATGAATAAACAGGGAATAATGTCTATAAGAACAAAACGGAGGATTATAGTATGAAGAAAATCATGAAACAGATTTATGCCCGCATGTGGCTGGCATGGAGACTCCTGCGGCTTCACTTTGTGCGGATGCCGGAATCGGAAGATGGAAAGTCGCAGGAGCAGCTATTAGAAGAGATTCGAAAAAGATCAGGACTGACTTAGTGTGCTGTTATGATACTCGGATGAACTGGTTACATCCTCGCCGAACCAGTCAGGTGCTTTAAAGGCAAGAGCTTCTTCCTCAGAGGAAAATTCCACTTCTGCCAGCATGAGGTTCGGTCTCGGGGAAGAGAAGAGATCCAGCTCAATAGTATATTTTCCAAAGGGAATCAGATAACGGCGCTTGGTGATGAGCTTGCCGTCAGCTTTTTCGCGCAGATGTGCATAAGCCTCGGCGGTCAGGGGCAGATTATATTCTTCCCGGACCATCAGCCCTTTGGATTTGTAAGTGAGATAATAAGTGTCATCCTGCTTGCGGATGCGGACAACCGGTTCGGTGCATAGATAACCCTGTTCGATATCGTGAAATGCATACTCCTTCAGATTAAAGGGAATGGTATGGATCAGATATTTGCGTTCGATTTCATATGATTTCATGGCAGACTCCTTTTGGTTTTATATAATGTATGGACACATGACAGCTTTAAATTTGTGTCCCGGGTATCTTACATTTTAATATAGCATAACCCGTGTTCAAATGATACAATACATATAAAAAGCATAAACAAATGCCATAAAGGCTGGACAGCACATGGCATCACCTATCATGGGAAGGAAGGTATACGCACATGAACAAGGCATGTATATTTCTTGCAGATGGATTCGAAGAGATCGAAGGACTGACAGTTGTAGATATTTTAAGAAGAGCAGGTGTGGAGATCCATATGGTATCCATTACCGGAGAGACAAAAGTGACCGGTTCGCATGGAATTGAGATCAAGTGTGATACCTGTATTGGACAGGAAAACTTTTCAGAAACAGAACTTTTTGTATTGCCGGGAGGTATGCCAGGAACGAAGAATCTGGGAGCATGCAAAGCACTGACAGAGCTTCTGACAGCATCCTTTGAAGCAGGGAAAAAGCTCGCAGCTATCTGTGCAGCACCAAGTGTACTGGGAGATCTGGGAATCCTGAAAGGGAAAAAAGCATGTTGCTATCCGGGATTCGAGGAGCATCTGACCGGAGCACAGGTGGTATTTGATCAGGTGGCTAAGGACGGAAATGTGACTACCAGCCGTGGCATGGGAACTGCAATCCCGTTTGCATTGTCACTGGTGAGCCAGCTGGTGTCAGAAGAAAAAGCACAGGAGCTGGCGCAGAGCATTATTTTTAAGGTATAAGATTTAGAACCATTCGCAAAGCATCGGGAATATTCAGAGCCACATTAGCATAGTAGCAGAAAGATTCAGAGCCACATTCGCAAAACCGCCTCTTTGAGGCTTTACTTTTGCTCATGTATGGCTGCTCGCCATATACATGCTCCGAAATATGCGCCTTCATGCAAGCATGAGTCACATATTTACGACGCATGTGCATAGCTCTGAATCTCCAACACTTTCCAGTATTTCTTCCATGTAAATGTGAATACTATGGGCATGGAGGTGATTAGCATGACAAATCAGAACAGCAAATCCGGAACCAACAGTATGGCGGTACCGGAGGCGAAATCTGCCATGAACCGTTTTAAGGAGGAGGTTGCCAGCGAGCTTGGCGTGAACTTAAAAGACGGTTACAATGGTGATCTGACCAGCCGTGAAGCCGGTTCTATCGGTGGCGAGATGGTCAAAAAGATGATCATGAAGCAGGAACAGCAGATGTCATCCGGCCAGTAACGGACGACTGAAGCCGTAAAAGTGTGAAAAACCAAGGCTGGACGGGCTTTTTTCTGTGTATTGAGCAGGAAAAAGCCTAGACAGTCTTATTTTTTTGTGCTATACTCTTAAAATGTCTATGAGTATGTGAATCAGGGTATACTGATCTAAGAATACAAGGAGGATATAACATAAAAATGAGTGTACAGGTTGAAAAATTAGAGAAAAACATGGCGAAACTGACCGTAGAAGTACCGGCAGAGAATGTAGAGAAAGCAATCCAGGGTGCTTACAATAAAATGAAAAAAAGCATTAACATTCCGGGATTCCGTAAAGGAAAAGCTCCGCGTCAGCTTATTGAGAAAATGTATGGAAAAGAAGTATTCTACAACGATGCAATCGATGCAATGCTTCCGTCTGCATATTCTGATGCAGTAGAAGAGTGCGGCGAGGAGATCGTTTCCCATCCGCAGATCGACGTTGTTCAGATCGAGAGCGGCAAACCGTTCGTATTTACTGCTACTGTAGCTGTAAAACCGGCTGTAGAGCTTGGTGAGTACAAAGGAATCCAGGTAGAGAAAGCACCGATCGAAGTAAAAGACGAGGAGATCGAGGCACAGATCACCAAAGAGCGCGAGGCTAACTCCCGTACTGTAACCGTTGACGACCGTGCAGTAGCACAGGGTGACATCGTTACTCTTGATTTCGAGGGATTTGTTGATGGTGTTGCATTTGAGGGTGGCAAAGGTGAGAACTATGATCTGACTATCGGATCCAATACTTTCATCCCGGGCTTCGAGGATCAGCTTGTTGGAGCTGAGATCGGCAAAGAGCTTGATGTAAACGTAACCTTCCCGGAGGAGTACGGTGCAAAAGAACTGGCTGGAAAAGCAGCAGTATTCAAATGCAAAGTAAACGGAATCAAAGTAAAAGAGCTTCCGGCAGTAGATGATGAGTTTGCTCAGGAAGTATCTGAGTTTGATACTCTGGATGAATATAAAGCAGATATTAAGGCTAAACTCCTCAAAGAGAAAGAGGATGAGGCTGCAAGAGCAAAAGAGGATGCTGTAATCGGCAAGATCATCGAGGGAGCTAAGATGGAGATCCCGGATGCTATGGTAGAGTATCAGACCCGTCAGATGCTGGATGAGTTCGCTCAGAGAATCCAGTCTCAGGGTATCTCTCTGGATCAGTACTTCCAGTTCACCGGCCTGACCGAGGAGAAATACATGGAAGAGATGAAACCGAGAGCACTTCAGAACATCCAGAGCCGTCTGGTACTGGAAGCAGTAGCTCAGGCTGAGAATCTGGTTGCTGAGGAAGCTGACATTGAGGAAGAGATCAAGAAGATGGCTGACATGTACAAGATGGAAGCTGACAAGATCAAAGAGCTGTTAGGCGAGCGTCAGATGGAAGAGATGAAGAAGGATATCGCAGTCCAGAAAGCTGCCAAACTGGTTGCGGAAGCTGCAGTAGAGGCTTAAAAAGAAAGATACAAAAGGGCATGGCAGTTCGCTGTGCCCTTTTATAGACGAATGATATACACAGACGAGGGAGTTACATCATTCAGGAGGAGGACAAATAAATGGCATTAGTACCTTATGTGATTGAACAGACCAGCAGAGGAGAGAGAAATTATGATATCTACTCCAGACTGCTGAAGGAGCGTATCATTTTCCTTGGAGAAGAGGTAAATGAGACCACAGCCAGCCTGATCGTGGCTCAGCTTCTGTTCCTGGAGTCCGAGGACCCGGGAAAAGATATTCATCTGTATATTAACAGCCCGGGCGGTTCTGTAACTGCCGGCATGGCAATTTTTGATACTATGAATTATATCAAGTGCGACGTGTCTACCATCTGTATTGGTATGGCAGCCAGCATGGGTGCATTTCTTCTGGCAGGCGGTGCAAAAGGCAAACGTTTTGCACTTCCGAACGCAGAGATCATGATCCATCAGCCTCTTGGCGGAGCACAGGGACAGGCAACGGAGATCGAGATCGCAGCAAAACACATTCTGCGCACCAAGGAAAAGCTGAACAGTATTCTGGCAGAGCGCACCGGTCAGCCGCTGGATGTGATCGTACGCGACACTGACCGCGATAACTATATGACTGCTGAAGAGGCGAAGTCCTACGGACTGATCGATCAGGTAATTGCAGGACACTAAGGGAGACACACATGGCTAGAAATGAAATCAGGTGTTCCTTCTGCGGCAAGACAGAAAGTCAGGTCATGAAGCTTTTGAAGGGACCAAATGGCGTCTATATTTGCGATGCCTGCGTAGAACTTTGCTCAGAAATCATTGAAGAAGAGATGCAGGAAGAGAACAATCACACATCTGAGGAAGATATCCATCTTCTCAAACCGGAAGAGATCAAGAGCTTTCTGGATGAATATGTGATCGGACAGGAAAATGCAAAAAAGGTACTGTCCGTGGCAGTTTATAATCATTATAAGAGAATCCTTGCACAGCAGGATCTGGATGTGGAGCTGCAGAAGAGCAACATTTTGCTGCTTGGACCTACTGGTTCCGGCAAGACCCTTCTCGCACAGACTCTGGCCCGCATTCTGAACGTTCCGTTTGCCATTGCAGACGCAACGACTCTGACTGAGGCCGGATATGTGGGTGAGGATGTGGAGAACATCCTGCTGAAGATCATTCAGGCTGCAGACTATGACATCGAACGTGCCCAGAAAGGCATTATATATATTGACGAGATCGATAAGATCACCAGAAAATCAGAGAACCCGTCCATCACCAGAGATGTATCCGGAGAGGGCGTACAGCAGGCTCTTTTGAAGATCCTGGAGGGAACCGTTGCATCCGTACCACCTCAGGGTGGAAGAAAGCATCCCCATCAGGAGCTGATCCAGATTGATACCACCAACATTCTGTTTATCTGCGGTGGAGCATTTGAAGGTCTGGATAAGATCATTGAGACACGTATGGATCAGAAGTCCATCGGATTTAATGCAGATATCCGTGACAAGCGTCAGGAAAATGTAGGGGAACTTCTGCGAAATGCATTGCCGGAGGATTTTATCAAATTCGGTATGATTCCGGAGTTCATGGGTCGTGTGCCGATCTCTGTATCTCTGGATCCACTGAGCAGAGATGATATGGTCCGTATTCTGCTGGAGCCGAAGAACTCCATCGTCCGCCAGTATCAGAAGCTGTTTGAACTGGATGGCGTGGATCTGAAGTTTACAGATGATGCGGTGAAAGCCATTGCGGATAAGACCATTGCCCGCAAGACAGGAGCCAGAGGACTGCGTTCTATTATGGAAGAGACCATGATGGATCTGATGTTTACGATTCCGTCGGATGACACGATTGAGAGCTGTACCATCACAGAAGAAGCGGTGGATGGCAGCGGAGTCCCGATGATTGACAGAAAATGAGTGACAATTTAGAAGCGTGAGAAGACGGTTCCAAATTGTTGAAGAAATTAAATGAGGGAGCCGTGTCACAAGACAGGCTGGTGTGTGTATGTTAACACGCTGTATGTATTGGAACGAATAGCCATGCCTGGCATGTATGTTTGCGGCGGACATCCCATGTCCATCGCAAACATACATGACTGGTATGGGTGTCCGTTACACTACATACGAGGTTAACATACACACGGCAGCCGTCCGTGTGGTACGGCTTTTTTAGATAAAGAAGGAGGATGGCAGATGGAGACAACAGAATACAGGATTCCTGCGGTGGCACTGCGTGGAATGGTTGTTCTGCCGGAGATGGTTACGCATTTTGACGTGAGCAGATCCAGATCGATCAAGGCTGTGGAGCAGGCATTGTCTCAGAAGCAGAATCTGTTTGTGGTGACACAGCGAGATCCGGATACAGATGCGCCGGAGCAGGAGGATCTGTTTACATACGGAACGGTCGTGGAGATCAAGCAGATTGTGAAGATGCCGCACAATATATTACGGGTACTGGTGGAAGGTATGTTCCGGGCCAGACTGGTGAAACTTGAGACCGGTGAGTATCTGAATGCTCAGGTGGAGGAGTCGGAGCCGGAAGATTTCGGCGATCTGCCGTTGGTTGGAAAGGAAGCCATGCTTCGCAATCTGAAGGAGATCTTTCAGACCTACTGCGAAGGAGCCAGCAGAAACAGTAAGGAACTGGTGCGTCAGGTGCTGGACAGCAGAACCCTGGAGGATATGATCACACAGGTTATGGTACATGCGCCATTTGACTGGGAGAAGCAGCAGCGTCTGCTGGAGGCACAGAGCCTGTCCGCATGTTACGAGATGCTGTGTATCACCCTGAATAATGAGATTGAGATTGAACGATATCGCCGAAGCGTGCAGGAAAAGGTAAAAGCGCGGGTAGATAAGCAGCAGAAGGAATATTATCTGCGGGAGCAGATGAAGGTAATCCGGGAGGAACTGGGCGATGATGGCCCGAATACGGAGGCGGAGGCGTTCCGTGAAGCGGTAGAGAAGCTGGAAGCTTCTGATGAAGTGAAGGAGCGGATCGAGAAAGAGATCCAGAGATTTCTGAATGCAGGTTTTAATTCTGCAGAGGCATCGGTGAGCCGCGGCTATATTGAGACACTGCTGGATCTTCCGTGGGACAAGAGAGGCGAAGACAGGCTGGATCTGAAAGTGGCGGAAGATATTCTGGAAAAGGAGCACTATGGACTGGAAAAAGTCAAAGAGCGTATTCTGGAATTTCTGGCAGTCCGCAAGATGCTGGATGCCAGTGAGAGTCCGATCCTCTGTCTGGTGGGACCTCCTGGAACTGGTAAGACATCTGTAGCCCGTTCTATTGCAGAAGCATTGAATAAGAAATACGTACGCATATGTCTGGGTGGCGTTCATGATGAGGCGGAGATCCGCGGACACCGCAGAACCTATATCGGAGCCATGCCGGGACGTATCGTGGATGGCATCCGTCAGGCAGGTGTGAAGAACCCGCTGATGGTGCTGGACGAGATCGACAAGGTCAGCGCAGATTATAAGGGAGACACCTTCTCAGCACTTTTGGAGGTGCTGGACAGCGAGCAGAATAGCAAATTCCGGGATCATTATGTGGAGATTCCCATGGATCTGTCAGAAGTGATGTTTATCTGTACAGCAAATGATCTGAGCACCGTACCGAGACCGCTGCTTGACCGTATGGAGATCATCGAGGTCAGTGGTTATACTGAAAATGAAAAATACCACATCGCTACGGAGCATCTGATGCAGAAGCAGATGAAGAAGCATGGACTGGATGAAAGCAGATTCCAGATCAGTGAGAAGGCGATGCAGAAGATCATCCATGAGTATACCAGAGAATCCGGTGTGCGTGCACTGGAGAGACGGATCGCATCCCTGTGCAGAAAAGCAGACCGGGAGATTCTAGAGAAGAACCGGAAGAAGGTTCAGATCACGGAGCGTAATCTGGAGAAATATCTGGGAAAAAGCATCTATGAGACCAATATGAAGGCTGAGCGCGATGAGGTGGGGATTGTCCGCGGTCTGGCATGGACCAGCGTAGGCGGAGATACACTGGAGATCGAAGTGAACCTTATGCCTGGTAAAGGAAAATTTGAACTGACCGGACAGCTTGGAGATGTTATGCAGGAGTCTGCCAAGGCGGGAATCAGCTACATCCGTTCCGTCAGCGATGACTATGAGCTGGATCCGGAGTATTTCCAGCAGCATGACATCCACATTCATATTCCGGAAGGCGCAGTGCCGAAGGATGGTCCGTCAGCAGGAATCACCATGGCAACAGCCATGTTGTCTGCAGTGTTAAATAAACCGGTGCGGGCAGATGTGGCCATGACCGGAGAGATCACTCTCCGTGGACGGGTATTGCCCATCGGCGGCCTGAAGGAGAAGCTTCTGGCAGCGAAAGGGGCTGGCATGAAGACTGTTATTGTACCGGAGAAAAACCGCCGTGATGTGGAAGAGCTGTCCAGAGAGATCACCGGCGGACTGGAACTGGTCTATGCACAGAATATGAATGATGTAATCTCGCATGCATTTGTGCAGTAATGAAGGACTGCGCAGGCGTCGCGGCCTTGAACAATGCAGATCGGAAAAGGAGAAAATATATGATCATCAAGCAGGCAGAGCTGGAGACCGTATGCGGCATCACCAGCAAGCTTCCGGAAAATGAATGGCCGGAAGTGGCATTTGCGGGGAAATCCAACGTGGGAAAATCCTCCCTGATCAACGGACTTCTGAATCGGAAGTCCCTGGCCAGGACATCTTCCCAGCCGGGTAAGACCCAGACCATCAATTTTTATAAAGTAAACGGTGACCTGTACCTGGTGGACCTGCCGGGCTATGGTTACGCAAAAGTAAGCAATGAGATCAAAGCAAAATGGGGTAAAATGATCGAGCGGTATCTGCATGGATCAAAGCAGCTGCGTGCAGTGTTTCTGCTCATTGACATCCGTCATGACCCGTCGGCCAATGACAAGACCATGTATGACTGGGTGGTCCATCAGGGATTTGAACCCATTATCATTGCTACAAAACTGGATAAGATCAAGAGAAGTCAGGTGCAGAAGCAGATCAAAGCGATCAAAGAAGGACTGAATCTGCTGCCTGGAACAAAAGTGATCCCATTCTCTGCAGAGACCAAACAGGGTCGTGATGAGATCTGGGAGATCATCAATTCTCTGAGAGAGGATGAATCGGAAGAAGGAGTATAAGATGAGCGAAGATGCGCATAAAACAACTGAGGGAGCAGTGTTGATAAAGCGGATCGGACGAAATGTACTGAATGTAGGGATCTTCCTTGTGGAAGTCCTGTTCCTGATACTGGCAGGACCGGCACTGCTGAAGTTTTTCATGCCGGTGGTGCGGGGCTGGCTGATCGCCTGTATTGCCAATCCACTGGTGAAATTTCTGGAGAAACGGCTGCACATTGTGCGGAAGCACAGTTCCTTTGTGGTGATCTTAGGTGCGATCCTGCTGATCGTGCTGGGATGCTATTATGGGATCACTGCGTTGTTTTATGAAGGCGCGAAGATCGTGGAGCGTTTCCCGACTTATTATGCGACCTTGCTGGATAGCCTGAATCACCTGGGAGACCAGCTGCAGCAGCTGGTTGGCCGTATGTCTCCGGAGATGAGTGATAAGATCGAACAATTGACGGATCTGATCACTTCCAATCTGGGACAGATTGCCGGAAGTCTGGGAAGCATTACGGTAGGTGCTGCAGGAAATGTGGCAAAGAACATTCCGTCAATTCTGATATCGTTTTTATTTACTCTGCTGTTCGCTTACTTTTTTATTGCGCAGAGAGACCGGATCCAGAAGATGGCGAGAAAGCTGGTTCCAACGGATACAGCAGAACAGCTGAAGCTGGTATGGAATCGACTCACCTATGCGTTGGGCGGATATTTCCGTGCACAGTTCAAGATCATGGGAATCGTAGGAATCATTCTATTTGTTGGATTCCTGGTCATGAGAATTGAGTATGCAGTATTCCTTGCGTTGATCATTGCGGTTCTGGATTTCCTGCCTATGCTGGGAACCGGAACAGTGATGATCCCATGGGCGCTGTATCTGGTGCTGTGCGGTAATCTCCCGCTGGCAGCAGGACTGGTGATCCTCTATGCCGTGACTCAGGTCACAAGACAGCTGATCCAGCCGAAGATGGTGAGTGACAGCATCGGCATAGATACACTGACCACACTGGTATTCATGTTCATTGGCTGGCGTGCTGCCGGTCTGATCGGCATGATCGTTGCAGTTCCGGTGGGACTGATCATCCTGAAGCTTTCGGAGGCAGGAGCATTCGACCATATCCTGAAAAGCATCAAAGAATTGAGAGAAGATATTCATACATTGAGAAGAGGATAAAATGACCTTCAGAGTGCATTCGCAAAATTGCATTTGCGGATGCACTCTGAAGGTTTACAAGAGTTCTTTCATGATCGTAGCATAAATATTCTGGCTTTTTTCAGCCCAGTGACTGCAGGCGGATTCCGCCTGCTTTTTTGATGGAACCTGGAAAGTCAGGTCGATCAGATTGGAATCCTGCTCACGAACGCGGCAGCGTACTACGTATTCGCCATTATTTCCTACAAAATAATCAGCGGTGGTAGACAGAGCTTCACGGATCGCGATCTTGTGTTCCTCCAGGTAATTGTGAATATCTGTCAGGATCGCATCAGAGATCTTATTCCCAAAAAATTCCAGTGTATTTTTTCCGGCATCGGTGATGTGATACAGAGAATTATTTCGCTTGGTAGTCACATTTACAAGACCGGTCTCATCCATCTCGGAGAGTGCCTGCTGAACGGTGAAATAATTGGTGTATTCTTTGTCCAGAATGAATTCGGTGATCTGAGAGTTGGTCAGCGGATATTCCACCTGTTCCAGCATTTTCAGAATGATCAGTTTATATAAACTCAGCGTATCAGCCATGGGGTGTCTCCTTCTTTCTATATTTTTTTCCCTGCCACGTATCCTGCAGACGGAATTCCCGGTGAATATTGTTCAACACAGTTCTCTTTGCCAGACTCCAGCGGGGCTCGATGAGCAGATCCTTAGGACCATCACCGGTCAGCCGGTGGATGACCAGATCAGGGCGCAAGATCTCCACACAGGCAGGAATCAGCTTCACATATTCCTCCATAGTAAATACATGGAACGGGTCTTCCTCATAGCGGACTGCCAGGTCTGTCCCTTTCAAAATATGCAGAAGCTGGAGCTTTATGCCTTGAATATCCTGATCGTTCAGATAATGCAAGGTTTCAAACATCCGCTCCTGGTCTTCTCCGGGAAGTCCGAGGATCGTGTGGACGATCACTTCCAGACCAGCCGCACGCAGACGGTTCACCGCATCCTCAAAGACGGACAGGGGATAACCGCGCCGGATATCACGGGCGGTATCTTCGTGCATGGTCTGAAGTCCAAGTTCCACCCAGACGGGCTTGATCTGATTTAACTGGGCCAGCAGATCCACAATCTCTGGCTGCAGGCAGTCCGGGCGGGTGGCGATAGATAATAATACCACCTGAGGATGGGCAATGGCTTCTGTGAAGATGGTCCGCAGATAATCCACCGGTGCATAGGTATTGGTAAATGCCTGAAAATAGGCAATGTATGCATTGACCGGGCGTTTGTGGGAGAGCCGTTCCTTGCCGGATTCAATCTGTTCCCGGATGGAGAGGGCCGGATCGGAGGCAAATTCGCCGGAACCACCGCCGCTGCAGAAGATGCAGCCTCCGTGACCTACAGTGCCGTCCCGGTTAGGACAGGTCATGCCGCCGTTTAACGCCAGTCGATATACTTTTTCTCCGAACCGTTTTTTTAACTCATAGTCCAGAGAGTGGTAAGGTTTGTCATTCCATAGTCTCATATATTCAATCTATCATAGGAAAAAATAAAAATCAATGAAAGTTTCCCTTTTCATTTAGGGATAAAGAGAGTATACTGAAAATAGTGTTAGTGAAGAAAGACAGGTATTCACCGACAGACAGATTCCATACAACCATTTCGCACGTCAGGCGGAACATTTCCCCATTTAGTTAAGACAACAGATGACGAAGAAAAAAATCGCAGGAGGATTTTATGGCAGATAATATGAAAGAAAAATATGAGTCTCTTTCTCTGGCAGTATTAAGAGATGTGGCTAAGAGCAGAGGCATCAAAGGAACCTCTACCATGCGGAAAGAGGCCGTGATCCAGGTGATGCTGGCAGAAGACGAGAAGGAAAGAGCTGCAGAGTCAGTGAAAGCGCAGGCTGCAGACAGCGGACGCACCGTGGCTGATATGGAACAGCTGGACAGTGGACAGACCGTGACCGGTATTCTGGAAGTTATGGCAGACGGTTTTGGATTTATCAGAAGTGATCATTATCTTCCGGGAGAGCATGACGTCTACGTATCTCCGGCACAGATCCGCAGATTCGGACTGAAGACCGGTGATATCCTGGTTGGAAATACGAAGATTAAGACGGAAAAAGAAAAGTTCAGTGCATTGTTATATCTGAAAAGCGTGAATGATCTGAATCCGGATGTAAATGCAAAACGTCCGAATTTTGAAGATCTGACTCCAATCTTCCCGAATCAGAGGATTCGTCTGGAACGGAAAGGAGGAAGTACGGCAGTCCGTGTGATGGATGAGATCGCACCCATCGGAAAAGGACAGCGTGGTATGATCGTGGCTCCTCCGAAAGCAGGTAAGACAACCCTTCTGAAAGAAGTGGCAAAATCCATTACCACCAACAATCCGGAGATGTATCTGATCATCCTTCTGATCGATGAGCGTCCGGAGGAGGTTACGGATGTAAAAGAGGCGATCGAGGGACAGCATGTGGAGGTTGTCTATTCTACATTCGATGAACTGGCTGAGCGCCACAAGAGAGTGTCAGAGATGGTGATCGAACGTGCAAAGCGTATGGTAGAGTCAGGAAAGGACGTAGTGATCCTTCTGGACAGCATCACCCGACTGGCCCGTGCCTACAACCTGATCGTTCCGCCAAGCGGACGTACCCTGTCCGGTGGTCTTGATCCGGCTGCATTGCATATGCCGAAGCGTTTCTTCGGTGCAGCGAGAAACTTAAGAGAAGGCGGAAGCCTGACCATTCTTGCAACGGCTCTGGTTGATACGGGAAGCAAGATGGATGACGTGGTCTACGAGGAGTTCAAGAGTACCGGTAATATGGAACTGGTGCTTGACCGGAAGCTGTCCGAGAAGAGAATCTTCCCGGCTATCGATATTCCCAAATCCAGTACCCGTCGAGATGATCTTCTGCTGGATCCGGACGAGCAGCAGGCTATGGACAATATCCGTAAAGCACTCAACGGAATGAAAGCAGACGATGCCGTAGAGACCATCCTCAACCTGTTCTCACGGACCAAAGACAATAAAGAATTTGCACAAAATGCAAAACAGACAAGATTTTTCTAAGAAATTCTTGCATCAGGCATGTGCCTGTGCTATAATCTAATGGCTAATGTAGGTGATTGCCCACAGGCAATCAGAGAACCGCAGGGACTTGCGGGGTTAGCCCGGGATATCTTACCGTGGAAGTATCGGAGCGGTATTGGCCGGGAATCAGCGTCTGTGCTGGAAGTTCACGAATAATAAGAGAGGTGAAAAGAATATGAGAGAAGGAATCCATCCGGAGTACTATCAGGCAACCGTAACCTGCAACTGCGGTAACACATTTGTTACCGGTTCTACCAAATCTGATATCCATGTGGAGATCTGTTCCAAGTGTCATTCATTCTACACTGGACAGCAGAAAGTGGCAGCAGCCCGCGGACGTATTGATAAGTTCAATCGTAAATATGGTATCAGCAAATAAGATTGCTAAAAGTAAGGTTGAGGTTAGAAGTAATCTCAACCTATTTTTAATTAAACCAAAGGATGTGAAATATTGAAACCATCAGGAATAGGCGGTCAGGCAGTGTTGGAAGGCATTATGATGAAAAATAAGAGCCAGTACTCCGTAGCCGTGAGAAGACCGGACGGCGAGATTGAGGTAAAGACTGACGAGTACGTTGGTATTGCAGGAGACAAAGCCTGGGCGAAGCTGCCGTTGATCCGGGGAATGGTGAATTTTATAGATTCTATGATCCTGGGAATGAAGACTCTGTCCTGGTCCGCAAGCTTTTATGAGGATGAGGAAGAAGAGGCAAAGCCGGGAAAATTTGAGAAATTTCTTCTGAAGCTGTTTGGTGAGAAGGCAGAGAAAGTAGTGATGGGAGCGACCGTGGCATTTTCTGTGATCATGGCAGTGCTGATCTTTATGCTGCTTCCCTACTTCCTGTCCGGACTTTTTCGGAAATTTATCGTATCCAATACACTGCTGGCCATTGTGGAAGGCTGTATCCGCATGGGAATCTTTATTCTCTATGTGGCACTGATCTCTTCCATGAAGGATATCCGCAGAACGTATATGTATCATGGTGCAGAGCACAAGTGTATCAACTGCATTGAGCGCGGAAGAGCACTGAATGTGAAGAATGTGCGGAAAAGTTCCCGTTATCATGCGCGCTGCGGCACCAGCTTTCTGTTCATCGTTATGGTGATCAGTATTATTTTCTTTATCTTCATTCGGGTAGAGTCACCGGTGGCACGAGTGGTCGTCCGTGTGCTGCTGGTTCCGGTCATTGCCGGAGTGGCATATGAGTTCATCCGCCTGGCAGGACGCAGCAACAATATTGTCATGCGGATCTTAAGTCTTCCGGGCAAAGGGATGCAGATGCTGACCACCAAAGAGCCGGATGATGACATGATCGAGGTTGCCATCGCAGCAGTGGAAGCAGTCTTTGACTGGAGAGCATTCCAGGGACTCAAAGAGGAGGAACCGCTGGATATGCCAAAGCTGGAATCCGGGCAGACAGACGCACCGGAACTGGAAGAGCTGGATGAGATCAAGATCGAGGATCTGTAGATGACACTGGGAACCTTATTAAAACAAGGAAGAGAGATTCTTCAGAATGCCGGGATCGCAGAGTGGGATCTGGACGCCTGGTATCTGCTGGAATATGTGACAGGTGTGAGCCGCAGCCAGTATTTTCTGGACCCAGAGAGGGAAGTGCCGCAGGAACAGGAAGTCTTGTACCGTCAGATGATAGACAAGAGAAGCACCCACATTCCGCTGCAGCATCTGACCGGGGAGCAGGAGTTTATGGGCCTTACATTCAAGGTCAACGAACATGTGCTGATTCCCAGACAGGACACCGAGGTGCTGGTGGAAGAGGCACTGAACTATGTGAGGAGCGGCATGGACATTCTGGATGTGTGTACCGGATCGGGATGCATCTTATTGAGCGTTCTGAAGCTGGGAGAGAAAAAGTGCCGTGGAATCCTTCACGGAACCGGTGTGGATCTGTCCAGAGAGGCTTTGCAGGTGGCGGAAGAAAATGCCGGGCGGCTTCAGGTAGAAGCCACATTTCTGCACAGCGATCTCTTCACAGAAGTGCAGGGGCAGTATGACATGATTCTGTCCAATCCACCATATATTGAAAAAGCAGTGGTGGAGACACTGGAAGAAGAGGTGCGTATCCATGAGCCACGTATGGCACTGGATGGCGGAGAAGACGGCCTTGATTTTTACAGGAAGATCACGGCAGAGAGTGTGCAGTATTTAAGAAAAGGCGGACGGCTGCTCTTTGAGATCGGCTACGATCAGGGAGAAGCAGTCAGCGCCCTTATGAAGGAACATTTTGCAGAGGTGCGCGTGATTCAGGATCTGGCAGGACTTGACCGGGTCGTGAGCGGCGTGTACTGTGGTTAATGATATGGAGGAAAAAAGATGTTTGATAAACTGGAAGATCTGGTAAGACGGTTTGAAGAGATCACCAACGAACTGACCGAACCGTCGGTAGTCAATGACCAGAATCGTTTCCGCAAGCTGATGAAGGAGCAGTCTGACCTGCAGCCGCTGGTGGATGCCTACACAGAATATCGGAAATGTCAGGAAACCGTAGAAGACAGTCTCGCCATGCTGGAGAGTGAGTCTGATGATGAGATGCGTGAGATGCTCAAGGAAGAGATGTCTGACGCGAAGAAGCGGATCATAGAGCTGGAACAGGAGATGAAAATCCTGCTTCTGCCCAAGGATCCTAATGATGAGAAGAACGTTATCGTGGAGATCCGTGCCGGCGCAGGTGGAGATGAGGCAGCTCTGTTCGCAGCTGAGGTCTATCGGATGTATGTGCATTATGCAGAGTCCAAACGCTGGAAGACGGAGATCGTGGAGTGCGACGAGATCGGTATCGGCGGTATGAAGAGCGTGACCTTTATGATCAATGGCCAGGGCGCATATTCCATGATGAAATATGAGTCTGGCGTTCATCGTGTGCAGCGTGTGCCGGAGACAGAGTCCGGTGGACGTATCCATACATCAACGATCAGTGTGGCAGTGATGCCGGAGGTAGATGAGGATATTGATATCAAGATCGAGGACAAAGATATCCGTATTGACGTTATGCGTGCATCCGGTAACGGTGGACAGTGTGTCAACACCACAGACTCCGCAGTGCGTCTGACGCATTACCCGACTGGAATCGTGGTATACAGCCAGACCGAGAAATCACAGCTCCAGAATAAAGCAAAGGCATTTGCACTGCTTCGTGCAAAGCTGTATGATATTGAACAGCAGCAGAGACATGATGCAGAGGCAGAGATGCGCCGCAGCCAGATCGGTACCGGAGACCGTTCCGAGAAGATCCGTACCTACAACTTCCCGCAGGGACGTGTGACCGATCACCGGATCAACCTGACACTGTATAAGCTTGATAAGATCATGAATGGAGATATCCAGGAGATCATCGATGCCTGTATCGCAGCCGATCAGGCAAAGAAGCTGGCAAATATGAACGATTAAGGTCTTCGCTGTCAGATGACCTTATAAAAAAATATATTAAGTAGGATAGTAAGGAGCAAAACATGGGAAAATATTTTGGAACAGACGGCTTTCGTGGAGAAGCAAACGTAAATCTGACCGTTGAGCATGCCTACAAAGTAGGTCGTTTCCTTGGCTGGTACTATGGCAGGGAACACAAAGCACAGGTTGTGATCGGAAAAGATACCAGAAGATCCAGCTATATGTTTGAATACTCCCTGGTAGCAGGTCTGACTGCATCCGGAGCAGATGTATATCTGCTTCATGTAACCACCACACCGAGCGTATCTTATGTGGTAAGGACCGAAGGCTTTGACTGCGGCATCATGATCTCTGCCAGCCACAACCCGTTCTATGATAATGGAATCAAGATCATCAACGGAAACGGCTACAAGCTGGAAGCAGATGTGGAGCAGAAGATTGAGGATTATATTGATGGCAAGACCGAAGAGATCCCATTTGCAACCAGAGAAAATATTGGACGCACCGTGGACTTTTCTGCAGGCCGTAACCGCTACATCGGTTATCTGATCTCCCTGCCGACACGTTCCTTCAAGACCATGCGTGTAGGACTTGACTGTTCCAACGGAAGTGCATCTTCCATTGCCAAGAGCGTATTTGATGCACTGGGGGCTAAGACTTATGTGATCAACAACGAACCGGACGGAACCAACATCAACCGTGACTGCGGATCCACCCATATCGAGGGACTGCAGGCATTTGTAAAAGAAAAAGGACTGGATGTAGGATTCGCTTATGACGGAGACGCAGACCGCTGCCTGGCAGTAGATGAAAATGGAAATGTGATCGATGGAGACCTGATCCTCTATGTGTGTGGTAAATATCTCAAAGAGATCGGACAGCTCAAGGATGATATGATCGTTACCACCGTCATGTCCAATATTGGTCTGTACAAGGCATGCGACAAAGTTGGACTTCATTACCAGCAGACCAAGGTCGGCGATAAATATGTATTTGAAAATATGATGGAGAACGGCTATCGTCTGGGCGGTGAGCAGTCTGGCCATATTATTTTCAGCAAACATGCGACTACAGGTGACGGTATCCTGACTTCCCTGAAGATCATGGAAGTGCTGCTGGAGAAGAAGACGACACTGGGAACACTGGCATCTGAGGTGAAGATCTATCCACAGCTGCTGGAGAACTTACGAGTGACAGACAAGAAAGCAGTGCTGGAGCATCCGGCGGTAAAAGAAGTGATCGAACAGGTGAAAGAAGATCTGGGAAGCGACGGACGTATCCTGGTGCGTGAGAGCGGTACGGAGCCGCTGCTGCGTGTCATGGTAGAGGCAACCACCCAGGAGCTTTGCAAAGAATATGTTGGAAAAGTAATTGAAACTATGAAGAGTATCATGTAGGAATACAGGAGGGGAAACATGAGAAAAACAACACTGGTAGTTATGGCAGCAGGAATCGGCAGCCGTTTCGGCGGCGGTATCAAACAGCTGGAGCCAGTAGGACCGTCCGGTGAGATCATCATGGATTATTCGATTCATGATGCGCTGGAAGCAGGATTTAATAAAGTCGTATTTATCATCCGCAAGGATCTGGAAAAAGATTTCCGCGAGATCATCGGCAACCGTATGGAGAAGCTGGTGGAGACCGCTTATGCATTTCAGGAGATCGATGACCTTCCGGCTGGATTCACAAAACCTGCCGACAGAACCAAGCCGTGGGGTACCGGTCAGGCGATCCTTTCCTGTAAAGATCTGGTGAATGAGTCATTTGCGGTGATCAATGCAGATGACTATTATGGAAAAGAAGCATTTGTGAAAGTGCATGACTATCTGGTGGAAGAACATCCGGCCAGTGATAAACTGGATTTCTGCATGGCAGGCTTCCTTCTGGAAAATACCTTAAGTGAAAATGGCGGCGTGACCAGAGGCATCTGCAGTGTCAATGAGCAGGGTCACCTGACCAAAGTAACAGAGACCAAAAATATCGTAAAGACCGCAGAAGGTGCAGCCGTACAGGCAGAGGATGGCAGTCTCACAGCAGTTCAGGCACATTGTCCGGTATCCATGAACATGTGGGGCTTCACTCCGGAGATCTTCGGCATTCTGGAAAAAGGATTTGCAGAATTTTTAGGTGCACTCAAAGACCAGACCAAGGGTGAGTATCTGATCCCTACCGTTGTGGATCAGCTGATCCAGACCGGTGTGTGCAATGTAACTGTTCTGGAATCCCGCGACAAATGGTTTGGTGTAACCTATAAAGAGGACAAGCCGCTGGTAGTCCGTTCCTTCAGGGAACTGATTGATGCCGGCGTGTATAAAGAAAGGCTGTTTGACTAAATGATGGAGATTTTATTCAGAAGACCCGAACTGGATGACAGGGAGACGATTCTGAAGCATCTGTCTGAACGCAGACTCAGAGGCTGCGAGAGAACATTTGCAAATGTTTATCTGTGGGCACGTTTCTACAATGAGGGCTGGGCGGAGATCGAAGGAACAGCAGTTTTCCGGACAGGCCCAGAAGGTGCCTATTCTTATACGTATCCGATCGGAGCCGGGGACCGTAAGAAGGTTGTAGAGCTTCTGATGCAGGATGCACAGGAAAAAGGATATCCGTTTCAGCTGCATGCTCTCAGTACAGAAGAAATGAATGAATTGGAGAGTTATTTCCCAGGAAAATTCCAGGTGACCTGGCCCAGAGATTATGAAGATTATGTCTATGAGACAGAAAAACTGATTAATTTATCAGGAAAAAAATATCACGGGAAGAAGAACCATATCAACCAGTTCAAGGCAGCATACCCGGACTGGTCATATGAGACCATTACGGATTCCAATGTGGAAGAATGCTTTCAGATGGCTCTGAAATGGCGCGGAGCCAATGGCTGTGAGGAAGACCCGGAGAAGAATCAGGAGATGTGTGTGACGCTGAACTCCCTGCGGCTGTTTAAGGAACTTCATCTGAAGGGCGGACTCCTTCGTGCAGGGGGAAAGGTAGTGGCATTTACCCTGGGCGAGCCTGTGTGTGATGATACATTTGTCGTGCACATCGAAAAGGCATATGCAGATGTGAGAGGTGCTTATCCGCTGATCAACCAGCAGTTTCTGGAGCATGAAGTATCCGGGTACAAATATGTGAACCGTGAGGATGACACAGGAGAGGAAGGTCTGCGGACTGCAAAGCTGTCCTATCATCCGGTATTTATGGTGGAAAAAGGTATTGCGACCTTAAAAGGAGAATAAGATAAGATGAGTACATGGGAAGAGAATGTCCGGAAGGTGACTCCCTACACACCGGGAGAACAGCCCAACCGGCCGCAGATGATCAAACTGAACACCAACGAGAATCCCTATCCGCCCGCTCCAGGCGTGGCTGAGGTACTGCGACATCCAGACGAGGATGCGCTGCGCCGTTATCCTGACCCGGCAGCCTCTGTGCTGGTAAATGCACTGGCTGAGAATTATCACGTAAAGCCGGAGCAGGTGTTTGTGGGAGTTGGCTCTGATGATGTGCTGGCTATGGCATTCATGACCTTCTTTAACTCTGAAAAACCGATCCTGTTCCCGGATATCAGTTATTCCTTCTATCCTGTATGGGCAGAAGAATTCCGGATCCCACATACGCGGGTGGCGCTGGATGAGAATTTCTGCATCCGCAAGGAAGATTACTATGGGGAGAATGGCGGTATCGTCTTCCCGAACCCCAATGCTCCTACAGCACTGGCTATGGGACTTGACGATGTGGAAGACATCATCCGTCACAACCCGGATGTGGTCGTGATCGTAGATGAAGCATACGTGGACTTTGGTGCGGAGTCTGCCCTGAAGCTGGTGGAAAAATATGAGAATCTGCTGGTGGTACAGACATTTTCCAAATCCCGATCTCTGGCCGGTATGCGGATCGGCTTTGCCATCGGTTCTCCAAAGCTGATCAAATATTTAAACGACGTAAAATATTCCTTCAATTCCTACACCCTGAACCAGACCTCTCTGGCCTGCGGCGTGGAAGCTGTGAAGGATCAGGCATATTTTAATGAGACTCGCACCCGGATCATGAAGACCCGAGAGCATGCCAAGGAAGTGTTAGGAGAGATGGGATTCTCCTTCCCGGACTCCAAGGCAAATTTCCTGTTCATCACCCACCCGGATTACCCGGCGAAAGAACTGTTCCAGGCGCTGCGCCAGAAGGATATCTATGTCCGTTACTTTGATCAGCCGCGGATCAACAATTATCTCCGCGTGACCATCGGAACCGATGAGCAGATGGAAGCATTTTATGAATTTTTGAGAGACTATATGAGGTAAAAAATAATGGAATCAATTATGTCATGGGTGATCTCTGCGCTGAGCGGCCATGTATCCCGGGAAATGATCGTTTTCATCATTTCCATGGTACCGATCCTGGAACTCAGAGGCGGTCTGCTGGCAGCATCTGTGCTGAACATCAATATTACCAGAGCACTGTGGATCTGCATTATCGGAAATATTATTCCGGTTCCGTTCATCCTGCTGCTGATCACACCGATCTTTAACTGGCTTAAACAGACGAAGACCTTCCGTCCCATGGTTGAGAAGATGGAAGCACGTGCCTTGAGCAAGCGTGAACAGGTAGAAAAATATGAATTCTGGGGACTGGTATTGTTCGTAGGGATTCCGCTTCCCGGAACTGGTGCATGGACCGGCTCTCTGCTGGCTGCACTGCTTGGCATGAAATTCAAAAAAGCATTTCCGGCGGTGCTGCTGGGAATCGCACTGGCATCAGTGATCATGTCCATCGTGTCCTATGGACTGTTGGGAGCGTTGATCCACTAAGAACTAGAAACACATACTGGCTGGGAAACCGGCACAAAGCGTAAAACTTGCATATGCGTTCTGCGAAAAGGATGAGGCTGTTATGGGAGAGAATGCAAAAAGATTGTTTTTCGTTTATAATCCTCACTCAGGAAGAGGAAATATCCGTTCAAAATTATTTGACATCGTTCAGGTATTTTCCGAGGCGGGATATGAGATCACCATCTATCCTACCAGGGAGGCGAAGGATGCCACCCGCAAGATTGAGCATCTGTCAGATCAATACGATCTGGTTGTGTGCAGCGGCGGTGATGGAACCCTGGACGAAGTGGTAGAAGGCATGATGCACCGGCAGAAAAAGCTGCCGCTTGGCTACATTCCTTCAGGAACTGTCAATGATTTTGCCAGAAGTCTGAAGATTCCGCGGGATATGGTGAAAGCCGCCCGTCTGGCAGTGTCCGGAAAAGATTTCCTGAGTGATGTGGGTACCTTCAACAACAGTCATTTTGTATATATTGCAGCATTTGGCATCTTCACGGATGTGGCATATTCCACGCCGCAGGATATGAAAAATGTTCTCGGCAATATGGCTTATCTTCTGGAGGGAGTCAAGCGCCTTGCCAATATTCCGTCTTATCACCTGAAATTTTCCTCAGAGGAATGCAGCGGGGAAGGCGATTTCATCTTTGGAATGGTGACCAATTCCCGTTCTGTTGGCGGATTCAAAAGCATCATAGGAAAGAATGTGCGGTTTGATGATGGTGTATTTGAAGTGACTTTTGTACGCCTTCCGAAAAATGCGGCAGAACTGCAGGAGATTCTGGCGGCCATCGTACTCAAAGAGATGGATACACACTATATGATCTCATTTCGGACTGCCCGGTTAACCATCGAAGCACAGCAGGAGATCCCCTGGACTCTGGATGGGGAATATGGCGGTGAATCTCAAAATGTCATTATTCAAAATCATCAAAAGGCGTTGCAGATTCGTACCGGAAATTGAAAAAGGTCACAAAAAAAATAAAACTACTTGCATTTTTATGGGGTATCGTGTATTTTAATAGCATCAGATGCAGCAAAAGCTTCTGACATAAAGATTGAGCGAACAAAGATGTTCCACTTTTAGGGGTGGAGCATCTTTTTTTGTTATAGCGACGAGAAAATGGACAGCATGCTTACATGAACGGACATTTGACGACAGCTGCTCAGAGCCGGGTTTGCAGAGCAGATCACAACTCTGACGGGAGTAAGGAAGTTGCTATATGTCAAGGAAAGGATGGAGAGAAGTATGAGTGTAAATGTGGCTGAAGTATTTGGTCAGGACGTATTTAACGAAGCAGTTATGAAAGAACGTCTGCCAGAAGTGACTTACAAGCAGATGGTAAAACTGATGAATGAGGGCGGCGAGGTTACGCTGGAGCTGGCCGACATCGTGGCAAAAGCCATGAAAGAATGGGCGATCGAAAAAGGAGCAACTCATTACACACACATTTTCCAGCCGTACATTGTAAGTATCGGAGCTGAGAAACACGACTCCTTCGCAGATATTCCGAAGGGTGGCAAGATCGAGAACTGCTTTTCCGGCAAAGACCTGATGATGGGCGAGCCGGATGCATCTTCCTTCCCGTCCGGCGGACTCCGTGCAACCTGTGCAGCAAGAGGTTATACCGCATGGGATGTAGGTTCACCGGCATATGTGAAAGATGGAATCCTCTGTATTCCGACTGCATTCTGCTCTTACACCGGCGAGTCTCTGGATACCAAGACTCCGCTGCTCAAAGCATGTGATGCTGTCAGCAAAGCAGGTGTTCGTTTTGTAAAAATGTTTGGAAATACCGATGCTAAAAGGGTCAGCTCTTATGTTGGACCTGAGCAGGAGTATTTTATTGTAAATCGTGAAAAATATCTGGAGCGTCCGGACCTGATCTATGCTGGACGTACTCTTTTCGGAGCACCGGCACCGAAAGGACAGGAGATGGAGGACCAGTACTTCGGACCGCTGAAGACCAAGATCGCAGATTTCATGGCAGATGTGGATGAGCAGCTCTGGAAACTGGGTATCACTGTTAAGACCCAGCACAACGAGGTAGCTCCTGGACAGCATGAGATCGCACCGATCTTCGCACCGGCTGACGCAGCTCTGGACAGCAACTTCCTGGTAATGGATGTACTGAAGAGCACCGCAACCAAGCATGATCTGGCTTGCCTCCTTCATGAAAAACCATTTGCAGGAGTCAATGGATCCGGTAAGCACAACAACTGGTCTCTGGGAACCGACAATGGTGTGAACCTGTTCAAACCGGGCAAAGAACCGAACAAGAATCTTCAGTTCCTGTGTGTACTTGCCTGCCTGATGGAAGCAGTCAACAAGCATGCTCTTCTGCTCCGTGCAGCGGCATCCAACACTGGTAACGATCACAGACTGGGAGCTAATGAGGCACCGCCAGCAATCATCTCCATCTATATGGGCGATCAGCTTGGCGAGATCGTAGATGCCATTGTAGCAGGTGTTCCGTTTGATCAGCTTCCGTGTGCAGAGGTTGGAACTCTGGATCTTGGAGTCAGCACCCTTCCGGTACTGCCAAAAGACCCGACCGACAGAAACCGTACTTCACCGTTTGCCTTCACCGGCAACCGTTTCGAGTTCCGTATGGTAGCATCTTCTGTATCCATCGGTGATGCAAACACGGTTATGAACTCCATGATGGCAGAATCCTTCAACAAAGCATGCGACGCTCTGGAAGGAGCTGAGGACTTTGAAAAAGCTGCAATTGACTACATCTACAAGACCATGAAAGAGAATAAGAACATTGTCTTCAACGGTAATGGTTACTCTGATGAGTGGGTAGAGGAAGCAGCTAAGAGAGGTCTTCCGAACGTGAAGAGTATCGTGGATGCAATCCCGGCATACACAGATGAGAGCAGCATTGAGATGTTCGAAAAACTGGGCGTTATGACGAAGAGAGAGCTGGAAGCCCGCCGCGAGATCAAGCTGGAAGAGTATGCAGGCCTGATCAACATCGAGGCTCGTACCATGATCGACATGGCTGCAAAACTGTACATTCCGTCAGTTATCGCTTATGTCAATAGCGTTGCATCTTCCATGAGCACCGTTAAGAGCGCATATGCACAGGCTGATACCACCGCACAGCAGACCATTCTTGTAAAAGCAAGCTCCCTGCTGGCAGATACTCAGCAAGCTCTCGATAACCTGAAAGCAGCTACTGATGCAGCCGAGTCCGCAAAAGACTTCCATGAGAAAGTCCTTCCGGCAATGGCAGCTCTTAGAACACCGGTCGATGAACTGGAGACCATCGTGGACAGTGAGTACTGGCCAGTACCGACCTATGGACAGATGATGTTCGAGGTGTAGTGAGCGGCATAGATACTCTAGCTATTTAGGTGAGCCCAGGTGCGAGTGGTGTAGATATCTTATCTACATATGAGAACCTAAGTGCCACGAGTACCTAATATATATGTTAATAAGTTTAACTTCTCCTAATATAGAAACTATTTGCGAAAAAGAGCCCGTAGGGGCTCTTTTTCGTTGTGGGGAGGTGGACTTGTTGGTTGATCGCCGCGGTTTTGAGTCTTGAATGTGCCAAAACCTGTTCCGCAGTGGTCTGCCGGGAAGTGGTAAGCTAAAAGTAGACACTATCCAAAAAATTGTAAACAAGTGGTATACTTTGATCAACAAGTATATTTCTTGTTGAACAGGAGGTGTATCTATGATCCCAAAAGAACAGCGCATAGCCATTGCCAAAGAAATTGTAGACGGTTCTCTCTCTAGTCGTGAAGCTGCTGAAAAGTATGGTATTTCAAAATCATTGGCAGCTAAATATGCAACAGATTATCGTCGAGAAAACGGCTTACCCGTGAGAACATCCACTCCGCGTACCCCGGAGACGAAAGCAATTATGTTAAAATCTTCCAATGATTCGTTCCATTTGGAAGATTATCAGTCAATGACAAAAGATCAATTGATTGAAGAACTTATTAAATCAAAAATCAATGAAGCCAGGGCAAAAAAAGGGTACGAAGTGAAAGGGGATGGTCAAAACAAGGAGTTCATTTCTTTAAGCAGCAAGAATTCGAAATCGTGATGGAACTTTCAAAAGAATTTCCTGTTGCGGTTCTTTGGCGATTAATGAATGTAAATCAAAGTGGCTTTTACAAGTGGAAAAAACGCCTGGAACATCCTTCAAAACGACTGTTATCCTTTGTAAGTGATCTGGCATTATTCAAGGAATACCATGCTAAATATCCATCACATGGCTATCGCTGGCTTAATGCCAAGATTCGTTTAGATACAGGACTAAAAATGTCTGATCAGTATGCTCATAAGTGTTGTAAAACGGCAGGGATTATGAGCATATCCAAGCATTACCGCTATAAGAAACCAGGAGATCCATTCAAGGTGTATCCGAACCTAATGGCAACCGGGTTAAATATCACCGGACCATTGCAGTGTATCACAAGTGACATGACTGCATTTCGATTAAAAGGGGGTTATTATGAATTGACCTTGTATATGGATCTTTGGAATAATGAAATCCTGTCATACTCGCTTTCAGGTCGCAAAGGAGACAGAATGACATATATAAGTGGTCTAAAAGACTTGATTTCCATCAAGCAAAAGTATCCTGGTCTGGAAATGATTCTTCATACAGATCAGGGATCGGTCTATGCATCTAAGGACTTTAATGAGCTTTTGCCTTTATATAACATCGTTCATTCTATGTCCAGAGCCGGAACCCCAACAGATAATGCAGCAATGGAGGCGATTAATGGCTGGATCAAAACAGAGATGTTTACAGATCTGCACATAACTAGCAATGAAAACATTGAGAATGAGATAAAAGAGTATATTACGTTCTTTAATGAAGAAAGACCTGCATACTCATTAAACTATTTGACACCAAAACAATATAAGGAGTACTATGCTCAGTTTTGAGTGTATAAAAAATGAAAAAAGTGTCTACTTTTTGTTGACTAGTGCAAATACTCGAGAAGTTGGGCAGCAAACACGGAGAAGAGGTACCGGCTGCCAAAAACCAAGTCCGCGGGAAGTCAATACATGCCCGTAAAAAGCCAATTAACTGCTTGACAGATACAGAAAAGTGCGTTACTGTGATAACAGTTTCAATATTCATGACCTAATTCAGGAGATTTCCAGAGGTATATATACGAGATGAAAAAAGAGCGTGCGCATCTTGCAAAGCAAATTGCCAAATTGCAAAAAGATTTAGAGTTGCTTCCGAATCAAAAATTATTTATCACAAAGAATGGAAAATATAATAAATGGTATATAGCAAATGGGCATACCCCTGTTTATATCAAGAAGAATCAACGTAAATTGGCAGAAAAACTGGCACAGCGTGAAATAACAGAGATGAATTTGAAAAATGCATGTCAAGAACTAGATTCCATGGATCGATACATAAAAGAACATGAGCAGCGCAGTTTGGAACAGCAAAAATGGTTTACCAATAATTCTGAGCTTCAGAAACTTTTTGAGACTTCAAAAGATTTTACCCCAGACAGTTCAACAGATGAATATTTACAAAAATGGATGCAGGAATCATATGAATCGAATCCTCGTTATCTGGAAAAACTTATACACAAAACGATGGACGGAAAACGTGTACGTTCCAAGTCAGAAGTGATCATTGCAAATGCATTGCATCATCATGGAATTCCTTATCGGTACGAATGTGCATTTCGCAGCGAAGACATGACAATTTATCCAGATTTCACCATTTGCCACCCACAGAACAAACAAATATTTTACTGGGAGCATTTTGGCATGATGGATCTGTCGGCTTATGCTAACCGTGCATTTGAAAAATTGAAAATGTATGCCAGTTGTCAGGTCATTCCGACAATCAATCTGTTAACAACTTACGAGACCGCATATCACCCGCTGGACTGCGAACAGGTTGAGAACATAATAAAGGAAACTTTTTTGTGATAGGATACACTGGAAAATTGTAACTACATCTGCTACAATAAAAATATCTTGAGTCTTGAGGAGGACGAGTAAAATGAAAGTGGGTTTTGGCTGCGATCATACAGCGATTGATCTGAAAAAAGAACTGATGGAGTACATGACCGAGAAGGGTTATGAGTGCGTAGACTACGGTGCATATGATGCAAAAGTTCGAGTAGATTATCCGGATCAGGGACAGAAAGTTGCAGAAGCTATTATTGCCGGTGAAGTTGAGAAAGGTGTTCTGATCTGTGGAACTGGTATCGGAATTTCTCTGGCGGCAAATAAAGTGCCGGGAATCCGCGCGGCAGTATGCAGCGAGCCGTATTCAGCTGAGATGACAGTCAGACACAACAATGCACAGATCATCGCATTTGGCGCACGTGTTGTCGGAAATGAGCTGGCAAAGAAGATTTTGGATGCGTTTTTCGGAGCAACCTTCGAGGGCGGCAGACATGCAGAGCGTGTGCAGAAGATCTGCAATATTGAAGCAAAGTATAATAAATAAGTATTTTATGTTCGTGTAAAAAGACGCTGCTTCTTGTAAATGTGGGGAGCAGCGTTTTTATGTGCTGAAATAGTCAGTCTGATCCCACGCTGATTGTTCATATACTAACATTTGTTTTGCGAAAATAGAAAATGTGGATATTATACGAAGAAGCCATCTGTCAATTTTGGCGGATGGCTTTTTCACTTATTCCTCCCGCCGCTGCCGATAGCGGCTTTTTTCTTTATTGAGACCGCCTGCCATATGGTTCATTTCGCCGTCGAGGAAGCGGGCGCGGCGCACACTGTCTTCGCCGTATTTTTTACGGATCTGATCGATGGCCTTATCAAGCTTCTCCTGTTTTTCATTTCTTGCAGTCTGGAAAAGGTCCAGCTGCTCGTACTCGGACTGTTCTGCCTTGGAAGTGAACACGCCGATCAGACGGAGAGGTCTGCCATCCCATAATTCCCGGAAAAGACGTCGGCTTTCTTCATAAATGAGATTAGTGGAATTGGTTGGAGTGCGAAGGCTGGTCTGACGACTTCTCTCAGTGAAAGAATTGTCCTTTACGTGCACGCCGACTACCGATATTTTCATATTATCCTGACGAAGTCTTGCACCAACGGTCTCGCACAGGGACAGGATCACCTGGCAGGCAGTTTCCATGTCAGTCACGTCATCCGGCAGTGTAGTCTCATTTCCATAACCTTTGTTTTTGGAAGATCTGCGCTCGAACACTGCCGCATCCAGTTCCCCGCCGTTAGCGTATTTCCAGATGGCACGTCCATGTTTTTTCAGATGCATTTCCAGAAGCCCCGGGTCGGTCCGCGCCAGCTCGCCGATGGTGTGGATGCCCAGCTTGTGCAGATGGGCTGCGGTAGTTTTTCCTACAAAAAATAACTCATCCACCGGAAGCGGCCACATTTTCTGCGGGATTTCCTCTGGAAAAAGGGTGTGTACCCGGTCAGGTTTCTGAAGCTCGCTGCCCATCTTCGCCAGCAAATGGTTGACAGAGATGCCGATATTTACCGTAAATCCAAGTTCCCGGTGAATCCGGTCCTTGAGTCCTGTGGCAAATCCCATCGGATCTGCCTGCGCTTCCTGGATGCCGGTCATGTCCATCCACGCTTCGTCGATGCTGTATTGCTGAATCAGCGGTGTGTATTCGTGGAGCATGCGGATCAGTTGGTCGGATTTTCGCACGTATAACTGGTAATTTGGCGGCACCACAACCAGACCCGGGCATTTGCGCCGGGCCTGAAAGAGTGGCTCGCCTGTGACAATCCCATATTGTTTGGCAAGTGTGCTCTTCGCCAGTACGATTCCGTGGCGGCTCTTCTCGCTGCCGCCGATGACAGAGGCAATCTCACGGATGTCGGTGGGTGGAGTGTCCGCCCCACCTTCCTCCAGCAGCCCGCATGCCGTCCATGACAGAAATGCAGAATTGACATCAATATGAAAGATGAGCTTCATTTTCTATCTCTCCTTTCGGAAAGGTCCCTCAAACCAGCGTTTGATCACGATCTGGATCTCATCGGTGGATTTGTCAACAGGCTGGGTCAGCATAGTGTAGATGCCAGCCCGGTTGGCTCCCCACACATCGGTGAAGATCTGGTCACCGATGAACAGGGTGTGCTTCGGATCAGTTCCCATTTTCGCCATAGCTTTGTTGTAGCCTTCCACCTTTGGCTTGCCAGCCTTATAAATGTAGTCAGTCTGTACCTGCTGTGCAAAAGGCTTTACCCGCGCTTCGCCGTTGTTGGATACCAGCATGGTCTTCATGCCAAGGTTGTGGATCCGGGCAAAAAGCTGGATCGCCGCCTCGTCAGCCGCTGCGCCATGGGGAACCAGCGTATTGTCAATGTCGAAGATCACGCCGCCATAGGTTCTGGACAATTCTTCCCAGTTCAGTTCATAGACTGAGCGGATCAATTTATTCGGATAAAAATTCTGAAACATCATTTAAAGTCTCCTTTGATTGGTAATTCTATTGTACCTGTTCAGAGGGGATGTGGTCAATGAAAATGAGACAAAATTCACCCCCTCTCTTCCACAAAACTTAAGAAGTTTGTAATAGTTATATAATATATTCTTGCTATAATAAAAGCCTGAAATTCATATAATAAACATAAGCAACGATACAAGCTGCGTGACCTTGGGTAGTTGCATACAGGGATCAGAGAGAACTGACCCTATAGATACGGGGGATTGCCTATATGAAGAAATGGAAAGAATATATGATGCTGGCGGTGCTGTGTATCAGCATGGTCGGATGTGGGAAAAAGGATTCTGGTTCGGAGCTTCTGACAGAGGTGCAGGAGACCGTGACGCCGGTGGAAGAGGTTGTGAAGCCGGAAGGAGAGGAGACGCCAGAGGGCATCAGGCTCCATGTATACAGTGGAGATGAGAGCGCAGAAAATATTGTGCAGCACACCGTCTATGTAAATGAGATCACAGAAAATACAGTGATGCGGGAGCTGACAGAGGCGTTGGAAATGGACGAAAATGCAGGGATTAACTCCATTTTTTTTGGAACTTACGGTGGGGACAAGGTCGTTATGCTGGATCTGAACCAGGCATTTGAAGAGTACGTGAACAAGCTTGGTTCTTCCGGTGAATATATTGTGATGGGAAGTCTGACAGATACATTTCTTGACTGTTACCAGAGTGAACTGCTGTTGGTGACAGTGGACGGAAAAGTGCTGAAGACGGGTCATAACATTTACGAAGAATATCTGGAAATGTATCCGTATACGGAGGCAACTTATCAGATCCGGGAGGAAAAGCTGACCGGAGACGGGCTGGAGATCTCCTGCCCGCAGATTGATGGTTTCCGGGATGAACGGATCCAGGAAAAATGGAACCAGATCATGCTGGCAACGGAGCAGACAGTCATGGATCAGTGGGAGGGGAATGGAACTTATCGTGTGACTTACACGGTGAAGACCATGACTCCGGACACTTTATCGATCCTGATGGACGGTACGGTAAATACACCGGATACGCCAGAGGAATACACGTTCAAATATACCTACAATATTGACCTGAACACCGGGGAGAGCATTCGCCTGAAGGATCATGTGGATGTGGAAAAGCTTGCAGAAAATATGTTTGCAGGCACCGGTTATTATGTGAAGGAAGATCTGGCAGATTATTTCCGGGAACGGCTGGAAGCCATCTATGACAGTCCGGATGCGCTGGCGCAGTCATTGGCTGGCTATGATTACTCAGAAGACGGTACAGCACCTTACGGGTATTCCTATCTGGCGGATGGAAAAGTGTGGATCTGCATGGAAGTGCCCCATGCGTTTGGCGATTATATTGAGATCGAACTGGATACACAGTGATCCGGGCACACAGAGCTGCATTTGTAAAATGCGCTATGGATGCACCCCTGATGGATACATGTATGACTTGGAATAGCGATATGCAAAAGAGGAGGAAACGTATGAAAAAGCGAATGTTATTATTTGGAATGGCCATATGGATGGCAGCCGCATTGGCAGGTTGTGGAAATGACACAACAGCCAGTACAGATCAGAATACGGCAGCAGACCAGGAACGGTCAGAAAATGCGACTGACAAGACGCAGACCGATGGATCACAGACGGATGCGAATATCGAACAGGCAGCAACCGGTGCCCCTTTGATCCAGATGGAGAAGCAGCAAAAGGACTGGCACAGCGATGATGGTTCTAAGTGGCTGATGCATGCGGAGACACAGCGGCTCCAGGTGGATATTCCGGGAAATGATGCAGCCGCTCAGAAAATCAATGACTGGTCAGAGGCTGATGCATCCACATTCTGGGAAAATGCAGAAAAGACATCGGAATATGCGGAAAATGATTTGGAGAGTATGAGTACGGTCTCCGGCATGGAAGATTTAGGTACGTACTCTTACTATTACAGTAGTTTTCAGAGTTATAATGTGATGCGTGCAGATTCTCAGGTGATCAGTCTTAGAAGCTACAATAATGATTATGCAGGTGGGGTTCATGGCGATTATGCATATTATGGAACCACCTTTGACACCGTGACCGGTGAAGAACTGAAGATCCAGGACATTGTGACAGACATGCCCTCGTTCCGTCAGCAGGCCATAAAGGACATTGATAAATATCTGCAGGAAAACTACAGCGATGGATTATTTGAAGATTACCAGGATACGGTAGAACAGATCTGGGAGAGCGAGGATGGATTTAACTGGTACTTGAATGAGTCGGGGATCATGGTCATTTTCAATCCTTATGCGGTAGGACCATTTGCCATGGGATCCGTGACCGTGCCGCTTCCATACAGCTCCTATGCTTCTTACCTGAATCCAGACTACACCACGCCGGAGACCATATCTGCCGGTAACGGGGAGTTGATGGAAGAAACCGTCACAAAGATCCGTACCAGCAGGCTGGAAGGCGGGGCGCAGCAGACCGAAAACAGTGACGCAGCAGCCCAAACGGACTCTGGAAACAGTGACGCAGCAGTGGCTCAGACAGGCTCCGGCAACACCCCGGTGAACTACGGCGATCTCAACGTCTACATGGATCAGAAAAATGAGTTTGGCGGTGGAACTCTGACCATTGAATTGAATGAACAGAAAGAACAGACCGAATATTTTGACCGCCTGTGTGACAGCCAGATCCTCTACCTGGAGGATGGCAGAGTGTTTGTTCTGCTGGTTGCAGACCATGCATCTGATGACTACGAATTGTTTCTCTATGAAGTGACGGACGGCAAACTGAAGCTGACCGATCAGCAGGAAAATCTGTTCCTCGGTGATGGCAGTGTCTCTGCAGGCGGCCGCAAAAATGGAATGCTGATGCTTAAGAAAAATGTTAACGTGTTTGGCAGCTATCAGTGCAGCATGACATACAGCATTGGCGACGATGGAAAATTAGTGCCGGATGAGGAATTTTTCCAGGTGGATATAGATAATTATCCATATAGTGTGTTGACGGTGACCAGGGAGCTTCCTGTATCTGTCAATGGCGGACAGACTACATTGCAGACAGGCACACAGATCCGCATTACCGGCACCAACGATGCAGGAATCGCTCTGTTTGAGACGACGGATGGAAAAGTCTCCGGTGAGATCCACTATACAGAGCCGGAAGGTGACTCTGAATTCTATCACAAGATCAACGGCATCACCGAAGACCAGTATTTTGAATCCATTCCATATGCGGGATAGAGAATATACAAGACAAATATGTGTAATCATAAAGATCCGGGAGAATCAGAGATTCTCCCGGATCTTTATGGAATGTTCTGTAAAAATTACATACAAACGGTTGAAAAGAGAGTCTGATAACGGTAATATAATAACAAAACGCGAGGAAGGGCGTAAAAGTAAAGAGGGGGGTATAACATGCTTTATATTGGAGTGGATCTGGGGACATCTGCAGTTAAATTGCTTCTGATGGACGGAGAAGGACAGATTAGGAAGATTGTTTCCAGAGAATATCCTATTTATTTTCCGCATCCGGGCTGGTCGGAGCAGAATCCGGAGGACTGGTTTGCAGGAACGATGGACGGATTGAAAGAACTGCTGGATGGTTGTGACAGATCAGAGGTAGCAGGTATCAGTTTTGGCGGACAGATGCACGGACTGGTGATCCTGGACAAGGAGGATCAGGTGATTCGACCGGCACTTCTGTGGAACGATGGCCGTACTTATGAAGAATGCGATTACCTGAACAATGTGATCGGAAAGGAGAAGCTTTCTGAATACACAGCGAATATTTCCTTTACCGGATTTACCGCACCGAAGATTCTGTGGGTAAAGAATAAGGAACCAGAGAATTTTGCACGGATCGCAAAGATCATGCTTCCGAAGGATTATATTGCTTATCGGCTGACCGGCGTACATTGCACAGATGTATCAGATGCATCCGGTATGCTGATCTTCGATGTGAAGAACCGCTGCTGGTCAAAGGAGATGTGCAAGATCTGCGGAGTCAGAGAGAATCAGCTTGCAAAGGTCTATGAATCCTATGAGATCGTGGGAACCGTGCTTCCGGCGATTGCAGACGAGCTTGGAATTCCGCACACAGTGAAAGTGGCAGCCGGAGCCGGAGACAATGCGGCGGCAGCAGTGGGAACCGGAACTGTTGGTGATGGAATGTGCAATGTTTCTCTGGGAACCAGCGGAACGATTTTTATTTCCTCTGAAAAATTTGGCGTAGATAAGCACAATGCCCTGCATGCGTTTGCTCATGCAGACGGACATTATCATCTGATGGGATGCATGCTCAGTGCAGCTTCCTGTAATAAATGGTGGATGGATGAGATCATCGGGACCAAAGACTATGCCCAGGAGCAGAAAGCCATCACAAAGCTTGGCGAGAATCATGTATATTTTCTGCCGTATCTGATGGGCGAGCGTTCCCCGCATAATAATCCGAATGCAAGAGGAACATTCATTGGCATGACGATGGATACCAGCCGGGCGGATATGACGCAGGCAGTATTGGAAGGTGTGGCATTTGCACTGCGGGATTCTCTGGAGGTGGCAAAATCACTGGGGATCAAGATTGAGCGCACCAAGATCTGTGGTGGTGGAGCCAAGAGCCCGTTGTGGAGAAAGATCATTGCAAATGTCATGAATCTGAAAGTAGATATGATCGAGAGCGAGGAAGGACCGGCACTGGGCGGAGCCATGCTGGCAGCTGTTGCCTGTGGAGAATATGAAAATGTGGAAGCGGCAGCAGATAAGCTTGTGAAGATCATCGGCACTGTAGAGCCGGAGCCGGAACTGGTAGCAAAATACGAAGAGAGATATCAGCAGTTCCGTCAGATCTACCCGGCATGCAAGCCGTTGTTTGAGATCATCAAATAAGATGAAGTAAAAGGCAGTAAGCCGTTACGGAATTGTTAACAATATATGAAACTTGTACAGAGTGCGTGCAGACGCACTCTGTTTATGTTATACTAGGAGTTGTATGACAGGGGGAAACTGATTATGGTAAGTAAAAATATAACTGTACAGAATGAAGAAGGAATCCATTTGAGACCGGCGAGTATGCTGGTAGACCAGGCAAACAAATTCCGTTCCCGCATCAGACTGCAGAGCGGTGAACATGAGAGAAACTGTAAGAGTCTTATGAGTCTTCTTGCATTTCCGATCTGCCTGGGAACAGAAGTGACGATCCAGTGTGAAGGTGAAGACGAAGAAGAGGCACTGAAGGCAATGCTGGATTGTATTCATAAACTGAAGGAAATACAACCGGAAACAAAAGGGTAAGCCTCAGAATGGCTAAGAAAAATCTCAAGAAAACCAAGAGTAAGATCGTATCTGCTGCATGGAAACTGTTCTATGAGCAGGGGTACGAGGACACGACCATAGAGGAAATCATTGAAGAGTCCGGGACTTCCAAGGGATCTTTTTACCATTATTTTGAAGGAAAAGATGCACTGCTCGGTTCTCTTGCCTATATGATGGATGAGAAATACGAGGAACTGGAGCCGACGATCGCAGATGATGCAGACAGTTACGAGGTGCTGTTATATCTGAACCGTGAACTGCTGACCATGATTGAAGAGACCATTAACATGGAGCTTCTGACCCGGCTTTATTCCACACAGCTCACCACTCACGGTGACCGGCCGCTGCTGGATCATGGCAGGACGTATTATAAGCTGCTTCGGAAGATCATCACCCGTGGACAGGAGCAGGGAACGCTCCGGGCAGATATGCGGGTCAATGAGCTGGTGCGCTATTATGCCATGTGTGAGCGGGCGCTTCTGTATGAATGGTGTCTGCGGAAGGGCGAATACTCTCTGTCAGAAGAGGCAGAGTGTAAATTTCCGATGATGATCGCAAGTATGAAGACAAAAAACTAGAACAAAGTCTATACTTTACTCTGTATTGTATCCTGTTTTATATTGTGCTAGAATGCATGACAGACGCGAAAATAAAGTATTTTTTGCAGAAAATAAATATAGAACGTGAGGGAGAACAAGAATGAGTACTATACAGATCTTGATGCTGGCGACAATTCTGGTCTATCTGATTGGAATGGTAGCCATCGGTGCAGTTCTGGCAAAGGAGAACCGGACTACCGACGATTTTTATCTTGGAGGCAGAAAATTAGGCCCGTTTGTGACGGCCATGAGTGCAGAAGCATCTGACATGAGCAGCTGGCTTCTTATGGGACTTCCGGGAGTTGCATACCTGACAGGTACTGCAGATGCTGCATGGACAGCCATTGGTCTTGTCATCGGAACCTATGTAAACTGGCTCCTGGTTGCAAAACGTCTTCGTAATTATACCCATGTGTGTAACAATTCCACCACGCTGCCGTTGTTCTTTTCTAATCGGTATCGTGATGAAAAGAGAGCGCTGTCTGTGATCGCAGCAGTTCTGATCATTATTTTCTTTGTACCCTATACCGCATCCGGTTTTGCTGCCTGCGGAAAATTATTTGCAAATCTGTTTGGTCTTGATTATGTTCCGGCTATGATCATCAGTGCGATTGTGATTGTGGCTTACACGACTCTGGGCGGATTTCTGGCAGCAAGTACCACGGACTTTGTACAGAGTATCGTTATGACACTGGCGATTATTGTGGTATTTGGTTTTGGTATCATGAAAGTGGGAAGCTTTGAGGCAGTTATGGCCAATGCGCAGTCCATGGCAGGATACTTCAGTCTGACACAGATCCATGATGCGGCAACTGGAACAGCATCACCTTATGGAATCCTGACGATCTTCTCCATGCTGGCATGGGGACTTGGATATTTTGGAATGCCTCATGTACTGCTTCGTTTTATGGCAATTGAGGATGTAAACAAGCTGAAGCTTTCCAGAAGAGTGGCAACTGTGTGGGTTGTGATCTCCATGTTTGTTGCAGTCTTCATCGGAGTTGTCGGTAATGCAATGTCCAAGGTTGGCGTGATCCCGACACTGGAGGATCCGGAGACCATCATTATTGTAGTGGCAGGTGTGATCTCTCAGCATGGTGTGCTGGCTGCTATCGTAGCAGGTCTGATCCTGGCAGGTATTCTGGCAGCGACCATGTCCACCGCAGATTCACAGCTTCTGGCAGCATCCTCCAGCGCTTCTCAGAATATTCTGAAAGAAGTATTTATGAAGGATATGAGTGAGAAGACCGGTATGCTGATCGCGCGTATCACCGTTCTGATCATTGCTCTGATCGGTGTATTTATCGCAAGAGATCCGAACAGCTCTGTATTCCAGATTGTATCCTTTGCATGGGCAGGTTTCGGTGCTTCCTTCGGACCACTGGTTCTGATGGCACTGTTCTGGAAACGCTCCACTCTGCAGGGTGCACTGGCTGGTATGGTCAGCGGTGGAGTTATGGTATTTGTATGGAAATTCCTTATCCGTCCCATGGGTGGCGCACTTGGAATCTACGAGCTTCTTCCGGCATTCCTGGTTGGCCTGGCTGTGAACGTGATCGTCAGCCTTCTGACTCCGGTTCCGTCCAAAGAGATTCAGGACGAATTTGAGAAAGTGGCTAAGATGTAGTGAAATAACACCGAATTGCGAGTCTGGTGTACATAACATAATAATATGAGAAACAAAAAGGGAGCTGCACATCCGTGCAGCTCCTTCTTTATGTACAATTTTTGAAAAGCGTATTCTATACAGTTCTGAATTTGGCGATATAGACCGGATAGCTGTCCGTTCCCTTCATCTCAGTGCCGGAGGTGATCGTTACCTGCTTATCAGTTACCAGGTATTCAATATCAGCACCTTTTTCTACCACAGTGTCCTGCATGAGGATACAGTTCTTGACTTTGGCGCCTTTCTCAATCTTCACACCACGGAAGAGAATAGAATTTTCTACCTCACCCTCGATGATACAGCCATCAGCAGCCATGATGTTGCTTACCTTTGCGCCAGTGATGTAGCGGGTCGGAGTATCGTCACGAACCTTGGTGTAGATTGGAGCTTTGCCAAACAGTGCATCCTGATTGTAGTCATCCAGAAGCTTCATGTTCTCATCGAAGTAGCTCTTAAGACCAGTGATGCAAGCGGTGTAGCCGTCGTATTTGTAACCCTGTACATTCAGCTTGCTCAGCTTCGGAAGGAGTACATCGCGCTCCAGATATTCTTTGCCAAGAAGCGAAGCTTCGTTGACCAGATCGATCAGCAGTTCGCGGCTGATGACCATAATATTCAGATAGAAATTCTGGATACCTTTGTCTTTCGGGTTCACATAGATCTTATTGATGCGTTTGTCTTCGTCCATGCGGAAGGTGTAGTAGTAACCTTTGGCATCATCTGGAGCTTCCACAAAGCCCTTTGGAAGTTCCTGATCCCGATAAGCAAGTGTTACATCTGCGCCGCTTGCAACATGAGCATCCACCATTGCTCTGAAATCAAAGTTGGACGCGATATTTGCATTTGCCAGAAGGACGTATTTCTGTTTCTGCTTTTTCAGAAAATCCAGAATATTTGCCAGTGCGCCAGCTCGTCCAACATATGGCTTGGAAGAACTGTATGCATTTGGCGGGAAAATATTCAGACCGCCATTTTTACGAACCAGATCCCAGGAACGGCCGCTTCCCAGATGGTCGATCAGTGACTGATAGTTGTTGCTTACAACGACTGCCACATTGGAGATACCGCTGGTCACCATACTGGACAGGGTAAAATCGATGAGACGGTAACGGCTTGCGAACGGGATGGAAGCCATCAGGCGAAGGCCAACCAGTTCCGGCACGAAATAGTCATAGCTGTTGGGGAAAATGATTCCCAGAGTTCTTGTATTGGAATTTACCATTTTTCTTCACCGCCTTCTACGTTATTGCTGATCATGGCATTAGGTCCTATGACAGCCTCTGCACCGATGGTCACACCGGAACCGATGGTTGCCACGCACTGCTCACCGTCTTTTGGCATTGCACCAACCACGGCATTCTCGCCGATTTTTACATTTTCAGCAACGATACAGTGTTTTACTACTGCACCGGACTCAATAACAGTGCCGCCCATGACAACAGCGTCTTCTACCACAGCACCTTCTGCGACCTGAACACCGGAGAAGAGAACGGAGTGTTTGACCGTTCCTTTGATACGGCATCCATCGGTAATCATCGAATTTTCTACCACAGCATTGGCACTGATCTTGTGACCGGACATACCACTGTTACGGCTATAGATCTTCCAGTCGTCATCGAACAGGTTGATACCGCTGTGCTCCGGATCAAGGACTTCCATATTCGCTTCCCAAAGAGACGGGATAGTTCCTACATCTTTCCAGTATCCGTTAAAATGATAAGCATACATGCGGCGATGATCTTTCAGCAGATTCGGAATAATATTATTTCCAAAGTCATTTTCGGAGTTCGGGTCCTGCTCATCTTCCTCCAGATATTTCTTCAGAATATCCCAGTTGAAGATATAGATACCCATGGAAGCCAGATTGGACTTCGGATTCTTTGGCTTCTCCTGAAATTCTGTGATACGGTCATCTTCATCAGCTACCATCAGACCAAAGCGGGATGCATCTTCCCACGGTACTTCCATAACGGCTACACTGAATTCTGCATTTTTCTCCTTGTGGAAACGCAGAAAATCGCTGTAGTCCTGCTTGCAGATCTGGTCACCGGAAAGGATGATCACGTACTCCGGATCGTAGCGCTCAATAAAGGAAATGTTCTGATAGATCGCATTTGCTGTACCTTTATACCAGTCTGAACCGGATGCCTTCTGATAAGGCGGCAGTACATGCACACCTCCAAAGAGACGGTCCAGATCCCACGGCTGTCCGTTGCCGATGTATTCATTCAGAACCAGCGGCTGATACTGGGTCAGAATACCCACTGTATCAATCCCTGAATTTATGCAGTTAGAAAGGGGAAAATCGATGATACGATATTTTCCGCCGAATGGAACTGCTGGTTTTGCAAGCTTCTGAGTCAGAGCATAGAGTCGTGAGCCCTGTCCACCGGCAAGAAGCATTGCAATCATTTCTTTTGCCATACTATTCCCTCCTGATACTTAAAATCATAGATAAATTATACTATCTTTTTTGTAAAAATGATAGGTCTTTTGTGCAAAATGTTTGTGATTTTTATGGAAAATATGACATGAAAAGGCAAAATATGACAGGGTTAAGAACCGGTTAAGAAGAAAAAAGCCTAAGTTAATGCATGGTTAAGATGCTGCCAGAGTTGTAGATTTGAAAAAGGGAATGTGCTATGCTCGTTGCAATCAAGAAAACAGACAGAAAAGAGGGAATGACATGAATCAGATTGGAAGTATGTTTCTGGTAGGCGCGATGGGAATATTGGGTGGGATCCCTACCCTATATATTCTGATCAGCCTGCCGGTGATCCTGGTGCAGAAGATCTTTGGAAAAATCAAATACGGGAAATCCCTGTATCAGTAGAGAAAAAGTACGGGAAGGCTGCCTGAAGAGGGCAGCCTTTTTGTGGTATGAGACGCCCTTGGCACATTGACACTTGATGCTGCCTGGGCTATGATAAAAACAGAAAATAAAAGGGGCACATAATTTATGAAAGAGAAGCATACAAGAATCGGAAATATGGGGATTACAGCAGCGATCCTGGCAGCTACATCAGGCCTTTCCTATTTGCTCCATCGGGTATCGAATTCGGATTTTCATGTGCCCATGCTGTTCGTACTGGCGGTGCTGTTCATCTCTCTGCTGACGGATGGCTATGTGTATGGCATCATTGCTTCCATGGCAGCGGTGATCGGCGTGAATTATATCTTTACCTATCCTTATTTTGCATTGAATTTTACAATTACAGGATATCCCATGACATTTCTCACCATGCTGGCAGTATCTATCTGTGTCAGCGCATTGACTACCAGGATCAAGAAACAGGAGCAGATCCGGCTGGAAGTGGAGAAGGAAAAGACCAGAGCTAACCTGCTGAGAGCCATATCCCATGATATTCGTACACCGTTGACATCCATTGTGGGGTCTGCATCAGGAATACTGGAGAATCAGAAGGTTCTGACACAGGAACGGGAGATGGAGCTGGTGCAGGATATTAAAGATGAGGCACAGTGGCTGATCCGAATCGTGGAAAACCTTCTGTCTGTAACCCGGATCAATGGGGAAAATGCCAGGATCAATACGGAGGACGAGGTGGTGGAGGAGATCATCAGCAGTGCAGTGATCAAGTTCAGCAAACGCTTCCCGGAGGCATCGGTGGAAGTGAAGATGCCGGAAGAATTTCTTATGGTAGCTATGGACGGTGTCCTGATCGAACAGGTGCTGGTGAATCTTCTGGAAAATGCAGTGCTCCATGGGAAGACATATACAAAGATCTGGATCATAGTGACACACACGCCGGGGCGGGTGGAGATCGCTGTGGAGGATGATGGACAGGGAATCAAGGAGTCAGTGCTGCCGGTCATGTTTGAAGGAAAGATCTCGTCAGACGAGGAAGAGTCGGATTCAAAGCGGAATATGGGAATCGGCCTGTCTGTCTGCCACAGTATTGTAAAAGCACACAAAGGCGGTATGCATGCAGAAAACCGGGCAGAAGGCGGAGCAAGAATCTCCTTCTGGCTGCCCATGAATGAGGAGGACACGGATGGATATTAAGGACAGAGTGCTGGTGATCGAAGATGATAAAAGCATCCGGAATTTTTTCAGAACAGTTCTGGAGGCAAATAATTATGATGTTCTGATCGCTACGACAGGCGCGGAAGGCTACAGCATGGTCACTTCCCAGTGCCCTGATGTGGTGATCCTGGATCTGGGACTTCCTGATATGGATGGAATGACGATCCTGAAAAATGTACGGCAGTGGTCATCCATGCCGGTTCTGGTGGTCTCCGCCAGAACTCACGAGAAGGATAAGGTGGCAGCACTGGATGCAGGTGCAGATGATTATATTACGAAGCCCTTTGGCACTTCCGAGCTGCTGGCGCGGGTGCGGACAGCCATCCGCCATGCAAGAGCCACTGTTCTGACGGCAGAAGGCATGCAGACCGGGCAGTTCCGGGCAGGAGACCTGCTGATCGACTATGACAAGCACCGGGTCTATGTGGGAGACCGGGATGTGAATCTGACTCAGAATGAGTACAAGATCGTGAGCCTTCTTGGAAAATACGCAGGCAAGGTGCTGACCTATGATTTCATTATCAAAGAGATCTGGGGACCAAACATGCAGAATGACAATCGGATCCTGCGGGTCAACATGGCAAATATCCGGCGGAAGATGGAAAATAACCCGGCACAGCCTCAGTATATTTTTACAGAAGTAGGCGTAGGGTATCGGATCGTGGATGGGGACTGACTTGTCTGGATGGATGTAAGCTGATATACTGGTCGCAGACAAACTGTTTGGAGACAGTTGCGAATACGAAAAACACAAAGGAAATCTATATAGTATGGAAGAAAATGAGAAAAAAGAACTGGCCCTTCAGATCATCGACCGATTGAAGAAAGCGTATCCAGATGCGGACTGTACACTGGATTATGACGATGCGTGGAAGCTGCTGGTAAGTGTGCGGCTGGCAGCCCAGTGCACGGATGCCAGAGTGAACGTGGTGGTGGAAGGACTTTATAAGAAATATCCGGATGTGAGATCCCTGGCAGAAGCAGATGTAAATGATATTGAAGAAATTGTGAGGCCTTGTGGACTGGGCAAAAGTAAGGCCAGAGATATCAGTGCCTGCATGAAGATCCTGTGGGAAAAATACGGCGGAAAAGTACCGGAGGATTTTGATGCGCTGCTGGCATTGCCGGGCGTGGGCAGAAAGAGTGCCAACCTGATCATGGGTGACGTCTTTCATAAGCCTGCCATTGTGACGGACACTCACTGTATCCGTCTGGTAAACCGCATGGGACTGGTGGACGGCATCAAGGATCCGAAGAAGGTGGAGATGGCATTGTGGAAGCTGATTCCGCCGGAGGAAGGCAGCGATTTCTGCCACCGGCTGGTCTATCATGGCAGGGAGATCTGCACTGCCAGAACAAAGCCTTACTGCGATAAGTGTTGTTTGAACGACATCTGTGCACAGAGAATCTGAGATTTTGTGCAGAACACCACTTGATTTTTTGAATATTTTGCGTCAAGATAGATAAAAAATTAGTTTGAGAGGCAAAATATTTATGTTTGTATTAAGAAGAATCTACTGTCGAAGCTTTCAGATGGTATTTAAGATGGCACTGCCGTTCCTGCCTTACCGGAATCCGAAGATCATTCCGTCTGTGGCAGGTATCCCGGAGGTATGCCGCAAAAAGAAGATCATGAAAGTGATGATCGTGACGGATGAGGGAATCCGCAGACTGGGGCTTACTTCATTTCTGGAGAAGACCCTGACGGAAAACAATATTTCTTATTGTATCTATGACAGAACTGTGGCCAATCCCACTATCTGGAATGTGGAGGAGGCCAGAGAGCTGTATCTGACAGAAGGAGCCCAGGCAATCATTGCATTTGGCGGCGGATCCTCCATGGATTGTGCCAAGGCTGCAGGTGCCAGGATCGTAAAGCCTCACCAGAGCATTCAGCAGATGAAAGGTCTGCTCAAAGTACATAAGAGGCTTCCACTTCTGATCGCAATTCCAACTACAGCAGGAACTGGAAGTGAGACCACACTGGCTGCGGTCATCACTGACAGTGAACAACATTATAAATATCCGATCAATGATTTTGTACTGATCCCGCGCTATGCGGTGCTCGACTATCATGAGACAGTAGGACTTCCGGCTAATATTACAGCTACTACCGGTATGGATGCACTGACTCATGCAGTAGAGGCATATATTGGCGGCTCCACTACAAAAGAGACCAGAGCTATGGCAGAGGAAGCAGTATGTCTGATCCATGAGCATCTGAAAAATGCTTATGACAATGGACACAATAAGGAAGCCAGAAAAGGAATGCTCAGGGCTGCTTACTGTGCGGGTGTTGCATTTACCAAATCCTATGTGGGTTATATTCATGCGGTAGCACATTCTCTGGGCGGACAGTACGGGACTCCCCATGGTCTTGCCAATGCGGTGATCCTGCCTATTGTTCTTAGGATCTATGGTCCGGACTGCGAGAAAAAGCTGGGAACGCTTGCCAGAAATACGGGTGTGGCGAAGCCGGAGATGGATGATGCAAAAGCTACGCAGTGTTTTATCGACTGGATCCAGAAGATGAACGACTCCATGGGAATTCCCAGATATTTTCCTGAGATCTGTAAGAAGGATATTCCGATTATGGCGAAGCATGCGGACAAGGAGGCTAATCCGCTGTATCCGGTGCCGGTGCTGATGGATCGGAAGGAACTGGAGAAGATTTATCTGGCAGTGAGGGGGAAAACATGGTAAAAGATGTGGAAATGAGAGATGGATCCGCAGGCAGATGTGGAAAAAGTAAAGAAATAGTGGAAGCTCAGCGTACCTATTATATGGAAGGAAAGACTCGCGCCCTGTCGGCGCGGATCGACGCGCTCAATCGTCTGGAGCAGTCCATCTTAACATATGAGCAGGAGCTTTACCAGGCATTACGATCCGATCTTGGAAAATCAAGAGCAGAATCCTATATGTGTGAAGTGGGGCTGACTTTATCAGAGCTTCGGTATGTGAGACGTCATGTGAAGAGTTGGAGCAGGAACAGACGGGTGCACACCCCGCTGGCACAGTTCCATGCAGCAAGCTTTACGGTGCAGGAGCCATATGGGGTGGTGCTCATTATGTCTCCGTGGAATTACCCGATGCTTCTGACGCTGGAGCCATTGATCGGAGCACTGGCAGCGGGCAACTGCTGTGTGTTGAAGCCGTCTGCCTATTCACCGGCGACTTCAGCTGTGATGGCGAAGCTGATCCGGGAAGCATTTCCTTCGGACTATGTGACGGTGATAGAAGGCGGCAGGAAAGAAAATGAAGATCTTCTGAATCAGAAATTTGACTATATCTTCTTCACCGGTGGTGTGAATGTGGGAAAACTGGTCATGGAGAAGGCAAGTGCCCACCTGACTCCGGTGACGCTGGAGCTGGGAGGCAAGAGTCCCTGCATCGTGGATCATACCGCGAACATTCCGCTGACTGCCAGACGGCTGGTATTTGGAAAATATTTGAACTGTGGACAGACCTGTGTGGCACCGGACTATGTGCTGGTGGAAAAGTCGGTGAAAGAGAAGCTTCTGACCTGTATCAAGGAAGAGATCAGAAAGATGTTTGGCGAGCATCCCTTAGAAAACCCGGATTATGGAAAGATGATCAATCAGAAGCATTTTGATCGGGTTCGTGGACTCATCGATCCAATGAAACTGGTGGCAGGTGGTCAGGTTCAGGAAGAGACACTCCGCATTGCACCGACCGTGCTTGCTGATGTGACAGCGGAGGATCCAGTTATGCAGGAAGAGATCTTCGGTCCGGTTTTACCGGTTATACCGGTAAAGGATATAGAGGAAGCCATTCGGTTTGTGCAGGAACGACCGAAACCTCTGGCACTCTATGTATTTACAGAAGACAAGCGGACTGAACAGCGGGTGTTGAAGGAGACCTCTTATGGAGGCGGCTGCATCAATGATACCATCATTCATCTGGCAACTTCCGAGATGGGCTTTGGCGGCGTTGGCAACAGCGGTATGGGTTCTTATCATGGAAAGAAAAGCTTTGATCTGTTCAGCCATGAGAAGAGCATTGTGAAGAAATCCACCTGGATGGATCTGCCTATGCGGTATCAGCCATATACCGGCTGGAAAGAGAAACTGGTGCGGATGTTTGTACGTTAAGAAAGAGCCATGTACATGTTTCAAAATATGTGCATGGCTCTTAATCGCATCTTGACGTTTCCTGGGATTTGTTGCAGTATAAGAGGGAACAAATGAGATGAGGAGAAATAAATGCTGAATCAATTTTCAAGAACCGAGTTACTGCTTGGAAAAGATAATATGGAGAGACTGGCGAATGCCAGAGTTGCTGTGTTCGGTGTAGGCGGTGTCGGCGGATATACGGTGGAGGCTCTTGCCAGAAGCGGTGTGGGCACTCTTGATCTGATCGATGATGACAAAGTATGTCTGACCAACATTAACCGTCAGATTCTCGCAACCCGCAGTACCGTTGGAAAATACAAGGTGGATGTGGCCAGAGACCGGATCCTGGACATCAATCCCCATGCGGTGGTCAACACCTATAAGACCTTTTACATGCCTGATAATGCAGAGCAGTTTGATTTTACCCAGTATGATTATGTGGTGGATGCCATTGATACAGTGACTGGAAAGATCGAGCTTGTGGAGCAGGCGAAGCGGGCAGGAACGCCCATCATCAGTTCCATGGGAGCAGGCAATAAGATGGATCCGTCTGCTTTTGAAGTGGCAGATATCTACAAGACCAGTGTGTGTCCGCTGGCGAAGGTCATGCGTCGGGAGCTGAAGAAGCGCGGTATCAGAAAGTTAAAAGTTGTATATTCCAAAGAGCAGCCGCTGGAGCCCATTGATGATATGGCTATCAGCTGCCGCGAGCACTGCATCTGCCCGCCGGGAGCAGTCCGTAAATGCACGGAGCGCCGGGCAATTCCGGGCAGCAATGCATTCGTGCCGTCCGTGGTGGGACTGATCATTGCCGGAGAAGTGGTGAAGGATCTGACCGACGCAGACACCCGGGCAAAGGTGAAAACGGGAGGAAAAGCATGAAGACCATTACCATAGAAGAACTGGAACAACTGACTCCCGGGTCTGTGACCATCGTAGATGTGCGCCCGGCAGATACGTATCAGAGAGGAACCTTCGAGGGAGCCATCAATGTTCCCATGAAGGAATTTGTTGACCGTTACGAAGAGATCCCGAAGGATAAGCCTGTGTGGGTTCTGTGTCACACAGGTGAGCGGAGCCTTGATTATGTGGAACTGCTCTGTTCCCATGGATATGATGCGGGAAATATTACCGGAGGTTACCGCGCATATCTGCGTCTGCAGTTGGAGCGCTTCATGAAAGAAGAGGACGCAAGAAAAGAAAAGACCAAGGAGATCGAGCGAAGTCTGATCAAAAAATTCCGGAAATCCATCTGGAGAAGTTTTACACGTGCGATCCAGAAATATGATCTGATCCAGGAGGGGGACAAGATCGCAGTCAGCATATCCGGCGGAAAGGATTCCATGCTCATGGCGAAGCTCATGCAGGAGCTGCAGCGACATGGAAAATTCCCGTTTGAGCTTGTATTTCTGGTGATGAATCCAGGTTACAATGAGGACAACTGGAAGATTATCCAGGATAATGCAAAGCTTTTGGATATTCCGCTGACCGTCTTTGAGAGCGATATTTTCAATATTGTGGCAGAAGTTGACCGCAATCCCTGTTATCTGTGTGCCCGCATGAGAAGAGGCTATCTCTATTCCCATGCCAAGGAGCTGGGATGCAACAAGATCGCGCTGGGACATCATTTTGATGATGTGATCGAGACGATCCTCATGGGGATGCTCTATAGCGGAAAAGTAGAGACCATGATGCCGAAGCTTCACAGCAAGAATTTTGAAGGGATGGAGCTGATCCGTCCGCTTTATATGGTAAAAGAAGCAGATATCGAGGCATGGAGAGACTATCATCAGCTGCATTTTATCCAGTGTGCATGCCGCTTTACAGAGAACTGTGCTACCTGCGGCGGTGAAAAGGGTTCCAAGCGTGATGAGATGACGGAGCTGATCAAGCATTTCCGTCAGGTCAGCGATGTGATCGAATATAATATTTTTAACAGTGTGCACAACATCAATCTTCGGACGGTGATCGGATATCATAAGGATGATCAGGAGTACAATTTCCTGGATGATTATGATGAGTGGGGACGTAAGGACGCAGATGGAGAAGATCGTAAAGGATTTTTTGGAAAATCAGAATCTTGAAAAGGATGAGTTTGTGGAACTGATCCGGGCGTATAAGGATCCGGAAGCAGTGGAAGCCTTAAAGACCCGGGCCGTGGAGCTTCGGAAGAAATACTATGGAGATCAGGTATTTACCAGAGGGCTCATTGAATTTACCAATTACTGTAAAAATGACTGCTATTACTGTGGAATCCGTAAGAGTAACCGAAATGCGGACCGCTACCGGCTGACGGAGGAAGAGATCCTGACCTGCTGTGAAAATGGCTATGAACTGGGATTTCGTACTTTTGTGCTGCAGGGCGGCGAGGATCCGTACTATACGGATGAACGGATGGAATCTATCATCCGCAAGATCAAAAAGGGCTGGCCGGACTGTGCATTGACCCTGTCTATCGGGGAGAAATCCTATGACAGTTACAAGCGGTTCAAAGAGGCAGGGGCGGACAGGTATCTGCTGCGCCATGAGACGGCGGATGCAGTTCATTATGGCCAGCTTCATCCAGAGACTCAGAAGCTGTCCGAACGGATGGATTGTCTGTGGAATCTTAAAAAGCTTGGCTACCAGGTGGGAGCTGGCTTTATGGTAGGAAGTCCGGGGCAGACGGACGACTGCCTGGCAGAGGATCTGGTATTTTTACAAAAGCTTAAGCCTCAGATGGTGGGAATCGGACCCTTTATCCCACACCATGACACCCGGTTTGCGCAGGAACCGGCAGGCAGTGTGGAGCTGACGCTGTATTTGCTGTCAGTGCTCCGTATTATGCTGCCTAAGGTATTGCTTCCGGCGACCACGGCGCTTGGCACCATGGATCCGCGAGGAAGAGAAAAAGGACTGGAGCGGGGAGCCAACGTGGTGATGCCCAATCTGTCACCGGTGAAGAACCGGAAAGCTTATGAACTTTATGACAATAAGATCTGTACCGGCGAGGAAGCGGCGGAATGCAGAGGATGCCTGTCACGCAGAGTGGAGAGTGTGGGGTATCATCTGGTCAGCGACCGCGGCGATGCAGCGGAATGAGTGCTGCAGGTCAGCGCATGGCGGAGGACCGGGCACTGCAGGAGCAGTGAACTGCACATGGAAAAGGAGAAGAACTATGAAATTCACATATCCGGCAATTATCAGAAAGCAGGACAACGGAACATGGAAAGCATGGCTTCCGGATCTGGCCTGCTGTGAGGCAGTGGGGGATACTCTGGATGATGCCATTGAAGAAGTCAATGCAGCAGTCTATGACTGGATCAGTCTGGAACTGTCTGAGGACGAGGCGGACCTTCCGCCTGTATCCGACATGGATGACCTGGACACCATCGAGGGCGATGTGACCAGAAATATTTGTGTCAATATCCGGTTGTTTGATGGATGGGATGAGTAGAAGTTGTTATATTTTTAATTAAAAATGAAGGGAGTCGGTACTTATATCGGGTCTGCAGTGATCGCACAGCTTATTCTGAAAGCACAGGGTATCATCTAAGTAGATGGATTTTGATGTTTGCGTAAAAGGAGAAGTAAAAAATGGTAAATAACAGACTGGATTTGAGAATAGAATCAGTCTGTGGAACATGATATATTGATTATATCAAAGGACAACCAAAAACGAAAACGCAGAGGAGAATAAGGTTATGATTAAAGTAACAAGACAGACAGATCCGGAACTTGCGGCATTGGTTGATGAGGAGTTAAATCGTCAGGAACACAATATTGAGATGATCGCATCTGAGAGTACCGCACCGCTGGCAGTTATGGAACTGAGCGGCAGCGTATTTACCAATAAAACACTGGAAGGATATCCGGGAAAGAGATTCCAGGCAGGATCTGAGGTGGCAGATAAGACCTGATCCTTCAAATATGCAGCATCGCAGGAGTTCCATGATATCCTGGCTCAGGTTGTTGTAAATGCGAAATGCCTGGCAGAAGAGCTTCAGAAATACGGTTTCCGTATTGGTCTGACTGCTGTATCACAGAGAGGACTGAAAGAGCCAGAGATCCGTGAGATCGCAGCAATCATCAACCAGGTAGCAGAGGCTCCGGAAGATGAAGCTAATTTAAAGGCATGCAAGGCAAAAGCGGAAGCATTGATTGCAAAATTCCCGCTGTACCCGGCTGGATCTTTTGATGACTGATTAAAAGTAGAATAATGATATAGAAAGAGGGGCTGTACGCGGCTGAATGATTTCAGGGTGTGATAGCTCCTCTTTCATAAAAAGGAGAGACTTAATATGCGGGTGCAGGAGACAGATTGGGGATATATTGAATGGATGGAACCGGAATATCCGGGAATGGGATCAGAGGAAGCGTCTCTTCGGACAGGAACCGTCTATGTGGAACCGGGAAAGACCATGCTCCGGCATGTGCATTATGAGGAGCAGTTTGTCTATGTGCTGGAAGGCAGAGGCATTGGTTATATCAATGGAGAGCCACAGATCTTTGAGCCGGGAGCCAGATTCCATATGCCTGCAGGCTGCACGCACGAATTTGTCAACACAGGCGATGTGCCGCTGGTTCATCTGCTGGTGGCAAGTCCGGTATCCATCGATCCGGACAGTCTGATCGATAAGACCAGGCCGCTGCCGGGCAGCAGTGCCAATGATCAGCTCTATGCGGCTGTGGAGGCAGTCCGCACACAGTTTCTGGAGAGTCTGCACATGGCATTTGTGATTCGGAATACATCTGGTCGTGTTGTATTGAAAAGTGACTATTTTCCAGAACCCTGCATCAAAAAATGCGGGATTGAAAAAGGAAATCATCCATATTGTCTGAAGCTTGACCAGAATTGTGGGGAAGCATCGGAAAATACATTTGTATGTCCCTGCGGACTGACTATTTTTCAGGTGCCGGTTCTATGGGATGACAGACTTCTTGGCTGGGTGCAGGGTGGATATATTGTGCAGTCTAACAGCAAGCAATCATCAGAAGAAGTGTATATGTATGATATGCCGGAGAGCGGTAGTTTTGGTATTCTGCAGTTGCTTCGGAAGGTGGCGAAGGCCATACGTAATTTCTGCGAATTTGACCAGTACCGTCGGGAACTGTTTGAGACAGAAAAGAATCTGAGCAGCTCGCTGGATATTCAGAAGGATCTGCAGATGCAGCTGAAAGATTCCGAGCTTCAGGTGACGGATTTGAAGATTAATAACCATTTTCTGTTCAATACGCTGAACAGTATGGCGGCCCAGGCACTGGAAGGGGGCATGAAACCTCTCTATCAGTCGATCATTGACTTGTCGAAGATGCTTCGTTATTCGGTGCGGATCCGTGGCCGGCAGATTCCGCTGGCGGTGGAGCTTGATTATCTGGAAGCATATCTGAAGCTGCAGAAACTGCGGTATCCGGTGGGATTTTCTTATAAAATATCCATGGATCCGGAACTGGAGCAGGCCATCGTACCGTTTAATTTCCTGCAGCCTGTGGCGGAAAATGCATTTACCCATGGATTTTCCAATGAAAAAGAGAAAAAACTGATAGTGACCATAAAGGCGGGACGGAAGCAGATTCATTTTCAGATCTGGAACAACGGCCCGGCATTGGAGGAGGAACGATACCGGCAGATCGAGCTGCAGATCCAGAGTGGCAGCAGTCATGGACTCTCTATGATCTATGAAAAGCTGACCAGCGCTTATGGAGATAACTGTGTCTTGAAATTACAGGCAGGTAAGACAGAGGGAACGGTAGTGACGATTGAGATCCCTTACAAGAACTGGGTAGACGGAGAGGAAGAGAACGATGATTAAAGCTGTGATTTGTGATGATGAGCTGGCTACCAGAAATATTATCTGTCATTTTCTGGAGGAAGAGCAGCTCCCCATTGAGATCGTGGGAAATGCAGAAGATGGGGAGGAAGCGATTCGACTGATTAAAGAGACATCTCCCCGGCTGATTTTTCTGGATATTCATATGCCTCAGAAAAATGGATTTCAGGTGATTGAGGAAGTGTCCAGAGAAGTAGGAGCGCAGATCATTGTGCTGACTGCATTTGCTTCTTTTGAAAATGCACAGCAGGCCCTGCGCCTGGGTGTCAGTGATATCCTGTCCAAACCGGTGGATTTTGAGCAGCTTAAAGCAGCTATCTTTCGTGCAATCGGTTGGAAATTCACGTCCAACGAGACGGTCAATGTAATGTTGGAATATATCCATAATCATTATAAAGAAAACATGGAACTGGAGGATCTCTCCAAAGTGACATACAGCACCGAGAGCCATCTGGCCAGGCTGTTCAAGAAGCATATGGGTATTACGATTCTCTCCTATATTCATCAGCTTCGGATCGAGGAGGCCTGTCGCCTGCTCTCCGGCCATGAATGCGATATTCAGGAGGCTTCGTTCCGGGTGGGATATGCAAGCCTCAATAATTTCTATAAATACTTCAAACGCTATGTGGGTATGACTCCGGCAAAGTTTTTGGAGAAGTAGAAGTGGAATTATTCGCCATTAAGAAGCAGCTGCTTCGCAGAGAAAAAATATCTGTGGAGTGGCTGTTTTTAGTATGATAAAATTGGTTTGGCAATGTTTCACAAAAAATATGAACAAACTGTAAACACCAGTGACATTTTTGAAAATTCCATGTAAGATATATTCATATCATGATCTGATCATTCGATAAGAAATTCCAATGCGAAAATATAGAAAAAGGGGAGGAGCACTTTTGAACAGTTTAGGTGCCTCTGTATTAAGTACAGAAGAGGGAAAGGCAAAATATGACCAGACAATGCTTAATGTATTGTCTGATAAGCAGGTGCTTGCGTGGATTTTAAAGCGTTTTGTGAGCGAATATGAGCATCTGCCATTGGAAGAGATTGAAACAAAGTATATTGAACCTGAGACAATTCTGGTATCAAAAGCTGGAGTGAGCAGAGATTCCTCGAGAATCAAAGGGCTTTCAGAGAAAGACTCCACGCAGATGGAAGGAACCATCTATTATGATATTGTTTTTCAGGCATATTATCCGGGAAATGAGCAGGAAAAGATCGGGCTCTATATCAATCTGGAAGCACAGGCAGACTATTATCCCGGCTATCCGTTGGAGATGAGGGGAATCTATTACGGAGCAAGGAGACTGACTTCTCAGCTGAAACAGATCAATAGAGAGACCAACTTCGGCTGTCTGCAAAAAGTGTACAGTATCTGGCTTTGTGTAGGAAATGTTCCAGCTTACGAATCTGATACTGTGACCTTGTATGATATTTCAAAAAATGATATAATTGGTTCAGTAAAAAGAAACAAGGATTTCTATGATCTGATCAATGTAGTAATCATTCGATTAAATGATGAGGCAGCGCCCGAAGACAACACTATGAAGATGCTGCAGACATTGTTCAGTAATCAATTGTCCAAGCAGGAAAAATTACATGCTTTGGAAAAATTGGGAATGCGGATGAATGATTCTCTGGAGAAAGGAGTTGGAGGAAGTATGAATTTAAGCGATTATGTGGAATTGAAAGGAATCAAAAAAGGAATTGAACAAGGACGTCGTGATGGCATTCGCAATATGATAGAGCTTTGTCAGGATCTGGGAACAACGGAAGATAATGCAAAGTCACAGATTATCATGCGCTTTCGGATTCCGGAGGAAGAGGCGATAAAATATATTAAAACATTCTGGAAGTCGGAAAAGTAATAGAAGGTAAAAAAGGGATGCAAAAAACTCGATTGAGTTTTTTACATCCCTTTTTACTTATAATTTACCTGAATTTCAGGGAGGCAGGATAGCACCGCCTGATGGCTTCACGTAAAATAGGCACGTACTAAGAAAAAGAAAGAAAATAAGTAGAAAAGAGGAAGAAGATTGACGTATCAGGAGATAAAGAAGAACGAAGAAGTACGCGCATATTTGAAAAAAGGAAATGATAATCTTGGAGTATTAGGATATACAGATCACTCAGAAGCTCATTGCACTGTGGTAGCTGAGAGGGCAGGGCTGATTCTGAAGAAACTTGAGTACCCGGAGGAAACCATCGAGCTTGCTAAGATTGCAGGTTTTATGCATGATATTGGAAACGCAGTGAACCGTAGCCGCCATGCAGAATATGGAGCCATTCTGGCAAATGAACTTTTGAAAGGAACAGATCTGTCTCTGGAGGACCGTATTACGATCATGTCTGCCATCGGTAATCATGATGAATCCACAGGCGGAGCGACAGATCCGGTCAGTGCGGCTTTGATCATTGCAGATAAGACGGATGTACGCAGAAATCGTGTGAGGGATAAGGACCGGGCTGCTTTTGATATCCATGACAGAGTAAATTATGCAGTCACAGAGGCAAAGCTGAAGATTAACAAAGAGAAGAAACTGATCTCTTTGAACCTGCAGATTGATGAAAGTATCTGTACCATGTATGAGTATTTTGATATTTTTCTTGGAAGAATGATGATGTGCCGCGGGGCAGCCGAAATCCTCAATATGAAATTCCGGCTGACTGCAAATGGAAGTAAGGTGTTGTAGTGAAAGAGCAAGCCATGCATCTCGCTTTTCCGCACCTTGCGGTGCTTACCGCTGCTTACGCAGCTAAAAAGCTCGATATGCCGCTGCGCGTCATATACCAAAATAATCTGAGGTATGCTTAGGGAAGCAAGCTCCCCCGCATACTTCAGATTATTTTTATGCATGACTTTGCAAAAACCATAAAAACCTACTTGACAAATAGGAAAAGAGGGAATATAATACGATCAACAAGAAAACCATAGTAAACGGATAGGAATTATGGAGGATAAGAAAATGGCAAATATTTACAAAGGAACACTTGGACTGATTGGAAACACTCCGCTGGTGGAGGTAACAAACATTGAGAAAGAGCTTGGTCTGGAAGCAAAGCTTCTTGTAAAGCTTGAGTACTTCAATCCGGCAGGAAGCGTAAAGGATCGTGTAGCAAAAGCTATGATCGAGGATGCTGAGGAGAAAGGAATCCTCAAAGAAGGTTCTGTGATCATCGAGCCGACTTCTGGAAACACTGGTATCGGTCTTGCATCTATCGCAGCAGCCAAAGGCTACCGCATCATCCTGACAATGCCGGAGACCATGAGTGTTGAGAGAAGAAATATGCTGAAAGCATACGGTGCAGAGCTGGTTCTGACCGAGGGTGCCAAAGGTATGAAGGGAGCAATCGCAAAAGCAGAAGAGCTTGCAAAAGAGATCCCTAACAGCTTTATCCCGGGCCAGTTCGTGAATCCGGCAAACCCGGCAGCACACAGAGCAACGACCGGACCGGAGATCTGGAATGATACCGATGGACAGGTAGACATCTTTGTAGCTGGTGTGGGTACTGGCGGAACCCTGACAGGTGTAGGCGAGTATCTGAAATCCAAGAATCCGAATGTGAAGATCGTAGCTATGGAGCCGGCTTCATCCCCAGTACTTTCCGAGGGCAGAAGCGGAGCACACAAGATTCAGGGAATCGGAGCTGGATTCGTTCCGGATGTACTGAACACCAAAGTATATGATGAGATCATTACCATTGAAAATGACGACGCATTTGCAGGTGGAAAACTTCTTGCAAAACATGAAGGTGTACTGGTAGGTATTTCTTCAGGCGCAGCACTCAAAGCAGCGATCCAGCTGGCTCAGAGACCGGAAAATAAAGGAAAGACCATCGTGGCACTTCTTCCGGACAGTGGAGACAGATATTATTCCACACCTCTGTTCGCAGAGTAAATAAAGACAGATCAGTGACCGTCAAGGTGGTGATCTGCAGATAATCGCAAACACACATACAACGATAAAGTGAGGTACAGACCCATGGCAGAAAAATTGAAAAGAGCAGACAGAAAATTCAAATTTGAGACCCTTCAGCTTCATGTAGGACAGGAAAGCCCGGATCCGGTAACGGATGCCCGCGCAGTGCCGATCTACCAGACATCTTCTTATGTATTCCGTAACTGCGATCACGCAGCAGCAAGATTTGGTCTTGCAGATGCAGGAAACATTTACGGACGTCTGACCAACCCGACGGAAGATGTATTTGAACAGAGAATTGCAGCTCTGGAAGGCGGTGTTGCAGCTCTGGCAGTTGCTTCCGGTGCAGCAGCAGTTACCTACACCATTGAGAACCTGGCACAGAGCGGTGACCATATCGTATCTGCAAAAAATATTTACGGCGGAACCTTCAACCTGCTGGAGCATACTCTTCCGGCATACGGTGTAGAGACCACCTTTGTAAATATTTTTGACCTGGATGAAGTAGAGGCTGCCATCAAGGAAAATACCAAAGCAGTTTACATTGAGACTCTTGGAAATCCGAACTCTGATGTAGTAGATATCGAGGCTATTGCCAAGATTGCTCATGCACATAAGATCCCGCTGGTTGTTGACAGCACTTTCGCAACTCCGTATCTGGTTCGTCCAATCGAGTACGGTGCAGATATTGTTGTTCATTCTGCAACCAAATTCATCGGCGGACATGGAACTACGATTGGTGGTGTGATCGTAGACAGTGGTAAATTCGACTGGGAAGCATCTGGAAAATTCCCGTCACTGACTGAGCCGAACCCGAGCTATCATGGCATCAGCTTTACCAAAGCTGTAGGACCGGCTGCATTTGTGACCAAGATCCGTGCAATCCTTCTGCGTGATACCGGAGCAACTATTTCTCCGATCCACTCCTGGATCTTCCTGCAGGGACTGGAGACCCTGTCCCTTCGTGTAGAGCGTCATGTACAGAACGCACTGAAGGTAGTTGAGTATCTGAATAATCATCCGCAGGTTGAGGCTGTTCATCATCCGTCCGTATCCAAGGATCCGCAGCAGCAGGCTCTTTATAAGAAATATTTCCCGAATGGCGGAGGATCTATCTTCACCTTCGAGATCAAAGGCGATGCACAGAAAGCAAAAGATTTCATCGACAATTTGGAGCTGTTCTCCCTGCTTGCAAACGTAGCAGATGTGAAGTCACTGGTGATCCACCCGGCAACCACAACTCACAGCCAGTGTACAGAAGAGGAACTTCTGGATCAGGGTATCAAACCGAATACCATCCGTCTTTCTATTGGTACGGAAAATATCGACGATATCATCCAGGATCTGGACGAAGCATTTAAGGCAGTACAGTAAGGATGAAATTTTCCAAAAAATGCAGATACGGAGTAACCGCTCTGATCGACCTCGCCATGCATTCCCGTGATACGCATGTGTCACTGGGAAGCATTGCGGAGCGCAACCAGATATCCCCGCAGTACCTGGAACAGGTATTTGCAAGCCTTCGCAGGGCCGGGATCGTCAGAAGCGTCAAAGGCTCTCAGGGTGGGTATCTGCTGAATTATCCTGCAGACAAGATTACGGTTTCCCAGATCGTGGAAGCTCTGGAAGGTTCTTACCATCTGGAGTCGGAGACCGGCAATGGGGAAGGAACTGCTTCCATTGTGACAGAGACGATCCAGAAAGATATTGTGGACCGCGTCAATGATCGCCTGGACCAGATACTTCAGAATCTGACATTGGCTGATCTTGAGCAGGACTGTATGCAGCGGGAACAGGACGAAGAAAATATGTATTACATCTAGGATGGACATCAGAAGCTGTTTCCGCATCCGATCAATTACAAAATGAAATGCAAAGAAGGCGAAACCCATGTGTTTCGCCTTTTTTCTGTTGGCATTGAAAAAGGAGATAGAATGATGAAATATGATTTTGACCAGATTATTGACCGGCGTGGAACCAGTTGCCTGAAATATGATTTTGCTGTGGAACGTGGAAAACGTGAAGATGTGCTGCCGCTCTGGGTAGCTGACATGGATTTTCGTGTAGCAGAACCGATCCTGAAGCGGCTGCATGCCTGCGTGGATCACGGAATCTTCGGATACAGTGAAGCAAAGGATGATTATTTTCAGGCAGTGGCTGGCTGGACAGTGGTGCCATCTTCGGCGAGGATGGTGAAGGCTTCGAACGAATCAATATCGCCTGCCCGCGGGCATTTTTTATGTGGATGGCGTGACTTATGATGGAAATACGATTGAGAGTATGCTATACTTGAGTGATAAAATAACCATATATTTTATCACTTTTAAATAAAAGTCATATGATAATATTCTACATTGGTTCATGCATATAAGTGTGATTTATTATTGGGGAATATATGTTTGACTTCAAATTATGAAAAATGGAGAACATACAATGAAAGATTATACAATCGCAGTTGCAGGTACCGGCTATGTGGGCTTATCCATTGCAACTCTCTTGTCCCAGCATCATAAGGTTCTGGCTGTAGATATCGTGTCGGAGAAAGTGGAACTCATCAACAACCGGAGATCTCCGATCCAGGATGAATATATTGAAAAATATCTGGCGGAGAAGAATCTGGATCTGACAGCAACCATGGATGCGAAGGCGGCTTACAGCGCAGCAGATTTCGTGGTGATCGCAGCACCGACCAACTATGACAGCCGCACCCAGCATTTTGACACTTCCGCAGTGGAAGCAGTCATTAAGCTGGTAATGGAATACAATCCAGATGCTATCATGGTGATCAAGTCTACGATCCCGGTTGGATATACCGAGAGTGTCCGTAAGAAGTTTAACAGCAGCAATATTATCTTCAGCCCGGAATTCCTACGGGAGAGCAAGGCACTTTATGACAACCTGTATCCGTCCCGTATTATTGTTGGAACGGATCAGGATGATGAACGTCTGGTGGAGGCAGCCCATGAGTTTGTAGCACTGCTTCAGGAAGGTGCGATCAAAGAGAACATTGATACACTGTTCATGGGATTTACCGAGGCAGAGGCAGTAAAGCTGTTTGCAAATACCTATCTGGCTCTGCGTGTGGCTTACTTCAACGAGCTTGATACATACGCAGAGAGCAAAGGTCTTAACACCCAGCAGATCATTGACGGTGTGTGTCTGGATCCGCGTATCGGAAGTCATTACAACAATCCAAGCTTTGGCTATGGCGGCTACTGTCTGCCGAAGGATACCAAACAGCTTCTGGCAAATTATGCAGATGTGCCGGAAAATCTGATCGAGGCCATTGTGGAGAGCAATCGTACCAGAAAAGATTTCATCGCAGACCGGGTATTGAAGCTGGCTGGCTACTATGGATATGATGAGGAAAATGAGTTTGATGAGCACAAGGAGAAATCCGTGACCATCGGTGTCTATCGTCTGACCATGAAGAGCAACAGTGATAACTTCCGTCAGAGCTCCATTCAGGGAGTTATGAAGCGGATCAAGGCCAAAGGCGCAACTGTGATCATCTATGAGCCGACACTGAAAGATGGCGAGACCTTCTTCGGCAGTGTGGTGGTCAATGACCTGGAAAAATTCAAAGCAATGAGCCATGCAATTATTGCAAACAGATATGATAAGTGCCTTGATGATGTACAGGAAAAGGTGTATACTAGAGATATTTTCAGAAGAGATTAATCTACAAACACACTGAAGCATGGGGATGGAAAGATGAAAAAGATTTTAGGAATGAAATTACTGTCATTGATCCTGGCAGGAGTTGTTGCAGCCGGAAGTATCGGTGCAGGAGGTTATGTGATCTATGGGTATGAAAGCCTTCCGAAAGAAGTAGCAGAAGCCCAGGTGATCGAGGATCCGGGTCCTGAGCCTGAAGAGGAAGCAGCAGAAGAAGAGCCGGTGGAAGAAGAGGAGATCGAAGAAGAGGAAGAAGAGGAAGAGCCGGTTGAGGAAGATCAGAAAGAGCTTTCTCTTGCATGTACTTCTATCGAGAAGGATCTGAAGATCAAGATTGAGGATCAGAAATCCAAGCTTGTGACCGGTGAGCAGTTCTCTGTCAGTGTAAAATCTGATAAGAAAAATGCAAAAGCTTCCACTTATGAGGATAAAGACAAGGACGGTATCATTTACATTGATAAGATCGAAGCAGGTAAATATACCGTTACTCTGGAAAATGTGGGAACCTACGCAGTGAAAAAAGGTACTATGCAGGTAACTGTCAAAGACAAGATAGAGTACAAAAAAGTAGATGTCAAAGATGAGATCAAGACGGAAGCTCAGATCAATACTGCGGTAGAGGATACTGCAAAAAAAGATGTACCGCAGGAAAGTACTCTGAAAGATACAGTTCCACTGTTGGAGAGCAAAGTATCCATAAGCAAAGTATCCCGTGCAGATGTGGATGTATCCAACTTCAGCAAAGCATCCGCAAGCAGTAAGATGGTAAGCGTTACACTGACTAAGAGTGCAGGAACGACTACCACGGAGCCGACGACGCCAACCACTCCGACGGAACCGGGTAACGGCGATAATTCCGGCGGAACAATAGAGCCGGATAAAGGTAATAACAACAGCGGCAGTGATAATTCCGGTGGAACAACAGAGTCGGGTAAAGGCGACAAAGGTGACGGGGATAATTCCGGCGGGCCAACCAACCCAGAACAGCCGACAGAACCAGCCACACCGGAGCCCCCTTCTGAAGGTGGTTCCACCGGTACTGGTACAGAAAATAATGCAGCTCCGGCCAGCGAAGGTGAGGGTACATCTGAGCAGAGCCTGACCACAGCGCTGAGACAGATCTTCTCCATGAGAACGGTTTATGCGGCAGCAGAACAGACGACGGATACAAATGCCAAGGCAGCAGTTGCTGCGACAACAGCTACGGTCACTCTTCCAGAGACAGTAACTCTCTATAACGGAGGCAGTTCCGCATCTGATTCTCTGGCAGTTGCACTTAACATCACTGGAGAAAGTGCACTGATCAAACAGGTAAAATGGAGCAGTTCCAATGCAGGAGTTGTTGCACTGTCAGGTGACAGCGGAAATTCTGTAACATTGACTGCAAAAAGTAAAGGTTCTGCAGAAGTGACAGCCACCATTACATATGTCACGGATGCAAAGGAAACCACAAAAGAGGCTTCTGTGAAGACGAAAGTAACCGTTGCAGACTTCTCTGACAGCTCCGTTGTACTGAAAGATAAATCAGGAAATGTTCTGTATACAGATGCCAACGCAACAAAGCAGGCAACCCTTAAGGATTATGCATCTACGGGTACCTTCTATACATCTCCGCAGTACACCGGCTGGAGAACAGATGGTGGAAAAGTATATTATTATGATGCAAATCACAATAAAATAACCGGCAATCAGGTTATCGGCGGTGTGATGTACACCTTCGGAGGTGACGGAGCTTTATCACAGAGTTCTGGTAACCGTGGAATCGATGTATCCAAGTATCAGGGAAATATCGACTGGGGTGCTGTGGCGGCTTCCGGTATCAATTTTGCAATCATCCGTGTAGGATACAGAGGATCTTCCAGCGGAGCACTGGTTCAGGATCCGTACTTTAAGAAAAATATTTCCGGTGCCACAAAGGCAGGCATTAAAGTCGGACTGTACTTCTTTACACAGGCAGTCAACGAAGCAGAAGCAGTAGAAGAGGCAAGTATGGCCATGTCTCTGGCATCCGGTTATAAAGTGACATATCCGATCTTTATTGATACAGAGAGTGCATCCAACGGACGTGCCAACGGATTGAGCAAGAGTGCCCGTACTGCAGTTGTAAAGGCATTTTGCCAGACAGTCAGAAACGGAGGCTACAAAGCAGGAGTTTACGCCAGCAAGTCCTGGTATGCAAACCAGTTGAATGCATCCGCACTGAACGGATACTGTATCTGGGTGGCACAGTACAATTCCAGCTGCACATATTCCGGAAAATATGATATGTGGCAGTATTCTTCCAAAGGAAGTGTTTCCGGTATCAAAGGAAATGTAGATATGAACATCAGCTATACAGGTTATTAAAATGAGAGATGAACAGGTGTCATGTGCTGCGTGGCACCTGTTTTTTATGTTCCTTTTAGCGATATTTGGAAGAAAAAGGAAAATCTTACCGGAAATACCGGTAAAAATCAATATGCTGTCGACTTTTACGTTATGTTAATAATGAGGTGTAAAAGTTGTGTACAGGCGTATCAGAGATTTAAGAGAAGATAAAGATTTGAAACAAAAAGATCTGGCAAAGCATCTTGGCTGCAGCCAGACAACGTACAGCGATTATGAGACAGGAAAGATCCATGTGCCCCTGGAGACATTGATCGAACTATCCAGGTTTTATCAGACGAGCGTGGACTATCTGCTGGATCTGACGGATGAGAGAAAGCCGTATCCGAGACATGAGAAGAGGCAGGTGAAAATATGCCCCTGACATTGAGCGCAAAATTTAAGGTCCTTCAGAATCAGAACTATTACGGATATCATATCACAGGTGGGAAACTATTCTGTACATCCGTGTTGAACAGCAATTTCTCGCTTACACGGATCGTTATCGGAGCAAAGTTCCTGGCTAACGGATATATCAAGTGCAATTTTATGTGCAGTGATTATGAGCTGCTGGATATGGAAAGTGATATGTTCAATTACTGCATTCTCAGCAATATCCATCTGGAACGTTCCAGTCTGGAATGGGTCCGCATGGAAGATTGCGTTGCCATTGGCATGTCATGGAAAGAGAATTATATTACCGGAGCAAAATTTATCCGATGCAATTTCTCACACAGTAAGTTTAAAGAAACAGAATTTCACAAGTGTGTATTTATAGATTGCATTATCCAGGATGTGACGCTTACAAGAGTATCTTTTGTAAAATGCAAATTCAAAAACTGCATTTTCACAGAATTTCCAGAAGATAAAAAAGGAACCTGCAAATTCATCAATTGCAGAGAAGAAAAAGAAGAATGTTTTTGATCGAACAAAAGAGTCCGGAACACGTTCCCGGACTCTTTTTGAAGAAATTTAAAAATTTTTTTCAAAAAGTGTCAAAACAAAGCTACAAACTCGTTATATATATAGAAGCGATTATAGGAAAGAATTTTCGAAAAAGCGAAAATACCTTTCAAAAAATCGAAAGAAGAAGGAGCACGCTTATGAGATACGATCCAGAGAAGGTATGTGAGAGAATTTTGAAACAGATCAGAAGGTACAGTGAAAGAGAAGGACTGACCATGTCATCCCTTGCCAGAGAAGCAGGACTGTCCGCATCCACGATCAGCGAGATGATGTGCGGAAAGACCCGTCCACAGGTATACACCCTGATGAAAATATGCAATGTATTGGATGTGTCCATGGATGTTCTGATGGGAGAATTCATGGAAGATGGGGAAGTGCCAGAAAAGCCGGCCCGCCGACTGCCGGTTCAGAGAGTCTACAATGCTCTGCCGGAGTGGAAGCAGAAGAGAGTGAGGGAATTCATCGAGATGATCGCGGATTATGAGCCGTAAAAAGTAACATAAATACAGTTGCCAGAATCTTTGCTATGCGGTTATACTATTAGTAAAGTATATGAACGAAATCAGGCCAGAGGGGAGGAGCGTATAACGACTATGAAAAATATAAATCTTCCAGTTGGAGTTTCGGATTTTGCAGAGATTAGACAAAACAAGTACTATTATATTGATAAAACAGGCTTGATTGACCAGCTTCTCAGTTCGACAGGGACAAAGATAACCTTAATTACCCGTCCTCGTCGTTTTGGAAAGACACTTGGCATGAGCATGCTGGAGAATTTTTTTGATATTCGGAAAGACAGCAGAGCACTGTTCAAAAACCTTGAGATTGCAAATAACCAGAACTTGTGTGATGAATGGATGAATCAGTATCCTACCATATTTGTATCCTTTCGTCAGGTGGATGGATTGAATTTCACCAGTGCATATGACATGCTTACACTGGTAATTGCAAACCTGTACAAGGATCATCTGTATTTATTTGAGGATGACAAAATCAGTGAATACGACAAAGCGATAGCAAAACAGCTGGCTCGTGCGGATGCATCGGTAAAAGATACGAAGGGCAGCTTATTGTTGCTTACAAAGATGATGAGACAGCACTATGGAAAACCGGTAATTCTTCTGATAGACGAGTATGATGTCCCAGTGGCAAAGGCGAATAGTCATGGGTATTATAATGAGATGCTGGACGTGATGAAAGGTCTGATGCAGGCACTGAAAGACAATCAGTCGCTTCGGTTTGCTGTGATCACTGGGTGCCTGAAGATTGCAAAGGAAAGTATCTTCACAGGAACAAACAATTTTGTATCAGATACCATTACGGATTCACGTTTGAATGAATACTTTGGCTTCACGCAGGCGGAAGTGGATCAGATTCTTAAGGCTGCAGAAGCCGAAGACTGGGCTGACAGTATGAAAGAGTGGTATGACGGATACCATTTTGGCGATTTTGATATCTATTGCCCATGGGATGTGATGAACTATCTTCTGGAGTTACAGTATAATCCGAAAGCAAAGCCTGTGAGCTATTGGAAAAATACCAGCGACAATGCAATTATCCGGTCATTTATTGACTATGCAGGCAGCAATATTACGAAGAAGCTGGAGACATTACTGGAAGGTGACTACATCGTTCAGCGTGTGGATGAAAATCTGACATATGATTATCTTCACTCATCAGAGGACAATCTCTGGAGTCTTCTGTATTTAACGGGATATTTGACCAGAGCAAGAGAAAATCATGTCGGGGAAGAACTTCCGGAAGGTATGGTTGCTCTCGTGATCCCGAATAAAGAAGTCAGAGAAATCTTTGAGACAACGATCATCAAATGGTTTGCTGACAGTGCCAGGAGCTGGAACAGGGAAGCTTTGTTCCAGGCTGTCTGGAGCGGAGACAGTGAGAGTATCACAAAGGAAATGAATGCGCTTCTCCGGCGGACTATCAGTTATCATGATTATAAAGAGGATTTCTACCATGCGTTTCTTGCGGGAATCTTTACCGGTGCCGGATATATGGTGGATTCCAACAAAGAACATGGAGAAGGTCGCAGCGATGTGGTGGTCTATGATTCCGTCCATGGACGTGTGGCAATCTTTGAGGCAAAATATACAAAAGTATTGGCTGGGTTGGAGAAAGAATGTGATGCAGCCCTGCAACAGATTGATGAACGGATGTACGCGAAAGAGTACGAAGACGATTATGATGAGATCCTTTGCTATGGAATCTCCTTCTTCAAGAAGCGGTGTCTGGTGAAGAAAAAATAATTTTTTCCAACACAGAGCAGCTGCAGAATTTCTGGAAAGTATTTACAGAAGGAAATACAGCTGGTAGGAATACTCACGGGAAATGCGGACTGGCTGGTAAAATCCAGTGCAGAAGTTGGAGAAGGATTCGCAGATATTATTGTGGAGACGGATGATCCAGATGCAGGTATCGTTGTGGAGCTGAAATACACAAAGGAATACAAGGATATGGAGCAGGTGTGCCGAAACGCGCTGGATCAGATCAAAGACAGAAGATATCATGAATATCTGCTGAATGATGGAAGAAATGATATTATGCTCTATGGGATGGCATTCTGTAAGAAAAGATGCAGAGTTGTGGTTGAGAGAATATAAGTTTATAAGACAGGCAAGTACCTGCGGTCAGATCTGACTGCAGGTATTTTGCGTTTTCGGGAAGTTGGATAGAATCTGCCGGAAAATCGAAAACAGCAGCAGAAGGATACGTGGTATGATAAAAACAAAAATGTCGAAAATACAGGGAAGGAGGGGAAAAAAACAAATGATAGCTGTAAAGAAGATAGATACGATTGAAGCGTTAAATGAAATCCTTTTTGAACAACCCTATGATACTAAAATAGGACGAAACCGCTCATCCTGCCTATATCGTGGGTTGCCTGATGAAAGCTACAGGCTGGTGACAAGTCTGAAGCGGAACTGTAAGGATAAGAAAAATGAGCTGGAAGGGTCAGTCTTGCGGAATTTTACAAAATATGCGGCAAAGGAAGATCCTGAGTTGAAGAATTCTGTGTGGAGACAGATCATCATTGGGCAACACCATGGCTTGCCGACAAGACTTTTAGACTGGTCGTACTCGCCTATGGTCGCAATGCATTTTGCAACGAGTGGAGAAAATATGGAAACAATGGATCAGCATAATTGTGCGGTCTGGAAAATTGATATTCCCGAGATGAATACGAAAATGCCGGAGATCTACAGAAAAAAATTGCAGGAGGAGAGAGCATATCTTCTCACAGTAGAAATGATGGATGCACTTGCATCGAATCTTAAAAAATTTGATCAGGATATGGGGGCAGATGCATTGCCATTGATAGAACCGCCATCAATAGACCAGCGGATTATTAATCAGTATTCTTATTTTATGGTAGTCCCAGCGGGGGTTACGGATGTTGAAGAATTTTTAGATCGACATACAAAAAAGACAACAAAGTATATCATCGATAAATCGCTGAAATGGAGAGTGAGAGATATGCTCGATCAGATGAATATGAATGAAAGAAGTATCTATCCGGGACTGGATGGACTGACACAGTGGATCAAGAGACATTATTATGTGAGATAGAGGGGGAAACGAAAGATGAGTATCAGGACAAAATATCAGTGCTTTATATCATCGACTTACGAAGACTTGAAAAAAGAAAGAGAGGTGTGCGCCAAAGCTATTCTGCGGGCGAACCATATTCCGGCTGGTATGGAGTATTTTCATCCTACATCAGAAATGAAGAAATACATAAAAAACTGGATTATAGATTCAGATATTGTATTTCTGATATTAGGAGGCAGATATGGAAGTATAGACCCAGAGACAGAACTGAGTTATATAGAGTGGGAGTATAGAGTAGCAAAGGAACATAAAAAAGAAATTATTGTGTTGATTCTGGAGAAAAGTTATCTTCATAATAAGGAGTCACAGCTTTGTGAGGATAATTCGAAAATATCTGTATTTGAGAATGATAATAAAAAGGCTTATAAAAAATTTAAGAAAGAGTTAAAGAATGGATCAAAAACAGATAAAATTATGTATCAGCCAATTAAAGAACTGAAAGATATAGAAAACACAGTGTTTTGTGTTCTGGGTGACATTGCAAGCGGAACAAATGAACAGAAGAAAGGGTGGATCAGATATGATCCAGAGACGATTCTGGATATAGCAGAGGCTGATTTTGAGAATATTAATGAGGAAAATAAAAGAAAATTATTTAAAGAGTTGATCGGGGATAAAATAGCATCTGTAGGTATAGATGAGAATCGTCTGGGTGTTCTTGCAGATGATGTTACAAAGTTATTTAATCAGTATAATGAGATGACCAGGAAATATCTGATAAAAATGACAAGACGCATCAGTATCATCTTATTCGATGATTATATAAAAATTGTAAATTCTACCAATATGACATATTATCAGAAGGATGACGGAAAACATGAAATGAAATTTTCCTGGAATCCATGGTTACATCCAGGAAGAGAAGTAGAATCATATAAGATTCACAATGTAAAATATAATGGAGAATTTTTAGATGCACAAGAGTGCGTGACAAAAGGCAAGCCACAGCAGACGCAGAATCCATTTTATGTTACAGATGTAATTAAGTTGGAGATTCCTTTTGACAGGTCAAAAGAAGAACACCAGATTCAATATGAGAGTGTATACCACGTGGATTATGATCGATTCTTTCATGAGTGCGTGTTCAAAGAGCTTTGCAAAGGTTTTACATTGGAAGCTTCGCTGGAAGACAAGCGTACCAATAAGAAAGATAAGGAATATATGATCAAATGGTCTATTTTTACCATGCATGAGGAACAGGATTTTGTTTCCCGAAACATGCTGAACCATCATAAAAATAATATCTTTTGTAATCCGGTAGAGATCATGCTGCCAGGAAGTGGTTATATTCTGACCCTGGGAAGTGCAAAGATGGGTGTAATTAAAGGGGCAGAATGAGCAAATGGTTTGTCATAAAAAGAAAAGGAGAGCAATCAAATGGTTCTAGATAAAAATTGTTCGGTGATGATGTCAGTGATGAAAAAAATGTATAAAAAAAAGAAAAAACAATGGGATGCTGCCCCTGGGAATAGAAGATTAGCTGTTGAGGTGGGGTTTATCTATAATATTTATAATGATGTGGTCTTCCTTACAAAAATGAAACTGAATGTAAAAAATGAAAAATACTTTTATTTAATTTTAAGAAATTGCTATGAGCATGTGATTATTTTTCGGTTTTTAACTGAAAGAAGTAAAACGGATCCCAACGTGTTTGGGGATTATATGGGAGATAATATAGACTTTCGTTCTATATTATGTGAACAAAATGAATTTAAAGCACTAAAAAAACTTGGCGGAGAAAGAACTACAACGTATAAAAATAAATTTTATAAAATGGCATGTGAATTTGAAGATATGAAAAGTGATACTTCTTTATACAATTATTATGGCATGTTAGCTGACGATTGTCATAATAGCTATTTCCATTGTATAGAAAAAATAATTAATAAAGAAAAGAAATGTGATAGAAAATATATCCTTGTAACGATATTTTTTATGTTGACTGAATTTTGCGAGGGGGTTAATGACAAAATGTAAATCGTTATGTGTCCATTGAAAAGAATAAGGTGCGATAAAAAAATTGAAGGGTGCGGAAAATACATGGAAAATCAACTGAAGAAAATATGTATAGAAAATGAGGATATGAAAGAAAAATATTATTTGTATTGCAATATAAAGAAAAGCCTGAAAGACAGGCTTCGAGTTGTTCCGATGTACTTTCCTCATTTCAGTATGCATGATGAAAGTCATTCGGCTAATATTATCAAATACCTGGGATTGTTGTTGGGAAAAGAAAATATTGAAAAATTGTCAGTATCAGACATTATGATGGTATGCATGGCGGCATATACGCATGATATAAGTATGTCTGTTTCCTATGAAATGATTTATGAAAAAATGACATCGGATGAATGGAAAGATATATTAAAGAAATATACGAAATCACAGCAGGAAGATCTGGCGAAAATTGCAGAGCAATTATTACTTTTTCCGGAAATGGAAGAAAAAATCAAGGCCGTAGATATCTATGCAGATGTTGTTTACATTATTGAGGAAAATTTTCGGTCGGAACATGCAAAACGAAGTGCAGAAGAAATAAAAGAAAATAGAGACCTGGGAAAATTGTTCGGTATCAGACTTAAGAAAATATTAGCAGAGATTTGTCGTTTGCATGGGTGCAGTGTCTCTGAGATTATGAATCTTCCATATTTGGAAAATGGTATTTTTGACGATTTTATCCATCCGAGATTTGATGCTGCTTTGTTGGCACTAGGGGATCTGCTGGATATGGATACTGAAAGATTTGATAAGACCTTTCTGAACTCTTCGACACCGATGCTTAATCTGTCTGAAATCCATAAGAAGAAGCATGAGAGCCTCACGCATTTTCTTGTGAAAGACGGAATGATTGAAATAAAGTCAAATTGCGATTCGTTAGAAACATACAGAGCAATGCGTGACTGGGTTGACTGGATCAGACAGATTACGGAATATATGAGTATCCATTGGAGTGAAATAGCTCCAAATGGAGTTGGCATTGCACCTTACTTGAAACAGAGTGAAATATTATTAAAAGGTGATAGTAAATGGCTTGAATTTGCCGATCTTAAGTTTGAAATATCAACAGTGCGTGCACTTGATTTATTAGCAGGAACATCGTTATATACAAATAAATATACATTTATTAGAGAAATTATTCAGAATGCTGTTGATGCAACCATGAAAAGGATATATTTACAGTATTTGGAACAGAATGAGGATGAAAAAAGTGAAGATAAATTCCTGGAATGGTTGGTTTCACCCCAAATTAATATTGAAGATTATACTGTAAATGTAACCATTTCTATTGAAAAGAAAAAAGTAAAGATGGTTTTTGAAGACAGAGGTGTAGGAATCAGTACTGATGATATAAAAAGAATTGCCAATGTATCTGGCAAATCAGAAGAAGAAAGAAAATTTATTGAAACAATGCCGGAATTTTACAGACCATCAGGTACTTTTGGGATAGGCATACAATCGATATTTTCTGTGGCAAAAGAATTTACTGTTATCACCAGAACAGAATCAGAAAAAACAAAGAGAATAATCTTTCAAGGCTCTCAAAATGGAAAGGGTTATATTACGGTATCTGATGGTATAGACCGTAAATCGGTTGGAACGACAGTAGTTGTATGTTTGGAAGAAAATTATTTCAATCAGGAGGATTTGCATATAAATGATTTTAACTATAAGGTATATCCGAAAGAAGAACTTATTTATAGAGCGATTAAAGAAGTGGTAGATAATATATCTACTCAAGGGTGGATATTTGCAAGAAGACAACAAGAAACAGAGTATGTACCGGTAATTATAAAATGTTCAGAAGAAGGGGAACAAAAAAAGATTTCAGAATATAAATGTGTTTTTAAGAACAAACCATTTACCGCTCCTAATTTTACTTTCATTAATGCTTCGGAAAATTTTATTGAGTATAGTTATTACGATAAAATAAGTAAGTGTGTATTTAATGCAAGATTGTATGCTTTTGAGAATGAGGATACAGATGTTGTGAATACTTATAGGCGAGAACCTAAATATGGAGAAACCATATTTTATAGAAATTCATTTGTTGAAGATGACTATTTGCGGGGGCCAGAATCTGGAAATGACAAATTTTTGCATCGGTTGGATTATAATATAAATTTGTTGTCGGATAATTCTGAAAAAGTTTTAAATTTTGATAGAAATTGTATAAAAGATAACTTTCGATTACAAGTTGATAAGTTGATAAGAAGAGAAATAGAAATTATGGTAGGAAAATGGGTAACATATCTTTTAGCGGAGACTCCTGAATTAAGTCCTTCATTAGCAGTATCAATTTATCAAGCTGCGAAGCAATTTAATAAAGGTGATGATATATTAAAAATATACAAAAATAAATTTGAAAAAGTAGAGATTGGTGGATATCGAAATTTTAAAAATGCAAAAAAATCTTTTAAAGCTTCTGAACTGATTGAGAAAACATTGTTGTTTGCGGAAAGGTATGATAGAAAAGAAAATATAAAGTATCCTAATATGGAAGACGAAGAAAATAAGGATGACAAAGTGGAAGTATCGGAAACATCCTATCTTAAAATGCGTGCTGAAGGTTGTTACTCGCATCCTTTAAATCATAAAATCAAAAAAAGATATATAAAAGAAATTCGCGGTAGAATTTATGAAGTCATTGAAGCGGAACCATATAGTAAACAAAAAGGGGATGCTTATCAGATGGATTCCTTTTTTAAACATGAAGGATTTCTGTTTGTTATATTTGCAGATCGTAGATGCATAACCGCATGGCCAGAATATGAGAAGTTAGAAACATACATTAATCTGGGAGTGAGTACATATGGAGCTGCAATTGAAAAACAAATAGAGATGAAGATGGATTCAGAAATCAAAGAGAAAATGAGAAAGGAGCTGGAGGAAAAAGGTTATATAGAGAATTGCTGTGAAAAATATCTGGATGCGATTACTAAATCAGTAGAATATAATCATAATATAAGCTATATTTTAAACGAAAATGAGAATGAGGATAGAGATAGTCTTATTGAAACGTACAAAAGTTTATGGAAAGAAGAATTGAAATTGTTGGAGGATGAACGATTCAAAGAATTCACTATAAATAAGATAAAAAGAATAAAAAAAGATATAGAAGCAGGAAGGGGACAGTATTATGATGCACAATTTGGTGGATATTTTGCAAAATAGTATATTACAATTTCTCTTTTTCTTACCTCCGTCCACCAACTTATGCTGGAAACCTGGAGAATCTGAAGGATGTGGAGAATCAGCCGAACTATACATTTGTAAAAGCTGATATCTGTGACAGCGCAGCCATCACGAAGATTTTTGATGAGAATGATATTGACCGCGTGGTACATTTTGCAGCAGAGAGTCATGTAGACCGTAGTATCAAGAACCCGGAAGTCTTTGTAAAGACCAACGTACTGGGAACATTAGTGATGCTGAATGCGGCAAAGGCTGCATGGGAGCTGTCGGACGGAAGCTTCAAGGAGGGCAAGAAATTCCCGTGCAACATCACAAGCTGCAGCAATAACTACGGACCGTTTCAGTTCCCGGAGAAGCTGATTCCGCTGGTGATCAACAATGCACTGCAGGAAAAATCGCTTCCTGTATACGGTGACGGTAAAAATGTCCGTGACTGGCTCTATGTAGACGATCATGCGAAAGCAATTGACATGGTTCAGGAGAAAGGCAAGCTGGGCGAGCGTTATAACATCGGCGGACACAACGAGAAGCAGAATATCCAGATCATTCACATTATCCTGGATACTCTTCAGGAGATGCTGCCGGACAAGATCAAAGCAGAGATCGGCTGGTATCCGGAGACCATGTTTGAAGAGGGAATCAAGAAGACCATTCAGTGGTTCTTTGAACATGAGGACTGGATGAAACATGTAACCAGCGGTGATTATCAGAAATATTATGAAGAAATGTATAAATAAAAACATATAGCATATACCTGTGGTTAAGTGATTGACTGCAGGTATTTTATTTTTGTCCAACAATTGCGAAAAAAAGTACCTGTTTTTCAACAATATTGAATGTCGTTTCCTGTTGAATCCATGATATTTTATGCTATAATAAAATAGAATTTTAGTGTGTATAGGGAGTATACGATATGTATCGAAAGAGAAATCAGATAACAGAGATGATGATCTGTCTGGTGGATGCGTTGGTTGTGGTGTTCTGTCTGACGCTGGCAGGAATGATGAGGTATCATTCCTTTGAAGAACTCGCTGGAGCAGAGAACTTAAGAGAACTGTACAGTATTATTCTGGTACTGCATATAGCATCGTTCTACCTTTTTAAAGTATATAGTCATTTTTTCAAGAGAGGAAGATATAAGGAACTTCTCCTGTGTGTGAAATACAATCTGGCATTGGTGGCTGGTGCAACACTGGTTGGATTCGGCATGAAGAGTGTGGTGTTCTGTTCCAGACTGGTGATGGGATATTTCTTTGTGTTAAATACAGGAATGATCTGGCTTGTGCACCTGTTTATCCGGAACAGGGAACGGTTCTTCGGATGGAGCAAGCGCAGAGAGACGAATCTGTTGATCGTGACAACCAGAGAATATGTAGAGAAAATCCTGAAACGCTTTGGAGAATCAAAAGAGATAAACTGGACAGTGACAGGCATTGTTTTGCTGGAAGATACACAAGGAGAATCCCAGTGGAATGGAATCCCTGTCTTTGGAGAGACAGATGATTATTTGGGATATGCCACACAGCATGTAGTGGATGAGGTGTTTATTCAGGTGGATGAGATTCAGAAGCGGGAAAACCGTCTGAAAAATATAATTCTGGAATTTGAAAAAATGGGTGTGGTTGTAAACCTGAATCTGGATCTGTTTGATCTGGGCATCAATGGAGTCAAACAGGTGTATAGTCTGGAACGATACAATGTGCTGGCATTTTCCAGCAGACTTTTTGATTACCGGATGGTATGCATTAAGCGAATGATTGATATTGTAGGAGCCTTAGCTGGTCTTCTCATCACTGGTATTGTGGGAATCGTGCTGGCACCATTCTTGTTGATTGAATCTCCGGGTCCATTGATCTTCTGTCAGAATCGTGTAGGTGTGAACGGAAGAATCTTCAAGTTCTATAAGTTTCGTTCTATGTATGTGGATGCAGAAGAGCGGAAAAAAGAACTGCTGGCTCAGAATGAAGTGCAGGGGCTGATGTTTAAGATGGAAAATGATCCCCGTATCACGAAAGTAGGAGCATTTATCCGCAAGACCAGTATTGATGAGCTTCCACAGTTCTGGAATGTGTTGAAGGGCGATATGAGTCTGGTAGGAACGAGACCACCGACTGTAGATGAGTATGAACAGTATACAGGTTACCAAAAGCGGAGAATCAGCTTCCGCCCAGGAATCACGGGACTGTGGCAGATCAGCGGACGAAGTGATATCAAAGATTTTGATGAAGTTGTCAAGCTGGATCTGGAGTATATTGATAACTGGTCCTTGCTGCTGGATCTGAAAATTATATTTAAAACTATATTAGTAGTCTTCAAAGGAAGCGGAGCAAAATAGGAGAATATAACATATGAACGAACATTATGAAAATTATGATATGGATGAGACGGAGATTGATCTGATCGATTTCCTTTTCTACCTGCTGCGCAGATGGAAGAGTCTGGTGGCAATGATTTTGCTGGGAGCAGTTCTTGGAAGTGCTTTCTATGTAGTGAAGACTACAAAATCTTCCAATGCGGCTGTTGAAGACTATCAGCCGGATGCGGATACAGAGGCTAATATGAAGCTGGCTGCACAGTATCTGAAGCTCTATAATCAACAGATGGATTATAATGAGCATTCTATCATCATGCAGATGGATCCTAATCAGGTGTATGAAGGAACACTGACCTATTATCTGGCTGCAGGAGAACAGACGAGACTGCTGGGACAGCTCTATACAAATGTGATCAATGATGAAAATGTAATCGCAGAGCTGAAAAAAGCAGCTGGGCTTACATGTGATGATCAGTATGTGAAGGAATTGATTTCCTGTAGTACTTCGCAGGATACTGTGAATGAAAGTAGCAGTCTGTCTGGAAGCGTTGTAAATGATGTTGAGGTTAAAGTGGCAGGGGAACAAGTATCCAATACTGTGATTACTTATCAGATTGATTATCTGGATAAAGAAACCTGTGAAAAAATGACAGAGGTGCTTCAAAGTGCAATAGAATCTGCCACACAGGAATATCAGACTATGTATGGAACTTATACATTTGATGAACTTCAGATGACTGTGGCGGTGACCGTAGATCAGAAGTATCTGGATCAACAGAGGACAAGTGCTACATTGGTAGATAACTATCTTACAAAGTTTACAAATCTGGAAAATGGTTTTAGTGACATAGAGAAGACCTATTATGAGACTGTGTATCTGAAAGCGGAGCAAAAGGCAGAAGAGATGCAGCCCTCAGAATCAGAGAATGGAATTTCAGTCAAAGACTTGGTTAAATGGCTAGTGATTGGAATCTTTGGATTTGTGGTGCTGTGGGGTGTCTATTACCTCCTCAAATATTTGTTAGATCCAAGTATTAAAACATTGGATGAAGTGAAGAACATGCAGCTTCCAATCATTGGTCAGGTGGAAAATAAGATTGAACATCTGAATCTGATTGAACGAATGGAACGAAAGAAAAATGGAAATTATGATACTGTAGAGTATCTTGCTGCCACTGTAGAATCACTTCCAGAAGAGAATATTTTGTTTAGTGTGAATTCAGAAGCAGAAAAACAATTAGGAAAATTACTGGAGGAAAAAGTAAAAAAAGTTCATATGACTGCATCTATTCAGTCTGATGCAGATGCACTTGAACAGGCAAAATTTGCAGATGGTGTGATTGTGTGTGTGAGAAAAGGAAAAACATGTAGAAAAGAATTAAGACGCGAGTTGGATGTATGCAGAATGCAAAAAATCGTTGTTTTGGGAATTGTTTTCTACTATGTATGAAGTACTTACATTATTTGCAATTACAAGAATCCATAGACTGAAAATTAGTAAACTATTTTAAAGTGTTGGAGACAGAAATGAATATTGTAAACACTCCATAGCGTTTGAACTCCTGCTCCAGACGATACAGAGGAACTGCATTGACATATTTGCCGTTCATAATGGCTGCCGCAAGCGTGGGCGATACAGGGCTGTCATGAAGCAGTCCTCTGGGATGCTTTGCCTTTACCATAGGCCGTCCTTTTTGTCAGAATAGACTCCGATATGAGGTTCCTTTACTTTTATTTTTGCAGGAACAAACCGGTATCTGCGGGATATGGCATCAGGAAGCTGTTTCCATCCATCTTTTTAGAGGAACGTCCGAAGCGGCTTCTGTTTGCCAGAACCAGCTGCTCCATCATAAGCTGCATTTTTTCGTTGAGGGAACGGACTTCTGTGTATCTGACCGCCATAACGGAACTCTTTTTTACTGCTATCCACAAATGGACTGCGTTCCTTCAGGTACAACTGACAGAACTGGAACATTGTGGATAAACAGCGGATATGAATTCCGGGGGATAAACATATCCACAAAAAATTTCTACGAAATGCACAAACCTAAAAGAGCTTTTTAGGGCCTGGGGTCTGCTCTATCGGGTGTCTGGCAATGATCTCCAGCCCCTGCATGAGCATCTTTTTCCGGTACGTCGTAAGTCCTCAATGGAGCGTTTGCGGATTTGACGTTTACGAAGAAACAGTAGAAAAAAATTTTCGCTCAGCCATATCGGCTGAGCGAAAATTTGATTAGAAATCTATTGCAGGCAGCTTAGAAGAATCAAATCCTGGAATTACGCTTTCCCAACTGGATATACCTATTAGATTTAGATATTGATTCATGTAAGAAAGCGAATCTTCAGTATCAAGATACTTATATACAGAATAAGCTGTTTTGGCTGTCTGGGCTTTATCGTTCCTACGTAACCCAAGATATAATCCAGAAGCAGTTTCTGTTGAGTCATCAATGTAGGCACGTATAATATAAGAGTCAATTCTAGTATTAAACATTGCAATGTAGTAACCATATCCTAATGCAGCAGCCTGGTATTTTTCTGAAGAAGCATTTCCACCAGTTCCAGAAAATCCCATTTCTCCGAGAATAACTCGAATACTTTCATTTTTTAATCCATATTCTTTTTCGATAGAAGATAGATAGTTATTTAATACTTGGATATTATTCATTGAAATATAAGGTGTATTCACATTATTTTGTGTATTTGATGAATCATTCCAAAAAGCAGAGTTTGTAAGTGGCTGCGAATATGGATGATAGTTTACATTCCATTGAATATTTGGTGCAGTCTGATGCATATAATAAGCAAATTGATTAAGAAATTGTTTTCCCGTGTATCCTGCGTCGGCTGTATTCCAACAATGATCTAGAGAAACAAATAATCGAGGACTTTTAGCAACTCTTTTGATTCCTTGATTTAATAATTGGAAAGCTTGGGCATAATTAGAGACATAATCATTAAAAGATAAAGTACCGGAATAATTCCAAGCATTACAGCTATTGACTTCATTGCCAAGCGTCCAATTTGTAACTCTCTCCTTTTTTTGTCCTAATTCTTCACCTAAATAACAAAATAATGCTTCATAAGTTTCTCGTGCAGTTTCCTCTTGCATATTTAACGAATAATAGGGAGCGGATCCTCTACTACGAGCACTTGGGTGAATTAAATAGGATAGTTCATCATATTTCCAACTTAATAAAAGTACTAGTGTAACACTTCGATTATGATTTTCTCCATAATCGTTTCCATTGTTATCTGGATCACCCCATCCATGAAGATCTCGAATTGTCTTTTTCAATGCATTTAGATCTGAAAAATAATAGGTATTTCCTTTATAAGTGTAAGGTTTATACCCTGGATAGGGATTAATCCAAATTAAATCTTGTATATCTACGTTTAAAAGTACATGTTGAACTTGAAGGTCTTCGGTATATGCTTTATCTGTTCCTTGTATTCCTTTTTTAGAAGATATTTTCTTATTTTCTGAGTATTCATAATAGCCCCAATAATAGTCTTTTTCAGTGGATGCAAAATCTTCAATATTGGTTATATAAATTATATTGCTAAGAACTTCATATGGAGAGTCATTACTATATCGTAGTGCAATTGCATACTTATTCATGCTGAGATCACGAAATGAATCCTGAGATTTAATGTCAGCGCTAATTTTAAATGTTTCGTCAATAGTGATATTTCCTATATTAGCACCTAAAATTTTAGTCCCACTGCTATTAAGCGTGAGTATGTAAAATTCATAATCAAGTTCTTCTAAAATAGAGTCTCTATTAGCTTCCAAGGTAATGGAGACGGATGTTTCATCAATGATAGATGCGTAACAGTTTGTTACATTAAATAAAGATCCGTTGTAATATGTAAACGGTTCTGTCAAAGATGAAAATTGTAAAGCACCACTTTCATTGAAATGATACCAAATATTATCAATATATTTCCAACCTGTAGTCATAGAACCATCATCGCCGAAATAATACCATATAGAGCCAAGTTGCAACCAACCAGTTTGCATATTACCACCATAGTTTAAGTAATACCAATTAGAATCAAGATGTAACCAACCAGTCTGCATATGACCACTGGAGTTTAAATAATACCAATTAGAGTTAAGGCATAACCATCCAGTAGTCATAGAACCATCATCACCGAAATAATACCATATAGAGCCAAGTTGCAACCAACCAGTTTGCATATTACCACCATAGTTTAAGTAATACCAGTTAGAATCAAGATGTAACCAACCACCAGTCTGCATGTCGCCACCAGGAGCGAAGTAATAACGCAAATTTCCAACGTCTAACCAGCCAATAGCCATAGAACCATCATCTTTTAAGTAATACCAATAAGAATTAAGAAATAGCCACCCTACATGCATGGAACCACTGGAGTCTAAATAATACCAGTTAGAATCAAGATGTAACCAACCAGTCTGCATGTCGCCACCAGGAGCGAAGTAATAACGTGAATTTCCAATGTCTAACCAGCCAATAGCCATAGAACCATCATCTTTTAAGTAATACCAATAAGAATTAAGAAATAGCCACCCTACATGCATGGAACCATTAGAGTCAAAATAGTACCAGTTAGAATCAAGATATAGCCAACCAGTTTGCATATCACCGTTATCGTCATAATAATATTTTTTTTCATTAAGTATTTGCCAACCAGTTTTCTGTTCTGTGTTTAGAACAGTGATAGTAATATTGTCCTGAAGATTGTTATAAGTTTTGACTGTTATAGTTGCTGTTCCGGGTTTTCGTGCAATTATTTTACCATTGGAATCAACAGAAAGTATATTGTCATTACTGCTACTCCAATTAAGCGTTGAGTCTGATGCATTGTTCGCTGGCAGAATAGTAGTATGGAGAGTGAATTCCTGATTAATTTTTAATTCGCGTATTGTGTCGGTAATAGAAATTGATTCAATAGGAATAATTACATATATAGTGCAGGTGGCAACATAGGAACCACATGTGGCTGTAATAGAAGCAGTCCCCGCGTCAACAGCAGTAATGTAGCCATCTTGATCAACAGTAGCAACATCTGTGTCAGTACTTTCCCAAACAATCGTATCATATTCTATTGCATCAGAAGGATTAAGAAGAACAGAAAGTTGTTGAGACTCTCCTTTTTTTAGTGTGAGTGTCGTATCCTCAAAAGTAATTCCGATAAGTGGTATAACAACAGTAATATCACAGGAGGCACTTAGCTCTCCGACACTAGCATAAACGGTAGTTGTACCTGCAGAGTTGGCAGATAACAGCCCATCTTTGTCAACAGAAACAATAGATGAATCATCACTGGTCCATGAAAGTTTAGTGTCGATAATAGTTTCATTTTGGCCATAAACAGATGCAGTTAATGGAGCAGAATCGCCACGATTTATTTCAATGGAATCATAATTAAGAGAGATAGAAACAGGTTGTATATCGCCATTGGTATCGTTATCCATATCATAAGATTTAGTAGAATATGAAGCTACGTTAGATGCAGTTACTTCCAATGGGATACTAATAAATTGTAGTATGGAAAGTCCAATAGCAATTATACGTATGCAGGAAAATTTAGTTTGAAACATGTGCATAGAAAAATTCACCTCAACATAAGAATATGATGTTATTATAATAAAAGACAATATATATTACAATGATATGTTTGAATTTGTTGTAAAATGGAGAAAAATAAGTACGATGGATAGTGAACACCTGAACCTGATCTACTCCTGATTCCCGATACTGCTGAGAATGGCAGTGTGGAGAGTGGGAGAAGATAAAAAATAGACTGGATAGCCTTTGGGTTGTATGATAAGATACAAAGGAAGGCTATCTTTATTTTGTGTGACGAGTATGGCACTAATCTTACTGGTGCAAGTCTAGTCACGGGTATTTACCGCCAAGTGTAGCGAACCACAAGTTGGTATCAGTAACGGTATGGATGGAGGAAGTGGTGTAGCGAAGTTATTGAGCCTACGAACAGAAACTTGATAAGGCGATTAGGTGAGTAAGATCGCAAATCAAATCGAAGCTCAAATGGTAAACATAAACCGAAATTGTAAATCAAGAGGTTGTGGAATGAAAGAGTAGTGTCTTACCTCGGGAGACTCTACTTACATATCGACCACACTCCATATTTCTTTTGTTCATCCATTGATAATTCTACATTTCTGATAATCGTTACATCCATCTGTTGATGGAAGCATTATACTACATTGGGATATTTTTCTTTGTGTTATATTAGGACATCATCATAAATGGTTCATACAACTGTCAAACTCCCGTGTCCAAAGTATTGACATAAGTCCAGTTGAGGCATAAAATCAGAGTAATTGCTATGAAGCAATGGAAGAGACCAAAAACCATTTATCGAAATCTAAGCTATCTGAACTGGAAACATAAGAACAGATTTATTCCTTTTTATTGGCTGAAATATTGAATTTTCAAGGTTCAGCACAACGTATCGGTGTGGGAAGTTTTAGTATACAAAATATACAATGAAATCAAAAAGCATGAAGTATATTTTGAGAATTCCATTCAGGTTAATACAGATTATGACGAAAAATCAATAAAATAATAGTGGTTGAGAAGGAATTTAATATGCGATTTATATCATGTGTAAGTTATTATGGAAGTGGATCGAGCGCAATTATAGACTTTGTGTCAGAGTATAATAGTGTATATTCATTTACTGATGAAGAACTTCGGCTTGTACAGGATCCTGATGGAATGTCTGATTTAGAATATAATCTTGTTGAAAATTTTAATAGACATAACTCTGGACATGCAATAAAACGTTATAGAAAGTTAGTAGATTTTTATTGCGGAAATTTGTTTGGAAAAAATATGAGAAGTTTTTCGGAAAGAATTGGAGAAAATATTCAGATCGGTATATAAATTGTATGCAAGAGTCTGGCCGATGGAACCATTTTGGATTACCTGGGTATATTTCTGCTTTACCCATGGGAAATAAGCATCAACTTTATTAGAGAGAACAAGCTGACGTTGTTTTTTGTGATCAGATATAGGTAGACCATCAAATGTCTACCTCAAACTTTCAGTTGCGGCTTGATGGTCGAAAGTGGAGCGTAAATATCATCGATTTACCCCCACTACGAGCCTGTTTTATTGCAGAGCGACAGTTGACGATGATACCTTCATTTTTCCGGAGAATTAGAGGTGGAGAGCAAAAGTGCTGAAAAGCCAAAATTCTATTTTCCCGGAAAAGTTTATTGCAGAGGATAGTGGGATGTGATAAGTCCATTTTTCCGAAGAATTAAGAGTGGTGAGTGGCGGATGATTGTTCATGCTGCAATAAAGAAGCGATATGAACTTGTACAAGTTCAACAAAGTGAGTGGTGCTGCGAGTTATGACAATAAGAGTCAGCACTTTGAAAAATAGGGATAGAGGACATCGTGTTATGACTCTAAAGGGCAGCACTTTGACGGTGCGTTGTCCTTGAGGTGTATAGTTCAAAGTTTCAGTTGAGGTAATAAAGTGGACTGTCCGAGGAGAGTGTACTCAATAAAACTGAAAAGATGTTCAGTTACATAGAGAGAATTACAGGTGTGAACAACACACTTGTTTTGAAATAGATTGACCACAGGAGTGTGGTTAAGAAATCACATAGGCGATACAGATAAAAAGAGTGAGAGGAATATAGCGGAATGCCAAACAAAAAGAACCTTCTGATTTATGCTCATTACTATATTCCAGATACTGCGTCAACGGGGCAGATTCTCCGTGAGCTGGCGGAGGGTATGCTGGATAAGTTCAACATTACTGTAATTTGTGTGGTTCCAAGTTACTTAGGAACTATTGAAGATAAATATAAGACACAGAAATATTACGAAGAAGAAATCAATGGTGTGAAGGTGCTGCGAATCCGGGTGCCGGAATTCAGCAAGACCAACAAGAAGAGCCGTGTGAAGAACATTGTTTCCTATTTCTTCGGGGCAATGGGCGCGACCTTTAAGGTTGGAAAACAGGACTATGTGTTCTCGATTTCTCAACCACCTATTCTCGGTGGTTTGTTGGGTGTCTGGGGCAAATGGGTAAAACACGCTAAGTACATCTACAACATTCAGGACTTCAACCCGGAACAGGTGCTGGCTATTGGTTACACCAAAAGCAAATTTGTTACCGATGCCATGATGTGGTTCGATAAGTTCAGCTGCAGGCGCAGTGACCTTGTGATCACTGTTGGTCGCGATTTGGTGGAGACGATGGAGAAACGCTTCGAGGGTAAGAAAGTTCCGAAGACTGTCATGATCAATAACTGGATCAATGAAAACGAGATTTACCCGTTGAATGAGAGTAATGGAAAGGTTCTTGCTTTCAAGAAGAAGTACGGTCTGGATGGCAAGTTCGTCATCATGTACTCCGGTAATATCGGTCTGTACTATGACCTTGAGAATCTGATTAAAGTTGTGGAGAGATTCAAGGCTGGTACAAAGACTGCGGACGGTCGAGAGGTTGTGTTTACTTTCGTTGGTGCCGGGTCTGTACTGAAGACTCTGGAAGATTATGTGGCTGAACATCACATGGAGAATGTGACCTTTATTCCGTACCAGGACAAGGCTGACTTGATTTATAGCCTGAACTCTGGTGATGTTCACTGGTGTGTGAACGCGAAAGGTATTAAAGGCGTGAGCTGCCCGTCAAAATATTACGGACTGGCCTCTGCGGCAAGGCCTGTAATTGGAGTCTTGGAATCTGGGTCGGAGATCCGCTGTATCATCGAGGACACAAAAGGGGGCCTGTGTTGCAAACCGGGTGAATATGACAAGGTCGAGGAAAATATCCGCTGGTTCATCGATAATGCCGGAAGTGAAGAACTGAAAGCAATGGGAACTAGAAGCAGGAAAAATCTTGAGAAGAATTTGACCAGAAATGTAAGCGTACAGAAGTATGCGGAAGAAATTCTGAAGCTGTAAAGGAGGCGAGAGGGAATGAACAGTAACTGGTTCAAACTGGTTATGAAGATGACAAAAGTTGAATATGGAAAGAACCTCTTGCTGAAAGGTATACCGATTATCTTCAACAAGGGCGGTGCCAAGCTGAAGATTGGCGAGAACGTCACGATTAAGAGTAGCTTCTTAAGCAATCTGGTTGGTCTTTACAGCCGGACGATTATCGTTACCCGCGCACCGGGAGCAGAGATTGAAATCGGAGATAACGTTGGCATAAGTGGAGCGACGATTTACGCACGCAAAAAGATTACGATTGGCGAGAATACTTGCATCGGTGGCAACTGCAAGATACTGGACAATGATTTCCACCCTATTGAAGCAGGAACCAGAAATAGACTGCTCCGAGATGAAAACGGTGGAGATAGTGATTTGGTGCCGAGCCGAGAGATTAAGATCGGGAAAAATTGCTTTATTGGATGCAATTCAATAATACTGAAAGGCACAGTGCTGGGAGATGGATGCGTTGTTGGTGCCGGTGCTGTGGTATGTGGAAAGTTTGAAGATAACTGCGTGATTGCTGGAAACCCAGCGAGAGTTATTAAGAGGTTGGAGGGCAATAGTTGATGAAGAAAATATGCTTTATTGCTCAGTTTCCTCCTCCAATGCATGGCTTATCCAAGGCAGTTGAGACACTTTATAATTCAAATTTGAATTCCGAGATTGATCCGCAAGGGGAGTTTGAATTTGAAAAGATAGATATTACCAACAATAAGAACTTTATAAAGAATCTCCTGAAGATAAGTCGTAGTAAAGCTGATTTGTTTTATTTTACAATCAGCCAGACTAAGGGCGGAAATCTTCGGGACTTAGTCATTTTCAAGTTGCTGGAATTGCAACATAAGAAATGTTTGATTCATCTTCATGGTGGATATTATCGACAGTTAGTTGATAACGATATGGCTGGCTGGCAGCGCAAAGCAAATTATAAAGCCATCAAGAAACTCTCGGGTGCGATTGTCTTGTCCAAGTCTCTGAAGAAGATTTTTGAAGGGATGATTGCTGAAGATAAAATCTTTGTTGTAGAAAACTGTGTCGATGATCAATATCTGCTCACGGACCAAGAAATCGAAGAAAAGCTGAAGACATTAGAAAATGAAAAAGTTCTTCATGTCCTTTGGCTGAGCAACTTTATTAGAAGTAAGGGATACCCTTTTGTTCTTGAGATGGCAAAAGCGGAAAAAGAACGTGTGGATGTTGATGGAGAAAAAAGATTCCACTTTGATTTTGCAGGAAAGTTCTTTGAGGACAGTGAAAAAGATTACTTTGAAAGATATACAAAAGAAAATGGGCTGGGAGAGTATGTTACATATCATGGGATTGTGGGCGGCGAACAGAAGAGAGAGCTTCTAAAAAAATGCTGCATTTTTGCATTGCCGACCAGATATCCCAATGAAGGGCAGCCTATTAGTATTCTCGAAGCAATGGGTAATGGAATGTTCATTATTACAACAGACCATGCTGGTATTCCAGATGTTGTGAAGGATGGTGTGAATGGGATTGTGATGAGCAATGAAGAAAAAAATGTTTATAATAGAATGTATGTTGCTGTTGAAAATAAGACGGTAAAGAATGTATGCGTAACCAATAGAGAAAACTGCATAAGGAAATATCGAGAGCAAGATTACTTACACATGATAGAAAATGTTTTTCATGCCATGAAAATATATCAATAAAGAAGAAATGAGACGGTGAAACAGAAAATAATATCAGTAAAAAAACAAGATGGAAGGCTGCTTTTACTTTCATTGTTTTATTTGATGATATTTATAAAAGAGATGCATCAGTAAGTGAAAATTCAAGTGGCTTGAAAAAGTGTATTGCTGTGTATGTTGTCGCATCGACTTTCAGATATTATATATACTCCCCAATACAGATAACGCGAGGTGTATTATTGTTGATTATATGTTATGAACTAATTAACAAATTATTAAGGGGGGGACTAGAAAGTAGTCTTCCTGTGATAAGAATAAGTCTCAGTTGGGTTTTATGGAATCCAATTAAGGAGGCTTATATATGATCTACTTATTGGCTTTCAGCGTTGCAATATTGTGTTCTGCTTTAGCGGAATGGTCTATTCATAAAAAGAAGGTGGCTTTTTCAATACTATTATCACTTTGCGCTGTATTAGTATTGGCGCTATTAGGCGGATTGCGCGATAAAACGATTGGAACAGATGTGCTGTATTATATAAAAGGAAATTATGATTTGGTTGTTAGGTCGACAGCATTCACCCAATATTATACATCTGTGTATGCAAAGGAACCCCTATATTTATTGTGTGTCTATATAGTTGCAAAAATATTTGGAAATTTTCAAGTCCTGCTGTTTGTATTTCAGCTTATCACAGTGGGGTGTGTATATTGTGCATTGTGGAGAATGCGCGATTCGGTGTCACCATGGTTTGCACTTCTTGTATATTGTGCATTATATTATAATGATTCACTTAATATGGTGCGTCAGCATATGGCAATGGCGATTGTTTTACTTGGAAGCACATTCATCGTTGAAGAAAAATACAAAAAGAGTATTTGTTGCACGATTGTTGCAACTATGATTCATTTTCCAGCAGTTATTTCGTTGCTGAATGTATGTTTATATGGTTATTTACAGAAGAAAAAAGGTAAAAAAAATGTAAGCATTCGAGAACTTGTTTTATTTGTTGTGGCAATTGTAGGAGTCTTAGGTATTAAAGTATGGATTCAAGTCCTTATAAAATTCGGGCTACTTAGTTCGAGATATTTATATTATTTCTCACATGGAAGTGTCTCCGGACATTATTTTGACACTTTGATTTATTTGATTGAAATTTGTTATTTAATTACAAATTCAAAGACGCTATCAAGAAGAATGAAAACTTATAATTTCTATAAAATGGTGGCATTATTTAATATCATCTTTTTACAGCTGACCTTATTTATGAATTATGGACATCGAATTAGTTTGTATTTCGGCATTGTAAATGTAATGACGATTGGCCAAATCCCGAAGACTATATATAAAGCATCAAATCGAATGATAACTTATCTAATTATCGTGATAATAGCATTAAGTTATTGGTTTAGAATTTATTATTTTGGAGGAGTATCAAATACAATTCCATACATATTTTATAATCAGTGAGGAAGCAGGGGCTATGATAAAGAAGACAGAAAATGAAATTATGTCCGGATGGGAAAAAAAAGAAATGCCAATTGTGTCAATCAAATGTTTGGCATATAACCACGAAAAATACATTGCTGATGCATTAGATTCTTTTTTAATGCAGAAAACGAATTTCCCATTTGAAATTATCATTCATGATGATGCATCAAAGGATAGAACGCCGGATATAATTTTGGAATATCAAAGGGCTTTTCCACATATTGTTAAGCCAATCTATGAAAAGGAAAATCAATATTCAAAAGGTTCTGGAATAATGAACAGAATCATAGATGAAAAAATCAAAGGAGAATATGTGGCTTTATGTGAGGGTGATGACTATTGGACAAATGAAGATAAATTGCAATTGCAGTTTGACGCAATGGAAAAGCATCCGGAAGTTGATATCTGTGCTCATGCTGTAAGAAGAATTAGTGCAGCATCTGGAAAAGCACTTGGGATAATTAGTCCGCAAAAAGAAAGTGGTGTAATATCTGTAAGCCGAGTAATTGCAGGTGGTGGTGGATTTGTTGGAACAAATTCGCTATTTTATAGAAAAAAAGTATTTGATTCTGAGTTGCTCTTTAGAAAACTCTTAGAGATAGATTATACACTGCAGGTTCAGGGGGCTCTTAGAGGGGGAATGTTGTATTTGAATGACTGTATGGCTGATTATAGATTCATGTCGGAAGGGTCATGGTCCGCTCGCTATAATAATGAGGATGTTGTGAATATGATGAATGTTCGATGGATCGCGATGACAAACCAATTGGATATTGATACAGATAGAAAGTATCATGACATCATTCAAAGATATATGGATTTAAGAGAAGTTGAACGACTTTTGAGATTTAAACATTATGGAAAATTGAGAAATTATAAATCTATCTATAAAAAGCTTGAAGGAAAAAACAGAAAAAAGTATTATGTTATGACGAATTTTCCGAGAATATATGCAGCACTTAAAAAAGTTCGAGATAGGGTGAAAAATGTACAATAAGAATATTGTTAATAATTTTATATGGCGTTTTGCAGAAAGATGTGGTGCGCAGGCAGTAACTTTAATTGTATCGATTGTTCTAGCGCGTATCTTAACACCCAGCGATTTTGGAACAGTGTCATTGGTAATGGTTTTCACCACTATAATGCAGGTCTTTGTGGATAGTGGACTTGGAACGGCACTAATTCAAAAGAAAGATGCTGATGACTTGGATTTTTCATCAGTTTTCTATTTTAACTTTGCAGTGTGTTTGGCTCTGTATGCTGTAATGTTTATAGCAGCACCCTTAATTGCGGGGTTTTACAATGATAATTCTCTTACGCCGATTATTCGTGTCATTAGCTTGACAATTGTGATTTCTGGAGTAAAGGGCATCCAACAGTCATATGTTTCACGAAATATGCTGTTCAAAAGATTCTTCTTTGCAACGCTGGGAGGAACGATTTTTTCAGCATTTCTTGGGATTGGTATGGCTTATGCTGGATGTGGCGTGTGGTCCATTGTTGCACAACAACTGTCAAATACAGCAATTGATACTTTGATTCTTTGGGTTACAGTAAAATGGCGACCTAAGAAGATGTTTTCGTGGAAACGCCTAAAAGGCTTACTTTCCTATGGGTGGAAGCTGTTGGTGTCTTCTCTCTTGGATACAGTGTACAACAATTTGCGAAACTTAATCATTGGCAAAATATATACGTCAGCTGATTTAGCTTACTATAATCAAGGAGACAAATTTCCAAAGGTTATAGTGACTAATATAAATGCTTCAATTGATAGCGTATTATTACCAACGATGGCAGGAGAACAAGAACATCGCGATCGGGTTAAGAGTATGACCCGTCGTGCCATAAAAACGAGTACATATATTATGGCACCACTGATGATGGGACTAATGTTCTGTGCTGAGCCAGTGGTTAAGTTGCTTTTGACCGATAAGTGGCTACCGTGTGTACCATACTTGAGGATTTTCTGTTTCACATATATGTTTTGGCCTATACACACTGCAAATCTTAACGCTATCAAAGCCATGGGACGAAGTGACCTTTTTCTTAAGTTGGAAATTGTAAAGAAAATAATGGGTTTAACGTTGTTGTTGCTTACAATGAGAATTAGCGTTATGGCAATGGCATATAGCTTGGTAGTTTCGGGCATATGTAGTCAGGTTATAAATTCATGGCCGAATTGGAAACTTCTTGATTACAATTATTTTGAACAGTTGAGAGATATACTCCCGTCTATTGTCATTGCGTTACTTATGGGCCTTATTGTTTACCTTGTGGGACTGCTACGGGTCCCAACTATTATTGTACTATTTATTCAGATTATAGCAGGTTCTGCAATTTATGTTGGAACATCTGCGTTGTTGCATTTGGAAGAATTTGAACACCTATTCGGAATGATTAAATCATTTCGAATAGATGAGGAGGTATGAATTTATGGAAAACAAAATTTTGGTTACGCGTTCGTCAATGCCAGAACTTGATGAGTACATGAACGAGATTACATCAATGTGGGATAGCCATTGGTTGACCAATATGGGACCGAAGCATAAGGAGCTTCAGGAAAATCTGTGCAACTATCTTGGAGTTGAGAACATTGATCTTTTGACAAATGGTCACATGGCGTTGGAACTTACGTTGCAAGCTATGAATTTGCAGGGGGAGGTTATCACGACTCCGTTTACTTTTGCATCTACGACCCATGCAATTGTTCGGAATGGATTGACCCCGGTTTTTTGTGATATTGATCCGGACACTTATTGCATGGATGCAAGTAAAATTGAAAAATTGATTACGGATCGCACCTGCGCAATTATGCCGGTTCACGTATATGGCAATGTGTGCAATATTGAAGAAATCGAGCACATTGCACACAAGTATGAACTTAAGGTTATTTATGATGCAGCGCATACGTTTGGTGAGACGTATAAGGGAAAGGGAATCGGCTCTTTCGGCGATGCATCTTGCTTTAGCTTCCATGCTACAAAGGTATTTAATAGTATCGAAGGCGGTGCTGTTTGCTATAAAGATAAACAGTTGGGAGCCAAACTCTATGAATTGAAGAACTTTGGTATCCACGGACCAGAAGAAGTACCTGCTGTTGGCGCAAATGCAAAAATGAATGAATTCTGTGCAGCAATGGGACTTTGCAACCTTCGTCATGTTGATGAGGAAATTTCAAAGCGGAAGGCTGTGGTTGAAAGATATCGCGAGAGGCTGAATGGCGTAGATGGAATCCAACTTAATTGCACTCAGGATGATGTAAGTAGCAATTACGCATATTTCCCTGTTGTATTTAAAGAAAAATTGTTTGGTGCAAGTCGTGCAGAAGTATTTGATAAATTGGCAGAGAATGGAATTGGTGCCCGAAAGTATTTCTACCCACTGACCAATACATTCGAGTGCTTCCACGGAAAGTATGATGTTACAAAGACACCGGTTGCATTACATATTAGCAAGCGTGTTCTGACGCTACCTTTGTATGCTGATTTGGCACTGGAGGACGTAGATAGAATTTGTGATACTATTTTGAGTTGTAAATACTAAGGAGAACAGCATGAGCGAGATTTGTAATAATGGGGGGGGCAACGAGAATCTAATCTTGAATTATATAGAATAGTTACAATGTTAGCGATTGTTGCTCATCATTTTGTTGTTAACAGTGGAATATTAAACAAGGCATATGAAGCACCATTGAGTGCAAATAGTGTTTTCTTATTCTTGTTTGGCGCGTGGGGAAAGACAGGAATTAACTGTTTTATGCTAATTACTGGTTACTTCATGTGTAAGAGTAGTATCACATTGAAGAAATATCTGAAACTAATATTCGAGATGTTGTTCTATAATGTTGTCATAGTGGCTGTTTTTATTGCCGCGGGTCAAGGAACAATAAAAGATGCAGTGAATTCAGTGTTGATTATCCGAACAATTGATAGTAACCACTTTTTTGCATGTTTTCTTGTGTTTTACCTGCTGATTCCATTTTTGAATATTTTGTTGTATCATATAAACAAGGAGCAACACGAGCGGTTGATAGCAATCCTTGCATTTCTGTACATTGTGTTAGGAACGATCCCTAAGTTCAGCGTAGCTATGAATTATATTTCGTGGTTCAACACTTTGTATGTTGTTGCTGCTTATATTCGATTTTATCCACTTCAAAAAAGAAGATGGGGAATAATGACAGTTCTATTCATTGTGATGGCTGTTATCTCAATACTGGTATGTCTAAAGCTAAATGAGTTGTTGATTAAACAAGATGCCTATAGATTTGTAAGTGACAGTAATACTTTTTTTGCGTTTGCAATAAGTATCTGCAGTTTCATGTATTTTAAGGAACTAAAAATCCGACGGAGCAAGTTGATAAATGCAATCGGAAAAAGTACATTCGGAGTTCTTTGTATCCACGCAAATTCGATGATGATGATTAACTGGTTGTGGAAAGATTTCCTGAACGTCCAAATGAAATATGAGTGGCCTTTTATCAAGCTTGTTATTTTCTCGATTGTTACCGTGATAGGAATTTTTGCAGTATGTACAGTGATTGACATAGTTCGAAGCAAAATGATTGAAAAACGATTCTTGAAGTATATTGAAAAAACAGGTGCTTTTTTAAGGCTTAAAAAAGAATTTGAAATTTTTTGAGGAGGTTTTCAATGAAAAAGCTAATGGTCTTGGGAGGATCGCGCTATGCACTCCCGGTAATTAAAGCGGCACATGATCTTGGAATTCACGTGATTACTTGTGACTATCTGCCGGATAATATTGCCCACAAGTATTCCGATGAATATTGTAATGTCAGTATCATTGATAAGGAAAAGACTCTTGAAGCGGCAAAGAAGTTGAATATTGATGGCATCATGTCCTTTGCCTGTGATCCTGGTGTTATTACAGCAGCATATGTGGCAGAACAAATGGGACTGCCTAATGTGGGACCCTATGAATCAGTTTGCATTCTACAAAACAAAAGCAAGTTCCGCGAATTTCTAACGCAGAATGGCTTTACTGTTCCGACTGCAAAAGGCTACAAGAATATTGATGATGCATTGAAAGATGTTGGGATGTTCCATTGGCCGGTAATCGTCAAGCCTACGGATTCGGCTGGAAGCAAAGGTGTGACACGTGTGGATGACCCAAAGAATTTGGAAAAGAGCATTCGATATGCCTTGTCATACTCGCACTTGGACGAGTTTATTATCGAGGACTTTATCACGCAGCATGGTTATTCGTCCGACACAGATAGCTTCTCTATCGATGGCGAGTTGAAATTTGTATCCTTCGATTGTCAGAGATTTGACCGAGATGCAAAGAATCCGTACACGCCGGCGGCCTATAGTTGGCCGTCCTCAATGACTGCGGAGCATCAGGAAGAACTGGAAAATGAGATTCAGCGCCTTCTTAAATTGCTGAAGATGAAGACTGCGGTCTACAATATTGAAACACGCGAAGGAACTGACGGTAAGGCGTATATTATGGAATTGTCCCCTCGCGGTGGTGGCAATCGGCTGTCGGAATGTCTGCGCTATGCTACTGGCGTAGATATGATTACAAACATGGTAAAGTATTCGGTTGGCTTACCAATCGATGAAATACAGCAGAAACCCTATAATGGCTGCTGGGCTGAAATTATTCTTCATAGCGATGAACCGGGTGTTTTCAAGGAACTATGGATTTCGGATGAAATTGCAGATAACGTGGTGGAGCGGGATCTTTGGATTGAAGAAGGCACCACTGTTGGAGGATTTGAAGCAGCCAATGAAGCAATTGGTACACTGGTTCTCAGATTTGACAGCCAAGAGAGAATTGAAGAAGTTCTCGGTAACCAGAATAAATATGTAAAAGTTGTATTAAAGTAATTACCAGAAAGGATGGCATAATGAAAAAAATCGTTGTATTTGGTGCTAGTGGTGATACCGGACAATACTTTATAAAGTATTTCTTAGAGCACTATAAGGATGAAGAATATCAAATTGTTGCAACAGGTACTCGCGAAACAGATTGTTTTGACCAATTAAATGTTCCGTATTATCAGGTGGATATCACCAATAAAGATGAATTTTCAAAACTGCCAAACGATGTTTATGCTGTGGTTGATCTTGCAGGCGCGATGCCTGCGAGAATGAAAGGATACAATCCTTATAAGTATATCGATGTAAACATTACTGGCAATCTGAACATATTAGAATATTGTAGAAAAAACAATACGGATCGTATTTTGTTTGCGCAGAGCTTTGGTGATATAAAAGATTATGGAGACAAGAATCCACTTTTAACGGTGGATTTGCCACGCAATTTCAGCTTCACGACAGATCATACTATTTATGTAATGTCTAAAAATTTTGCGGTAGACATGATTGAAAACTATCATCAAATGTATGGCCTGAAGAGATTTATCTTTAGGCTGCCGACGATCTATCTCTACTCGCTGGTAGATACGTTTTATGTTAATGGAGTAGAGAGAAAAATTGGATATAGGCTTCTAATTGATAGAGCAATAGCAGGAGAGCCTATTGAAGTGTGGGGTGATTCAAGCCGCGTAAAAGATATGGTCTATGTTAAAGATTTTTGCCAAATGCTATATAAGGCATTGTTTGTAAATCGTAATTGTGGATATTACAATGTTGGTACGGGCGTTGGCACATCGCTTTTAGACCAAATAAAGGGAATGATTGATGTATTTGGAGAAAACGGTAAAAAGTCTGACATTATAATGCGACCGGATAAGCCTAATGCGCCGCAATATATTATGGATACAACACCGGCCGTACAAGAACTTGGGTATCATCCTCAATATAACTATTTGGAAATGCTGCAGGATTTCAAGAAGGAAATGCAGCTTCATAAAATAGGGGGGTACAGATATAATGTAATCTGTCTCCTTGCTGCACCTCAAATGGAGAGTGCAGCATGAGAGAAATTGGTGGATTTTTAGAGCTGGAAAATAATCGTGGTCACGAATTCCATGAAAATGGTATCGCTTTAAACAGTGGTCGAAATTGTCTTCGATTTTTGCTCCGTGCAAGAGAAATCAGAAAAATTTGGCTTCCTAAATTATTGTGTTCTGCAATATCAGATACTTGTGAAGAAGAAAATGTAAAAATTGAGTATTATCCAGTGAATGGCCAATTAAAGCCAATATTGACTTCTATTCCAGGCAACGAATGGATATATTTGATAAATTATTATGGGCAATATAGTGATACAGAAATCTATTCTTATTGTAAAGAGTATAGGAATGTGATTATTGATAATGCGCAAGCATTCTATTCACAACCCATAGTGGGTGTAGACACAATATATACTTGCAGAAAGTTTTTTGGGGTACCGGATGGTGGTTATCTCTATACGACTTGCAAATATAAAAAAGAGTTGGCACAGGACGAATCATTTGAGAGACTGCAGTTTCTTGCAGGGAGATTCGAACGCTCAGCACAAGAATTCTACGGTGCTTATCGAAATAATGAAGAAGTGATAGACACGCTTCCGCTGAAGACTATGTCGAAAATCACACATAATCTTCTGCGTGGTGTTGATTATGCGGTCGATGCGAGTATTCGAGAAAGAAACTTCAACTACTTGCATCAAAAGCTTAAAGCAATCAATCAGATTAAAGTTACATTGCCAGCGGGACCATATATGTACCCTTTCTATACAAAAAATGGAGCAAATCTTCGACAAAAGTTACAGAGAGAAAAAATATACATCCCCGTACTGTGGCCAAATGTAAAAGAAAATATCCGTAATTCGGATGTTGAATATCATCTGGCAGATAACATTCTACCATTGCCCTGTGATCAGCGATATACAACTGAGGATATGGATTATATGATTAAAAAAATACTAGGATTGGAGACTTCTTGACCATGAAGAAAATTATTATCTTTGGTGCAACTGGAAATGTGGGTTCCTATGTTCACAAATATGCATGTGATTATTTTAAAGGAAGGTATGAGGTGATCGCATCAGGTCATCGTCAAACGGATTTCTTTGAGAAGCAGGGACAAAAGTATGTTTCAGTAGACATCAGCAACCCTGAGGAATTCGATAAGCTTCCTCAAGATGATGTATATGCGGTTATTGATCTTGCTGCACAGATTCCTTCTTACATGAAAGGATATCAGCCGGAGAAATATGTCAAGTCGAACATTATGGGAGCATATAACGTCCTTGAATATTGCCGGAAAGTTCATGCTGACCGCATTCTGTTTTCTACGACCGTATTTGATATTTCTCTTTCAGCAACAAATGGCGCGGTTCTGAAGCCTGACATGCCCTATAATTTTAGCTATAAGGGAGATCATGCAGTTTATGTCATCACAAAGAATACGGCTATCGAGTTTATGAAGCATTACTATGCCGAGTATGGTTTGAAGTATTTTGTGTTCCGCTTCCCGACGATTTATAACTATAGTCCGTATCATTACTATCATCCGAATGGAGTGAAAACGCTTCGCCCTGTTTATCGAATGATTGATCTGGCTATGAAAGGTGAGCCGATTGAACTTTGGGGAGATCCGAACTATGCCAAGGATATGGTTCATGTTTATGATTGTGCCCAAATGATTTGTAAAGCTGTTGAAGTGAACCGTGACCATGGCTGGTATAATGTTGGCACTGGTATTCCAGTAACCTTGCAGCAGCAAATTGAAACGATTATTAAAGTGTTTTCTCCGAAAGATCATCCATCCAAAATCGTTTATCGTCCTGATAAGCCGGCTGGTGGTGGATTCCTTATGGACGTGACTAATGCAAAAGAGGAATTAGGCTACGAGCCGAAATACAATGTGGAGGCATTGTTCGTGAACTATAAGGAAGAGATGGAGATTAATCGTTTCAAAGAACTTCGTGGAGAGTAAAAAGTAATATAAGCCTGCACTGTTATGGTGCGGGTTGCTACTCGAATTTTGCACACCTCTTCGTGGTGAGTAGTAGAAAACGACACTTAAACGTTAATTAGGGGCGGCGAAGATGCAATTTAATTAGATGTTAAAAAATATAGTTTAGGCAATAAGATCATGCCGTTTTGTGATTGATGAGGGAGAGAAAATTAATATGGATACAGAGACTTTGCGAAAGGTTCAACTTGCACAGCTGGAGATTGCAAAAGAAATAAAGCGAGTATGTGATGAAAATGACATCAAGTACTTTTTGGATTCAGGAACATTGCTTGGCGCAGTTCGACATAAAGGCTTTATACCGTGGGATGATGACATGGACATCGGAATGTTACGGAAGGAGTATGATAAGTTTGTAAAAATTGCACCAGAAAAATTAGAAAAAAATTATTTTTTGCAGACATGGGAAAGTGATTTGAATTTTCCATTTTCGTATGCAAAAGTTAGAAAACTTGGAACTATATATATTGAAAATGTTTCTCAAGAAAGCGGTGCACATAACGAATTATTTGTGGATGTTTTTCCATACGATGTCTGTCCAAGTGATTTGAAAGAGAAACGCAAACATGGAAAAAAAATTCAACTGTATCGTTATAGCTTACAAATGAAGAATAAAATTAAACCATGGACGCGACATACAAAATGTTGGAAAAAAATTTTGGGAAAAGTAAAATACATTCCATATATGATATATGCATTAATGCATAGTCGCAATGAACTTATGAGCAAAGAAAATATGCTGAATCGTAAGTATAATAAAATGAAAGCAGAGTATTACGAAGTAGCAGGCGGAGTTGGAGCATATGGAACATGGACTATTCCAGCAGAGTGTTTTGCAACATTGGAAGAGAAACAGTTTGAGGGAATTTCTTTTTTAACTCCAGGAGATAGTGATCTTTATTTACGCTCAGTTTATGGTGATTACATGCAGTTGCCTCCGGTTGAAGAAAGGGAAAACAGACATCAAGTAATTCAAGTAAAATTGTAAAATGTCGTCAGGATATTTTTGCATATAATTCAGTAGAACGAGGAGAAAGACAGAAAAACATCCTAATGGCTAACGCCTTAAAGAATTTAAAGCGTTTTTATAAAAGAATGTTCATAAAAATCAAGAAAGGAATGTACATGAACAAGCAGGAAAGTGATATTTTGAACACGTTGCTGATTGAACCGTTTATAAATCAGCGTATATTAGCCGAAGTATCCGGCCATTCATTGGGGGTGGTAAACCGCTCACTTAAGGAACTTATTAAAGCGGATTACTTAGACGAATCCATACGTCCAACAGTGAAAGCAATTACAGAATTTAAGCAGAAAACTCCACAGCGTGCGATTATTTTGGCGGCAGGTTTTGGAATGCGTATGGTTCCAATCAACACAGAAATGCCCAAAGGTCTTCTTGAGGTCAATGAAGAACCTTTGATTGAACGGATTATCAAGCAACTTCATGAGGTGGGAATCAAAGAAATCTATGTGGTAGTAGGGTTCATGAAAGAAAAGTACGAGTATTTGATTGATGAGTATGGAGTTGAGTTGGTTGTTAATTCTGAATATGCGTCTAAGAACAACCTCTATTCCTTGAAATTGGTAAGAAACCATTTGGAAAACGCTTATATTGTCCCTTGTGATATTTGGTGCGATCGAAATCCATTTCATAGGCATGAACTCTACTCATGGTATATGGTCAGTGATCTTGTAGACAATGAAAGCAATGTCCGAGTTAATCGAAAAATGGAACTTGTTACAGTATCAGAGGCATCTGGTGGTAATGCAATGATAGGAATTTGCTATCTAGTTAAAGATGATGCGGCCATTATAAAAAAGCGAATTGAAAAACTTTGCGAAAATCAGCGGTATGATGGAGCATTCTGGGAGGAGGCCCTTTATAATAAGGATCGAATGATAGTAGCAGCTCGTGTGGTTCATTCAGCAGATGTAGTGGAAATTAATACATACGAGCAGCTCCGGGAAATTGACAGCGATTCTAACCAGTTGAAAACAGATGCAATTCAGGTGATTTGTGAAGCTTTGGAAACAAAGTCGGAAGCGGTTACGGATATTACTGTTTTGAAGAAGGGTATGACAAACAGATCTTTCTTGTTTACTTGTAAGGGAAAGAAGTATATCATGCGTATTCCAGGAGAGGGAACCGATCAGCTGATTAATCGTCGGCAGGAGGCCTCTGTTTATCAAACTATTGATGGAAAGCATATCTGCGATGATATTGCTTATATCAATCCGGAAAATGGCTACAAAATCACAGAATTTCTAGAAGGCGCTAGAGTGTGCGATCCTTTGAACACTGAAGATGTCAGAGCATGCATGAAACGGCTGCGAAATTTCCATGAAATGAAACTGAAAGTAGACCATGAGTTTGATATTTTCGGGCAAATGGAGTTCTATGAAACGCTGTGGGATGGTATGCCTTCTGTTTATAAGGATTATGAAAAAACAAAAGCAAATGTTCTGGCACTGAAACCTTATATTGATGCACATGTTGGAGAAAAAGTTCTGACTCATATTGATGCGGTACCAGATAATTTCCTGTTTGTGGAGAAAGATGGCAAGGAAGAAATCCGACTGATTGACTGGGAGTATGCCGGAATGCAGGATCCTCATGTGGATGTGGCGATGTTCTGTATTTATTCTCTTTACAATAAACGTCAAGTCGATCACTTGATTGCAGCCTATTTTACGGAAGGCTGCAGTGATGAGACCAGGATCAAGATTTATTGCTACATTGCTGCTTGCGGTCTACTGTGGAGTAACTGGTGTGAGTATAAGAGAAATCTTGGTGTAGAATTTGGCGAGTACTCTCTTCGACAGTACCGATATGCAAAGGATTACTATCGAATTGTTCAAGATGAACTGAAAAAGCAAGGGGAGGATAAGTAAATGCCAAAAGTAGAAAGAGCTATTATTATGGCGGCTGGATTGGGAAATCGAATGCACCCAGTGACATTGACAACACCGAAACCGCTGGTCAAAGTGAATGGGACGCGGATGATTGATACCGTGATCGAAGGACTACATAAAAACAGAATCAATGAGATTTATGTTGTTGTTGGATATCTGAAAGAGCAGTTTGTGACACTTGAAAAGGAGTATCCTGGTGTTAAGCTGATTGAAAATCCTTACTATAATACCTGTAATAACATTGCATCGCTTTACGTGGCAAGAGATTACATTGAAAATGCATTTATTCTGGATGGAGATCAGATTATTTATAATCCAAAGATTCTTTCACCAGAATTCGAACGCTCAGGGTATAATAGTGTATGGACGGATGATGAAACGGACGAGTGGCTTCAGACTGTAAAAGATGGCATCGTTACTTCATGTAGCCGTACCGGTGGCAAGGGCGGATGGCAGCTGTACAGCATTTCTCGATGGACTGAAGAGGATGGGAAAAAACTGAAACATCATTTGGAAATTGAGTTTGAACAAAAACAGAACCGACAAATCTACTGGGATGATGTGGCAATATTCTGCTACCCAGAAGAGTATCAATTGGGGGTCCGTCCGATGAATAAGGACGATATTATAGAGGTGGATAATCTGAGTGAGTTAATTGCTTTGGATGCCAGCTACAAAAAATATGTGGAGGAAAAGTAAAAGAATATGAAAAAAGAACATGGAAAAATAGACTGGATGATAACACTGGTGCCGTTGGCGATTGTAATTGCACTTTGTGTACTGTTCTTCTTTGTGCCCGAACAGTCAAATGCGGTATTGAGCCAGATTCGCTTTTTCTTTGGTGATACGTTCGGAACGTACTATCTGGTTATCGGACTTGGAATTTTTATTGTTTCACTTTACATTGCTGGATCTAAATATGGAAATATTGTTCTCGGCGAACCGGATGAGAAACCGAAGTACTCCTTTTTGGCATGGGGTTCTATGATGTTCACCTGCGGTCTTGCAGCAGACATTTTGTTTTATTCTTTCTCTGAATGGGTGCTGTATGCAACTGATCCGCACATTGCGGAAATGGGGAGCATTCAAGATTGGGCAGGTGTATATCCTCTGTTCCATTGGAGCTTTATCCCTTGGGGATTCTATCTAGTGTTGGCTGTTGCATTTGGCTTTATGATTCATGTAAGAAAAAGAAATCGTCAGAAGTATTCAGAAGCTTGCCGCCCCATTTTGGGAAAGCATACTGATGGATGGGCTGGCCGAATTATTGACCTGTTGGCTGTATTTGCACTTCTTGCTGGTACCGCGACTACATTCAGTGTTGCAACTCCGTTGATGGCGACAATTATTGGTGAACTGTTCCATGTTGCAATTAGCCGTACCGTGATCAATATTATTATTCTTCTGATAACTTGCGTTGTATATACTTATTCCTTACTGCATGGATTTAAGGGAATTAGCAAGCTGGCAAACATTTGTATTTATATGTTCTTTGGTTTGATTGCCTTTGTCCTTTTGTTCGGTGGAGAAACACGCTATATTGTTGAGACTGGATTTGCATCTTTGGGAAAGATGGTCCAGAACTTCATTGATTTGTCTACTTTTACTGATCCGCTTAGAACTTCGAACTTTCCGCAGAATTGGACAATCTATTACTGGGCATATTGGATGGTATGGTGCGTGGCAGCTCCGTTCTTTATCGGAAATATATCTCGTGGCAGAACAGTGCGTCAGACGATCCTTGGTGGTTATGTATTTGGTGTTGGATCAACTCTGACGAGCTTTATTGTGCTTGGTAACTATTCAATGGGTATGCAGGTTGTAGGAAAAGCAGATTTTATTGCACAGTATCTGGCTGATGGTGACCTTTACGGAATGATTGTAAGCATTATAAAAACAATGCCGTTTGCACCGGTCATTATGGTGGTTGTGCTATTGACGATGATTGCCTTCTATGCAACTTCCTTTGATTCTATTGCACTGACAGCTTCTTGCTATAGCTATCATAAACTGGAAGATGGCGAACAGCCGAACAAGGGTATTCAGCTTATGTGGTGTGTGCTTCTGATTCTGCTTCCAATTGCACTTCTGTTTGCAGAAAGTTCTATGAACAATCTCCAGTCTGTAAGTATTGTCGCTGCGTTTCCAATTGGAGCTGTTATTGTGATGATCGTGGTAAGCTTTATAAAAGATGCAAAAAAGTTTCTGGAGAACTTAAAAGAAAAGTAAAGAGTTTGGAACTAAGATGCAAACTAATGGGAGCAGGTTACAAATGGTGCAGAAGCAGACGGCGCAGTTATCGACACAGATTCTCTGGTTCCCATGAATATGTGGGGATTAACTCCTGATTTTCGTAAAGATCAAACCACTCGCCTTTCACTAAAACTATTTTTAGTGCATACTTGAGAAAACCAATCGATTTTTTCAAGGAGGACTAAAGACTATGGATTAATGTACTCATGAAGTCCGTGCAGAGTACTGGAGAAAAATCATCTAGGTCTGTGGGTAGAGATCGGCTGGGCAATCAGAGAAACGATGGATGGATGAAAAGTAAGTCCTCAAAATAGCAAGTACCTGTTCAAAATCATCCAATGTGAGATAATAGGCTCATCGCTACAAAGTCCAAATAGTTTAGTACTCAACTTTTTAGACTTTATCACAGGAGGTGAGTCATGAAATCTCACACAAGTTTAATTGCACAGCAAACTCGTCTGAGTGAATGGGCTGATCTGATCAGAGACTGTCAAAACCGTCCGCAAGGAATGAAGATCGATGGATGGTGTCTATAATCGGACAGAATTTTCAAAGCAGCTTGCAAAAGCAATTCTGGAATATACAAGAACAGATAATTTTACAATTAGTTTGTGTGGATGGAAGAGTGGAGAGTAGGAGAGATAAGAAAATAATGGTCTAAAATCGAATTTATGTTGAACCATTTTGCATAAAGTGTGATATACTATTAATACTTGGCATATGTAGAATTGAAGCAGTGAATTTAATGGCAAATTATTTATTAAAACCTGTGTTTGAACGTGTTTTTGGCAGGGATTTTCAACCTAATGCATTTGAAGACCGATTGGAAATGCAAAAAACTGTTTATTTATTGCAAAATATGGGGATTTCTGTTGGTGATTATAAATTTTTATGGTATAAGCATGGTCCGTATTCGCAAACCCTACAAAATGATATTTTAAATTTGCCAATTGATACCATTAAAGTAGTCTTTTCAGTTGATGCAAACAAAGAAATAGAAGTCTTGAAAAAGGCTATTTTTAAAGATGGATTAGAATATAATATCTGTCAGTGGATTGAATGTCTCGGGTCTTTGCAATACATTAAGGAAACTTTATTACCGTCTTCGGTCGAAGATGATGTTATACTTAATGAATTGAAAAAAAGAAAACCTCATTTAAACAAAGACAATGAAAACCAGGTTGCTTTACAAACTGTACGGGAATTAGTAATGTAAATAGAGGTGATGCAAATGTCTGCAAATAATATCGGATTTGTTGGACGTGTTTTGGATAATGTGCATGGTTTTATTGAATATACAGAAACGGAAGAAATGATAATGAATACTTTACTGTTTAAAAGATTGCAGAGTATTAAACAGTTGAGTATTGTCAATTGGGTTTTTCCTGGATCTGAACATACACGATATATTCATTCGTTAGGTGTTATGTATATAGCTGATAAGATTGCTATACGTTTGAATCTAAGTGTGGAAGAAAGAAAAATCGTACGTTTAGCTGGATTGTTACATGATATTGGACATTATCCTCTGTCACATGTATGTGAATTCCCATACAAAAAAAAATTTGGAAAGCTTTCCTGATGATTCGTTTTGCGGCCAGATAAATAAGAAAATTTTACATCAAATTGATACCTTGGGAGAAAAAGAAAATAGTCAGTACATGGAACAATCTATGGGATGTCACCATGAGAAAATTGGGGCGAACATAGTTTGTAATAATAAGGAGATTCGAAAATTAATTATTGATGAATGTGGAGATACAGCTCCAGACATTATTGCAGACATGATCACTGGAAATATAGAACGTAAAGATACGGATCCGTTATTGGTACAAATATTACATTCGGAGCTTGATGCAGATGGTATTGATTATTTGATGCGTGATGCAATGTTTTCAGGAACTAGTTTTGGTGCATTTGAATTAGATCAGCTTATAGGTTGTATGGAAATTGGAGAATATGAAGGAAGAAAAATATTATGCATAAATCCAAAAGGTATCGCAGCAGCAGATCAGTATTTGATTAATAAATTTTTTTCGTATTTCCAGGTCGTTTATAATAAACATATAGCTATAACTGAATGGATGGCGGAACAAATTGTTAATTGGATGCAGAAAAATAGTGCTTTTTTTCCAGATAAAAATGAATTAGAAAAATTAGTTAAGTCTAAGGAACCTTCAGAAAAGTACGTGGGATTTACGGATAATTTCTTTTGGGCATCTCTACAGAGTATTTTGACTAATCCATTAAAAAATACAGAGCCTAAGATTATAAAATTTTTTAGTGAGAAGTTATTAAACCATTCAGAACTAAAATATGAATCCAGAAGTGAAGTGAAAATAGTTTCTAGAGATGTGCAAGAAATTAAGAAACGATTATTAGATTCTGATACGTATCAGAGATTGTCTAATTATAGCACAAAAATCGCATTATTTAGTGAAAGAAAAATGAGCAAACAAATTACAGAAGAAAAATATGAGAAGATATTAAATGAATTGATAAGAAAAGGAAATGATAATCCTGAAGCAGAGGATAGTGTCACACAGGAAGACTTGATTTTTTTGAGAGCACGTAGATACATGGAGTGTATAACTATTAAGGATGACGGAAAATTACGATTGTTATGTGATGATGACAGATCGCTCATGAGAACATTGCATGATGTTAATTTGGTCTTGCTAAGAGTGTTTGATTGCGATACATCTGCTGTTTGATTGAATTTCATTTATACTCTGGCGGATGCCGTTTTCCTTTAGAAAGTAGATCAAGAGTGGTAATTTAAGGAGCCAACAATACATAGAGCAGGGAGTAGATAAGTGAATATACCGGATATAAAAATACAAAAGATAAATGAATACTTATGGTACGCCATACTTGTGGAGTTCCAATTATTTGGGACCGTCTGGGCAATGATGGATGTATCTGGTAAACCCTATCTACTCCTGTACTGGGGATTTGTTGCACTGGCGCTGGTAAAGCTCTGCATCCAGGGTAATAGTTGGAAGGAATGGATCTTGATTATTGCCTTCGGTATGATAGCGATATTGAGCTTCCGAAGTTCTCAAGACAAAACGCCATTGCTATTAATGCTGGGAGTATGTTGTAGCAGAGAAATCAACCTTGATAAATTTTTAAGAATTGACCTGATTGGGCGAGTGGTCAGTGCGGTTTTATTGATCGCACTGCCGCTTGTAGGTCTCTATGAGAATAAAGTTTTCTTTGCCAGAGATATTTATCGGAAATGTTTTGGGTGGCAGGTTCCTAATGGCATGGGATTTTCTTTTACAGCTATGGCATTGGAATGGATGTATCTTAGACATAGACGCTTTCGGTGGTATGATTATGTGGGAATCCTTGCTATGGTACTTTTTTTGGATTGGACAGCCAATAGCCGAACTGCGGAACTTTTGATGCTGGGAATCCTGATCGTGGAATTGTTTTGTGCCTGGTTTGAGAAGAAGAGACCAGAGAAGAATTTGTATAAGCTGTGTACATTTGGATGTGTCGGGGCACTAGGGTTAGATTTAGTAGCTTTTGGAACAGCTATGTGGTTGTATTTTTTTAATCAACCGGTATGGAATAGTTTGCAGAGCACTTTGGCAAGCCGTTTTCGCTTTCCAGGAGAATACTTTGCAGCTCACGGTATTTCTTTAATTGGCAGTCCCTACAATCCCGAGATCTATGATTATCTGGATATCTTATTCGGATATCTCACATTGCATTTGGGCGTGGTGATTGCTGTAATCGTATTTGCACTCTTTGTGATTTCTATCATTTACGGATATCGCAGAAAAGATGAGAAGTATTTGATTATGTTACTGTTTGTATTACTTCGCAGTACGATGGAAAGTGAACATCTGAACCTGATCTACTCTTGGTTCCCGGTGCTGCTGGGAATGGCAGTGTGGAGAGTAGGAGATAAGTGCCGCGAGTAAGCGGCACTATATTTGAATAGAATAAAAATGGGTTTTACTAAAAGGATGGGGATGCATTCCTGTCATCCTTTAAGATATGTTTCATTTTATTAGCGTCATATGCAGGAAGAACATCAGGAAGAGTTCCATCAAACATTGCTGCATAAATTTTTTTATCAGCACGTAATTGATAGCTCTCAAGTGGCTGAAGAGTGGAAGCTCCAGTTTTACTTTTTACAATAAAACATATCTCATCATTTCTTAGCATCTCAGTAGCCAGAAGCCGCGATTCGTGACTGGTAATAATAAGCTGAGTATTTCGTTCTTCAGCAATTTCCAAAAACAACTCTATAATTTTAGTTGTAATCGCCGGATGAAGACACCGGTCTATTTCGTCAATAACCAAAGTCTTGTTGTCTGAGATTTTCAGCAATATTTCAATCAAGTCTAAAATTCGAGCAGTTCCATCAGATTCTTCATTTAAAGAAAAGTAAATAGATGGTTTTTCATGACTAAATTCAATTGTTTTAATCACGGGTTCATTATTTTCTCCCAATTCAAACGTATAAAATTCCTTATAAGACCGAAGCATAACGGTAAATGACTGATCTGGAAATTTAGCTTTTTTTCGTTCGAGATCAGATAGAACATTATCATATACATCTTCTGGCAAACGGCTTTTGATGATGTCCTGGGATACGGTCACGATTCTGAGGTCGCTGATCCCGGTGCCAAGAGCATTGAGCAGTTTTGCAATTTCATTAAGATTAGAATTTGAAAAATAAGGGTATCCGGTAATAACACTATTCGGGTAACTTATATTTAAGCTCTTATTGAACCAACAATAAATATCCTGCAATATTTTTAGCTCCGGATTGTCTTCATACATCTTAGATTTTCCGTGATTGATGAGAGAGAGAAATAGTATCTCTGTGTCCGAAGAACTATCTTCTCCATACATAAACAGTTTTTCTTTCGAACTGCTTTTCTTGAAATAATCACCGACTATAAAGGTGGAAGCTACAGTATTTCTGTTATAGAGTTTTTTGCCTGTATTTTCTGAGGTTTTCTCATAAAGATATTCTTCTAATATAACCCCTGTTTTGAGCAATACAGAAAAACCATATACGATCCTTTTTTTTGACAATAACAATTCAACTTCGAAGCATGATGGCAGCTCTTGGTTATCGGGATTGAGCCGGAAATATTTTGTGGTAAAACCAATTGGCATTTTATTTAAAACAGTCTCTTGTACAAATTCGAATGCTTTAGTTAGGTTAGATTTACCAGAAGCGTTAGCTCCAAAGACAGCTTTACACTTTGTAAGTTTTAAATGAGAATCCTTATATAATCGTTGTGAGTGTTTTCTCGCTTTCCCTGCTTCCATTGAAAAGATTTGTTTTTCGTCAAAAGAAAGAAAATTGGATATTGTAAAGTTTATTAACATGTTAGTCTCCTTCAATTATTTATAATAATAGAAAAAAACGCTTTTGTCAATTCAAAAGATTCAAAATAAAAGTATTTGAAGCATAAATGGAAAAGATAAAACGAAAAAATCGTTTTATGTATTGACATGCGTATGGGAAAATGATATTGTCTTATTAGCAAATGACGACGGCGAGTGCTAATTTGACAAAGAAATTTATGTAACGAGGAGGAAAAGAATATGAAATTACAAGCTTTAAGTCACTACGATAATGATATGGACACAAGATATGGAGATTGTATTATGATTTTTGATAATACGAGTCTCATTGTATATGATTGTGGACACCAGAGACATGCCGAAGAGGTAGAGGCATATTTGGAACAACATCACTCCGTACAGGAGATTCATATTGTGGTTTCACATAATGACTCGGATCATACCGATGGTATATTGGATTTGATGGAGTATTTGGATGAAAATGGATATACGGTCACGCTGTATACTTCGTTATATCTCAAAGAAACCAAGAAAATATTAGACGTATTGGATGATGACAGGAGAAAAGAGAAGGCAACACGTGAGCATATATTGGAGCTGTTCGATAATATCAAAGAGATTGTGGAGGCAGCAGAGGAATATGGATTTACCGTAAAGAATGCAGAGGTAGATACGAAAGTATCAACTGGAAAAATAGTGGGACCGACAGTTGATGAGTTCGTAGCGGTAGTTGCTGAGGCAATTAAAAAACAGAGCTCAGGTGCCAAAATAGACGATGAGACGGTCATGAACGCTGCGAGTGTCCAATTCAATATTAAGTTAGAGGATGCTTCAGAGATATTATTGTGTGGAGATGCATCCCCAGTGTATCTTCATAACCTTGATAACTATAACCTGATACAATTGCCGCATCATGGGAAATTGGAAAGTGCGCAGACGATATTTGAGACATTGGAGGATCCGCATGAAAAGGATTTTCTGGTATCAGATAATACAGGAAGTGGGGCAACAAGTGGTGGCTCAGACAAGCTTATAGATTATATGAAAGAGGAAAGAATGAACGCTGCTTACAACACGCAAAATGGAGTAGTAAAGCTCCCGAAGGGAAACGTATACGGAACTTGGAGTTCATCAGAAAGGAAGGTAAAATTAGGTGGAGTGGATTGTTACGAATGGAAAAAATGTTGTATTTAAAGCTGAACTAGCTGCCAGAAGAGAGTTTATTGGACAGGTATCCGGGGTGCCACCATCTGCGTGGTATTCCGTCGGCAGTGATATAAATCATATATATTATTACAAGTGCGAAACAGCGGACAATATCAATGGTTTGTTTATTACCGGGCATGTGGATGAGGTGGCTGCAATATGTAGGTCCGGTAATATTGGAAAATTTGATTTTGTTGTTGCAAATACCTGTATATGGGAAAAAGATTATGAGAAGGAAATCCTTTCAAATCTGATGCAAACAAGGCGGGATATGAAATTGTGGTATGCGAAGCAAAAGGTATCGTTAGAAACAGGCTGCGTTCTACGAGAGACAAATGAACTGGAAAATAAAGGCTTATTTGGATTCCCTACGTCAAAATCAGAACGATTGTTATTTAAAAATCGAAACAAAGGATTCCTGCAGGCATTGGAAATGGCATTTGATCCAGTATCTGTGATTTGCACTGATTGAAGTCGGAAAGGATTAGAATGGATATAAAGGATTATCGAAATAAGGAATTAACTGCATATGTATTGGGAATATCATTGGTAATATTGAACATAGAAGGGATATGGTCTTTTGGCGTTTTGAATCTGGAAATGGTGCAGCTTTCATCGATGGTTGTGGAATTGATATTATCAACTTCTGTTATGACAATTTTTGTAATGATTGCTGATAGTGTGATAGATAATAGGGGAAAAGAAAAAATTGTGTTCTGGCAGAAAAGTATGCCGGGAACTACAGTCTTTACAGATATTAAGAACGAAAAGGTAAAAGATGAAAGATTCACCAGAGAAGCGGTACATGATCAATATTCTGAAATATACAAGAGCTTGGATAGTATATCATCTGAGAAGGAGCGAAAGAACCAAGAGAATGCTGCTTGGTACATAATATACAAAAAGCATAAGACGGAGAAAATGATTGAAGTATCAAATAGGGATTATCTATTATGCAGGGATTTAACTTCGATAAACATTATAATGATGATTGTGTATTTGGTTTTATCAATCGCATTGCAGATGTTTGAAGTGAAATATAAAGTCATTGGGTTCTTATGCCTTATGTATTTTATTTTGATGATAGCTTCGAGGCTAAAAGCAAGAAGATTTGTGTTGAATGTGATAGCAGCTGATGTAAAATATTGAGCAGGAAAAGTTCAATGAAGATATTCATCAATATAAAGAACAGATTACTTGTAGTAAAGGACATATCATTGATGAAATTCGGAAAAATTGCGGAAGATAAATATGGAGAAAAAACAGAAGGATATTTTTATTAAATTTATTATTGGCTATGGAATTGTATGTTTTGTATGTTTGCTTCTTGTGGCTGAAAAATGTGCGGGGAATACTAATTGGATGTCTTATTTAGGAAGCTACTTAGGAGGAATACTAGGAGGATTAGCTACTCTAATAGCAATATATTTCACATTAGAATCAATAAAACAGGACAATATGGTATATATTATTCCATTGAAAACAACACTGTATGGGTATTACGAGAAAAATTGTGGATGCTTTGTTACAACAGAGAATATAGATACAGATTCTTTGATTTTATTAAATGGAGAAGATAGTAAAAAAGTAAAATTTGATTCATTTAATATATCTTTTATGAGATTTGCAAATATTGGAAAAGATTCGGCAATAAATATTAAATTTGAATGGGGAAGTCCTTTTGATTCAGAATTGTATGATGTCTTGCTAGGATATGGTATTCCACATGAGTATTTTGCAAAACATTTTAATACAGAAATGCAAACACAGCTATGCGGAGATTATGTATTGCCAGTTAAGTTAGAATCAGAACCATATACTGTTCAGATTGCAGATGGCCTTATAGAACTATTAAAATATACTATGGCTGTATTTTTGGGCGACTTTGATGAATATGCCATAGATGAGAAAACAAAAATGGAGTTTGGAAACAACTTCGTAAACCAAAAGTTAAAATTTTCGGAATTAACAATTACATTTGATGATTTAAATGGAAATACAATTACGAAGAAATTTACAATATATTGTCATATAGAAAGAATACTGGGTAAATATAATGGCGGTTATAATAAAATGCAAATTTTATTGTCAGTAAATGAATTTGATTATTCATAAGCTGTTGTTGACTTGCAAATTTCGGATAAACGGAGCCCCTTTCCCGCGTCAGCGGTGTAAGAGGCTCGCACCATCGGTGCGCTATCCGTTTAGTTCTTGTTTATAGGTTCCATATTTCTCATGTTTTTACCGTTCATTTCCAAACGGTATGCTCCACTGAGCATGCGTGCCAGACAGGCCTCTGGAGACTATGAAGAAAAGTCTGTAAATAATAATCTTCTATGATAATGATTGAGCTGGAAGCACTAAATTGGAGGGACTGCAGAGACAGGAATTGGAACAATATCAGGAAGTACCTGATTGACAACTTCTTCTTTGAGAAGATGCTTCCAGTAATTGTAGGTGTGAAAGGAAAAATGATTAACTTCACACCATTGCCGGACAGTCAGTCCGCTGGCTTTCTGCTCCGCAAAGCGACCAGCCCATTCTTGAAGATGGACTTGATGAAGTTTTTGTTTTGCATTCATAAGATAATCCTCCTGGATAGAGTGACACGATTCGTACAAATCGAGCGAATTGCACGAAATCATGTTTAGATATGTTGATGGAGCAATTATCTCAGAAATGTGGTAAGATGAACAGGTACTGATTATTGAGGATGTACACAGTTTCTGATTCAGGAAGGCTTTGCTCATGGATTTTTTGTTCTGAGCGATAAGAATCAGAATTGGTTGAGATTGAAGGATACATTTAAGTTTTGAGAGGGCGAAAATATATATGGACTGGAAGTCGCTGTGGGAATTTGTGAAAAATAAGTCGAAGAAAAATTATTGGTATTTCTTTTTGTTGACTATTAGTTCAATTTATGTATATAGATATAGGTATGATATTTATCAGATGACAGAATTGGATGCTCATAATTTGGTTTTTATTTTATGGATTATTCTTTTGGGACTGCCACTGTTTTCTCAGATTGAAGTTGGAAATATTAAGTTAAAAAGAGAAATTGAACAGAACAGAGCAGAAATGAAAGAGTCGATCAGTGATCTTAAATATCAGATTTTACATATGAAAGTAGATAATTCAGCGGCAAGTACAGTTTATGTTAATAGTCAGCCATTGCCATCGAGAGATGAATTATCTGAAATACAAAAGAACGTTGTTGATAGTACGATTTCTCCGAATGAAACTATTAATTTAAAAGTACCGGAAGAAAATCTTTATTTGTTTAAAGTACGACTGTCTTTGGAAAAGCAGTTGCTGGCGTTATGTAATTTTTTTGCATACGATAATCGCAGAAGTGTGTCTCTGATGACCCAATTTCTTCTTCGACATGAAGTGATAGAATATAATGTATCTGATCTTATTCGTGAAATTGTTAATATAGCAAACCGAGGTGTGCATGGCGAAATTATTGATGAGGACTATATTAATTTTGTCAAAAACACATATCCATTAGTCAAAAAGATTTTAGATAAAAAGTATAAATTCTATTCCAATAATAGATACTTTTGTACATGTCCTAGATGCAAATATGAAGGTCCAAGTAAATATAAGAATGAATGCCCTAAATGTGGATTTATTTTTGATGATGAATAAGCAATAATACCTGCATTGACGTTCTGAGAAGATCGGAGGGCATAGTGTCCAGCGAGAAATATGCCGATAGGGTGTGAGGAGAGTGGAAAGATAACAAATGTTTCATTCAGATAAACCGATTGATAAAAAGGAATATGATTGTTTAAATCGAACAGAATTTTCAAAACAGCTTGCAAAAGCAATTCTGGAATATACAAGAACAGATAATTTTACAATTAGTTTGTGTGGAAAATGGGGATCTGGAAAAACGTCTATCTTAAACATGGTTATTGAAGAGATAGATGCTATATCAAAAAACAATATGGAAGATGAGAAACCAATCATCATCAGATTTGATCCATGGAATTATTCGGATTGCTCGCAATTGATTAGTCAGTTCTTTGCCGTCATGCAAAGTAAATTTAAAACGGAGAAGGGAAATAAGGCATTAGAAGAGATTGGAGAAGTACTGGCTGATTACTCAAAGCTTTTGGACTATGCTGCGCAATTTTTATCAGAAATTGAACCATATTTGGGACTAGGTAAGATATTTACTAAATGGTTCGGAAAGCATGTGAAGGAAAGAGCTAAAAGAGATCGTGACATTCAAATAGTAAAGCAAAAAATAATCAGTAAACTGAAGAAGCAAAAGCAGAAGATCATTGTTGTAATAGATGATATTGATCGACTTAACAATTCTCAGATAAGAGCAATTTTTCAGTTGGTGAATTCTCTGGCAGGATTTCCTAATATGATATATCTATTAGCATTTGACCGGGAGATTGTTGTACGTGCCTTGCAGGAAGAGCAGAAGTGTGATGGTGAAGAATATCTGGAAAAGATTATTCAGGTGCCTTTTGATATACCGGAAGCGGATAAAACACTTGTAAATGCGGTATTTTTTGAAAGATTGACTAATATTATGTCTGCGGAACAATACAATTTAGATCATGAATATTGGGGAATGGTTTTTCAGACATGTATTTCTCCGTATATTGTAAATATCAGAGATGTCAATCGTGTGTTAAATGCATTTGAGTTCAAATACAACTTGATGAAAGATGAAGTTGATGCGGTCGATTTGTTGGCAATTACGGTGTTGCAGATATATGCACCAGAAATCTTTGGATGGATTCATGACAATACGGATTATTTAACAGGAAGTATTCAAACCGCAGGTGGAATTACAGGTGTTGAACAAAGCAAAAACAGAGAAAATTATAAAAAGCTATTTGGCGAAATCTATCCTGAAGCCCCTGGTCGAATGCTGAATATTATTCAGACATTATTTCCAGTTTTTTCCTGGAAAACTGGTGGACATAATAGATACAGTGATTCCAATGAAGAATTAAGAAAAAAAGATAGAATTGCGTCAGCCGAACGTATAAAAAGGTATTTTAATCTTTCACTGGAAGCGATAACGGTCAGTAAGGCAAGGTTAAAAGGAACCATATATGATTATAATGATAAACAATTAAATGAGTACTTTCAGCAATTGCTGAGAGATAACCTTTTGACAGAGTATATTCAGGAATTGATGGCATATATTCCGGACATTCCACAGGATAGAATTGCGCTATTCCTTGATAATTTAATAAAAATCCAGACTTCAGAAGAAGCATATAAAGTAAATAGTATATTTGCCCCCAAACCAGCAAGAATCTGTTACAATGCCATGATTTCCATTTTCCAGAACAATAGTGCTGAAAAGAATCTATCGTTACTGAAAGAATTGATCAGTAGTGGTGATATATCGAATATATCTATCTTGTGTGAATTAGTTGAGGAAATGGAAGAGGCACACGGAAGAATAGGCAAGAGTGTATATAGCACCCATCAGTTTATCAACGATTCTGAAATCCCAATAATAGAGAAGTCGCTTTTGGAGAGAATAAAGATAATTGCAGAAACGGGAAATATATTTGATTATCGAGAAGTCAAATATACTTGTAGTATGTGGAAATTTCTGGAAAAAGAATCCTATGATCAGTATATGAAAAGATTACTTTGTCAGCCGGAAAATGTGCCTAAGTATTTACATTTGTGTGCAGGAACCTGGAGTACAGGTAAAATGAATGGTTGGAAATTTGCTGAAGAGAATTTTTCGGAATATATTAACAAGCAAGATGCATACACCCGTATTTGCTCTTTGAAAAATACAGAAAAGTTTTCTGCATTTGATATTTCTGATAAACAAATCGCAGTAGCATTTTATCTATGGGTCAATAGTGAGACCGATGATTATTATGAGATTAATAGAGAAAAAGTTGATTCGCTGATTCCAGAGTGGGAGAAAATGTGATAGTTTAAAGTGGTTGGAAGAAAATAAAAGGGAGGACGACAAGATGGTACATCATGATATTATATGCAGATTCTAATTGGATATCTGCATATAATATGATAGAATATATGCAGATAAGGAGGCTCGCTATGCATATATTTGATTATTCATTTTTGGACAAGGGTCTGCTCCCAGCAGAAATTGTAAATTTAACATCTACCATTTCTGCCTTTAATGCGATATCAGGCGAGAGAAAAGAAAAAAACCGAAGTGTATATACAGAATTAGAAAAAATAGCCAGGGTACAGTCTGTAAAAAGTTCCAATGCAATAGAAGGAATTATTACAACGGATGCCAGAATCAAAGAAATTGTCAATAAAAACAGTGCGCCTTTAAACCATAGTGAACGAGAGATTGCAGGATACAGGGATGCACTGGATGAAATTCATTCTGCAAATAAACAGATGTCCATGAGTGAAAATATGATTCTGCATATTCATAAAGTTATGACAGAAATTGCCGGATATGAATTGTCAGGAAAGTATAAGTCAGAAGATAACTTGATTATGGAGATCGATGAGAATGGGAGACGAAGAATTCGTTTTACTCCGGTTCCGGCAGCAGATACAAAAGAAGCGATGGAGCAGATGATATTGGCGTACATGGAAGCGAGGGATAATCCAAGGATCAATCAGTTATTACTTATTCCATGTGTGGTGCTTGATTTTTTATGTATTCATCCGTTTTCTGATGGAAATGGAAGAGTATCGAGGCTTTTATCCATTTTTCTTTTATACAAAAGTGGATATGATGTTGGGAAATATGTGTCATTAGAAGAACAGATAAACGAAGACAAAGAATATTATTATTCTGCCCTTCAGGAATCGTCTATAGGATGGCACACAAATGAGAACTCATATTTTGAATTTATCAAGAATTTTTTGTCTGTTTTATATCATTGCTATAAAGAACTTGATAAACGGTTCTCTACGGTGAATGGTAAGAGACTGAGTAAGACAGAAAGGATCGAGCAGACCGTTTTGAACAGCGTATTGCCAGTATCTAAATCAGAGATCTGTGATATACTCCCAGATGTAAGTCCAACGACAGTGGAGGCTGTTCTTGGGAAAATGGTAAAAACAGGATCGATAATAAAGCTGGGACGTGCTCGAGCAACCAAATATGTAAATGCAGATTATATTAATTGAAATTCTTCGGAAGAAAAAGCATGTGTAAGAAAGTGTGAAATATGCTGAATTTTGCAAATTTAAGTGATCTGGAATTTGAATATTTATGTAAAGATGTGATGTCTGCCACGTTGAAAGTAAGGCTGGAACGGTTTGGACCGGGAAGAGACGATGGAGTTGACCTGACGGATGATGCATATCAGAAGAATATTGTCGTGCAGGTAAAGCATTATATTGCCACGGATGTGCGAGGGTTGATTGCATCTCTGAAAAAAGAAGTGCCTAAGGTACAGGCATTGAATCCAGAACAGTATTATGTTTGCTGTCCGAAGGAACTGACTCCGCAGAATAAGCAGGAGATATATGCCCTTTTTCAGGACTACATGGACTCGACTGCCAATATTATCACGTTGATCGAGCTGAATGATTTTCTGGAGAAGGAAGAGAATGCAGAGATTCTGCGCAGGCATTTTAAGCTGTGGTTGGAATCTACCAATATTTTAACCAATATTCTGAGCAATGATATCTGCATTGACAGTGAGGCAATGCTATATGATATTCAAAGCAGGGCGAATCTGTTTGTGAAGACCTCAGCATATGATCAGGCTCTTGAATGTCTGAAGAAAAATAATGTATTGATCATTATTGGAGCACCCGGAGTGGGTAAGACGATTACATCTCAGATGCTGGTGTTGTATTATGCAGCACAGGGATATCGGGTGCGTTATACTACAGATGGGGCTGATCTGGCAGGATTGAAGAAAGCATTGTCTCAGTCAAAGGAGACGAAAGAGGTGATCCTGCTGGATGATTGTTTTGGACAGGCATATTTCAGTATGAAAGAGACACAGGAAAATGAGCTGTTGTCCCTGATTCGATATGTTAAGATGAATCCTAACAAGGTTCTGATCATGAATTCCAGAGTGACGATTTACCGGGAGGCACAGGAACGGACACCGGCACTGGTCAGTAGTCTGGATCGGAAAGAATATAAGGCATATGTCATTGATATGTCACGGATATCTGACGTGGAAAAAGCCAGAATTTTTTATCATCACCTTTATTTTGGAAACGTACCGACGGAATACCGAGCAGAGATTCGAAAGAATAGGCGTTATCTGCAGATCGTAAGGCATAAAAATTATAATCCACGTATTGTAGAGTTCATATGTAGCAGACGACAGATTGAATCGGTAAAAGCGGATCAATATTTTGCTTTTATTATGCAATGTCTGGACAAGCCGGAACAGATCTGGAGGAACGAATATGAGAAGAGGCTGGCTGCTTCGGATCGAATATTGTTGATGACACTTTATTCGTTGACGAACACCATGATTTCAATAGAACATCTAAAGCAGTGTTATGAATATCGAATCAGCAGAATGCCGGGAATTGATCACAGCATCAATCATTTTCGGCAGGCTGTTACTAGACTGCAGGAATCTATGATTCAAGTTATGGATTATCATGGACAACAGATGATTTCTGTTGCAAATCCATCTGTAAATGATTTCCTTGCGTCTTATCTGGAGAATAATGAGTCTGATAAGCAGGAAATATTGAAGAATGCAATCAGTGTGCGGCAACTATATCGTCTGATGAGTGAAGAACAGAGGGAAAAGACTTTTAGGCATCTCTTTACGACTGGCGAGATTTTGAATTATGTATTTGAAAATGAGGAGGAAAAGAGCGACTTTGTTGTGAGCTACTGTGCGGGACATCATGTGATGGATGTCAGGTATCAGCCGTTTGTGATATCTTATATTCGGTTCATGCATGATATCACGAATGTAGATGGTCGCCCATTGCCTGAGAAACTTATGATCTTATGGTTATTTGAACCAGAGATGCGTGCATTTTATGGGGTGAATCAGATTATAAGGGATTTATCAGAACTTCAGGAAATTCTGGAGAATCAGTATCTGAGTGATATGGTGGCATTGCTTCGGAAAATTGATGACTTGTTTGTGGAAGAGAAAAGAAAATCTTACATAAAACTTGTCAGACGGACACTTAAGGATGCTGTGAATTCCTATTGTGAGGATGTACCTGCCGCGGATTATGATATTGATGTGGCTTCTATGGTAGCGAGTCATAGAGAATATAGCAGATATAGAGATGATAGGGAGGGGGATATTGATGGCGATAGTGCAGCCAGGGAAATTGAAGCTTTCATAAAAGAGCAGGTGCTAGATAAAGTGTATGGAATCCTCTCAAAACTTCCGGAAGACTTGTTTGAGGTTTCACTTGGGGATGATCTTGAGGTGAATGTGAGCGGAATCGATGATCTGGTGGAAGATTATTTAATGGGTGAGCCAGATGATTATTATGAGGAATACCGTGATTGGGAATCAGATAACCTGGAGATAGAGTATATATTTGAACGGTAGGAAATAAATAAAAGTTTTGATTACGGTTTTTCGAAGGTAACGATTCGAAAAACCGTAATTGTTTTATGAGAGGAATATGGTATAATAAAGGAAACATATGTTCGCAAATACGGGGGAATAAAATATGTGGGAGAAGGACTATCTTGATAGAAAGAAGTATGCAGATTTTTTGTATACGCTGATTTCTAATTCGGACAAATATAAGCGGGCGGAGGGAGAAAGCGCTTATGTGATTGCATTGGATTCGCCATGGGGAACGGGAAAGACATACTTTTTATCACTGTTTGAAAAATGGGCACATGAAGAGAAAAAAATGCAGGTTATTCATTATAGTGCATGGGAAAATGATTTTTGGGATAATGCATTTTTGCCATTGCTATATGCAATATATAAGAATGATAGGAACAGAATAAAAGAAATTAAAGAAGAAGGGAAGAAGTATGCAGCAGATATTCTTCATTTGGCATTGAGATTGACGCGTGAAGCTGGATTTAAAAAATTGGAAGAGGCTGTGGGAGAAAAGGGAATAGATATTATCAGAGATTGCATGGATCATGTGGAAGAAGAACAGGCAGATGCTATCAGCATTGTGTTTAAAGAATATGAAGATTTTAAAAGTGCATATGAGACAGTGAGGAAAATGTTACACGGAAATGAATCAGATGAGACGAAATTGCTGATTGTAGTGGATGAACTGGATCGCTGCAGACCGGATTTCGCAGTGCAGACTTTGGAAGTAGTGAAGCACCTTTTTAATGTAGATGGTCTGGTGTTTTTGTTTTCTGTTGATATGGAACAATTGGGATGTGTAATCAGGGGAATTTATGGAGAAAGTCTGGATGCAAGAAATTATTTGAATCGTTTGTTTCAATATGTGACGCATTTGCCAGAACCGAATGTGCAGAAGTATATAGAATTATTATTTGAAGAAAAAAAGAAAAATTTTGAGGAAAAACATCAGACAGATGAACATAAACAGTTATTTGTAAATATTTTTACAGAATATATAAAAGGATTTCAGTTATCTTTGCGAGAACTGGATACTATATGGAAAAATTATCTGGTGTTATATGATTACAAATTAAAAGCTTACATACCTACAGAGGCGCATTTATGTTATCTTTTATTTTTAATCATCAAATATAAGTATGCAGATATTGAAACAGAAATGAAGAGAAAAGAACAAAAACATTTATCTGATATGCAAGAACTGAAAAATTGCGTTGAACTTTTGCCTGCAGATTCTCAGATTCAGGATCTGTTAAATGTAGATATTGAAATACCGTTAAAATCATTATGGGGAGAACTTCGATATACGTGTAATCCTAGAAGAGAGAGAATGGACGGTCAGATTAGTGAGGTAAAGGAAAATAGACTAAAATTTATTTATGGAGAAGAGCAGGTGGATTTTGCGGAGATTTGGTATAAAACAAGTTTTGCAGGAATCTTGTACCAACCGGATTTTATACACTGGGAACAGATAAAGAATCAGAATATATTTCGTTATATGAAAGATCAATTGGAATTAATTATTTTTGATGGAGAAAGAGTATGAGTATATACGGATACGATGAAAAAGAGAATGGATCATGGAAAGCACGACTGAGATATATGCTGTTGGAATACGAGAAAAAACAAGGTGGACAGTTCTTAGAATATAATGGCATGCGTTATTATTTATTAAAAGATCTGGTATTTACAGAAATTAATAAGACTATGAGAGCAGGAAATATCTGTAAAATCCTTGAGTTTGAGAAGGATATCAGCATGGACTTGATACTGGATCAGGAGCTATCCCAACTTCAGATGGAAGAAGAAGGACCGGTAAAAAATGGTATATGCTATTATCTGACGAATTTGGATTTGGCAAAGACAGAGGATAAAGAAAAGATAGAACAGATAGAGAAGATATTTTCAGAGCAGACCTCTAATTCTTTTGTACGAGAATATTGGGGATTGAAAGAAATGTATTCTCTTATGAAAAATCTTACAGAAGAAATGGGGAGGTACACAAGCTATTTCACGGAAGAAGAGTTGAAAAAGACCGGGATTGCAGATATACAGAAAAGTGTAAAAGAAACCTTGTGTCGTTATCTGATCAAATCTTTTCAAGGAGATCGTTTTTCAAGAATGGAGCAGGCTGGATCCGTTACAGATGAAAAAGTAACGCTTCAAAAGGTGTTTGTGGATTTGAATGCTTACAAGGAAAACATGAACACTGATACAGATTCAGGGATGTTTGTCAGTGAGATGATACATCAGGGAAATTGTGAAAATCGTAAAAAAACTCGTACACAGGAGCAAAATGGTTATCACAAATATTTATTACTTGGGACAGCAGGTCAGGGAAAATCAACAGTTTGTCAGTATCTGGTACAAATTTATAGAGTATATTTTTTAAAACGATATTTAAAAGATGGATTGGGAGAAGAATATAAGAGCTTTCTGAGGGAATATGAACAAATAGTTGCTGAAAATATTCAATGTACACGAATTCCGGTTCATATTGTAATCAAAGAATATGCAGCATGGATGAAAAAACAAAAAGAAAAGGACGAAATTTGTGGAATTGCAGAATATATCTGTAGTCAGATCAGAAGAAAGTCTTCTGATGAATTTACGGTTGGACATTTCAGAAATTTGTTGACGAAGACATCGTGGCTTTTTGTGTTTGACGGTTTAGACGAGGTCCCAGATTCTTCGAACAGATCGTCGGTAATTCAGGAACTTCAGGATTTTCAAAGTAATGAGCTGGATATGATAGAGTGTGATTACATGACGATCTGTACATCAAGACCACAGGGAAATCTGGAAGGACTAAGTGAAAATGACTATTGCCGATTAAGATTGAGAGAACTTACTTCTCAACAGTGTATGGTTTATCTGACACGTTTAGTGGAACAGATGAGTAATAATGAGTCAGAAAAGGAACGTTTTCTTGATGTGCTCAAAGAATCAGTTGGGGATCCGGTGGTTTCTTATTTGATGAAGAGTCCACTTCAGGCTACGATTGTTGCAATTCTTGTGAAAACAGGTGGAAAGCCGCCAAAGGATCGTTTTAATTTGTTTGCGACATATTATGATACAATCAAGAATAGGGAAAAACAGAAAGATGCATTAGAAAGTCTGCATGATTCTATGGATTGGATCGATGATATTCACTATGAAATTGCATATAAATTACAGAAGGAGTCACAAAGTGATAGCAATCCATCAGCCGCAATTGGTAGGAGTAAGTTTAGACAGATAATATGGGATTATATTAAAGATACGAATGGAGAAAGAGATGCGGAAGAATTATGTGACCCATTTTTTCATGCAATTACAGAGCGACTTTGCTTTATTACAGATGTAAACACTGAGGGAGAGTATATGTTTACGATTCGCTCTATGCAGGAATTTCTGGCGGCAAATAAGATTGTGCGAGAAGCGAATGTCGTAGAAGAATTAAAGTTAATTGCTCCTTCTTCATATTGGAGAAATGTTTTTTTGTTTGCAGCTGGATACTTGCAGAAAAATATGAAATCTCGAAATAGAGATATCCAGGATATTTGTGAAAAATTAAACGGAAAAGTTTGTACACCAGGACAATATAGTCTGGAGAAGATAGCGAAAGCGGGTTCCTGGCTTGCGCTTGACATTTTGCTTGAGGGAATCTATAAAGGTGCAAAGGTAGTTGAAAAAGTATATTATGATATATTTTTTGAAATAAAAGATCAGGCATCTGTTGAAAAAATTAGTGAATGTAGTAGATTGGCATCTGAAAAGAAAGAATTTCTCAGGGAAGAGTATATTATTCCACAGATTCAGAAAGAACCGAAAAACCGTGTACTTTGGCACTTGCTCTGTATGACATCAGATAAGGGCAGACCACTGGATGAATTGAAAAAAGCTAATTTGAAGAGTGAAGAAAAATTGAAGTTACTAATTTATCTAGATGAAAAGCTTTCTGGATTATTCGCTGAAGGCCAAATAACAAATAGATATATTTTGGAATTATTGGAGGATGTGAATGCAGATATAGATTTGTCTTACAAAAAATGTTGTGAGTTATTATTTGTTGGGATAAAGATAGAAAACCTAGCCGTGAAACAGTTAATCTGGAAAAACATGATTCTTCATAATGCGGAGATTGCCGTTCCGCTAAATTCAGAAGAGGAACTTCCTGAACTCCCACAATTTTGGAAAAAAATGGAGAACATTCTTATTCGTTGTACCAGAGCACCAGCAAGAATGAAGGTTGCAGATATAGTAAGTTTCAGAATCCAAGATATAAATCGGGATGAAAAAAATATATTGGTGCTTCGTGAAGCTGCTGAGTGGATGGATGAACAAGGATTTTTGATAGAGTCGGCATTTATTAGAATGATCATTTGCCCAAAGAGAGAAGCAATTGAACAGTATATTCATGTGCTTTGGCAGGAAGATGTGGAAGTACGTGAGAAATGGTTGCATAAACACGAAAGGCAGTTTTATGTAGTTAATTGGTTGAAAAGACAGTATAATACAAGGACTTTGTGCAGTATGAAAGAAGAAGAGATTCTTTCATTATTGAATCTGGATTTTGTAGAAGGTTGTCAATGGTTGAAAAAGGCTGTAACAACTCATGATTGGGGAGTATTCTGGAAATGGAGTCAATTGGGGAATACTCATTGCTCTCCGGTTACAGAAGAAAAATTACTAGAATACTTAAAGGAAACACATTGCTCAGTTGAAGAAATAGATAAGATGAGTGAAGAAGAACTAGGAACATTTCTTTTTGTTGGTGCGATACTAGTAAATAACGTAGATCTGAATAAAACTGCAGAAAGTGTATTGAAAGCTGCTTATGAAGAGTATCAAAAAAGAAGGTGGAAATTATGCTGGGTGAATATTTGGGCGCGGCAAATAGCTCTATATTTATTGAATATTAAAAACAAAAATGAATTATTTACAAACGAAGATGGATATAATGCTTTTCTGAATACAGAAGAAGAAAAGTATTTGTATCGAGCAGTTCCATACTTTAATGCAGAATTGGGAAGATTATGGGAGAATATTATCTGGATGTTAAATGCAGTAGAGTCTGATCATGTAATCTTTCGTGTGATTCCGGCATTGTGTATGTGTATGCCGCCGGTGAACATAACTGTGCTATCAAAATCATATCGTCAGCTGATTTCTGTGGTTTGCAAAGATGAACTGAGTGAATTGGGTAGACTGTTTGCTCTGATGCTTTTGCCAGATTTGACAGACGAGGAATGTGAAGTGTTGACAGAAAAGATTATAACGTATATAGATAATACTGAAAAAGAAAATAGTTTACTTTTTCTGCAACTTATGAACAAATATCCGGTACAACAGAGTTTACAAAGCTTACTATATGAAAAAATCTATTGTTATCTAGAGGATAGCGGGGCATGGAATTATGTAAAAGGAAGAAAACTGCTGGCAAGGGTATGCGAATCAGCATATTTAAAGGTACAAGAAAGCTAAATATTTGAGACTATGAAGAAAAGTCTGTAAATAATAATCTTCTATGATAATGAGACTATGAAGAAATTTGTTCTCTCAATTTATATATGCAGAAAATCTACAAATATAAATACTATTGAACAGCTATGGTCTGATTACCGAAAATATGGTATGATAAACAGAAAACCATAAAGGAACGGTTACTATATGTCAGACAACAAGAAAAAGGCGATCTTAAGTTCAGCAGTCCTGCTGTTCGTATTATCGCTGGTGAATAAAGGACTTGGGTTCATCAAGTCCATGACTATCGCATCGGTATTTGGTGCTACAATTCAGACGGATGCGTACTATGTAGCGGAAGGATTGATGCAGAATGCATTGATCCCGATCTCTGAGGCAGTAGCAGTCTCATTTTTACCAATTTATATTACGATCAAAGAAAAGAATAAGGAAGAAGCACACAAGTTTACCAGCAGAACGATTACAGATATCTTTCTGCTGGCTCTTGTGCTGTCTGGAATTCTGTATGTGGTAGCACCGGTGCTGTTGAAGCTGATGTTGCCTTCTTACACAGCAGATCAGGTAGCTATGTCCGTCTATTATTTTCGAATCCTGATCTGGGGTATGTGCTTCTATATGTCCAATCAGTTGCTGCAGAGTCTGCTGAATGCGGAGAAGCAGTATGGATTTTCGTCTTTTACGGCCATGATGAACAACCTGATCCTGACAGCGGCAGTTCTGCTGATGGGACATCGGTTTGGCCTGAGTGCCATGGCGATGGCGGTGCCATTTTCCTATATTGCTCAGTATCTGTTTTTGCAGATCAGAAGCCGGGATTATGGACGGCTGACATTTCGATATGGCTGGCGGGATTCTCGAATCTGGAAGCTTTGCCTCCAGGCAGCACCGATTTTCTTTGGAAATGCAATCTGCGAGTTGAATCAGCTGGTGGACAAGAGTCTGTTGTCGGGTATGGAGACGGGATCGGTAACAGCTGTTTCCTATGCATCGGTACTGTATCAGTTTGCTTCTAATCTGATCAGTATTCCTATGACGACAATCATCTACACAGAACTGGCGGAGTCATTTGCAGCAGGAAAGAAGGAAGAAGGAGGAGCAAAGCTGGAAAAGGGAATTCACATCAGTCTGTTTTTCTGCATTCCACTGTCCTTGTTTGTAATGATTGCAGCGAATCTGGTGGTGGAAATTACCTATGGAAGAGGGGCATTTGACGCGCAGGCAGTTGCGATGACTTCAGAAGGGCTGCGCTACTATGGATTATGTTTTCTGGCATATTGCTTGAATGCGTTGCTGTTCCGTGCATGTTATTCACTGAATGATACCATGCTGCCTATGAAGGTGGGACTTGGAACGGTAAGTCTGAATATTGTGTTGTCCATTATATTGGCGCATTTCATGGGTCTGAAAGGCGTTGTACTGGCAACGGCAATTGCAAATACATTGACTTGTCTGGTGACATTATATATCTTTAACAGAACGAAACTGACGATTCATTTACGGAGATTCATACGACCAGTTTTAACTATTGGAGTCTCTTCCATGGTTGGGCTGGGAGCTTGTATGCTGTGGATGAAGAGTGGAATCATTGCAAATTCTATTTTGCTGTTTATTACATCAGCAATGATTCATTTTGGAGTGTATGTAGTATTGGTAGTGATTTTCCGGGATGAGATGGCTCTGGAAGTACTTCAGATGGGAACAGAACTTTTAAGACGGAAGTCATAGGGAGAGCATATGGTTAGTATAATTGTACCTGTTTATAATGTGGAAGAATATCTGAGGGAATGTGTAGATTCTGTCCTGAATCAGACATATTCGGATGTAGAGGTCATTCTGGTGGATGACGGATCCACAGATCAGAGTGGGAATATCTGTGATGAGTATGCAGAGATGGATTCACGGATAAAAGTGATCCATAAGAAGAACGGGGGTGTTTCTGCGGCAAGAAATACTGGGATAGAGGTCGCATCTGGTGAACGGATCATTTTTGTGGATTCAGATGACTGCATTCATCCGCGTTTGCTGGAAAGCTATAGGGAGCTGGATGATGACTCTGTGACATTGCTGTGTGACTATACCACAGATATGGAAGAATGGAAGCGGTTTTCTCTGAATGATTTTCAGGAGCATATGGAGTTCGTTGCCAGAGAGAAGTTCATGAAATTATTTTATAAAGATTACATGAATCCGCCGTTTAATAAGTACTTTCGGGCAGATATAATCAGAGAACATCAGATTCGATTTCCAGAAGACATGAGTCTGGGTGAGGATTTGATCTTTAATATGAAATATCTCGCGGCAGTAAAGTGTGATTATCGGATCTTGCATGGACCATTTTATTATTATCGGGAGAACCGTGCAGGAAGTCTGAGTACTGGTGGACGTGCAGATCTGCTGGACATTCAGAAGAAATTATTTGCATCCATAAAGAACTTCTTGGATGAGACTGGAATATGGACAGAGGAAAATGCAGCGATTTATTATAGTATGTATTGGGATCGACTGCATCTTACGTGGAAGACGAGTGGTAAGCTGAATCCACAGATGCTGCAGGACACAATTTGGAGTGAAGTCTGGAGTGAATGTAGCAGACGAGGTCTTGCTACATGGAAAAGACGAGTGAAAAAGTTGACACTGGATATGAGGAGAATGTTTACATGACAATGGTAGAGAACAAATGGCTAGATTGGCTGGGAAAAGGTGTATTGACCATATATTTGTATTTAATCAGCTATTTTTATACGTTATCATATCCGTGGTCATGGAGTGCGCCTCTTCGGCTGATTGGATTTGGGATTTTGGTTCATGTGGTATGTGAGGCTTTGAAGAAGATACGGATCACAATTCGTTCAGAAGCGTCAAAATGGAACTGGAGATTTGGTGCTGCTGTATTTGGAATTTCGATGATTTTGCTGGGAGTTTACTATGTTGCTTTTTATCCGGGAGGAATTATCATAGACAGCTTTAACCAGTGGTACCAGGTTCAGACTGGTGTTTATGTGGACTGGCATCCGGTTGTACATACATTATTATTTATGAAACTGCCTTCTGTAATCTGTAATAGTCTGGCATTTGTGAATTTTGTACAGATGCTTTGGATCTCATTGGCAATGATGTATCTGGGAATGGTGATGGAACATTGGGGAATACGCAGAAAATATGTTATCATTGCATTGCTTTTGGCTTTGACAGTGCCTGCATCTGGAATGGTTCTGTCATTTTGCTGGAAAGATACGGCATTAACGATCTTTGCAATTGTACTGACAGCGCAGATGATAGAGATTATTTGTTCAGATGGAGAGTGGCTGTGTAAATGGTCTCATGTACTGGAACTGGCATCGGCATCTGTTATGGCAATGTTGATGAGACATAATGGAATCCTGTTAGTAGGACCAATGTTATTTTTCCTGGTACTTTTTTTCTGGAAAAAGGCAAAAAAGTTCTGCGTTGGTACAGTGTTGTTGTTTATGGTTCTGGTTGTTGGAATAAAGGGACCTTTCTATCGGTTGATCCATGTACAGAGTCATTCACAGGTGTCAGCGGAGATGCTGGGAGTGCCGATGACGATACTGGCAAATGTTCTTGTAAATGAACCCGAAAAACTGGATGAAGACTGCAGAGAATTTCTGTATCGCATTGGTGATCAGGAGTTGTGGGAACAGACTTATCAGGAGGGAAACTGGAACAGCGCAAAATGGATGGGTGATGATATTTCCAATGACGTGATCGAAGAGGTTGGAGCAGAAAAGGTACTGACTTATACCTGGCATGCGATTCAGAGATCACCCTACTATTCTTATCGTGCCGTTGTAAAGTTGTTTGATGTGGTCTGGAAACCATTTGGAAATGCTGTGACTTGGAGTTATCATACAGATATTCAGGAAAATAATGGATTTGGATATGAGACTACAGGTGTGCCAGCTTTACAGAAGATTTTGGATTGGGTATATGATTTGTCGATTCATGGAGGAGTCCTGTTTACATGGTGCTGGCATATTGGATTTTATATTCTGCTGCTTATGTTTGTGGGAGTAAGCAGATTTGGCAGGACACCGAAGAAGAGTCTGCTGTGGCTTCCGGTGCTTGCGTATAACTTTGGAACGGCACTGTTGTTATGTGGACCTGATTTCAGATTTTTCTCATTTAATACAGTGATTACGTTCCCATTATTGTTGACCATTTTGGGTGAAAGGAATACAAATGAAGAATGCAGGAAAGAATTGCCTTAATATCTTAGAACTGCTGATCGGTGGAATCCTGGCTGGAATGTTGCTGTTGTTTGCCGTGTATTTACTCCCGCAGGGTAAAATGCAGGTACATATACAGGAATCTATTGGTTTGCTGGAGAATGAAGGGGATAATCCTTATCTGATGGAAAGCTATAAAGGCAGCTCTCTGGATAATTATACGGATGCAATTATGCTGGCAAATGCAGGATATCAGTCAAAACAGCCATTTTATAAAGCGGCGATGCTGGTGGAAAGAAAAAATACAGAAGAAGATGAGCCTGTAGAATGGGTGAAAGCAAGTATTGAAGATCAGGAAGATGCTCCAGTTGTGTCTTATGGGAGGTATTGGCATGGATATCTAGTGCTGTTAAAGCCACTGTTGGTTTTCCTGAATTATAAAGAAATCAGGACATTAAATGGTGTGTTCTTTGTGGCTGTGATATTACTTGTATGCATGTTTTTTATAAAACGGAAAATGTGGGGAGGTATGATTGCTTTTGGTCTGGCGGTGATGGAATTATTTCCCATGACAATTCCATGTTCCATGCAGTTCTCATCTTGCTTTTACATTTCCACACTTGCGCTTATTGGTCTGTTGTGGAAATATGAAAAGCTGGAAGAAAAGAATGCGATTCCTATATATTTTTGCGGAATCGGTATGCTCACAAGTTATGTGGATTTTCTGACTTATCCAGTCATTACATTTGGTCTGCCGATGATTATAGTAGTGGTTCTGGCGCAGAAAGGTATATTAGAAAAGCTTAAGAAGATAATTGCATGTGGAATATCCTGGTGCGTGGGATATGCAGGCATGTGGGGCGGCAAATGGCTGATCGGGACATTTGTGACAGGCAGTAATTTTCTTGCAGAAGCTGTTGGAATGGTAAAGTTACGTACATCTCATGAGACTTACGATGGAGATCTGAACGCATGGCAGGCAATCACACGTAATTGGGATATATTGAACAATGGTTATGGTAAGTTGCTGATAAGTGTTCTGATTATATGGGTTGTTGCATCAGTGCTCCTGATCAAAGTGGTCTGGAAGAAAAATATGAGTGCAGTGAATAGTATATTGCTTATTATGCTTGCATTTCTTCCAGTTGCATGGTATTGCGTAACGGTTAATCACTCATATATTCATTATTGGTATACATTCCGTGGACTCGCAGTGTTTGTATTTGCACTGGGAATGATTCCAGAGATGTTGTACAGATCTGGAGAGACAGAGGAGAGATCATGAACCAACCTAAGTTTTCGATAATTGTGCCAGTCTATAAAGTGGAAGACTATCTGCAGGCATGTGTGGATTCGCTGCTGGCACAGGAAGAATATGAAGATCAGATGGAGATTCTGTTGATTGATGATGGAAGTCCTGACAGAAGTGGTGAGTTGTGTGATCAACTGTCAGAGGCACATGAGCAGATTAAAGCTTTTCACAAGCCGAATGGAGGACTTTCTTCAGCGCGCAATTATGGATTGGATAGAGCGACTGGTGAATATGTACTGTTTGTAGATTCAGATGATGTGATTGAGTCGGACACATTGAAGAAGATTGCAGAAGCATTAGATCAATTTGGTGAGGTGGATGCAGTATTTTTTGATGGCGTGGAAGATGATGGCGTTCATCAGGATCCTATGAGGAGAGTGTCACTTGAGCAGGTGCAGTGTGCAGATAATGGGAAACAATACCTGCTGGAACATTTTAGAGACAGGAATCTGAATGTGGAAGCCTGTCTTTATGCCTATCGTAGAGCGTTCCTGAATGAGCATGATCTAAGATTTCGGGAAGGAATTCTCCACGAAGATGTGGAATTCACACCAAGAATTATGATGCAGTGTGGAAAAGTAGTGGAGCTGCCGGATCGGTTGTATCATTATCTGGTCAGAGAGAATTCCATCAGCACGCAGAAAAATAAAGAAAAGAATATCAGGGATCTGTTTCAGACGTTGCGAGAGCAGGATCAGATTGCGGAGCAGCAGGAGCCGGAATTGAAAAAGTGGATGAAGAATGCGATTCTTGACAGTTATCTGAATATGGTACAGACCGCGAGAATGTACCAGAAGCAGTACCGGAAGCTGTTGGACAAGCGTTTCCTGCTGGGAAAAGCGGCGACCAACTGGAATCGCTTCCGGGTACTGATGTGTCTCATCAATGTGAGACTATATTGTTTTATGAATGATTGTTATAAAAAGCTTTAACGAAACCTAATGACGGAACAGTTTTAAGATCTTTCCTTTGAGAATCTGAATATGGCAGTTCCGTCGGGAAGCAGGATCCTGTCTGGCAGGAATGCTGATCCATTCTTCTGCAAAGCAGTCGTCTTTCTGAAAATCCAGTCCTACCGGATAGACAGAGGGACGCAGGATCGTCTGATCCTGATTGGCATTCAGCACAGCTGACATAATGGAGAAGGAACTGTTACAGATGATCTGCCAGTGGCATTTGGACATCATGCACAGGTCGTGAACCAGTGATCCGCGGCAGACTTCGCAGTCATATTTTTGCAGAAAATCGTTGACCACACCGCCTTTTTCATCCTTATGGTCGTAAAAGAGCAGAAAAACAGGATTCTTGCAACACTTCAGAACTTCAGCGGCTGCATGGAACCAGTAGTCATCAGCCAGACGGAAGCCCTGCTGGGTGTAATCACGACCAACACGGAAGTGGGTGGCAACCAGTGGACGACCCGGATATTTTGTCTGAAGCACAGCCAGTTCTTTTTGCACAGCCAGTTCCATATCTTCGGGAAAAGAAAACCATTTCTGTACCTGAGACCGGTTTTTCCAGAAATACCGGCAGGAAATAAAATGCCCTTTCATCAAGGTGTTTTCTGGAACGGTAAGAGCAGATGGCTGATAATTAGCAGTGCGTTCACTCAGAGGTGGTTCTTCCCAGGTATGAGTGATCGCTGTTGGGAGTTCCGGTAAGAACTCTCCTTTCGTATTCGGAAAGATGGTATGGATCTCATTGCCGTATTGCTTATCGGTATCATTGATCAGATTATTTTTTGCCCGGACAAAGCCGAAAGTTTCGCCGCGGTTCTGAGCGATGGTTTTGACAGATGCATAGGCGAACATCTGATTGCCAAGCTGATCAGATATAGTGACTGTTAACATAAGTAAAACTCCTTTTGAGTATCATGAGATTATATTAAAGCAAAAAAGAGCGAAAGAAAAGGGAAAATTTGCTTTTTTACAGTAGATAGAATATAATAGCAAAAAAATATATAAGGATGAAAATTATGCATATTAGAAAAAATATAATGAAAATACCCTTTTGGGGATATTATTTTTTGCAGGATGCCTGGATTAAAAAACGGTTAAAAAAAATAAATTGTGAGAATGAGAACTTTCAAAATGATGCAGATCATATGTTGAAAGGTCTTTTGTCGTATGCATATAAAGCATTTCCGGCATATTATCATAAGTATCAGATAGATAAGGATGCAGATATCAGTCAATATCCCATATTGTCAAAGAGAGATTATCAGAAAAATCCCGATATATTTGTATCAAAATATAAAAAGTTTCTTGTGACGGATAAAACTGTGACAAGTGGAAGCACAGGAGAACCTTTTGCGTTTGAGGTGACTCCTAACCATGACCCGGTACATCAGAAGATGTTATGGGATCTGATGGGATATCAGGACGGAGATCAGATTGTCCTGATCAACGGAAAGGTTATGGATGAAGAGAAAGTAAAAAATCATATTTATTATGTGAGACGAGAAGAGAAGAATAAATTATATGGAGATTATATGATCTCCTGCCTATATTTGACCGATCAGACCGCTCCATATTATTTTGAATTTCTGAAGAAGGTAAAGCCGGATTATATAAAAGGATATACTTACGCAGTGTTCAGACTGGCACAGTATGCGGAAACACATGGAATCAAACTGGAGCATCCAATCAAAGGAATTCAGCTTACTTCAGAGATGGTTCTGGATTATCAGATACCGATTATTGAGAGAGCATTTAATACAAAAGTATATATGCAGTATGGTCAGGCGGAAGCAGGAATGTTTGCTTACACATACGATGATACACACAAATACAAATGTTCGCCGGTGTATGGCTACATGGAAGTGCTGGATAAAAATGGGAAGCATGTAAAAGAAGGAGAGACTGGTGAAGCGGTTGTAACATCTTTTTCCAATTATGTGATGCCATTTATCCGGTATCGGACTGGTGACCTGGTAGAATATGGCGGAAAGAAAAATGGAATTGTTATATTAAATCGGGTGATTGGGCGAACACAGGATATTGTATATAATAAGGATAAAGAGGGCATTTCTCTCACAGATTATATTACGAATACGGCATATAGTCATATGTTGAAATGGAGAATTGTTCAGAAAGAGTACGGAAAGATTACATTCCAGATCGTAAAAGGTCCTGGATATTCCGAAAAGGATGAGGAAGAGTTCCGGGAAGTATATGAGAAGAATGGAAAAATGGAGATAGAATTTCAGTATGTAGATGATCTTGGGCTGTCCAAGAAGGGAAAATCTATTTTTCTGGATCAGTATCTGGAACCGTAGAATGGGAGTTATATATGCAGGGAAAGATTACCATTGTTGTTGTGGGATATAACCGGGCAGATGCCATGGAACGGGTGCTTCATTCGCTGAGCCGGGCACAGTATGATTATACAGATATCCGTCTGGTGGTCAGCATTGATCACAGCGGAAATGAAGAAGTTGTCCGTACAGCAGAGGCATTTGAATGGAAATATGGAGAAAAAGAGGTCATTTACCGGCCGGAACGGCTGGGATTGCGCAAGCATATCATTTCCTGCGGAGACATGACAGAGAAGTATGATACAGTTATGATACTGGAAGATGATATCTATGTGTCTCCGGACTTTTATAACTATGCTATGCAGACGCTGGAAAAATATGGAGATCATCCGCAGATTGCAGGTATTGCGTTAAATACCAAAAGAGAATTGCTGGAGAGTGTGTATCCATTCTTTCCGTTGCGGACAGGTTATGATATATATTTTCAGCAGTTTGCAACGTCCTGGGGACAGGTATGGAACCGGCGTATGTGGACAGGGTTCAAAAAATGGTATGAAGAACATCAGACCTTGCCGTTTCACAGAGATGTGCTGCCACAGATTCAGAATTACCCGGATACTTCCTGGGCAAAATTCTATCAGACCTATATTGTGGATCAGGGAAAATATTTTGTATACAGCTATGATTCACTGACCACCAATTTTGGAGATGCGGGGCAGCATTTTGCAGACAGTGCATCATCTGTACAGTCCGTGCTGTTCTATGGAAAGAAGCAGTATCGGATGCCGGAGTTTGAAGAGGGCATTAAATATGATATTTATGGAGAGCCTGTAGGACTTGGAGCGTGCCTGGGAGTGCCGGAGGAAGAACTGACCTGCGATCTGTGGGGAAGAAAGCCGAAGCAAGCTTATCGTCGGTATGTACTGAGCAGCAGAAGATCAGGGTATGAGATACTGAAGTCTTTTGGGCTGCAGATGAAACCGGCGGAACTGAATATCTACGAGAATGTTCCGGGGCAGGGCATTTTCCTGTATGATACACAGAAGACGACGGGAAAAGTGGAAGACGAGAAAGAGACAAGGATCCGTCTGCTGGAGTATGGATATGGTGTCCTGAATGGAAGTGATCTGCTGAATTGGAGCCTGGATCGGATCACGAAGAAACTGAAACATAAAATGCGGAGAAGAAGATGAAACGATATATTTTTTTGACGGCTAATATTCATCCCATAGGTGGAATGCAGAATTATGTGGCTGGAAAAGCTGCTTATTTGGAAAAAAATGGATGGAAAGTGACGGTGTTCTTCTGGGGGGACAATAAGGGAACCTGTGTCATGATATCTATGAATAAATACTTATCAGGTGGAATGACAGAACTTGGAATGCCGCCGGGAGAATGGCCAAGAAGAATCAGAGAACAGGTTCTTAACAGAATGGTCAGACTGATTGGATCGATGGATCCGGCAGATGAGATCATTGTGGAGTCTCAGGATGATGTGCTGGCTTTATGGGGAGAGTTACTTGCAGCCAGACTTCAGGCAAAGCATATGTGCTTTATCTGTAATGAGACTTTCCGTGGACCGAAGAAGCATTATGATCAGTATCTGGATTTTTTCAACTTTAAGCACAAACGCAGAGAACTCACCTGTATTCACAAGGAATCTATGGGAAAACTGTTTGCCGGATATAAAGGGGTAGAGGACAAAGAAGCATATTATTTTGAGGCTGCAAATGAAGGACCGGTACAGAATGTTGAGAATGAAAAGATAGATGCTATAGAGAAAGCAGATTGGAATATTTGTTGCATTGGACGCTCAGATAAGACCTGTGTGGATCCAATTATGGATGGTATTGCAGGCTTTGCTCTGAGTTATCCTCAAAAAAAGATTCAATTGCTGATTGTCGGAAATGTGGATGATCGGATGGAGTGGCTGCATCAAAAGCTGGATAAAGCGTCCAATCTGGTGCTTACATGTCTGGGAGATCTTGTACCAATTCCCAGAACATTATTTTCAAAGATAGATGTGGTAATTGGAAGTTCTGGATGTGCAGAATGTTCGGTTGTGGAAGGTGTACCTACCATCGTATCGGATGCAGAAAATTCTCTGGCGAATGGAATTTTAGGATATACTGTATTTGGTGCTATTTTTAAAAATAGTCAAACCGTTCAGCTAACTTATGAACAGGCCTTGAAGCAAGTATTAATAGATAAAATACAGGATTCGCTGCCATTTCAGTGGGAGGCGAATAAACCTGCTTCTTATTATTATGATCAGCATATGCAATTTACAGCAGAGTCTGAGCAGAGCAGGCAATACGATACAGATGTCTGCAGACAGGCACATGTGGATATGGGAAAACTTATAAAATATTATGTAAGAAAATACCTGCCACATATGATGAGCTATTATGATTCTGCAAAGAAAAAGAAAGGTGGAAAAAAGGAAGTATGAAAAAACCGATATTAGTTACCAGATCCTCATTGCCGCCAATGGAAGAGTATATTGATGAAATCAGAGACATCTGGGATAGTCACTGGTTGACCAATATGGGAGAAAAGCATCAGGCACTTCAGGAAGAATTAAAAAAATATTTGGGCGTGGAGCGGATCGATCTGTTTACTAACGGACATATGGCACTGGAATTGTCTCTGCAGGCATTGAATCTGCAGGGAGAAGTGATCACCACACCTTTCACTTTTGCATCAACAACTCATGCTATCGTGAGAAATGGATTGACACCGGTATTCTGTGATATCCGTCCGGATGATTTTACGATGGATGTAGATAAGATCGAAAGCCTGATCACAGACAGAACCTGTGCAATCATGCCGGTTCATGTATATGGAAATGTATGCGATGTGGAGAAGATCCAGAAGATTGCGGATAAATATGGTTTGAAAGTAATCTATGATGCGGCGCATACATTCGGAGTGAAATATAAAGGCCAGGGAACAGGAACATTTGGAGATGTCTCCTGCTTTAGTTTTCATGCAACAAAGGTATTTCACACGATCGAGGGTGGAGCTGCCTGCTTCAAGGATGAAGAACTGGGCAGAACTTTGTACCGCCTGAAGAATTTCGGTATCAAGAATGAAGAGGTCGTGGATGGAGTGGGTGCCAATGCCAAGATGAATGAATTTCAGGCAGCCATGGGTCTGTGCAATCTTCGTCATATTGATGCAGAGATTCAGAAGCGTAAAGCAGTTGTGGAACGTTATCGGGAACGCCTGAACGGTGTGGAGGGAATCCAGCTGAATCCGGTACAGGAGCATGTAATGTCGAATTATGCGTATTTTCCGGTGATTTTTCATGAGAAGCAGTTTGGATTTACCAGAAATGAGGTACATGACAGACTGGCACAGGAGAATATTTTCTCAAGAAAGTATTTTTATCCATTGACTAATACATATGATTGCTTCCACGGAGCTTATGATGTGAGTGAGACACCGGTGGCACTGGAGATTTCCAGAAGAGTGCTGACGTTGCCTCTGTATGCAGATCTCCCGCTTGAGGAAGTGGATCATATCTGTGATATTATCCTTGGAATGAGGAATTGAGAGTACATGCGTATTTTATATTTAAATACAACCTATTCTGGAGGCGGCGCAGAAAAAGTCACCAGACAGATTTACGATGGAATGAAAAAACGAGGGCATGACGTATATGAAATCGTTTGCTATAACCGGCACGGAACTGTAGAGGATGAACATGTGCATGTGTTATATAATGGCACAGTTGGAAAAGTCCTGATGCGGCTTCAGACTGCGAACAGAGCAAACGAGGATCTGACAATTTCTTATGCTATCAATTATATCGAGCAGTTTGTGAAGAAGCATAAGATTGATCTGATCCATCTGAATAATCCTCATGATAGTTTTCTGGGAATCAGAGATATTGGAAAACTGACAGAATGGTGTCCTGTAGTGTGGACACTGCATGATTTCTGGGCACTTACCGGTCATTGTGCATTCCCATTTGGCTGTGATGACCGCTGGAAGACGGGCTGTACTGCATGTGAACATCTGGAAAACTATCCGAGACTTCGCAGAGATGTGTGTAAAAAACTGTTTGAATATAAACAGCAGTATTTATGCAGAAAAGGGATTCATTTTACAGTTCCGTCTGAGTGGATGAAGGATCAGGTGAAGGAATCTTACCTGAAGAATGAAAAATGTACGGTTATTTATAATAGTCTGAACATTGATCAGTGGAAACCATTGGACAAACAGATAACCAGAGAGAAGTATGACTGCGTCACAGAAAAGTTTGTATTAGCTTTTGTAGCTGCAGATATGAAGATTCCACAAAAAGGGATGAACTATCTGAAAGAAGTGCTGGAACAGCTGGATCCGGAAAAATATATGTTGTTGATCGCCGGAAAATGTTCGGATGAATTGAATGAAGTCAGCAAAAAATTCGAGATCAGGAATTTTGGATATATCAAAGAGCAGGAAAAGATGAATGAATTCTTTTCTATGGCAGATGTGCTGCTGAATCCTTCCGTATATGAGACTTTTGGCCTGGTAAATATTGAAGCAATGGCATCAGGCACTCCAGTTGTGGCATTTGATATTTGTGTGATGCCGGAGGTTATTGGCATAGAAGGCGGTTGGATCGTGAAAGAGGTGTCTGCGGATGCGTTGTGCAGCTGTCTGGAGAGTCTGGAAAAAGACCGTGCGGAAGTAGAGGAAAAGGCCGAGACCTGTGTGGAATGTGTCAGAGAATATTATGACGAAGAAGAGATGCTGGATGCATTTGATCGATTATATGAAACTATAAAAAAGGAAAGACAGAATGGAAGATAGAGTAAAAGTAAAGACTGTGTCCAATTTTATATGGAGATTTGCAGAACGTACAGCAGCACAGCTGGTGTCTTTTGCGGTATCGATTATTCTTGCCCGGATTCTTGCGCCGGAAGCATATGGAACGGTTGCACTGGTGACCGTATTTACGACCATTTTACAGGTGTTTGTAGACAGCGGTCTGGGAACAGCATTGATTCAGAAAAAAGATGCAGATGATCTGGATTTTTCATCTGTGTTTTATTTTAATTTTACCGTATGTCTGATTCTGTATTCAGGAATGTTTATGGCTGCACCATGGATTGCAGATTTCTATGGCAGACCGGAGCTTGTTCCGCTGGTTCGTGTGCTGAGTCTGACGTTGGTGATCTCTGGTGTCAAAAATATTCAGCAGGCTTACGTATCAAAGCATCTGTTGTTCAAACGGTTTTTCTTTGCAACACTTGGTGGAACGATATTTTCTGCTGTATGTGGGATTTTTCTTGCATATAGAGGAGCAGGTGTGTGGGCACTTGTAGTGCAGCAGTTGATGAACGCAACGATTGATACGACAATTCTGTGGATTACAGTCAAGTGGAGACCGAAGCTTATGTTTTCCTGGAACCGTCTGAAAGGTCTGCTATCCTATGGATGGAAACTGGTCGTGTCTTCCTTTTTGAGTACGGTATATAGTAATCTGCAGAGCCTCATTATAGGAAAAGTATATACGGCGACGGATCTTGCCTACTACAATAAGGGAAATCAGTTGCCAACTCTTGTAATTGTAAATATTAATACATCCATTGATAGTGTGCTGCTTCCTGTTATGTCAAGTGTACAGGATCAGGAAGGCAGGATCAAGACCATGACTCGTCAGTCCATCCGGATCAGCAGCTATATTATCTGGCCGATGATGATTGGACTGGCTGCCTGCTCGAAACCATTGATCGCCCTTCTACTTACAGATAAATGGCTTCCTTGTGTTCCATATCTGAGAGTATTCTGTATGATTTATGCATTTCATCCAATTCATACAGCAAACCTGAATGCAATCAAGGCTATGGGAAGAAGCGATATTTTCCTGAAGCTGGAGATCGTCAAAAAAATCATTGATCTTACGACAATTTTGATTACCGTCCAGTATGGACCGTTGGCTATGGCATTTGGTGTCATGCTGACAACACCGTTGGGAGCATTTGTGAATGCGTTTCCAAATAAAAAGCTGTTAAGATATTCCTTTAAAGAACAGATGCTGGATCTGCTTCCTTGCATTTTGCTTGCTTTCTTCATGGGGGCAGTTATCTGGCCGATACAGTATCTGGTGTTTCCGAACATTGCAATTGTAGCAATTCAGGTAGTGACAGGTGTTCTGGTTTATGTGCTTGGATCAGTGCTTTTCCGCATGGAAGCTTTTACAACAGTTTTTGATATTGTAAAGTCTTTTTTGAAGAAATCATAAAAAATATAAATATATTTGCGGATAAGCGCTAAAAGTGATAAACTAATACAAAATATGGGCTATTATGCGCATTGCCCGATTTTGGGAGCTAATATGTTAAAATACAAGAATAAAAAACTGATATTCAGGATCATACTGCTGGTGTTGATGGATATGCTGATCATCACCGCAGCAGGTCCATTGGCTATTTACGTGCGGTACAATCTGTTCTTTGAGCCGCAGGCCATTGAGTTTATTGAGAATATCTTCCAGTATCTGCCGGTGAATCTGATCCTTACAGTGATTGTGTTTGCCGTTTTTCGGCTGTATCAGGGGATCTGGAAATATGCCAGTGCATCGGATCTGGTAAATATTATTCTGGCATGTCTGGTGTCTGCAGTGACCCAGACGGTCGGTATGACTTTGATGGGGCTTCGCTTCCCGAGAAGTTATCCTTTTATGTACTTTGCTGTGCTGACAGCAGGAATCTCTATATTTCGATTTACTTATCGGATCATCGCTTACTTCCGTCAGAAGCAGCAGGGGCTGATCAAGGAAGGCAAGACCAATACCATGATTGTGGGTGCCGGTGAGGCTGGTAATACATTGCTGAAGGAGCTGCAGAACAGCAAGTTTGTAGAGCAGAATGTGTGTTGTCTGGTGGATGACGATCCGGGTAAGATTGGAAAGTATCTGCGCGGTGTTCTCGTAGCTGGCAATCGAAAGGATATCTGCAGACTGGCAGAGGAATACCATATTGATGAGATCATGATCGCCATTCCGTCGGCATCTCATGCTGAGATTCAGGAACTGCTGGATATCTGCAGTCAGACAAGCTGTAAGCTGAAGGTACTGCCAGGAATCTATCAACTGGTAAACGGGGAGGTCAGTGTCTCCAAGCTCCGCAATGTGGAGATTGAGGATCTGCTGGGAAGAGAACCGATTGACACTCAGGTGGAGAGTATCATGGGGTATGTGTCTGGAAAGGTAGTGCTGGTCACCGGTGGAGGCGGTTCCATTGGAAGCGAGCTTTGCCGTCAGATCGCAAGACATGAGCCCAAGCAGCTGGTCATCTTTGATATTTATGAAAATAATGCCTATGACATTCAACAGGAGCTGAAGCGGGATTATCCGGAACTGAATCTGGTAGTGCTGATTGGTTCTGTGAGAAATACTCATCGAATCAATGGAGTGTTTGAAAAATATCATCCGCAGATCGTCTACCATGCGGCAGCCCACAAGCATGTACCGCTGATGGAGGACAGCCCCAATGAGGCTATCAAGAATAACGTGATGGGTACTTATAAGACGGCACAGGCAGCTGATAAGTATGGCGTGTCTCGTTTTGTATTGATTTCTACCGATAAAGCAGTGAATCCAACTAATATCATGGGAGCTTCCAAGCGTCTCTGTGAGATGGTGATTCAGATGATGAATAACCGGTCAAAGACCGAGTTCGTGGCAGTCCGCTTTGGAAATGTGCTGGGAAGTAACGGAAGTGTCATTCCGTTGTTCAAAAAGCAGATTGAAGAGGGCGGTCCAGTGACGGTAACGCACCCGGATATTATCCGCTACTTTATGACCATTCCGGAGGCGGTATCGCTGGTACTGCAGGCTGGAGCCAGAGCCAAAGGTGGTGAGATTTTCGTCCTCGATATGGGAAAACCGGTGAAGATTCTGGATCTGGCATTGAATCTGATCCGTTTGTCGGGTCTGAAACCTTACGAGGATATTGATATTGTATTTACCGGTTTACGACCGGGAGAGAAGCTCTATGAGGAACTTCTGATGGATGAGGAGGGCTTACAGAGCACTGATAATGAACTGATCCACATTGGAAAACCTATTGATTTTGATGAAGAACTGTTTATCCATCAATTGGAAGAACTGGATGAGCTGTCTAGGATGGACAGCCCGAAGATCAAGGAAAAAGTGATGGAAGTGGTTCCAACTTATCATATGAAAGAGAATGGAAAAGAGGCGTAACTATGGCACATATTTATCTTGCTTCTCCGCATATGAGCGAAGAAGGATATGAGCAGCAGTATGTAAAAGAGGCATTTGATACCAACTGGATCGCACCACTTGGCAAGAATGTCAATGAATTTGAGAAAGAACTGGCAGCATATGTGGGATCAAAGGATGCAGCGGCATTGTCCGCAGGCTCTGCAGCTCTTCATCTGGCACTGAAAGCAGCTGGAGTGAAGGCTGGCGATATTGTGTTCTGCCAGGATCTGACCTTCTCTGCAACGGCCAATCCCATTGCATATGAGAAAGCGATTCCGGTCTTTATCGACAGTGATTATGAGACCTGGAATATGTCTCCGGAAGCACTGGAGCGTGCCTTTGAGAAATATCCCGATGTGAAGGCAGTTATGCCAGTGCATCTGTATGGACTTCCGGCAAACATGGATCGGATTATGGAGATCTGTAAAAAGCATGGAGTTCCTGTGATCGAGGATGCGGCAGAGAGTCTGGGAAGTCTGTATCATGGACAGGCTACAGGAACCTTTGGTGACTATGGCATATTTTCTTTTAATGGAAATAAGATCATCACCACTTCCGGCGGCGGCATGCTGGTGTGCAATCTTCCGGAGGAGCAGGCGAAGGAACGGATCGCCAAGGTTCGCTTCTGGGCAACACAGGCAAGAGAGAAAGCCCGCCATTATGAGCACAAGGAAATTGGATATAATTATCGTATGAGCAATATTGTGGCCGGTATCGGTCGCGGACAGATGAAGGTTCTGGATCAGAGAATTGAGCAGAAGCGTCACATCTTTGCTTATTATCAGGAACATCTGGGAGATCTGGAAGGTCTGTCTTTCATGCCGCTGCATGAGAATGAGAGAGCCAACTGCTGGTTGTCTGTGATTCAGCTGGCACCGGATTGTAAAGTGCGTCCATTGGATATGATCGTGGCACTGGAGAAGGAAGATATTGAGACCCGCCCGGTATGGAAGCCTATGCATATGCAGCCGGTATTTGCGGATTGCGATTACATTGACAACGGAAAGGTTGGCGAGAGCCTGTTTGAGAATGGTGTCTGCCTGCCAAGCGATACCAAGATGACAGATGAGGATTTGAAGCGCATCTGCACGATTATCAGAGGATTGTGGAAGTAAATGAGACAAGGGATCTATGCCAGAAGTATTAAGAGAAAACTGGATATTCTGCTGTCTGGTACGGCACTGGTTGTACTAAGTCCGATCATGGCAGTGACTGCCTGGCAGGTAAGAAAGAAGCTGGGAAGTCCGGTACTGTTTACACAGCTCCGTCCTGGTAAAGGTGAGAAGATCTTTAAGATGTATAAGTTCCGTACCATGACGGACGAGCGAGATGCCAAGGGCAATTTGCTTCCAGATGAGCAGCGGCTGACAGAGTTTGGAAAGTTTCTGCGGGAGAGCAGTCTTGATGAACTGCCGGAGCTTTTCAACATCTTAAAGGGTGATATGAGTATTGTGGGACCGAGACCGCAGCTGGTGCGGGATATGGTATTCATGACCAAAGCGCAGAGACGGCGTCACAAAGTGGCGCAAGGGTTGACCGGGCTTGCTCAGGTCAGCGGACGGAACAATATTTCCTGGGAAGAGAAGCTGGCATATGATCAGGAATATGTAAAACACATTACATTCCTGGGGGATCTGAAGATTATTTTCAAGACCATTGGAAATGTACTGAAGAAAGAAGATATTAATACAGACGGCATGGCGACCGCAGAGGATTTTGGGGATTATCTCCTGCGGACCGGTCAGGTAGATCAGGAAATTTATGACCGAAAGCAGCGCATTGCCAGAAGGATCTGTGAAAAGAATAACCAAAGAGGGTAAAGAATGAATAACGAGTGGGAATATTATAACCATGCACTGGTACCGACATTGCCACCGCATATAGGTCCGGATATATCCTGGATGAAGGATTCGGCTAAGTGGAAAGAATATGCAGGAGGAAAGATGCCGCTGTTCGCCAGATGGGTGTCGGATTTTGACTGTCCGGAAGAGACAGAGTGGTGGTGCATTATCAAAGATACTCCATTTGATATCATGTCGTTGAAGTCAAATCGGAGAAGCCTGATTACCAGAGGACTGAAACGAGTAGATGTGAAGGTGATCATTCCGGCAGACTACGCAGAGCAGATGTCGAATATTTTGGTTAAGGAATGGAAGTATTATGATGATTCCTACGAAGAAGGAAATGACCGCCAGAAATTGACGGATGATTTCAAAAAAATGACGACAGAGAATCTTGGCAATGCAGAGTATCTGGGAGCATTTCTGAAGGACACAGATACCATGATTGGATATGCAATTTACAATCTGTTTGATGACTGGATCGAATATTCGGTTGTAAAGACTGACCCAGAGTATCTGAATACGCAGGTAAATGCTGCACTTGCTTATTTTGGCGTGGAGCGCTACATGAGACCGGGCATCAAGTATATTCATGGTGGATGGAGAACTATGATCCACGAGTCCAATTATCAGGAGTATCTGATGAAAAATTTTGGATTCCGCAAGGCATATTGTAAACTGCATATTCAATACCGGCCATTGATACAAATTGCAGTGAATGTGCTGTATCCGCTTCGAGGGATGATTAAGAATGTAAAAAATAAGTGGATATATACCGTATGGTGTGCATTGCAACAAGAAGAGATTCTACGTACGTTTTGAGAAAATGAATATTGATTTGTTCAAAGTGAGTAAAGAGGTGAAGAGGGCAGAGAGATGAACAATAAATGGGAGTATTATAACCATGCACTGGTGCCGACAACAGCTCCTCATGTAGAACCGGATATCTCATGGGTAAAGAACAAAAAAACATGGAAAAAATTTTCAGATGGTAGATATCCGTTGTTTGTCAGATGGATCACAGACTTTGATTGTGCGCAGGAGACAGAGTGGTGGCATTGTATCAAGGACGAACCTTTTGACATTGAGAAGATACCTGCAAAAAAACGTTATGAGATTCATAAAGGGCTGAAAAATGTAGAGGTCAGAATCATAGACCCCAAAGCTTATGCGAAAGCGCTTGCAGAAGTGTTCTGTAAAGCATGGATCCGTTACGGATCGAAAGAGAATGTTGCCAGGAAAAAGGAACAGGTCAGGAAAGCATTTCTGGAGGATTCAACTGAGCCGACAGAATACATCGGCGCATTTTTGAAGGAAACAGGTGAACTGGTCGGATATGGGATTTATGAAGTCCACGAAGACTGGGTTCTTCAGTCCGTGATCAAGACCGATCCGGACTATCTGAAGTGCAATACCAATGCGGCACTGGTTGCATTTGCACTGGGACGGTATTTTGGAGATGGATTTTCAATTAAATATCTGACTAATGGGACAAAAAACGTACTGCATGAGACAAATTACCATGAATATTTGATGAAATATTTCGGCTTTAGAAAAGCGTATTGTCGTCTACACATTAAATATCGTGGCTGGGTAGGAGCAGTGGTGGCTGTGTTATACCCATTTCGGAAACTGTTCTATAAAATGAAAGGGCGCGGTCCGGTACGTATGGTACGGGCAGTTCTGAAAATGGAAGAGATCCATCGTACGTTTCGATAAAGCAACAAGAAGGAGATATAGTTTATGAATATTTGGTTTTTCAATCATTATGCGGTGCCGACCAGTCTGTATCCGCTGGCAAGACCTTACCATTTTGCTAACCATCTGCAGCAGAAGGGGCACAAGGTGACCATCTTTGCAGCAAGCTCGGTTCATCTGTCAGACAAGAACCTGATCACAGATGGCAGACAGATGAGAGCAAAACGGGTGGATGGTATCCGCTATGTATTTTTGAAAGCCAGAAATTATGAAGGAAATGGTCTGGGACGAATCCTGAATTTCTTTGATTATACCATTCGTCTGTTTACCCAGACCGGTAAGTTCAACAAGCCGGATGTGATCATGGCAACATCGGTGCACCCACTGACCTGCGTGGCTGGCATCATTTTGGCAAAGAAATATCATTGTCCATGCGTGTTGGAGATCGCAGACTTGTGGCCGCTGACGCTGGTAGAGTATGGTGCCATGAGAGAAGGACAGCTGGTGACCAGAGCATTGTATGCCCTGGAGCATTGGATGTATAAGAAGGCAGATGCAGTGATCTTCACCATGTTCGGTGGAAAAGAATATATCCAGGATATGGGCTGGGAGAAGGATGTGGATCTTGATAAGATCTATTACATCAACAATGGTGTGGACCTTGGCATCTATCACAGACAGCAGAAAGAGGACTGGCTGCCGGATGAGGATCTGGACAGAAAGGATACCTTCAAGGTCATGTACACCGGTTCCATGGGAGTGGCCAACTCCGTACAGGATATTCTGGATGCAGCGATCCTTCTGAAAGAACACAAGGAGATCCAGTTCTTCCTCTATGGTGCAGGTTATCAGGAAGAAGACCTGAAGAAATACAAGGAAGAGCATCATATTGACAATGTGCATTTCAAAGGCCGCGTAAATAAGCGGTTCATTCCGGGTATTTTATCCAGAGGAAACTTAAACATGCTCACAGGCCCCAGTGACCGGGTATCTGAGTATGGTATGAGTATGAATAAAATGTTTGATTATATGGCATCCGGTCACCCGACTCTGTCCAATATTCAGACAAGAAATGATATTTTTGTAGACAATCATTGTGGTATGACCATTGAAGCGGGAAGTCCACAGGCTATGGCAGATGGGATACTGAAGTTTGCACAGATGGATCCGGCAGAGTATGAGACCTACTGCCACAATGCAACAGAAACTGTAAAAGAGTATGATTTTGGATATCTGACAGATCGGCTGGAAGAGATCCTGAAGAAGGAAGTAGAGGAAAAATAAGTATGAAATACGCACTGATCGGCTGCGGCCGTATTGCTACCAACCACATTAAAGCAGTATTGAATAATCATCTGGAGTTTGCAGCGGCCTGCGATGTGAATCCGGAAAATATTGAGACCTTGCTTGCGAAGCATGGTCTGGAGAAGGACAGCTCCATTGCACGTTACACGGATTATAAGAAGATGATCGAGGAAGTGAAACCGACACTGGTTGGTATCGCTACCGAGAGTGGACTTCATGCAGAGATCGCTCTGTTCTGTATTGATCATGGAGTCAACTGTATCATTGAGAAACCGATGGCTATGAGCATTGAGGATGCAGATGAGATCATCCGTCGTTCCCGGGAAAAGAACGTGAAGGTATCTGCCTGCCATCAGAACCGGTTCAACCTGGCAGTGCAGGAGACCAGAAAGGCTTTGGAAGCTGGGCGCTTCGGAAAACTGTCCCATGGTTCGATCCATGTACTGTGGAACCGGAACGAAGGCTATTACAGCCAGGCTCCCTGGAGAGGAAAATGGGCGTCTGACGGCGGTGCGCTGATGAATCAGTGTATCCATGGCATTGATCTTCTCCGCTGGATGTTTGGAGATGAGGTAGATGAGGTCTATGGTGTGACCAGACAGCAGTTCCATCATTATCTGGAGGCCGAGGACATCGGTATGGCTATCGTAAAATTCAAAAACGGTGCCATCGGAACCATTGAGGGAACTACCAATGTATATCCGAAGAATCTGGAAGAGACCTTGTATATGTTCGGTGAGCACGGAACTGTGAAGCTGGGAGGTACCTCCACCAATAACATAGATGTGTGGGCATTTGAGGATGAGCAGGCAGAGGATGCCAAGAATCAGAACCTGCAGGAAGCTACCAGCAATGTATATGGAAATGGTCATACCAGTCTGTATGCGGATGTGATCGATGCCATTGAGCATGACAGACAGCCGTATGTGGACGCGGTGGCAGGACGTAATGCGCTGGAGATGGTGCTTGCCATCTACAAGAGCCAGAAGGATGGAGTACCGGTAAAACTTCCGCTGAAACATTTCAAGAGTACGGATATGGCAGGAGAATTCGATGTTTAAGATCGGCGAGATAAAGATGAGCGAGCTTGCGGGGACAGCATTCCCGGAGCTTGCAGGAAGAGAAGGACTGCTGTACGGCGTGTCCGATCCGGAAGCACCGGAGAGCAACAGCATGATCTACGTGAGGACAGAGGTTGCAGACAGCTATACGAAAGTGCGTGACAGCATCTTTGTGACAAAAGAAGAAGTAGAGCTGCCGGGACTTCACGAGTCCTGTGTTCAGCTGAAGGCATCCATGCAGAAGAGTCTGTACGGTGTATTGCTGGAAACCTATAAAAAGCTGCTCCCGAAAGCAGAGCTGGTACAGAAGAATGGAAGCTATATCAGTTCTGATGTGAAGATCGGAACGGATGTGGAGATTGCACCTTTCTGTGTGATCGGAGCTGACGTACAGATCGGTGATCATTGCAAGATCGGAGCCGGAACCATTATCAAGGATCATGTACGGATCAGATCTCATGTGGAGATCCAGGAGAAATGTCTGATCGGCGTGGATGATATGGATGTATATCGTCTGGAAGACGGCGTATGCCGAGATCTGCCTCATCTGGCAGGAACCGTCATTGAAGATGGCTGCCTGCTGCTGGCTGGATCCATTCTGGCAGCTGGCGATTCCAGAACTACAGTTCTTGGAAAAAGCTCCGTGATCGGTATGCTGGGCGATGTGGGACACAACTGTGTGATCAAGGAGTTCAGTTCTGTAGGAGGAAAATCAAGTATTTCCGGTCATTGCGACCTGGGAGAACATGTATATATTGCGCCTATGGCAGTGACCACCAACCGGATCAGCGTGGGAGATCATGCCTATCTGGGAATCGGAGCCGTGGCGATCAAGGATGTGCCAGAAGGGGAAAAGCAGTTTGGAAACCCGGCACGGAAAGTACTGGAGTTAAAGAAGAAATAAGGAGACATTCATGGTTCAGAACATTTTAGATTATCTGGAAGCCACAGCGGCGGACTGTCCTGACAAACCGGCTTTTGAAGATCTGGAACACAGCTATACCTTTGCACAGGTGCTTGGAAATGCAAAAAGGATCGGAAGTGCATTGATTCATGTGCTGCCGCAGAATGCACCGGTTCCGGTGCTGATGGAGAAGGAAGCCTGGACCCTGAATGTATTTATGGGAGCAGTCTGTGCAGGCTGCTTTTATACGTTGGTCGAGCCGGAGCAGCCGGACGAGCGGATCCGCACGATCCTGGATACGCTGGAGGCAGAGGTTATTGTTACCAGCGGAAAGCTGTCAGAGAGAGTTTCTGCCCTTGGATTCACTGGTAAAGTGTTGTTGGCAGAAGAACTGGCAGAGACGGCTATTGATGAAGAGGCACTTGCCAGTCGCCGAAAGATGGCTTGTGATATAGATCCACTCTATGCCATCTTCACCTCCGGTTCCACAGGAGTGCCAAAAGGTGTGGTAGTATCCCACCGTTCCGTTATCGATTTTACGGAGCATTTCACAAGGATCTTTGGATTTTCCAGAGAGGATGTGATCGGCAATCAGGCTCCCTTTGATTTTGATGTATCGGTGAAGGATATTTATCCATGTCTGAAGATGGGAGCGACTTTGGAAGTGATTCCGAAGAAATACTTCAGTGTTCCGAAGAAGCTTCTGGATTTTCTGGATGACAGAAAGGTGACAAGCCTGACCTGGGCTGTATCTGCACTCTGCATCATCTCCATGCTGAAGGGCTTTCGGTATAAGGTACCGACCACTCTTCGCAGAGTCATGTTCAGTGGTGAGGTGATGCCGGTGAAGCAGCTTAACTATTGGCGGGAGTATCTGCCGGATGTGCTGTATGTGAATCTCTATGGACCGACCGAAATCACCTGCAACTGTAACTATTATATTGTGGACCGGGAGTTCACGGAAGATCAGACACTTCCCATTGGAGTGCCATTTCCGAATGAGCGGGTCTTCTTATTAGATGAGGAAGATCATCTGGTGACAGAGCCAGGTGCACTGGGCGAGATTTGTGTCTCTGGTACAGCTCTGGCATTGGGCTATTATCGAAACTCAGAGAAGACGTCGGAAGCGTTTGTACAGAATCCGTTGAATCATCGGTATCTGGAACCCATTTACCGCACCGGAGATCTGGGAAGGTATGAGAACGGGGAACTTTATTATGTGACCCGAAAAGATTTCCAGATCAAGCATATGGGACATCGGATCGAGCTGGGAGAGATCGAGACTGCGTTCCAGGCACTGGATGGAATCAGCCGTGTGTGCTGTATCTACGATGAACCGAACACGAAGATCATCGGATTCTACGTGGGCGAACTGGAGGCAAAGGAGATCATCGAAAGGTTGACAGAGCGGCTTCCTCGGTTTATGATTCCTAATGTGTTCCGTCAGGTGGACGAGATGCCGCTGACTAAGAACGGCAAGATCGACCGGAAGTGTCTGATGGAGGAGTATCGGGAATCCATGCAGAACCGTGTAAAGAGTTAGATCAGGAGGTAGCGTCTGTGACAGAAGAAAAACTGGAAGGACTGGCGGTTCAGCTGGGAACGCCGTCTTTTGTGTTTGATACTGATATATTGAAAAAGAGAGCCGGATGGATCAAAGAGATGATTCATCCGGCGAAGCTGTGCTTTGCCATCAAAGCCAATCCGTTTCTGGTGGAAGCACTGGAACCCCAGGCGGATCGATATGAAGTGTGTTCTCCGGGAGAGTTTCACATCTGTGTGGAGAGAAAGCTTCCCATGGAGAAGATTGTTCTTTCCGGTGTGAACAAGGAGTATGAAGATGTACGCTATGCCATGGAGCAGGGTGTGATCCATTATACAGCAGAATCCAGAAGTCAGGTGGAGCTGGTGAGCCGCTGTGCGGACGAACTGGATCGTCAGGTGGAGCTGCTGCTTCGTGTGACCAGCGGCAATCAGTTTGGGATGAGTGAGGCGGATGTGACAGAGTGTATCCGCGACAGAGAGAAGTTCCCTCATGTGACTATGGTCGGACTGCAGTATTTTACTGGAACCCAGAAAAAGATCATGAAAAAGATTGCCGGGGAAGTAGAGTACATTGAAGATTTCGCCAGAAGACTGAAGGAAGAAGAACAGTTTGTGACTAAGGTGCTGGAATTTGGTCCAGGTCTTGGTGTGCCTTATTTTACCAAGGATGATTTTGACGAGGATGAGCGTCTGCTGACAGAATTTATGGAGCTGTTCCAGGAGCCAAGACCTTATGATATCGTATTTGAGATGGGACGGTTTCTGACCGCATCCTGTGGATATTACATGACGAAGATCGTGGATCAGAAGAAAAATGATGCGGTCAACGTGTGTATCGTAGATGGAGGCATCAACCATGTAAATTATTATGGTCAGAATATGGCCATGAAGACGCCGATCCTGTCTTATTTTCCGCAGCATTCACTGGAAGAGAAGGACGAAGAGGAGTGGACCGTCTATGGTTCTCTGTGTACGGTGTCTGATATTCTGCTGAAAAAACTGCCGCTCACCGATGCAAGAGTGGGAGATTATCTGGTGTTCCACAATATCGGTGCCTATTCGGTGACGGAAGGAATCTATCTGTTCTTAAGCAGAAAGATGCCGAAGATCTATCTCTACAGTGAAGATGGGGGCGCAGTGAAGCTCCGTGATGGACTGGAGATATGGATGTTGAATACTTGTAGATAGGGAAGATACAAAGTAGATACAGATATTATACAAACTTATACAGCGCGGTCAGTGGACAGCGCGGAAATGGAGAAAAGAAGTACCATGGAAGAATTAATGGAAGTATTATCAGCTCTGAAACCGGAGATCGATTTTACAAAGGAGACAGAACTGATCGATGAAGGCCTTCTGGAATCCTTTGATGTGATCACACTGATCGCAGAGCTGGAGGATCAGTTTGGTGTGGAGATCCCGGCAGAGGAGATCGTACCGGAGAACTTTAACTCCGCAGAGGGTATCTGGAGATTACTGGAGAGAATGAAGGAGGAAGCATAAGATGCAGTTTCGTGATTTAAAGAGCCAGTATCGGGCGCTGAAGCCGCAGATGGACGAGGCCATTCAGGCGGTGCTGGATTCTTCTGACTATATTGCAGGAGATCAGGTGGAGGAGCTGGAGAAAGAGCTGGCAGAATACGTAGGTGTGAAGAACTGTGTTTCCTGTGGAAATGGAACGGATGCACTGGTCCTGGCATTGAAAGCATGGGGAATCGGAGCAGGGGATGCAGTATTTGTACCGGATCATACATTTTTCTCTTCTGCAGAGTCTGTGGCATTTGTGGGAGCAACTCCGGTATTCGCAGATGTGCATGAGGATACCTTCAATGTAGATGTGGAGAGCATGGAGCGTTGCATTCAGGCAGTGATCAAAGAAGGAAAATTAAAGCCGAAGGCCATGGTAGTCGTAGACCTGTTCGGACTTCCGGCTGACTATGATAAGGTACTGGCACTGGCAGAGAAATATGGTCTCTATGTGCTGGAAGACTGTGCACAGGGATTTGGAAGCACCTATCATGGAAAGAAAGCCGGTACATTCGGACATATTGCAACCACCTCCTTCTTCCCGGCAAAGCCGCTGGGCTGCTACGGAGATGGCGGTGCCATCTTCACTGACAATGATGAATGGGCAGCACTGCTTCGTTCTATGAGAGTACATGGTAAGGGAAGCAGCAAATATGATAATGTCCGTCTGGGTATGAACTCCCGTCTGGATACCATTCAGGCAGCAGTTCTGCAGGTGAAATTAAAAGCATTCAAAGAGTATGAGCTGACAGATGTGAACCGTGTGGCAGCCAGATATACAGAAGCGCTGGCAGACTGCGTGAAAGTTCCGCGGATTCCAGAAGGCTATACTTCCAGCTGGGCATCTTACAACATTCTTTTCAAAGATGAGGCACAGAGAGATGAAGTACGTGCTTATCTGCAGGAGAATGGTATCCCGACCATGATCTATTATCCGAAGGGACTGCATCAGCAGAAGGTATTTGCTGATTGCTGTCTGTACGGCGAGACTCTGCCGGTAACTACCAGCATCTGCAGACGGACACTGGCAATCCCGGTATCTCCCTATCTGGCAGAAGAGGATCAGGATAAGATCATCCGTCTGATCCGCGAAAAAACAGGAGCGTAAGCATGAATATACTTTTCATTTCCTATGATTCTTATAAATATGATGGACGTCTCAGAGAACTGATCAAAGTGGCACAGGAGCTGGGCGAAGTTACCTTTATCACCCGCGATGAGGGTGAAGAGCCGGTAAGCGGACAGCACATTCTGTATAAGGGTTCCGGATATCTGAAATTCATTTCCTTCTGTGCAAAGCAGGCGAAGAAAATGCAGGATGTAGATGCCATCTTTATTGATAACCGGAAGGGAATCCTGCCGGGCTATCTGGCAAAACGTCTGACAGGAGCCACCTATGTGATCCAGGATTGTCGGGAACTCTATGATATGAAGAGTGCGGCTGGTATCCCGGGACGGATCGGCTGTCTTATGGAGAAGATCTTCACCAGACATTCAGATGTGGTCATCGCAGCCAATGCATTTCGCGCAAAGCTTATGGTGAAGATGTTCGGGCTGAAGAAGCGTCCGTTCAACTATGAAAATATCCGTCGTCTGGCATACTCTTCTGAAGAAAGAACTCGTCAGGTGGAACAGGAGTGCCAGGAATTCTTTGCAGAAGAGAAGTTCCGTATCATTTCTACAGCAGGTTGCGATATGACCCGTACTACCGGAAAGATGATCGAGGCCATGAAGGATCTGGGGGAGAAGTATGAGCTTCTGCTCATCGGTGATAGTGAGGAAGAGGATGAGGAACTGGCGCATCGGATCATTCAGTATTATGGATTGACCAATGTGAAGATCCTGCCCCGGATGGACCAGGATCATCTGAAATATTTTATCGATCACAGTCAGGTGGGTATGGTGACCTATCACCAGCGAGACCTGAATAATAAATATTGTGCCAGCGGCAAGATCTTCGAATTCTTATTTGAAGGAAAGCCGGTGGTCACATCTACCAATCCTCCGTTAAAGGAGTTCTGCGAGAAATACGGTGTGGGAATCGCAGATGATGATTATGCACAGGCGATCAAAGCAGTGGCAGAGCACTACACCAAATGGCAGGATGCCGTGCATTATTTTGTGGACCATGTACATGTAGAGCGGAATAATCACAGACTTGCCCAGAAGATTCAGAATGCACTGGAGGAGAAACAGGCATGAAAAAGGTAATGTTGGTATTTGGAACCAGACCGGAAGCAATCAAGATGTGTCCGCTGGTCAATGAACTGAAGACCCGGAAGGGGATAGAGACTATCGTATGTGTAACCGGTCAGCACCGGCAGATGCTGGATCAGGTACTGGAAGCATTTCAGGTGGAGCCGGACTATGATCTGTCTATTATGAAAGACCGTCAGACCCTGTTTGATGTGACGACAAATATTTTAAACCGGATCAAAGCAGTGCTGGAAGAGGTGCAGCCGGATGTGGTACTGGTCCATGGAGATACTTCCACTACATTTGTGACGGCACTGGCATGCTTCTATCTGCAGATCCCGGTGGGACATGTGGAGGCTGGTCTTCGTACCTACAACATCTATTCTCCCTATCCTGAGGAATTCAACCGTCAGGCAGTGAGCATTATTTCTGCCTATAATTTTGCACCTACAGAGCTGTCCAAAGAGAATCTTCTGCGGGAAGGCAAGAACCCGGATACCATCTATGTAACCGGTAATACGGCCATTGATGCGCTGAAGACCACTGTGAGAGAAGACTATACACACCCGGATCTGGAGTGGGCAAAGGGAAGCCGTCTCATTATGATCACGGCCCATCGCCGTGAGAATTTAGGCGAGCCCATGAAGCATATGTTCCGTGCCATTCGCCGGGTATGTGACGAGCATCCGGATATCAAAGCCATCTATCCGATCCACATGAATCCGGTAGTCCGTGAGATCGCGGACTCCATTCTGGGAGATGATGAGCGGATCCGTATCATTGAGCCTCTGGATGTGCTTGATTTCCACAATTTCCTGTCCAGAAGCTATCTGATCCTTACGGACAGCGGTGGAATTCAGGAAGAGGCGCCGTCTCTTGGAAAACCGGTGCTTGTCATGCGTGATACTACTGAGCGTCCGGAAGGAATCAAGGCAGGAACACTGAAGCTGGTGGGAACCGATGAGGAAGTCATCTATCAGAATTTCAAACAGCTTCTGGAGGATGAAGAAGCTTATCGGGCAATGAGCACTGCAAGCAATCCTTATGGTGACGGATTTGCCTGCAAGCGAATTGCGGATATTCTGGAAGGAAAAGCATGAATCTGTATTTGATTGTATTATTGCTGCTTATGGCAGGAGCGGTACTGGAATGGTTCAAGCCCAAGTATCAGCAAAAGATATTTACTGTCTTCTGGTGTGTGACTACGGCAGTGGTTGCCCTGCGGTTTGGACAGGGAACAGACTATGCCACCTATGAGGGTATCTATCGGACGATTCCTGCGGTGATCGATCTGTCCAAAGGCTATATCTGTGGATTCTATCCGGAGATGGGCTGGCGGTTGTTCTGCGCCTTTTTCAAACTGTTCCAGGCACCGTTCTGGACAGTGACCATGGCAGCAGCAGTGATCGAGATGGTGCTGCTTGGCCGTTTTCTGAAAAAATATGTCCCGTATCAGACTACGGGACTGTTTCTGTCTTATCCGGTGCTGATCTTTGTCTACATGGTATCGGGGCTTCGTCAGGCCATGGCGATCTGTATCTTCTTAGGACTGGTGCTTCCGTTCTATCTGGAAAAGAAATGGATCCAGTATGTGATCGGTGTATTGATCGCAGCATCCTTCCATAAGGTGGGATATGGATGGCTGGTGCTGGTGATCGCATATTATATTCCCGTGTGGGGGATGGTGGCTCTGACAGGAGCAGCGACGGTTGTTGGGCTGATAATTCAGATTCCGGTGGTGGAGCAGTTGATCCTGGGAATTCTGCCATCCTATCATATGACGCAGTTTCTCACAGAGGGCAGCATGAGCCTGTTTGCTGTGGGCGAGCGTGTGGTGAGTTTTGCAGTATTGCTGATGCTATATATATGGCTTTGCAGGCAAAAGGAAGAGATTCCCAAGTGGGTACAGCAGTTGTTCAAAGTATATATCTGTGGCGTCTGCTTTTATATGTTGATGTCAGGGAATGCCTATTATGCCAGCCGCTATGCGACAATCTTCAAGGTTGTGGAGTGTGCGGTGGCAGCAGGACTTGTGGCATGCTGTCGGAGTTCTGAAGATATGATGATAATAGAGAAGCCCCGTATTGGTACAGGAATACCTTTCCGAAAATATGTAGGAACCGGAGTTATGACATTTTTCCTGTGTCTCACACTTGTGATGGGCGTGAAGAATCTGAATGCGGCGGTCAGTGAGGGCGGATATGACAAGCTGGGCGTGAACCTGTTTACTTATCCTTATGTATCCGTTCTGAATCAGCAGAAGATCAATGATTATTATGATTATCAGGAAAAGACAGACCAGATGTATGAGTATAATCTGGAAGACCAGCAGCTGTGGATGCTGGAATCACAGGAGGAACCATGAGGCTGGAAATCTTACTGACGGCAATCCTGTTTTTCGGTGGAGCATTTTTCGCCGGATATGGATTGCGACGAGTATTAAAACTTCATAAAGAAGGATTTTTGTTTTCCATTGTAGCAGGTGTGATGGTCTGGTGGGCACTGATGGAGCTGATCCTTGTGCCGATGACCATGAAGCTTGCATCTTTCCATAGCTTTGTGATGGTATATACCATTGTAGCCGGAATGGTCTCACTGGCAGGGGTGTTCTGCTGGAGAGATATTCTGGAAGATGGGAAAGAATTTCTGAAGAACTGGAGACAGTATGTGACACTGGGACATCTGGTGGCACTGGTATTGATCTGTTATCAGTTGTGGTTTCTTCACCATCATATGTATCTGGAGTGGGATGACACTTATTATGTGAATCTTGCCAATGAAGCAGTCTGGTCAGATAAGATTTACTGGGTCTATCCGGAGACAGGAGCTATGGCGGATTTTGATAAACGATATGTGTTATCTCTGTGGCCCATTTTCTATGCATGGTTATCAAAGCTGATCGGGGTGATCCCGACAATCATGGCACACACGATCCTGCCCTGGCTGATCATTCCTCTGGCATATATGGTATATGGGCTGCTGGGAAAGAAATTGTTTCCAGAAGACAGTGGTCTGCAGGGAATGTTTCTGGCATTTGCAGTACTGCTTCATCTCTTTATGAGTGGAGAACATACTTCAGGGCCGACATTTTTAAGTATTACGCCTTGGGTGGGAAAAGGAATTCTGGCTACAGTTCTTATCCCATTGCTGTTTTACTGGATGCTTCGGATCGCTCTGCAGGAAAAAGTAAGGGCAGACTGGTGGATGCTTGGTGTGACAGGGCTTGCAGGGTGTCTGCTGTCTTCCATGGGAATTATGCTGACACCTGTATTTGTAGGATTGACGATCCTGGTGGTTTCGTTAAAGAAGAAAAGTATTTCCTGTCTGGCGCATGGAATCGCGGCTTGTATTCCGTGTATTATTTTAGGAGTTTATTATATTTATCTGACCCATTGATGCTGACAGAAAAGAATTTTGAAAGGATATAAGATGCAGGAATTTTTCACAATAGCTAAGACTGATTTTCTCGATACCTTTCAGGGAGCCTGGATCTTTCCGCTGTTATTGATCGTATTGGTTTTTATTTTCTGGAAAGAGAAAGATGACATGCGAAAACTGCTGCTGGGTGTGCTGCCGCTGTTGTTTTTATTTATCTACTGGTGTCCGCTGACTGGTATGCTGTTCATGAAGCTGCTGGGAGAGAACGTATACTGGCGGATTCTGTGGCTGATCCTGATAGCTGTACTGATTCCCTATGGATGCTGTCTGCTGATCGGTCATCTGAAAGGCTGGCTGCGGCAGGGAGCGTTCCTGATCGGGATGGCAGTGATCGTACTGTGTGGGACACCGCTGTTCAAATCAGAGGAGTTTCAGGCATCGACCAATGATTATAAGATTCCGCAGAACGTGGTGGCAGTCTGTGATCTGCTTCCAGGCAATGTTCATGCACTGGTATCCAATCGCCTGATGCCTTATATTCGGTTGTATGATCCGTCTATCACACTGGAATTCGGGCGGAATGCACTGGCGTACAACGGGATTGAGAATCCGACAGGAAATCAGATCCTTTATGCAGAAGCACAGAAGGAAGAGATTGATGTACCGGCACTGGCTCCACTGGCAAAAGAAGAGGGATGCACATTTCTGGTATTTTCCAACAGCCGTACGTACAGTGATGCCTGGGAGGCTTATGGCTATAAAGAATATGGTCATACAGATGAATTTACCATATTCGTAGACACAGATTATGAGGAAGGACAGAATACGAAAAAATGGGAAGAGTAAAGCAATTAAAACCGTTCGTTAAGGTATATGTGGGACTGATTCTTGCATTTTTTGTCTCCATGGCACTGGTATTTTGCATTCCGGATTCCTGGATCCAGGATAATGTGAACAGCTCCATAGAGATCATGGATGGAGAAGGATCTTATCCTATGTATTTCTTCTATCGTCACAACTCCATCATGGATGTGCATACAGAAGGAGTTATGTATAATGGACTGATTCCGAATCGGGATTATAATCCTATTCAGGCATCGGTGAGTATCAATCAGTACCCTAGATACTGGCATGGATATATGCTGTATCTGCGGCCGCTGAGTGTACTGTTCCAGATTACGGAGATCCGGTATCTTGGCATGCTGGCATTTCAGATCCTGCTGTTCTGGAGTGCGTGGATGATCGCGAAGAAGACCAGACCAGCCTATGCAGTACTGTATGTATTGTCAATTGCCACAGGAAATGCGGCGCTGTCGTCTGTATGTCTGCAGTTTTTATCTACATTTCTGGTATTATTCGTGTCCATCGGAGTTCTGATGAGCAGGTATGAGAAGCTGCGAACGAAAGAGCTGGGATTTTTCCTGTTCTTCTTTGTAGTAGGGATGATAGAGAATTTCTTTGATTTTCTGACTTATCCGATCATTACGTTGGGAATTCCGCTGATCCTGCTGTTGTGGATGCGGGTACGGGATGAGAAGGCTGATCTGAAGGATAATCTGTTGTTCACCATCTGGTCATCCATCTCCTGGGGAGTTGGTTATGCACTGACCTGGATCGCGAAATGGGGAATTACGACAGTCGTTCTTGGTGTACGGTATTTTATCAGAAACCTGAGCGTGATTGAATATCGTCTGAACGGAAGTGAGGAGGAGCCGCTGGATCGGATCGGAACTCTTCAGAAGAATCTGAAGGCGTGGCTCAATATCCGTGACAATGGAATGATCAGCTGGAGTAAGGTAGTAATTGTAATCGCAGTTATCGCGTTGATTTTGCTGATCTGGAAGAAAGCAAAGGATATGAAGACAATCCTGGCTTATCTGCCCATGCTGCTGGTGGCAGCATATCCGTATATCTGGTATCTGGTCATGTCCAATCATTCCCAGATTCATTACTGGTATACGTACAGAAATCAGGTTCTTACCTTGTTTGCAGGACTCATATTCCTGGCGAGCATCTTAAAATCAAAAAATGAGTAACGAAAAGCGGCTGATCAGCTCAGCCGCTTTTTTCTGACTTTATCAATAAATGCTTGTCCAAGGATCGTTTTTAAGCCCAATTTGATGAAGAATACCAGTTCCAGCAGGATCCATTTTGGGGTGATAGAAAGCTCCCCGAGCTCTTTCTGCATCCGCAGCTGCTCTTTGTGTGCCTGCCATTTGTTTCGATCAGAGACACCGGAGATCTCGTAGACCGCGATGGGAAGCCCACAATATTCAAAGGCAAGTCCTTTGGAATAGGCTTTTAAGAAAAAGTGATGGTCTGCACAGATCTTATAGCTGGTGTCATAAGGAAAACGCAGAGCTACATCCCGCTCGATCAATGCTGACTGGTGACAGAAGGCCATCTGCCTTGGCAGCGTGGATAAAGGCTTTGCCGGATATCGCTTTACTTGTCCCTGATAGGTGCAGAGAGTATCCCCATAGAGAATCTGTGTATCAGGATCATCCGCAAAAATATTACGAAGAACCGATGCATTGACAAAGAGGTCACCGGCATTGAGATACATGACCCAGTGACCGGTTGCCATAAGGGTTCCTTTGTTCATGGCATCGTAGATTCCTTCATCTTTCTCGGAAACATAACGTAAAGTAATGTTCTTTTCTTTGAAAGACGGTCTGAGCTGTTCCAGATATTCTTTTGTTCCATCGGTAGAATCGCCATCGACCACAATATATTCAAAATTTCTCCACGTCTGTGAAAGGACGCTGTCCACTGTCTGTGCCAGGTCTTCCTTGGCATTATAGCAGACAGTGATAATGGATAAGATAAGTCCAAAGTAATACATAAAGGGCTACTCCTTGTCAAGATAAGTGGTCTCACTGCCGCGCAGCGGACGGCGGTCCAGATGATAAGTATCACGGATTACATACTGCGGACTGCTGTTCAGACTGATATAGATGCGGCCAATGTATTCACCGCAGATTCCCAGCATGATCATGATCATACCGCCGATAAACAGATTCACAGCCATCAGAGAACTGTAGCCAGGAAGGATGCCGGCCGGGTGCAGAATCTTTTCAACGATGATGACCAGACCAAGAATAAAACCGATCACAGAGCAAAAAACACCGGTAAAGGTAGCAATCCGCAGAGGCTTAATGGAAAATGCAGTAAACCCATTGGAAAACAGCGAGATCAGCTTTCTCAGTGTATAGGTGGAATGCCCGCTTAACCGTTCCCTGTCTGCCATAGGAACACTGGCGATCTTTCTTGTGGATCGCAAGATCAGACCATCGATGTAAGGGTACGGATTTTTGTATCGGAGGATCTCATCAGCGATAAAAGACCGCATGGCGATAAAATTAGATACGGTCAGATCCTTTGGCTTGTCCAAAAGAGAACATACCATCGCATCATTGAGACGGCTGCCGAGAACACGGAAGAAAGATTCCTTTCGTTCCTTAAACTTGTATTTTGCGAGGGAAACATCATATCCCTCATGGAGTGGAGCCAGAAGCTCCCACAGGTGATCCATGGGACATTGTCCGTCATCATCCAGGAATACGATCCAGTCACCAGAGGTATAGGAAAGTCCGGCCATCATGGCAGCGTGCTGACCAAAATTCCGGGTCAGATCCACTACTTTCAGGAAAGAGTGAGTATCTGCATAAGCAGTTAATACGTCCAGGACATGATCCGGTGAATAATCGTTGACGGTGATCACTTCGTAATCGTATTCTGATCTTTCTTTCATCTTGTCCTGGATCTCTTCCAGAACCGGGATGATTGTTTTTTCACTGCGGTAGCAGGGAATGACAAAGCTGAGTTTCATAATGTATAACCTTCTTCTAAATTACAATGATGTCTCATTGATCAGGTTCAGTACGGTATTTCCGATATATTCCATATCAGAAGTATCATAGCGCTGATCAATGGGCAGAATGCACAGATGCTCGGATAGATAACGTTCCCAGGAACTGGATCCGGGATTCTCCAATGTCTCTGTCCAAAGCGTCGGTACGTAGATTTTACTCTGAATCAACGCATTTTTCAACTGTTTCTCTTTCCACAAGAATGGATAGGACATGGCAGGGGCAGATCGAAAGACCGGGAACTCATTATATGGAGATAAGATCCGATGAAGAGCAGCCAGGTTTTTATTTCTGGTCTCCTGCACCTGTTCGTAGTTGACAGAAGACAGAATTCCGGAAGTCAGGCGGGACATGGCGGAAGGACCGCAAAAACCAAGACGGGTTTCATTCTCTTTATTTAAGTCATAAGAATAATTAGTTCCTCTCTCCAGACTATGCAGCAAATGGATCGAATAGATGCTGGAATACCGTTCGGCAATTTCCCGATGTCTGATGTTATGGTGGATTACATAGCTTCCGTCACTGACACCGAAGAATTTTCTGCAGGAATAGACCTGCCATGCCTGGGGATGTGGTTTTGTAAAAAAGGATTGTGTGTTATCAATGATAATCTGCCCGTGGAACTGCTGCACCAGATGTTCAATGATCAGTTCTGACTGAAGTCCGAAATAATTGACCCAGAGAATCCCCTCCTGATCATATAAAGTGACATCTGTCGGCAGAAGCTGCTCATCAATGTGGTAATAACCAATTTCCACATCGGGAAGACAGACATGAATGGCATCTTTAACCGTGTCACAGAGCCAGTAAGGAAGATAGATCTTCTTCCAGCCGGCATCTTCGATAGCGTAAGTGATCGCATATCGTCCGGCATTTAAGGCGATCACATCTTCTCCTGTATAATATGGTCTGCCTTTGGACAGCTCCAGCGGCAGATATCCTCCGTATTCCTTTACCATAACAAACTCCCTTAGATCTTTTGTAAATCAAAATTAATTATAAGCCATAAGAAAAATTGCGTCAACCAATGGAAAATATTTACTTGTTTTTTCGTTGAAATTTAAGAAAAATTAAGTTGAACATCAGGTAAAAGGACGATATGCTAAAAGAATGAAGGTGAGGTATCGAAGATGATCTGGAAGAAAAGATGTTTTTGGGCAGTGATCTGTCCCATGATGTATATATTGGTATTACTGGCAGTTGTGCCTTTTGTCTACGGAATTGTGGATGACCGGACCATGATGGAGGTGATATCCGGCCAGTACCTGGGGACACCGGATGCCCATGGCTTCTTCACTGGTTACTGGTATCCGCTGCTGGTAGCGGGACTCTACCGTGCAGTGCGGAACATGGACTGGTATGCGCTTGGATACATTTTTCTGCAGGTATGCTGTATGGGACTGATGGCATGGAGGCTGACAGAGCTGCAGGAACGGCGGGAAGATCGTGACAGACTGGCTGGCAGACCGGGAAGAAAGATTCATATCTGGCCATTGGCGCTGATCGTACTATGGATGATCCTGGATATCAAGCCCATGACACAGCTTTCCTTTACGACTACGGCGGCAGTTGTGGCAGTGACCGTGATCTTCTGGTATATGACGGCGGAAGAGATTCAGATCAGAGATCTGGTGCTGCTGACAGTTCTTTGTTTTCTGAGCATTGAGTTGAGATTTTCAGTGTTTTGCATGATCCTTCCGGTCTGTGGTCTGTTGTGGCTGTTGAGGGTATGGGAGAACAAAGGTGCGGATAAGAAGAATCTGTGGATTCCGGTAGCACCGGCGCTGGCAGCTTTGCTGTATGTGGCGGGATTATTTATTGGATACGGCAGCGAGGACTGGCAGTTCTACAATGCGTTTAATAACACCCGTTCCCTGATCTATGATTACGAGGAATATATGTTTCCAAGATATGAGGATGAACAGGCACTCTATCACAGTGTGGGGGTTGACAGCAAAGCCAGAGCAAAGAATCTGTATTACTATAATTATACAGCGGATGATCGTGTGGATCAGTCTTTCTTTCTGGACTATTTTGAAAAGCGAAGTGAAGAGATCAGCGGACAGACTCATGTGGTACAGAAGCTGCGTCAGACAGTAAAAACTTATATAAAAGGAACACTTGCTGGAAAATATGAGTATCTTCATCTGGCAGCCATGTCAGGTTATGCGATACTGCTTCTGGGATGGATCTTCCGAAAGGATTGGAAGCGTGTGCTGGAGACCATCTGTATTCCAGGTATGCAGATCGTACTCTGGCTCTATCTGATCTACCGGGGCAGAATGCCGGAGCGGGTATTGATCAGTATGAATCTGATGCTGATAGTGCCGTTATTACTGCTGGCTCGTGAGTATGTGATGGATGATGCAGGCGGTGTGAGTCGGTCAGCAGCAAAGAAGGTGTGCAGAAAAACAGGTCTGGCGCTCTTGCTGGCAGCTATGGTCGTCGGGGCAGTCTGGAAAGTTGCTGCAGTACGTACACAGAATCTGGAGACTGCAAAATGGAATGAGAATGTAGAAAAACTAAAAGCCTATTGCATGGATCATCCGGATAACTTTTATTTTAACGATGTGACATCTATGGCAATGACCACCTACAATGTACATCTGTGGCAGAAGAATCCGTATGTGATGAACTATATGTCACTGGGAGACTGGATCGCATACAGCCCGGTATGGGAGAGAAAGCTTAAGCAGAATGGAATCAACAGTGTGAAAGAGGCATTATATGGTGCAGACAATGTCTATCTGATCAGCAGTTTTGACCGGGGAACAGAATATCTGACAGAGCTCTATGAGAATGTAAGCTGTGAAGAGGTGGATAAAATAGCCGGATTTACAGTCTATAAGCTTCAAATATTGTAAATACTCCAAAGAAGTGTTAAAATAATTAGAACTATGGATTTTAACAGAAGCTGTGGAGGACAACAGAAGTCATGCGAAGATTCTGGATTTTTAATCATTATGCAACGACCCCGCTTACCGGACCGTTGCTTCGTCATTTTTATTTTGCAGAGTATTTAAAGGAAAAAGGAATAGAGACCACGGTATTTGCGGCCAATGAGCTTCATCAGACCGGCGGGTGCGTGGACACACATGGGAAGCCTTATCTTCGGACCGAAGAGGAAGGGGTTCCCTTTGTGTTTGTAAAGACCAGCAAATATCAGGGAAATGGATTGTCCCGTGTAAAGAATATGATCTCGTTCTTTACAGGACTTATGAAGATCAGCAGGAAGTATGCAAAAGAATATGGAAAGCCGGATGTGATCATGGGATCCAGTGCCCATCCGCTGACCAGTATTGCAGGCATCCTGATCGCAAGAAGATTTCATGTGCCTGCTATCGTGGAGGTGCGTGATCTGTGGCCGGAGGCGATCTTTTCTGTGGGCAAGGTGAAGATGAACAGCCTGCCAGGAAGGATGCTGAGTGCCGGTGAAAAATGGATGTATGTCCATGCAGATGCCATTGTGTTTACCAAAGAAGGAGATGTGGACCATATTAAGGAGATGGGCTGGGATACAGCGCATGGTGGAAAGATCGACCTGAAAAAATGCCACTATGTGAATAATGGTGTCAAGCTGTCAGATTACTATGAAAGTATCGAGAAAAATGTGCTGGATGATCCAGATCTGACATCGGATACCTTCAAAGTTGTCTATACAGGAACGGTCCGCCCGGTCAACAATGTGGGAAATCTGCTGGATACTGCGAAGCTTCTGAAGGAAAAGAAGGATATTCAGTTCCTGATCTTCGGCGGTGGCAGCGAGCTGGAGAAGTTACAGCAGCGGGTGAAGGACGAGCACATTGACAATGTGATCTTCAAAGGCTTTGTAGAGAAAAAATATATTCCGTATATTTTGAGCAGATCATCGGTAAATGTATTGAATTATTCCCAGAGCAACTACAACTGGTCCCGCGGAAACAGCTCCAACAAGCTGTTCGAGTACATGGCAAGCGGTAAGCCCATCATCTCTACGGTAAAGATGGGATATTGTATTCTGGATAAATATCAGTGTGGTCTGTCTCTGGAGGAGTGCACTCCGCAGGCACTGGCAGAGCAGATTCTGAAGATCCATGATATGCCTGCCGAGACTTATGCGCAGATGGCGCACAATGCACAGGAGGGAGCCAAAGACTTTGATTTCTCCGTGCTGACAGAGCGGTTGTATCATGTGATCGAGAGTGTGGAGCAGAAATAAGCGTGGATATTAAAAAATACTGTGAGACATTAAACTATTTGAAAAAAAGTCAGATCAGATATCTGATCAAGAACCGCCTGACCAGAGGAAAAGCGGCGGTAACAGAGGCAAAAGCACCGATTAAGGGAGAACTTGCATTATGGATGCCAAGACTGGATGAACATCCAGACTACTTAAAGCGGTTTTCACTGGAAGAACTGCTGAATGGGCATGTGACGCTTCTTCATGAGAGCGGAACACCCAGTGGAAATGACTGGAAACATCCGGACAAATCTCATCTGTGGAACTTTAACCTTCAGTATCTGGAGGTCCTGATTCCGCTGGTGGCAGCTTATCGGGAGACGAAGGATGAAAAATACTACACCTGTTTCCGTGATTACTGTGAACGTTGGATCAGTGACAATGCAGACGGAAAAGGAGATGGCTGGCATCCTTATACCATTTCTTTACGATTAACGAATCTGTGGATCTGTCTGGATGGATTTGATGGTCGGGTGCAGGAAGATCAGGTATTTTTTCTGAAACTGACAGACAGCATGTATGCCCAGTATCTGCATCTGCAGAAAAAGCTGGAATTACATCTGCTGGGAAATCATTATCTGGAAAATCTGAAAGCAGTCATGCTGGGTGCCCTGTATTTTAAGGAGCCAGGCATCTATGCGGAGTATAAGTCCAGATTACAGGAAGAATTAAAAGAACAGATCCTGCCTGACGGGGTACATTATGAGAGAAGTATTATGTACCATAAGATCGTTCTGGAAGATGTCATGCGGGCAGCAAAGGGCGTGAAGGATGCAGATCAGTTGTTCTATCAGGAATTGAGTGCGTTGCTGCAGCCCATGACAGATGCCATGTATTCCCTGGAAGAGGGCATGGGACACACTCCATTGTTCAATGATGCAGGTGATAATGTGGCCAGATCCATGTTGAGTCTTCTGGCGGCGCTTCGGGAAGAATTTTCCATTGCACCAGTCAATAAGAACGCATTTCCTGACGCAGGATATTACTGTCTGAGACATCAGGGACTGAAGATCCTGATGGATGCAGGAGAGATCGCACCGGATTACATGCCGGGGCATGGACATTGCGATGGCCTGAGCTTTGAGTTGTCTGTGGATCAGCATCCTGTCTTTGTCAACTCCGGAACCGGACAGTATCAGGGAAGTCTGCGAGGGTATTTTCGAAGTACCCGGGCACACAATACGGTGGTCATTGAAGGAGAAGAACAGTCGGAATGCTGGGGCGAACACCGGGTGGCAAAGCGGATCAGTCAGGTATCCGGCGACTGCGGTGCAGACTGGATCCACGGAGAGCTGGTCACTGCCACAGGCAGACAGCAGAAGCGGATGATTCTGGTGGACGATCAGAAAGTGATCGTGAAAGATCAGGTGACCGGATCAGCACAGGGGTATCTGCACCTGGCACCGGATTATGAATATGAAGAACAGGACGGACAGGTTCTTGTGAAAGCAGTGGACGGCAACGTAATCTGCCGGATTATACCGAAGTTGTCAGATCAGATAAAGATCCACCGGGATGGAGAAATCTGCTCTTATGCACCGGAGTTTGGGCAGATAATGAAGATACAGGTTCTGGAGATCGCCTGGGAAGGTGATGGGTCAGAACATGAGATACAGATCAATTGGTAATCATTACACAAAGGAGAGAAAACATGATTAACGTAGTAGGACTTGGTTATATTGGACTTCCCACCGCATTGATGTTTGCGGCACATGGCGTGGAAGTAGTAGGAACAGACTATAATAAGGGACTGGTGGACACTCTTCAGTCAGGAAAGCCGACCTTTGAGGAGAACGGGCTGGATGAGCTGTTCAACGAGGCAGTGAAAAAAGGCATCCGTTTTTCTCATGAGTATCAGAGCACGGATATGTACATTATCGCAGTGCCGACCCCTTATGACAAGGCAAGCAAAAAAGTAGATGCAAGCTACGTGGCAGAGGCAGTGAAAGATGTGATGGAGGTCTGCCCGAAGGGAGCAACCGTAGTAGTAGAGTCTACCGTATCTCCGGGAACCATCAATAAATATGTGCGTCCGGTAGTAGAGGAGAGAGGCTTTGTCATCGGCGAGGATATCAATCTGGTCCATGCACCGGAGCGTATTATCCCGGGAAATATGGTATATGAGCTGAAACACAATTCCCGTACTATTGGTGCAGACAGCAGGGAGATCGGTGAAAAGGTAAAAGCTCTGTACAGCTCTTTCTGTGAGGGTGAGATCGTTGTAACAGATATCCGTACTGCAGAGATGACCAAGGTAGTAGAGAACACTTTCCGTGATATCAATATTGCATTTGCCAATGAGCTGGCTAAGATTTGCCGCTCAGATAACATGGATGTGTATGAGATCATCCGTATTGCCAACAAGCATCCCCGTGTCAATATTCTGACTCCGGGACCGGGCGTTGGCGGACATTGTATCTCTGTGGATCCATGGTTCCTGGTGGGAGATTATCCGGGACTGTCCAACATCATTCTGGCAGCACGTAAGATCAACGATTCCATGCCAGATTTTGTGCTGGAGCGGATCCACAACATTATGAAAGAGAATGGCCTGACCGATGTGGGACGCGTGGGTCTATATGGTCTGACTTATAAGGAAAATGTAGACGATACCAGAGAGAGCCCGACACTTCAGATGCTGGAGAGTATGGAGCGTCATCTGTGCGGCGGACAGATCAAGGTATATGATCCGTATGTGACCAGAGATCTTGTTCCGAACCAGTACCATGATCTGGACAGCTTCTTGAACGATGTGGACATGGTCGTTCTGCTGGTGGGACATGATGAGATCAAGGAGCATATGGACGAACTGAAAGGAAAGATCGTGCTGGACACCAGACATATCTGCTTCCTGGATGGGGTATACAGACTGTAGGAGAAGTAAGAAAAGTATGAAACAATTATTTTTGAATGTAAGTGATGGAAGTATGAAGCTGATCGATCAGCCTATGCCCACAGTAAAGGAAAATATGGCTCTGGTGGAGAGCCTGTACACCGTTGTCAGTGCGGGAACTGAGAGAGGACTGGCTTCCTTTGGTGGAAAGAATCTGATTCAGAAAGCACTGGAGCGCCCGGATCAGGTGAAAAAAGTAATGGAGAAGTTGTCAACAGATGGGATCGTTACTACCATCGAGAGTGCTTTTAACAAGCTGGCAGAGCCCATGCCTATGGGATATTCCGGTGTGGGACGTGTCATTGCCTGCGGAAAAGGAGTGACCGAGGTGCAGGCCGGAGATCTGGTGGCAATGGTGGGAACTGCTTACCATTGTGAGATCAACCGTGTAAGCCGTACCATGCTGACCAAAGTACCGGAGGAATTGACCGATTATCGCCAGGCAGCTTTCTGTGCGCTGGGAGGTATTGCTCTGGAAGGAATCCATCAGGCAGAAGTAGTTCCGGGAGAGAACGTGGCAGTCATCGGTATGGGACTGGTGGGGCAGATCGTATGTCGGATCCTGAATGCTTACGGATGCGATGTGATCGGTTACGATGTGGTAGATAAGACCATGCCGGGTACCAGGCTGAAGGCATTTATCAATTCTGGTGATGACAATGCAGCGGATATGACGAAAGCATTGACCAGAGGCCGTGGGGTAGACAAGGTGATTATTACCGCAGCGACTAACAGCAATGCACCGATGGATCTGGCTGCAGCGATTGCCAGAGATCGTGGCATTATCTGCATGATTGGTGTGACTCAGATGAACATTGACAGACGTCCGTACTATGAGCGGGAGCTGTCCTTTAGAATTGCCCGTTCTTATGGAGCAGGCCGTTATGATTCTACCTATGAGCAGAAGGGGATTGATTACCCAATTGGCTATGTGCGTTTTACTGAGGGCCGCAACATTGAAGAGTTTGTGCGTCTGCTGGCGCAGGGCAGAATCAGCCTTGCAGATATTATTACTCATGAGATCCCGTTTGAAAAAGCGGCAGAAGCTTATGAGATGATTACCAAGAATCCGAATCATGAGCGTTATATTGGTGTTCTTCTGAAATATGATGAAAATGATACGAAATGGCAGAGCCGGATCGAGAATCCGAAGGCGAAGAGAGCGGCTTCTGGTGAGAAGATCCGCCTGGGACTGATCGGAGCTGGAAACTTTGTACGAAGTACGATGCTGCCGATCATGAAGGAGACAGGACTCTTTGAATTCCGCGGACTGGCAACCACTGGCGGAGTGGGTGGCGCACAGGCCAATGACGGCACACCGTTTGGTTATACCACCAATAATTATCAGGAACTGCTGAGTGACCCGGAGATTGATCTGATCGCCGTATCCACCCAGCACAACAGCCACGCAAAGTTTGTGATCGAAGCACTGAAGGCAGGAAAGAATGTCTACTGCGAGAAGCCGCTGTGCCTGACTCTGGATGAACTGACAGCGATCAAGGAAGCTTATGAGCAGTCCGAGGGTGAACTGTTTGTAGGTTTGAACCGGAGACATGCACCGCTGATCCAGCAGATCAAGAGAGAGATGAAGACGGATCAGATTCCGGCAGTCTATGATTTTATCGGAAATGCCGGATTTATTCCGAAGGATCACTGGGTACATGATGAAGCAGCAGGTGGCGGCAGGATTCTTGGCGAGGCATGTCACTTTGTGGATCTGATTCAGTATCTGGACGGAAGTCATCTGGAGGATCTGACAGTAACTGCTGCATCCAACAATGCATATCCGATGAATGACAACGTACTGATCACTCTTCGGTTTGCATCAGGTGCCATTGGAAATATTGTCTACTCCTCCATGGGATCCAAGAAATATCCGAAGGAACAGCTTCGGGTGTTGTCCAATGGTTCGGTCTATGAGATGGACAACTTTATCCGTCTGAAGAAATACGGCAGTACCAAGTCCGTAAAAGAAAAGCTCAAGCAGGATAAGGGTATCCATGCAGAGTATGAATATATTTGCAAAGTGCTCCGCGGACAGGAGAAGAATACGGTGATTGCTGATGCATTCCGTGGACAGGAGCTGCTGATCAAAGCCATGCAGAAGGTAAAAGAGTCATGAGGATCCTGGTCTATGATGTGGCCGCATCCAGTGGAGGAGCACTGACTGTATTGAACAGCTTCTATGAGGAGTTCTGTAAGGATACGAAGAATGAGTATATCTTCGTGCTTAGTGTCTGTGAACTGAAGGAACAGCCTCATATCAAGGTGCTGAACTTCCCGTGGATCAAGAAGAGCCCGCTTCATCGGATGTATTTTGATCAGGTGCTGGCGCATAAGCTGGTGAAAAAATATCATGCGGACAAGGTGTTGTCCTTGCAGAATATCGAACTTCCTCATGCGGGAGTGCCGCAGATCGTCTATGAACATAATGCCCTTCCATTCTCTGAATATAAGTTCAGACCGCAGGAGGCATTTCGTCCATGGTACAGTCAGCAGATCCTTGGGCGGATGATGAAGAAATCTATACGCAGGGCAGAGCAGGTGCTGGTGCAGACCAACTGGATGAAGGAGGAGATCGTCCGGCAATGTAAGATCCCAGCAGAACGGGTACAAGTGAAGTTCCCACCTGTGGAGATGCTGAAGACGGATCCATGGCAGATGGAAGAAGGACATACGGTGTTTTTCTTCCCTGCAGGACCGCCTGCCTATAAGAATCACCGCACATTTCTGAAAGCCTGTGAGCTTCTGAAGAAGCGGGGATGCACTGACTGGGAAGTGGTATGGACTCTGAATGGGGACGAGAACGACGGTATTCGAGCATTGAAAAAAGAAGCGGAAGAGAAGACGCTGCCGATCCGATTCGTTGGAATGATGTCAAGGGAAGACTTGTTTGCACAGTATGCCAGATCGGTACTGGTATTTCCGTCTTATATTGAAACCATTGGTCTGCCGCTTCTGGAAGCCAGATCTGTGGGAGCACCGATTCTGGCAGCAGACTGCCTTTATGCCAGAGATGGAGTAGGAGATTATGAAAAGGCAGAGTTTTTTGAGACATTTGATGCGAAAAAATTGAGTGAAATGATGGAGAGGTTTTGTCGCTAGATGAAGTGGAACAGAGAACAGACTGAGAAATATTTTGTATTATTCGGAAAAATCATGTTAGTGGCAGCGATTGTTTTTAATGCATGGCTGACTCATAAATGTTATTTTAATTTTCTACTTTCAGATGACGCATCAGAGCTGGTGTATTCCAGGATGCTTGCACAAGAAGGGAGTATTATCTCTTCCAACTGGTATGGATCAACAGAGCTTGAAATCTTAAATACACAATTGATTTATTCTCTGTTGTTCCATTTCACATCAAACTTTCAGGTGGTCAGAATTGTGGGACAGGTGATCCTGACACTTATCTTTCTTGCCAGCTATCTGTTCTGTCTGCGAGGAATTGATCCGGGAAAAGCAGGTGAACGTTTCTGGAAGACAGCATTTTTGCTGGTGATTCCTATCAGTGATGCATGGATCTTCCTGATTATGAAAGCGTATTATATACCGGCTGTGGCAGTGAGCTTTGTTGGGCTGGGGCTGGCGTGCAGGATCAGAAAAGAAGAAGTTTCAAAGAAAAGAAAACTTGTACTTTTGGTAATAGGCTGCATCTTTGCTTTTGTGGCATGCCTGGAAGGTCTCCGGCATATACAGCTGACGTATCTGCCGCTTGTCTTAAGCTTTGTGTGGATCTGGTGGAACCTGCAGGAAGAGAATGGATGGACCGGGAAAAAACTGTTGCTGCCAAGAGGGATAATCGCAAGTGTCTGCTGGCTTGTCTCTGGCATGGCAGGTTATCTGGTAAATGTTCTGTTGCTCAGCAAGATTTATCAATATGATACGCATCAGGATGCAGCTTTTCAGGATCAGCTTCCCATGGAGAGTATTCAGAATACGTTCAATGCATTGCTGCAAGTGACAGGATATTCTGGCTGGAAGGAACTGGTTTCCGGAGGTGGTATCTGTAATGCCCTTGCTATCATATTTGCAGTTGTGATTATTGTCGGCCTATTGCGTATTGCGGTAAGAATGCGGACAAGAAAAACCGGCGAACAGTTAGTATCTGCATTTGTGATTCTGTCATTTCTGCTTAGTATGTTTATCTATATTTCGGTGGATGATGTACAGGCCAGATGGGTTATGGCAGGTGTGGCACCGATGGTATTGTTTCTTGTTTTGCTGGAACGGCTTCCGGCATTGAAACAGTATGTGCTGTTGACCGTGTGCTATGGCATGATTGCAATGCTGGGGGCACACGAATATAAGTTGATTTATACCAGCGATCAGAATGAAGAGCTTCGGGAAGTATATAACCTGCTTATGAACAGTGATTATACATTTGGTTATGCGACCTTCCGGGTAGGCAATCTGATGACAGAACTGACCAATGGGAAAGTTGATATGCGGATCGTACAGGCATATGCACCAAATCATAAATTAAAGAACAGACATTGGCTGACACCAATCGAGTTTGAATATCATGAAGGAACATTTCCCTTGATTCTTGATAAAGAAAGAACAGATGGGACGTTTGATCCCCAGGATGACTGGAAACTGATTCTGGATACGGAAGCATACTGGGTCTATGAGATTCCGGATCAGAGGGCATTTCAGGAATATCTGGATAAAGTGGAATTGTAAGAAATATCAGACAAAAACTTGAAAAATAAACAGAAATAGTATATATTATGAGCAGTATGTTTACATGATCTATTAAAGAAGTAAAGGATGGATAAACGATATGGCATTATTAAAAGAATGGCAGAAAGTCGCATATGATGAGACGAAAGACAGAGGAACTCTTCAGAGATTCTGGGCAAATTATTTTAATCTGGAAAAGGGAGTATATGAGAAGCTTCTGGAAGAGCCGGATGTAGAAGTAAAAGGAACTGTCAAAGAGCTGGCTGAAAAGTATGGCTTAAGCATCATGGAGATGACCGGATTCCTGGATGGCATTAATGAGAGTCTTGTGGAAGCTAATCCGATCGAGGAGATGGAAGAGGATACGGTTGTCAGCCTGAAATTCGATAAAGAGAAGCTCTACAAGAACATGGTGGATGCAAAAGCTGACTGGCTGTATGAGCTTCCGCAGTGGGACAAGATCTTCGATAAAGAGAAGAAACATGAACTGTATCTGGAGCAGAAGAAGTCCGGTACCATCGTAAAAGGACCGAAGATTGGACGTAACGATCCGTGTCCGTGCGGCAGTGGCAAGAAATACAAACAGTGCTGCGGAAAGAAACACGCTTAATGTGAATTTGATATAAAAAATGCGGCTGACTGTTTAAGCCGCATTTTTTATCAATTATTTAATTTTAGGAAGGCATATGTATGAAACTTGGAATTATGCAACCATATTTTGTTCCGTATATTGGCTATTGGCAACTTATGAATGCAGTTGACAAGTATGTGATTTATGATGATGTAAATTTTATTAAAGGTGGATGGATTAATCGAAACCGTATTTTGGTAAATGGACAACCGAAATATTTTAATATTCCTATGATTGGTGCAAGTCCTTTTAAATTAATAAATGAAATTGGTGTAAATAATGATCTACAATTAATAAATAAAAATTTGAGAATTATTGAAGCTGCTTACAAAAAGGCACCTTATTACAAAGATGTTTATCCGATTATAGAAGAAATCCTAAAATGCGGGAAAAATGATATAGCAGGATACATTGAAGAATCATTCGAGGTTATCAATAAATATCTAGGAATTTCTACGGAACTGATAGTTTCTTCAAATTTAAAGAAAGATTGTTCCTTGAAAGGTCAGGATAAAGTGCTGCAAATTTGTGGATTATTAGGGGCAACAGAGTATTATAATGCGGTTGGTGGTCAAGAACTTTATTCATTTGATGCCTTTGAAAAACATGGAATAAAATTAAAGTTTCTTAATACAAAAGAGATTATTTATGATCAGTTTGGACAAACGTTTCAACCTAATCTTTCTATTATTGATGTAATGATGTTTAATTCAGTTGAAGAGATCATGACGTATCTAAATGAATTTGAGTTAATAGAAAAGTAATTGAAATAGTCCGAAAAAGCCTTGACACCATTTTCTTACATGTTATAATAAGAGCCAATTGAAGACCAATAAAACCATGACAGGAACAGTAAGCTGATGAAAATATGCAGAGAGAAGTGCATAAGGTGCGAGTGCTTTATATGGACATCAGATGAACACCACCCTGGAGCGACTTTAATACAGTCCGGCCGACACCGTTATCGTCAAATGAGAGGTGCAAGCACAAGAAGGGTGGAACCGCGGTAAAGAGTCTATCGTCCCTGAACAGTTTTGATATGAAGCTGTTCAGGGACTTTTTATTTTATGATCAGGAGGAAGAATGAGATGAAGATTACATTAAAAGATGGATCAGTCAAAGAATATGCACAGGCAATGTCTGTAATCGATATTGCAAAAGATCTGAGCGAAGGTCTGGCACGTGTGGCCTGTGCCGGAGAGGTAGATGGAGAGGTTGTTGACCTTAGAACCGTTCTGGAGCAGGATTGTGAGCTGAATATCCTGACTGCAAAGGATGAGAAAGGTCTGGCAGCACTTCGCCATACCGCAAGCCATGTGATGGCACAGGCTGTAAAACGTCTCTATCCGAACACCAAGCTGGCAATCGGACCGTCTATCGCAGATGGTTTCTACTATGATATGGAGTTTGAGACTCCGTTGACCAGTGATGATTTCGGCAAGATTGAAGCAGAGATGAAAAAGATCATTAAAGAGGATCTGAAGATTGAGCGTTTCACAAAATCCAGAGAAGATGCGATTGCTTTCATGAAAGAAAAAGGCGAGCCGTATAAAGTAGAACTGATTGAGGATCTGCCGGAAGGTGAAGAAATCAGCTTTTACAGCCAGGGAGAGTTTGTTGACCTGTGTGCAGGACCGCATTTGATGAGCACCAAGGGTGTTGGTAAAGCATTCAAGATCATGAGCCTTGCAGGTGCTTATTGGAGAGGTGATGAGCACAACAAGATGCTGACCCGTCTCTATGCAACTGCATTTGGCAAGAAAGAAGAGCTGGAAGCTTATATCACCATGATGGAAGAGGCTAAGAAACGTGACCACAGAAAGCTTGGAAAAGAGCTGGGGCTTTTCATGATGCATGAGGCAGGACCGGGATTCCCGTTCTTCCTTCCGAAGGGAATGGTTCTGAAAAATACACTGCTTGATTACTGGAGACAGATCCATAAGAAAGCAGGCTATGTAGAGGTATCCACTCCGATCATCCTCAACAGAAGTCTCTGGGAGACTTCCGGACACTGGGATCACTACAAAAACAATATGTATACAACGGTAATTGATGGTGAAGATTATGCGATCAAACCGATGAACTGCCCAGGCGGTGTTCTGGTATATGCTTCTGAGCCGCGTTCTTATCGTGATCTGCCGCTTCGTGTAGGTGAGCTTGGACTGGTTCACCGTCATGAGAAATCTGGTCAGCTTCATGGACTGATGAGAGTTCGCTGCTTCACGCAGGATGATGCTCATATTTTCATGACACCGGATCAGATCAAAGACGAGATTAAAGGTGTTGTTGCCCTGATCAATGAGGTATATTCTCTGTTTGGATTTGAGTATCATGTAGAGCTGTCTACCAGACCGGAAGATTCCATGGGAAGCGACGAAGACTGGGAGATGGCAACAGAGGGACTGAGAAGTGCTCTGGATGAGATTGGACTTCCGTATGTAGTAAACGAGGGAGACGGCGCATTCTATGGTCCGAAGATCGACTTCCATCTGGTAGACTGCATCGGCAGAACCTGGCAGTGTGGTACGATCCAGCTTGACTTCCAGCTTCCGCAGAGATTTGAACTGGAGTACATCGGAGCAGACGGAGAGAAACATCGTCCGATCATGATCCATCGTGTTGTATTTGGTTCCATTGAGAGATTTATCGGTATTCTGATCGAGCATTTTGCAGGAGCATTCCCGACCTGGCTGGCTCCAGTACAGGTAAAAGTACTGCCGATTTCTGAAAAATATATGGATTACGCAGAGAACGTAAAGAAAAAACTGGATGAGGCAGGTATTCGTGTAGAGCTGGATACCAGATCTGAGAAGATCGGATACAAGATTCGTGAGGCTCAGCAGGCAAAGATTCCGTATATGCTGGTCGTAGGTCAGAAAGAGGAAGAAGACGGAACTGTCGCAGTCAGAAGCCGTGCTGCTGGTGATGAGGGAACTAAGAGCCTGGATGCATTTATCGCTGATATTCAGAAAGAGATTGAAGCGAAAATAAATCGTGTCAAAGAGGTTTCTGAAGAAAAATAAAAAAAGTTGTAAAAAGTTGTTGACAACTGGAAGATCTTTTGGTAAGATAACGGAGTCGGTTGCGAGACACCGACTCACATGGCGAGATAGCTCAGTTGGCTAGAGCACACGGTTCATACCCGTGGTGTCGAGGGTTCGAATCCCCCTCTCGCTACTACAGCTTCCTAAGGTTAAGGCTTTAGGGAGCTTTTTTTGTTATTCAGAGCCGTGCGAATGAGGCTCTGATTGATAGAGACGAATATAGAATGGAGGAACGATCATGCGCGTTGGAATGGGTTATGATGTACATCGTCTGGTAGAGGGACGTGATCTGATTCTTGGCGGAGTTACAATTCCTTATGAAAAGGGGCTTCTGGGACATTCGGATGCAGATGTGCTTTTACATGCAATTATGGATGCACTGCTGGGAGCTGCTGCACTGGGAGATATTGGTAAGCATTTCCCAGATACAGACGATAAATATAAAGGTATTTCCAGTATCAAACTGCTGGAGCATGTGGGAGAACTGCTGGAGGAACATAACTATCAGATTGTGAATCTGGATGCAACAATCATTGCACAACGTCCGAAGATGGCTCCACATATTCCACAGATGGTAAAAAATGTAGCGGAGACCTTGCATATTGATGAGAGTCAGGTAAATATTAAGGCGACTACAGAAGAGGGACTTGGATTTACCGGAACTGGTGAAGGAATCTCTTCTCAGGCAATCTGTTCGCTGATGCCGATCACTGCCTATATTGATGAGGATATTGCGGCAACCAGAAGAAGCTGTGAGGGGTGCGGCGGATGCCAGCGGAAATAAGAGAACTGGAAGAACATGAGATGCCGGAACCTATGTTGTTGACAAAAGAAGAACGACAGAAAACAAGGACATTGTATCAGACGGTTTTCTCGGAAGACAGTCAGAAGTTTGTGGATTTTTATTATGAATACAAGATCCGGGATAATCAGATTTATGCACTGTGGGAGGATGAACAGTATGTATCCATGGTGCATCTGAATCCGTATACCATGATCGTCAATGGATATGAAGTCTCGTCCAACTATATTGTGGCAGTGGCAACATTGAAAGATTATCGGCACAGAGGATATATGCGATTGCTGTTGGAAACGGCACTTCAACAGATGGCAGCAGACAAGATGCCATTTACCTTCCTGATGCCTGCCAGTGAAAGCATCTACACACCATTTGATTTTGTGTGGATCAGTCCATTCACCGAGTTACCTATGAGGGTGACGCATTTAGATGCAGATGGACAGAACCGGTATCTGGCGGCTCGGTATCAGTTATTCTGTAAGCGAGATGCCCGTTATATGGAAAATCTGAAGGCAGAGCATCTGGCAGAAGCAGGGGAACCTCCTATGGACGAGATTCCGCCATTTATGGCACGGATCACCAATGTGGAGCAGATGCTAAGACTTACTTCTTCCAGAGAAGAGAAGACGATCTGGCTTCGTGTGAAGGATGAAGTAATAGAGGAAAATAACGGATATTTCTGCTGGAGGACGGGAACGGACAGCAGCAAGGCAGAAAAATTGGAAGAAGTACCAGCACAGATAGATCTGGAACTGACGGTAGGGGAACTGACATCTATGATTTTTGAAGGGTTTAAGATCTGTTTGTCAGAGATTGTCTGAGATGATAAATTTCACATCCTTCTATGCAGAATCCATTGTTTGTGTTAAGATAACAGGTGGTATTTAACAACAGAAACATAAAAAAGGAAAGACGAATGAAGAAAGCATTGATCATTGGCGCAGGCCCGGCGGGTCTGACTGCCGCATATGAATTATTGAAAAAGGGAAAAGATGTGGAAGTAGTTGTATTTGAAGAGAGCGACTGCTTTGGTGGAATTTCCAGAACTGTAGAGTATAAAGGAAATCGTATGGATATGGGCGGTCATCGCTTCTTTTCCAAGATTCCGGAAGTGAATGCGTGGTGGGATCAGATGCTTCCTATGCAGGGAGCGCCAAGCTATGATGATACCGTGTTAGACAGAGAAGTTCCGCTTCAGAAGAACGGCCCGGATCCGGAAAAAGAAGATCGGGTCATGCTGACCAGACATCGGGTGTCCCGCATCCTGTTTGATGATAAGTTCTATGATTATCCTGTCTCTCTCAAGATGGAAACTTTGAAAAATATGGGATTTATTACTACCATGAAAGTCGGATTCAGTTATCTGGCTTCCCTGGTTCACAAAAAGCCGGATGACAATCTGGAGAACTTTTACATCAATCGCTTTGGACGGAAGCTCTATTCCATGTTTTTTGAGTACTATACAGAGAATCTGTGGGGCAGACATCCAAGTGAGATCGATGCTTCCTGGGGAGCACAGCGTGTCAAGGGGCTTTCTATCACAGCTATTCTGAAAGATATTTTTGGAAAGATTTTCCATAAGAAAAACAGAAAAGTAGAGACATCTCTGATCGAACAGTTCAAATATCCGAAGCTTGGACCGGGGGAACTGTGGGACGTGACAGCTGCCGAGGTGGAAAAACTGGGCGGTACGATCATCAAAGGTGCAAAAGTTACCAGACTTCATAAAGATGATCAGAATGTGCTGACTGGTGTCACTTATGAAAAAGACGGAGCAGAGCATACTATGGACGGTGATCTGGTGATCTCTTCCATGCCGGTCAAAGACCTGGTGGAAGGTATGAATGATGTGCCGGAGAAACCAATGGCGATTGCGAAAGGACTTCCATACCGTGATTACATGACTCTGGGTGTGCTGGTTCCCAGACTGAATCTGAAAAATAAGACCAGATTCCGAACAGTTGGAAACATTGTACCTGACTGTTGGGTCTATGTGCAAGACAGACGTGTGAAGATGGGACGCTTCCAGATCTACAATAACTGGTCTCCATATATGGTCAAGGACCTGGATCATACCGTATGGATCGGACTTGAATATTTTGTAAATGAAGGTGACGAGTTCTGGAACATGTCAGAAGAGGAATTTTCTGCATTTGGCGTAAAAGAAATGGTAAAACTTGGTCTGATCGACAAAGTGGAGGATGCCATTGATACCCATATGGAACGTGTGAAGAAAGCATATCCGGCTTATTTTGACACTTATGATGAGATGGATCAGCTGATTGATTATCTGAATACGATTCCAAACCTGTATTGTGTAGGAAGAAACGGACAGCATCGTTACAATAACATCGATCATTCGATGGTGACATCTTTTGAGGCAGTGAAGAATATTCTGTCTGGCAGAACAGATAAATCCAACATCTGGAACGTCAACACAGAGAAGGAATATCACGAGGAAAAGAAAGCGTAAAATGAAAACAGATAAAGGGCAGATAAGTCGATGGATAATTGTGTTAATTATTGGCTTAATGGCAATTCTTGCTTTACGAGACAGAGATTATTTTCATTATTATGTGGAATCAAGTGGAAATACAGATGAGTATAGGGAGTCTGATAGAGATAGCTTCAAAGGAGCAATGGCATTTGTCGGTCCATTTGAACTGAAAAAAGGTACATATGATATAACTATTACATACAAAAATAAAGGTGAATCAAATTATTTTGAAATTGTAGATACTGAATATTCAGATGGTATTCAAGTATATGAAAAGAGTCTAGATAAATTTGTATACGAAACAGGAGATGCTCAAACAACATATCGATTCGAATTAGCTAAAGATGTAAAGAAAATGGTGATTAGATCTACCCAGGTAAATGGAAGGTTAAAAATAACAGATTATAATTTGACATCCGTGACGGCTTATTATAATGATACCTACTTCTTGGTTATAATATGGATAGTGCTTTTGGGAGCAGCTTGGTATAAAAAGAAATGGTTTGTTTCGGAAACAGGAAAACAAGTGCTTATAATCTGCGGAATAGCAATATTAGTGTCAGTTCCTTTATTTACGGATTTTCTTTCAACGGGGCATGATATTGCATATCACTTATTTAGAATCAAAGGGATTTCAGAAGCATTATTAAATGGTCAGATCCCAGTAAGAGTTAATACAGCTCTTAATAATGGATATGGACTTATTAATCCTATTATGTATCCAGAAATGTGGCTGTACATTCCAGGAATTCTTTGTGCAGCTGGGGTTTCACTATTGCTGTCTGTAAAGTTCTTTTTGATTTTGGTCAATATTAGTACAGGATTGATCAGCTATTATAGTTTTAAAACATTGTGTGATAAAAAATGTGCAATGTTTTTTTCGATCATGTATTTAATGGCACCATATAGATTAGATAACTTGTATATAAGGTTTGCGATAGGCGAATTTTTAGCAATGACTTTTTTGCCAATGCTGTTTGTGGGTATGTATCAAATAGTTATTGGAAATCCGAAAAGATGGTGGATGGCTGCACTAGGCTGCACAGGTATTTTACAAAGTCATCTGTTGTCAACAGAAGTGAGTGTATTATTTACCATAATATTCCTGCTTTTGAATTTGAAAACATTGTTAAAAGAACCTGGCAGGATTTTGCATGGATTAAAAGCAGTAATAGGGGTGCTTATTTTAAATGCATGGTATTTAATTCCATTGTGTACATTTATTAATTCTAAGTTTATACTGACAGATGATAGTAGATATTTGGGAGAAAATGGAATTTATTTTTCACAAATGATATCAGCTTACTTTTCGGCGAACGGAGATAAAGTTATTGGAACGACATTTCAGAATATGTCAGCAGGACTTGGAATGGTATATCTGGTGGGAATGATTGTATTAATGATTTATTCAGCAGATATAAACAGAGAAAATGTAGAAAAGAAAACTTTCCTTTTTCAGAATATTGTAATGGGAATAATAGCTGTTTATATGGCATCGTGGTTGTTTCCCTGGGAAGTAATCTATAAAAATGAAGTTTTGGGAAGGATATTTGGAATTATTCAATTTTCATGGAGATTTTTAGCATTTGCAACATTATTTCTTTCTTTAGGTATGTCCATTGTGTGGAAATGGACATACACAAATAAAAAAGTGCTATTTTACGGGATGACAATATGCATGTTAATTTGTTTGGGAAAAATTATTGATGGATATACATACGATGTCCCGACTCTTATGGAAAATAAATATTCTCAGTTGTATGAAAATGGAGAATATAATTATTTTTACAAAGCTGGATATAATACAAATATTTTTAGTGAACGTAGTTCTATAGTATCGATAGAAGGTGCTGGTGACTTTGAAGTAACCAATTATAGTAAGACGGGGACAACATTAAATTTTGATTACAGTGTATCGGATGCAATAAATGAAAATACACTGATATTACCATATTACAATTATGGATTTTATAAAGTATTTGTAAATGGTCAAGAAATGAAAACATTTTCAAATGATGATGAATTATTAAGTATATCAATTCCACAAGATACGCTGACAGGTCATGTAACAGTACGATATGCAGAAAGAAAAATTTACTTATTAGGTGATATAGTTTCTGTGTTAGCTTTAATTAGTTGTATGATAATATTAATAAAAAACAATAGTTGGAAAAAAGAGGAGAGACCATAATGATTCGCATTTATAACACACTGACAAGAAAAAAAGAGGATTTCGTTCCTCTGGAAGAGGGTAAGGTCCGCATGTATGTATGCGGTCCGACCGTGTATAACTTTATTCATATTGGAAATGCCAGACCGATGATCGTATTTGACACGGTTCGTCGTTATCTGGAGGCAAAGGGATATGATGTGAACTTTGTATCCAACTTTACTGACGTGGATGACAAGATCATCAAAAAAGCCAATGAAGAGGGTGTATCAGCAGAGGAGATCTCTCAGAGATATATTGCAGAGTGCAAGAAGGACATGGCTGGCATGAACATCAAACCGGCTACCACCCATCCGCTGGCAACTCAGGAGATTGATGGAATGATCGATATGATCTCCACACTGATCGAAAAAGGTTATGCGTATGCAGTAAATGGAACGGTTTATTATCGTACCCGTAAATTTGCTGAGTATGGAAAGCTTTCTCATAAAAATATCGATGAACTGGAAGGTGGCAAGCGTTCTCTTTTAGTATCTGGTAAGGATGAGAAGGAAGATCTGCTGGATTTTGTGTTGTGGAAGCCGAAAAAAGAAGGAGAGCCGTACTGGGAGTCCCCGTGGGGACAGGGCCGTCCGGGCTGGCACATTGAGTGCTCTGTCATGTCCAAGAAATATCTGGGCGAGCAGATCGACATCCACGGCGGCGGAGAGGATCTGATCTTCCCACATCATGAGAACGAGATCGCGCAGAGCGAGGCTTGCAGCTGCAAGGAGTTCTCTCATTACTGGATGCACAATGCATTCCTGAATATTGACAACCGTAAGATGTCCAAATCTCTGGGCAATTTCTTTACTGTTCGTGAGATCAGCGAGAAATATGATCTGCAGGTGCTTCGTTTCTTCATGCTGAACGCACATTACAGAAGTCCGCTGAATTTCAGTGCAGAGCTGATGGAGTCTTCCAGAAGTGCTCTGGAGCGTATCCAGACTGCTGTCGATAATCTGAAATTCCTCTCTGAGCATGCATCTGCACAGGAGCTGACGGAGGAGGAGACTCTGAAGGTGGAAGAGGCTAAGAAATTCCAGGAGAATTTCGATGAGGCTATGGATGATGACTTCAATACGGCTGATGCTATTGCAGCTGTATTTGATCTGGTTAAATTTGCAAATACCAATGCAGGCGAAGGAAGCAGCAAAGCATTTGTGGATGCTTTGAAGAAAATGATCCAGGATCTGTGCGATATTCTTGGACTGATCACTGAGAAGAAGGCAGAACTGCTGGATGCAGATATTGAGAATCTGATTCAGGAGCGTCAGGACGCAAGAAAAGCAAAGAATTTTGCAAGAGCTGATGAGATCCGTAATGAGCTTCTGGAGAAGGGCATCATTCTGGAAGATACCCGTGAAGGAGTAAAATGGAAGAGAGCTTAACTTATCTGAAAGAACAGTTTGAACTGCCGGACGTAGATGTTAAATCCTATTCGCCGCTGGTGCTGGCGTATATTGGTGACGGGATCTATGAACTGGTGATTCGTACCGCGGTGGTCGGCCAGGGAAACCGGCAGGCCAACGCACTTCATAAGAAAACAAGTACCTATGTAAAGGCATCTGCCCAGGCAGCTATGATGGAAGCCATCCTTGAAGATCTGACAGAAGAAGAACTGGCAGTCTATAAAAGAGGACGCAATGCCAAGACGGTCAGCATGGCAAAACATGCGACCATGCACGATTATCGCCACGCTACGGGCTTTGAGGCGCTGATGGGATATCTCTATCTCAATCATCAGATGAACCGCCTGATCGACCTCGTGAAGCTTGGTATGGAGAGAACGGAGGGAATGCCGTGAGATACGAGGAAATGACCATAGAAGGACGCAACGCCGTTATGGAGGCTTTCCGTTCCGGAAAGACCATCGACCGCGTCTATGTGTTGAAAGGCTGTCAGGACGGCCCGATCAACAGCATTTTAAGAGAAGCGAGAAAACATGATACTCTGGTGAATTTTGTGGCAAAGGAACGTCTGGATCAGATGTCAGAGGCCGGCAAGCATCAGGGCGTGATCGCATCTGCAGCAGCTTATGCTTACGCAGAGGTGGAGGACATGCTGAAGCTGGCAGAGGAAAAGGGAGAGCCGCCATTCTTATTCCTGCTGGATGATATTGAAGATCCTCATAATCTGGGAGCCATTATTCGTACTGCGAACCTGGCAGGTGCGCATGGAGTGATCATTCCGAAGAGACGTGCGGTGGGCCTGACGGCAACCGTTGCCAGAACTTCTGCAGGAGCTCTTAATTATACGCCGGTGGCAAAGGTGACTAATTTAAGTGCTACGATTGAAGAACTGAAGGAAAAAGGTATGTGGTTTGTGTGTGCAGATATGGGCGGAACAACCATGTATGATCTGAATCTGACAGGCCCTATCGGTCTGGTGATCGGAAACGAAGGAGACGGCGTCAGCCGCCTGGTGAAGGAAAAATGTGACTTCGTTGCATCCATTCCTATGAAGGGTGAGATCGACTCCCTGAACGCTTCTGTGGCAGCAGGAGTGCTGGCTTATGAGATCGTGCGTCAGCGTATAGGATAGATATTAGGGACATTCTTATGGAAAATAGAAAAAATGCGGATTGTTGGTTTTATGCGGTCAACATGGTTCTTCTGGTAGAACTGTTCAGTCTGTTCCAACCAATTTATACTAATATAGACAACTATTGCACATCTATGATGATAAATCAGATGTACGCGGAAGATGGCTATAATATGTTTTTAAATCCCGTAGTGTGTTGGGTTTCGACATTTTTAGGGCAACTGTTTCCAGATGCAGATGGATTTTTGATGTTGACAAGAGCGGTTTTGCTAGTAGGAATTGGAGCTGTCAGTTATTTTATAGCATTACATTTTAAGCACTGGAGTGAGCGGCTTTTCTGGGGCGCAATGTTCTTTTTCCTGATTATAGAGATGAACCTGTTCTCGGATTTTTTTATGGTCTGGTCAGCTTTCCTTTCTTTTGTGGGAATGATCTGGTTGCTTCATGCTCTGAAAGGAGTAGATGTCAATAAAAAATGGATTTTAACAGGCACTTTTTTCTTGTGTTGTGGATTGATGTGGCGTCTTGGTGGATTTTGTTTGTTTGTTCCATTTATTTTACTTGACGTAGGAATTAACTTTCTATTCACATCCCATGGAAAGAAAGAAAAGCTACAATATATAAAAAAATGTTGTAAAGTGTTTTTGCCAGTAGTATTAAGTGTTTTAGCATTATTAACACTGGACTATGGATGTAAGCATTCTGAAAAATATGAAGATAGTGTCAGCTTTTGCGATGAAGTCAGCAGAATTGTTGACTATCCAATGAAAGAATATGATGAAGTGAAAGAGCAACTTTCAGGTATCAGCAGAAACGACTATGAAAGTCTACAAAATTATTTGTATGCAGATACAGATCAGATTACAGCAGAATATTGTGATAAAATAGCTTCAGCAGGTTATATAAGTGCGTTTCGTTTTGATATCAAAGAATTAGTATCTAAAACATATTCTCTGATTGCAAGATTTTATGGACTGATTAATTTCCGAATCTGGTGTATTGCACTTGGAATAGTAGGAATGTTGTTTATTTTCTCCAGAGCACCATGGTATTATAAACTGGAATTATTCTTTGCGGGAATCGGAGCTTATCTTATAATGATATATCTGGATTTTGCAGGGCGTCTTCCTGAGAGGATTATGCAGTCCGTTCTGTATGCTGTGATGGGAATAGTGCTGATACTGTATATGCCCCAAAGAGATAAACGGCATGAGCCAAAGATCTGGAAAGATGTGGCCGTGCTTGCTTTTTCAGCCATTATAGTATGGCACTTAGGATCCGTGGAATTTGTTCCGCATCAGTCATTATGGACGGCACAGACAGGTGCATTAGATATGCCATGGGAAGAATTGTATGATTCAGATACAGTTTATATTTGGAATGTGAGGGATCATAGAAAAAATCCTATGAAGTATTTTATGCAGCAGGGGAAAATGGCACCAGAGGATTTTATGGCGCATAATATATGTGCTGGTGATTGGGATTTTACGCAATTATGTAACAAGGAACGCTTGAATCATCTGGGTGTGCCTAATCCAGCAAGAGCGTTGCTAGAACGAGAAAAGACCTATTACATTGCAAATGACTGTGATGATATGTGGACATATCTGAAAGAACATTTCGACCCATCTGTTCAGGCTGTTCAGATTGGAGAAATCAAGGAAATTCCTATATGGGAATTTCGGTCTAAAAATTTTTGAAAAAAGCGTTTGAAAAAAATTGAAAAAAGTTTAAAAATTTTGTTGACATATGTTGGACGCTGTGATAATATAATCAAGTCGCGAGCGACAAGAACACGACAAGCTGCTGTGGCTCAGGCGGTAGAGCGTCGCATTGGTAGTGCGGAGGTCACGGGTCCGATTCCCGTCAGCAGCTTTCCTTGAAAAAAGCGGAAAACCTAAGAGAAACAGGTTTTTCGCTTTTTTGCATACAAGGGAAAACTGGAAAAGGAACCTATATGCGAAAATGAAATTTGTAAAAAAAGGAATGGAAACATTTCAGAATATGTCTGTTCAGGTAAAGGCATCCATGGCCTTTATGATTGTAAATTTTATGCAGAAAGGAATCTCCTTTCTTACAGCCCCGATCTTTACGAGGCTTCTTTCCACGGAAGAATATGGACAAGTTACAATCTATCTTTCCTGGGTAGATCTGATTGGCATCTTTGCCATGTTCGGCTTGTATAACAATGTGTTTTATAATGGAATCACAGAGTTTAAGACAGACAAGAAAAGATTCACCTTTTCCATGTTGTCACTGGCCAATATCATAACTCTTCTCACATTTATCGTTGTGTGGGGGATCAACAAATATTTGTTTCGTTTTCTGGATATTTCAGATGGTCTGATTTTGTTTATGTTTTTAACATTTCTTCTGGAACCGGCATTTGAATTCTGGAAGATTGAGCAGAGATTTGATTTTAAGTACAAGCTGTTATGTGTATTTTCGTTGTTAGTGATGATATCGTCACCGATCTGTGCGATCATAGGGATCCGTTTGTTTCCAGCAGAGAAAGCCGCGGCGAGAGTGATCGGCAGCCAGATCATGACACTGTGTATCTGCATTGGCTGTTATATTTTTGAAGTTCTTCGCGCAAAGACCAGACCGCTTATTACATACTGGAAATATGCAATTACCTATAATCTGCCACTGATCCCCTATTTTTTATCCAGCTGTGTATTGAGCAGTAGTGACAGACTGATGATCGCTTATTACTGTGGAGAAGGAAAAGCGGGAATCTATGGAATCGCGTATACCATGGCTTCGGCAGTAAATATTGTATGGGCATCGATCAATGCGACCATGATTCCAACAATTTATAAACGATGCGATGAAAAACGTCAGGAAACATTGTCAGAATTTGTAAATCCTGTTATTATGGCATATATGGCGATCTGTGTTCTGGTGATGCTTCTCGCGCCGGAAGTTATTGCATTTCTTGCTCCGTCCAGTTATGGAGAGGGAATGTATGTGATTCCGTCTGTGGTAGGCGGTTTATTTTTCACCTCGCTGTTTAACGTATTTTCAAATATTATCTATTATTATAAGCATCCGAAAAGCGTTATGGGAGCAGGCGTGGGAGCTTCTGTGGTCAATTTTATCCTGAACCTGCTTTTTATACCGACGGTGGGATATTTGGCTGCAGGCTACACCACATTGGTGGCATATTTATTTGAAGTGGTTTGGGCATTTATTGCCATGAAAAAAATCACCCACAGTTCTGTCTTTAAGATGAGAGAACTGCTGACATATGGAATCATAGCGCTGGCATCTTCAGTAGTGATTCCGCTGTTTTACGGAATGTTCTGGATCAGGATGATTTTGACGGTCATTCTGCTGGCATTTTTGTGGAAAAATAAGGATCAGATGCTTGCAATCATCTGGAGAAAGTAGAGAGTGAAGAAAATGAAGGATCGGCTGATTCATTTATGCCGAATCATGGGAAAATATATTTCTCTTGCAATAAACTGGAAAAGACCAGAGAAAACCGTAAAGGATATTCTGTTGTTTGCAAATACAAGTACCATGGAAGAATATCTAAAAAATTATCTGGATGCGGTGGGAGACAATCCAGATTATCGATTTTACATTTTTTTTGGAGAGGGCTATTCAAACAGGAGAAGTCAGACGTTGGAAGGAACACAGCTGGAAGGAAAAAGCATCAGAGTGATTCCGGAGGAATGGAAGCTGTACTTCCGAAGGTGGGATCTGATTATCTGCGCAGATCTGGAATATCCATTTCTGTTAAAGAAAGGATCCATTCCTCTTCTTCATATTAAGCATGGATTTTCCATCATCAGTTATGACGGAGGAAAGCACACGTATGCATACGGGAGTGACTGCTTTGATAAAAATGGAGCGTTTTTGTTTGATGTGATGTTGGAGCCGGATCTTTATGTGGCGCAGGCTATGTGGGAAGAAGGCGAGCAGTTTAAGAAAGTAATCAAATATACAGGATATGATCTTTCACAGCGCATAGAAAAGGAATCCATGAGAAAAGAATATTACAGGCAACAGCTAGGGATAACCGATGATCGGTGTGTCGTAACTTTTTTTGGATCATGGAATAAAGAAAGTCTGTTCCATGTGCTGGGGGAAGAGTTGTTTGCAAAATGTGAAAAATTGAAAGATAAATATCTGTTTATATTTTCAATTCATCCAAATGAATATCGTGTTTATGATAAAAAGGTAAAGCCGCTGGGAAATCTGGTGGAAGAACAGAGAAAACATGGATTTCTGGTTCGGTCGCCCAGAGAAGACTGGCTGCCTTATATGATGGCAAGTGATATGATCGTGGCAGATTACACAACGATGACAGCACTGGCGATACTGGCAGATAAGAAAGTGGTGCTCAGCGATTTCCCAGATTCCCGCATCTGGGAAAAATCGATTTATTATGAAATGAAACGCCGGCTTCCGGTGATCCATACAGCAGCAGAACTGGAGCAAAAATTGAAGGAAGCGGCCAGTGGGGAGAAATGTAAGGGTCTTGTATTAAAATGCAAAGAGGATCTGTATGTAACGTATGATCAGTATCAGAAAACAGTGAAAAGAATTACAAGTGAAATGATGAACAAGTAAGAATAAAGGGGATAAGGAATAAAATATGAAAGCGCTGATTTTGGCAGCAGGTTTCGGGAAAAGATTAAGACCATTGACGGATACCATTCCCAAACCTATGGTAGAAGTAAATGGGGTACCGCTTCTGGTCAACGCACTGAATAATCTGGTGGATTGTAAAGTGTATGATATAGGAATCGTGGTTGGTCATATGGCGGACTATATCAGGGAGAGGATCGGGTCGGAATACCGTGGTGCGAAGATTACATATTTTGAAAATGAAAGATATCTGGAGACAAATAATGTAGTGTCCCTGTATGTGGCACGTCAGTTTTTGGATGATGATGTTCTTTTGCTTGAGGCCGATCTGTTTTATCGGAAAAACCTGATAGAGGCACTGCTGAACACCCCGGTGGGAGGGTGCTCCATTCTGGTTAGTCCTTTTAATCCGGAGATCATGGACGGGACGATTGTACAGGTAGATGAGGACAATCATGTACAGAGTCTGATCCTGGGAAAATGGCAGAAAAAAGATGAAGATTATACGGCAATGAAGAAAACGGTAAATCTTTACCGATTCAGTCGTGAATTTGTTCAGAATAAATATATGCCGCTGATCGAATGGTACGTCGAACATATGGGAGAGAACAGTTATTATGAAAAAGTTCTTGGCGCATTGCTGTACCTGAGAGAGTGCGAAGCAAAAGTGGTTGAAGTGCCGGAGACGGAATGGTGCGAGGTCGATGATCTGGAAGACCTGGAGAGAGCGCGAAAAAATTTATGTGTGGACAGATTGCAAAGACAGTGCAACATGTGCTATGATTAACGATAGTTTTAACCGAGGAGGATCCTGTTATGGAGAATGAAGTGGTATCTAAGAATTTTATTGAAGTTGAGATAGAAAAAGATCTTGCGGAAGGTGTGTATGACACAGTGCATACCCGTTTTCCTCCGGAGCCGAATGGCTACCTGCATATTGGACATGCAAAATCCATCCTGCTGAACTATGGACTGGCTCAGAAGTACAATGGTAAGTTCAACATGCGTTTTGATGATACGAACCCGACCAAAGAGAAGGTGGAGTTCGTAGATGCAATCAAGAAAGATATCCAGTGGCTGGGGGCTGACTGGGAAGATCGTCTGTTCTTTGCGTCCAACTATTTTGATCAGATGTATGAGGCAGCTGTAAAGCTGATCAAAAAAGGAAAAGCTTATGTGTGTGACCTGACTGCAGAGCAGATCCGCGAGTACCGCGGAACTCTGACCGAGCCGGGTAAGAACAGCCCATACAGAGACAGAAGCGTGGAAGAGAACCTGGAGCTGTTCGAGAATATGAAAGCCGGAAAATATGCGGATGGAGAGAAAGTACTCCGCGCAAAGATTGATATGGCTTCTCCGAACATGAATATGCGTGATCCGGTTATCTATCGTGTGGCTCATATGTCCCATCACAATACCGGAGATAAATGGTGCATTTACCCGATGTATGACTTTGCTCATCCCATCGAGGATGCCATCGAGGGTATTACACATTCCATCTGTACGCTGGAGTTCGAGGACCACAGACCGCTGTATGACTGGGTGGTAAGAGAGCTTGAGTATCCGCATCCGCCTCGTCAGATCGAGTTTGCAAAGCTGTATCTGACCAATGTGGTAACTGGTAAGCGTTATATCAAACGTCTGGTAGAGGACGGTACTGTGGACGGCTGGGATGATCCGCGTCTGGTATCCATCGCAGCGCTGCGCCGCAGAGGCTTTACACCGGAGTCCATCAAGATGTTCGTAGACCTGTGTGGTGTGTCCAAGAGCAACAGTTCTGTGGATTATGCAATGCTGGAGTATTGTATCCGCGAGGATCTGAAGATGAAGAGATCCCGTATGATGGCAGTGCTCGATCCGATCAAGCTGGTGATCGACAATTATCCGGAAGGTGAGGTTGAATATCTGGATGCAGCCAACAATCTGGAAAATGAGGATCTTGGAAGCAGACAGATTCCATTCTGCAGAGAGCTGTATATTGAGAGAGATGACTTTATAGAAGAGCCGCCGAAGAAATATTTCCGTCTGTTCCCGGGCAACGAAGTGCGCCTGATGCATGCATATTTTGTAAAATGCGTAAGCTTTGAGAAGGATGAGAATGGCAATGTGACAGTTGTACATTGTACCTATGATCCGGAGACCAAGGCAGGCAGCGGATTCACCGGACGTAAAGTAAAGGGAACCATTCACTGGGTACCGGCAACCTTTGCAGTTGATGCTGAAGTTCGTCTCTATGAGAACCTGATCGACGAGGAAAAGGGTGTATATAACGAAGATGGAACCATGAATATCAATCCGAATTCTCTGACTGTTGTACAGGCAAAGCTGGAGCCGGCATTGAAAGATGTACAGGCTTATGACAGCTTCCAGTTTGTAAGAAACGGATTCTTCTGTGTAGATGCAAAGGATTCCAGACCGGATGCGCTGGTATTTAATCGGATCGTATCACTGAAGAGTTCTTTCAAGCTGCCGAAGAAAGACTGATGTTGCTATAAAATAAGATAAGAGGATAAGCCGAAGGAGTGAGGGTCTTGCAGGAGAAACTTATGCTTCCTTCGGCTTTTTTATAAAATATGTACGAGATCACCATGAATCTGGATCCAAGATCCACAAAAACATTGTATGAGCAGATTTACGAATATATCCGGGATGAGATTCGCAAAGGAACGTTAAAGTGCGGGGAGCGTCTGCCGTCTACCCGTCTGCTGGCGTCTCACCTGGACGTGAGCCGAAGTACTGCCCAGCTTGCCTATGAGCAGCTGTTGTCTGAAGGGTATATTGAAGCCATTCCATGTAAGGGTTATTTTGTGTGTCAGATGGAAGCACTGTATCGACTGGATACAGCACCGGTGAAGCCGGAGCGGATAGTAGAGCCGGAACCCAATACATATCGCTATGATTTTACGCCAAATGGAATTGATCTGAAGCATTTTCCCTTTGCAGCCTGGCGGAAGCTGAACCGGGAAGTGCTGCAGCAGGATGAGAGTGATCTCTTTCTGCTGGGGGAAGCCAGCGGAGAATGGGAACTCAGAGAGGTGATCAGTTCCTACCTTCATCAGGCCCGTGGAGTGCATGTGCAGCCGGAGCAGGTGATCGTGGGAGCTGGAAATGACTATCTGCTCATGCTGTTGTCCCGGATCCTGGGGATGGATCATAAGATTGCCATGGAGAGTCCTACTTATCGACATGCATGGGATGTGTTCCAGAAGCTTGGTTATGATTGTCGGACGGTATCTATGGATAAGTTTGGCATGAATGTGGAAAAGCTGAAAGAGAGTGGTGCGGACATTGCCTATGTGATGCCTTCTCATCAGTATCCGCTGGGAATTGTCATGCCTATCAAGCGGCGGCAGGAGCTGCTGCGCTGGGCAGAAGAGAAGCCGGGCAGATATCTGATTGAAGATGATTACGACAGTGAGTTTCGTTATATTGGAAAACCCATTCCTTCCCTGCAGGGAAATGACCGGAGCGGCTGTGTGATCTATCTTGGAACCTTTTCCAAATCCATTGCGCCTGCCATCCGTATCAGTTATCTGGTGCTGCCGGAGAGCCTTCTGGAGACCTACAGACGGATCGATAATGTATTTTCCAGTACCGTATCCAGATTGGATCAGCGGGTGCTGCAGCTTTTTATGGAAAAGGGCTATTATGAGAGGCATCTGAATAAGATGCGTGCTCTCTATAAGAGTAAGCATGACGTGCTCATGAGTGAGATCAGGAAAATGCGTGGTGTAAGACAGGTGTTGGGAGATCATTCAGGAGTTCACATTCTGCTGCAGATGGACGGTCATCTGACGGAGCAGGAACTGATCCAGCGGGCCAGACAGGTGAGCATCAAGGTCTACCCTCTGTCCGAATACTGTGTAAATGAGGCAGATTACCCGCCGACGGTGATCCTTGGTTATGCGACACTTTCAGAAGAAGAGATCAGAGAAGGAGTCCGGCTGCTGGCACAGGCGTGGCTGGCATAGCGAATATAAAAGGAGCTGTTGCTCTATAGATGTGGTAGCATATCAGATGCTCATCTATGGAACAGCAGCTCCTTCCTGGAATCTTCATTATTTTTCAGTGTTGTCTTCAGCAACAGCGTCTTCAGCCGGTTCTTCAGAACTCTCGGAAGTATCTTCAGCTTTCTCGGCGTCAGCCTTGTCAGCTTCTTTTGCTTCGTCTTCGAAGATCTCGGACTCATCATCAAAAGCTTCGATGCCATCGTCATCACTGTCATCATCTTCGTCTTCAAACAGCTCTTCGTCATCAAACTCTTCCAGCTCGTCATCGTGTAAGAAGAACTTGCGTACTACATAAACGGCTCCTGCCACAGCAACGGCTGCTGCAGTAATGGCTGTAAAAATCTTCACTGCTTTTTTCATAGAAAATTGCCCCTTTCTTCGTGCAAATTTATTCTACACTATTTTAATATAAAATGCGCTGCTTTGAAAGTACAAAATTATTAAATATTTAGAAAAATGATCGTGGGGGTTTGCAAAAATTGTACTTACAAGGTAGAATAACGTTGTATTTGGCAAAAATAAATCAGAAAAACAATGGAGAACATAGTTTATGATAAAATTGATCGTCAGTGATATTGATGGAACGCTGGTTCCGGAAGGAAATACAGATCTTAATCCAGAATATCTGGAAGTGATCAAAAAACTTACAGAAAAGGGGATCGTCTTTGCAGCAGCCAGCGGCCGCCATGCCAGCAGCATTCATGCGGTATTTCAGCCTGTCAGTGAAAGAATCTATTACGTATCGGACAATGGAGCCTGTATTGAAAAAAATGGAAAAGAAGAGAGGGCGCTGTATCTTCCGGCAAAGGAGCTTCGCGAACTTCTGTATGAAGCCCGGAAAATGGAAGGGTGCTATGTGATGTTTTCCGCAGTAGATGGATTCTATACAGATGCGAAAGATGAAACGTTCAGCGAAGGTGTTCTGGGAGGCTACAAAGGAAATAAAAGTGTGGTAGAGGATCTGGAGGCCTATGTAAATAAAAGTATTAAAATGGCTATCTACTGCCCGGACGGAGCCATAGATATCTATAAGGAAGTAAATAAACGATGGGGCGATCGCTTCAGTGTAAATATTTCTGGGGACCGCTGGGTGGATATTAATTTGCAGGAAGCGACCAAGGGAAAAGCGGTTGCTTGGATTCAGCAGCAGACAGGTGCCAGTCCGGAGGAGACGGTTGTATTCGGTGATAATTTTAATGATATGTCCATGCTTAAGCAGGCGCATTATAGTTTTGCATCAGAACTGTCTCACCCGGATGTGAAAGCAGCAGCCCATTATCAGGTGGCATCCTGGAAGGTGGATGGTGTACTTGCAGTTCTGAAGCGAATTCTGGAAAATGAAGAAGCTTTTCTGGCAGCCCCGGAAGGAACAGGAAGCGACACTTCGGAGGTGAATCATGCAGAATAGAGGACGAAGAACCGGAAGACGTACAGTGGCTGCTATAGCGGCTGCAGGACTTATCATGGCTATGAGTGTCGGTCTGCTGACCGGATGTTCCGATACAAAGATCGTGGTCACGACAGGTCTTGCATCCAATGAACTGTTCCGGATCGGCAGTGAGACCTGTAAATTATCGGAAGCGCTGGTATATCTGTGCAACGAGAAAAATCAGTATGAAAATGTCTATGGCATCGAGATGTGGGACCACAATGTGGGAGACATGACCCTGGAAGAATACCTGAAAAATCAGGTGGTATCCCAGTTGTCCCAGGTGAAAAGCATGGTTCTTCTGGCAGATGAACGGGAGATCGCCTTGACTGATTCTGAGAAACAGAAGGCAGCAGAAGCAGCAAAGGAATATTTTACTTCGCTTAGCGAGGAAGAAGTATCAGCACTGAAAGTCAGCCAGGAAGAGATCCAGACTATGTATGAAGATTACTGTCTGGCAGATAAGGCGTATGAGCAGATCACCGGTGATGAGGCAGTAGAGATCAGCGATGATGAAGCACGGATCATTCAAATCCAGCAGATCTTCGTGCCGGAGGAAAACCAGGCTAAGGAACTTAAGAACAAGCTGGATAATGGAGAAGACTTCGAGAGCCTGGCGGCCAATTATTCCAAGGCATCTCAGACAACCATCACCATTGCCAGAGGAGATAAGGATCAGACCTACGAAGAGGTAGCCTTTAATCTTGGAAATGACGAAATCAGCGATGTCTTTGCTGACAACAACGGCTATTACATTCTCAAATGCCTGAATACCTATATGGAGTCCGAATCCGAGGCAAATAAAGAAAAAGTTGCCCGCCAGCGAAAAACTGAAAGATTCCATGCCATCTACTCTGACCTGATGGAAGACACCATCTCCGAATTCCAGCAGAGAATGTGGGATAATATCAAATTCACAGATTACGACACCGTCACAACCAGTAATTTCTTTGAAGTGTATCAGGAATACTTTCAATAAAGCTATCGAGGCACCGGGTGGGGGATATGTAAGCTCGTATGACGTGAATCGGACATAGTAAGCATCGTGCATCGTCTGGATACGTACACATACTGTGTACGCACCAGCCGATACACAAAGCTCACTACGTTCGCTTCAAGTCACACAGCGTCTTACAATATCCCCCACCCTGTGCCTCGATCGCTGCTTCCGGCAACCACAAAGCTCTTACGGGAAAGGCATAAGCTCCTTGCCACACTGGGTATGCCTGAAGGAGCGGGAAGAAACCTGTGGGACACAGTTCAGGGCATTGCGCTGGATAAGTAGAAAATAAGAAGTGCGAATGCGGACATCATATAGCTGAAAATGATAAAGTGCAGTTTGGGATATAATATAATGCGCTGTATGACTTGGAGCGGACAGGGAAGTTCTGCTGTATTGGCAGGGATGTACACCATAGGTGTACATATCCGGCCAATATTGCAGGGCTTTCCTGTCCGATACACTTCATACGAGCTTATATATATCCCGAACTGCACTTCATACACTTCCATATGATGTCAGTATTCGCACATCATATGTTATTGGGGGCAATACCTTAAACTGAGTCTCACCAGATTACCCCAGCAGCTCCTTCAGGCATGCCAGCAGCTCTGTATTTTTATCGGGCATCATAAAGCAGAACCGGAAGAAGGTCTCATCTTCCATTCCGAGGAATGTGGAGCAGTCTCTGAGCATTAGTCCTTTTTTGATGGCATGGACAAATACATCATAGGAGGTCACGCCTTCTTTGAGAATTTTCACCAGAATGAAATTTGCATAAGGTTTGTAAACTTTCACGGTTTTCCAGGTCAGCAGCTCCTGATAGATCCGTTCACGCTCGGAGGAGATCAGGTCTCTGGTGCGGCGGATATAGTCCCAGTCATTGAACATATAGGAGCCTGCCAGTTCAGCCAGACTGTTGATGGACCAGGGATTCATCTGTTCCTTGATATTTTTCAACAGCTCCAGATCGGAGGTCATGGCATAGCCGAGACGAAGTCCCGGAGCGGCGAAGAATTTGGAGATGCCGCGCAGAATCGCAAAGTTATCAAATTCCTGCAGCAGACCTACGGAGCTCACACTGGTATCTTCCGGAGCAAATTCTGCATATGTCTCATCCACCATAAGGAAAATGTGATGCTTCCTGCAGCACTCCAGGACCTGTCTCATGTCATCCGGGGTGGTGGCTGTGGAGGTGGGATTGTTCGGATTGCAGATAATGCAAAGTTCTGTGCCGTCTTTTAATGTCTGGCAGAAATCATCCACATCCATCTGGAAATCCAGTTCTTCTTTTAATGCATAGTAGTTGACTTCGCTGCCAACTAATCTTAATTCCCGTTCATATTCGGAATAAGTGGGAGAAACGACCAGTGCTTTCTTCGGATGATGGATACCAATGAACAAAGAGATCAGTTCCGTACATCCATTTCCTACCAGTACCTGCTCTGGTTTACATCCGGCGTAAGAGGCGATATGCTTCCGCAACTCGGTATATTCCGGGTCCGGGTACGCAGTCAGCACATCAAGATGTGTGGCCAGTCCTTCTTTCATCTTAGGAGAGATGCCAAGTGGATTGACGTTGGCACCGAATCCGGTGATCTTTTCCTTTGGAATGCCAAAATATTTCTCGATCTTTTCCAGGTCACTGCCATGAAAATGTTCTTTTCCTTCTATTTTCTGTTCCATGCTTGTACTCATAGTCTTATTTCCTTTGCGTTAGTCTCTGCCATGGTTGCGAAAGATAAACCATGGGTGTTATAATAATAATCAGATATCCTCATTATCACACGAAGTAAGCAAATTTGCAACGGGGGACACATGAAAGAGAAGATCATTGATTTTTCTAATGGAATATTTTCATACGACCAGGTGCGGCTGACCACAGAGCCGGAGCGGATCGAGATTGAGCTGGATCCGGGAAAAGGAGTCAAAGGGGATCTGATCGTCAGCTCTCAGGACGAGAGACGGGTGAAGGGCATGATCTTCAGCCGGGTGCCAGGGCTGACTTTTCAGAAGTCCTCGTTCTTTGGAAGAGCCGCAAGGCTGGAATATACGTATTATGCAGAGCATCTGCGGCCGGGAGAGACCTTTACAGAATCTCTCTGGATCGAATCCAATGCGGGAGAATATGAGATCCCGGTTAGCATAAGGATCCGTTCCCAGGAGCCGGCGGTGGAGAATCTGGAAGATCTGGCACTGCCGGAAGAGACTGAGGAGCCGGAAGAAAGTGCGCAGGAGAAGCCTTGCAGGGGCAAAGGGCGCAGTGAAGCATGGCTGTTAAAGAGAAAGCGGGAGCAGGCACTGGCGGGTCTTCAGCTTTGTATGGAAAAATCAGAGCTTCATACCTGCAGCCGGAAGGATGCAGTAAAAGAGTTCCGGACTCATGTGGATACATTGCTGGAGCTGGATCCGGATCATTCTGCATGGATGCTTCTGAATGCATGGGTGATGGGGCTTGAGAACCGTCAGGAGGAAGCCGGCTGGATCCTTCGCAAATATGAGAAGACCAGACTGTTTCAGCAGCGGGATGTGAGAACGAAGGAACTCTATCTCTATGTGAACAGCATTTATCGAAAAGACAGTCAGGTGACGGAACAGGCGGTAGTCCAGCTTCGGAAATTCTACCAGAAATACCCGGAAGACTGGATGCTCACATATTTTCTGCTGAAGCTGGATCCGGAACTGTTAAGAGACAAGAGAACCCGTTATCGGATCCTGGAGCGTCAGTATCGGATGGGTACCAGGCACCGTCTTCTGTATCTGGAAGCATGGAATCTGTTGAGTGAGGATGCAGCATTGTTTCAGGGGCTGGATGGATTTGTCCTGCAGATCTGTGCATGGGCATCGGAACATGGGCTTCTGACTTCCCAGATCGCGCTGCTGGCGGCAGGGCAGGCTGTAAGGCTGAAGCGCTGGTCTCCGTTGGCTGTGCGTCTGTTGAAGGGATGTTATCAGAAGGAACCCTGTAAGGAGACCGTGGGAGCTGTGTGTGCGGTCTACATCCGCGGGCATCGGACAGACAAGGAAGCTTTTGGCTGGTACGAAAAAGGCGTGGAGCTGGATGCCAAGATCACCAATCTCTATGAGTATTTTATTTATTCTCTGCCGGAGGATTATGACAAGCTGCTTCCGCGGCAGATTCTGTTGTATTTTGAATATCACAACACATTGACCAGCCGTCAGAAGACTGTGTTCTACAGCAATCTGGTGCGCTTCGGAGCTATCCGCAGGCCGGAGTACGAGGAGCACAGAAAAAAGATGCAGGAATTTCTGCTTCAACAGGTCAAGGAGCGTCGGATCAATGAAGAACTGGCGTGGCTGTATGGAAGGTGTCTGCTGCCGGAGACACTGGACAATGAAGAGCTGACGGCAGTGGCGGAGCTTTTATTTACCAGAAAGGTCACCTGTGAGGATCGGAGGATCCGTCAGATAAAAGTAGTGCATGCGCAGCTGGAGCGCCCTCAGATCGTGCCTTTACAGAACGGAACTGCCCAGGTACAGGTCTATACGCCCCGGGCGAAGGTCGTTCTGATCGATGAGGCGGGTCGTGAGCATGTGGGAACGGTAAAATATAACCTGAAACGGTTGATGATCGAGCCGCGATTTCTGCAGATGTGTCTTATGCGTCTGAAAAATAACCGGGGGCTGAACATCTATCTGGTGGAGGGCGGAGTGGAAGGCCGTCTGACCCATGATAATGTGGATGCTGCTTATCGGCTTCTGGAAGATCAGGGCTTGAGTGAAACATATGCGCAGCAGCTGAAGCTTAAAGTTCTGGACTATGAGAAGCGTCACCGGAGACTGGAGCCTGGAAAAGAACTGGACGAGCGGTTGGTCATTGAGCATCCGGAAAAGCTTTCCAGAGAAGATCAGGCTGCCTATCTGGAGATCCTGATCTATGTGAGAAAGGATGAAGAGGCATATGCTCTTCTGAAAGAGACAGGATGTAAGCTTGTAGATCCCCGTTCTCTGTTAAAACTTCTTCAGCGTCTGCTCAGTGATGAGAGAGATACAAAAGAGCACCTGCGGCCATTTGCCAGAGAGGTGTTCAGAAAAGGTGTTTATACAGAGAAGATCGTGGCACTCCTGGCAGAGGAGCTTAAGGGAAATACAGAAGAGCTTCTGAGATTGTGGAAAGCGGCAGACCAGTTTGGTCTGGCATTGCCGGAGCTGGAGGATACTTTACTTGCACAGTCCCTGTTTACGGAGCATATGACGGAAGAGGTGTTCCCGGTATTTCAGCAGGTGGATGACCGAGGTGGAGATCCGGTCATGATCAGCGCCTGGCTGAATTATATGAGCTGGAAGGATTTTGTGAAAAATGAGCCGGTGCCGGAAGGATTTTTCCAAAGTCTGGAACACCATCTTATGTGGGAAGACCATCTGTGCACGGTGGCAGAGCTGTCGGTGCTCAGGCAGTATTCGGCACTTCTGCTTCTGACGGATGCTCAGAAACGGCTGGCGGGAAGACTTCTGAAGGAACCATCTATCCGGCGGACACGGTTTGCGTTTATGGATCAGCTGGTTCCGCTGACCGATGAGATTGAGTATCAGGATGCAAGGACAGTCCTGGAGTATCGTTGTGATCCGTCCCACAAGGTGATCCTTCATTATGTGCTGGAATATCATGGAAAGCGGACATTTGATTATATGACGGTACAGTTGTTCCCGGTCTGCGGAGGTATCTTTGTAAAATCCTTCCCATTGTTCTACGGGGAACGGCTGACCTGGTTTTTCACAGAGGAGAAGCCGGATGGAACGGTGGTCTCCACCGTATCAAAGACGCTGGAACAGCAGCAGGACTGCGAGGACAATAAGACCCGTTATGAGAGACTGTGTCGGATGCAGAGGGCATTGGACCTTCATCAGGAAAAGGCACTGCGCCGGATGATGGCAGAATATGAAGAACTGCTGGAGATCACGCAGGATGGATTTCGGGCAAGGTAGCGGAGGAAGAGAGCAATGAAGATAACAAGTGGACGGAATCCGCTGGCAGTGGGAGTGGATTACCGGGAAGAATATCCAAAGGTCTGCTATCAGTCGATACAGATGAAAGAGGCTCAGCCGCTGCCCCTTGATTTCACAGGACAGACAGGTCGGTGTGCCTGCTTTCGGAAGGTGCTGTCCGCGCTGAAGCGCTTTGCTGTCAAGGAAGAGATGCAGGTATCTCTGGTCCTTCCGGATATGGAGAAGGAGACGATTGAGCAGTATATGCAGGAAGCCTGTGAAGCAGGATTTTTAAGAGAGCAATTACAGATCTTAAGCGAGACCCAGAGCCTGGTGTCCTTTGTGATGGAGCAGACACCGGACATCTGGCAGCACCGGGTCTGGCTTCTGGAATTTGACACAGATGAGATCAAGGCTACCTGGCTGGAAGTGAACCGACGGGCCATGCCCATGCTTGTGAAGGCTGGAGAGCCGGAATACTGGCATGTGGGAACTCTTCTGGAAGGAAGCCGGGACGAAAAGCTGGCACAGCTGGCTAAAGAGCGTTTTGGCGGTGGCCCGGTGTCGGCAGTCTTTCTGGCGGGAACAGACTTTAATGCCAGAGATTATAAGAAAAGCCGGGAAGAGATCTGTTTTCACCGGAGAGTCTTTCTGGCGGAACAGATTCATGCCAGAGGTGCCTGTGCAGCAGCGGGGGATCAGAGCGGAAAGAAGAAGTATTTATTTTTAAATGAACAGACGCTGCTTCACAATGTGGGGATCCGCAGTATCAAAAATGGAAAAGAAGTGATCTACACGCTGATCAGTGCCGGATGCAGCTGGTACGATGCGGGCTGTCACACAGAAATGCTGCTGCGGGGAGAAGATCATATTTTAGAATTTTACTTTCAGTCCATGATGGGTGGAGATCCGGTGAGAAAGCGGTTCCAGCTGACGGATCTGCCTGCAAGACCGGATGGAGCTTCCAGAGTACTGGTCGAGGCGCATTTTACAGACCGGTACCGCTGTGAGGTGAAGGTGACAGACCTGGGCTTCGGCGAGTTGTATCCTGCGTCAGATCTGTACTGGAAGGAATCATTTTTGATGGAAGAACAGGAGGATGGCCATGGCACTGGTAACGATCTGTAAATACCGCAGGGCAAAGACACCGTATTTTCTGGAACAGGCGGGTCTTAATATGTACAGTCTGGAAGAACTGGCATGGTTTTTGTATCACAATATTTGTCTGGCAGAGCCGCAGATATTCGATGACCGTCTGTGCCGCTGGCTGGAGGAAGAGATCGGTTCTTCAGAGCTTGCCAGAAGGATCCGCAATGGGAAGGAGTCCGGGACGAACTTTCAGAATCTGGTGATCTCCATTGTGGGAGCAGTGGATCTGTTTACCAATCAGGAACTGGCAGAGCTGGGGGAGCAGTTGAAGAGCCTTGGTACTATGCAGGAACAGGAGCGCTTAAAGCTCCGGGCGGACGGACTTCTGAACAGCCGCAACGAATGGGCGGCAGCGGAAGAGTATCGAAGAATCCTGCGGATGCATCAGAATACCCGACTTGGCGTAGAGTTCTATGCGGCAGTATGGAACAATTTGGGGATCTGCTATGTGCGACAGTTCCTGTTTGAACGGGCAGTGGAGTGCTTTGAAACGTCCATGCAGTTCGCTCCTCATGAAGATACAAGAAAATACAGGGAGCTGGCAGAACAGCTGGCAGCAGGAAAACGTCCGGGAAACGGAAAGAAAGCGCGCACACCGGAGGCAGATGACACGGATCCTCAGAAAAAACTGCTTCGCTGGGAAGAAGATTACAGAAGTCGTCAAAAAACTGGTTGACAATTATAGAAGTGCTTGCTATAATTCATTCATATTTGATTGCTTTACCATGGTAGAGTGGTAGCATACAAAACGATCAACAGGAGGATCTATTATGAAAAAGTTAGTAGCACTTATGTTAGTAGGAGCCATGACCGCAGCAATGGTGACTGGTTGTGGAAGCAGCGCAGATACATCCGCATCAACTGATGCAGCAGCAGAGGATACAGCAGCAGATGCAGAGGCAACAGAGGATACTGCAGAGGCAGCAGAAGACACAGCAGCAGATGCTAAGAGCGATCTTGCATATGTAAAAGAAAAAGGAACTCTGGTAGTTGGTATTACCGAGTTTGAGCCGATGGATTACAAAGATGAGAATGGCGAGTGGATCGGATTCGATGCTGATATGGCAAAAGCATTCGCAGAGAGCCTTGGTGTAACTGCTGAGTTCCAGGTAATCGACTGGGATAACAAGATCCTGGAGCTTGAAGGAAAGACCATCGACTGTGTATGGAACGGAATGACTCTGACAGACGAAGTTACCAGTGCTATGGAGTGCACCAATGCATATCTTAACAATGCACAGGTAGTTGTTGTTCCGGCTGATGTAGCTGATCAGTATCAGGATGAAGAGAGCCTCAAAGACTTAAGCTTCGCAGTAGAAGCAGGAAGTGCAGGAGAGGCTGAGGTAAGCGCTCTGGGACTGAACTACACACCGGTATCTTCTCAGGCAGATGCTCTGATGGAGGTTGCTTCCAAGAGCTCTGATGCAGCAGTCATCGATTCCCTGATGGCAGGTGCTATGATCGGTGAGGGAACCGGATATGCAGATCTGACTTACACCATCGGCCTGAACAGCGAGGAGTATGGTGTAGGCTTCCGTAAAGGCTCCGATCTTGCAGCAGCACTCAATGATTACTTTACAACCAGCCTTGAGGATGGTAGTATGGAGAAGGTTGCAGAGACCTATGGAGTACAGGCAGCACTTGTCAAATAAGTTCTGTTTGAAAAGAAATGAAAACCATTATGGCAGTGCAGTCGGAACGTAAGCGAAAACTGCACTGCTTTCGTGCGTAATAAACAAGAGAAATAGGAGAAGGATTTACATGGAACTGATATTACAACAGATGCCGATCGTTGTTCATTCACTGAACATCGGCTTTTTACAGACTTTAAGGTTATTTTTGGTGACGCTGATCGGCGCGTTCCCGCTGGGACTTATTATTGCATTCGGTTCTATGTCACAGTTTAAGCCGCTGAGTTATTTTACCAAAGTGATCGTATGGATCGTGCGTGGTACGCCGCTGATGATCCAGCTTCTGATCATCTATTATTTCCCAGGGCTGGTTCTTGGAAAGACGATCTGGGGCGGCGGAGAGACAGGACGTTTTATGGCGGCTGCTGTATCCTTTATTTTTAACTATGCCTGCTATTTTTCTGAGATCTACCGTGGGGGGATCCAGAGTGTGCCGAAGGGACAGGAAGAAGCAGGACTGGTGCTTGGCATGACCAAAGCACAGATTTTCTTTAAGGTAACCTTACTGCAGATGATCAAGCGGATCGTTCCGCCCATGTCCAATGAGATCATCACGCTGGTAAAGGATACCTCACTGGCACGTATTATTGCACTGCAGGAGATCATCTGGGCAGGACAGGCTTTCATGAAAGGTTCCCAGGGAATCTCAGGAGCCATCTGGCCGCTGTTCTTCACGGCAGTTTATTATCTGATCTTCAATGGTGTTCTGACCGTTCTGTTAGGACAGCTTGAGAAGAAACTGGATTATTTCAGGTAAGGGAGGGAAAAGAAGATGCCAATTCTGGAAGTAGAACATATTTGCAAATCATTTGAAGGCACGGAAGTGCTCAAGGACATCAGCTTTTCTCTGGAGAAGAGCCAGGTGCTCTCTATCATCGGTTCTTCAGGAAGCGGTAAGACGACACTGCTTCGCTGCCTGAATTTCCTGGAGAGACCAGATGGTGGAATCATCAAGGTCAACGGAGATACTTTGTTTGACGCTGCACAGAAGTCCTCCACTCAGGAAGCAGAGATCCGTAAGAAGCGGCTGCATTTTGGACTGGTGTTCCAGTCATTTAACCTGTTTCCGCAGTATACAGCACTGGAAAATGTTATGCTGGCCAAGGAACTGCTGGAGAAGGAACAGCCGGATTATAAAGTGAGAAAGAAAGAGATCCACGACGAGATTGAAGGACAGGCCGTGGAGCTGTTGAAAGATATGGGACTTGCTGACCGGATGGGTAATTATCCCCATCAGCTGTCCGGCGGACAGTGTCAGCGTGTGGCGATTGCCCGTGCCCTGGCCCTTCGCCCTGATATTCTGTGCTTTGATGAGCCGACTTCCGCGCTGGATCCGGAGCTGACCGGTGAAGTCCTGAAGGTCATCAAAGGACTGGCAGATCAGAAGATGACCATGATCATCGTTACCCATGAGATGGCATTTGCCAGAGATGTGGCCAATCAGGTCGTATTTATGGATAATGGATTTATTGTGGAACAGGGTACACCGGATCAGGTATTCGGTCATACACAGGAAGAGCGGACCAGACAGTTTTTATCCAGATTTAATCAGAGATAGTTTAATTGGACTGGTTTTCTTATAAATAAGTTACAATTTATAAAAAATTCTAATCAAAATATTGAAATTCCCATTGTCGCAAGTTATACTATTCGCGTACAACGCAGATTTTTTTATAAAATCGGACAGGAAGGATGACAGCGGATGGAAAGTACGAAGGTTTTTGAAATGGAAGAAGATCTGAATGGACTGCATGAAGAGTGCGGTGTGTTTGGTATCTATGATTTCGATGGAGGCGATGTGGCCTCATCCGTATATTATGGACTGCTGGCACTGCAGCACCGTGGACAGGAGAGCTGCGGAATCGCAGTAGGAGATACGGACGGACCACGTAAAGTGACGACCCACAAGGGCATGGGACTGGTCAATGAAGTATTTACTCCGGAGATTCTGGAAGGAATGCATGGTGATATTGCAGTGGGACATACCCGTTATTCCACGGCAGGAAGCAGCACCAGAGAGAATGCACAGCCGCTGGTCCTTAATTATATTAAAGGTACTCTGGCAGTTGCCCACAATGGTAATCTGATCAATGCACCACAGCTTCGGCATGAACTGGAGTACAGCGGAGCAATTTTCCAGACGACCATTGATTCTGAGGTCATTGCCTATCATATTGCCAGAGAGCGTGTGAATGCAAAATCCGCAGAAGAAGCAGTTGCAAGAGCCATGGATAAGATCCAGGGAGCTTATTCTCTGGTCGTTATGTCTCCAAGAAAGCTGATCGGAGCTAGAGATCCTTACGGATTCCGACCGCTCTGTATTGGTAAGAGAGATAACACCTACATTCTGGCATCCGAGACCTGCGCTCTTCATACGATCGGCGCAGAATTTGTCCGTGATGTGGAGCCGGGTGAAATCGTCAGCATCTCTCCGAAGACAGGCATCGTCTCTGACAAGAGTCGTTGTCTTCCAAAAGAAAAAGAAGCACGTTGTGTGTTTGAATACATTTATTTTGCCAGACCGGACAGTCATATTGATGGCATCAGTGTCTACAGTTCCCGCATTCAGGCAGGTAAATATCTTGCCATGGACAGCCCGGTGGAGGCAGACCTGGTGGTAGGTGTCCCGGAGTCTGGTAATGCAGCGGCATTGGGATATTCTCTTCAGTCAGGAATTCCTTATGGAACCGCATTTGTAAAAAACAGTTATATAGGAAGAACCTTTATTAAACCCAAGCAGAGCAACCGGGAATCCAGTGTGCAGGTAAAATTAAATGTTTTGAAAGAAGCGGTAAATGGAAAACGTGTGATCATGATCGATGATTCCATTGTCCGTGGAACCACCAGTGACCGGATCGTGAAGATGCTTCGGGATGCAGGAGCCACAGAGGTGCACATGAGAGTCAGCTCTCCGCCATTTCTGTATCCGTGCTACTTCGGTACCGATGTGCCGGCCCGTGAGCAGCTGATCGCTTATAACCGGTCCGTGGAGGAGATTCGTCAGATCATCGGAGCGGACTCCCTTGCCTATCTGGAACTGGACAGATTGAAAGATATGGTGGATGGACTTCCCTGCTGCAGCGGATGCTTTACCGGAAAATATCCGCTGGATCCCCCGAAAGAGGATATTCGCGGCGACTACGAGCGCTAGCACTGTGGATATAATTAATTTAAACAAAACAGAAAGGAACAAAAACATGAGCACAGACAGATATAGCAGTCCGTTATCAGAGCGTTATGCCAGCAAGGAGATGCAGTACATTTTCTCTCAGGACATGAAATTCCGCACCTGGAGAAAGCTGTGGATCGCACTGGCAGAGACCGAGAAGGAGCTGGGACTTCCGATCACACAGGAGCAGATCGATGAACTGAAAGCCCATGCAGAAGATATTAATTATGATGTGGCAAAAGCCCGCGAGAAGGAAGTTCGCCATGATGTTATGTCCCATGTTTATGCATATGGTGTACAGTGTCCGAAAGCAAAAGGAATCATCCATCTGGGTGCAACTTCCTGTTATGTAGGAGACAACACAGATATTATCGTGATGACCGAGGCACTTCGTCTGGTCCGTAAAAAGCTGATCAATGTGATCGCTGAGCTTGCAAAATTTGCAGATGAATATAAAGCACTGCCAACCTTGGCATTTACTCACTTCCAGCCGGCACAGCCGACCACGGTAGGTAAGAGAGCGTCCCTGTGGCTCAACGAGTTCTGCATGGATCTGGAAGATGTGGAATATGTATTAGATGGTATGAAGCTGCTGGGATCCAAGGGAACCACAGGAACCCAGGCAAGTTTCCTGGAGCTCTTTGACGGAGATCAGGAGACCATCGACAAGATCGATCCTATGATCGCTAAGAAGATGGGCTTTGAGAAATGCGTACCGGTATCCGGTCAGACTTACTCCCGTAAGGTGGACACCAGAGTACTGAATGTACTGGCAGGTATTGCGGCAAGTGCGCACAAGATGTCCAACGATATCCGTCTGCTGCAGCATCTGAAAGAGGTAGAGGAGCCATTTGAAAAATCTCAGATTGGTTCTTCTGCAATGGCGTATAAGAGAAATCCTATGAGAAGTGAGCGTATTGCTTCTCTGTCAAGATATGTGATGGTGGATGCGCTGAATCCGGCGATCACCTCAGCAACCCAGTGGTTTGAGAGAACGCTGGATGACTCCGCAAACAAGAGACTTTCCGTTCCGGAAGGCTTCCTGGCAATCGACGGTATCCTGGATCTGTGCCTGAACGTGGTAGATGGTCTGGTAGTATATCCAAAGGTGATCGAGAAACGTCTGAGAAGTGAGCTTCCGTTCATGGCGACTGAAAATATCATGATGGACGCAGTAAAAGCAGGCGGAGACCGTCAGGAACTGCATGAGCGTATTCGTGAGCTTTCCATGGAAGCAGGAAGAAATGTGAAAGTAGAAGGTAAGGACAACAATCTTCTGGAGTTGATCGCAGCTGATCCGGCATTTAACATGACACTGGAACAGCTGGAGGCATGCATGGATCCGGCTCGTTATACTGGACGTTCTGAGATTCAGGTGACAGCATTCTTGAAAGATGTGGTGCAGCCGATCCTGGATGCAAATAAAGAGTTACTTGGTGTAAAAGCTGACATCAGCGTATAGAATACGCATACAGACAACTGGGAGGACATCTATGTTTCACTATGAATTTTGCCAGTGGCTGTCATTTTTCTATCTGTATTGTATATTTGGATGGTGTTTTGAGTCCACGTATGTGTCGCTCAAGCAGCATTGTTTTGTGAACCGGGGCTTCTTAAAGGGGCCCTGGCTTCCTTTATATGGAAGTGGTGCTGTTCTGGTATTACTGATCACCATGCCCTTTGACCAGCATCCGGTGGCAGTGTATATTGCAGGTCTGATTGGCGCCACACTTCTGGAGCTTGTGACCGGTGAGGCCATGGTGCGCCTGTTCAAGGTACGCTACTGGGATTACAGTAACCAGCATTTTCAGTACAAAGGTCATATTTGTCTGAGTTCCTCCATTGTGTGGGGATTCTTCAGTGTGATGATGGTCTATGTGGTGCAGCCGCAGGTGGAGCGGTTTGTATTCTGGCTCAACAGTGAATTTGTGTCAGTTATGACATTTCTGATCACGGTCTGCATGGTATATGATTTTGCAGGCGCATTCCGCAAGGCCATGGATCTGAGAAAACTGCTGGATCAGGCAGAGCAGATCCTGCAGGAGCTGGAACAGCGGGCTGCTGAGAAGAAGCGTCTGCTGGAAGCAACAGCCACATTTGCAAAAGCTACTGTGACGGAAAATATCGCAGAGAAGAAAGAAGCACTGGCACAGAAGGTGCAGAGCCTGGATCTGGAGAGTGTTCGGCTGGAGGAATTGCAGCAGCAGTTGAAGAACCGCATGGCAGAGAATGCCGAGTGGTTCCTGACCCACAACCCGGGTTCCCGTTTTATGACTGCCAGGGGAGAGACCGTCTCCGCAGAGATCCGGGATCTGATCAAGAAGCTTCGGCTGGATCGTTTGAAAGAGAAGAGGAACCGACAGTAAGCAGGTTTTCACAGAAATTTCATATTTTGTTTGTTGACTTTGTTAGAACTCTAACGTATACTCGTTAGAGTTCTAACTTTTTGCTGAGAGTCAGAGCAATGCGAATTGCTCTGACTCTTGAGATATTATGGAAGGAGGACCATAAGTTTGGAGATGGAGAATCATCCGATTAAGGCAATCATGGACTTGAGTCATCTGGTAAGAAGAGCGACAGAGCAGCAGATGGCAGATCTGGAGATCTCTTCTGTGCAGAGCCGGGTACTGGGCTATCTGTGGTGGAAGGCCTGGAAGAAGGAACCTGCATTTCAGAAGGAGCTGGAAGCAGAGTTTAAGATCCGCCGGTCATCCGTGTGCAGCGTGGTGCAGTGTCTGGAGAAGCGGGGACTGCTGGAGCGCAGAAGCGTAAGTACCGATGCCAGACAAAAGGAGCTGGTACTGACAGATGAAGGAATGAAGATACAAAGTGAGGTCATCAATCGTCTGGAGCAGATGGAATCGAAGATGAACGGATGGCTCACACCGGAGGAACGGTCGTGGTGGATCCGTTGTATCAATAAATTGGAGACTGGATTGAAGGAGGCAGAAGATGATTAAGAAACTCATGTCATATATCGGAGAATATAAGCGAGATACGCTGCTTTCACCGATCAGTGTGACTTTTGAAGTCATTCTGGAAGTGCTGCTGCCCATGCTGATGGCGAAAGTCATTGACAATGGTGTGGAAGCAGGAAATATGAATTATGTGGTGAAGATGGGACTGCTGATGCTGGTAGTTGCCATGCTCTCTCTGGCAGCAGGAACTCTGTCCGGCGTATTTGCAGCGAGAGCATCCATGGGATTTGGTAAAAATTTAAGAAAGGCCATGTATGACAATATTCAGGATTTTTCTTTCCAGAACATTGACCATTTTTCCACAGCTGGCCTTGTAACCCGTATGACCACCGATGTGACCAACGTACAGAATGCATACCAGATGCTGATTCGCATGTTTGTCCGTGCCCCGATCATGATGATCTCAGCACTGGTAATGTGTGTATCTATCAGTCCGAAGATTTCCCTGATCTTCCTGATCGCACTGGTATTCTTAGGCGGCGTGATGGCATTTATCGTAAGCCACGCATTTCCGATCTTTGATAAGATGTTCAAAGGCTATGATAAGCTGAATGCCAGCGTTCAGGAGAATCTGACCGGTATCCGAGTGGTGAAAGCGTATGTGCGGGAAGACCATGAAAATAAGAAATTCTGTGATGCTACAGACAATCTGAAAAAGATGAGTGTCCATGCAGAGCGTCTGGTCATCATGAACCAGCCGGTGATGCAGTTTACAGTGTACACCTGTATTCTTCTGATCTCCTGGATCGGCGCAAAGATGATCGTTGGAAATGGCTCCATGACCACCGGAGATCTGATGAGTCTGTTTACTTACACCTTACAGATTCTCATGAGTCTCATGATGATCTCCATGGTATTTGTTATGGTGACCATGGCAAGCTCTTCTGCAAAGCGTATTGTGGAAGTACTGGATGAGAAGAGCAGCCTGACCAATCCGGAGCAGCCGGTCTACGAAGTAAAAGACGGTTCCATCGAGTTTGATCATGTGGATTTTGCTTACGGAGACGAGCAGGATAAAGAAGCACAGCAGGAAAAATGCGTACTTCGTGATATTAATCTTTCCATTCACTCAGGTGAGACCATTGGAATCATCGGTGGAACCGGAAGTTCCAAGTCTACTTTTGTACAGTTGATCCCGCGTCTGTATGATGTACTGAACGGTGCGGTCAAGGTCGGCGGCGTGGATGTGCGTGATTATGATATCGAGACTCTTCGTAATGAGGTGTCCATGGTGCTTCAGAAAAATGTACTGTTCTCCGGCACGATTCTTGAAAATCTCCGCTGGGGCAATAAAGACGCGACGGAGGAAGAGTGCCGTCATGCCTGTGAGCTTGCGCAGGCCAGCGAATTTATCGAGAAAATGCCCCAGGGCTATGAGACTTATATTGAGCAGGGCGGAACCAATGTGTCCGGTGGACAGAAGCAGCGTCTTTGTATTGCAAGAGCTCTGTTGAAGAAGCCGAAGATCCTGATCCTTGACGATTCCACCAGTGCAGTGGATACCAAGACGGATGCATTGATCAGGAAGGCATTTCGTGAGGAGATCCCGGATACGACCAAGCTGATTATTGCTCAGCGTATTTCTTCTGTACAGGATGCAGATCGTATCCTTGTGCTGGATCAGGGACGGATCTCAGGAATGGGAACGCATGACGAGCTTCTAAGAACCAATGAGATCTACCGCGATATTTACAGATTACAGCAGAAAGGAGCGGGAGAAAATGAGTAAAATGACGAGACCGGGACAGAAACCAAGTGGAAATCCGGGCATGAAGCGCCGCGGAAGCCGTAACCCGGGCAAGACTCTGAAGCGCCTGCTCGGTTATATCTGGAAATATTATAAAATGGAATTTGTGATCGTACTGATCGCTATCGTGATCAGCTCTCTTGCCGGAGTAGCTGGAAACCTGTTTATTAAAAATCTGATCGATGATTATATTACACCGTTCCTGACCTCGGCAGATCCGACCTTTGCACCGCTTCTGCGGGCATTGCTTGTGATGGCGGTTATCTATTATGCAGGAACTGCAGCCACATATCTGTATGCAAGATTGATGATCAATGTGACCCAGGGAACCTTAAAGCAGATCCGTGATGAGATGTTCACGCATATGGAGAAACTGCCGATCAAATATTTTGATACCCATGCACATGGTGATATCATGAGCTGCTATACCAATGATACGGATACCCTGCGCCAGATGATCAGTCAGAGTATTCCGCAGTTATTCAGCTGCTCCATCACGATCATCGGCACTTTTATTTCCATGATCGTACTGAGCCCGCAGCTGACTCTGCTGATCATTGTAATGATCTTCGTTATGTTGAAAACAGTTCGTAAAATCGGAGCGCAGAGTGGAAAATATTTTATTGAACAGCAGAAAGATCTTGGTAAACTGAACGGTTATATTGAGGAAATGATGGAAGGCCAGAAGGTTGTAAAGGTATTCTGTCATGAAGAGGAGTCCAAGAAGAATTTTTATATTCTTAATGACGGACTGTTCAACAGTGCAAAAAATGCAAATACCTATGCAAATATTCTGATGCCTGTCATGGCGAACCTTGGAAATATCAACTATGTGCTGACTCTTGGTCTGGGATCTGTCCTTGCTATTACCGGAATCGGCGGTCTGACCCTTGGCGGTCTGGCATCCTTCCTGCAGTTGACCAGAAGCTTCAATATGCCGATCACGCAGGTGTCTCAGCAGTTCAACTCTATCATTATGGCATTGGCCGGTGCTGAGCGTGTGTTTGATCTGCTTGATGAGCCGGAAGAGGTGGATAATGGTTATGTGACGCTGGTAAATGCAGTGGAGCAGCCGGATGGAACTCTCACGGAGTCCCCGGTGCGTACCGGTGTCTGGGCATGGAAACATCCTCATCAGGCAAACGGTACTGTCACTTATGAAAAACTGCAGGGTGATGTGGTGTTTAACGGTGTGGATTTTGGATACAACGATGACAAGATCGTGCTTCATGACATTAAGATGTATGCAAAGCCAGGTCAGAAGATTGCCTTTGTAGGAGCGACCGGAGCCGGCAAGACCACCATTACCAATCTGCTGAACCGTTTTTATGATATTCAGGACGGAAAGATCCGTTATGATGGCATCAATATTAACAAGATCAAGAAGCCGGATTTAAGAAGATCCCTTGGAATGGTACTGCAGGATACCCATCTGTTCACCGGAACAGTGGCAGACAATATCCGTTATGGAAAGCTGGATGCAACAGACGAGGAAGTTGTTGCAGCTGCAAAACTTGCAAATGCACATTATTTTATTACCAAACTTCCGCAAGGATATGATACAATGCTGGATGGAGACGGCTCGAAACTCTCTCAGGGCGAGCGTCAGCTGCTGGCCATCGCCAGAGCAGCCATCGCCGACCCGCCGGTACTGGTGCTGGATGAGGCAACCTCCAGTATTGATACCCGTACAGAGACCATTGTACAGAATGGTATGGATAAGCTGATGAAGGGACGTACAGTATTTGTCATTGCCCATCGTCTGTCTACGATCAAGAACTCGGATGTGATCATGGTTCTGGATCAGGGACGGATCATTGAGCGTGGAGACCATGAATCTCTGCTGGCAGAGAAAGGACGTTACTACCAGTTATATACAGGAGCTTTTGAGTTGTCATAAGGAAATCAGATGATTGCCTGCCGGGTGCCAACACCTGGCAGGTATTTTGTGGTTTTCAGAAAACTTATATGAGGAGACAAAAGAAGTGGATCGAATGAAAAATAATATCCTGCTGGTGCTCACAGCCCTGATCTGGGGCTGCGCATTTGTAGCGCAGAGCGTGGGCATGGATTACGTGGGACCTTTTACCTTTAATATGGCAAGATTCCTGATCGGAGCGATCGTGTTGCTGCCGGTGATCTGGTTTATGGATCGTCAACGGAAAACGGGCGCAGAAAAAGGTGCAGGACAGAAGACACTGATTATTGGTGGAATCTGCTGTGGAATCGCACTGGCTGTTGCCAGTACTCTGCAGCAATGGGGCATCTTATTTACGACGGTTGGAAAAGCCGGATTCATCACAGCTATGTATATTGTGATCGTGCCGCTGCTGGGGATATTTATCGGTAAGAAAGTACGCCCGCTGATCATTGGCTGCGTAGCTATCGCTGTGGTCGGATTCTATTTTCTGTGTATGACGGAGAGCCTTCGCCTGGGACTGGGAGATTTTCTGGTGCTGCTGTGTGCAATTGCATTTTCAATCCATATTCTGGTGATCGATCATTTTTCACCGAAAGTGGATGGCGTGAAAATGTCCGCGATCCAGTTTCTGACAGCTGCGATCATCAGTGCAGTTCCAACTCTGCTGTGGGAGCAGCCGGTGTTTACGGAGATCCTGCAGGCATGGCAGCCGGTGCTTTATGCCGGTGTAATGTCCTGTGGAGTGGCGTATACCCTGCAGATCATAGCGCAGAAAAATGCAGATCCGACGGTAGCCTCCCTGCTTCTCAGTCTGGAGTCCGTGTTCTCAGTACTGGCTGGCTGGGTGCTGCTGGGACAGGGACTGAGTCTTAAGGAACTGTTTGGCTGTGTGCTGATCTTCTGTGCCATCATTCTGGCACAGCTGCCGGAGAAGAAGGCTGTATGATTTTGTCAAAAAGACCGATGCAGAATACCTTGCATCGGTCTTTTGAAAATCATTTCTACTCTATTCCGAGTTTTACATCTTAAAAAGTGGCATATCCATTTTGCCTTATACATACATTATTTTAGAAATATCTGAATAATTCCGGAGGTCTTATGAAACGCATTGCTTCCTTTCTATCCGCTCTTTCCATTCAGCGCATGATCGCCCCCTGCCTTTGCCTGATGCTTGTACTCATCTGCCTTTTTTCCTTTCAGAAACAGTTAACTCCCACATCTGGAATTGTGAGTTCCAGAAAGCTGCCGATCTACTGTGTCAATACCGAAAGTCCTAAAGTTGCGATCAGCTTCGATGCTGCCTGGGGCAACGAACAAACCGAGACCTTGCTGTCCATTCTGGAAAAGTATCATGTGAAAACCACGTTCTTCATGACTGGGGGGTGGGTGGAATCTTACCCGGATGATGTAAAAGCTATTGCTGCTGCCGGACATGATCTTGGCAATCACAGTGAGAATCACAAACAGATGTCCACACTGTCAGCCGATGAATGTAAACAGGAGATTCAGAAGGTTCATGATAAAGTAAAGGAACTGACCGGACAGGATATGATCCTCTTCCGTCCACCCTATGGAGATTACAATGATACACTGATTGATGCGGCCAACAGTCTTGGATATCATGTGATACAGTGGAATATTGACAGTTTAGACTGGAAGGACTACGGAGCTGACAATATCGTCTCCCGTGTGTTAGATAATGATCATCTTGGAAATGGTTCGATCATTCTTATGCACAATGGTGCCAAATACACTCCGGATGCCCTGGAACGTGTAATCACCGGGCTTCAGGAGAAAGGGTATGAAATCGTACCAATCTCACAGTTGATCTATAAAGAAAATTATGAGATGGATCATGAAGGAAGACAGTTTATAAAAGGAAATGCGAAATAAGCCGCAATCCGCGGCTTTTTCTTGTTCAATGTAGATTTTCCTTGCATCCAACTCCTGGTTATGTTATTCTGAACAAAATCTGTATGTATATTAGTTCCAAGTATACATTCAGTCCGTCGAAAGTAACTATTATCTTAATATCTATATCTTTGCATGATTCTTTGCGCGTACCAGATGTAAGTATTTTTATGCAAAATAAATATTTTTGTAATTTCTCTTGCAACGCATAGCTAATGCAGATACAATAAAGGAGAACTATATTTTGAAAACACTAAAAGAATTAACATTGCTTGATAAGTTTTTGTTTGATGAAGTTATGGATATTCCAGAAGCACATGAAGCTGCTCTACGGATTATCCTTGGGGATGAGAATTTGAGATTGCTTTCAATATCTCAAACAGAAAAGGAACTTCGCACGGCTCCCTGGCTCCGTTCCATCCGACTGGATGTATATTCTGTAGATGAAAATATGCGGATCTATAACACGGAAGCACAGAAAAACCAGAAAACAGATTTACTTCGTCGGAGCCGATTTTATCAGAGTGTGATGGATTCGTCACTTCTGAAACCTGGGGATGAAAGTTTCAATTTGTTAAATGATACGTTTACAATCATGATTACACCATTTGATCTGTTTGGTGAAGGAAAGTACTGTTACACATTTCATGCACGTTGTGATGAAAATCCTGCTTTGATTCTGAAAGATGGCGCAACCCGCATTTTTCTTAATACAAGAGGAACAAATGCTGAAGAAGTTTCTGAGGAATTGATACAGTTTTTGAATTATATGGAACAATCTGCTTTGAATGTAGATATTCCAGATACAAACAAAAATCTTCTTAAAATTCATAAACATGTCAGGCAAATAAAAGCCAGTGAAGAGATGGGGGTGAAATTTATGCAGAGATGGGAAGAGGAAGCTATGTTAAAACGTGAAGGCAGAGAGGAAGGGCACAGTAAAGGACTGACAGAAGGGAAGATTTCCATTATTCGCTTTCAGTTTCTTACAAAACATAAGACTCCAGAATTGATTGCGGAGGATCTTGGACTTCCTCTGGAATTTGTTCAGAAACTCTGTGATCTGTTGGTAACGCATCCGAAAAAGTCTGATGCAGAACTGGTGGATCTGTTATAAGATTTCAATATCATTTCAAAGGGCATGACTGTAAAAAGTCATGCCTTTTTGAATTCGTCTATAATCTTATGAATAAGCGCGCGCTGTGAAGACGTTCTGCATCGGTCTTTTTCCTGCAATCAGCACTTGAAATTTCTCTTCTTGTTTTGTATAATGGGAAGCAACGTGAATACGTGTATACAAAATAACTGACAGATGGGGTGCGTTTGTATGAGCAATATTACCATGATGGAATTGAGCAGAGAACTGGATGAGCAGTTCGACCGGCTTGTAAATGAATGTAGAGTATCTGGCGAGATCAATCAGGAACTTTATACAGAATATGACGTCAAACGTGGTCTGCGTGATGCTAATGGTAAAGGTGTACTGACCGGTCTGACGGAGATATCCGATGTCCTTTCATATAAAAGTGTGAATGGAAAGAAGATGCCTGCAGATGGAGAATTGTATTTCCAGGGATATAATGTACAGGATCTGATCCAGGGATTTGAGGATCGCAGATATGGTTTTGAAGAGACCACATATCTGTTGTTGTTTGGCAGTCTGCCCACACCGAAGCAGCTTAGAAGCTTTGTCCGTATTGTAAAGAGTCTTCAGGAGTTGTCCGGACAGTTTCTGCGCGACGTAGTAATGAAGGCTACCAGCCAGAATCAGATGAATGCATTACAGAGATGTATTCTGACTTTATATTGTTATGATGCCAACCCGGATGAGGTAACAGTTCCCAATGTACTGCGTCAGTCCCTGCAGCTGATCGCAAAGATGCCGCAGATCGCAGTTCATTCTTACTGCGCATGGAGACATTTTCATGCTGACGACACTCTGGTGATTCGTCTGCCGAATAAAGATATGTCCATTGCGGAAAATATATTGCAGATGCTTCGCCCGGATGGGGAGTTTACCGAGCTGGAAGCGAAGGTACTGGATGTGGCACTGGTGCTGCATGCGGAGCATGGTGGTGGTAACAACTCTACATTTACCAATCATGTAGTCACTTCTTCTGGAACAGATACCTATTCTGCTACGGCAGCTTCCATTGCATCGCTGAAAGGTCCCCGCCATGGTGGTGCCAACCTGAAGGTACAGCAGATGTTTGCTGATATTAAGAAATGCTGTCCGGATTATGAGGATGAAAAAACACTGACCAAATATCTGGAAGGTATGCTGGATAAAAAAGTATTTGACAAATCCGGTCTCATCTATGGTATGGGCCATGCAGTCTATACCCTGTCCGACCCTCGTGAAGTGATTCTGAAATCCTATGCTAAGCGGCTTTCTGAGGAAAAAGGACTGCAGAAAGAATATGAGTTGTATGAGAGAGTAGAGCGTCTGGCAGGCGAAGCAATCGCCAGAAAACGTCATCTGTTCAAACCAATCTGTGCCAATGTGGATTTCTACAGTGGATTTGTATATTCCATGCTGGGGATCCCGGAGGAGCTTTATACACCGATTTTTGCAATCTCCCGTATTTCCGGATGGAGTGCCCATCGACTGGAGGAAGTTGTCAACAATGGTAAGATCATCCGTCCTGCGTACAAATATGTGGGATACCACAGACCGTACTGTGCACTGGATGAACGCCACGAATAATAGTTACAAATGTATAAAAAGAAGACGCGATTTTCTGGCAGATGTTCAGAGAATCGCGTCTTCTTGTTGTGATATTTCACAAAAAAGTGATGGGAAAAATGAGAAATATGACGAAAATGATTATGGACGACAAAAATCACTTGTATTTATCTGAAAAAAGCCGTATGATTGATTCATAAGAACTGGAAACGTTTCCAGAAAAGGATGATCAGGAGGATAATGATATGAAAAAGAGGTTAGTAGCACTGACACTTACATGTGCACTTGCAGCGACTGCGCTTGCAGGATGCGGTGGATCAACTGGCGGGGACAGTACAGCTTCCGGTGACTCTACAGCAGCAACCGAGACTTCCACAGCAGCAACCGAGACTTCCACAGCAGAAGGTTCTGTATATTATCTGAACTTCAAGCCGGAGCAGGATCAGCAGTGGCAGGATCTGGCAAAAGCTTACACAGAGGAGACCGGTGTACCGGTAACTGTTGTAACAGCAGCATCTGGTAATTATGAGACAACTCTGATGAGTGAGATGGGTAAGAGCGGAGCACCGACTCTGTTCCAGGTAAACGGACCGGTTGGTCTGGCAAACTGGAAGGATTACTGCTATGACCTGTCTGGCAGTGATATTTACGGACAGCTTACCAGTGACAACTACGCACTGAAAGAGGGAGACACCGTATATGGTGTTGCATATGTAATCGAGTCTTATGGACTGATCACAAACAAAACATTACTTGAGAAGGCTGGTTATACCATTGATGATATCAAATCTTTCGCAGATCTGAAGAAAGTGGCTGAGGACATCACCGCCCGTTCTTCCGAGCTTGGATTTGCTGCATTCACATCCGCTGGTATGGATGGATCTTCTGACTGGAGATTCAAGACTCATCTGGCAAACCTGCCGATCTACTTTGAGTATCAGACAGATGGCATCAGCAGCACAGATGCAATCAAAGGAACCTATCTCGACAACTACCGTGACATCTGGGATCTGTACATCAACAACAGCACCTGCGATCCGGCAGAACTCTCTGCTAAGACCGGTGATGATTCCAGAAATGAATTCCTGGCAGGCGATGCAGTCTTCTTCCAGAATGGTTCCTGGGAGTATGGTAACTTGACTGGCGAAGATGGATACACTGACGATGATCTGGCAATGATCCCGATCTATATCGGTGCTGGTGATGAAGCAAATCAGGGACTGTGTACTGGTACAGAGAACTACTGGTGTGTAAATAACCAGGCAGATGAAGCTGATATTCAGGCAACACTGGATTTCATCAACTGGTGTGTAACTTCTGAGCTGGGAACCAAGACCATGGCAGACGATATGGGATTCGTTATTCCGTTCAAGGGCGCACAGGAATCTCCGAACCTGTTTGTAAAACAGGATACTGCTTACACTGCAGAAGGAAAGACTCCGGTATCATGGAACTTCACAACCATGCCGTCTGAGGAGTGGAAGAATGGCTTAGGACAGGCACTGACCGCTTATGCAGCAGATCAGACCGATGCAAACTGGGATGCAGTAGTATCTGCATTTGTAGATGGATGGGCAACTGAGTATCAGCTGGCAAATGGACAGTAGATAACGGGACAGCAGAACCGTTGAAAAGGGCAGGCAAGTTACTTGCCTGCCCTTTTTATCGCAAAATTCTGACTGACGAGAGAAAGGAGTACAGAATTTATGGAAAAAGCAGTCAAACGATATGCACCGATATTTGTACTGCCCACATTCCTGGCATTTGTGATCGGTTTTATTCTTCCGTTCATAGAAGGACTGTATCTGTCCTTCTGTCAGTTCACTACCGTAAAGGACGCAAAGTTTATCGGAATCGGCAATTATCAGCGGATCTTTACGGACAGTACATTTACAAATTCTTTTAAGTTCACGGTGTTATTTGCCGTTGCTTCGATCGTGCTGATCAATGTGATCGCATTTATCCTGGCATTGCTTCTGACACGGAAATTAAAAGGAACCAATATTTTCAGAACCATCTTTTTCATGCCAAACCTGATCGGTGGAATCGTGCTTGGATATATCTGGCAGATTCTGATCAACTGTGTGCTTTCCATTGTTGGAAAACCGCTTCTGGCATTGAATACCAGTGCAGGTTACTGGGGATTGATCATCCTCATGTGCTGGCAGCAGATTGGTTACATGATGATCATCTATATTGCAGGACTTCAGAATGTATCGGATGATTTGATCGAGGCAGCACAGATCGATGGAGCTACCTGGTGGAAGACCCTCTGGAAGGTAAAGCTTCCTATGGTAATGCCGTCTATCACCATCTGTGTATTTCTGACATTGACCAACTCCTTCAAGCTCTTTGATCAGAACCTGGCTCTGACCGGTGGAGATCCGAACCATTTCACAGAGATGCTTGCTCTCAATATTTACCAGACCTTCTATGCGAGGGCAGGAGCCCAATGGAAAGGACTTGGACAGGCAAAAGCAGTTCTGTTCTGTGTTCTGGTCATTGCAATCTCCATGATTCAGCTGAAGGCAACACGTTCCAGGGAGGTGCAGCAGTAGATGGGTAAGAAAAAGAGAATGATAGATTCTATATGGGTTGTACTTTTATCCATACTGGCAGTATTATATGTATATCCCATTATTATGATCCTGTTCAATTCCATGAAAAAGGAGACAGCGATCACCACCGCAGGCGCATTCAGCCTGCCGACTGCAGATTCCTTTGCAGGTATTGAAAATTATATCAATGCCATTGCATCCAAAGGATTCCTGCAGAGTCTGTGTTACAGCCTTCTGATCACCATTACATCGGTGATCGCGATCCTGGTTTGCTGTTCCATGTGCGCATGGTACATTACCAGAGTCAAAGGACCGGTATCGAAGATGTTATATTTCCTTTTTGTATTTTCTATGGTGGTTCCGTTTCAGATGGTCATGTTCACCCTGTCACAGACAGCGGACAGTCTGAAACTCAACACTCCGTGGAATATCTGGATCATTTATCTGGGATTTGGAGCAGGACTGGCAGTATTTATGTTTGCAGGCTTTATGAAATCCATTCCGCTGGAGATCGAGGAAGCATCCATGATCGATGGATGTAATCCGATCCAGACCTTTTTCCTGATCGTGCTTCCAATCCTGAAGCCGACGCTGGTATCTGTAGGAATTCTGGAAGCTATGTGGGTATGGAACGATTATCTTCTGCCGACACTGGTACTGGATATCAAGAAATACAAGACGATCCCCATGTTGATCCAGTATTTCCGTGGAAGCTACGGAAAAGTAGAGATGGGTCCTATGATGGCAAGTATTATGCTGACAGTTATCCCAATCGTGATCGTATACCTGCTCGGACAAAAACATATTATCAAAGGAGTAGCTGCAGGAGCAGTTAAAGGATAATTGATGTTATGACCATCAAAGATATTGCAAAAGAATCCGGATATGCAGTAGGAACTGTGTCAAGGGTATTAAATAATCATCCAGATGTATCAGAGAAAGCAAGAGAGACGATCCTGGAGGTGGTGGAAAAGCACCATTTCCGATTAAATAACAATGCAAAACATCTGAAGCAGCAGGCCAGCAAAGGCATTGCAGTCATTGTGAAAGGTTCACAGAATATGTTATTTGCTTCCATTGTGGAGCGGCTGCAGGGACTGATCGAGGAAAAAGATTTTGTCAGTTTCATCTATTATATCGGTGAGGAAGAAAATGAGGTGGAGCAGGCAGAGAGTGTCTGTCTGGAGCGGCATCCCAAGGGAATCTTCTTCCTGGGAAGTAATCTGGAGTTCTTCAGGGAACGGTTTGCAAGACTGGATGTGCCCTGTGTGCTGGTTACCAACTCAGCAGCAAAGTTATCTTTTCCGAATCTGTCCAGTGTCAGTACGGATGACGCTGCAGCAGCAGAGGCGGCGGTGGAATATCTGATCCAGCTGGGACATGAAAGAATTGGTGTGCTGGGAGGCCGGATGGAGTGGTCGCATGCAGCATTTACCAGAGGCATCGGATGCGAACAGGCATTTCGGAATCATGAGATGGTATTTGATAAGAAAAAGCAGTATGAACCGGCACTGTTTTCCATGGAAGAAGGCTATCATGCCATGGGAGCACTGCTTGATAAGATGCCGGAGCTGACTGCCGTATTCGCCATGGCGGATGTGCTGGCAGTGGGAGCGATCCGGGCGATCCGGGATCGAGGACTTCGGGTACCGGAGGATATTTCGGTGATCGGTTTTGATGGTATTGATCTGGGTAATTATCTGACACCCAGACTTACAACGATCCGTCAGAAGAGTGACAGGATCGCAGATCGCAGTATGGAGATCCTGGTTGACAGAATCGAGGAAGAAAAAGAAGCAATACATGAGCTGGTATCTTTTGACATTATTGCCGGAGAGAGTGTGGCGAAGGTGTCCGCGCAGAAGTAATATCCGGATGTTGGGAGACTCAGAACAGGAGGAACAAAAATGGCTGATATCACGTTTAAACATGTGGTAAAAACATATGATAAAGGAAATACCGTAGTGCCGGATCTGAATCTGGAGATCAAGGACAAAGAGTTTGTTGTTCTGGTTGGACCATCCGGCTGCGGAAAATCGACAACCCTGCGTATGATCGCAGGACTGGAGGAGGTATCAGGCGGCGAGCTGTATATTGGTGATCGCAAGGTCAATGACGTGCCGCCCAAGGACAGAGACATTGCCATGGTATTCCAGAGCTATGCGCTCTATCCACATATGACTGTCTATAAGAATATGGCATTTGCGCTGGAACTGAGAAAGGTTCCAAAGGATGAGATTGATAAAAAGGTAAGGGAAGCAGCAAAAATCCTGGGACTGGAAGAATATCTGAAGAGAAAACCAAAGGAGCTGTCTGGAGGTCAGCGCCAGCGTGTGGCTCTGGGACGTGCTATGGTGCGTCAGCCGGCTGTATTCCTGCTGGATGAGCCGCTGTCCAATCTGGACGCCAAGCTTCGTACAGAGATGAGAAGTCAGATCGCAGCACTTCACAAACGTCTGCAGACCACATTTGTCTATGTTACCCACGATCAGACCGAGGCTATGACCATGGGAGACCGGATCGTAGTCATGAAAGATGGAGTGATTCAGCAGTTTGATACACCACAGATGCTGTATAACTATCCGTGTAATAAATTTGTGGCAGGATTCATCGGTTCTCCACAGATGAATTTCCTTAATGTAGTTGTGAAAAAAGAAGGCGAGAATCTGTTCCTGACCTTTGGTACTTATAAGATCCCGGTACAGAAGCCGGAGTTGGAAGCTTATGTGGACAAAGAGGTGATCATGGGAATCCGGCCGGAAGACATTCATGCGGAAGAGTCATTCCTGTCTATATCAGAAGCTTCTAACATTGAAGCAAACGTGGATCTGGCAGAGATGATGGGTTCAGAGATTTATCTGTATCTGAACTGCTGTGGACAGAAAATGGTAGCAAGAGTACCGTCCCGTACTGGCATCCGTGCCGATGATATGGTGAAACTGGCTCTGGATGTGAATAAGATCCATGTATTTGATGCAGAGACAGAGAATGTGATCTGTCACTGATGAACAGACAGATCAACTATTCGGAGGGAACATGCTATGATGGATAAAACACAGCAGAAGAAGAGCAGTGGAGTCCTGATGCATCTTTCATCACTTCCGTCAGAATACGGAATTGGAAGTATGGGTGCTCCTGCCCGAAAATTTGTGGATTTTCTGAAGAAGGCGGGGCAGACATACTGGCAGATGCTTCCAATCTGTCCTACCAGCTATGGAGATTCGCCCTATCAGTCTTTTTCGGCTTATGCGGGAAATCCGTATTTTATTGATCTGGAAATGCTGGAAAGTGCCGGTTATCTGGAAGCGGAAGATTATAAGACGGTTGACTGGGAAAGTGCACCGGACCATGTGAATTATGGAGCATTGTATCAGAAGCGCTATCCGATCCTCAGAAAGGCAGTCAGAAGGTTTCAGGAGACTGCATCGGATGACTATGAGGCGTTTTGCAGGCAAAATGATTATTGGCTTCATGACTATGCTTCCTTTATGGCACTGAAGGCTGCCAGCGGCGGAAAAGCCTGGATGGATTGGGAACCGGCATTAAGAAATCGGGAGCAGAAAGCCCTTGAACATGCAGCAGCCGCTTATAAAGAAGAGATTGAATTCTGGAAAAGCCTGCAGTATCTGTTCTTTGAACAGTGGAAGGCTTTGAGAGAATATGCCAATGAGGCAGGACTTCAGATTATAGGAGATCTTCCTATCTATGTGTCTCTGGACAGTGTGGACGTGTGGGCACACCCGGAACTGTTTCAGCTGGATGAGAACAAAGTGCCAAGAGAGGTGGCGGGATGTCCGCCAGATGGATTTTCTGCTGATGGACAGCTGTGGGGAAATCCGCTGTTTGACTGGGATTATATGAAACAGAATGGTTACCGGTGGTGGACCGCCAGGATTGGTTATCTGTGTAAAGTCTATGATATGCTCAGAATCGATCATTTCCGTGGATTTGATTCCTATTTTGCCATTCCTTATGGAGATACCAATGCAAAACGGGGATACTGGAAGCAGGGACCGGGCATGGATCTGTTCCATGCAGTGGAGCAGCAGATCGGAGCACAGAACATTATGGCGGAAGATTTAGGCTATATGACTGAGTCTGTGAAAAAACTGCTGGCAGACAGTGGCTTTCCGGGGATCAAGCTGTTACAATTTGCTTTTGACAGCAGAGATGGCGGAGGCACCAGTTATTTTCCGGAGGATTATCCACCAAACTGTGTGGCTTATGTGGGAACTCATGACAATGATACTGCAGTCGGGTGGACAACTTCTGCAGAGCCAGAGGATGTGAAGCGTGCCTATGATTATCTGGGTGTGACTGACGCTGCAGATATCAACTGGGTCATGATGCGTGCCATCTGGAACAGCCGGGCGAATCTGACCATTGTACTGGCTCAGGATCTGCTGGGACTGGGAAGCGAGTCCAGAATGAATAAGCCGTCCACCGTGGGCAGTAACTGGTGCTGGCGGGCAGTGGAAGGCTGCTTTACGGATGCACTGGCTGCAAAAGTGCGTGGAGAGATGGAGCGTTTTGGAAGGCTTGACAGACCGGATAAAAAAGTTTGAAAAAGTGCGAAAATATAGTTGACATCAGGTGTTGGCTGTGCTAAGATAACTAAGGTTATGAAATGAAAGAAGAGTATCCACTCTCACCTTGGCACATAGCACAGTCAGTGACCTGGGTTAATACAGTGTTGAAATGTGTTTTGCGGCACATTCCTTTTGTATGATAGGTGGATAGTTTTCTACCTATTTTTTTATGTTTCGGAGGTGTACAACTATTAGCGAATTAATGATCAACGAGCAGATCAGGGACAGAGAAGTCCGTCTGATTGGTCAGGATGGTGAACAGTTAGGTGTAATGCCCATCACAGAAGCGATGAAGTTAGCGAGGGAGGCTGAGCTGGATCTGGTAAAGATTGCTCCGACCGCAAAACCGCCTGTATGTAAGATTATCGACTATGGAAAATATCGGTATGAGCAGGCAAGAAAAGAGAAGGAAGCAAAGAAAAAACAGAAAACCATCGAAATCAAAGAAGTTCGCCTGTCTCCGAATATTGATGAGAACGATCTGAACACGAAGGTAAATGCAGCAAGAAAGTTCATCGAGAAGGGTAACAAAGTAAAAGTAACTCTTCGTTTCCGCGGACGTGAGATGGCTCATGTACAGAGCAGCAAACAGATTCTGGATGTATTCTCAGAGCGGATGGCAGATGTCGCAGTGGTCGATAAAGCTCCTAAGATGGAGGGCCGCAGCATGACTATGTTTTTAACGGAAAAACGTTAAGGATAAAATATTTTAGTAGTTTAGGAGGAATCAACATATGCCAAAGGTAAAAACAAGTAGAGCAGCCGCAAAACGTTTCAAAAAGACGGGAACCGGTCAGTTAAAGAGAATGAAAGCTTATAAGAGCCATATCTTAACCAAAAAATCTCAGAAGAGAAAGAGAAATCTTCGTAAAGCTACCATTACGGATGCTACCAATGTAAAGAACATGAAGAAGATTTTACCGTATTTATAAGATTTAGGAAGTTAAGGAGGAAGAAAGATGGCAAGAATTAAAGGCGGATTAAACGCTAAAAAGAAACACAATAGAGTATTGAAGCTGGCAAAAGGTTACAGAGGAGCCAGAAGCAAACAGTATAGAGTAGCTAAACAGTCTGTTATGAGAGCTCTTACCAGCGCTTATGCAGGACGTAAACAGAGAAAACGTCAGTTCAGACAGCTGTGGATCGCTCGTATCAACGCAGCAGCACGTATGAACGGACTGTCCTACAGCAAGTTCATGTATGGTCTGAAGAGCGCAGGCGTTGAGATGAACCGTAAGATGCTTGCAGAGCTGGCTGTAAATGATGCAGCAGCATTCACTGCACTGGCAGAGACTGCTAAGAAAGCACTGAATAAATAAGTATGACACAAAAGCCCTTGGAATATCTGCCGCACGGTGAAGATCCGAGGGCTTTTTCATTCACATATTATAATAAGGAAAGAAGGAACAGAACATGACAAAGATTGAGATTATTTCCGGTTTCCTTGGAGCCGGCAAGACCACACTGATCAAGAAGATGTTGAAGGAAGTATTTCCAGGCGAGAAGATTGTTCTGATCGAGAATGAATTTGGCGAGATCGGTATCGATGGAGGATTCCTCAAGGATGCCGGCGTACAGATCACAGAGATGAACTCCGGCTGCATCTGCTGCTCTCTGGTGGGTGATTTTGGTACTGCCCTGAAGCAGGTGATTGAGACTTATGCACCAGATCGTATTCTGATCGAGCCGTCAGGCGTTGGCAAGCTGTCCGACGTGACCAAAGCTGTTATGGGTGTGGCTGCACATGAGCAGGTAGAACTGAACAGCTCTGTGACTGTTGTAGACGGTCAGAAATGCAAGATGTATATGAAGAACTTTGGCGAGTTCTTTAACAACCAGGTAGAGAACGCAGGAACGATCGTGATCAGTCGTACCCAGAAAATGTCTGAGGACAAGCTGGATGCATGTGTGGCTATGCTGCGTGAGAAGAATCCGAAGGCTGCGATCATCACGACTCCGTGGGATGAGCTGAAAGGCGAGCAGATCCTGGCAGCTATGGAACATCAGGATCTGATCATGAAAGAGGAGATGGAGCATCTGATGGAGGAGCATGACCATGATCATTGTTGCGACCATGACCATCATGATCATGATCACCATGATCACGACCATCACGACCACGATCATCACGATCATGAGCATTGCTGTGACCACGACCATGATCATGATCACCATGATCACGATCATCACGACCATGATCACGGCCCGGACTGCACCTGTGGCTGCCACGATCATGACCATGATCATCATCACCATCATGCAGATGAAGTATTTTCCAGCTGGGGCAAAGAGACTCCGCATAAATATTCTGAGGAACAGCTTCGAGAGATCCTTACCAGACTGTCTGATAACGATGAGTGTGGCATTATCCTGCGTGCAAAAGGAATCCTTCCGTGTACAGATGGAACCTGGCTTCACTTTGATATGGTTCCGGAAGAATTTGAGGTGCGTCACGGAGAGGCAGACTACACTGGCCGTCTGTGCGTGATCGGTTCCCATCTGAACGAAGAAGAACTGGCAAAAGTATTTGGCCTGACAGAATAATGAGGTAAATAGTAATGGCAAAGATCCCTGTATTTGTCGTACACGGATTTCTGGAGAGCGGCAAGACCCGGTTTGTGCAGGAGACTCTGGCGGATGATTATTTCTCCGGCGGCGAGCGCAACCTGGTCATTGCCTGCGAAGAAGGAGTCGAAGAGTACGAAGACGAACTTCTTCAGAAGACCAACACCACGCTGGTGGTTCTGGAGGATAAGTCTGAATTTAATGAAATGTTTCTGGCAGAGTGTCAGAAGAAGTATAAGCCTACCCAGATCATTGTAGAGTACAACTGTATGTGGGGACTGGACTATCTGCGGGAAATGTATATGCCAAAGGGATGGTTCGTGGCACAGGTCATCACGACTGTGGATGCAACCACCTTCGACGTATATCTGAAAAATATGAAATCCCTGTTCATGGAGATGGCAAAGGATTCTGATCTGATCATCTTCAACCGCAGTACGGATGAGACACCGGCAGCTACGTATAAGCGAAATATGCGTGCAGTGAATCCGAAAGCTCAGGTGGTATTTGAAAAAGAAGATGGAAGCCAGCTGGAATTCGAGGAGGAGATGCCGTTCGATATCAATGCGGATGTGATTGAGATCTCTGATGTAGATTATGGTATCTGGTATATTGATGCCATGGATCATCCTGAGAAATACGATGGCAAGACCATGCGCTTTAAGGCGATGGCCTATACCGGAGGACGTCTGCCGAAGGGATATTTCGTTCCGGGACGTATGGCTATGACCTGCTGTGCGGACGATACGGCTTTCATCGGTTTCCTGTGCAAATCTGCCTATGTGGACCGGATAAAGTCCAAACAATGGCTGACTGTGACTGCAAAAGCGCATATTGAGAAGCGTGCAGAGTACAGCGGACAGGAAGGACTGGTACTGCAGTCCACCAATATCAAGAGTGCAGAGAAACCGGAAGAAGAACTGGTATACTTTTAAGTAATTAGCGTACAAAAGAAAAAGACTGTCTGACGATGCGACATACATTTGATATGTTTCCATCAGTCAGGCAGTCTTTTTGAATGCGGTTCTTATTTGTTCGCAAAAAGAACTTTTAAGAGGTTGATCGCCAGGGTTTTCTCTTCCTGGGTGCGGTCATGCATGAGCTGAACCAGCAGATTCATACTGGTGTCATCAGTTGCAATCACGTAATCAGACAGCAGGAAATCAATGGTAACACCCAGACGGTTGACAACCTTTACCAGTTTGTCCAGTGTAAGACTTCTCTCGCCGCGCTCGATCTGTCCAATGTAAGCAGTGGATACCCCAACTTCCTCTGCAAGTTTCTCCTGAGTCAGGTTCAGTCTCAGGCGCTCTTCGCGAATTCTTTTTCCTAATGCATGATAGTCCATATGTTTACCTTCCTTTCGACAACGAATTGCTTTCTTAAATGATACTTTGAAACCGGGTATAATTAGAATCTACAGAATGTGTTTTTTGAAAAACATTTTAAAAATATTTGACATTTTTGTCAAGATGAGGTATTATATCACTCGTGATGCGGAAGTGTCGGAATTGGCAGACGAGCAAGATTCAGGTTCTTGTGAGCGCTACGCTCGTGAGGGTTCAAGTCCCTTCTTCCGCATTGGCTCCTACAATTTCAGGAGCTTTTTTCATGGGTAAGAAAAAAGTTAAAAAAGTTTAAAAAAACTGTTGACTTATGAGAATACCTGTGATAGAATACATATCGTTGAGTCGTTAAAAACACAACGGTTTGCGGAAGTGTCGGAATTGGCAGACGAGCAAGACTAAGGATCTTGTGACCGTTAGGTCGTGTGGGTTCAAGTCCCATCTTCCGCATGCAGAGTAGTATGAGCTCTGTAAAATAAGTTCATACGGTTTGCGGAAGTGTCGGAATTGGCAGACGAGCAAGATTCAGGTTCTTGTGAGCGTTACGCTCGTGAGGGTTCAAGTCCCTTCTTCCGCATGATAAAAGCTCTTGCAGATGCAAGAGCTTTTTTTTCGTAGTGCGCCTTGCGGCTGCTAATAGGTTAAGTAAAATGAAAGTGTCTCGGAAATTTATACAGATTTTCTTCTGAAAAATATCAAATTCGTCCATGCAGATTGCTGCATGGACTTTCTGAACGAAAAAATATGAATATTATCCATATATTTATGAATATCGTACATATCGAAAGTGCTATCATGTGAAATGACTAAAACTATATTAAAATAGAAACTTGTTTTGTACGAACTGTCAAATAAAGGGGGAGCAGCTATGCATAAGAAAGAAAAGTGGAAGAGATTAGTCAGAACAGTGACAGCATTGGCTTTGATTCTAATATTGGGACTTGGCGATCCAATAAGTTCTTTTGCCAATGTGCTGGCATCTGAGGGAGTATCCGTGGAAAATATGCCCGATGAAAATAAGCCTCAGGAGGAAGTTCCACCGGCTGCTGACAACACATCCGAAGATGCAGGTGGATTATCTAAAACCCCTGATGCAGCTGCAACCCAGGATCCACCTGCAGTAACTGATACATCCAAAGCCCAGGACGCACCTGCAGTAACTGACGCATCCAAAGCCCAGGACGCACCTGCAGTAACTGATACATCCAAAGCCCAGGACGCACCTGCAGTAACTGACGCACCCAAAGCCCAGGACCCACCTGCAGTAACTGACGCACTCACAGCATCAGATGATACCACAGACAGTGATACCAACTTGGAGGATGTGTCTGAGACTACTAGCGTATATTGGAATCCGAATGATAAACCGACTCCTGATCTGACAGGTAACATTATTATTGCTGCAGGAAAGGATGATAATACTGGCTTAACAGCAGATTCCCCGGTTCTGACCATAGGGAGAGTGCAGAAATTGTTACAGGAGCATCCTTCTATAACCGAGGTTGTCTGTATGAATTCATATGATGTGGACGGTAATGTACTTTCAGATCCTAAGAAAGTAACATTTGACCTGTATAATGAGAAGTTGATTCGTTATGATGGGGGAGAAACAGAGGGAGCAGCACATGATGGTAACTTCTTTGTTGTGTCTAATGGTGCGGAACTGACGCTGAAGAACCTGGCGACAGATAGTTCTTCAGATAAGGTAGATGTTCAGTTAGAAGGGAATGGAAAGCTGGTCTTAGATGCTGAGCTTTCCTTATCTGGCAGTATCAAGCTGGGCAGCCCATCCGAAAGCGTATTTCCTATTGTGATAAATACGCCGAATAAAGATACTGGAAAATATCAGGTTACATTTGATTCAAAGAGTGAGGTAGCGCTGGTCGGACTTACAAAAGGCGATCATCTCAATCAACTGTCTCTTGCACAGGATCTTTTGAATGAAGGCTGGGAGCTCCTCTTTTTGAATGGAAACACCTATGCATTACGCGTGCCGAATTATATCTATTTGAATGGAAAAAGTGGTAATGACGATTTTCCTGGAAACAGTTCGGAGAATGCTGTAAGGACCTTTGCACGGGCAAAGGAATTGCTGACTAAATATGCGAAATATGGAGTCCGCAAGATCTGCGTGACAGGAACCGTGACAGCCAGTGGAGCAGAAGAATGGAAGCTGTCAGACTGTGGAGCAACCGATCTCGGTATGATCAGAGATGCATCGTTTACAGGTCCGGTACTGACGGTCTCCCCAGGTGTAGCAGTGACTCTGGAAGATATCAACATTGATGGGGGAGTGAATCATGGCTCCGGCAATCTGATCGAGCTTCAGGGCGGCGATCTGACAGCTGGTAAGAATACCGTAGTGAACAGCAATGGCGGCTGGGGAATCTATGCACCAATGGGCAGCCTGACAGTGCAGGGGGCTCAGATTACGGGCAATGGCGGTATCTATGTTGGTGAGCGTCTGACTGCTTTGGCTATCAATGGCAGTGCTGATAGTATGACCCAAATTGCATCCAACACGCTTGAGAATCCGGCACTGCAATATGCATGTAATCTGAATACTACTTTGTCATATACCAGTTTTTCTGGTTCCACTACTTCCACTGGAATCCAGGCAGATGCAGGAACGTTGAATCTGGAAAATACGGTTACTGTCTCTGGCTATATTAAGATAGCAGAGAACGCAACGGTGACGACCAGTGCCAGCACAGTTTCCCGCATCAATAGCAATGGTAATCTGAATGTACAGGAAGGGACAATTGATTTTGTTACTGTATCTGGTGGAAACACTGTAATTAAAAAAGGAACAATCTCGAACGTGCTGGTAGAGAAAGAGCAGGCGAACGTATCTGCTAAGGGAGGAACAATTGGCACGGTAGAACTGTATGGAAAGCAGACTGTCTTACACAGCAATGGACAGGCTGTGATCAATAATCTTAAACTGACAGGCAAAGATACAAAGCTGCTGCTTTCTGACAGTCCAGCAACCGCCAGTTCAAGGACTTCGATCACAGTCTCAGCTGATAACCAGAATGACGGACAGGTGCTGGTTGCTCCGGAGAAACCGCTGACTGATATATCTGGATATATATCATATTTTACCTTGAATCTGAATGATGGTATCCATACATTGGAAGGAAAAAATCCTGATATCATCCTTCGTGTTTCTGGTCTCTTCGTGGATACAACTGATGGAAGTGATGAGACTGGAAACGGCAGTCTGGACAAGCCGTATAAAACATTCAAGAAGTCAGGGGAAGTACTTGAAAAACGTCTGGAAAAAGATCCGAGTACAGCTGCGAATATTATCGTAAAAGAAGAGAATGGAGCTAGGGTTAGAGGGGATGATACTCTGCTGATCAGTGATGCATATAAAGGAAGAGTGAAAGTAATCCCCTACAGAGATAAAGGCCAAGTGCCTTCTTTGATCACGATCCCGGAAGGAACTTCCTTTACTGCAAAGAATGTAGAGTTTAACGGTAAAAAAGGTGACAAATATGCCACAACCAATATTTTCACGGTAAATGGTGGCACTCTGTTGTTGAAAAGCGGAACAACAACATCAAATGCGCATAGTGATTATTTGATCAAAGTGACAAAGGGAACCTGCACAGCAGAAGAAGGATCCAAACTCTACAGTAGTTACTGGGCGGTGCAATTAATCGATGGCACGGTGACTCTTGGGGGAGTGGTGACAAGCGGTGGTGGTTCTTATGGTGGAGTGAATATGGAAGGCGGTCAACTGATTCTTCAGAAAACCGCTTCTATTACTTACATGGCAGCTTCCGGAATCCATGCGATAGGCGGAACGATTGAGCTGCAGGGCGCAAGTATTACCAACTGTGGTAGGTATTATTATGATGGCGGAGGTATCTGGCTGGGGAGAAAAGCTAATCTGCATATCATTTCGGATAGCACGATTACAGGATGCGGTTGTAATAACTACAACGGCGGCGCCCTTTACGTATCACAAGGTGCACAAGTGACAGTGGCCGATCAGGTTGTTCTTACACTTAAAAACAATAAGGCTGATAATGGTGGCGGAATCTATATGGAAACTGGTGCTACAGTCACTGTAGGGGAGAAGGCCCAGATCGTGATTCAGAAAAATACTGTTTATGCTTATGGAGGAGGCATCTGTGTGGCGAAGCCGCTTTCAGGATCAGCTGATGAGAATTGGACATTATCTCTGACGGATAATTGGGAGATCGTAGAGAACAGCGCATCTTACGGTGGGGGAGTCTGTGCTCAATGTGGGGTCACTGTTCTTGACGGAGCCACCATCAAAAAAAACATACAAAGTAAAGGAGACAGTACGGCTGTTTTTCTGGAGAATGATGCTACCTTCCGTCATCGGAAGGGGGCACTTTCTGGAACGGTTGTTGCCAGAGGAAGTTATGAACTATGGATGGATGGAGATAATGTGGAGGTCGGGACGATCACACTGAAAAACTATAAGCATCCACTGGTCTTGAAGGGGAACGAGGATAAGACTGGAAATAAGACATTTTCAATTCAGGCAGGACTTGCATTTCTGAATCAGGTCATAGTAAAAGGGTCGGATCAGATTACAGCGGAACTTGCTAAATTTCCGGTACAGGGTGTAGAAGCTGTTGAGAGTACTCCGGATATTAGAGGTGGAACATCGTCAGATGTGTTCTGGGATCCGGGAAAGCATGATCCGGAGACTGCTGATACAAATGGAGGAACATCACCTATTGATGCGGTATTCACCTGGGATCAGGCAAAAAAACTGTTGGCACAGAAAAGCCCGGCCAGCAGGATCGTACTGTGCAGTCGCCTTGATCTGAATGCGAATGCTAGCAGTTTTCCTGTTGGTAGGGCAGACAACTCGAACAGGTACCAGATAGATGGAAAAGTCACAAATGGTAACGAGACATGGAATGCGACAGTGGTCTGTGGAGACGATTATGCTGGGGAGAAAGTAGAAACCTGGATGATACGGCTATCGAATCGTGGCTTAACCTTATCTAATGTTATTCTATATGCAGAAAAAGGGACTGTGCCATATGTAATATATAATGCAATATATGGGTACAATAATTGTCCTCTTGTTGTGGATTTGGGTGCCAGTGTGATTTCTGATAATGACATAGCTATATATAGTTCATATAATGGAAACATAGAAGTGAAGACAGGTGGAAAGGTAGTTTCTAATATTAGTACTGGAATTTTCGGAGGATCAGATAGCAGTGTTACCTTATCTGGCGGATATGTATATGGGGAAAAAAGAGGTATCAGCCTTTCAAGATCCAGAGCTGTTTTAAAATCTGGAACCGTTGAGTATGGAAGTGAAGCTGGAGTATATTTTAAATATGAAGACCAGTATATGAGAACATTACAGATTGGTGAGAAAAACAACGCAGATCAGATGATCATTTGTGGAAAGAATTCAACAAAAAATGGAAAGGGAGTATATGCTGAAGGAAGAGCAAATGTAATTATTTATGATAACGCAGTAATCACTAATGCAGATCGAGGCGTAGAACTGGGATATACAGCTTATTTAAATATGTATGGTGGAGAAATCTGCAATAATAATTTAGGATTGTGTTTAAGCGCGAATGTTGAAAATAGCAAAGAAAATATTTTCGGTGGAAAGATTACAAATAATGATGTCTATGGAGGTATATGGAAATCTGGAAGTTCGCCATTAACGATAGGAACATCTGAAAAGGGACCGATAATATCACACAATAAGAATGTATTTTATGGCTACGGCTACGGAGGTGGGATTAATGCGGACTCAGATAGTGATTTGACCATACTTGGTGGAGAAATTTCCAATAATAGTGCTTCGATAGGCGGCGGCGGAGTCAGTATGAGTAGAGGTACGATCAGTGGCAACTGCCGGATCACTGGTAATAGCGCACCCTATGGCGGTGGCGTCTTGGCTCGTGGCAGTTATACTGACAGTATTGTCCAGATCAATGGAGGTGTGATTAGTGGGAATACATCTACAGCTGATAGTAACCAGTCTTCGGGAATCTATAACGGAAATAATAGAACTGTCAATGCAGGCAATGTAAAGATCTATCTCTCCGGCAACCGCTCTGTGATCAATGACAATATTTATCTGGGAGACAAGAGGTATCCGATCTACCTGACCCAGGGGGCACACGCTGGTACGAAGTATCATCTGGTGGTCAACACGTCTGATAATGGCTATCGCGGAAATCAGCAGCCATATCAGTATGGCGACCCGGTGGTGGTGCCGGCCAGCAGTATGAGCAATGCGGCACAGTATCTGAAGTATTTTGAACCGGCGGTTGTTGGACAGACCTTCGCCAAAGGAAAAGCTTCAGCTGCCAGTACTGTCAATGATGCCATTGTGCTTAAGCAGTGCATCTTCGTGAGCGATAATGGACAGGACAGCAATTTCGGCAATACACCGAAGCAGGCAGTGAAGACCATGCAGAAGGCATTTGAGAAGGCAGCTAAAGGGAAGGCTGTGATCTATGTGTGTGGTCCGGTGACGGTATCATCCAGCGAGACCTGGACGTGCGCTGTGCCGGTGGAGATCTGCAGGTATACGGGATTCGCTATTGGCGGAGTCCATGCATTCCCGGCTTACAAGGGTGAGATGTTCACAGTGAAGAATGGAGTTTCCCTGACAGTAGGAGAGAATATCTCAACAGTGGCAGGGTGTCGGACAGAGGAAGAGAATGTGACACCGGAGGGCAGCATCTTCGGAGTAGAGCAGGGTGGAAACCTCATCTTTGCCGGAGATACGGCTGTGAATGGCAATCGGATGAAGAAGGGCAGCGGTGGAGCAATCCACAATGAAGGTACTGTGACAGTGAGCGGCAAGCTTGCGATTACAAATGTGGCTGCATCTCAGGGTTCTGCAGTCTATCAGGCGGGAACCATGATATTGAAGTCAGGTTCTAAGTTCAGCTCCGATGGAGAGATCTATCTGACGAAGACAGCGGCTGATCCGAGAATCAGCAGTGCACTTACCGTGGAGAATGGTGCAATACTTCCTGAAGGCGGCAGTTCATCCCTGAAGTTGGATATGGCGGATCCTTACGATGGACGGACTTATGTAAGATATACAAGTACTCCGGATGCGGAGACAGAACGGAAGCGGTATTCTCTGCCAGGCAGGATCACATCGGCCTACGTGTTGACAGACGATACAGTAAAGGGTGCATTGGAACTGAAGCTTGGTCAGAAGAATGTGGTCTATGTAGACCCTCAGTATACGGGCACCCAGACGGTGGAGAATAAGGTACGGGGACTCTATGCGGACTATCCATTCACATCCCTGCGGGAAGCTTATACATATCTGGCAGGAGATGGAACCATGAATACGAATAAGGGTGGCCTGATCTATCTGGTCAATCCAATCGAAGTGAAAGAGTCCATGACCGTAGGATTCAGCACTTATAAAGATGCTACAGGACCGATGATCACCATTGATGGTGGAATATCAGTCAAACGTTATTCTCAGCCTGATGCAGATCATAATGTGGACAGTCTCTTTAACCATGTATCCAATACGCAGGAACTCTTCGTTGTAAAGGCTGGTGGAAACCTGACCCTTGATGGAGTCAGCGTGGATGGACATGGAGAGGCAGTCACCCAGGCAGGACCGAAGATGCCGTATACAGTGGCTCCGGCGGTGACAGCTGAAGCACCTGCAATCTCCGTAAAGGATGGCGGAATGGTGAACTTTACCGGCGGAACTCAGATCTTTGACAATGTGAATTCCAAGGGAGCAGATGCCATGGAGCAGAGTGGAACTGCCTGCGTCAATGGAAAAGTAAATGTGACAGGAACCGTTCATCTGGGAACTGACAAATATATCACGGTGAATACCGGTAATCAGACAGGAGCATCAGAGCTTCATCTGCTGCTGGATGATCCGCGTGATGGAAGAGTGATCGCACAGTATACGAAGAACGTTCCGGATTCTGCAGAGATTGGAAAGTATATTCTGCCAGATGCAATTATGGAGCATTATGTACTGGCAATTGAGGCCAACAATGTAGTTCTTAAGAATCGAACAGCTGCCTATGTGGACGGCATAAACGGAGATGATAATAACAATGGAACCACTCCTGATAACGCAGTTAAGACACTGAAGAAGGCATATGAGAATCTGAAGAACAGTGGCGGTACGATCTATATTGTGGATACGGTCACGATATCGGAAGATCTGTATCTGACCGATACGGAATACCGCGATACAGATAAAGTGGCCATTGCAGCTGGAAAAACCGTCACCATCAGCCGTTATGCACAGCCAACAGCGGCGCAGGGAACAGCTCCGACACTTACTCCTGGTTACGACAAAAAGAGTTGTCTGGGAGAACTTCTTAAGATCCAGAATGGTTCGTACCTGATGCTGGATGGAATCCAGATAGACGGTCACAGTGCAGCACGCACAGACGGTGCAGAGACTGTGAAGGCAGATGGCGTGAAAGCACAGAAAGCCATGATCTGTGTGGAGAATGGAACGCTGGCAGTGACCGGAACAACGGTTCTGAAAAATAATAAGAATACTTCTGCTGCTTCCTTTGGAGGGGCTGTATGGATCGGTTCTGCCGGAGAAGCGCAGATCAGCGGCGGCGCATTTTCAGGAAATGCATCTACCCATGGAGCCGGTATCTATGATGCGGGCACGCTGAAGATGGCAGGGAAGATCGACCTTGACACAGCCCAGGAAATCTATCTGGAAGAGAAACAGAAGATCCAGGTGACAGATGCATTGTCCACGGTATCCGGAACATTGCTGGTGGATTTCCCGACAAATAGTTATGTGGACGGACATGTAGTTGCAGAGTATGCAGAAGGTCTGACACCGGAGAAGGAGCTTTATATACTGAAACAGACAGAGGTGATGACACAGAATAATCTTTCCCTGAGTGCAGAAGGTCAGCAGGTTCTCTTAAGCACCGGATATCCGGTGACTTACGTGCTGACTCATGCAACAACGGGCGATCCTGCACCTGAGAGAGTGGCCCATGGAGCGGAATTAACCGCTCAGGTGGAAGCCGACGAAGGCTATCGTCTGCCCGGAAGCATCGAAGTCTATGTGACGAAGAACGGAACACAGTCACAGAAGCCAGTCAGACTCAACGAAGGAACTGATTATCGGTGGAATCTGGAGACAGGAACAGTGACGATTCTGGCAGCTCAGACAGTTGGACCGATCACCATCAAGGTAACTGCGAAGAAGCAGCAGCATATCAGTGCGACGGTGCCTATGTATGTGTGCATGTATGGCTATGGCGGTAATGGCAAGGTGGTGACACCTTCTGATGGAAGCTATGGAATCACCAATAAATCAGATTGTGCAGTTCGGGTGGTTTCTGTTCAGGCAACCCATACGGACTGGCAGCTTAGCCAGACAGCGGATCAGCTGAAGGCAGGAGAACTTTATCTGCAGCTGAAAGGTCAGACGGTGACAGAGAAGAAGGCTACTCTGACAGGAACAGACTGGCTGATACCGAAGCCCACGGCAGACAATACGACTGCATTCACATCGATTCCGGTACGTGCAGCCATTGCAGGCGGAAGTGTCAATGAGGAAGGCGAGAGCCGTGCATGTACGGTGACTTATACATTGGAGGCAGTGGAAGAATGAGTAGAGACGGCACTAGCAAAAGAGGAAAGATATGGATCGCAGCAGGGGTTCTCCTGCTGCTGATCCTGGCAGGAATCCTGATCTGGTATCTGACCGTGGGAAGAAAAGATGGCTATAACGATAAGGATTTCTTCGATCCTGCAGCGGTGACAGGAATCCTTCCCAATATGTCGGAAGAGGAGATCCAGGCACGGTTAAACGATACGGTGGAAGAGGGAATGCTGAATATCTCCATTGCTTCTGACATTGGATTCTCTGACAGTTCTGCCAAGGGACAGGCGGATATCTACAATATTGAAGGCAATCGTTACATATTTAAAGTGGACATCACGCTGGAAGATACAGGTGAGTCAGTCTATCAGAGCGGTGGGATCGGTCCTGGGCAGTATATTCAGTTTATCACACTGGATCAGAAGCTGAAGGATGGAGTCTATCCGGCGGTAGCAACATTTACGGCATATACACAGGAAGAGCATCAGATTGTCGGAAGCGCGGCGGCAAAAGTGACCCTGTACATCGGGGAATAACAAAGTTCAGATACAGGACTGATAAGGCAGTTCTGATTTGATAAAAATGAAAACCGGGGATGACCGGATTCGTACAAAAAGAGAAGGAGAGAGTAACTATGAAGAGAAAGACAGTAGCAGCAGTACTTGCACTTGTACTGGCAATGGGAATGGGAACGACCTCTATGGCAGCATCCACACATACTTCCCATGGAACAGAAGCTGGGGCAGTTGTTTCAAATGAGAATTCCACAATGGGGAATGGACAGGGACAGAGCCTGTCCGGAGACACACAGTTCTACATTAACGTGGATAAGGATGCAACCGGCGGAGAAGTAGTGATCCCGGGTACAGAGGATATCACAGGGGCAGGAGGAATCTGTCATTATGATGTGAACTGGAAGTATGAGAAAACTACCAAATTATCTGTGACCGTTCCGCTCTATGTGTGCATGTATGGTTATGGCGGTGATGGTAAAGTTGTAACACCGGCAAAAGATGCTTATAAGATGACCAACAACAGTACTTATACAGATAAACGTACGGTTGAACATATCTATGCATGTTATCAGGTAGTGAAGATCAAGAGTTCAGATGAGTATCTTGCGACTGCTCAGCCAGGTAATAAATATGAAGAAAGCTATATTAAAGGTATCAAGGATAATACTGGCTTAGTGTTGACTGATGAGCAGAAGAGTGGACAGTATGGCTACTACTGTGTAGAGACTGCTGGGGGCAAAACATATAAAGTTGTAAAACTGTCTGACTGCGATACCCATGATGAGAACAGTGCATGTACAAATAAAACTGACGATGAATATAAATACTTCTATCGTGATATTACTACAGATGTTACCGTACCGGCATCTCAGACAGGTAGCACAGATCTTAAAGTAGATGATATTCAGTACGCAAAAGATGGTGCAGCAAATAATGCAGCTCTGAAGATCGAAGTTCCGACTATCAAGGCAGAGCTCCACACCTGGAAGCTTCGCTCTGCAAATGAAGCAAGCAGCCTGAAAGCCGGAGAGATCGCTATGACTTTGAAAGGGCTGGATCTTAGCAAAGTAGCTGCTTCTGAGAACAACACCATGGATATCAAAGATCTGAACTGGGCAGTTGATGGTAATGGTGGAACATTGCCTCTTCCGATCAATGCAGCTATTGCAGGAGGAAGTGTCAACGAAGAAGGCTGTGTACCAGTTGTTCGTGTGACTTATACTGTCAGCCCGGCTGAAGATGCTGTAACTGGTGGAACTTATGCGGCTCAGCCATAATCGGGAAGCTGAAGATGGAGAATCCTACGGAGAACAGAAGGTCTGGAAGATGGCTCAGTCTGCTGGTCATCATCATTATGGTGGTGCTGGCAGCCGTTCTTCTGCTGCAGCGATGCAGCAGAGAGCCGTCTTCTCCTGACCGGCTGGAAGAGTCTGTAAAAGCAAAGCTGGGACAGCTTGATGGAAAGAGTGAAGAGGAGATCCAGGCAGAACTGAATCGGGTGATCGAAGAAGGAATGTTCCATATTGCCATCAATACACAGCCGGTTTTTACGAGTGGTACTGCAGAAGGCAATCTGGAGATTGAAAATGTACCGGGTAATCTCTATGATATGGCGGTTGTGATCGAGGACAAGGAGACCGGGGAAGAGCTCTACAGCTCCGGTCTGATCCGCCCGAACTACCATATTGAGAGAGACTGTCTTGAGAAGGAATTAAGTCCAGGTGAGTATCCGGCAGTTGCTGTATTTCACGCCTACGATCAGGAGACGATGGAAGAGGTCGGGAATACCGCCTGTGAGATGGTGATCACGGTATTGGATCAGAATGAATGAGGGAGGGATGTGTATGAAAAAGCATATATTCAGAATATTGCTGTCAACCGCCCTGTTTCTGGGAGCTGGAGCGGTTCCTATGGCAGCACAGGCTGCCCCTTCGTCTGTGCAGCCTGCCAGTGAGGGAAGCTACACCATAGGACCTGAGAGCGGAAGCGGAGAGACGGAGTTCTATCTCAGGGTAGAGAACCCTCATAGTCACAGACATAAGAATGATGAAGATGCGGCTGCAACTGTCTCGACGTTTTTGCCCGGCGATTTGCCGAAGACAGGTGATTATGGCTGGACGATCAATGAATTTGGCATCTGGGCACTGGTAGCTGGTACAGTATATCTATTGTGTGATAGATATGAAAAAAAGTATTAGCTGGATATCAGCAGTTAAGAAGATTGCACTTTTCATTTTCTTTCTGTGTACAGGAATGTCATTTCTGGTTGGGCAGGAGCAGTACCGGGAAGAGAAGAGGCAGGGAGATCTGCAGGAACTGCACATAAGTGAAAGGGAAACCACAGTGGCAGAGACATCGGAGGCGACACTTCGGGGTGTCTGCCCTGATTATCTGGGCTGGCTGAAGGTGCCAGATGTAGGAATTGATCTTCCGGTAGTTCAGGGAGAGGATAATGAATATTATCTGACTCACGATGCAGAGGGTAATCGAAGCAGATATGGGGCACTGTTTGCAGACTGCAGGACAGAGAAAGATGGCAACCTGTTGATCTATGGTCATCATATGAAGAATGGAAGTATGTTCGGCAGGTTGACGGAACTGATGAACAAGGAGACGTTTGAAGAGACACCCCTGATTCGCTGGGAGGATGATGAAGGGGAGGCGGATTATACGGTTTTTGCAGTGTTGGTGATTCCAGGAAGCGAAGAAGATCCGGATTATTTTCCGGTGAGAAAATATCTGGGAGATCTGTCCGGACGGGACAGGACAGAGCTTCTGGAGCAGCTGGAGGAGCGTGCTGTACGATGGCGTAAGTTGAATTTCTATGAGACAGATCAGTTTATGTTTCTTCTTACCTGTGATTACACAAAGGAGAACGGAAGGCTGCTGGTGTGTGCAAGACGCACCAGCTGAGTCAGACAGGGGATAAGGACAATAAAGGCAGAAAATATGATCGTGTATATGACAATCGTTGATAAAAATAATGCCGGGTGGTCATCTGACCTACCCGGCATTATTTATAGAAACCAATACAGTTTTATACGAAATGTTTCTGCTTCAGATAGAAGAGGATCTGCTCTGCTGCTTCTTCAATACTCATGTCACCGGTGTTCAGGCACAGATCATAGTTGGATGCAGCCTCCCAGTCACCTCCGGTATAGTAGCTGTAATATTTCTTACGCTGCTTGTCAGTCTCTTTGATCCGTTCAACAGCAGCAGATTCCTCCAGAGAATAAGAATGCATCATACGCTGTACTTTGCTGTCCATATCGCCACATACAAAGACATGTACGCAGTTGTCATGATCTTTCAGAACATAATCTGCACAGCGGCCGATAATGATACAGGATTCATTATCTGCCAGTTCCCGGATCAGTTCGGACTGGAAACGGAACAGGTTGTCAGGAGAGACGATATCCTTTCCAAGAGAAGGCTTCTGATCTGCCGGTTTCAGATCCTTTACCAGTTTGTATAAAAGATTGTTTCCCGGACGTTCACTATTCACATGGAAAAATTCTTCCAGAACACCACTCTTATCAGATACCATACGGAAAATATCCTTATCATAATAAGGAATACCAAGTTCTTTGGACAGATGCTGCGCGATATAGGTCGCACCGGCACCACATTCACGTCCCAGGGTAATCACATATCTTTCAGCCATAATTATACCACCCTTCTATTGTGAAAATGCTTTAATTTTGTTTATATTATATCATGAAATATATACAATAACAACAAAAGAATGCGCCTCTGTCTTGAAATATATAAAAAAAGAAATATAATAAAAGATACGGGTATTACAGACATTCTGTAAAGATCCGAATGAAAAAGAATGGTGAAAGAATTATGTTGGAAGTAAAAGATTTAGTGCTTAATGTAGATGATGAGAGCGGAAAAAAGTGTCTGCTGAATCATCTGTCCTTCCGTTTGGAGGACGGGGAGATACTGGTGATCACAGGACCGAATGGCGGTGGAAAATCGACACTGGCCAAGACTTTGATGGGAATCGAAAAGCCTGACAGCGGACGCATCTTCCTCAATGGAGAAGACATTACAGAATATGATATTAACCACCGGGCAAATGCAGGAATCGGATATGCTTTTCAGCAGCCGCCAAGATTCAAAGGAATGTCGGTAGAACGTCTCCTGATGCTGGCGGCGGGAAAAGAATTATCTCAGAATGAATGTTATGCTCTGCTGTCTGCTGTGGGACTCTGCGCAGAGGAATATGTGAACCGTCAGGTGGACGGAACCCTTTCCGGCGGAGAGATGAAGCGAATCGAGATCGCCACAGTTCTGGCAAAGGAACATTCTCTGTGTATTTTTGATGAGCCGGAGGCAGGCATTGATCTCTGGAGTTTTTCCATGCTGATCCAGAAGTTTGAGGAGATCCACAGAGAGAAAAAGCAAAGCCTGATCGTGATATCTCATCAGGAAAAGATCATTCAGATGGCAGATCAGATCATGATCATTGAAAATGGCGCAATTGAAAAGATGGGAAGTAAGGAAGAAGTGCTTCCGCTTTTGAATGGTGTGAAGAAATGTCATCAGTGTGCAGAACAGATGGGGAGGAACTAAGAGATGGTAAAGCTTGATCAGGTGACAGAAGAAGTGCTGGATGTCATTAATGACAGCCGTTTCCAGCAGACAGGAGCATTTAACCTTCGACAGAATGGAACGTCCATCTGTCATGGAGACAGTGAGCATATTAAGATCAAAAAGAAAAAGGACAAGCCGGGGATTGATATTTATATTGATGGAGAGACCAGGGGCGAATCAGTATTTATTCCGGTGGTAGTCAGTGTTTCCGGTATGACGGATCTGGTCTACAATGATTTCTACGTGGCTGATGGCGCGGATGTTGCAATCATCGCAGGCTGCGGCATCCACAACAGCGGCTGTAACGACAGCAGACATGATGGCATCCATACGTTTCATGTGGGAAAACATGCCAATGTCCGCTATGAAGAGAAGCATTATGGAGAAGGAAATGGAAGCGGAGCCAGAATTCTGAATCCTGTTACCAATATTTATGTGGGAGAGGGTTCGGTGTTTACGTTGGATACTGCCCAGATCAAGGGCGTGGACTCCACGCTTCGTGAGACAAATGTGGAACTTGGAAAGGATGCAAAACTGTATGTGAACGAGCGTCTGATGACAGATGGACATCAGAATGCAGAGTCCAATATAGAGGTACAGTTAAATGGAGAGGATAGCTCTGCACAGATCGTATCCAGATCTGTTGGAAAAGGTCAGTCTGTGCAGACGTTTCATCCGAGAGCAGTAGGAAAAGCCAGATGTCATGCGCATATTCAGTGCGATTCTATTATCATGGATCATGCGGAGGTGGGATCTATCCCGGAGATCTGTGCGAAGGATCTGAACGCAGCAATCATCCATGAAGCAGCCATCGGACGGATCAATGATGAACAGCTTCTGAAGCTTCGGACTCTTGGTCTTACTGAAGAAGAGGCGGAAAATGTGATCATTCAGAATTTCCTGAACTAAAGGATCGTGTGTCAGAATGAAACGAGTTGATTTTGAAAATGGAACGGTGACAGGGAATATTCTGGAAGCGGCACTTCCGATGCTGGTGGCTCAGATCCTGAACCTTCTGTATAATATTGTAGACCGGATCTATATTGCAAGGATTCCGGAGGTGGGAACTGCTGCACTGGGAGCTGTTGGACTATGCTTTCCTTTGATCGTGATCATTACAGCATTTGCGAATCTGTTCGGAAATGGTGGCGCACCACTGTTTGCGATCCAGAGAGGACAGAAGGACGAGAAAAAAGCAGTAGCGATCATGGATACCTCTTTTACAATGGTCTGCGCCAGTGCCATAGTTCTGATGGTTATTGGATTCTTATTTGCAAGACCGATTCTGATCCTGTTCGGAGCTTCCGATAACTCACTTGTGTATGCATTACCGTATATGATGATCTATCTGCTGGGAACATTACCATCTATGGTAGCAGTGGGGATGAATCCTTTTATTAATGCGCAGGGATATTCGTTGATCGGTATGTGTTCGGTAGCGGTGGGAGCAGGAGCCAATCTGCTGCTGGATCCATTATTTATCTTTGGATTGGGATTTGGTGTGCGCGGGGCTGCCATTGCGACTGTGCTGTCTCAGTGCCTGTCAGCAATATTTGTATTTTATTTTCTTACGAAAAAATCAGAATTGAAAGTTCGATTGCTGAAGAAGAATGAGATCGCTGCCTGTATGGGTTATGCAAAAAATATTGTAAGCCTTGGTATGGCAGGATTTATCATGCAGCTGACCAACAGCCTGGTAACAATCTGCTGCAATAATGTACTGTCAGTCACCGGTGGCGATATCTACATCTCAGTGATGACCATTGTATCCAGCGTGCGGCAGCTGGTGGAGACACCGATCCATGCCATGAGTGAAGGATCATCACCGATCCTAAGTTATAATTATGGGGCGCGCCGTCCGATACGTGTACGAAAGGCAGGAATGGTGATGGGAGCGATGATTCTTGCTTACTCTGCTGTGATATGGAGCATCATTATTCTGGAACCAAGACCTTTGATCCGGATCTTCAGCTCAGATGCGCAGCTGACCAAAGATGCAGTTCCTGCATTGAACCAGTATTTTGCTGCATTTATCTTTATGGACCTGCAGTATATGGGACAGACGGTATTTAAGTCCCTGAATAAAAAGAAGCAGGCGATCTTCTTCTCAATGCTTCGAAAAGTATTTATTGTGGTGCCGCTTACTTATCTCATGCCCTATGCATTACATATGGGAACGGATGGAGTCTTCCTGGCGGAGCCTGTATCTAACGTGATCGGTGGTGCGCTGTGTTTTGTAACTATGCTGATCACCGTACTGCCAGAATTGAAAAGAATGGAGAAAGCGCTATGAAACAGATTTTGATTGTTGTAGACATGCAGAACGATTTTATTGATGGAGCGCTGGGAACAAAAGAAGCAGTTGCCATTGTACCCAAGGTGGAGGATAAGATCCGGAATTTTGACGGCGAAGTTTTCTTCACAAGGGATACTCATGAGACCTGGTATCTGGAGACACAGGAAGGAAAGAATCTTCCGGTGCCTCATTGCATCCGTGGCACGGAAGGCTGGCAGATCCGAAAAGAATTGGATGCTTTGAGAAAGACAGAGCCCATCGACAAGGAGACCTTTGGTTCTACGGATCTGGCTGCAGATCTGCTGGCTCTTCATGAAGACGAGGAGATCGGCAGTATTACGCTGGTAGGACTTTGTACAGATATCTGTGTGATCTCCAATGCATTGCTGATTAAGGCAACACTTCCAGAAGTGCCCATCTATGTGGATGCAGCATGCTGTGCAGGTGTGACGCCGAAGAGTCATGAAAATGCATTGAAAGCAATGGAAGCGTGCCAGATCAAGGTGATGAGGTAAAATAGGCTATTTACTATATGATGGCGGACAAAAATGCGAAGAAAGCCTTCGCTGACATTCGCAAGGATTATGGTTTATGATATATGAAGTAGAAGTATCCGAACAGGACATAGACAATCAATTAGCATCCCGCGGACTGGATTATGGGCAGCCACCCCCACTACATCGCGCATGCTGCCCAACACATCATCCATTAAATAGACCTGGATCATGGTACGATACAGGTAGCGGTATATGACAACCGATTGGAAATTACTTCTCCAGGAAAGTTGCCAATGGGACAAACGATGGAGCGTATGAAAGAAGGCTATTCTAAAATCAGAAATGAAGCTCTTGCTCATGCGTTTGCTTACATGAATCTGATCGAGCATTGGGGAAGCGGCATTCCGAGAATTATAGACAAAGTAAAAGCTGCCGGACTGCAGGAGCCGGAGTTTATTGGTGGCGAAGTTGATTTGCGTATCAATATTTATCGAGGTCAGGTTGACAGCACTGTTGACCTTAATGACGTCAATAACACCATTAAAGTGCCGGATACCATGAAAAAAATGCCGGATAGTGGTAATGAAGTGCCGGATAAAACAGAAACAGTGCCGGATACGACAGAAAAAATGCCGGATAGTGAACAGGAACAACAAATTTATAAATATGTATTGAAAAAGGGATCTATTACTACTGCTGAAACAGTAGAGATTTTAGATGTAAAACATCGTAGAGCCAGGGCTGTCTTGCTAAATATGGTTAAGGACGGTTATTTGAGAAAAGAGGGTGCGGCACGAAGCACTATTTATGTAAAAAATACGGAAGGGAGATAATGCAGCATGGATACAGACAAAGTAATACAGGACTTGAACCGCAGGTTTGCTGCATCTCTGCCGGAGTTTTATCAGCGTTGTATCATTTTATGATACGATGAAGATAAGGAATTCAAGAAAATCGAGTGCGAAAGCAAGTGAAAAATCCCTCTTTATCAAGCAAGCTTGAAAGAGGGATTTTCACGTAAATGTGCATGACTCGTAGCTTTCACAAATATTTCACAAAATAATTAGCACTCATCTCTTGACAGTGCTAACAACTGGTGCTATAGTACACATAGAACAAAGAAATAGACATCAGTATGTCAGATTTATAATTTGGCATCAGCTATGCGAGGCGAGGAGGCGAGCATATGAACATTCAGAAATTTACACAGAAATCTGTGGAAGCAGTCAATAATCTGGAAAAGACTGCCATGGAATATGGCAATCAGGAGATTGAGCAGGAACATCTGCTGTATTGTCTTCTGACTCAGGAGGAGAGCCTGATCTCCAGATTGATTTCCAAGATGGATATAGATTCTACGTTGTTTAAGGAACAGGTGGAGCAGGCACTGAACCGGAGAGTGAAAGTATCCGGTGGTCAGCCTTATGTGGGTCAGTACCTGAATAAAGCCTTGATCAGTGCAGAAGATGAAGCAAAGCGGATGGGTGATGAGTACGTGTCCGTGGAGCATCTGTTTCTGTCATTACTGGACAATCCGAGTCCTTCCATGAAGGATCTGTTCCGGGAAAGCGGTATTACCAAAGATCGTTTTCTGAAGGCATTGTCCAGCGTCCGCGGCAATCAGCGTGTGACCAGCGACAATCCGGAAGCAACTTATGACACATTGAACAAATATGGTACAGAGCTGGTAGCGCGTGCCAGAGAGCAGAAGCTTGATCCGGTGATCGGGCGTGATGCGGAGATCCGGAATGTGATCCGTATTCTGTCCCGTAAGACCAAGAATAACCCGGTGCTGATCGGTGAACCTGGTGTTGGTAAGACAGCCGTTGTAGAAGGCCTGGCACAGCGTATCGTCCGTGGTGATGTACCGGAAGGATTGAAGAATAAGAAGATTTTTTCACTGGATATGGGTGCTCTGGTGGCAGGAGCCAAATACAGAGGTGAATTTGAAGAGCGTCTGAAAGCAGTTCTGGAAGAGGTCAGAAAGAGCGAAGGACAGATTATTCTGTTTATTGATGAGCTGCATCTGATCGTGGGAGCAGGCAAGACCGATGGTGCCATGGATGCGGGTAATATGCTGAAACCTCTGCTTGCAAGAGGGGAACTGCATTGTATCGGTGCGACCACTCTTGATGAGTACCGTCAGTATATTGAGAAGGATGCGGCACTGGAACGTCGTTTCCAGCAGGTGCTGGTGGATGAGCCGTCTGTGGAAGATACGATTTCTATCCTTCGTGGTCTGAAAGACCGTTACGAAGTATTCCATGGAGTGAAGATCACAGACTCAGCCCTGGTGGCAGCAGCAACCCTGTCCCATCGTTATATTTCCGAGCGTTTTCTGCCGGATAAGGCTATTGACCTGGTGGATGAGGCTTGCGCACTGATCAAGACCGAGCTGGATTCCATGCCGACGGAGCTGGATGAGCTTCGTAGAAAAGTTCTTCAGATGGAGATTGAGGAAGCCGCTCTGAAAAAGGAGACTGACAGACTCAGTCAGGACAGACTGCAGACGTTGCAGAAGGAACTGGCTGACTTAAGAGATGAATTTAATAATAAGAAAGCACAGTGGGATGATGAGAAGAAATCCGTGGAGAATCTGTCCAAGATCCGTGAAGAGATCGAGGATGTGAACCGTCAGATCCAGGCTGCCCAGCAGGGCTATGATCTGGAAAAGGCTGCACAGCTTCAATATGGACGTCTGCCACAGCTGCAGAAGCAGTTGGAGGAAGAGGAGGAGAAGGTTAAGAATAAAGACCTGTCTCTGGTTCATGAGAGCGTGACCGACGAAGAGATTGCCAGAATCATTTCCCGTTGGACCGGCATTCCGGTGGCAAAGCTGACCGAGAGTGAGAGAAATAAGACCCTGCATCTGGATGAAGAACTCCATAAGAGAGTCATCGGACAGGATGAAGGTGTACAGAAAGTTACAGATGCAATCATTCGTTCCAAAGCAGGTATCAAGGATCCGACCAAGCCGATTGGATCATTCCTGTTCCTTGGACCAACTGGTGTAGGTAAGACGGAGCTTGCAAAAGCACTGGCTGCCAGTCTGTTTGATGATGAACAGAATATGGTGCGTATCGATATGAGTGAATATATGGAGAAATACTCCGTATCCCGTCTGATCGGAGCACCGCCTGGATATGTAGGATACGAGGAAGGTGGTCAGCTGACAGAGGCTGTCAGAAGACGTCCGTACTCGGTTGTGCTCTTTGATGAGATTGAGAAGGCTCACCCGGATGTGTTCAATGTACTGCTGCAGGTATTGGATGATGGTCGTATTACCGATTCCCAGGGAAGAACTGTGGACTTCAAGAACACGATTCTGATCATGACCTCCAACATTGGTTCCAGCTATCTGCTGGAAGGCATTGACGAGAAAGGCGATATCCGTCCGGAGTGTGAGAAACAGGTAATGGGTGACTTGAGAGCTCACTTCAGACCAGAGTTTCTGAACCGTCTGGATGAGATCATCCTGTTCAAACCGCTGACGAAGGATAACATCGGACACATTGTGGATCTGATGATGGCAGATGTGAACAAGAGACTGGAGGACAAGGAACTTCAGATCGAGCTTACAGATGCAGCCAAGGCTTACATTGTAGAGAACGGATATGATCCGGTCTATGGTGCCCGTCCGCTGAAGAGATTCCTTCAGAAGAATGTGGAGACTATGGCGGCAAGATATATTCTTGGCGGAGACGTCCATGCAGGCAGTGTGATGGTCGTTGACAGAGATGGCGATGGTCTTACCATCCGAACAAAATAAACTAAAATAAAGGCTCCTGTCTGGCAAATATAATTTGCCGGGCGGGAGCTTTTTGCGTCTCATAAAACCAAATTTCCGCGCATAGGATACAACTAGGAAAAGTGCACTTTTTTCAAATGGTTATGGTATACTGGAATCAAGACTATACAGGGGTCGAAAAGGAGAAGAATATTATGGCAAAGTATGTAATGGCACTGGATGCGGGCACAACCAGCAATCGTTGTATCCTGTTTGACAAGAAAGGAACCATGTGCAGCGTGGCGCAGAGAGAATTCAAACAGTATTTTCCAAAGCCGGGCTGGGTAGAGCATGATGCAGACGAAATCTGGGCAAGCATGCTTGGCGTAGCCGTGGAAGCGATGAGCAGGATCGGAGCTACTGCACAGGACATCGCGGCAATCGGTATCACCAATCAGCGTGAGACCTCCATTGTGTGGGATAAAAATACAGGAGAACCGGTCTATCATGCCATCGTATGGCAGTGCCGCAGAACTTCTGAGTATTGTGATTCTCTGAAGGAGAAGGGGCTGACGGAGAAATTCCGCAGAAAGACAGGCCTTGTGATCGATGCGTATTTCTCAGGAACCAAGGTGAAATGGATTCTGGACAATGTGCCGGGAGCCAGAGAACGGGCAGAAAAAGGGGAGCTGCTGTTTGGTACGGTGGAGACCTGGCTGATCTGGAAGCTGACCAAAGGTGCTGTTCATGTGACGGATTATTCCAACGCATCCAGAACTATGCTGTTCAATATCAATACCCTTCAGTGGGATGAAGAAATACTGAAAGAGCTGGATATTCCGGCGAGTATGCTTCCGGAGGCAAAGCCTTCCAGCTGTATCTACGGAAAGACCGAGTCCTCATTTTTGGGTGGAGAGATCCCTATTGCGGGCGCGGCAGGAGATCAGCAGGCAGCATTGTTCGGTCAGACCTGTTTTGAACCGGGCGAGGCAAAGAATACTTATGGAACGGGCTGCTTTATGTTGATGAATACAGGTGAAAAACCGGTATTTTCCGATAATGGACTGGTCACCACAATTGCATGGGGACTGGACGGAAAAGTTCATTATGCACTGGAAGGTTCTATCTTTGTGGCCGGGGCAGCGATCCAGTGGCTGCGGGATGAATTGAAGATCATTGATTCCTCACCGGATTCGGAATATATGGCACAGAAAGTACCGGATACCAATGGCTGTTATGTGGTTCCGGCATTTACCGGACTAGGTGCTCCGTACTGGGATCAGTATGCAAGAGGAACGATCGTGGGTATTACTCGTGGCGTCAATAAGTACCATATTATCCGGGCAACACTGGAATCTCTGGCTTATCAGGTCAACGATGTTCTGGTTGCCATGGAGGCAGATTCGGGCATCCGTCTGGCAGCATTGAAGGTGGACGGAGGTGCAAGTGCCAATAATTTCCTCATGCAGACGCAGGCAGACATTATTCAAGCACCGGTGAACCGTCCACAGTGTGTGGAGACTACGGCGATGGGAGCTGCTTATCTGGCAGGTCTGGCAGTGGGATACTGGTCTGATAAAGAAGAAGTTATCAAGAACTGGGCCATCGATCAGATCTTTGAGCCGAAGATCAGTGAGGAAGAACGCAAGAAGAAGCTGAAGGGCTGGAAGAAAGCAGTAAAATATGCCTACGGCTGGGCAAAAGAGGACTAAGAAGATAACGTTGCAGGAATGTTCCTGAGGGAGCAGAATATACCATCCGATAAGAACGAGAAGTGTTGTGGAAAATGAATAAGGAGGAGTTCTATGTTACCCTATATCTCTGAATTTCTTGGAACAATGCTGCTGATCATTCTTGGTGATGGCGTTGTTGCTAACGTTACGCTCAATAAATCCGGCATGAAGGGTGCCGGAAGTATTCAGATCACCTTTGCATGGGGGCTTGCAGTCATGATCCCTGCATGCATTTTTGGGGCGGCTTCCGGAGCATCCTTCAATCCGGCGCTGACACTGGCACTTGCCATGGACGGAAGCTTTGCGTGGAGCATGGTGCCAGGCTATATTCTTGCACAGTTTGCCGGTGCGTTTGTGGGAGCAGTTATTGTATATCTGTTGTTCAAGGCACAGTTTGATGCTACCAAGGAAGCAGGAACCAAGCTGGGTGTATTCTGTACTGCACCATCGGTTCCCAATACCGGGCTTAACATGTTCAGCGAAGCAGTGGGAACCTTTGTGCTTGTATTTGCCATCAAAGGGATGGCAAATGTGCCGGGACTTACAGACGGACTTGGAAAATTCATTGTATTTGGAATCATCGTGTCTATCGGTATGTCTCTGGGCGGACTGACCGGTTATGCTATCAATCCGGCGAGGGACTTAGGACCGAGATTTGCTCATACGGTACTGCCGATCCATGAGAAAGGCAGTTCCAGCTGGGGATACGCAATTGTTCCACTGTTGGGACCGATCTTGGGTGCACTGGCAGCAGTGGCACTTTACGGAGCAATTCCGTGGTAACCATGTACGATGTGGTGATCATTGGCAGCGGCGTGTCGGGGGCAGCCTCGGCACGGGAGCTGTCCCGGTACGAAGGTAAGATCTGTGTAGTGGAGAAGGAAGAGGATGTGTGCTGTGGAACCTCTAAGGCCAACAGTGCCATTATTCATGCCGGATACGATGCACAGGAAGGTTCGCTCATGGCAAAGCTTAATGTGCGGGGCAATGAGCTGATGGGGAAGCTGTCAGAAGATCTGGATATATTATTTGAGCGGATCGGGTCGCTGGTAGTCTGTCTTTCGGAGGAAGACATGCCTGGACTGAAGGCTCTCTATGACCGTGGGATTGCCAACGGGGTCAAGGATCTGCGTATCCTGGACCGGAAAGAAGTTCATGAGATGGAGCCGAATCTGACAGCGGAAGTGTGTGCAGCACTGTATGCACCAACGGCAGGCATTGTGTGTCCCTTTGGACTCAATCTGGCACTGGCAGAGAATGCCTGTGAAAATGGGGTGGAATTTAAGTTTAACACAGAAGTCAAAGGGATTCGAAGGCTGGAATATGGATGGGAGCTTCTGACAGACCGGGGAAATATCAGAACCCGGGCGGTGGTCAACGCAGCGGGTGTCTATGCAGATTATTTTCATAACATGGTCAGTGAGCGCAAGATCCATATTACACCCAGACGCGGTGAATACTGTCTGCTGGATAAGACAGCTGGTGAGCATGTGAAGCATACTATCTTTGCACTTCCTGGAAAATATGGCAAAGGCATTCTTGTGTCACCGACAGTTCATGGAAATCTCTTACTGGGTCCGACAGCACTGGATATTGAGGATCGGGAAGGAACCAATACCAGCACTGCCGGGCTTTCGGAAGTTATGCAGAAGGCTGCCCTCAATGTGAAGAATCTGCCTTTTGGACAGGTGATCACATCTTTTGCGGGACTTCGGGCACATGAAGACGGACACGAATTTATCATCGGGGAAGTGGACGGCGCAGATGGATTCTTTGACTGCGCGGGCGTGGAATCTCCGGGGCTGACCAGCTGTCCTGCCATCGGAGAGCTGGTGGCGGAGCAGGTGAGCCGGAAATTAAGATTAAAGAAAAAGAAACATTTTATTGCTAAGAGAAAAGGTATCTTCCATCCGGATTCCTTATCTCTTGAAGAAAGAAATGCGCTGATCCGTGAAAATCCTGCCTATGGAACGATTATCTGCCGGTGTGAGCGGATCACGGAAGGTGAGATTCTGGATGCCATTCACAGACCTTTAGGAGCAAGATCCGTGGACGGTGTGAAGCGGCGGACCAGAGCTGGCATGGGCCGGTGTCAGGGCGGCTTTTGTGGACCGAAAGTCATGGAGATCCTCTGCCGGGAGCTGGGAGAAGATATGCAGCAGATCACCAAAGCAGGCGGAGCATCCTATATGGTGAAAGGCTGCTGCAAAGATGCATTTGAGGATGCTTATGACATTGTCATCATTGGCGGTGGTCCGGCAGGACTGGCAGCAGCCATCTCAGCCCGGGAACAGGGGATGGAACGCATTCTGATCCTGGAGCGTGACAGGGAATTGGGAGGCATCCTGAACCAATGTATTCATAATGGATTCGGACTTCATATTTTTCATGAAGAACTGACCGGGCCGGAATATGCTCAGAGGTATATTGATCTGGTGCAGGAAAAACAGATCGAATATCGGCTGGATACCATGGTACTGGAGATTGGAGCAGACAAAAAAGTCACGGCCTTGAACAAGAAGGATGGGTTATCTATCATCCAGGCAAGAGCGGTGATCCTTGCCATGGGATGCAGGGAACGGCCACGGGGAGCTCTGAATATTCCGGGCTTTCGTCCGGCGGGAATCTATTCCGCGGGAACTGCTCAGAGGCTCATCAATGTGGAAGGAGTCATGCCGGGACATGAGGTGGTGATCCTTGGTTCCGGTGATATTGGTCTGATCATGGCAAGGAGACTTACACTGGAAGGCGCACATGTGAAGCTGGTGGCGGAGCTTATGCCAAAGTCCGGTGGATTACAGAGAAATATTGTCCAGTGTCTGGAAGATTTTGATATTCCATTAAAATTGCGGCATACAGTGACTGAAATCCATGGAAAAGAGCGGCTGACCGGTGTGACCCTGGCACAGGTGGATGAGAAAGGAACACCCATAGAGGGAACAGAGGAGGAGATTTCCTGTGATACATTGCTGCTGGCTGTGGGGCTGATCCCGGAAAATGAGCTGTCCAGAGAGGCAGGGATTCAGATTGATCCGAAGACGAAAGGACCGGTAGTAAATGAGATGCTGGAGACCAGTCTTGAAGGAGTCTTCGCCTGTGGTAATGTGCTGCATGTTCATGATCTGGTGGATCATGTGTCAGAGGAAGCAGCTCTTGCAGGAACCTATGCGGCGGAATATGTGCGGACAGGGCAGGCATTTCGGGAAAGTCACAGTCACGGACGGCAGGAGGTGTGATGGATGGAACGTAAGAAACTGATCTGCATCGGTTGCCCGAAAGGCTGTGAACTGACCGTGTTTCTGGATGGAAAACAGGTCACAAAAGTAGAAGGAAATCACTGTAAAAAAGGTGCAGTCTATGGAGAAAAAGAAGTAACAGCTCCGACCAGGATCGTGACGAGCACTGTTACGGTGCTGGAAGGTGAGATACCGGTGGTTCCCGTAAAGACAGCTTCTGATATACCGAAAGATAAAATTCTGGCCTGTGTGCAGGCTCTGAAGAATGTGAAGGTGACAGCTCCTGTGGAGATCGGAGACGTGATCGTTCATGATATCGTACATACAGGTGTGGCTGTAGTCGCAACAAAGAAAATCCGTGTAAATGCAACAAAAAAATACCTTTACAAAGAGCTGTAAGTATGTTAGAGTAACAGGGTATGAAATTCAGCCGTCATTCAGAGTCTGGACACTCCGACCGGCCCTTGATGACAGGCGTTTAAAAGTATAGGAGGAAGAAACATGATTTCTAAGGAAAAAAAGCAGGCAATCATTGCAGAGTACGGACGTTGTGAGGGAGACACTGGTTCACCGGAGGTACAGGTAGCTATCCTGACCGCTAGAATCCAGGAGCTTACTGAGCATCTGAAAGTTAACCAGAAAGACCATCATTCCAGAAGAGGTCTTCTGAAAATGGTAGGACAGAGACGTGGTATGCTGGCATATCTGAAAGAGAAAGATATCGAGAGATACCGTGCACTGATCGCAAAATTAGGTCTTAGAAAATAAGAAACCATAGGGCGGAGAATTTCTCCGCCCTGTTTTGAGTGGAAGATAAGTTCCGAGACCACTGAAAAGCGCAGAAATCAGTGCTTTTCTGTTCTTTTCAGTAGTTTCGGTATCTTCCACAAGCAATTCAGAAAGGAGATACAATTATGTACAAAAGTTACACAATGGAGCTGGCAGGCAGAACTCTGAGAGTTGATATTGGTCGTGTTGCAGCTCAGGCAAATGGTGCAGCTTTCATGCACTACGGTGATACAGTTGTTCTGTCTACTGCAACTGCATCTGACAAGCCGAGGGATGGAATTGATTTCTTCCCGCTGAGTGTAGAATATGAAGAGAAAATGTATTCTGTCGGAAAGATTCCGGGAGGATTCAACAAGAGAGAGGGTAAAGCATCTGAAAATGCGATCCTGACATCCCGTGTTATCGACCGCCCGATGCGTCCTCTGTTCCCGAAGGATTACAGAAATGATGTAACCCTGAACAATATGGTTATGAGTGTTGACCCGTCCTGCCGTCCGGAGCTGGTGGCTATGCTGGGTGCAGCAATCGCAACCTGCATCTCTGACATTCCGTTTGACGGACCATGTGCAATGACTCAGGTAGGTATGATCGATGGCGAGTTTGTGATCAACCCGAGCCAGGAGCAGTGGAAGAGCGGCGATCTGAACCTGACCGTTGCATCCACCAGAGAGAAAGTAATCATGATCGAGGCCGGAGCTAATGAGATTCCGGAGGCTAAGATGATCGAAGCAATCTATATGGCTCATGAAGTGAACCAGAAGATCATCACCTTCATTGATACGATTGTAGCTGAAGTTGGAAAACAGAAGCATGAGTATACAAGCTGTGCAGTTCCGGAAGAGCTGTTTGCAGCGATCAAAGAGATCGTTCCGCCAGAAGAGATGGAAAAAGCGGTATTTACCGATGATAAGCAGACTCGTGAGGAGAATATCCGTGTACTGACTGAGAGACTGACTGAGGCATTTGCTGAGAAGGAAGAATGGCTGGCAGTACTGGGAGAGGCTGTATATCAGTACGAGAAGAAGACTGTCCGTAAGATGATCCTCAAAGATCACAAGCGTCCGGATGGACGTGAGATCACCCAGATCCGTCCGCTGGCAGCAGAAGTTGATATTATCCCGAGAGTACATGGTTCTGCAATGTTCACTCGTGGACAGACTCAGATCTGTGACGTGTGTACACTGGCTCCGCTGTCTGAGCAGCAGAAGATCGATGGACTGGATGAGAATGAAGTAAGCAAGAGATATATGCATCATTACAACTTCCCGAGCTACTCTGTAGGCGAGACCAAGCCGTCCAGAGGACCGGGACGTCGTGAGATCGGACATGGCGCACTGGCTGAGAGAGCTCTGATCCCGGTACTGCCGAGTGAGGAAGAGTTCCCGTATACTATCCGCTGTGTATCCGAGACCTTTGAGTCCAACGGATCTACTTCCATGGCTTCTACCTGTGCATCCTGTATGTCCCTGATGGCAGCAGGTGTACCGATCAAGAAGATGGTAGCAGGTATTTCCTGTGGTCTGGTAACCGGCGAGACCGATGATGATTTTGTTCTTCTGACCGACATCCAGGGCCTTGAGGACTTCTTCGGAGATATGGACTTCAAGGTAACCGGTACGACTGACGGTATTACTGCGATCCAGATGGATATCAAGATCCACGGACTGACCAGACCGATCGTTGAGGGTGCTATCGCAAGATGCCGTGAGGCAAGACTGTTCATCATGGATACTTGTATGAAGCCGGCAATCGCTGAGCCGAGAAAAGAAGTTGGTACTTATGCACCGAAGATCATTCAGATGAATATCGATCCGCAGAAGATCGGTGATGTGGTTGGTCAGAGAGGTAAGACCATCAATGCGATCATTGAGCAGACCGGTGTGAAGATCGATATCAATGATGACGGAGCTGTATCCATCTGTGGTACTGACAAAGAGAAGATGGAGAAAGCGAAAGAGCTGATCAATATCATCGTAACTGATTTTGAAGAGGGTCAGGTATTTACCGGTAAAGTTGTCAGCATCAAAGAGTTCGGCGCATTCCTTGAGTTTGCACCGGGCAAAGAGGGAATGGTTCACATTTCCAAGATCGCAAAAGAGCGTATCAACCGCGTAGAGGATGTTCTGACTCTGGGCGATGTAGTCAAAGTTGTCTGCCTTGGCAAGGACAAGATGGGAAGAATCAGCTTCTCTATCAAGGACTGCAAGGAGAACTAATGAAATATTGAACTGCATGTGAAGCAGTTACCCATAAAAGGGCAGTGTTTATGACAAAGTCATAGACACTGCCCTTTTTACATATATTGTAACAATTCAAAGCCATGAAATGAGCAAAAGTCGCTAGATGTCCGAGGGACATCTGCTTAGCGAGGACCGTAGTGAAACGGAGACAGCCTCGTAGAGGCGATTTTGCGAATATGGCTCTGAATTGTCATGTGTTTAGGAGTGGGACAACATGCGGAGTGAAGAGATGATAAAACTGCTTCCCTCTGGTCTTAGGGATGTGCTGCAAAAGATGAATCTGGATGTAGCAGGCTTGCAGGAGATCCGTCTGCGGGCAGAACAGCCGGCAGTGATCCTCAGTCATGGAAAAGAGTATGTGTCACAGACGGTGATCCATCGCCGGCATCTGGAAGAAACATTGGCTTATCTTGGCAATTATTCGCTGTATGCCTATGAAGAAGAGATTCGAAGAGGATATCTGTCCCTTCCGGGTGGGCACCGGGTTGGAATTGCAGGAAGAGTGGTGGTGGAGGATGGAAATATCCGTACGATCACGGCGATATCTTCTTTGAATCTTCGGTTTGCTCATCAGATCTTAGGATGTGCAGATGAAGTGATTCCATTCCTGTGGCAGGATGGGGCCTTACAGTCTACACTGATCGTATCACCGCCGGGAAAAGGGAAGACAACCATGCTTCGGGACTGTATCCGACAGATTTCCAATGGAACACTGATCCATCCGGGCATGACCGTAGGACTGGTGGATGAGCGGTCAGAGATTGCAGGATGCAGTGGTGGAATTCCAGGAAATGATGTGGGAATCCGTACGGATGTGCTGGATGCCTGTCCAAAAGCAAAGGGGCTGATGATGCTGATCCGTTCTATGGCGCCGGAGATGGTGGCAGCTGATGAGATCGGAAGTCAGGAAGATCTGGAAGCTTTTACCTATGCAATGCGCTGTGGCTGCGTACTGTTTGCGACCGTTCATGGTTCCTCATTCCGGGAACTTCTGGAAAAGCCGGTTCTGAAGGATCTGGTCAGAGAAAGGTTGTTTACCCGCTACATTTTTCTGAAGAATGGAGAACTTCCCGGACAGGTGGAAGTTATCGTCAACGAGGAGGGAAAGAGACTTTGCTGAAGATCATGGGATGGAGTCTGATTTTGGTGGGAGGCTTAGGATTCGGGGATGCAGCAGCCAGAGAACTGGGAAAGAGAGTTGCACAGCTGGAAGAATTGCAGCGGTTGTTATTGATCCTTCAGGGGGAGATCCGCTGTGTGAGGCTTACGCTGCCAGCGGTCTGTGAGCTCCTGGCAAAGGATGCAAAAGCTCCATTTCAACAGTTTTTTTGGAAGGTATCTGAAGATCTTGGAAAGCGGACAGGACAGACGGCAGGAGAGATCTGGAGCCGGAATCTGAAAGAAATTCAAAAACTTTTGTTTCTCACAAAAAAGGAACAGCAGGATCTGGAAGAATTTGGACAACTGCTGGGACGGATGGATATGCCCATGCAGTTGAGCGCCATTCAGTTTTATCAGGAGAAAATAATGTTAAGTCTTGCAGAGGCAAAAGCAGCAGCCGACAGCCGACAGAAGCTATACCGGTATCTGGGCGCGCTGGGTGGAGCAGCATTGGTGCTTGTGATCATGTAGGATTGGATACATGACTATTTTGAACAAGGTGGATATAGGGATGAACGAAGCGTTGTTATTTAAAATTGCGGCAGTAGGAATTCTGGTATCGGTACTGTCACAGGTACTCAAACACAGCGGGAGGGAAGAACAGGCATTTCTGACCAGTCTGGCAGGGCTTCTGCTTGTGCTGTTCTGGATCATTCCCTATGTATACGAGCTGTTTCAAATCATGCAGAAATTATTTACGCTCTGAGGAGGGAGATAAGAATGCTTCGAATCGCTATGATCGGGATCGCAGGCGTGCTGCTGGCATTGCAGGTGAAGGCATTAAAGCCGGAATATGGAATCTATCTCTGTCTGGCGGTGAGTCTGCTGGTATTTTTACAGATGACAGATCTGCTGGGAATGATTCTTGCCGGACTTCAGACCGTACAGGAAAGTCTGCCCCTGCAGGCCGGATATTTTAAAATTCTGTTGAAAATTATCGGAATCACGTATATTGCGGAATTTGCTTCGGATCTGTGTAAGGATGCCGGGTATGCCACCATCGCCGGGCAGATCCAGATGTTTGGCAAGCTGTCAGTGCTGGCGGCAGGAATTCCGGTGCTGACAGCACTTCTGGAGACCATCCGGGGATTCCTGAGCTGATGGAAAATGTGCCCTGAGACTGTCGGTGCTTCGCAAGACGGACAGGGCGGCATAAGAAGTATACATGGGAGGATACATATGGAACAGATCGATCTGTCTGAGATCCAGGAACTTCTGGATGATATTCTGGGCGGCACGGTGGACTTTCAGCAGCTGGTAGAACAGGGAACATCCGGGCAAAGTATCCTTTCCTGGGGTGGGATCCTTCATGATTTCGGGACAATTTTTCTGCAGGAACTGGTCATTCAGAAGAGGCTGTGGGTACATGTCTTATTGCTGGCGGTAGCATCTGCGGTGCTTCTCCATTTTGCAGAAGTGTTCAAGAACCGGAGCGTATCACAGATCAGTTTTGCCATGATCTACATGATCCTTCTGTTGATTCTGATGGTGTCCTTCCAGAACAGTATGGAGATCGCAAGAGATGTGCTGCTTGCCATGCGAAATTTTATGACGGTACTGGCGCCGGCGTATTTTCTTGCAATGACGATGACCTCTTATGTGGCTTCGGCAGGGGTGTATTACGAATTTATTCTGTTGCTGGTGTCAGGCCTTCAGCGGGTCCTGGAATTGTTTGTGCTACCGTGTATTGAGATCTATGTGCTGCTGGTTATGGTGGATCATCTGTCAGGGGAGGAACGGTTAAGCCGTCTGACAGAATTGTTGGAAATGGTGGTGGGCTGGAGTCTGAAAGGAGTGGTGGCTGCAGTCATGGCGTTTCATATGATCCAGGGACTGTTGACTCCGGCGGCGGATGCATTTCGGAAGCTGACCGTCAGCAAAGGAATCGAGATGATCCCGGGGATTGGGGATGCGGGAAGTTCCGTCACAGATATGGTGCTTGGATCAGCTATGTTGATTAAAAATGGGATCGGTGCGGCGGCACTGGTAGTGCTGCTCCTTCTATGCCTGATCCCACTGGCAAAGCTGGGAATCATGATGGCGGCCTATTATCTGCTGGCAGCAGTGCTGCAGCCCATATCAGATGAACGAATCACCGGCTGCCTTGCAGGAGTTGGCTGTGGCATGAAGCTATTATTTCAGACCATATGTATGGTGCTGATGCTGTTCCTGCTGACTGTGGCATTGACCACGGCTATAACAGGGAGGTGATACATAAGATGTGGGAAGTCACATTTTGCAAAAGAATCAGTCGGGATGGAAGGGAGAGGCAATATGCAGATATTTGTGGATATGGCGAAGATGCTGGCTGTATTTTGCTTACTGGAACAGGTGATCCTGAATCTTCTTCCCTCAGGCATCTATGAACGATATGTAAAATTTTACCTGGGACTGTTGCTGCTGATCTTATTGCTTCAGCCGGTGCTGCAGATATTTCACCTGACCGGACAATTGGACAGCCGGGTATTTACCAGTGCGTATGAATGGGAGGAGCAGGCGGAGATATGGAAGACAGAATGGAAACTGTCAGAGGACTGGCAGGAAAGATAAAAGAAAAATACTGGCCGCCAGGGAAAGACCAGCTGTTGATCCTGGTACTGGTGGGACTTCTGCTGGCAGTCATTGCGATTCCGGTTGAGAAGAAGGGGACTGCTGACGAAATATCCAGAGAGAGGGAGATGAACAGTGGCATGATGGGGAATTCTTCTGGGAGTGGAAATTCATCTGTGGATGACAATCTGGAGAGCGGCATGTCTGATGGAGAAGATGAGCCACTGTCGGATCTGGAAAAATATGAAGCTCAGACGGAGCAGAAGCTGGAAGAACTTCTGTCCACGGTAGATGGTGCAGGCCAGGTGAGGGTTATGCTGACCTGGGAAGGAAGCAGTGAGCGGCAGGTGGAAAAAGATCGGATCAGCAATGCGGACAGTGTGGAGGAAGAGACCATTTATCAGGAAAATGACAGTGGAAAATATCCTTATGTGGTATCCTGGACCAATCCGAAGGTGACAGGAGTACTGGTGATCGCTGAAGGTGGTGGCAATACAAAAGTGAAAGCAGAGATATTAGAGGCCGTGCAGGCATTATTTGGAATTGAGCCTCATAAGATTAAAATAATGAAAATGGGAGAAGGAGGCAACATTGTTGAAAAAAATTAAAAAACCTGTTTTTAAGAAAAATCAGATCATTGTTACAGCACTGGCAGCTATGATCGCTGTGGCAGGATATCTGAATTATGCAGGCACATCCTTTGATAGCAGTATGCTGACAGCCGGAAGTGATTCGGTGTCTGAAAGTGATGATTCTGATATGACAGCCGATATTTCTGCAGAGGACATCTATGCACAGACCGGGGAAGAAGAGGAGACGGATATTGCCAGCCTGGATGAAGATTATGAGGAGACGGCATCTGCAGATGACAGTGTCGGGGAGACTGTCATGGCCAGCAGTACAGGAGGAAGCACGGTAGTGGCAGAAGCGAAAGTGACCAGAGAGCAGACCCGCTCCCGCAATAAAGAGATTCTTATGGAGGTCATCAACAGCACGAATATCAGTGATTCTGAGAAGCAGGATGCCATTGATGAGATGGTATCCATGACAGATGCCGCAGAGAAGGAACTGGCGGCAGAGACCTTATTGTCGGCACAGGGATTTGAAGATGTGGTCGTTAGTATCAGTGATTCCGGCGCAGATGTAGTGGTCAGCAGTACCCAGGTCAGTGATGCCAAACGGGCACAGATCGAGGATATCGTGAAACGAAAAACCGGGATCGAAGCTGCCAATATTACCATTACACCGGTGCAGGCAGCAGAGTGAATTTTTCGGGGAAATCTACAACAGCCTGGAGAAGTTTACAAAAATTGTAACAGCCCCGGATGATAGAATAAAAGATCGTATATACAACAGCTCGCGAAGGCAGCGCAGTTTATTGCTGCTTTCGTGGGCTATTTCAGTAACAGTTTAGATAATAGTCAGCTTTTCCTACGTCGAATTCTCCAAAAAAACCTGTAAAATTATGTTGACAAACCGTTTGTATGGAATTATTATTGTATTAATTAAATAATACAATAGAGAAAGGAGTACAGCATATGGAGTGGAAATTGGATGACAGCAGACCAATCTGGATGCAGTTGGAAGAGCAGTTGACCAGGCGAATCCTGTCTGGATGGTATAAAGCCGGAGAAAAACTTCCAACAGTGCGTGACCTGGCTGCAGAAGCAGGTGTGAATCCCAATACCATGCAGCGGGCATTGGCCGCGTTGGACGGGGAAGGCTTAAGTATACCGAACCGGACGATTGGGAGAACCGTGACGGAAGATGAAGGCGTGCTGGAAGCCATGCGATCCAGACTTGCAGGAAATATTATCGATCAGTTCTTTGAGGCAACCGCAGAGCTTGGCTACAGCAAAGAACAGGCAGTACAGCTTTTGGAAAGGAGCATGAAAGAATGAGTGAGATATTGATACAGTGTCAGGATCTGCACAAGAGATACGGCAGAAAAGAAGCTCTTTGCGGGGTGAATCTGAGACTGGAAAGTGGAAAGATCGTGGGTCTGTTAGGACCCAATGGATCCGGTAAGACAACCTTAATCAAGATCCTGAACGGACTTTTGAAGCCGGATCAGGGAATGGTGACCATTGACGGGGAGGAGCCGGGCATACATACCAAATCAGTGATCAGTTATCTTCCGGACAAGCCTTATTTTGCAGACTGGATGAAGATTACAGATCTGCTGGAGCTGTTTGAAGATTTTTATGTGGATTTTGACCGGGCACGGGCGGAAAAGATGTGTCAGGAACTTGGAATTGATACGAAGTTGAAGATGAAGACTCTGTCAAAAGGAAACAAAGAGAAGGTACAGCTTGTACTGGTTATGAGCAGACAGGCAAAATTGTATCTGCTGGATGAACCTATCGCCGGTGTGGACCCGGCAGCCAGAGATTTTATTCTGTCAACCATTTTGAATAATTACAATCCGGACGGCACAGTACTGATCTCTACCCATCTGATCGCAGATGTGGAGCGAGTGCTGGATGAAGTCGTATTTTTAAAGGACGGACAGATCGTTCGCCAGGAACAGGTGGATGATATCCGCGAAAAAGAAGGCATGTCCGTAGATGAACTGTTCCGACAGGAATTCCGGGCAGTACCATTTGAGGGAGGTGAGTGGAATGTTAAGTAAGCTGGTGAAATATGATATCAAATCTCTGATCCGTGTGTTTATTCCGGTCTGGATCGTGGCACCGGTCATCGCAGTAATGCTGAGCGCAACCATTCATCTGCTTTCGGTAGCAGACGGACCGCTTATGAATGTATTTTCTGAATATATAGGTCCGATCCTGCTTGGAATCCTTGCAGTCCTTTTTGTGGCAGTGATCGTCGGCATGATGATCATGACACTGATCCTGGTGATCCGCAGATTCTGGAACGGTCTTCTGAAAGAAGAAGGGTATCTGGCATTTACCCTTCCGGTGGAAGTATGGCAGCTCATCGTATCCAAGGTGATCGTGGCGGCCATTGTAAATCTGATCAGTGGTCTGATTGCGGCACTTTCCTGCCTGATCCTGTTCCTTGGCATCTCCAAGGAGATCTTTTACAGTATGGGATATACGTTCAGTGTAATATGGAGATCAATGACAGGAGAGCTTGGTGCTTACACAGGTGTTCTGATCGCACTTGGAATCCTGTTCCTGATCGTCACAAGCATCTGCGGAACCTATATGCTCTATGCATCTATGTCTCTGGGTCAGTTGATGGAGGATCATCGGGTAGCAGGATCATTTCTGGCTTATATTGGCTTAAATATGGCTGTGAGTACCATCACTAATATCGGCACCATGATCGTCACGAACATATTACCGGATAATCTGGTGAATATCACGGCGGGTAATGCAGGATTGATCATCACCCTGTATATGCTGATCATGCTGGTGATAAATGGAATACAGTTAGCTGTATACCATGTGATCACGGAGTATGTGTTGACCAACAAACTGAATCTGGAGTAATGCTTGTATCCATTTCTGAAAATCAGTATAATACACTTATGCGAGAGTTTTCAGCCAGTTTAATACATCGAGAAGACTTGGCATGACATGAAAGGCAAGTGTGCGGATCTCATCTGTCGGCTGTACCTGGTCAGGAACCATGATCGGAGTCATGCCTGCGCAGTGAGCAGAACGGATGCCGTTAAAAGAATCCTCAATGGCAATGGACTTTGTGGGGTCTGCGTTAAGAATTTCGCAGGCCTTCAGAAAAATATCAGGAGCTGGTTTACTGTGTTCCACCATATCTCCGCAGACCAGTGTCTGAAAATAGGGAAGAAGTCCGGCAGTGCCGATCTCGTCACGCACCAGATGCTGGGCCGTGGAGGAAGCAAGACCGACTTTGATGTCCTGTTCCTGAAGATAGCTTAACAGTTCACGAATGCCGGGTTTGGTAGGAAGCGGTACACCCTTATAGTGAGTATTAAAAAGCTCAGTCACTTCTGCACGATACGGATCAAAGGGAAAATCTGCACCGTAATTTTCCAGAAATATTTCCCGAGTACGTACACGATTGGTACCAAGACATTGAATGCAAGTGTGTTCTATATTTGGGATATTGTGTTTTTTAGCTACTTCTTTCCAGAATTCGATGACCAGACGTTCTGTATCGAAGATAACGCCGTCCATGTCAAAAACAACTGCCTGATATTGCATAGATGTTATACTCCTTTTTTCTTATGGTTGATTGTATACAGGGATTGTACCATATCTGACAGGGAAAAGGGAACTCAGAAAGGAAAGATACCATGGATTTATTTGACTATATGAGAACTAATACCATGAAATCCGAAGCGCCGCTGGCATCGCGTATGCGGCCGGAGACACTGGAAGAGATCGTGGGACAGCAGCATATTATAGGAAAGGACAAGCTGCTTTATCGTGCGATCCGGGCAGATAAACTGGGATCTGTGATCTTTTATGGCCCGCCTGGAACCGGCAAGACAACAATTGCAAAGGTGATCGCTCATACAACGAAGGCAGAGTTTACCCAGATCAATGCTACGGTGGCAGGTAAAAAGGATATGGAGGATGTGGTGCGTCAGGCAAAGGACAATCTGGGCATGTACGGCAAACACACGATCCTGTTTGTAGATGAGATCCACCGGTTTAATAAGAGTCAGCAGGATTATCTGCTTCCTTTTGTGGAGGACGGTACATTGATCCTGATTGGTGCCACCACCGAAAATCCGTATTTTGAAGTAAATGGCGCATTACTGTCCCGGTCGATTGTCTTTGAACTGAAAGCACTGGAACCTGCGGATATCAAGCAGCTTCTGAAGCGTGCACTTACTGACATGGAAAAGGGCATGGGTGCCTACCAGGCGGTGGCAGATGAGGATGCGTTGGATTTTCTGGCAGATATTGCCGGAGGAGATGCAAGAAATGCGTTAAATGCGCTGGAGCTTGGAATTCTGACTACAGAGAAAAGTGAGGATGGAAAGATCCACATTACGCTGGAGGTGGCATCTCAGTGTATTCAGAAAAAAGTGGTCCGCTATGACAAAGGCGGAGATAATCATTATGATACGATCTCGGCATTTATTAAGAGTATGAGGGGATCGGATCCGGATGCTGCGGTCTTTTATCTGGCGAAAATGCTGTATGCCGGGGAAGATATTAAATTTATTGCCCGCAGGATCATGATCTGCGCATCGGAGGATGTGGGAAATGCAGATCCACAGGCCATTCAGGTGGCGGTGGCAGCAGCTCAGGCAGTGGAGCGGATCGGTATGCCGGAGGCACAGATCATCTTGTCCCAGGCCGCTTCTTATGTGGCAGGTGCGCCTAAGAGCAATGCAGCCTGCAATGCAATCTTTGATGCCATGGCAGCGGTGAAGTCTACTACGACCACCGTTCCGGTTCATCTGCAGGATAAGCATTATGGTGGTGCAGAAAAGCTGGGACATGGCATCGGCTATAAGTATGCTCATGATTATCCAGAGCATTATGTGAAGCAGCAGTATCTGCCAGATGAACTGGTGGGACAGACATTCTACCATCCCACGGACATTGGTTATGAGAAGGTGATCGGTGATCGGCTTAAACGGCTGCGGGAGAGGGATCAGTGATCCGATTTCGCAGAATCCCGCATTCTGGCGGAAGTTTGATCGACTGATATTGCCACAGAATTTTCTCCAGCTCGTAGATGGCCGGTGTGAGAAATTTGTTTTTATGGTAGACCAGCTTAAATGTGCGGTTCCATTCCAGATCTTCGTTGTGGAAGATTCGAAGTCGTTGGTGTCGGATCTCATGAGGCATGAGTCGCAGAGACATGACGGACAGCACTTTATTATAGAGAACCGCATTTAAAATGGTACGGGGGCAGTTGGCTTCCCAGGTGACTTTAAGAAGAAGCTTATGCTTATCAGCATAATTCTCAAAAAGCTGCCGGGTGCCGCTGCCTTTTTCGCGCATAGCAAAGGACTGACCGTTCAATTCATCGGAAAAGATCAGGCTGCGCTCATAAAATGGGTGGTGTTTTCCGGCGGCAAGAACCAGACAATCATCAATAATGGGGATCACTACCAGATCCGGAGATTGGATTTCGCCTTCTACTACCGCAGCATCCAGCTCAGATTTTAATAGTTTCTGTTCAATCTCTAAGGTATTGCTTACATAGGAATGGACTTCCAGGCCGGGGGTGGATTCTTCCAGTTTCAGCATAACGGTGGGAGTCAGACAGGTTCCGACGGTCAGTGTGCTTCCAAGCTTCAGAATGGAAGTCTGCCCCTGGTTCAACATCAGTTCTTCCACTTCTGTGAACCGGTTCACAAGTTCCCTGGCCTGAGGGAGCAGAAGCGTTCCACGGTCACTCAGGTATAGTTTCTTCCCTAACCGTTCAAACAGTAATCCATTGTAATGCTTTTCTAACTCCCGGATCGCCTGACTGATCGTTGGCTGAGAAAGATATAAGTGTTCCGCAGCAGCACTCATGGTGCCATATTCGGCAACTGCAAGAAAAATCGTAAGATGACGGATCGTCATGGAAAACCTCCTCGATATATAGGTAAAACCTATTGTTTTTATAAAATATTATCATTTTTCAAATAGATAGGCAAGTGATATGATAGAGACAATATGTGAGCCGGAATCATAAGATGCGGCGAAATGAATATACAAAGCAGATAAAGGAGGACAAGCATGGCAGCATTAACCATCAGCAAAGAGGAAGAGCAGCGCCTGAAGGGTCTGGGATTTCTGAATAACAAGGGAACGGATAACTTTTCCGCCCGTGTGATCACTGTGAACGGAAAGGTGACTGTTGCACAGCACAGATGCCTGGCAGACGCCGCAGAAAAATTTGGAAACGGTAATCTGACATTCACCACCAGACTGACTGTGGAGGTGCAGGGCATTCCTTATGAAAATATCGAAGCATTCCGTGAGTTTATCGCAAAAGAAGGACTGACCACCGGAGGAACCGGTCCGAAGGTAAGACCGATCGTGTCCTGTAAGGGAACCACCTGTCAGTATGGTCTGCTGGATTCCTTTGGTATCTCTGAGGAGATCCATCATCGTTTTTATGTGGCTTATCATGACATCAAATTGCCGCATAAATTCAAGATTGCAGTGGGTGGATGTCCGAATAACTGTGTAAAACCGAACCTGAATGATTTGGGAATCATCGGTCAGAGAATCCCGGAATTTCATAAAGAGCTTTGCAAGGGCTGTAAAAAATGCGCTATTGAGGAAGCCTGTCCGATTGGTGCGTCAAAGGTGATCGATGGTGTTCTGGTAAGAGATGAGGAGAAATGTAACCATTGCGGCCGTTGCATTGGACATTGCCGTTTTGATTCTATCGTGGATGGTCAGTATGGATTTAAAATCTATATCGGCGGACGCTGGGGAAAACAGGTGTCCCAGGGACGTGCACTTGGCAAGATCTTTACCAGCAAGGATGAGGCACTGAACGTGATCGAGAAAGCAATCCTTCTGTATCGTGACCAGGGCTATGTGGGTGAGCGTTTTGCCAATACCATCGAGCGGCTTGGCTTTGAAAATGTGGAAAAGCAGCTTCTCTCTGATGAGATTCTGGATAGAAAAGAAGAGATCCTGACAGCAGAGCTGAAAACCAAATAAAATAGGATGGAATTCCATCTTGCAACCATAGAATCAACATGATATAATCCTATATTAGTGATGACGAAGATGACATTTCAAATAATTTTGCAATGTCATCTTTTTTCCATTATGTAAACTACAAGAGGGAAGCGAGGAAATACTCATGAAAGAAAAGAAGAAAATGTCGCTGGCCATGCAGATCTTTATTGCACTGGTACTGGCCATTATTGCAGGTCTGCTGATGCAGAATTATGCAGATTTTGCAACCAACTATATTAAACCGTTCGGAACGATCTTCCTGAACCTGATCAAATTTATTGTGTGCCCGATCGTTCTGTTCTCCATCATGTGTGGTATCATTTCCATGAGTGATATCAGGAAAGTCGGATCTATCGGACTGAAAACCGTTGTCTTTTATCTGTGCACTACTGCATTTGCCGTAACCATCGGACTGGTTGGAGGTAATCTGTTCAAGGGAATGTTCCCGGTGGTTGCAACCACGGATCTGTCCTATGAGGCTGCAGAGGCAACCTCCTTTATGGATACGCTGGTAAATATTTTTCCGTCCAACTTCATCTCTCCAATGGTAGAGGCGAATATGCTTCAGGTCATCGTGATGGCTATTATTCTTGGTTTTGCCATTATTCTGGTGGGTGAGAAAAATGTCCGTGTGGTAAATGCATTTAACGATCTGAATGAGATCTTTATGAAATGTATGGAAATGATCCTGAAGTTATCACCGATCGGTGTGTTCTGCCTGCTGTGCCCGGTTATTGCATCCAATGGTCCGACCATCATCGGTTCTCTGGCTATGGTACTGCTGGCTGCTTATATCTGCTATTTTGTACATGCAGTGGTTGTTTACTCTCTGACAGTCAGCACACTGGGCGGCATGAGTCCTGTGAAATTCTTCAAAGGAATGATGCCGGCGATCATGTTTGCATTTTCCAGTGCATCTTCTGTGGGAACTCTGCCGATCAACTTAAGCTGTACCGAGAAGCTTGGTGCAAAACGTGAGATCGCTTCCTTCGTTCTTCCGCTGGGAGCAACTATCAACATGGATGGTACTGCTATCTATCAGGGCGTATGTGCGATTTTTATCGCATCCTGCTATGGTATTCAGCTGACTCTGCCGCAGATGCTGACCATTGTCCTGACCGCAACTTTGGCTTCCATCGGAACCGCAGGTGTACCGGGAGCAGGTATGGTTATGCTGGCAATGGTACTGACCTCTGTTGGACTTCCAATCGATGGTATCGCGCTGGTAGCAGGTGTTGACCGTATCTTCGATATGGGTCGGACAACCGTTAATATTACCGGTGATGCAGCTTGTACCATGGTCGTATCCAATATGGAAGCAAAAAAAGAAGTACGCAAAGCAAATAAATAGTGAGCAGTAAATTATTGGGGAGTAAAATTATTTTGAATGATTTTACTCCTCATAATTTTTGGGTATAGCATAAATTTATTTATGCAGTTACGATCCAGGTATTATAGCCCATCCGCTTCAGCTCCTGCTCCAGATCGATGGCATTCTGCAGGTTATAAAAAGCGCCCACCTGTACCCGGTAGAGAGGACGGTCAACTGGTTTTTCCGCAGCAGGCTGACCGTCAGAAGCTTCATTCTCAGTGGAAGTCAGCGTATCCATGATGCCATCGGCGATAGCCTGGGCGATCTCATCGAGGCGGGTGTCAAAGAGCTTATTGTCTTCAGCATTGTCGATAAATCCAACTTCTACAAGGATCGCAGGCATCTTTGTCCGGCGAAGTACTGCCAGATTCGGCCGTGCCTCCACGTTAATATTCCGGAAGCCTACGCCTTCCAGATTCTTATTGATGGCCTCTGCCATGGTGAGTTTCTGCCCGTTTAAGTCATAGACCAGAGACTGGACACCATGGTAGCTGCCTGGAACCTCACTCATATTCCGATGAATGGAGATAAAGAGATCCGCATCTGTATCGTTGGCAAGCTGGGCTTTCTGAATCACCGACTGATTGATATTTCCGGTTCTGGTATAGTCCACATCATATCCGCTGCGGGAGAGAATTTCGCCCACTGCCATGGCAAGACGGAGCGTATCATCACTTTCACGGCGGCCATTATAGACAGCACCGGGATCACTGAGTCCATTATGTCCGGCATCGATCACAATTTTTGTTGCCATAGAATGCACAAACCTTTCCAGGCTTTTTTATAAACTATGAAACTGCCTACAAAGTTGTGACTTGAGTGATCATTTCACTGAAGGAAGGATGAGGGCGGATCACAGAGGCCATTTCTTCCAGAGTGAGTTTTTGAGCAATGGCAACGGCAAATTCGCTGATCATATCTGTAGCCCGGGCGCAGAGAAGCTGGGCACCGATGATCACATGGGTTTCTTCCAGATAGATTACCTTCATGAAGCCGCGTTCCTGAAGGGATAATACAGATTTTCCGTTGGCAGAGCTTAAGATCTTGTGACTCTTAGCAGCAAGTCCCTGTTCCTTTGCCTGATCCAGTGTCAGTCCTACAGATGCGATCTCAGGAGTAGCATAGATGCAGGATGGAACGAGATCAAGAATCGGATCAACTGACCGGGAGACAGAACAACTATCTGTATCGGATGTGGATCTGGCAGCCATGTGATGGACCGCATGGAGTCCCTGAGCAGTAGCAGCATGTGCCAGTTGCAGCTTTCCGTTTACATCGCCGATGGCATAGATGCCGGAAATGCTGGTCTGAAAATGTTCATCAGTCAGGATCCGTCCTCGTTCCATGGAAGGAGCAAGGCCATCAGCAAACAGACCGGCTGTATAAGGTTTTCGACCGGTAGCGATCAGAACAGCCTGAGCTGTGCAGGTGCAGACCGTATCTTTTTCCGTGTAGGTGCATAAGATGCCATCTTCGGTGGATTCCAGAGACTGCACTTTGGCACCTGTGTGGATATCGGCACCTTTTTTCTTCAGGGAGAGCTTCAGGCTCTGTCCCAGCTCTTTATCCATGTTTGCAATCAGGGAAGGAAGTGCTTCCAGAATCGTGACTTTTGTTCCCAGTGTCTGCCAGATTCCGGCAAATTCCACACCAATCACACCTCCGCCAATGATCAGCAGAGAAGAAAATGGTTCCTTATCCCAGGAGAGCAGTTCATCACTGGTCATAATGCCTGGAAGATCATGTCCGGGAATCGGTGGGATAGAGGGAACACTGCCGGATGCCAGCAGGATCTGTCTGGTCTTGATGGTGACAGGATCCTCGTCGTCAGAAGTGATCTGTACTTCTTTGATCGCCTCGGCATGGGAAACACCTGTATCAATAACGGTTCCAAGTCCCTGATAAACCGTAACTTTTGCCGCTTTCAGAAGAGCAGCGATTCCCTTTTGCAGAGTCGTGATAGTTGTCTGTTTATGCTCTTGAATGCCGCTCAGATCAGCTTGTACATGGTCTATAGAGATGCCAAACTGTGCAGCATCGCGTACTTCTTCATAGAGCTTGGCAGAATGGAGTAATGTTTTGGTGGGGATGCATCCCCGGTTCAGGCAGGTTCCTCCCAGAGAATCCTTTTCAATCAAAGCGGTGCGAAGTCCAAGCTTTGCCGCTTCCAGAGCTGCTTCATATCCGCCGGGACCAGCACCGATAACAGTCAGGTCATAGATAGTTGTTGTCAGTTCTGCCATGGATGAGTGTTCTCCTTTTCGTTAGATTTGTTCCTGTACCATCTGGCACAGATCAGCACGGATATCCGCCGGGACCAGATGCTGTTCCAGTGAGCGGTCCAATGCTTTGCAGAGAATATCGGTACGATAGGGGAGACCCTGGAATTCTGTACCAATATCAGAAAACCAGTCTGCTTCCATTGAATCGGAAGAAAGCAGAGCTTCGGTAATCTGTCCTTCATTTACATGAAGATCAAGATTGACTTCACCCCATGAAAACCGCTGTTCCAGTCGATTGGTAAATGGTATCTTCTGTCCATATTTCCAATGATCAGATGCAAATCGTTCTCTGCCTTTCTGAATCGCATCAAGATCCAGATGTTCCGTACACAGAGGCGTTGCAGGCAATCCATATACTTTGGAAAATGCGGCAAACATAGCATGTTTCATGGTATCTACTGTAATGTCAGGACAAAGAGAAGACAGATTTATCACTCTGGAACGGACGGAATCCACACCTTTGGATTGTAATTTCGCTTTGGAGGGATTCAAAAACCGGGACATGGAAGCAGTATCCACATGGAGGAGCAGTGTTCCATGATGATAATAGTATCCGTCAGAGTCAAAGAACGCATTTCCGGAAAATTTCTGCCCGTTGATCGCTACATCGTTTCGTCCGGTCTTCTCTGCGGTCAGTCCAAAAGAACCCACAGCTTCTATGATCACCTGAAGCTGGCGGCTTACATTTACATCCTCTTTTCTCATACAGAAGGTAAAATTCAGATTGCCCAGGTCATGGTAGACAGCTCCACCGCCGGAGAGGCGGCGGACCAGATGGCCGCCGTCTGCTTCCAGTTCTGATACACGACACTCTTTCCAGCAATTCTGATTCCGCCCGATCACAACGGTGTGTGCATTCTGCCATAAATACAAGATGCATTCTCCCGGTTTTACATGGAAGGTAAGATATTCTTCCACGGCAAGATTTTCATAGGGATCGGTGGTGGTACTTTCATAGGTAGTCAGTGTATGTATCATAGTAGATTCCTCCTGCGGATGTTATTCTTCGTCGTACAGATAACGCACGACAGGTTTTCGCGCAGCCCCCACTTCATCCAGTCTGCGGACAGGTGTTTCCAATGGATACTCATGCATTTTTTCCGGATGTGCTTCAGCCTCAGCCAGAACATCAAGGAAAATCTGTACAGCCTCGTCCAGAGTCTCCCGGCTCTCAGTCTCAGTAGGTTCGATCATTAACGCTTCATGGACGATCAGCGGGAAATACATGGTAGGCGGATGGATGCCATGATCCAGCAATGCTTTTGCAATATCAAGAGCAGAGACATTGCGCGCATGCTTTTCCTGTTCCAGTGTCATGACAAATTCATGCATGCAGGTGTGGTCATATGCCATCTTGTAGTGGCCGGAGAGCTTGTGCATCATGTAGTTGGCATTCAGCACAGCGGTTGTGGATGCTTCCGGGATACCTTCTCTGCCAAGTGTCAGAATATAGCAGAAGGCACGGACAACAACCAGGAAATTGGAAGAAAAGCTGCGGACATTTCCGATGGTGTGAGCAGCAGTCTCTTCAGTGAAAGTGCCATCTGTCTGTTTGCCGATGCGAAGGCCTGGCAGAAACTGTGCCAGAAAATCCTTGCAGGCAACCGGTCCACTTCCTGGGCCACCGCCGCCATGCGGAGTGGAAAATGTCTTATGCAGATTCAGATGCATCACATCAAAGCCCATATCGCCAGGACGTGCCACACCCATAACAGCATTCAAATTGGCACCGTCGTAATAGCATAAGCCGCCGGCTTCATGGACAATCTGTGTAATCTCTGCAATATTTGGGTCAAACAATCCCACGGTGTTGGGGTTGGTGAGCATCAGTCCGGCGGTATCATCACCAACAGCAGCTTTTAAAGCTTCCAGATCCACACAGCCATGCTCATCAGAAGCGATATTGATCACATCAAAGCCTGCCATGGCTGCACTTGCCGGGTTAGTACCATGTGCAGAATCCGGGACGATGATCTTGGTTCGTTTACTGTCACCGCGGCTGGTATGCCATGCCTTGATCAGAAGAAGACCGGTAAACTCACCATGAGCACCAGCTGCTGGCTGCAGGGTACATGCCTGCATTCCGGTAATCTCGCATAATGCCTCTTCAATAGAAGAAAGAACTTCCAGGCATCCCTGAACATTTTTCTCATCCTGTAGAGGATGGATATTGGTAAATCCAGGGAGAAGAGAAGCAGCATCATTGATCTTTGGATTGTATTTCATGGTACAGGAGCCTAAGGGATAAAATCCATCATTGACGCCATGAGTCTGTTTTGCCAGATCGGTATAGTGGCGGCTAAGCTCTGTCTCAGATACCTCTGGAAGATGCAGCGCTTTTTTACGCAGTGGTACTTTTGGAGTTATCTCAGGGGTTGTACAGGGAGGGATCAGGTCGCAGCCTCGTCCGGGTGCCCCCATTTCAAATATCAGTTTCATGCAAGCACCTCCTTTATCACAGCAAGAAGACCATCTATTTCAGATCGTGTATTCATCTCCGTGGTGCACCAGAGCATCTCTTTCTGCCCGGTCACAAGGCCTGATAAATATCCGTGAGCAGCCAGCTTTTCGGAGAGGACAGCTGCATCACAGGGGCAGATCGTCACAAATTCATGGAAGAACTCGCCTGTATATTTTCTGGTAAATCCAAGGGCAGTCAGTCCTTCCAGCAGATAGCGGGCATTTGCCATACAGGAAGAAGCCACCTTTTCAAGTCCGGCACTTCCCATAGCGGATAGATAGACTGCTGCAGTCATGGCACAGAGTGCTTCGTTGGAACAGATATTGGAGCTTGCTTTTTCGCGACGGATATGCTGCTCTCTGGCCTGAAGAGTGAGGACATAGGCACGTTTGCCGTCCACATCAGTAGTCTGCCCCACGATTCTGCCCGGAAGCTTTCTCATCATGTCTTTGGTGGAAGCCATAAAGCCAAGATAAGGTCCACCGAATCCCATAGGAAGTCCCAGCGGCTGACCTTCTCCAACTGCGATATCAGCTCCGAATTCTCCTGGAGTTTCCAGAAGACCAAGTGCGATGGGATTGCAGCTTGCGATCAGTTTGGCACCGGAAGCGTGTACCGCATCTGCGATAGCAGCTCCGTCTTCCACAAGTCCGTAATAGTTCGGAGTCTGAATGATCAGGCAGGCAATGGAAGAGGTGTCCATAGAATTCCAGCTTTCCAGATCTGTGAGACCTTCTTTTTCCGGAAGGACCACAAGAGGTGCACCGGAACCAAAGCAGTAGGTGCGGATCACAGAGAGGATCTTCGGGTCCACGGAAGCACTGACACAGATGGTTCCCCGTTTCCGGTCACGGCACATGGCAGCAGCCTCCGCAGCAGCAGTTGCACCGTCATAGACAGAGGCATTGGATACATCCATGCCGGTCAGTTCACAGATCATAGTCTGATATTCAAAGATCGACTGCAGCAGTCCCTGGCTGATCTCTGCCTGATAGGGAGTGTATGCGGTAATAAATTCTTCTTTTGAAGTGACTTGTTTTACAATGGCCGGAATATAGTGATGATAGGATCCGGCGCCTCTGAAAATATGAGTAAATTGTGTATTTTTTTCAGCAATCTCTTCCATCTTCCGGGATACTTCCAGTTCGGAAAGTCCGGATGGCAAAGAGAGACCGTCTTTGAAGCGAAGCTTCTCTGGGATATCGGCATACAGTTCATCAAAAGAATGCATGCCGATGGATTCCAGCATCGAGAGACGTTCTTCTCTGGTACTTGGTATGTAAGAACCCATGTCAGTTACCTCCTGTAGATAGATTCTGGCAGATCAGCCTTCGCTTTCTGCCTGACAGTGAGCTTCATATGCAGCAGCATCGAGAAGCTCTTCTTCATCGGTGATCTCTTTTACTTTAATGAGCCATGCATCATATGGAGCTTCGTTGATCAGCTCCGGATGATCCAGAAGTTCTTCATTGACCTCGCAGACCGTTCCGGATACCGGGCAGAAAATATCGGATACAGCTTTGACAGATTCAACATCGCCCAGTGCTTCTCCAGCGGTAACAGTATCATCTACCTCTGGCAGATTGACAAATACCAGATCACCAAGCTCATTCTGTGCGTAGTCGGTAAGACCGATCACAGCGATTCCTTCCTCCATTTTTACCCATTCATGTGATTTGGAATAACGTAATGTTTCTGGACAGTTCATAATAGATCCTCCTATGATTTTATTAAAATGATTATTTGGTTTTGGAATAGAACGGAAGAGCGGCTACTTCCATCTCTACTTTGCGGCCGCGGACATCGGCGGTCAGTTTTGTTCCGATCTTGGCATATGCTTTGTCTACAAGAGCCATGGCGATCGGATAGCCAAGGTAGGGAGCATGCGTGCCAGAGGTAGTCATTCCGACCTGTGTATCACCGGAGAATACTGGCATATGTTCCCTGACAATACCCCGGCCGGTGACTTTCAGTCCTACGCGGGTTTTGACTGGTTCACTTTTTTCCAGAGCTTCTTTTCCGATAAATTCTTCTTTGGAAAACTTTACGCAGAAGCCAAGTCCGGTCTCCAGAGGGGTGACAGTCTCGTTCATCTCATGACCATACAGAGGCATACCAGCTTCCAGTCGGAGCGTATCGCGGGCACCCAGTCCACAGCAGATCAGACCTTCTTCTTTGCCTGTCTTCAGCAGAAGCTCCCACATGGAGGCGGCATCTTCTGCAGCAAGATAAAGTTCATATCCTGCAGATCCCGTATAACCGGTCTTGGAGACTATGCAGCGCATGCCGTCGATGGTCCGGTCAAAGCAGGCACTATAATATTTCACCGGAAAATCCTCTTCCGGCAGAAGCTTGGCCAGTATCTCGTGGGCTTTTGGTCCCTGCACAGCAATCTGGGCAACGGAATCGGAAATGTCTGTGAGAATGGCTCCCTCCACATCCTGCTCATGTGCTTTCATCCATGCAAAATCCTTATCCTTGTTGGCTGCATTTACGACAATGAAATAATGTTCATCCCGTACTTTGTAAACGATCAGATCATCCACACAGCCTCCGTCTTCATAGCACATGAGACTGTATCTGGCCTGACCGTCATACATGTTAGTGAAATCATTGGTCAGCAGATGATTGAGTAGCTTCAGCGCGCCAGGACCTTCACAAAGAATTTCTCCCATATGGGATACATCAAAGAGACCGCAGGCTTCACGGACTGCCATATGTTCAGCAATCACACCAGTATGGTACTGGACTGGCAGAAGATAACCTGCAAAGGGAACGATCTTGCCTCCGTGTGCCTGATGAGTGGCATAGAGCGGTGTTGTTTTTTCCATAGGTGCATTCCTCCTTTTCTGACATCAAAATGATGGATGAAGAGATTTTTGATAACAAAAAAGCGCAGAACAAACGTAAATTGTTCTGCGCTCTGTCATCTTAACCTGAAAGATTACCCGAACTGTTGTGATCGGTTGCTTCTTCGGTGCAACTTCGTTGCTGCTTTCCAGAGATTCGTCGGAAACAGGTCCTTTTGCCTGAGAGTTCTTCATCCCCTTCGGCGCACATCCTTGTGTCTCTCCCGGTTTCGTCATTCGATGTCTTAAATTAACCTTATGCTAGCATAAGATACTGAAAACGTCAATGAAAAATAATTGTTTTTAGAAAACTTGAAAAATTCTGAAAATTATGAAAGGAAGTCAGGGACTGGATTTTTTTTCATAGATAAGGTATGATGGGCAGAGATTTATGTTACAGATCCATTCAGGAGGCAGAAGAGATGAATACGGAAAAGAACAGACAGGCATTGGGGATTATTATGACTTTGACAGGTGCTGTATTCTGGGGATTGTGCGGAAGCTGTGGCCAGTTTTTGTTTCAATATAAAGAAGTGACATCGGACTGGCTGGTACCGATCCGACTGACCGGAGCCGGAGCATTGATTCTGCTTCTGTTATTCATCAAAGACAGAGAAAATGTATTTGCCATGTGGAGAGAAGCGCGGGGGCGGCGGGACATTCTGATCTTTGCGCTTATTGGCATGATGCTTTGTCAATACGGGTATTTCACAACGATCCAGTATTCCAACGCAGGAACAGCGACGGTGCTGCAGTACACGGGACCGGCCATGATCCTTGTGTATCTGTGTATTCGGAACCGCAGAAGACCGAAAATATATGAGGTGGTTGCATTGTTCTGCTCTATGTTCGGAACATTTATTCTGGCAACCCATGGAAATCCGTCAGAACTGGCAATTCTGCCACAGGCATTGTTCTGGGGAATGGTGGCGGCGGTAGCACTGGTTGTTTACACGTTGCAGCCTGCATATTTGATGAAAAAATATACGACACTTCTGACCATCGGATGGGGTATGTTTATCGGCGGTCTGGCGTTGACAGTGCTGCGGCAGCCATGGAAGATCCATCCTGTTGTGGATGGGGAGACCATTCTGGCACTGGCAGTCATCATTTTGCTGGGAACGATTCTGGCATTTTACTGCTACCTGACAGGTGTGCAGATGGTAGGAGCAACCAATGCGAGCATGCTTGCGTGTGTAGAGCCTGTGGCAGCAACGGTGATCTCTGTGCTGTGGCTGAAAGTAGAGTTTCAGATGATTGACCTGATTGGATTTGTATTTGTATTATCCACCGTGTTTATTGTATCATTAAACCAGAAAAAGGAACAAAATTCGTAGAAAAGAGGATAGAAGATGGATCAACAGACAAAATTTAAGACAGCATTGGCGGCGCTGGCAGCCAGTGCAGAGACAAAAGACAGGAAACTTACCAAAGCAGATGTGAAGGAATTTCTGGAGGATATGGATCTTGGCGAAGAGCAGATGAAACTGGTGTATGCTTATCTGGCTTCCAAGCATATTCATGTGGAGGGAGTAGAACTTCCCAAGGTGGAGGATACACCTTATTCCCAAGAAGAACAGGAATTTTTGAAGCAGTATGAAAAGGATCGGAAGGCTTTTCGACAGTGTGCAGAAGAAGAAAAAGCTGGACTGTTTGCGAAGGCAGCAGATGGTGATGTGCAGGCAAAACATCGCCTGGCTGAGCATTATATGAATTGGGTGCTGGAGATCGCGGAAGACTATGCTCATCGGGGAATGATGATCCAGGACCTGATCCAGGAAGGAAATATCGGATTGCTGATCGGACTGGACACATTGGGACTTATGGAAGAAGGACTGACTTCTGAGGAACATCTGGAAAAGGAGATCCGCCATGCGATCCGTTCTGCTCTGGATGAGCAGGAGGGAGAGAAGAGCACTGGTGACGAGATTACAGAGAAGTTGAACAAGATGGCAGATGCTATAAGTGAGCTGACCGAGGATCTGGGCAGACAGGTATCTCCGGATGAACTGTCCCTCTATCTGGATATGTCTCTGGAAGAGATCGAGGATCTGTTGCGGATCGCAGGAGAGACCATTGAAGTGGCCGACTCCCCGAAGGCATAAAGCGATGGAGAATGTGATGGAACGGGAAGAAAAGATGCAGTTTGCGGTGCTGATCGATGCGGAAAATGTCAGCGCCAGATATGTACAGGTGATTTTTGACGAGCTGGAGAAATATGGATTTGCTTCCTGCAGGAGGATCTACGGCAACTGGTCCAAAGAGTCTGGCTGGAAGGAAAATATTCTGCTGGAGTATTCGGTGACGCCGATTCAACAGTTTTCCTACACATCCGGCAAAAACAGCACGGATATGGCTATGGTTATTGATGCTATGGATCTGCTTTACCAGAATAAGGTGGACGGATTCTGTCTGGTAACCAGTGACAGCGACTTTACCAGACTGGCCATGCGGCTCAGGGAGGAGAAGAAGTATGTGCTTGGTATGGGAGAATCCAAGACGCCACTTGCACTGACCAGGGCTTGCAACAAATTTGTCCATCTGAATCTGATCAATGATGCAGGCAAGGATAACAGTCATGTATCCACATCCCAGACAGGTTCAGGTGGAGATGATAGTGTCACCAGCATTGAAAATGTGGAAAATGCGATCCTATCTCTCTTGAATGAGGTTGGAGGAGAAGTAGACCTGGCGTTGGTGGGACAGCGGCTGTCTGATAAGTTTCCGGACTTTGATGTGCGAAATTATGGGTATTCCAAGTTGAGTGTCTTTCTGACGCAGGAACTGCCGATCCTTCGGGTACACCGGGAAAATAACAATTACCGGGTTGGTAAGATGGAGAAAGTTTCCAGAGAAAAGATTGAAAAAGAGATTCTCTCAATCATTCAGAAAAATGGGGGAACGGTAGATAATCTTGCCATGATCAATGAAGAACTGAAGAACCGGTATAATGGATTTGACTTGAAGGACTACGGTTATAGCCGAGTATCTGGTTTCCTGAGAAGTATCAAAGGACTCAGTGTGGATGGAAATGTAGTAAGAATTAAAAAATAACCAGAGATTATGAAATAAAAGCGAGCGCGGGAATCGTATGAGCTCGTATGCAGTGAATAAGACAGCCACACACGATTTATACGCCTTATACGGACACATATGTCCGCATAATTCGTACAAATCATGCGCAGCTGTATTCTTCAATGCATAGCAGCGCAGCATACTGATTCCCACACTCGCTTTTATTACATTTCCAGTTATATACTTGAAGAAGTTACTGCACTTCCGGAACTACGATCTTACCCGCAACTGCACAGGCTGCAGCAGTGACTGGGGAAGCGAGGAAGATCTCCACTTTCGAGGTTCCCATACGTCCCAGGAAGTTACGGTTATTGGTGGCTACCACACGCTCGCCATCGGTCAGAATACCGCCAGTACGGCCGCAGCACAGACCGCAGCTTGGGTGAGTGATCATGGCACCGGCTTCTGCCAGTGTAAGAAGTGTTCCGTCTGCCAGAGCCTGCTCGTAGATCTTACGGCTGGCAGGAGTCACGATCAGTTTGGTGAACGGAGCCACTTTTTTGCCTTTCAGTACAGCGGCTGCGCGCTGAAGATCCTCCAGACGGCCATTGGTACAGGAACCAATAAACACTTGATCAATGGAAGTGCCAATAAGCTCGCTGACTGGATGGATGTTGTCCACCTGAGACGGGCAGGCAAGTACCGGTACGAAATCCTCTGCATTGTAGTGGATGGTGCGGACATATTCAGCATCCGAATCACCAACCAGAGAACGTTCAGCATCGGTAAGCTCGATCTGGCAGTATTCTGCGGTCTTCTCATCCGGTGTGAACAGGGCACATTTTGCTCCTGCCTCGATAGCCATATTTGACATGGTCATACGGCTGGCAACACTCATATTTTCCACAGTATCACCGGAAAACTCCAGAGCCTGATAGGTTGCACCGTCTGCGCGGAGATCTCCGATCAAAGTCAGGATGATATCTTTGGAAGTTACATTGGAAGGAAGCTTTCCTTCAATCACCACTTTGATGGTCTGCGGTACTTTGATCCACATGGTGCCGGTTCCAAGAATACTTGCCATCTCGGTGTAACCGATACCGGAAGAAAAAGCGCCCACACAGCCGTATGTGGTGGTGTGGCTGTCGGTTCCGAATACAATATTTCCTGGCTTTACATACAGGGCTTCAGTCATAAGCTGATGGCAGATACCATCGCTTCTGTGTACATGTTTCATGCCGTATTTCTCGGCAAATGCATTTCCAACATGAAAATGTCTGGTGTCATCCACCTGGCTGGCAGGAACCAGATGATCATAGATCAGAACAACCTTGTCTGGATCCCACAGCTTCTTGAATCCCATTTCTTCAAACTTTTCAGCTACAAACGGAATAAAGATGTCGTGGATCATGACGCGGTCCACATTTACGGTTACAATGTCGCCGGGGCGAACAGCGTGGCCCACATTGCGGCTTACAATTTTTTCAATAATAGTCTGTCCCATCTGCTAGTCCTCCAGTCCGTTCAGCTGGCGCATGGCTTTTACCAGTCCGCCTGCATTGATAATGTCCATCAGGTTCTGTGGAAGAGATGCGATCGGGTACTCTTTTCCGTCACAGACAACTTTTTCTCCAACGGTAACCTCGATCTTTTCACCTTCGGTCACTACATCGCGAAGATCGGGGTTCTCAATGAGCAGAAGCCCGTTGTTGATGGAATTGCGGAAGAAGATCCGGGCAAAGGATCTTGCGATCACGCAGCGGATGCCCAGTGCCTTGATGATCTCCGGCGCCTGTTCCCTGGAAGAACCACAGCCGAAATTCTTGCCGGCTACGATGATATCGCCAGGCTTGATCTGGGATGCGAGTTCCGGGCGGAGCGGAGAAAATGCGTAAGGGGTCATGTCCTGCACTGTTTTCAATGCCAGGTACTCGGTGGGAATGATGATATCAGTATCAATATCATCGCCCAGAACCCATACTTTTCCAGTAAATGTTTCACTCATATATGAAGTCTCCTTTTATGTGTCGTTAAATATTCATTCAGAGCCGTAATTGTCCGGTACAAATTAGTCCAGCATATCTGCAGTCGCGATTTCCCCTTTGATAGCGGATGCGGTAACTGTAGCGGCACTTGCCAGATAGACGAAGGAATCACGGTGTCCTGCACGCCCCTTGAAATTACGGGTGCCGGTACTGATCAAAGTCTCTCCTTCTCCGATGACACCCTGGCAGCTTCCCCAGCATACACTGCAGTTGGGGTTCATAACAATGGCTCCGGATTCCATGAAGATCTGGAGCAGCCCTTCTTTTAAGGCTTCTTTATAAACGGCCTGACTGGCAGGAACCACCAGAAAACGGACCAGAGGATGCACTTTTCTGCCTTTTAAGAGAGCAGCTCCCACACGGAGATCTTCGATACGTCCATTGTTGCAGGAACCTAAGAATGCCTCATCGATCTTGATGCCGGCAGCTTCTCTGGCAGGGCATACATTATCCACAAAATGAGGTTTTGCCACAATAGGAGTGATGGTAGACAGGTCAATATCATAAGTGGCTGCAAAGACAGCATCCTCATCGCTGACAAAGCATGCTTTCGGCTCGCGGCCATGCTCATGAAGATAATCAAGAGCAATATCATCCACTTCCATAAGAGCAGTCTTGGCACCGGCTTCCACACAGAGGTTGCAGATGGCAATACGGTCACTCATGGTCAGTGTTTTTAAGCCTTCACCTGCAAATTCCATAGCTTTGTAGTTGGCTCCATTGGCACCAATCTTACCGATGATGGTAAGGATCAGATCTCTGGCATAGACACCTTCCGGCAGCTTTCCGGTCAGGTTAAAACGCAGAGTCTCCGGAACCAGAACCCAGGATTTACCGGTGACCATGGCATAGAGGTAGTCAGTACATCCAACACCGGTACCAAATGCACCCAGTGCACCATAAGCGCAGGTGTGGCTGTCAGCACCGAAGATCAGCTCGCCGGGGCATACATGATTCTCCATCATGATCTGATGGCAGACACCTTGTCCCTCATAAAAGGTAATGCCGTGTTCTTTGGCAAAATCACGCATTTTTTTCTGGGAGGCAGCAGTCTTTGGGCTGTCAGATGGAACGTTGTGATCCACGATCCAGACCAGCTTGCTCACATCGGCAATGTGTGGGTGCTTTAATTTTGTATTGTACATATCAATGGTCAGATGTGTGGTTCCGTCGTTGCTCATGAGGCGATCCACTTCTACGGTATGAATATCACCCGGGCGAACGGATTCCACACCAGCAGCCCGTGCAATAATTTTCTCAGCAATGGTCATTCCCATATTAGTCTTCCTCCTTATTCAATGATGCGATCAGGCCACCCTGATCTAGAATGTTCTGCATGTATGGCGGAAGCTTGGTGCAGACAAATTCCTGCCCGTTTACGGAAGCAATGCCGTCTGTCAGGGACAGCTCCATCTGGTCACCGTCTTCGATGTGGTCATACAGGTCTTTGCAGACAATGACCGGAAGACCGATGTTGATGGAGTTGCGGTAAAAAATACGTGCAAATGATTTTGCAATCACAGCGCGTACACCTAAAGCTTTTAAGACACTTGGAGCCTGCTCTCTGGAAGAACCGCAGCCGAAATTCTCAGCAGCGACTACAAAATCGCCGGGTTTTACTTTGGATGCAAAATCCGGATCGAGAGACTCGAAGGTATGTGTTTTCATTTCGTCGATCGTCGGGAAAAGCAGATACTGAGATGCAATGATCTGGTCGGTATCCACATCCGTGTGAAATTTGAATATTGTTCCCATTTCTGGAAATCCTCCTTGATGTATAGGTATTTGTCTGGTGTTTGCGAATGACACTGGTCAGACATATTTATAAAAAGCGGACAACTGAGCATTCAGCAGTCCGCTTTTTTGACGTAAATTATTCTTCTTTGGTATCTTCAGCAGCAGGCGGATCCGGAAGATAAATGTGCACATTTTTGATCCGGTTCTTTTCCACAGAATCAACCACGAGGCGGATGCCGTTTTCTGTAGTGACTTCATCACCGACTTCAGGGAGACGGTCAAGAAGTTCAATAATAATACCGCCGACGGAGTCGTAATCTTCGGATTCCAGAGAAAGTCCTTTTTCCTCCAGATCCAGTGCATCGTTCAGGTCATCCAGATTCATGGCTCCTGCAACAATGTATTCCTGATCAGAGAGACGGGTGACAAGCTGTTCCTCATCCTCGTCATACTCATCACGGATATCGCCAACGATCTCTTCCAGAAGATCCTCGATGGTGACCATTCCGGCTGTAACGCCGTATTCATCCAATACGATTGCCATATTGGTAGAACTTTTCCGCATCTCAAAGAGAAGGTCGGAAGTTTTTTTATGTTCATGTGTGAAAAGCACACTTCGCAGGACATTTCTTGCATTAAAATGTTCTTTGTCATCGTAGATCAGCAGGTCTTTTACATTGATCATTCCAATCACGTTATCTGTGCTGTCTTCGTAGACTGGATAACGGGTGTATTTATCCTCGCTGTACAGATCGATGACTTCCTGATAGGTATAATTCACATTCATAAAACTCATGTCCACTTTGGGAACCATGATGTCCTTTGCGGTGGCGTCTCCAAAATCAAAAACATTGTTGATCATGTCGCGTTCTTCTGGCTCGATCACGCCGTCCTCGTGGCTGACATCCACGATTGTGCGGATATCTTCCTCAGTATAGCTGTCAGATTTTGCATTGGGATCCACTCTCATAAGAAAGAGAATACCAAGGGACAGCTTGTTCATGATGAAGATCAGCGGGGTGGCAATCACCATCCATGTGTAGATGATCTTTGCGTTGGCGAGAGCAATCTTTTCGGCATTGATCGTAGCACAGGTCTTAGGTGTGATCTCACCGAATACCAGTACGATCAGTGTGAGAACACCAGTAGAAATGCCGGCTGCCACAGCGGCAAGTCCGGTTCCGGCCAGCCACCTGGTCGTGAGGATCGTTGCCAGGGAGGAAGCGGAAATGTTCACAATGTTGTTTCCAATTAAAATGGCACTCAGCATCTTTCCCTGATCCTCGATCACCTTGCCAAGAATCACCGCCTGGGGATTCCCGTCTTCGATGAGATTACGGATACGGATCTTGCTGACTGTCAGCAGTGCAGTCTCCGACGATGAAAAATACGCGGAGAGACCAATCAGGGCAATCAATATCAGCACCTGTATGGCGTCACTTGAATCCAAAGTAAATTCACTCCTTTTAACTAAATGTATTGATGTACAGTTATCATCTAATATACGATAAATCAAAAAAAAATGCAATAGGCAGAGAACGAAACATGTGACATAGAAGCTGGTGTCCACACATAAAATGAACTAGCGAAAGAAAGGGGAGTGTGCATATGAAATATCCTTATACATATATCGATCAGGCTGTGCGGATGCTGAAAGCATTGGTTGCATCCTACATTGTGACAGGACTTCTGCTTCTGCTGACCGCAGGACTTTTGTATCGCTTTGAATTAAGCGAAGGAAAAGTACGGATCATGATTATTGTGACCTATATTTTATCCTGCTTTGCCGGTGGATTCTTAAGTGGGAAAATGATGAAAAACAAGAAGTTTCTTTGGGGAATTCTTGTGGGGCTCCTGTATTTTGGGATCATGCTGCTCGTCTCCCTTGCCGTGAACCGACAGCTTGACCAGACTGCCGCTAACTTCGTGACGACTATGGTGCTGTGTCTCCTTGGCGGTATGCTAGGTGGGATGTGCGCGTAAAGCATGAGCCGTGCGACGAATACCATGGAAAGCTTTTGAATGCTTGCATTCATAAAGCTTTGTATGGTAGGCGTCATAGGGCGAAGCCCGCGAGTTTGGAACCGAAGGTTTCAAACTTGCGCACGGCTCATGGAAAACTTGATGAAGACAGGCGTCATAGGGCGAAGCCCGCGAGTGAGTGACCGAAGGTTACGAACTGCGCACGGCTCATAAAAATCCCTTACACCTGCACTTCCCCAGCGAGAATCTTCTTATAATCTTCATAGTTTTTCTGGAGCAACTCCGGTGTATTAAGCTGATACGGACATTTCTTCATGCACTGGTTGCAATGGAGACATCCTTCGATCTTCTTCATATTTTCCTGCCAGGTTTCGTTAAGCCAAGCCTTGGAAGGTGCACGGCGGACCATGAGGGACATGCGGGCACAGTTGTTGATCAGGATTCCTGCCGGACATGGCATGCAGTATCCGCAGCCGCGGCAGAAGTCGCCGATCAGTTCACTTTTCTCTTTCTCGATGAAAGAGAGGATCTCATCATCCAGCGCGGGCGGCTGATCCATGTAGGAAAGCCATTCTTCCAGCTCAGACATCTTCTGGATACCCCAGATTGGAAGCACATGGTCAAATTGAGTCATGAAAGCAAAAGCAGCTCTGGAGTTGTTGATCAGACCTCCGGCAAGACCTTTCATGGCAATAAATCCCATATTGTGTTCCTTACACATACGGACAAGTTCCAGTTCTTTTTCGGTGGAAATATAACTAAAAGGAAACTGTAAAGTTTCATATAATCCAGATTCAATACATTCTTTGGCGACGTCAAGCTTATGGGAAGTGACACCGATATGACGGATCTTTCCTTGTTCTTTTGCTTCCAGCATACATTCGTACATGCCAGTCCCGTCGCCTGGGCGGTAGCACTGATCCACACAGTGGAACTGATAGATGTCCAGATAGTCAGTCTTCAGCAGACGTAAGGATGTGTCCAGCTGTTCTTTGAAATCTTTCGGGGTGCGTCCCATGGTCTTGCTGGCAATGAAGATCTTGTCACGCATGCCTTCAAATGCATGTCCCAGTTTTTCTTCGCTGTCGCTGTAAGCTCTGGCAGTATCGAAGAAACGCATACCTCCATCGTAAGCTCTGCGCAGGATCTGGACTGCCGTGTCCATGTTTACTCGCTGTACCGGGAGTGCGCCAAATGCATTTTGCGGAACAGTGATGCCTGTGGTTCCTAAAGTAATCATTTTCATAATGAAGTCCTCCATATGAATTTTCTTTTGTTCCAGGTTATTCGGTCATTGGGCAATGCCGGGTGACTATTTGGATTTGTAATATAACATACAGTGGCAAAATCCTTCGAAATCCGGATCATTGATCTGATCCCGGAATTCTTTGCACATACATTTGTTTTCTTCGGTACGTTCTAATCTGCAGGGACAGTAGCCGCCGGTGCGCTTTAAGCCTTCTTTTACGGTCTTGACCACTTCAGCGTCAGGATTTAGTGTGATTTTTTTCATGATGTACCTCCTTTGTCTTGACTACTTATCATATTAGAATAAATGATAAATAACTGTCAAGTAGCCGTATTATGCTTATGCAAATAAAACATACCTGCCGGGTATGCGATGTTGCAACCAAAGTGGGAATATGATACACTATCTAGTATGCGTGCAGGCAGATTCAGGGGGAAGACCATATGTCTGCAAAAACACAGATTATACATGAAAAGAGGAAGGGTATCTATGAACAAACATGAGCACAAAAGGAGTACATTTTCCGGCAAGATCGGATTCGTGCTGTCAGCGGCAGGTGCATCCGTGGGACTGGGAAATATATGGAGATTTCCATATCTTGCAGCAAAATATGGCGGAGGAATCTTTCTGCTGATCTATATCATTCTGGCACTGACCTTTGGATACAGCATGATCATTGCTGAGACATCCATCGGTCGTATGACGAAGAAAAGTCCGGTGGGAGCATTTCAGTCCTTTGGTAAATCTGGCTGGCTGTCAGCCGGCGGATGGATCAATGCGATCATACCGATCCTGATCGTTCCTTATTATTCAGTTATCGGCGGCTGGGTTATCAAATATCTGGTGGAATATATATGTGGAAATGCTCATCAGGTAGCAGAGGATGGATATTTCTCTGCATTTATTTCCAATGGCGTGTCCACAGAGCTTTGCTTCATTGTGTTTGCACTGATCACACTGGTCATCATTTATGCGGGAGTCCGCAATGGAATTGAAAGGGTATCCAAATTTATGATGCCGATTCTTGTGGTATTGTCTGTGATCATTGCGGCATATTCTGTGACAAGACCGGGTGCTATTGAAGGTGTGAAATATTTCCTGGTGCCAAATGTGGATAATTTCTCCTGGATGACGGTGGTATCCGCCATGGGACAGATGTTCTATTCTCTGTCCATTGCCATGGGTATTTTGATCACTTTTGGCTCTTACATGAAAAAAGACATCTCTATTGAAGATTCCACACAGAACGTGGAAATCTTTGATACAGCCATTGCAATCATGGCAGGCTTGATGATCATTCCGGCGGTATTTGCATTTTCCGGCGGAGATCCGGATACGCTGCAGGCAGGTCCGGCGCTGATGTTCATTACCATTCCGAAGGTATTTGAAAATATGGGGCTGGGAGCTCTTGTCGGAGTAATGTTTTTTATACTGGTGCTGTTTGCTGCACTGACAAGTTCTATTGCACTGACAGAAAGTGCAGTATCTACCTTCGAGGATGAACTGAAATGGAGCCGTAAAAAATCAACGGTATTGATCGGAGTGATTGTGATCGCGCTTGGAAGCCTTTCTTCTCTTGGATATGGTCCGCTGGCAGGGGTGACGATCATCGGTATGCAGTTCCTGGATTTCTTTGATTTCCTGACTAACTCTGTGATGATGCCGATCGCGGCTATTGCAATCTGTCTGCTGGTGTCCAGAGTCATTGGTGTGAATGGCATCGAAGAAGAAGTGATGCATGGAGAAAATAAATTCCGCAGAAAAGCTATTTTTAATTTTATGATCAAATATCTGTGTCCGATCTTTGCAGCGATCATTTTGGCAAGCTCTGTGGCAAATGCATTTGGCTGGATCTCCATGTAAAGCTTTTGGGAAAAGGAAGATGGAGCATGAATATTGCGGTTTATTGTGGATCTGTTTCTGGAAATAAGGAGCAGTTTGAAAAAGGCGCCAGAGCACTGGGGACATGGATCGGTGAGCATGGTCATACACTGGTATATGGTGGTGCACAGGGTGGTCTGATGGGAATCGTTGCAGATGCGGTTCTGGAGCATGGTGGAACGGTGAAGGGTGTCCTCCCGGCGGTGGAATCTATCCAGAAGAGGCGTCATCCGGGTCTGACAGCTTATATTGAGACAAAAGATATGGCGGAACGGAAGGCGAAGATGATCGAACTTTCGGATGCCTATGTGGCATTGCCGGGCGGACCGGGAACGCTGGATGAGATCACCGATGTGATCTCGCTGGCAAGACTTGGCATCGAGGACAAGCCATGTGTGCTCTTGGATATCGACGGATTCTACCAGCCATTGAAGACCGTCTTTGATCAGATGCTGGAAGTCGGCTTTGCTGAGAAAGGGGACTTCCGGAAGGTTCTGATCAGTGAAGATTTAGGTAAGATCGGCGTATTTCTTGAAAAATAATGGAGCGTCATGTCTTACGATGGATTGAACAAAATAAGTGAGAAATAACGGACTTTATCATCGTCGTTCCAGCAGATCATGCCTGCTGCATCTGCCATCATCTGGGCGTTGACGCAGTAAGCAGACAGGCAGGAATTACCCTTGTAAGGTCCGGCAGTCATAAGCAGAAGGTCGTCGTATCCGGCGGCCTTTATTTTATCCGCAAGTTCTTCTGTCAGATGATTGTGGGCAAGCTTTGCCTTTTTGTAATCCATCTGTCCGCCCTGAGTAGTCTGAAGGACCAGCGTTTTTTTATAAGTCAGGGCATGGGCTTTCATCTCATCTACCGTGCCGCTCTCCGGCGGACAAGCCGGGTTCAGGTTGTAGTTTCCACAGAGGTTTTCTTCACAGAAGACCCGATACTCTGGCATAAATACAAGCTGTGCTGTATCAATGACAGCAGCATTTGAAAATCCCAATTCCTTTGCCGTCTCTATCATGTTCATGGAAATTCTCCTTTCTGAAGACTGCGGTGCAGCTATTTTCCATATGTACTTAATATAACATGTTAATTTTGAATTATCAATTTACAAAAAAATACAATAAAACACAAAAAAATGCTTGCAATCTGTCGGAAGCTATGTTATAGTATCCAAGTCAGCGCGTGAGAGCTGGCTGATGGATATGGTAGATTGGTCAAGGGGTTAAGACGCCGCCCTCTCACGGCGGAAACAGGGGTTCGATTCCCCTATCTACTGCTGAAAACTCAGGAACAGATTGTTCCTGAGTTTTTTTGTGCGCTTTGCAGCAGAAGCGCTTGCATTTTTATTTTGAGTATGCTATACTTGCGTCCGTTAAAAGCCCATAAAAACAAGGTCTTACAGGGCTTTCGCCGATTTCCGGCCTAGGTTATATACCTGTGGTATATGCCTCCGCGGCATTCGTCAGATATCTATGAAAGCATGGCTGCCTGACTCATTGCTGCGCGAAAATGAATCGAGTGTTCGTGACCTTCCACTCGTAAAACAAAACTAAAGGAGAACTGAATATGAAAACAAACAAGGTACTTTTTATGACACAGGCGGCGATGATCGCTGCGATCTATGTGGTATTATGTCTGGTATTTGAGCCGATCAGTTATGGTGCGATCCAGACTCGTGTGGCTGAGGCACTGACAGTATTGCCGTTCTTTACACCTGCTGCGATTCCTGGGCTGTTCATTGGCTGTCTGATCGCCAACATGCTGGGTGGCGGTATTATGCTGGATGTGATTGCCGGAAGTCTGACCACTTTGGTGGCTGCATATCTGACATGGATGCTTCGGAGTAAGAGTAAATATCTGGCATCTGTTCCGCCGGTAGTATTGAATGCTCTGGTGATTCCGTGGGTGCTGAAATATGGATACGGTGAGCCGCTTCCGATTCCATTTCTGATGGGAACAGTTGGAATAGGCGAGATTCTGACTGCAAGCATTATGGGAACCGTGCTTCTGTGCGTACTTGATCGTTATAAAAATGTAATTTTCCGTCAGGGTAGCTATACCGCATAGCAGACACCTGAATGGATAAAAAAGATCCCGGAAGAAATTTCTATTAGTAGGAAATCTTCCGGGATTTTATTCTGTCATTTTTTCATCTTGGAATCAAAGACCAGACTGGCGAGATAACCGAAGACCAGAGCGGCACAGGTTCCTGCAGAACCGGCAGTGAGACCACCTTTGAAGATGCCTAAAAGACCTTCTTCCTGTACAGCATCGTGGACGCCTTCCCAGAGTACATTTCCAAATCCAAGAAGAGGGACGCTTGCTCCGGCTTTTGCGTAATCAAGCAGAGGTTCATAGAACCCGGTTGCACCCAGAACAGCCCCGCTGCACACCAGAAGGACCATGATCCGGCCGGGCATCAGCTTGGTCTTTTCCATCAGGATCTGAGTCAGGGCACAGATCAGACCACCGACCCAGAATGCGTTGATATAATCCATAAAGAACCACTCCTTTTTCACCAGTATGCGCATTGAAAAAAGAACTATACAAAAAATTATAAAAAAATAAAAATTAATGCTTGCAAAGTGTCAGATGTTGTGTTATAGTATCAAAGTCGGCAAGCGAAAGATGCTTTCGATAAGAAAATATGGTAGATTGGTCAAGGGGTTAAGACGCCGCCCTCTCACGGCGGAAACAGGGGTTCGATTCCCCTATCTACTGCGCTTAATTGAATGGCAGAAACCTATAAAAAGGTTTCTGCCATTCTTGTTTTCTGTGCTTGATTTTGCTATAATAAGAAAGAGTGTGTGTTTTGCACAAATAGAACCGCAGGAGGAAAACAAGATGGAAATATTTTTAGCGATGATCCTGATCTGGGGACTGTCTGTCTGGAGCAAAAAGAATGTCAGAAAGACAAAAGAAGACAGAACATCCGAACGACCGATCCAGAGAACACCTTCAGCTGCTGCGGTGAGAGAAGAAGCACAAAGAGAAGTAAGACAGGCAAGGACGATAAGCAAGCCAAGAAAGGCAACTGCAGTTCCGAATAAGCCGCGCAGACAGAAGCTGACGAGGGAAGAGGAAGCCTTGAAGACCCGGTCAAGGGCATCCAGTCAGGCATGTACTTATGAGGCGGCATATTCCAAAGGAAAGCCGGATCGAGTCGGTGGCCGTGGCGATTATGAGACAGTTACTCCGAATGGTATGGAACGGATCCGCTGTGGTTATTGCGGAGCACAGAATTTTGTACCCGTGGGAAGCCGGAATCATTATCATTGTTATTTTTGTTGGGAAAAATTATAAAAGAGGTTCATGTATGAGTAAGATTGCGATAGTGACAGACAGTAATAGTGGAATCAGTCAGACACAGGCAAAAGAAATGGGAATTTATGTAGTTCCTATGCCATTTCTGATCAATGGAAAAGAATATCTGGATGGAATCGATCTGTTTCCGGATGAGTTTTATAAATTTCTTGAGGAAGATGCAGATGTATCTACTTCTCAGCCATCCCCGGATTCGGTGATGAAATTGTGGGATGAACTTTTGAAAGAATATGATGAGATTGTACACATCCCGATGTCCAGCGGTTTGAGCGGAAGCTGCCAGACTGCTAAGATGCTGGCGGATGATTACGATGGAAAAGTACAGGTTGTCAACAATCAGAGAATCTCTGTGACACAGCTTTATTCTGTAGAAGATGCAAAAGCATTTGCGGAAGCTGGCATGAATGCAGAGCAGATCTGCAAGAAACTGGAAGAAGAAGCATTGGAGTCCAGCATCTATGTTACGGTAACGACGCTGAAATATCTGAAAAAAGGTGGACGTATCACACCGGCAGCAGCGGCTCTTGGAACCATGCTGCGTCTGAAACCGGTACTGCAGATCCATGGTGAGAAGCTGGATGCATTTTCTAAAGTGCGTACCATGAGTGCTGCAAAGAAAACCATGATCGATGCCATAAGAAATGATCTGGAGAACCGGTTTGCAGGATCGCCCATGAAGCTAGCCATTGCTCATACAAATAATGAAGCGATGGCACTGGAATTCAAGGCGGAACTGGAAAAAGAATTCCCAGGATACCCGGAAATTATTGTTAATGAGCTGTCTTTAAGTGTTGCGTGCCATATTGGAGACGGAGCACTGGCAGTTGCATGTTCCAGAATCCCGGAAGTATAAGGAAACGAGGGAAATTTATTGGATAAGTATGAATATCGCCTGAAAGCGGAGCAAATAGAAAAACTCGTAAAAAAGAAAGATTATCAGACAGCAGTCAAGATTTCGGATACCATTGACTGGCGCCGGGTCAAGAATCTGAATATGCTTTATATTGTAGCGGATCTTTACGAGGCCGTTGAACGGTATGAGGACTGTATGGAGATTCTTAATATTGCTTATGACCGCGCACCGGTGGGAAGAATGCTTCTTTATAAGATGACGGAGATTGCTACCAGAACTCATAATTTTGAGGAAGCAATCAAACTTTATCGGGAATTTGTAAAGGCTGCACCTCATGATCAGAGCCGATATATCTTGAAGTATCAGATCTATCGGGAGCGTGGATCCAGTCTGGACGATCAGATCAAGACCCTGAAGGAATATAAGACCCATGAATATCAGGAAAAATGGGCCTATGAGCTGGCATCTCTCTATGACCAGGCCGGGATGCAGGAAGACTGTGTCCGTGAGTGCGATGAGCTGATTCTCTGGTTTAGCGAAGGCGAGTATGTGACAAAGGCCATGGAGCTGAAGATGAAATATGAGCCGCTGACCCCTGTTCAGCAGAATAAATATGATCATCGTTATCAGACAGGCGCATCTGTAAACGTGGGAGAAGATGACTACGAAGAGAGAGAAGTAAGTGTAAATACAGATAAATTCAGCACTATCAATCTTCAGGCGGAACTGGCAGCAAACCTGGATGAGATGCTTCAGAAGGATGAGGGAGATATTGATGTTCCAGATCTGGGGCTGGGAGCCACAGAAGAGCTGACGATTCCTGAAGTAGAAGAGATTGGGCCGGAACCGGTGGAGGAGTCCGTTGAGTCGGAACCAGTGGAGAAGTCCATTGAGCCGGAAGAGCTGACTGTGCCGGATATTCCAGCTATAGAAGAGATTATTGAGCCGGAACCAGTAGAGGAATCTGTTGAGCCGGAAGAGCTGACTGTGCCGGATATTCCAGCTATAGAAGAGATTATTGAGCCGGAACCAGAGGAGAAGTCCATGGAGTCGGAAGAATTGATGATGGAAGAGCTGGAACCAGAAGAATTAAAGATGGAAGAATTGATGCCGGAAGAGATCGAGCCAGAACCGGTTGTTGAGGAGATTGAGCCGGAACCAGTTGCCGAGGAGATCGAGCCAGAACCAGCTGTTGAAGAGATCAAGCCGGAACCAGTTGTTGAGGAGATCGAGCCGGAACCGGTTGTTGAAGAGATCAATCCAGAACCGGAAGAGCCGCAGCTCATCAAGCAGATCACTGGAAGAATCGAGATCGACAAGATCCTTCAGGAGTGGGACAACAAGAAGAGCGAGACAGAGGCTGCTCTGAAAGCAAAGGAGCCGGAAGAGGAAGCGCGGAAGGAAAAAGTCCGTCAGGAAACTGCAGAGCTTGTAAAACTGATCTCTGGTACATCGGATGATATTCCAGAGGATGTACAGCAGATTCTGAAAGATCTTGATGAAGAGCAGAAGCAGGTCAATGCGGTGGTGACTGAGGACGATCTTCCAAAAGATATTGATGCGCCGGATGATCTGGATGAATCAGAGGATCTGACGATCCAGGAACTGTCAGTGCCGGAAGACATTGTCTATGCGGCCAAGCCAGATCATGAGATGGTAGAAAGTGAACCGAAGACAAAGCCAGCGAATGATAACAAAGAAAAGATCACTACTGAGACTGGTTCCATGAATATGATCCAGGAGCTTGAAAAGTCACTGGCGAGAGAAGTTGCTGATATGACCATCAAGGAAGGTCATCTGACCAGAGAACAGGCAAAGATCTTTGCTTATTTTACAGCAGTCCGTGGAGTTGGCGAGCAGCTGGCTTCTCTGTTTAAAGGACAGGCTGGGGCTTCCAAAGTAAATTCTGCCTGCGGAAATGTGGTTGTTACCGGAGAAAGCGGCAATGGAAAGACAACGCTTGCCATTGATATTGTAAAAGCATTACAGAAGCTGCAGCGTGTAGAAAGCAGCAGACTTGCCAAGATCAGCGGAAAGAAGCTGAACACCAGAGATATCTATGAGACACTTGGAAAGCTGAAAGGCGGAGCGCTGATCATTGAGAAAGCAGGAGGCTTGTCTGATGCGTCTATGATGGCACTGAGTCTGGCCATGGAGGGTGATACAGGCGGTCTTCTGATCATACTGGAAGACCAGAAGGCGGAGATCCAGAGGCTGTTTCACAAGAATTCCAATCTGGCCTCCAAGTTTGAGTACAAGGTAGATATTCCGGTATTTACGAATGATGAATTGATTGCATTTGCAAGATCTTATGCAAGAGAGCTGGGATTCTCTTATGATGAATTTGCCGTGCTGGCACTTTATGACCGGATTGGAAATGGTCAGACGAACGATCACCGGGTATCAGTGGCAGAGGTGAAAGACATGGTAGACGCAGCCATCGAACATTCGGAAAAAGGTGGTGTCCGCAAGCTGTTTGCAAAGATCACCGGAAAGAGCGTGGACGAAGAAGGCTATCGTCTGCTGCATGAGCAGGATTTTGAAGCATAAGCAGGAGCTGCCGCCAGAAGCGGCGGCTCTTTTTATACATGGAACAAGATAGAAGGAGCAAACATGAATTTATTAACAGCGAAGGAGCTGACCAAACATTATACGGATAAAGAACTGTTTACCGGGGCGGATTTCAGCATTGAAGAGAAAGATAAAGTAGGAATCGTTGGTATCAATGGAACCGGAAAATCCACGCTCTTACGGATTCTTGCAGGAGTGGAGGAGCCAGATGAGGGAGAAGTGGTGCGCGGCAACAAGGTGTATGTGCGTTATCTGCCACAGAATCCTGAATTTCCAAAGGGCATGACCATCTATGATTATGTAGTGACTGCCAATAAGACAGAGGATAATGAATGGAGTATCGCAGGTGACAGCAAGGCCATGCTGAATCAGATGGGATTTCTGGATGAAAATGAAGTGATCGACCATCTGTCCGGCGGACAGAAAAAGAAAGTGGCACTGGCTGCAGCATTGATGGCACCCTGCGATATTTTGCTGCTGGATGAGCCTACCAACCATCTGAACAGCGATATGATCCTGTGGCTGGAACAGACGCTGATCCGGCGTAAAGGAGCATTGGTGATGGTGACCCACGATCGGTATTTTCTGGATCGGGTCTGCAACCGGATCGTGGAGATTGACAAAGGTAAACTTTATAACTATCAGACGAATTTTGAAGGATTTTTGGAGGCAAAGGCTGCCAGGGAAGATATGGAACTGGCAACTTATCAGAAAAATAAGAATATCCTGCGTATTGAGCTGGAGTGGATGAAGCGGGGAGCCAGAGCCAGATCCACCAAGCAGAAAGCTCATATTCAGAGATATGAGGAACTGAAAAATACAACAAAGGCGCCGGTGCAGGATGGGAAGGTAGAAGTGAATACGGTCTCATCAAGGCTTGGAAAAAAGACGTTGGAATTAGAACATATTTCCAAGGGATTTGGAGGACGTGAACTGATCCATGATTTCAGCTATGCGTTCCGCAGACAGGACAGAATCGGCTTTGTGGGAGCCAATGGATGTGGAAAGACAACCATGATGAAGATGATCATGGGGATCGAAGAGCCGGACGAAGGTCAGGTAATCCTTGGCCCTACTGTAAAACTGGGTTATTTTTCACAGGAAAATGAATCCCTGGACCCGTCCCAGAGGGTTATTGATTATATCCGTGATACGGCGGAATATGTGAAGACAGAGGATGGCATGGTGTCGGCCTCTGTGATGCTGGAGCGATTTTTGTTTGACGCAACACTTCAGTATTCTCTGATCGGTAAGTTGTCTGGTGGGGAAAAGAGAAGACTTTATCTTCTGAAGGTGCTGATGGAGGCACCAAATATTTTGATCCTGGACGAGCCGACCAATGATCTGGATATTCAGACATTGGCGATCCTGGAAGATTATCTGGAGAAATTTCCGGGTATTCTGATCACGGTATCTCATGACCGGTATTTTCTGGACAAAGTGGTAGACCGGATCTTTGCTTTTGAGACAGGTGGATTTCTGCGACAGTATGAGGGCGGTTATTCTGATTATCTGGAGGCAAAGAAGCAGTGGGAAGAGCCAGAGATCACCGTGAAAACGAAAAAGGATGCTTCAGAGAAGACGGAGAAGGTCAGACAGAAAAAGCTTAAATTTACCTGGCAGGAGCAGAAAGATTATGAGACCATTGAGGCTGTGATCGCGGGAATTGAAGATCATATTGCAGAGCTGGATCGACAGATCAATCTTTCCGCTACAGATTTTGTGAAGCTTGGTAAACTCACCCAGGAGAAGGACGAACAGGAAGCTCTCCTGGATGAGAAGATGGAACGGTATCTGTATCTGACAGATCTGGCAGAGCAGATCGAGGCACAGAAGAATGTAAAATAAAAAACGTCACGTTTTTTTTGAGAGACTGCAACAACTTGGCACAGTCTCTCATTTTATTTAACTCTCCGGAAAAAGAGCATGCACCACTTCCTCCACCGTTCCGATATGATCAAGATACTGCACATTGTCCCCGCAGAAGATCAGACCATTTTCTACGTCACCTTCTACGGCACGGATCAGAGCCTGGGTGATGCAGTAAGGAGCCTGGGTGGGATTACATTTTTCCAGACAACGGAAGCAGTGGGTGATGTGCTCCTTCTGCTGTGCAACTTTTTCAAGAAAGGCATTGTGAATCGCCCGGCCCGGCATACCTACCGGACTTGTAACGATCTCAATGTCTTCTTTTTTTGCATTTACATAAGCCTGTTTGTAGGCAGGAGCAGCATCACATTCTTCTGTTGTGACAAAAGGAGTAGCCACCTGAACACCTTCAGCACCAAGCGCAAAAGCATGCTGTACCTGTCTGGCATTCATGATGCCTCCGGCAGTGATAACCGGAATATGGACACCATATTTCTCACCATACTCATGGACGCAGGCGATGATCCGGCGGATCTCATCATCATAGTTAGCCTCGTAATCTGGTTCGTACAGATGAGTCAGCTCTTCTCTGGAAAATCCCAGATGTCCGCCTGCGTGAGCTCCTTCAATGACTACAAAGTCTGCAGTGCGCTTATATCGACGATCCCACATTTTCAGGATGATACGTGCTGCTTTTTCCGAAGAGACGATAGGTGCGATCTTGGTGTCAGTACCTGTCACATATTCCGGCAGATCTACCGGCAGACCGGCACCGGAGATGATCACATCGGCGCCGGCGTGGGCAGCCGTTTTTACGTAATCCGCATAATCCTTCGTGGCAACCATGATATTATATCCGATAAGTCCCTGGCATTTGCCGTCTGCATCTGCAGCAATGTCGCGGGCTTTTTTTAGTTCTGCCACCATAGCACGCAGATTGGCAGCTTTTGTATCTTTCTGGAAATCTTCTTCCCGAAATCCAATCTGGGCAGTGGATATGATGCCGATGCCGCCAGTGCGAGCCACGGCTCCGGCCAGACGTGAGAGACTGACTCCCACCCCCATGCCTCCCTGGATCAGCGGCAGTTTTGCCAGTTTATCTCCAATTTGTAAAGGTTTCATGTTATTCTCCTCTATAATATTTTGATTATCAAACTAATTATAGAGCGGCACATAGTATTTGTCAATAGAAATAGTATTAAAAACTACATAAAGTAGAAATAATGACCAAAAGATTCCGGAGAAATGGATGTTACCGAACTGCCTGCACTGCAAACTCAGTATTTACCAGATCCTCGTAGGGCGTCCATGCGGGCAGTTCTCCGGCTTCTTCCAGAATATTCTGAAGCAGATCAAAGCTGTCCTGCTCAAAGATCAGATCTTCTTTCCAGGTGTCCTGCTCGTAATAACGGGTTACAATGGCTGTGATGGTATCAAGATCTGTCTCTTTGAACTGTGGCTGGATCACTTTGGCAATCTCTTCCGGTGTGTGAGTCTGTACATAATCCATGCCTTTCTGAAGGGCATTGGTAAATGCCTGCAGGATATCCGGGTGCTCGGTCAGATAGCTTTGTTTTACACTGTAAGCAGTGTAAGGCACATAACCGGAAGCCTCACCGAGAGAAGCGATTACGTATCCGGCACCTTCCTGTTCCAGCGTGGTGGCAGCTGGTTCAAACTCCACGGTGAAATCTGCCGGGGAACTGCTTCCGGTGAAAGCAGCAGCTGTAGAACCAAAATCAATACTTTGATCGATGGTCAGATCTGTTGTTGGATCAATATTATGTTTTTTCAGGATAAACTCAAAGACCATTTCCGGCATGCCACCAGCCCGGCCACCAAGGACATAAGATCCTTTCAGGTCATCCCACTGGAAATTCTCAACAGGTTTACGGGAGACAAGAAAGTTGCCGGCACGTTGGGTAAGCTGCGCGAAATTTACCAGATAATCATCTGGATTCTGATGATAAATGTAGATGGAGGATTCGCTTCCCATGAAACCGATATCAGCATCACCGGAGACTACGGCAGTTGCCACTTTGTCGGCACCAAAGCCGGTCACCAGAGTCAGATCAATCCCTTCCTCTTCAAAATATCCATTTTCAATTGCTACATACTGTGGGGCGTAGAAGATGGAATGTGCCACTTCATTTAAAGTGACAGGCGTAAGAGTGCCATCTCCATCAGAAGTACCGGAATTGCTGCTGCCGCATCCTGGAAGAACCAGAAGGGAGGCGGCAAGCAGAATACAGATAATTTTTTTCATGAACTCATTCCCTTTGCACAGAAAATTATAATGTAATGTATGCAAAAGTCAGCAGAATGTGAAGAAGCTATTTTTCGTCATCCTTCTTTTTGGTAAATAGCTGGAAGAGCCAGAGGTAAACATAGATCAGTGTGGGGATCACGATGGTTGCTACAATAGAAGCCATCAGAAGTTCCCGGGCTTTCTCTGTGTCAATAAAAGCCAGGATCAAAGTTACCATGAATAATAAGGCGATAGCCGCAACAGCACCAAGTGCCAGCGCGCGTTTCATTTTTTTCAGCATATGCAAAATCCTTTCTTTGGGGTGCGAATATTGATTCAGAGCCACATTCGCAAAATAAGTGCATGGCTCTGAATCAATGTTCACATTATAAATCCCTGTCTTCCGGAAATCAATTGTCAAACACTTGTTCTTGTGGTAAGATAGGCATAAAATGACACATAAATGAGGAGAGAAGTATGAGTGATCTGGAATTATTGAATCGAGAGCAGCAGGAAGCGGTGCTGCATGTGGATGGACCGCTTCTGATCCTGGCGGGAGCCGGATCTGGCAAGACGAGAGTACTCACCTATCGGATCGCTCATCTGATCGATGAATGCGGAGTGAATCCGTGGAATATTCTGGCTATCACATTTACTAATAAGGCGGCCGGAGAGATGCGGGAACGTGTGGATAAAATCGTGGGATATGGTTCGGAGAGCATCTGGGTCAGCACATTCCATTCTACTTGTGTGCGGATCCTGCGCCGGTATATTGACCGGCTGGGGTATGATACGAATTTTACTATTTATGATACGGAAGATCAGAAGACGGTGATGAAAAGCGTCTGTCAGAAGCTACAGCTGGATTCGAAACTCTATAAGGAACGCATGCTTCTGAATGTGATCTCTCATGCCAAAGACGAATATATTTCACCCAATGAGTTTTTACTGGAGGCGAAAGGCGATTTCCGCCAGGAGAAGATTGCGCAGGCTTATGTGGAGTATCAGAAGGAATTGAAGAAAAATAATGCGCTGGATTTTGATGACTTGCTGGTGAAGACGGTGGAGCTGTTCCAGAGCTGCCCGGATGTGCTGGAATACTATCAGAACCGTTTTCGTTACATCATGGTGGACGAGTATCAGGACACCAATACCGTGCAGTTCAAATTTATCAGTACGCTGGCTCGTCAGTACCGTAATCTGTGTGTAGTCGGTGATGATGATCAGTCTATTTACAAGTTTCGTGGCGCCAATATTCGCAATATTCTGGATTTTGAGAAAGTATTTCCAGATGCAAAGGTGGTAAAACTGGAGCAGAATTATCGTTCCACACAGAATATCCTGAATGCAGCCAATGGCGTGATCGCCAATAACAGAGGGCGTAAGGAGAAGGCACTCTGGACGGAGAACGAACAGGGTGAGCCAATCCTGTTCCAGCAGTTCCAGAATGGCTATGAGGAAGCGGAATATGTGTCCGGGGAGATCAGTAAAAAGGTGCGGAAAGGGGAAGCAGAATATCAGGATTTTGCAGTTCTTTACCGAACCAATGCCCAGTCCCGTCTCTTTGAGGAGAAGTTCCTGTATGCCAACATTCCATACAAGATCGTTGGAGGTGTGAATTTTTATTCCAGAAAAGAGATCAAGGATATTCTGGCATATCTGAAGACCATCGATAATGGAAAGGATGATCTGGCAGTCCGCAGAATTATCAATGTTCCCAAGCGGGGGATTGGAAATGTAACACTTGCAAAAGTACAGGCCTATGCTGATTCCAGAGATATCAGCTTCTTTGAAGCACTGGAAGAGGCAGGTGAGATTCCGGGTCTTGGGAAAGCGGCATTGAAGATCCAGCCCTTTGTGCATCTGATCCATGAGATGCGTCTGTCACTGGCAGATATGAGTATGCAGGATCTGATCCAGGCAATCCTTGATAAGACCGGATATGCAGAAGACCTGAAAAATGAAGATACCGACGAGTCTGAGGCGAGACTGGAAAATATTGACGAGTTCATCAATAAAGCAGTTACCTACGAAGAAGGAGCTGAAGAACCGAATCTAAGTGGATTCCTGGAAGAAGTAGCTCTTGTGGCAGATATTGACAGTGTGGAAGATGGAGACAACCGTGTGCTGCTTATGACGCTTCATAGTGCTAAGGGTCTGGAGTTTCCATATGTATATCTGGCTGGTATGGAGGATGGATTGTTCCCAAGCTATATGTCCATTGCGGCAGATGATCCCACCGAGGAGATCGAAGAGGAGCGGCGTCTGTGTTATGTGGGGATCACCCGTGCCATGAAGGAACTGACCATCACCTGCGCCCGCTGCCGGATGGTACGCGGAGAGACCCAGTATAATAATGTGTCCCGATTTGTGCGTGAGATCCCATCAGAGCTGCTGGCGCGTAAGAGTGTGATGCCAAGAGAACCAAAGAAGCCGGAAGTGCCGCAGAATACATCTTATCAGAAAGCAAAGGAAGCGTTCCGGACAAAGACGTTTGATCCGCAGCAATTCAAAGTGGTGAAAGCGGATAAGCTGGACTATACTGTGGGTGATCAGGTGTCTCATGTAAAATTCGGAAAAGGAACCGTGCTGGAGATCACTGAGGGCGGAAGAGACTATGAAGTCAAAGTGGATTTTGAACGGTTCGGTGTGAAAAAAATGTTCGCATCCTTTGCAAAATTGAAGAAGGTATGAATGGTGCGGTGATTGCAAATCCTATCAGAGTATGATATACTTAACCATAATTAAAACAGAAAAGAGGTATCTGCCATGGGCCGTGTTGAAGACATCATCAATGCAGCAAAGACCAATGAAATGCTGAGTGAACTGCTTCATATCAAGAAGGAAGAAGAGAAAAAACAGAACGTGCTGATGTGGGTGCTGATCGTCGTGGCTGCAGTAGCAGCAGTAGCGGGAATCGCATATGCAGTATATCGTTTCTTTACGCCGGATTATCTGGAAGATTTTGATGAAGACTTTGATGATGATTACGACGATGATTTCTTTGATGATGAGGACGAAGACGAGGATGATACAGAAGAGTAAAAGCTTCTGACACAGTGACAAAAGCTCCTCCTGCAGGGACAATGTTTTCCCACGGGAGGAGCTTTTGCTGGTTTTAGACAGAAAGGAACATACATGAAAAAAGGACAGGTATTTGAGGGAGTGATCGAGAAAGTCGCATTCCCTAATAAAGGACATATCACCGTGGATGGCAAGACGGTGATCGTGAAAAATGGTGTGCCAGGACAGAAGGTACGGTTTTCTGTGAATAAAGTTCGCAGTGGCCGGGCAGAGGGACGGATCCTGGAAGTCCTGGAAAAATCTCCGTTGGAGTGCGAACCGGTATGTCCGCATTTTGACGACTGCGGTGGATGTACCTATCAGAATCTCTCTTATGAGGAGCAGCTTCACCTGAAAGAAACACAGGTAAAAGAGCTGTTGGATGGCGCAATCCGGGATTTTGGTTATGAATATGTATTTGAAGGAATTAAGGAAAGTCCCAATCATTATGACTACCGTAATAAGATGGAGTTCTCCTTTGGAGATGAAGTAAAAGACGGTCCTCTGGCACTTGGCATGCATAAGCGGGGCAGCTTCTATGATATCGTGACTGTGGATGGCTGCCGGCTGACAGACGGCGATTTCCGTAAGATCCTGCGGGCAACGCTTGATTATTTTACAGAGCTGGGAACCCCGTTTTACAGAAAACTGCAGCATACGGGATATCTCCGTCATCTGTTAGTCAGAAAAGCAGCCCGTACCGGTCAGATCCTGGTGTCACTGGTAACCACCAGTCAGATGGATGCGGATCTGGAAGGCTGGAAGGAGACATTGCTGAAACTTCCGCTGGAGGGCAGCTTTGCAGGAATCCTTCATACGACGAATGACAGTCTGGCAGATGTGGTGCAGAGTGACCGGACAGAAGTGTTGTATGGAGAGGAATATTTTTATGAGGAACTTCTGGGATTACGCTTCCGCATCTCTACCTTCTCTTTTTTCCAGACCAACTCTCTGGGAGCAGAGGTACTCTATGATACAGCCAGATCCTATGTAGGAGACACGAAGGATCAGGTGATCTTCGACCTGTACAGCGGAACTGGAACCATTGCTCAGATGCTGGCACCAGTGGCAAAGAAAGTGATCGGTGTGGAGATCGTGGAGGAGGCTGTAAAGGCGGCAGGAGAAAATGCAAAGCTCAATGGACTGACCAACTGTGAATTCATTGCCGGAGATGTATTGAAAATGTTGGACACCATCAGTGACCGGCCGGATTTCATTGTGCTTGACCCTCCGCGGGATGGCATCCATCCAAAAGCACTGAAGAGGATCATTGATTACAGTGTAGACCGCATGATCTATATTTCCTGTAAACCAACCAGTCTGGCGAGAGATCTGGAGATGCTGCAGGGATATGGATACCGGGTTGAAAGGGCTTGCTGCGTTGACATGTTTCCATGGTCAGCCAATGTGGAGACCGTGTGCCTGCTATCAAGAGCTGTCGACTGATACAAAACATGTTTACTAAATGATGAAAAATTATTGAACAACCAGGAAAACGGCGTTAGAATTTATGAAATTTTAAAATAAATATTCAGCAAAACAATCGAAAGGTTGCGACGCAAAGCTATAGAGCCTGTAAAATGGCGGCTGGTTGCACACTTAAAGGTAATGGGAGCGCTATAGATTTATCGACTATGGTGCTCCTTTTGGTTTTTCCTGTCTATGGCTTTTCGCCGGAAATCACAAACATGAAGAGAAGAACAAATAAAATCAAAAAGATGATGACAGCCGGGCTTGTGTGCACGACTATGATACTGACTGTGGGGTGCGCAGAACAGACAGTTGTAGAGGAACAGAAAGCGGAATCCCTGCCGGTCATTGTTGTGGGAAGTGACAATTATCCACCGTTTAACTATTTGAATGCGGATGGGGATCCCACGGGAATTGATGTGGAACTGGCAAAGGAAGCATTTTACAGAATGGGATATGAGGCGGAATTCAAGCTGATCAACTGGGAGGATAAAAAGGAATTGTTGGAGTCCGGGGAGATCGACTGCATCTGGGGCAGCTTTTCCATGGACGGGCGCGAAGAGGAATATCAGTGGGCAGGACCATATATGACGAGCTATCAGGTGATCGCAGTGAGGACGGACAGTGATATTTATTCTCTGCAGGATCTGGAAGGAAAGACAGTGGCTGTGCAGTCAACCACAAAACCGGAAGAACTATTTCGGAAACATAAAGATGCCAGGATCCCGCAGCTTGGAAAGGTGTTGTCTTTACGGAATCGGGATCTGATCTACACATTTTTAAGCAAAGGATATGCAGATGCAGTGGCAGCACATGATACGGCGGTAAAGCAGTTTATGAAGGACTATGATATGGAGTATCGGATCCTGGAGGAGCCGCTTCTGGTGGTGGGACTTGGTGTGGCATTTGATAAAAAGGATGACCGTGGACTGGCGCAGAAGCTGACAGAGACTTTCGAAGAAATGCGTGAGGATGGCACGATGAAGGAAATTGTCGGAACATATATGGAAGATACAGATTGTTATCTGGAGGTACGCACGGATGAAACTTAAAAAATCATCTGCATATTTATCATACAGGATCTGGGTGTTGGAAATTGTATCAGGAATCATACTTCTTTGTCTGGCATTCTGGATCAGCATTCATGCAGATATTTCCAATGCTGCGCAACGTCTTTCCAACACGGTAAATTATGTGAAGGAACAGTGTAATAATAATCAGAAAATGGAGCTGGCATCAGAGACCAAGAGCCTGATGCGAATCATGGAAAGTGCAGAGTATATTAATCGGAATCTCGCCAGTGATATGGAAAAGGGTGGGTTTGAGGAACCGGATCAGACACTGATGGAAAATTATGCAAAAGAAAGTTATGTAACAGGCATTCTGCTGCTGAGCCCACAGGGAGCAGTGGAACAGGAGTATCATACGGATGAACGGAATGTATGGAATCTATACGAAAATATTGATGCGGAAGCACTTCTGGATGTATGGAATTTCCCGGAGAAGACGTATGCCTCGAGAGTAAACTGCGAGGATGGTTCCTACATTGACCTGGCAGCGGTGGGAAGAACGGACAGGTCAGGAATCCTTGTTGCCTATTACCATACATCCAAGGAGTACTGCCGCATTTTTGTCAATTCTATGGAGCAGCTTCTGACTGGATACTCTGTGAAACACGATGGAACGATAGTGATCAGCAATGGTGAAGAGATCGTGGCGTCCAATGACAGCAGACTTGTGGGGGTCAACATGGATGAAAACGAGATCCTGCGGACCATCAGAAGACGTGCAGAAGGATCGAAGCTTGTTCGTGTCAGAGATGGCGGTGACACCGGGGGCAGAAGCTTTGGACTGATGGAACAGAGCCGGAATTATTATATTTATGCCTACATGCCTGAGCGTGGAGTATTCAACAAGACGCCTCAGAATATGCTGTTTGTAGCTTTGACATATCTGCTTGTTCTGATCATTATCAACATGGTGAGATGGCAGACAGAGAAGAAATATCAGAAGCAGAAACTTCAGATCCAGCAGGAATATGCGCAGAGATTGGAAAATAAGAATCTTCAGCTCGAAGAATCTGTCAAAAGAGAGACAAAAGCCAATTCAGCCAAGACAGATTTTCTGGCCAGAATGACTCATGATATCCGGACACCACTGAATGGAATTATTGGTCTGTTGAAAATGGAAGAGATTCATCCGGACGATCTGGAACTGCTCCATGCGAACAGAGAGAAAATGCTGGTGTCTGCGGATCATCTGCTGTCGTTGATCAATGATATGTTGCAGATGAGCAAGCTGGAAAATAATGAAATAGTTCTGGCGCAAGATGCCATGGATCTGAATGCCTTGTTGATGGATGTGGTTACGATTGTAGAACAGCGGGCAGCGGATGCAGGAATTACACTGGAATATGACAAAGTATCAGACAAGATCCTGTATCCTTATGTATACGGAAGTCCGCTTCATGTGAGACAGATTTTCCTGAATATCTACGGAAATTGTATTAAGTATAATCGGATAGGTGGAAAAGTCATTACGCATCTGGATTATCTTGGAACAGTAGATGGAATGGTGAATTACAGATGGGTGATTTCTGATACGGGAATTGGAATGAGTGAGAATTTTCTGGAGCATATTTATGAACCATTTGTCCAGGAACATTCTGATGCAAGAAGTGTCTACCATGGAACAGGTCTGGGGATGGCAATTGTGAAGAGACTGATAGATGAGATGAATGGAACCATTCAAGTGACCAGCCAGGAAGGAAAAGGATCTACATTCGTGGTTGTTCTTCCGTTCAAGATTGCAGAAAAAGAAAAGGTTGTGCAGCCAGAAGCTGCTACGGGAGAAGCCTCGATCAGAGGTCTCCATCTTCTCCTTGCGGAAGATAATGAACTGAATGCAGAGATTGCGGCAAGGCTGTTAAATGATGAAGGAGCAACGGTTCAGGTGGTTCGTGACGGGCAGCAGGCCATAGATGCATTTGCATCCCGTCCCCAGGGAACTTATGATGCAATCCTGATGGATATTATGATGCCGAAGATAGATGGATATACGGCCACAAGAGTTATTCGTTCTACAAACCGGCAGGATGCAAAGACCATTCCGATCATTGCCATGACAGCCCATGTTTTTGATGAGGACGTGAAGCAGTGTCTGGAGGCAGGTATGAATGCACACCTGCCAAAGCCACTGCAGATGGAGAAGGTTGTCTCCACCATTGCAAGATTGTGTAAGAGAAAAAAGTAGATGAAAGTATCAGGAGTCTCCGCGTAACAGGGCAATCTCCTCCTTGTAGGGAGCCCGGGTGTTCTTCTTGTCGCCGTCAATGGGAATCCATGGGGTCTCAAGGATCTTCGGTACATCAGAAAAATCCGGATGATGTACTATATAGGATAGTGCATCAAATCCGATGTACCCTTTTCCGAGGTTTTCATGTCGATCCTTGTGGGCTCCACATGGATTTTTGCTGTCATTGATGTGGAAGACAGCAATCTGATCTTTGCCGAGAATGTGGTCAAAGGTATCAATTACACTGTCAAAGTTGTCGATAATGTCATATCCGGCATCGTGAGTGTGGCAGGTATCAAAGCAGACCCGGAGACGGTCTTTTTTCACCACACCATCATAGATCTGAGCCAGTTCTTCAAAAGTGCGTCCGATCTCAGTGCCTTTTCCGGCCATGGTTTCAAGCGCGACCAGACAACTGGTATCATCGGTGAGCACTTCATTCAGTCCTTTGACAACAGACGCAATACCGGCTTCCACACCGGCCCCTACGTGCGCACCGGGATGAAGAACCATGATATTACTTCGGCAGGCATCGGCACGGGTCAGCTCCAGCCGGAGAAAATCAGTGGCAAGCTGGTAAGTGTCCGGGTTTATAGTATTTCCAAGATTGATGATATAGGGTGCATGGATGACAAATTCATGGATATCATTTGCCTCCATGAGCTTCCAGGCAGCGTCAATATTTAATTCACTGATATCCTTGCGGCGGGTATTCTGGGGTGCGCCGGTATAGATCATAAAGGTGTTTGCTCCATAGGACAGTGCTTCCTCCACGGATCCCAGCATCATTTTTCTGCCGCTCATTCCCACATGGGAACCAAGTTTTAACATAGGTGTCCTCCTCTTAGTGTTCGTACATGTAATGTCTCTATTTTACACAAGCGCGACCAGTCCTGCAAGTCTGAAACATGTATGGTACAGGTTCATCCGGCTTGACAAATATCACCATTTTCCCTATACTTAATTAAGTTTCGAGGTGTACAATGAATATACAATTAATAGCAGAGATAATGGGAACCGTCGCATTTGCCATCTCTGGAGCCATGCTTGCCATTGAACGGAAAATGGATCTATTTGGTATCGTGTTTCTGGGGATTGTAACGGCAGCCGGAGGCGGTTTTATCAGGGATATGACACTGGGGATTGTGCCGCCTGCCATGTTTTCCAGTCCAATGGTCCTGCCGCTGGCAATTCTGTCATCGCTGGCAGTGTGTGCGCTGGTTGCCTGGCTCTATAAGGGATCTGATGAGGAGCTTCATGGAGAACGGTTTCAGTGGATCCTGAACTTTACAGATGCCATCGGCCTTGGGCTGTTTACGGTGGCAGGAGCCAATACGGCCATTGACAGTGGATATGGGGACTATCATGCTTTTGTGATCTTTCTGGGAATGCTCACGGGTGTGGGCGGCGGAATGTTCAGAGATGTGCTGGCAGGGATCATGCCTGCGGTGCTCAGAAAGCATGTATATGCCTGTGCATCCTTAGTGGGCGCGATCTGTTATCTGGGACTTTTATGTGCAATGCCAAGAGGATATGCCATGTTTACAGGAGCTATGATCGTGGTTGTGATCCGTCTGCTGGCAAGTCATTATAAATGGAATATACCAAGAGTGATGTAAACAAATAAGGAGGACAAAGTAGATGAAGAAAATGCTGGATCTGTTATCCGCAGAGGTTGCAAAAGCTTTTGCTGAAGCAGGTTATGATGAGAAATATGCCCGTGTCAGTCTGTCCAATCGACCGGATCTGTGCGAGTATCAGTGTAATGGTGCCATGGCGGCAGCCAAAGAGTACCACAAGGCACCGATTATGATCGCCAATGCAGTTGTGGAAGCTATGCAGGGATCTGAGGTGTTTGGAGAAGTCCAGGCGGTGAATCCGGGATTCATCAATATGAAAGTGAACAACGAGTACCTGAGCCAGTATCTGAATGGTATGGAGAAGGATGAACGGATGGGCTGTGAAAAAGCAGAGAATCCGAAGACCATTATGATCGATTACGGCGGACCTAATGTGGCAAAACCGCTGCATGTAGGACATCTTCGGTCTGCGATCATTGGTGAGAGTGTGAAGAGGATTGCCCGCTTTGCAGGACATAAAGTGATCGGCGACGTGCATCTGGGAGACTGGGGTCTGCAGATGGGACTGATCATTACCGAGCTTCGCGAGAGAAAACCGGAGCTGGTATATTTTGATGAGGCATATGAGAGAGAGTATCCGGCAGAAGCACCGTTTACCATCTCTGAACTGGAGGAAATATATCCGACAGCCAGTGGAAAATCCAAGCAGGATGAAGCGTATAAAGAGGCTGCCATGCAGGCAACTTATGAGCTGCAGCATGGAAGAAGAGGCTATCAGGCTCTTCTGAAGCATATTTTAAATGTGTCTGTCACAGACCTGAAGCGTAATTATGCAAACCTGAAAGTGGATTTTGATCTGTGGAAGGGCGAGTCTGATGCACAGCCATATATTCCGGATATGGTACAGAAGATGAAAGATGGCGGATATGCTTATGTGAGTGATAATGCGCTGGTCGTTGATGTGAAGGAAGATACAGACACCAAGGAAGTACCGCCTTGCATGCTGCTCAAATCTGATGGAGCTTCTCTGTATACGACCACGGATCTGGCTACGATTGTAGAGCGTATGAAGCTCTACAACCCGGATGAGATCATCTATGTGGTAGATAAACGTCAGGAAATGCACTTTATCCAGGTATTCCGCTGTGCAAGAAAATGCGGACTGGTAACGGATAAGACTGAACTGAAATTCTTAGGCTTCGGTACCATGAATGGAAAAGACGGCAAACCGTTCAAGACCAGAGATGGTGGTGTCATGCGTCTGGAATATCTGTTAAAGGATATCAACGAGGAGATGCTCAAGAAGATCCAGGAAAGTCGTCCTATGGAGGAGAAAGAAGCAGAGGAGACCGCGAAGATCGTAGGTCTGTCTGCAGTCAAATACGGAGATTTGTCCAATCAGGCTTCCAAGGATTATATTTTTGATGTGGAGCGTTTCACTTCTTCAGAAGGAAATACTGGTCCTTACATCCTGTATACGATTGTAAGAATCAAATCCATCCTGAGAAAATATGAGGAGTCCGGCAAGAAGGCGGGCGAAGGAAAGATCGGAGCAGGCAGAAGCGACAGTGAGAAAGCACTGCAGCTGGAGCTGTCCAAATTCAACAGCGTGATGGAAACGGCATTTGAAGAGTGCGCACCTCATAAAATCTGTGCTTATATTTATGATCTTGCCAATGCTTTCAATAAGTTCTATCATGAGACCAAGATCCTTGCAACAGATGATATGGAAGCACAGTCTTCATGGATCAGCCTTCTTCTGCTGACCAGACGGGTACTGGAGACCTGCATTGATATGCTTGGATTTGAAGCACCGGAGAAGATGTAAGATGAACGTTGATCGTACAAAACTGAATGTATATTATCTGTGGCGTGCGATATATCCCATGCCCCTGTATCAGGTGATACAGGGGCTGGTTTTATATATCGGTTTCTTCCCTGATGATCCATTGCTTCGCCTGAGTGTTGGTGGGATTCTGTCGATACTGGTATTTGGCTGGATCTACAGGGAGGATGTGAAGGAGCGATGCGGGCATGAGCAGGGGCAGAAGAAAGAGGCACCGCAATTTGGGGCAGGTGCATGGATGCTTGTTATGCTGGGAGGCATTTGTGTGGCGTTGGTGGGCAATAAACTGATAAGCCTGTCTGGGCTTGCAGAATGGTCAGATTCTTATGCGCAGACAAGTGAAACGCTGAACTCCGGAACCTTTGTACAGAAACTGATCTGTACGGGTCTGATCGCACCGGTAGCAGAGGAACTGCTCATACGGGGACTGGTGTTTACGCGGCTTCGGGATCTGATGAAACCGTGGACTGCAATTCTTTGGAGTGCCATTTTCTTTGGAGTTTTTCATGGCAATCTGGTACAGGGAGTCTATGCAGCATTTTGCGGCCTTTATCTTGGATGGGTCATGGAACGCTTTGCTACGTTGAAAGCACCGATCATGGCTCATATGGCTGCTAACATGGCGATTATCGTTCTGACTGCCCTGTCATTTCAATTCTGAAAACAACAGCTAATAAGAAAACAACAAATAATTTATGTTAAAAATTCATGATAATTTAGAAAATAAAAAGAACTGAGTAAAATCAGTTCTTTTTTGACTAAAAAATTTATGGAATTTCTGGAAAAGATATTTTAAATTGTGCGGATATATTTATATACAGTTGAAAACATCTGTAATTAAGAGATAATATTAGACGAAAAATATAATTTTCAAATAATCAGACGATTAAAAGAAAAAATGGATTTACAACAGAAACGAATGGGTGTACACTTTATAAAAATCGCAAACAAAACAAGAGATACAAAGAGAAAGGTATAGCTTATGAAGGAACAAAGAAGTCAGGAATGTCCAGAACAGCAGGGAATGTATGATCCGAGCTTTGAACACGATAACTGTGGTATCGGAGCAGTGGTCAACATCAAAGGAATCAAGTCACATAAGACCGTGGAAGATGCCTTAAGCATCGTGGAGAACCTGGAACATCGTGCAGGTAAAGATGCAGAAGGAAAGACCGGAGACGGTGTAGGTATCATGGTTCAGATCTCCCACAAATTCTTCTCCAAAGAATGTGCAAAGCTTGGAATTGAGCTTGGTGGAGAGAGAGAATATGGTATTGGAATGTTTTTCCTGCCGCAGGATGAACTGAAACGCAATCAGGCAAAGAAGATGTTTGAGATCATCGTGGAGAAGGAAGGCATGAACTTCCTTGGTTGGAGAGAAGTGACCACCAATCCGAAGGTGCTGGGAAGCAAAGCACTGGAGAAGATGCCAAGCATCATGCAGGCATTTATCCAGAAGCCGGAGGATGTGGAAAAGGGACTGGATTTTGACCGGAAGCTCTATATTGCAAGACGAGTATTTGAGCAGTCCATCGAAGATACTTATGTGGTATCCTGTTCCAGCCGTACTTTGATCTACAAAGGTATGTTCCTGGTAGGACAGCTTCGTTCCTTCTTCCAGGATCTGCAGAGTCCGGATTATGAGAGTGCCATTGCACTGGTCCACTCCCGTTTCTCCACCAACACAATGCCAAGCTGGGAACGTGCACATCCGTATCGCTTCCTGGTACATAATGGTGAGATCAACACCATCAAAGGTAATGCAGATAAGATGCTGGCCCGTGAGGAAACCGTAGAATCTGAGCATCTGAAGGGAGAATTCCACAAGATCCTTCCGGTTATCAGTGCTTCCGGTTCTGACTCCGCTATGCTGGATAATACGCTGGAGTTCCTGGTTATGAGTGGTATGGATCTGGCGTTGGCAGTGATGATCCTGATACCGGAGCCGTGGCTGAATAACCGTACCATGTCTCAGAAGAAAAAGGATTTCTATCAGTATTACGCAACCATGATGGAGCCGTGGGACGGTCCGGCTTCCATCCTGTTCACAGATGGAGATGTGATGGGAGCAGTTCTCGACAGAAACGGACTTCGTCCTTCCAGATACTATGTAACTACCGATGATCAGCTGATCCTGTCATCTGAGGTAGGTGTGCTGGATATTGATCCGTCCAGAATTGTAGAAAAAGAGCGTCTTCATCCGGGTAAAATGCTGCTGGTTGATACCAAACAGGGAAAAATTATTGATGATGATGAACTGAAAGAATATTATGCAAATCGTCAGCCTTATGGTGAGTGGCTGGATCACAACCTTGTAAATCTGTCCGACCTGAAGATCCCGAATCAGCGGATCGAGGAGTATACTCCGGAAGAACGTGCAAGACTGCAGAAAGCATTCGGCTACAATTATGAAGATGTGAGAAATTCCATTATGAGTATGGCATCTAATGGAAGTGAGGCAACTTCTGCCATGGGTATTGATGTACCTCTGGCTGTATTGTCTGAGCATCATCAGCCGCTGTTCAATTATTTTAAGCAGCTGTTTGCACAGGTAACCAACCCACCAATCGATGCGATCCGTGAGAAGATCGTAACCTCTACCACCATTTATGTTGGAAAGGCTGGCAATCTTCTGGAAGCAAAACAGGAGAACTGCTGTGTGATGAGGATCAACAATCCGATCCTGACAGAGACAGATCTTCTGAAGATTAAAAATATGAAAGAGCCGGGCTTTAAGGTAGAAGTCCTGCCAATTATCTATTATAAAAATACCAGTCTGGAAAAAGCGATTGACCGACTGTTTGTGGAAGCTGACCGTGCATATCGTGATGGCGTGAATATTCTGATCCTGTCTGACCGCGGTGTGGATGAGAACCATGTGGCAATCCCGTCTCTGCTGGCGGTATCCGCTCTCCAGCAGCATCTGGTACGGACCAAGAAGAGAACATCCGTGTCCATTATTCTGGAGTCCGGTGAACCAAGAGAGGTGCATCATTTTGCAACCCTGCTGGGCTATGGTGCCTGCGCAGTCAACCCGTATCTGGCACATGAGAGCATTCATGAACTGATCGACAAGAAGATTTTGAATAAAGATTATTATGCAGCGGTGGCTGACTATGATCAGGCAGTCATCAACGGTATTGTAAAGATCGCTTCCAAGATGGGTATTTCCACGATTCAGTCTTATCTGGGCTCCAAGATCTTTGAAGCCATCGGTATCAATAAAGAAGTAGTTGACCGGTATTTCACCAATACCGTCAGCCGGATCGGTGGTATCGGTCTTAAAGAGATCGGTGAGCAGGTAGAGCTGATGCACTCCTCCGCATTCGATCCTCTGGGACTGACCACCAGCACTGCACTGAACAGTCTGGGTCTTCACAAGGAGAGAAGCGGTGGGGAGGAACACCTTTATAACCCAAGAACCATTTCCCTTCTGCAGCAGTCAACCAGAGAAGGCAACTATAATCTGTTCAAGCAGTATACCTCTTTAGTAGATGGTGAGAACAATCATGGACAGCTCAGAACCCTTCTGGATTTCAAATATCCGAAGAAGGGAATTCCTCTGGAGGAAGTAGAGAGCGTAGAGTCCATTGTGACCCGTTTTAAGACCGGTGCCATGTCCTATGGATCTATTTCTCAGGAAGCCCATGAGTGTCTGGCTATTGCCATGAATCAGCTCCATGGTAAATCCAATACCGGTGAGGGCGGTGAGAGTATTGAACGTCTGACTGTCGGATCGGATGGATTGAATAAATGCTCTGCGATCAAGCAGGTGGCAAGTGGACGTTTTGGTGTTACTTCCAGATATCTGGTAAGTGCACAGGAGATCCAGATCAAGATGGCTCAGGGTGCAAAACCAGGAGAGGGCGGACATCTGCCGGGTGGAAAAGTCTATCCGTGGATCGCAAAGACCCGTCTGTCCACACCAGGTGTGAGCCTGATCTCTCCGCCGCCTCATCATGATATTTACTCCATCGAGGATCTGGCACAGCTGATCTACGACCTGAAAAATGCAAACCCTAAGGCACGTATTTCTGTAAAACTGGTATCTGAAGCTGGTGTTGGTACGGTAGCAGCTGGTGTAGCAAAAGCAGGTGCACAGGTTATCCTGATCTCTGGTTATGATGGAGGTACCGGTGCAGCTCCGGCAAGCTCCATTCACAATGCGGGACTTCCGTGGGAGCTTGGTCTTACCGAGACTCATCAGACTCTGCTGATGAATGGTCTGAGAAATAAAGTTCGCATCGAGACAGATGGTAAACTTATGAGTGGTCGCGACGTAGCCATCGCAGCCATGCTGGGAGCAGAGGAATTTGGTTTTGCAACTGCTCCGCTGGTAACCATGGGATGTGTCATGATGCGTGTCTGCAACCTGGATACCTGTCCGGTGGGCGTTGCAACTCAGAATCCGGAGCTTCGTAAGAGATTCCGTGGAAAACCGGAATATGTAGTAAATTTCATGAGATTTATCGCAGAAGAGCTGCGTGAATACATGGCAAAACTGGGAATCCGTACCATTGATGAACTGGTAGGCCGTTCTGATATGCTTTGCGTCAAAGAGGACAGAACCGGAAGACAGGCAACCATTGACTTTAGCCGGATTCTTGATAACCCGTTTGCAGGAAAAGGTCAGAAAGTGATCTTTGATCCAAAACAGGTATATAACTTTGAACTGGAAAAGACTCTGGATGAGAAGGTCCTTATTAAAGAATTCAAATCTGCGCTGGAAAAAGGCCAGAAGAGAAGTATTGAGCTGGATGTAAGAAATACCAATCGTGCGTTTGGTACCATGTTTGGTTCTGAGATCACCAGCCATTATCCGGAAGGACTGCCGGAGGATACCTTTACTGTAAAATGTACCGGTGCCGGAGGACAGAGCTTTGGCGCATTCATCCCGAAAGGACTGACACTGGAGCTCGTAGGAGATTCCAATGACTACTTCGGAAAAGGACTTTCCGGTGGTAAACTGATCGTGTATCCTCCAAAGGGAATTACCTATAAGGAAGATGAGAATATCATCATCGGTAATGTGGCACTGTATGGAGCTACCAGTGGTAAAGCCTATATTAACGGTGTGGCAGGTGAGCGTTTCTGCGTCAGAAACTCCGGAGCACATGCAGTGGTAGAAGGTACCGGCGATCATGGATGTGAGTACATGACCGGTGGATGCGTGGTCATCCTTGGAAAAGTCGGCAAAAACTTTGCAGCCGGTATGAGCGGCGGTGTGGCTTATGTGCTGGATGAAGATTGTGACTTGTACATGAAGGTGAATAAATCCATGATAACGCTGGAAGAAGTCACCAATAAATATGATGTGCAGGAACTCAAAGATATGATCCAGGAGCATGTGGCATACACCAACTCTGAAAAAGGTAACCTGATCCTCGATAACTTTGAACAGTATCTGCCGAAATTCAAGAAGATCATTCCGAATGATTACAAGAAGATGTTAAGTCTGATCGTTCAGATGGAAGAAAAAGGTATGAATACCGAGCAGGCACAGATCGAAGCATTCTACGCGATCAAGAGAGGTTAGGAGGTACAGGCAAATGGGAAAACCAACAGGCTTTTTGGAATATGAGCGCAAAAATGCAAAAGCAGAAGCGCCGTTAGAGAGAATCAAACATTTTAATGAATTTCATACACCGCTGTCCCACGAGGAACAACAGAAACAGGGAGCCAGATGTATGGCATGTGGTGTTCCGTTCTGCCAGGCAGGTCAGATGCTGGGCGGTATGATGTCCGGCTGTCCGCTGCAGAACCTGGTGCCTGAATGGAATGATCTGGTATATCTGGGCAACTGGGAGGAAGCATATTACCGTCTGTCCAGTACCAGCAACTTCCCGGAGTTCACCGGCCGTGTGTGTCCGGGACTCTGCGAGGCTGCCTGTACCTGTAATCTGAATGGTGATCCGGTAGGAACCAAAAGTAATGAGCTGGCTATTATTGAAAATGCATATAAGATGGGCTATGCCCATGCAAGACCACCGAAGGTCCGTAGCGGGAAGAAAGTAGCAGTCATCGGAAGCGGACCTTCCGGTCTGGCAACAGCCGATCAGCTGAACCGCAGAGGACATTCTGTCACTGTTTACGAGCGCCGCGACCGTGTGGGCGGACTGCTTATGTACGGAATTCCAAACATGAAGCTGGAAAAGCATATTGTTGAGAGAAAGATCAACATCATGAAGGAAGAAGGCGTGACCTTTGTGACCAACTGCAATGTAGGTGTGGATGTGAAGGCGGAGCAGCTTCTGAAAGAGTATGACAGAGTGGTTCTGTGCTGCGGAGCTGCCAATCCAAGAGATATCAAAGCTCCGGGCCGTGATGCCAAGGGTATCTATTTTGCGGTGGACTTCCTGACGGCTACCACCAAGAGTCTTCTGGATTCCAATTTTGCAGATAAGAAATTCATTCCGGCAGAAGGGAAGAATGTACTTGTCATTGGCGGTGGTGATACCGGAAATGATTGTGTAGGTACTTCGATCCGTCTGGGCTGCAAATCTGTGACACAGCTGGAGATGATGCCGAAGCTTCCAGATACCAGAGCAGAGAACAATCCGTGGCCTATCTGGCCGAGAGTCTGCAAGACCGATTATGGTCAGCAGGAGGCTATTGCCAAATTTGGTCATGATCCGCGGATCTATCAGACCACTGTTCAGGAATTTATCAAGGACAAGAATGGTAATGTGAAGCAGGCGAAGATCGTCAAGCTTGAGAGCAAAAAGGACGAGAAGACCGGACGTATGATGATGGTGCCAGTTGAAGGAAGCGAGTTCCTTCTGGATGTGGATCTGGTGCTGATCGCCGCAGGTTTTCTGGGAAGTCAGGAATATGTGACGAAGGCATTCGGTGTTAATGTGGATGGAAGAACCAATGTAGCCACCGAGCCGGGCAAACATGCCACCAATGTAAAAAATGTCTTCACCGCAGGCGATATGCATATGGGTCAGTCACTGGTCGTTCGTGCGATCCGTGAAGGAAGAGACGTCGCAAGAGAAGTGGATGAGTCATTGATGGGATATACAAATCTGTAAAAAGTTGTAAAGAAACTGTAAAGACAAATTCATACTGTGAAAATGACTTTCAAAATTGCCGGGACTGTACTATAATAAATAATAGTACGGTTTCGGCATTTGTTTTGCAGGACTGGAGAAAGGTGGTCATATATGGACGAAAAATGGAAAGATTATTTCTATAAAGGTGCCGCAGTATTTTTGACGGTAGCCATGTGTATATTGTTTTTTTTCGTGGTATTCCGATTTGATGATCTGCGAAAATATATTGGGATAGTGATCAAGATCCTGATGCCGTTTATCTACGGAGGGGTAATTGCCTATCTTCTATCGCCGGTGTGCGGTTGGTTTGAACGGCATCTGGCAGATCTGGCAGCTCTGGATAAAAAACCGGAGAAGACAGCAGAAAAGTACCGGAAATTTTTTAAAGGGATTTCCATTCTTTTGAGCCTGCTTTTGTTCTGTCTCATTATCTATGCATTAGTAGCTATGCTGGTTCCGCAGGTGATCAACAGTATTCTGCTCTTGGTAGAAGCCATGCCTGGATACATACAGACGGTCAGCGACTGGATCGAAAAGCTTGTGCAGGACAATCCGGTTATGTTAAGCTATGTGGAGCAGTATTCTGCAGATATTATGGAGAGTGTGCAGAATTTTGCAAAGGTGCATCTGTTGCCGAATATTAACAATATCATCAGCGGTGTGTCTGCCAGCCTGTGGACCATGGTGACTATGGTGAAAAATCTTGGTATTGGTCTGATCGTAGCGGTGTATTTATTAAATAGTCGAAAGATATTCCGCAGACAGACAAAGCTGGTGATTCACGCATTGCTTCCATATAAGGAGTATCCGCCTAAAAAGAACGGAAAGCCAGTAGAACAGAGGGCAGACTGGATGATCCGGGAACTTCATATTCTGAATGTATATCTGGGTGGATTTATTAAAGGAAAGCTTCTGGATTCTCTGATCATTGGTTTGATCTGTATGGTGTTCACAGCCTGTACCAATATGCCTTATGCGGTACTGATCAGTGTGGTGATAGGAGTGACGAACATCATTCCTTTCTTCGGACCGTTTATCGGAGCAATCCCCAGTGCGATCCTGATTCTGATGGTCAGCCCGATCCAATGTGTGTATTTTGTTATTTTTGTTATTATCCTTCAGCAGTTTGACGGGAATATTCTGGGACCGAAGATCCTTGGAAACACTACGAATTTGAGCAGTTTCTGGGTATTGTTTGCGATTTTGTTATTCGGCGGAGTATTTGGAATCGTTGGAATGGTCATTGGGGTACCGGTATTTGCATTTATTTACCAGCTGATCCGGGAGTGGGTTCTTGACCGACTGGAAGAACAAAAGCTGCAGACACAGAAAAAAGAGTAAGCAGCCGCAGGCGCTGATTCATATACTAAAAAAAAGAACAACAGGAGGCTGTTATGAAAAACATTATTGAACATGAAATCAGTCAGATTACAAAAAGCATTCTGGATGATTATGGAACTGGAAGAAACATTGATAAAATGGATCTTTTCAACCAGCCAAGCAAAGAGGAAATCATCGCTATTGTGGAGGATCTGTTAAAGATCGTCTATCCAGGATATTACAGAGATCGCTCTTATAAAATATATAACATTAAAAGCAACTCTACAGTGACGATCGAAGATGTGGCTTATCATCTGAATAAACAGATCCTGCTGGCATTGAAATACACAGCAAAAGAAGAAAATGATGTAGAAAAATTAACCGAACAGGCAGAAAAAGATACGGTTACGTTCCTGAAGAAGATTCCAGATGTCCGTGCTATGCTGGAGACCGATCTGGAGGCAGCTTTTCAGGGAGACCCGGCTGCAAAATACAGAGATGAGATCATCCTGTCTTATCCGGGTATGTTTGCGATTACCGTCAATCGTCTGGCTCATGAGCTGTTCCTGCTGGAAGTGCCGCTGATCCCGCGTATCATGACCGAATATGCCCATAGCATCACAGGTATTGACATCCATCCGGGAGCAACCATTGGAAAATATTTCTTTATCGACCATGGTACTGGTGTGGTAGTTGGAGAGACAACGGTCATCGGTGATCGTGTAAAGATCTATCAGGGTGTGACTCTTGGTGCACTGTCCACAAGAGGAGGACAGAAGCTGCGGGATGTTCGGCGTCATCCGACCATTGAGGATGATGTGACGATTTATTCCGGGGCATCCATTCTTGGTGGTGAAACCGTTGTCGGAAAGAATTCCGTCATCGGCAGTAACGTGTTTATCACCAGTTCGATTCCTGCAGATACCAAAGTCAGCATGAAAGATCAGGATCTGCGCTGGGGACAGTAATTATAAAAATTTTGTAAATTATTAGCACTCACTCACAATGAGTGCTAAAATTTTCTTGACATTTACATAAGTTGGGATTATAGTACTGTTAACGCATAGATAGAACAGTCATTTATAAGGTGAATGGCTGTATTTTGAGAAAGAAAGGCAGTGTATAGCATGAGCGAAAGACATGGATCACTTTCCATTAACAGTGACAATATTTTCCCGATTATTAAGAAATGGTTGTATTCAGACCATGATATTTTCTTCCGTGAGCTGATCTCCAACGGATGTGATGCAATCACAAAGTTGAAGAAGCTGGATATGATGGGAGAGTACACTCTGCCTGAGAAATATAAAGCCCAGGTACAGGTACTTGTGAATCCGGATGAAAAGACTTTGAAATTTATTGATAACGGTCTTGGTATGACGGCGGATGAGGTTGAAGAATACATCAATCAGATCGCATTTTCCGGCGCAACCGATTTCCTTGCACAGTATAAGGATAAGACGAACGAGGATCAGATCATCGGACATTTTGGTCTGGGATTCTATTCTGCATTTATGGTAGCAGATGAGGTTCATATTGATACGCTTTCCTATAAAGAGGGAGCTGAACCGGTACACTGGGAGTGTGACGGTGGAACTGAGTATTCCATGGAGACCGGTAAGCGGACAGAAGTAGGTACAGAGATTACCCTGTTCCTGAACGAGGACAGTCTGGAATTTGCTAATGAATACCGTGCCCGCGAAGTCATCAGTAAGTATTGCTCGTTCATGCCAGTGGAGATTTTCCTTGCAAAGGAAAATGCACCGCAGGAGTATGAGACCATCGATGAGAGTGAACTGACAGAGGATGATGTAGTTGTTGAGCATATCCATGTGGATGCCAAGACGGAAGAGATTGAGAATGAGGACGGAACCAAGGAGACCAAAGAGATCTCTCCGGCCAAGGAGCAGGTAAAGATCAACAAGAGACCGGTATCTTTAAGTGATCCACATCCGCTGTGGACAAAACATCCGAACGAGTGCAGTGATGAAGATTATAAAGAATTTTACCGGAAAGTATTTATGGATTACAAGGAGCCTTTATTCTGGATCCATCTGAATATGGACTATCCGTTTAACCTGAAAGGTATCCTGTACTTCCCGAAGATCAATATGGAGTATGAGTCTATTGAAGGAACGATCAAGCTTTATAACAATCAGGTGTTTATTGCTGACAATATTAAGGAAGTAATTCCGGAGTTCCTGATGCTGCTCAAAGGTGTCATTGACTGTCCGGATCTTCCACTGAATGTATCCAGAAGTGCATTGCAGAATGATGGATTTGTAAAGAAAATCTCTGATTACATCACCAAGAAAGTAGCAGACAAATTAAGCGGTATGTGCAAGACTGACCGTGAGAATTATGAGAAATACTGGGATGATATCAGTCCGTTCATCAAATTTGGCTGCATCAAGGATGAGAAGTTCTGTGAGCGTATGATGGAGTATGTACTGTTCAAGGATCTGGATGGTAAATATACTACTATGAACGAGTACCTGGAAGCACAGAAACCGGCTGACGGAGAAGCAGAAGCTGACAAGGCAGAAGAAAAGACGGAAGAAAAGGCAGATGAAAAGGCCGACGGTGAAGAGAAGGAAGCTCCGAAGACAACGATTTACTATGTGACCGATGTGGTACAGCAGAGCCAGTATATCAATATGTTCCGTGAGCAGAAGATGAACGCAGTTGTTCTGAAGGATAACATTGATAATCCGTTTATCAGCCATCTGGAAGCTAAGAATGAGAAGGTTAAATTCCAGCGTATTGATGCAGATGTAACAGATTCCATGAAGGAAGAGGTATCTGAAGAAGAACTGAAGGGTGAGACCGATGCACTGACAGCCCTGTTCAGAAAAGCATTGAACAATGACAAGCTGGAGGTTAAGGTAGAGAAGTTGAAGAATGTAAATGTTTCTTCTATGGTCACACTCTCCGAAGAAAATCGTCGGATGCAGGATATGATGAAGATGTACAATATGTACGGAATGGATCCGTCTATGTTCGGAACCACGACTACACTGGTACTCAATGCCAATAATGCACTGGTAAAATACCTGTTCGAGAATCCGGAAGGAGAGCACAGCAATATGATCTGTGAGCAGCTCTACGATCTGGCAATGATCAGTCATCAGCCGCTTTCACCGGAAGCAATGACCAAGTTCGTGAACCGCAGCAATGAGATTATGATGCTGCTGACAAAGTAAATCTGAACTGATATATTTGAACAGCTGTACATGAGAACGAGCAGTGGAATCAATATGCTGCGCTGTATACATTGAAGAAGACAGCCATGCATGATTTGTACGAATTAGGCGGACATTTATGTCCGAATAAGGCGTATAAATCATGCATGGCTGTTCTTATTCACTGCATACGAGCTCATATGATTCCGCTGCTCGTTCTCATGTACGGTTCTTCGAATTTTTACATCAGCTCGAATGGGATTTCCTGCTGATGGAGGAATTTTTGAATCATGCTGTCCCAGGCCTGGTCGAGGGTTTTATCCATGGTGAACACGGTGAGTGAGGTTCCGGTGGTGCATTGGAGTGTCCTTCCATCGTAGCGGATATTCAGCAGCAGGCCGCGGATCTGCTCAGGCGGGATGGCTACACCGGTCTGATGGAGCAGCTTTTCTGTATTGGAAGCAGACAGCTGGAAGGTAAAACGAAATGCCAAAGGGGTTCGTTTTCCTTTGATCAGCTCAAAACAGAAAGGACGGATCTCCTCCCAGTAAGCCAGCGAACGGTCATCGATCTGTTCCTGCTCTTCGCCGGTATAATAAGCTTTCTGAAGCTGCCCATCCATATGAAAGGTACAAAAAGTAGTAATACTTCCTTCCAGAAGAAGGAACCGGTCAAAGGATTCACTTAATAGTAATTTTTTCATGAAATGCCGGATATCGGCAATCTGAAGTGCGATCATGGAAAATCTCCTCTGAAATCATAGAATTTTGGTGTAACAACTGTTGGGATCAAAATCCCTGTAATCTTATTGTAGTGGGATATGTCCGAAAAAGCAAGTACGGAAAAAAAGAGTGAAAGTTTACAATAGCTATGATAAACTAGGAGACAGATATGACAGCGCAAAAGAAGAGGAGAAGCAATATGAAATGTATAAACACAGTTGATGCCGTGGGACATGTTCTTTGTCATGATATTACAAGAATTGTGAAGGACGTGACAAAGGATACCGCATTTCGGAAGGGGCATATTGTTACAGAGGAAGATATTCCGGTGCTGTTGTCGCTGGGAAAGGATCATCTCTATGTCTGGGAGAAGGATGAGAGCATGCTTCATGAAAATGAAGCAGCACAGATTCTCTGTGAGATATGTGAAAATGCAAACATGCATCCAACAGAAGTAAAAGAAGGGAAGATCGAGCTGATTGCTGACTGCGATGGATTGTTTCGGGTGGATGTAGCGCGTCTGGATGCGATCAACGAGATCGATGAGATCATGATTGCCACCAGACATTCACATACAGCTGTGAAAAAAGGCGATCGGCTTCTGGGAACCCGTGTGATTCCGCTTGTTATTGCGAAGGATAAGATGGAGCAGGTCAGAACTGTGGCAGGAACAGAGCCGCTGGTGTCTCTGACTCCGTTCAGATCTATGAAAGCAGGTATTGTTACAACAGGCAATGAGGTCTATTATGGAAGGATTGAAGATACATTTACACCAGTGATCGTGGAGAAACTGTCAGCATATGGGATCAAAGTCTGCGGACATATTCTGTGTGATGATAATATGGACAAGATCACCGAGGCTATCTTAAAGCTGAAAGAGGACGGTGCGGATATGATCCTCTGTACTGGTGGTATGAGTGTAGATCCGGATGACAGGACACCGGGAGCAATCAAAAATACAGGAGCAAGGATCGTGTCTTACGGGGCACCGGTTCTGCCGGGTGCCATGTTTTTGCTGGCTTATTTTGAGGATGGAACACCAGTGATGGGATTGCCGGGCTGTGTGATGTATGCGAAAGCAACCGTGTTTGATCTGGTTCTGCCCAGCATTGCTGCAGGAGTGGAAGTGACGAAAAAGCAGCTGTCACACATGGGAAATGGCGGATTTTGCCTTGGGTGTAAGCCCTGCCATTATCCGAACTGTGGGTTTGGAAACTGTTTATAATGAAAGATGAGAACCAGAATGATGAAATTGAGAAAAGTATTTGCGTGTGTAACTATGTGCTCAATGGTTTTGTCTTTGGCTGGATGCGGAACATCTCAAGCAACAGAGATGAAGGAAAATGCTGAGGCAGCAGAGGCGACTTTAAATGTATTTGCAGCAGCATCCATGACAGAGACACTGACCGAGATTCAGGAAATGTATAAAGAAGTGGCGCCGAATGTGACACTGGTATTTAATTTTGATTCTTCGGGAACTTTGAAGACGCAGATTCAGGAAGGTGCAGACTGTGATGTATTTATATCCGCAGCTCAGAAACAGATGAATCAGCTGGATAAGGATGCAGATCCGGAAGTGAACACAGAAGGTCTTGATTATGTGCTTGAAGGGACCCGCACAAATCTGCTGGAGAATAAGGTTGTACTGGCTGTTCCGGACGGAAATCCGAAAGGGATAGAGAGCTTTGCGGATCTTGGAACCGACAAGCTTTCTCTTCTGGCATTGGGCAATGAGGACGTACCGGTAGGACAGTATTCAGAAGAGATCCTCACCAATCTTGGAATGCTGGATCAGCTTGAACAGGAGAATAAGATCACATATGGATCCAATGTGAAGGAAGTTACGACACAGGTATCTGAAGCAGCAGCGGATGCCGGTATTATCTATGCCACGGATGCATATTCAGCAGGCCTTCCGGTGGTGGCTCAGGCAGACGATACCATGTGCAAGCAGGTGATCTATCCGGCAGCAGTTCTGAATATTTCTGAAAATCAGGATGCAGCAGAAGCCTTCCTTGATTATCTGAAAACAGATGACTGCATGAAGGTGTTTGAAGAGGTTGGATTTACAGCTGTAAAATAAAGAAAGCAGGAGGGGCTTATGGATTGGTTCCCGTTATATAATTCTCTTCGGATCGCTTTGGTTTCCAGCATATTTGTGTTTTTTACGGGGATCTTTGCAGCTTATTATATTGCAAAGCTTCCGCCTGCAGTGAAGGGAATTCTGGATGTGGTGCTGACTCTTCCGCTGGTTCTTCCACCTACGGTTGTCGGATATTTTCTGTTGATGATCCTGGGGCCGCGTAGATTGCTGGGAGCCTGGTTTCTTCAGATCTTTGATACAAAGCTTGTGATGACCTGGTATGCAGGCATCTTTGCAGCATCGATCGTCGCATTTCCGTTGATGTACCGGACTGCCCGAGGAGCCTTTGAAAGCTTTGATCAGACTCTGGCATATGCAGGTCAGACTCTTGGATTGTCGAATACTTATATTTTCTGGCACATTCGCATGCCGGCCTGCAGACAGGGAATCCTGGCAGGTGCGGTCCTGGCATTTGCACGGGCACTGGGAGAGTATGGAGCAACCAGTATGGTAGCTGGTTACACACCGGGAAAGACGGCGACGATCTCAACAACCGTCTATCAACTGTGGAGAACTAATAATGATACGTTGGCATTTCGATGGGTACTGGTAAATGTGGCGATCTCGGCAGTTGTTCTTTTACTGGTCAATCTTCTGGAGAAAAAAGAATGTTCTTCTGGTAAATCGACAAGTGGGAAGTAGAAACGATGGCATTACGGGTAGATATTTGTAAAAAACTGAATCATTTTACGTTGAAGACACAATTTGAAGCATCAGAAGGCGTGACAGGTATACTGGGAGCTTCGGGATGTGGTAAGAGTATGACACTCCGGTGCATTGCAGGGATCGAAAAGCCGGATGAAGGATATATTGAACTGAATGGGAAGGTATTTTATGATTCCAAGAATAAAATAAATCTTCGTCCACAGGAACGTCATGTGGGATTGCTGTTTCAGAATTATGCCCTGTTTCCGAATATGACGGTGGAGCAGAATCTCATGGCTGGACTGCTGTCCGGAGAAAAGGACAGAACAAAAGCCAGAACAAAAGTCCGGGAAATGCTTGCCAGATTTGAACTGACCGGGCTTGAGAGGCACCGGCCTTCACAGCTGTCAGGCGGCCAGCAGCAGAGAGTTGCTCTGGCGCGTATCTTCTTGTCTGAGCCGGACATACTGATGCTGGATGAACCGTTTTCGGCACTGGATGAATATCTCAGGTGGAATCTGGAACAGGAGCTTCTGGAGGTGTTGCGGCAATTCTTGGGTCCGGCATTGTTTGTGTCGCACAGCAGGGATGAGATCTATCGCATCTGTGGTAAAGCGTGTGTGATGGATCAAGGCACTTCCAGTCCGGTCATCTCGGTCAGACAGTTATTTGAGGCGCCAGAGTCGAAAGCGGCAGCTGTGCTGTCTGGATGTAAGAATTTTGCAAGGGCGCAGCTTGCGGAAGCGGATGTGAAAAAAACGGTCTATGTAAGAGACTGGGGAGAGTATCTGACCTGTACAGGGACGAAGGCAGGAGAAATCTATTATGTAGGTGTGCGGAGTCACTATATATATCCGGTCAGTGAGACTGAGGCGAAGACACATCCGGACAATACATTTCGGTGTCGGATCGAAAAAGTGATCGATGATGTATTTTCAACGGTGATCATGGTGATGCCGGAGCATGCAGAGCAGTCGGAAGAAAGTTGCAGAAATCATTTTAACAGGATCCGTGTGGAGACAACAAAAGAATTCTGGAGGACGTTTTGTGAAAAAGAACATCCACAGGAGAGCCTGTGGCTGCATGTGGATCCTGCGGATGTGATGGTATTGAGATAATTGTATTGTATCAGCCGCCAATGCGTGACATTTCGGCGTCTTCTGTGATGGAGGAAAGAGTTTCAAAGCAATGGGCGGCAGGTTTTTGAAAAATAGCCTGAGCCAGCAATTTCTGAGCTTCTTTCGTGTCACCGCTTCTGAGTGCGTCTTTAACAGAGATACGTTCCTGATAACACAGGCAGGGCTTGAGATCGCCTGTAGCAGTCAGCCGGATCCGGTTGCAGCTATTACAGAATTTTCCATGAATAGCACTGATGAAACCAATGCTTCCCTGAAACCCTTCTACAGTATAGTAACGTGCGGGACCATTTCCGTGTGTATCCGGGTCTGGAAACAGTGTGCCATAATGATCAGATAATTTCTGGAATACTTCTGTATTAGAGACACAGGTCAGCTGCTTTCCGTGACCAATCGGCATCAGCTCGATAAAACGGACATCAAAAGCATGGTGTCTGGCCAGCTCTGCCAGAGCAAGGCATTCAGTCTCATTGACACCTCGTTGGAGAACGACATTGATCTTGGTTGGAATCTGTTGCTGCTCCATGGCATGAAGCCCGTCCAGTACCTGTGGAAGCTTGTGATATCCGGTGATCTGAGCATAGATATCCGGGTCAAGAGCATCCAGGCTGACATTGACAGCGTGAAGTCCCTGACGGCGGAGGCTTTCTGCATAGTCGGCAAGAAGGATACCATTGGTCGTCAGCGATACCTGATCAATGCCTGGAATCTGACTGATCATACCGATCAGACGGTCACAGCCGTTTCGGACAAGAGGCTCGCCTCCGGTTATTTTGATCTTGCGGATACCAAGAGAAGAAGCAAGCCGGCAGATTTCTGCAATCTCTTCCAGAGACAATAATTCTTCCTTTGGAAGCCATTCGATCCTTTCCGGCATGCAATAGCGACAGCGAAGATTGCATCGGTCAGTGATCGAGATCCTCATATAGTCGATGGTTCTTCCGAACTGATCTTTCATACTTCTTGTTTTGCCTTTCTTATATAAATACCGCTTTTTCCACCGCTTTTCTGACAAAGGTGGATGCCATTCATTTCCATTCCCTTATCGACTGCTTTACACATATCATAGATGGTCAGAAGAGCAATCTGTACTCCGGTCAGAGCTTCCATCTCCACACCAGTCTTCCCGGTCGTTCGCACTGTACAGATGGTACGGACAGAACAAGTCTCATCTTCCAGCTCAAAATCGATCTCTGCTTTTGTCAGACTTAGAAGATGGCAGAGAGGGATCAGCTCCGAAGTCTTTTTTGCTCCCATGATGCCGGCAATTCTGGCAACACCCAGCACATCACCTTTTCCTATGTTTCCTGCTTTTAACTGATCAAAACATTCCTGATTCATGGAGATGCGTCCTTCGGCGATGGCTTCTCTTGCGGTTTCTGCCTTTTTACTTATGTCTACCATAATGGCATCTCCATGCTGATTAAAATGTGTAAATTCACCCATGCTTGATTCTCCTGCAAGTATTTTGTTTTATTATACCCAGCGTCAGAAAACCTGTCAAATTTGGAAATCAGTTGCTTAAAAGTGCCAGATGGAGTACCATAAGAATCAATATGGAGATCTGACAGGAGGCATAGGTCATGGGAAAAATTATGGCTGTGAATATCAGCGAAGAGAGAGGAACGCAGAAGAAAAATGTGCATTCTGCCAGATTGATCGAAGACTGGGGAATTGAACATGATGCGCATGCCGGAAAATGGCATCGACAGGTCAGCCTGCTCTCTTATGAGAAAATAGAAGAATTCAGAAAAAAAGGAGCACCGGTGGATGAAGGTGCTTTTGGTGAAAATCTGATCATTCAGGGAATTGATCTGAGACATCTTCCGGTGGGAACAAGGCTTGCATGCGGAGAGGTGCTGCTGGAAGTGACGCAGATTGGCAAGCAATGCCACAATGGATGTGAGATTTTCCGGCTTATGGGTGATTGCATCATGCCAAGAGAAGGGATTTTTGCAAAGGTTCTAAGGGGTGGTATGATCTTGGAGGGAGATGAGATCATGGTTGAAAAGCGTCCCTTGAGAGCGGCGATCCTGACAGCCAGTGATTCTGGCTATGCAGGAGAACGGGAGGATGTAAGCGGACCGATGATCCGGAAGATCCTGGAGGAGAATGGTTATCAGGTGGTTCATACGATCCTTTTGCCGGATGACAGAGAAATGCTGGCACAGGAAATGAGTCGTATTGCAGATGAAGGGGTGGCAGAACTCCTTGTGACTACAGGAGGAACAGGATTTTCACCCAGGGATTGTATGCCGGAGGCAACCATGGATATTACAGAACGGGCGGTGCCGGGGATTCCGGAAGCTATCCGGGCATACAGTATGACGATCACACCCAGAGCCATGCTGAGCCGTGCAGCCGCTGGTATCCGGAAACATACGTTGATCATTAATCTTCCGGGAAGTCCAAAAGCAGTAAAAGAATCTTTAGAGTACATTTTACCGTCTCTGGAGCATGGGCTTGAGATCCTGACGGGAACTGCATCCAATTGTGCAGTCAGATAAGAGAATACGGATCAACCATCAGAAGAAGCTATTGTAATTGTGCAACTGCTCTAAATCTGAAATTTATGGGAAATTTAGGTTAGTAATTCTGCTAAATGAGAACCTTAAAAGAAACCGGCCTTTTTGGTATACTACAACCGTATATGTTTATACTGATTAAAAGTCTCACAGAACAGACTTGGGGGTGACATCATTGTGGATGAGCAGATAATCAGAACTTTACAAGAACAGGCCATAGAAGAGCGTCAGTATATTCAGGAAAAGTATGGACAGGATGAAGATGTTGTTCAGGTGGTCAACAGACGGGATTATTTAACCGGTCGTCAGAGCGCAGCGGTCAGACTGTATGACAATGAAAGAAATGTTCCACTGCACCGACATGGTTACATTGAACTGATGTATGCGTATAAGGGTACATTTACACATAGATTTGGTGAGGAGAAAGTGCTCCTGGAAGAGGGAGACCTTCTTGTGATGAACCAGTATGTGGAGCACTGTGTGGTGGAGTCCGGTGAAGAGAATATTGGAATCAATATCATTGCGGTACCGGAATTTTTTGAAAAGCCATTTCAGATGCTGAAAAAACAGAATAAGATCATGGATTTTCTGGTGGAGATGCTCAGGCGGAATACCAGAAAGCCGCAGTATCTGATCTTTCATATCAAAGGTCGGCATGCCTTGGAAAACCTCATGGAAAATCTGATAGAATCCATTATGGAAGGCAGCGGAGCCAGCGAGGAGATTAGCCAGTATACTATGGGGCTGCTCTTTTTATATCTGGCGGAACAGATGGACCGGGAGGAGCATGATCCTGTGGAGAATTATAGGGATGAGATCATTCAGGAAACTCTGAAATACATAGAGATCCAGTACCGGACTGCAAGACTCGGCAAGATTGCTGAGGACTACAATCTGGCATTGCCATCACTGAGTAAACTGATCAAGGAGGGTACGGGAAGTACATTCCAGGAACTTCTGATGAAGCGCAGATTTGAAAAAGCAGCAGTGCTTTTGCTGGAGACGAACCTTCCGGTGGAAGAAATCGCCTTGAATGTAGGCTATGAGAATCAGAGTTATTTTCATCGTCAGTTTAAGATGCGTTACGGGGTAACACCCAGACGGTACCGGCTGATCCATAGAAGAAAGATGCGTCAGCAGGGGAAGATTTAACAGAATATGATTGATAAGACCAGACGAGAATCGATGAGGATTGTCTGGTCTTTTTGGTAGGTTGACAAAGCCTGATAATATAGATAAAATGAAGAATAAAAGAGCCGGAATTCGTGTTCGGCTCTTTCTTTTCCGAATGAGAGGATGGGATCTATGGAACAATATGATGCAGAAGAATTGATGCAATATATACAAGAGCGAAAATTCCGACTGCTGCGGGCCCGTCTTTCTGAGATGAATGAAGCGGATATTGCAGAATTTCTGGGAGAACTGGAGGATAATCCGAAGGTCATGGTATTCCGTATGCTGCCCAAGGAGCTGGCGGCAGATGTGTTTGCATTTCTGGAACCAGATGTGCAGGAACACATTATTAACAGCATCACAGATGCGGAGCTTGCCAAGATCATTGAAGACCTGTTCGTGGATGATGCCGTGGACATGCTGGAGGAGCTTCCGGCTACTGTTGTAAAGCGAGTTATGCGTACCGCAGGCCCGGAGACCAGATCACTGATCAACCAGTTCTTGAAATACCCGGAAAACAGTGCTGGAAGTATTATGACGGCAGAGTATATCGGCCTGAAAAAATACATGAATGTGGAGCAGGCCTTTGCCTATATTCGTGCTCATGGTGTGGATAAGGAGACCATTTATACCTGTTTTGTCACGGATGCCCAGCGAAGGCTGGAAGGCGTGGTGACGATCAAGGATCTTCTGATGAATCCTTATGATATGAAGATTCAGGACATTATGGATGAAAATGTGATCAAGGCGGTGACTACAGAAGATCAGGAAGAAGTTGTGGATCTGTTCAACAAGTATGACCTGATGTGTCTGCCGGTAGTGGATCACGAGGATCGTCTGGTAGGAATCGTTACAGTCGATGACGTGGTGGATGTCATGGAAGAGGAGGCTACCGAGGATATTGAGAAGATGGCAGCTATGCTCCCCAGTGACAAGCCTTATCTGAAGACAGGTATCCTTGAACTGGCGAGGAACCGGATCGTCTGGCTGACGGTACTGATGCTCAGTTCCATGATCACAGGAAGTATTCTGACCCATTATGAGACTGCATTTGCAGCATTACCGCTGCTTGTAAGCTTTGTACCTATGCTGACAGGTACGGGAGGAAATGCAGGAAGTCAATCCAGTACTACGGTGATCCGTGCCATGACGATCGGAGACGTGGAGCCGAAAGATATTCTGAAAATTGTCTGGAAAGAGATCCGCGTGGCAGTGGTGGTTGGCATTATCCTGGCATCACTGAATTTTATAAGGCTGATGGTTCAATATCCGGGAGAGACGATGGTGTGTATCACGGTTGTGGTGAGTCTGGTCGTGACCATTATTCTGGCGAAGACCATTGGATGTACATTGCCGATCCTGGCACAGATCCTTCATCTGGATCCGGCGATCATGGCGGCTCCGTTGATCTCAACCATCGTAGATGCATGCAGTCTGATCGTATATTTTCAGATTGCCTGCAGATTACTGGCTATCTGATGAATTTACAAATACACAGTTGTGAAATAGAAGGAGATATGAAATTATGTTAAATGGAAAAAAAGTGCTGTTCAGCGGCATGCAGGCAACAGGGAATCTGACTCTTGGCAATTATCTTGGAGCACTGAAAAACTGGGTGGGACTCTGTGACGAGTATGAGTGCTTCTACAGTGTGGTGGATATGCATTCCATCACGGTCAGACAGGATCCGGCAACTCTTCGGAAACGTGCCCGGACACTGCTGATGATCTACATTGCGGCAGGTATCGACCCGGAAAAAAACTGTCTGTATTACCAGTCCCATGTATCTGGTCACGCAGAGCTGGCATGGATCCTGAACTGCTTTACCTATATGGGAGAGCTGAACCGTATGACGCAGTTTAAAGATAAGTCTGCAAAACATGCAGACAATATCAACGCAGGTCTCTTTACATATCCAGTACTGATGGCTGCTGATATTCTGTTGTATCAGGCGGATGTGGTTCCGGTTGGTATTGATCAGATGCAGCATCTGGAGCTGACCAGAGATATTGCACAGCGTTTTAATGGTATCTATGGAGATGTATTTACGATTCCGGAGGCATATATCGGTAAAGTAGGAGCCAAGATCATGAGCCTTCAGGATCCGAGCCGAAAGATGTCCAAGTCAGATGAGAATCCGAACGCATCGATCTATCTGATGGATGATCCGGATACCATTATCCGTAAATGCAAACGAGCAGTAACTGATTCTGAAGGGCAGATCCTGTACCGGGAAGAACAGCCGGGTATCCGTAACCTGATCGATATTTACAGTGCATGTACGGGCAAGACTCCGGAAGAAGTTGTCAAAGAATTTGATGGAAAAGGTTATGGTGACTTCAAACTGGCAGTCGGTGAGTCTGTTGTCAGTGTTCTGAAACCATTACAGGACCGTTTCGCAGATCTGGAGAAGAACAAAGATTACATTGACCGGATCATCAAGGAAAATGCGGAAAAGGCCGGATATGTAGCCAATAAGACACTGCGTAAGGTACAGAAAAAAGTAGGTTTCCCGGAGCGTATCCGCTGATCATACGAGAGGAGAGACAAACATGAAAAAAGAGATCAAACCAGAAGAGCTTACAAAGAATCCATTTCATATGATCGGGAAGGAATGGATGCTGGTAACTGCTGAAAAGGATGGAAAAGTCAATACCATGACGGCTTCCTGGGGCGGTGTTGGCATCATGTGGGGAAAACCGGTGGCCTATGTGTTCATCAGACCACAGAGATATACCAAGGAATTTATTGATGGGACAGATACGTTCTCCTTGTCCATTCTGGGTGAGGAGCACAGAAAGACATTGTCTTATCTGGGAACCGTATCAGGTCGGGATGAGGATAAGATCAGTAAATCAGGACTTCATGTGAAACATGAAGGTGTAACTCCGTATTTTGAAGAGGCAAACACAGTCATGGTATGTAGAAAGCTGTTTGCGCAGCCACTGGATCCGGCGGGATTTATTGATAAAGAGTGTGATACGAAATGGTATCCGCAAAAGGATTATCACACCATGTATGTGGTGGAAATTGAGAAGGTACTTGTGGATTAATGGAACGTCATTTGACCTGGACGGTGGATAAGTCCCAGGAAGGAAAACGACTCATTGACTGGTTAAGAGAAAAGGGCTGTTCCAAGCAGGTTCTGTCTGTGATAAAGAATCATGAGGGCAGCCTTTTGAACAATGGAGAGAAACCTTATTTCAGAGATCCGCTGCAGGCAGGAGACGTGGTGGAACTGACATTGCCGCAAGAGCAGGATACCAGTACCATTGTGCCGGTCTGGCAGAAATTTTCTATTATATATGAAGATGAAGATCTGATGGTCATCAACAAGCCGGGCAATCTGCCGGTGCATCCGTCTGTTAATCATTTTGAAAATACTCTGGCTAATGGGGTGAGCTGGTTGTGCCGGCAGAGGAATGATTATTTTCCATTCCGGTGTGTAAATCGGCTGGATGGCGGAACCACAGGACTTTTAATTCTTGCAAAAAATGTGTACAGTTCGGCGATCCTCTATGAGCAGATGAAGGAGCGGAAGATTCACCGTACCTATCTGGCAATAGTGTCAGGAAAACTGACAGAGAGTGGAACCATTGATCTGCCCATCGGGCGAAAATCCGAATCCGTCATTGAGCGCTGCGTTGACAAAACACACGGAGAACGGGCAGTGACCCATTACGAAGTGCTGGAAGCAAGAACGGATCAGACACTGGTAAAATGTCAGCTGGAGACAGGCAGAACCCATCAGATCCGGGTGCATATGCAGTCGATCGGACATCCGTTGGTGGGGGATTTCCTGTATAACCCGGCGGCAACCAGGGAAGGGCGACCGCTTCTGCATTCCTGGAAACTTGCATTTACCCATCCGGTCAGTGGAGAAGAGGTTTATTTTACCGCACCGGTGCCTGCGGATATGCAGGGCTGGGACATCTATATGGAAGAAAGGAATGTGTAAGATATGAAATTTCAGATGATTCATGAGAATTACAATGTGGCAGATCTGGCAAGATCTGAGGCATTTTATGAGAAAGCACTGGGACTTAAAGAGTGCCGTCGCATTGAGGCAGAAGATGGTTCTTATATTATCGCTTATCTTAAAAATGACGAGAGTGATTTTGAACTGGAGCTGACCTGGATGAGAGATATGGACAGACCATATGATTTGGGTGACTGTGAATTCCATCTGGCATTCCGCGTGGATGATTATGAGGCAGCACATGCCCACCATAAAGAGATGGGCTGTATCTGCTTTGAAAATCCGGCTATGGGAATCTATTTTATCCAGGATCCGGACGGATATTGGCTGGAGATTCTTCCAACCAGATAACGTATAAAATCTCAGACGGACGCTTCCGGGTGACGCTCCCGATAGGAGAAGATGCATCCGCAGTAGTCCTGGCGGTACAGATTGTATTCCCTTGATAATTCTGTGGAACGTTTGTAGCCGTTACGTTTTTTAAAATCATTGGGAAGCCAGCGAACACCGTACTGTTCTGCTAATTCTTCCCCGATTTCATTGAGTTTTTCCGCATTCTTCAGCGGACTGATCGACAGGGTTGTGGCAACATAGTCACAGCCCTTTTCTTTTGCCGTGCGGACTGCTTCTGTAAGTCTGAGGCGGTAGCAGGCAAAGCACCGTTTGCCGCCCTCTGGGATCTCTTCCATTCCTTTTGCACAGTGATAAAAATCGGCTGGAATATAATCACCCTCCAGAAAATCTACTGGATAACGGGTGGGAAGTTCCCGGATCAGTCGCATCTGTTCCTGTACCCGGTTGTGATATTCACTCTCCGGATAAATATTAGGATTGTAATAAAGAACTGTGATCCTGAAATACCTGGACAGGTATTCCAGTACATAACTGCTGCAAGGGGCGCAGCAGCTATGGAGCAGCAATGTAGGCGCGGTTTCTTCTTTATCTGTACAGAGCTGATCAAGCACCTGATCCAGCTCCTTTTGGTAATTACGTTTATTCATAAAATAGTTATTCCTTTAAGATACAGTTTCCATGGTTCATGACGATTGTAGCATAAGTGATGAATTACTACAATATATAAGTGCAGCTAATAAAAATTCAGTAGAAAAAATAGACAGTGGCAGGATTGACCAGGGAAGTGGAAATCCGTAAAATATTAGTCGGTTTGATTATCAATATACAAAAGTTTTGGAGGCTTTGTTTTATGAAAAAAATTTCAACTCCTTATGAATTTGAGGGGAGAATCCCGCTTGCTCAGGCGATTCCGCTGGGATTGCAGCATGTAATGGCAATGTTTATCGGAAATCTGACTCCGCTGATCATCGTGATGGGACTCTGCGGACTGACAGCAGATGCCGGTTATGGAGCACTTCGCACAGCGCTTTTACAGAATGCTATGATCATGGCAGGTATTGTGACACTGGTTCAGATGTTTTCCATTGGACCGGTAGGAGGTAAAGTGCCGATCGTTATGGGAACATCGTCTGGTTTCCTTGGCGTCCTGAATAATACGGTTGCTGCCTGCGGCGGTGGTATCCTTGCTTACAGTGCGATCATGGGAGCCTGTATTGTAGGCGGTATTTTTGAAGGTGTTCTCGGAATGTTCCTGAAACCGCTTCGTAGATTTTTTCCGGCTATTGTGACCGGTTCGGTGGTAATTGCTATCGGCCTTTCTCTTCTGGGAGTGGGAATCAACTATTTCTGTGGCGGAAGCGGTAAAGCAGATTATGGCTCTTTGCCGAATCTGTTCCTTGGATTCGTTGTTCTGATCGTGATTATTTTACTGAAGCATTTTGCTCCACAGGACAGTGTACTTTCTTCCGCAGCTATTTTGTTTGGTATTCTGGCAGGCTATGTGGTGGCTGTGATCATGACGCTGGTTCTTCCTACAGTCGGAATCAATGCAGATGGAGCAGAATATACCTATTCCTGGGTCGTTAATTTTGAACAGATTAAAAATGCAGCATGGATCGCTGTCCCAAGTTTTATCGGATTCGGCGCACTGGCTGATATGAAGATTGTATTCCAGGCAAATGCGATCATTCCAATCGGAATTATGTTCATTGTCACTGCAATTGAGACAGTTGGCGATATCTCGGCCTGTATCGAAGGCGGTATGAATCGGGAAGCAACAGATTCTGAACTGTCCGGCGGCGTGATCTGTGATGGACTTGGTTCTTCCTTTGCAGCACTGTTTGGTGTGCTGCCGAACACTTCCTTTTCACAGAATGTAGGCCTGGTATCCATGACGAAGGTAGTGAACCGGTTTGCAATCTCCATGGGTGCGATCTTCCTGATACTCTGTGGATTCTGTCCGAAGATCGGTGCGGTCATGTCTGTGATGCCACAGTCCGTGCTGGGTGGTGCGGCAGTTATGATGTTTGCATCAATCCTGATCTCTGGTATTCAGCTGATCACGAAAGAGCCAATTGGAAGTCGTGAGATCACGATCATCTCTGTGGCTATCGGACTTGGATACGGTCTTGGTGCAACCAGTGGAGCAACTGCTCAGCTGCCGTATTATATACAGCTGATCTTTGGCGGATCCGGAATCGTACCGTGTTCTCTGGCAGCAATCTTTCTGAATATAATTTTGCCGAAGGGATCGAGTCCGGTTCGTAAAATGTGGGATATTGAAGATGAAAAATAAAATCATTGCAGTCATTGGAGCGGGTGGCAAGACCACCCTGATCCATCGACTGGCAGAAGAATATCGCAGGAAGGGCGCGTCTGTGCTGGTGAGTACCACTACCCATATGTTGGTGGAACCGGATACAGATCTCTCCTGCGATTCTTTTGCTATTATGGAAAAAATAAAAAAGACCGGATACTGTATGGCAGGAGCTGTCTGTCCGGAAAATTCTGCAAAAATGCAATCATTGCCGGAACAGATGCTTCATGACTTGATGAAGCAGGTGGATTATGCTTTAATAGAAGCAGATGGAGCGAAACATTATGCGCTGAAGTATCCGTCAGAACAGGAACCGGTGATTCCTGAGGGGACGACCGATGTGATTCTAGTGCTTGGATTATGGGATCTGGGAAAGCCATGTAAGGATGTGGTCTTTCGGTTTGAACATATGACATCTGCACTTGGAATCTCCGGAGATATGAAAGCAGATAAACAGATGCTTCAGTGGATTTGGCAGGCATATGAGGAAAAGCTGAAGAACATGGATTACCAGGGGCATTTTCATGTTCTGCTGTCTGAAAAGACAGATCAGGGACTTGTGTTTCACACACTGGAGGAATGAAAGAGGCTATATGAATAAAGAGATACTTATTATCTGCCGTGGCGGAGGAGATCTGGCAACTGGAATCGTACATCGTCTATTTCGGGCGGGGTATCAGGTGCTGATCCTGGAGACAGCAGAACCGGCAGCGATCCGGCGACAGGTCTCTTTCTGCGAAGCTGTCTATGAGGGAACGGCAACCGTGGAAGGAGTCACTGCTGAGAGAATCTACACAGCCCAAAAGCAGGCGGTGGAAGAAGTGCTTCAAAGAGGACGTATACCGCTTCTGGTGGATCCGGATGGACGATCAATAGAAGTCTTAAAGCCGGATGTCGTGGTGGATGCGATCATTGCCAAGAAGAATCTGGGGACATATAAAGAGATGGCACCGCTGGTCATTGGGATCGGACCGGGATTTGTGGCTGGAAAAGATGTGCATCTGGTGGTGGAATCCATGCGTGGACATAATCTGGCACGGATTCTGGAGACTGGATCTGCGCTTGCAAATACTGGAATTCCCGGTAATATTGGAGGCTACACAAAAGAGAGGGTCATTCATGCAGCGGCAGAAGGATATATGAAGAACCTTCATCAGATCGGGGATGTGGTGCGAAAAGGGGAAAAGATTGCAAGAATCTATGAACAGATGTCTCCGGAGGGTGTATTTTCCGGAAGATTTGTATCGGTAGAGGCGACAATTCCGGGAGTGCTCCGGGGACTGATCCGTGAGGGATATCATTTTCAGAAAGGATTTAAGATCGCAGACATTGATCCAAGAGAAAGCGAGCTTGCCAATTGTTTTACGATTTCGGATAAAGCCAGCAGTATCGGCGGAAGTGTGCTGGAAGCGGTCTGTAGATATGTAAATGGATAAGATGGAACAGATATATGCCTGTGTAAGAGATCGGGACCGGTCTAAGAATGCATTGCTTGCCACGGTGACAGAGGGAGCAGCTGCAGGTGAAAAAGCATATGTGGAAGATGGTACGATCCAGATACAGAAGGGAACTTTTTTTACAGGGGAAAATGAAAAAAACCTGCAGGGAAAAGGGCTCATGAAGATCAACGGTCAGGAAGTATTTCTTCAACCACTGGGAAATCAGTCAAAGCTTATTATCTGCGGAGGCGGACATGTGTCACAGGCATTGGTTAAGATGGCTGGACTTCTGGATTTTGAGATCACAGTATTGGAAGATCGGCCGCTGTTTGCAGAGACTGCCAAAAGAGAGGGCGCGGATCAGGTATTCTGTGGAGATTACAGAGAACTGCTGCGGCAGATTCCGGACAGCAGTGACAATTATTTTGTCTGCATGACCAGAGGTCATCGGTTTGACAGAGACTGCCTGCTGGAGATCCTGAAAAAGCCGCATGCTTATGTGGGCATGATGGGTTCCAGAAAACGGTCGTTTCTGATGAAAAAGGATTTGGTGCAGGAAGGTTTTTCAGAAGAACTGGCAGAATCGCTCCATGCACCCATCGGATTGTCCATCGGAGCACAGACTCCGGCAGAGATCGCATTGTCTGTGATCAGTGAGATTGTAAAGGTGAGAAGTGAGCAGTCAAAGGAGACCGCACTGGATGAACAGGTGCTGGAGATATTAAGTCGAACGCCGGAGCTGGGAGAGCAGAGAGTGCTATGTACGATCATAGAAAAACATGGAAGCGCACCTCGAAGCGCAGGTACGCAGATGGTGGTGACTTCCATGAACCAGATTACGGGAACCATCGGCGGAGGCTGTGCAGAGGCTGAAGTGATCACAGCCTGCAGAGAACATTTTTATAAGCTGCGGGAGCAGATCCCTCATGCGGCTTGTGAAAAGAGGCAGATACGGATGAGCACAGACAATGCGGAAGAAGAAGGTATGGTCTGTGGCGGAACCATTGTTGTATTATTGGAAGAAATATAGAACAGGGGAACGGTATGATTTATCTGGATAATGCAGCAACAACGATGCAGAAACCGGAAGCAGTCGCAGAGGCGGTTGTTGCTGCTATGGGCAGTATGGGTAATTCTGGCAGGGGAGCTGGAAGTGCAGCACTTCAGGCATCAAGGATCATTTATGATGCGAGGGTTCATCTGACCAGGTTGTTTGGCGGAACAGATCCTTCCCGACTTATTTTTACCGGAAATTCTACAGAAAGTCTCAATCTGGCGATTCATGGTCTGTTTGTTCCGGGAGACCATGTGATCACCACCGAACTGGAGCACAATTCCGTTCTGCGGCCTTTGTATGCGCAGCAGGAAGAAGGTGTTGCATTGACTGTTGCAGTAAGCGGAAGGAATGGCACGGTGGATTTTTCGGAAATTGAAAAAGCGATCCGTCCGGAAACAAAAGCAATTGTCTGCACACATGCGTCTAATCTGACTGGAAATGTAACAGATCTGGAACGGATGGGAAAGCTTGCAAAAGCCTATGGATTGCTGCTGGTGGTGGATGCATCACAGACGGCAGGAGTGCTGGACATAGATGTAGAGAAGATGCAGATCGATGTACTTTGTTTTACAGGACATAAGAGCCTGATGGGACCGCAGGGAACCGGAGGACTGTATGTAAGACAAGGCATTTCTGTTCAACCATGGAAAAGTGGCGGAACCGGAGTGTACAGTTTTCTGAAAAAGCAGCCGGAAGAATATCCGGAACATCTGGAAGCCGGAACGCTTAACGGACATGGAATTGCAGGACTTCTGGCAGCAGTACAGGAGATAGAGCGGATCGGACAGCGGCAGATCTATGAAAAAGAACACCGGTTGATGACACTTTTTTATGAAGCGGTCAGACAGATCCCAGGAGTGAAAATCTACGGAGATTTTTTGGAAGAAAATGTTCGATGCCCTATTGTAGCACTGAACATTGGAAATGAGGATTCGTCCCAGATCAGTGACTGGCTGCAGGAGGAATATGGAATTATAACCAGAGCAGGAGCACACTGTGCACCGCTGATGCATGCATATTTTCATACGGAAAAACAGGGGATGGTAAGATTCAGTTTTTCTTATTATAATACAGAAGAAGAGGTATCTGCGGCAGTCGAAGCGGTCCGCAGAATCGCAGAAGAAGTACAGGTATAAGGAGAGAGAATGACAGAAGAAATCACATTTTGCAGGGGAGGCGGCTGTACTGCCAAGCTTGGACCGGATCTTTTGAGCCATGTGCTTTCAAAGATTCCAAAAGGAGAAAAAGACCCTGATCTTCTGATCGGATATGACAGTAAAGATGATGCGGCGGTCTATCGAATCTCAGATGATACAGCAGTGGTACAGACACTGGATTTTTTTCCACCCATGCTGGATGATCCGTATTTGTTCGGACAGATTGCGGCAGCTAATGCGCTCAGCGATATTTATGCCATGGGCGGTGTAGTAAAGACCGCATTGAATATTGTCTGTTTTCCGGAAAAGATGGATCTTAATATTCTTGGAAAGATCCTGCAGGGTGGAGCAGAAAAAGTAATAGAAGCAGGAGGCATGCTGGCAGGAGGACACTCGATTATGGATGCGGATGTGAAATATGGACTTTCCGTGACAGGTGTGGTGCATCCGGACCATATTTATGGGAATAATCAAGGGCAGCCGTCAGATATGCTGATCCTGACAAAAAAATTAGGGGTTGGTCTGGTGTGCAATGCCAATCGGGTAAATCTGGCACCGGAAGGTGCTATGAAGGAAGCAATCGCTTCTATGACTCTCCTGAACAGAAAAGCGGCGGAAATCAGTCATCATTATGAGATCCATGCTTGTACAGATGTGACAGGATTTGGCTTCCTGGGACATTTAAGTGAGATGATCAATGAACAGATATCGGCGGAGATTGATTCTATCTCGATTCCGGTGATCAAAGGAGCAATCCATTGTGCAGAAGAATTTCTTCTGACAGCTGCAGCGCAACGCAATCGGAACCATGTGAAGGAACGGGTGGAATTTGCTTCGAAGATACCATTTTCGATGGAAGAGTTGTTATTTGATCCGCAGACCTCCGGGGGACTGCTGTTTGCAGTGAGAGGAGATCAGGCGGGAGAATTCCTGAAGGAATTAAAAGAAGCAGGACTTCCGGCAGCTATTGTGGGAAGACTGACATCAAAAAAAGAAAAAGATATTTATGTGAAATAGGAGGGTATAAGATGATCACAGTCAATGCAATCGGGGATGCTTGTCCCATACCTGTTGTAAAGACCAGGAAAGCCATGGAGACGATAAAAGGATCTGAAGTGGTGGAAACGCTTGTGGATAATGAGATCGCTGTGGAAAACCTGAAAAAGATGGCCGGACAGATGGGATATCAGGTGAAGGATCAGAAGCTGGAAGAAGGAAAATACAGCGTACAGATCATGGTTACGGAAGCGGAAAAAACAGAAAAAATTCAGGCGGACATCTGTGACTGCAGACCCACAGCGGCATCTGATAAAGTGGTGGTAATCCGCAGTAACGTTATGGGAGAAGGTGATCCGGAGCTTGGAAAAGTACTGATCAAAGGGTTTATTTATGCATTGTCGCAGCAGGAAGAGCTTCCGAAGACCATACTCTTTTACAATGGAGGTGCCTATCTGACCTGTGAAGGATCTGCATCTCTTGATGATCTCAAAGAGCTGGAACATCGGGGCGTAAAGATCCTGACTTGTGGTACGTGTCTGAATTTTTACGGATTATCTGAAAAGCTGAAAGTTGGAGAAGTGACGAATATGTATGAGATCGCTGAGACCATGTCCAAAGCTTCTCTGATCGTGAGCCCGTAGAATGAGAAGGAAATATCTGCAGCTGGTGGTGACATTTGCTACAACCACCGCAGCTATGGAGATGGAACAGCGGGCAGAGAAAGCAGAGATTTCGGGAAGACTGATCCCTCTTCCGTCTGCGATCTCGGCAGGCTGTGGACTGGCCTGGAAGACAGAAATTTCAGAAAAAGATACCATCATGAACTTTATGGAGCAGCAGAAGCTTCATTGGGAAGCAATGTATGAACTTCTGATGTTCTGAGACTACAATAAGAAGATAGATAGAAAGGAAGCCATGCTTTATTATAATCAGTATGTAAGGGCAGAGAGCCTTGACGAGGCATATACTCTGTATCAGAAAAAAAACAATTTTATTCTGGCCGGAATGCTCTGGCAGAAAATGAGAAACCGGACAATGGGAACAGCCATCGATCTGTGTGCACTTGGTCTGGATCAGGTGGATGAGACAGAGACGGAGTTTCGGATCGGGGCATATGTGTCTCTGCGGGAACTGGAGACCAATGAACGCCTGAATGCTTATACGGAAGGTGCATTTCGGGAGTCAGTACGTCATATTGTGGGAGTGCAGTTTCGAAATGTGGCAACAGTTGGCGGCAGCCTCTGGGGACGTTTTGGTTTCTCCGATGTGATGACTATTTTTCGTGCACTGGGGGCAAAGGTAGAACTGCATCATGCAGGAATCATGGATCTGGATGAGTTTGTCAGACTTCCGAGAAAGACCAGAGATATTCTTGTGGCTGTGATCGTGCCAAAGACCGTGGAAAAAGTGGTGTATCTCAGCCAGAGAAACCAGTCCACCGATTTTCCGGTGCTGACCTGCGCAGTTGCAAAGAGAGCAGACGGATATGCAGCAGTGGTGGGGGCAACTCCTCATTTGGCGGAAGTGGTACTGGATCGACAAGGCGTGCTCACAGAGCTTACGGATGAATCGATCAGCAAGTTTGCAGAACAGGTATCAGAAGAGATCCGGTTTGGCAGTAATGTGAGATCCGGCGCAGCCTACCGTAAGGCAGTCTGTCGGGTACTTGTGAAGAGAGCACTGGAAACATGGAAAGGAGAACAGATCTGATGGATGTAAAGATAACATTGAATGGGAAAATAATAACAGATTCCGTAGATACAGATATGGTTCTTCTGGATTTTTGCAGAAAACATAACTGCTATTCTGTAAAACGCGGATGTGAGTCCGGCAACTGTGGGCTTTGTACAGTGCTGCTTGATGGAAAGCCGATCCTTTCCTGCAGTACACCGGTTGGACGTGCTAACGGACGCAGAGTGGATACGCTGGAAGGTCTGCAGGAAGAGGCAAAGGCATTTACCAGATTTTTTGCAGCACAAGGAGCAGATCAATGTGGTTTCTGTAATCCGGGATATATTGTGAATATTGTGGCATTGCTTAGAGAGAATCCGGATCCGACAGATGAGGAGATCCTGGAATATCTGTCAGGTAATCTTTGCCGCTGTACCGGATACCAGAGCCAGCTTCGTTCTCTTCGAAATTACCTGAACAGTAAAAAGGAAGGGGCAGCTATGGATCTGGAAGCAAATGTCTATGGAGAGGATGTTGGAAAGGAGTGGAAGCATGAAGGAATTTAAACGTGACAGAAAAGAGTATCATGCAGTGGGAAAGTGCATTCCAAAGAAAGATTCTGATCAGCTTCTGCTTGGAAAACCTGTATTTATGGATGACATTATTCCGAAGGATTGTCTCATAGTAAAACTGCTGCGCAGCCCTCATGCGCATGCGATCATCGAAGAGATCAATACGGCGGCTGCTATGAAGGTGCCAGGGATTGTTGCTGTCTATACATGGAAGGATGTGCCTCAGAGGAGATTCTCTATTGCCGGACAGACTTTTCCGGAGCCATCTCCCTATGATCGTCTGATTCTTGATCAAAGAGTCCGAAGTGTAGGAGATGCGGTTGCGATTGTAGCAGGTGAGACAGAAAAAGCAGTGGACAAAGCATTGCGTGTCATTAAAGTGAAATATCAGGTGCTGGAGCCGGTGCTTGATTTCCGCAAAGCACTGGATAACCCGGTGCTGGTTCATCCGGAAGATAACTGGATGTCCCATGGAAATACGGGAGATGTGAAACGCAATCTTCTGCATCATGAAGAAGATGCTCATGGAGATGTGGAAGCGGTACTTGCAGATTGTGAAGAAGTTATTGAGCATAGCTGGAGAATTAAAGCTGCTCAGCAGGGGTATATGGAGACAATCCGTGCTTATTGTGAGATCGATCGGTACGGAAGACTTCATTGTATCAGTTCCACACAGATCGTATTTCATATCAGACGTATTCTTGCCAATGCTCTTGGAATCTCCAAATCCATGGTCCGTGCAGAAAAGCCGCGGATCGGCGGTGGATTTGGAGCCAAGCAGACAGCAGTGTGTGAAGTATATCCTGCTTTTGTCACATGGATGACAAAGCGGCCCAGTAAGATTATTTACAGCAGAAGAGAGTGCCAGACCATCGCGTCTCCCCGTCATGAGATGGAGGTAACTGTGCGTCTGGGTGCAATGAAAGATGGAAGGATCCGGGCGATCGATCTGTATACGTTATCCAATACAGGTGCTTATGGAGAACATGGAACAACGACAGTGGGACTTTCCGGACATAAAGCAATTCCGCTCTACACAGGCGGATGCGAGGCAACCCGTTTTTCCTGTGATGTGGTTTATACTAATGTGCAGGCAGCAGGCGCTTATCGTGGATATGGCGCAACACAGGGAATCTTTGCCCTGGAGTCTGCAGTCAATGAACTGGCTGAAAAGCTTAAGATCGATCCGGTGGAGCTTCGGATGAAAAATATTGTCCGGGAGGGCATGTTCATGCCGGCTTATTTTGGAGAGACGGCGAATGCCTGTGCACTTGACAGGTGTATTACACACTGTGCAGATCATTTTCACTGGAAAGAAAAATATCCGGTACGTGATATGGGAAATGGAAAAGTGCGCACTGCAGGTATGGCAATCGCCATGCAGGGTTCTTGCATCTCTAATGTGGATGTGGGTTCCTGCACTCTGAAGCTTTCTGATGATGGAACATATAATATGCTGATCGGTGCCGCAGATATGGGAACCGGATGTGATACGATCCTGGCGCAGATGGCAGCAGAAGTGCTGGATTGCGAACCGGATCAGATCGTAGTCTTTGGTGCGGATACAGATGCATCCCCGTATGATTCAGGATCTTATGCATCTTCTACCACGTATGTTACCGGTATGGCAACACAGAATGCAGCAATGGAACTTCGTGAAAATATGATGAAGATCGGAGCGGAATTATTAGGTTGTACATTGGATGAAGTAGAATTTGATGGAGAAAAGGTATACCTGGTGGATGGAGACCAATCTGTCAGCCTTGCAGATATTGCAGTGAAATCGCAGGTGAACAACAGAATCCCGGTGGATGTGACGGCAACTTATTCATCGCCAGTATCTCCGCCCCCTTATATGGTCGGCATGGCAGAGATCGAGCTGGATAAAGAGACCGGAAGTGTGAAGATCCTGGACTATGATGCTGTGGTTGACTGCGGAATTCCGGTCAATCCCAATCTGGCAAGAGTACAGACAGAAGGTGGCATTGGTCAGGGAATCGGTATGGCACTCTACGAAAATGTTACCTACAATGCCAATGGTAAGATCACAGAAGGCGATTTTATGCAGTATAAGATCCCGACCAGACAGGATGTAGGAAATATTCATGTGGAATTCGAGACCAGTTATGAGCCATCGGGTCCGTTTGGTGTAAAATCAATCGGTGAGATCGTTATCAATACACCGGCACCGGCACTGGCACATGCAATTTATCGTGCAACCGGTGTGTGGCACAGAACAGTACCGTTCACTCCGGAGAAGATCCTTATGGGAATGCTGGATCCGGACTGGAAAGAAACTGATCACAGGGTAAAGGATTAAATGATACAGGCAATTTATATGGCGGCTGGTAACAGCCGCCGTTTTGGAAGTAATAAGCTGTTGTTCCCATGGAAGGGGAAGACCATGTACCGCCACGGGCTGGATCTGCTGCTGGAATTGAAAAAAGAAATGAAAGAGCAGTTATCTGTGATCGTTGTAACACAGTATCCTGAGATTCTGGAAGAGGTGCAGAAGCTGCCGGAAGCATCTGGAGTACAGGTTGTTTTTTGCAAAGAGAGCCATCTGGGAGCATCGTATACGATCAAGGCAGGAATAGCTGCCATGCAGAAGCAGGCGACATATCTTCTTTTTATGGTGGCGGATCAGCCGGAACTTTCCAAAGAAAGTGTCAGGCGTCTTGTGAAGGCATCCGGGGTGTTGGATACCGGTTCAGACTGCGAAACAGAAAAAGACCAACCAGAGACATTATCACTTTGTTGTCATGGGATTCCGGGGAATCCCCGCATGTTCCATGAATCCCTGATTCCAGAACTTCTGCAGCTGACAGGGGATCAGGGCGGACGAAAAGTTCTGAAGCAGCATACATGTCGATATGTGGAGATCGAAGATGAAAAAGAACTGATGGATATAGACGTTCCTGTATATTGAAAATGGTGGCACGAAGTCACAGCCTGTGCCTGCGACCTTTTAGATATAAGAATAAAGGATAAGTGAAAAAGTGAGTTGTGAGCCAGTGAATCGTGTAGTGAGCCGGGTAAAATAAAAAAGTTGAAAATAGTGTTGACAAATATACTTTCAGGTGGTACTATAGTCGAGCTGGCTGAGAGAACAGCTGGTAACACACAGACAGTCAATCACATAACAACAAACAGCTTTGAAAAAAGTTAAAAAAGTTGTTGACAAGATACGACAGAGTGTGATAAGATATCAAAGTTGCTGCTGAGGCAACGAGATGGAACATGAACCTTGATAATTAAATAGTGCTTTGAAAATCTTCGAAAATTCTTTTGGAAATTTTTAAACGAACAGCTTTAACTTATATAAGTCAAAGCAACCTAGAAACAGTAACGGATAGAACAGCCAAGTGTTGTTCTGAACGGAACAAACTTTAATCGAGAGTTTGATCCTGGCTCAGGATGAACGCTGGCGGCGTGCTTAACACATGCAAGTCGAACGAAGCACTTAAGATGACTCTTCGGATGAAGACTTTTGTGACTGAGTGGCGGACGGGTGAGTAACGCGTGGGTAACCTGCCTCACACAGGGGGATAACAGTTAGAAATGACTGCTAATACCGCATAACCCGATAGGATCGCATGATCCAGACGGAAAAGATTTATCGGTGTGAGATGGACCCGCGTCTGATTAGCTAGTTGGTGAGGTAACGGCCCACCAAGGCGACGATCAGTAGCCGGCCTGAGAGGGTGAACGGCCACATTGGGACTGAGACACGGCCCAAACTCCTACGGGAGGCAGCAGTGGGGAATATTGCACAATGGGGGAAACCCTGATGCAGCGACGCCGCGTGAGTGAAGAAGTATTTCGGTATGTAAAGCTCTATCAGCAGGGAAGAAAATGACGGTACCTGACTAAGAAGCCCCGGCTAACTACGTGCCAGCAGCCGCGGTAATACGTAGGGGGCAAGCGTTATCCGGATTTACTGGGTGTAAAGGGAGCGTAGACGGTCAAGCAAGTCAGAAGTGAAAGGCTGGGGCTCAACCCCGGGACTGCTTTTGAAACTGTTTGACTGGAGTGCTGGAGAGGTAAGCGGAATTCCTAGTGTAGCGGTGAAATGCGTAGATATTAGGAGGAACACCAGTGGCGAAGGCGGCTTACTGGACAGTAACTGACGTTGAGGCTCGAAAGCGTGGGGAGCAAACAGGATTAGATACCCTGGTAGTCCACGCCGTAAACGATGAATACTAGGTGTCGGGGAGCACAGCTCTTCGGTGCCGCCGCAAACGCAATAAGTATTCCACCTGGGGAGTACGTTCGCAAGAATGAAACTCAAAGGAATTGACGGGGACCCGCACAAGCGGTGGAGCATGTGGTTTAATTCGAAGCAACGCGAAGAACCTTACCAAATCTTGACATCCCGATGACCGTTCCGTAATGGGAACTTCTCTTCGGAGCATCGGTGACAGGTGGTGCATGGTTGTCGTCAGCTCGTGTCGTGAGATGTTGGGTTAAGTCCCGCAACGAGCGCAACCCTTACCTTCAGTAGCCAGCAGTTCGGCTGGGCACTCTGGAGGGACTGCCAGGGATAACCTGGAGGAAGGTGGGGATGACGTCAAATCATCATGCCCCTTATGATTTGGGCTACACACGTGCTACAATGGCGTAAACAAAGGGAAGCAAGCCTGCGAGGGTAAGCAAATCTCAAAAATAACGTCTCAGTTCGGATTGTAGTCTGCAACTCGACTACATGAAGCTGGAATCGCTAGTAATCGCGAATCAGAATGTCGCGGTGAATACGTTCCCGGGTCTTGTACACACCGCCCGTCACACCATGGGAGTTGGTAACGCCCGAAGTCAGTGACCTAACCGTAAGGAAGGAGCTGCCGAAGGCGGGACTGATAACTGGGGTGAAGTCGTAACAAGGTAGCCGTATCGGAAGGTGCGGCTGGATCACCTCCTTTCTAAGGAAGAAGAAGTAGAAGAAAAGCCTGCTAAGGCGGAGCACTGTTTAATTATCCAGGTTCAGAGGATCTGTCGCAGATCTGAAGAAAAATGGATAAAGATTTCCGGTGGCGATGCGCCCAGGGGACACACCCGTTCCCATCCCGAACACGATGGTTAAGACCTGGGCGGCCGATGGTACTATGCTGGAGACGGCATGGGAGAGCAGGTGGCTGCCAGATTAAAATGGGGGTGTAGCTCAGTTGGGAGAGCACCTGCCTTGCAAGCAGGGGGTCAAGGGTTCGAATCCCTCCATCTCCATTGCATGTCTAGTACATGCTGATCGATGCGAACCTCGGAAGCACAGCTTCCTCGGTCATGGCATTACATGCCAATGCATTTGAATTTATAATCGCTCAGGAATGCAAGCATTCCACGCGATTCTAAATCCAAATACGCTCGCATCTATATTGTACCTTGAAAATTGCATACTAGAAAATACTAATATCTTTATAACACAAAAGATACAAGACATCCGAGATAAAAACCAAGAATGTTTGTGAACGCAAACGAAACCTGAACCAACATTCATAACGCTATATGAATGGTAAAGTTGGTTAAGCTAGAAAGAGCGCAGGGTGGATGCCTTGGCACTAAGAGCCGATGAAAGACGTGATAAGCTGCGAAAAGCTTCGGGGAGTGGCAAATACACTTTGATCCGGAGATCTCTGAATGGGGAAACCTGGCTGAGCAAACCTCAGTCGTCGTATGGTGAATACATAGCCATGCGTCGGGAACCTGGTGAACTGAAACATCTAAGTAGCCAGAGGAAAAGAAAACAACATGTGATTTCCAAAGTAGCGGCGAGCGAAATGGAAAGAGGCCAAACCGGCGTGCGTGCATGCCGGGGTTCGGACCGCGGAATTGATTCAGTGAGTTTAATGGAAAGGTTTTGGGAAAGCCTGCCAAAGAGGGTGAAAGCCCCGTACATGAAAGACGAGCTGACAAGGCGGTATCCAGAGTACCACGAGACACGAGAAACCTTGTGGGAACACGCGGGGACCACCCCGTAAGCCTAAATACTCCTTAGTGACCGATAGCGCATAGTACTGTGAAGGAACGGTGAAAAGAACCCCGGGAGGGGAGTGAAAGAGAACCTGAAACCCTGTGTTTACAAGCTGTGGAACATCTTTATATGATGAACCGCGTACTTTTTGTAGAACGGTCCGGCGAGTTACGCTGGCTGGCGAGGTTAAGGACTGAAGGTCCGGAGCCGAAGGGAAACCAAGTCTTAATAGGGCGAGTTAAGTCAGTCAGAGTAGACCCGAAACCGGGTGATCTACCCATGTCCAGGATGAAGTTGCCGTAAAAGGCAATGGAGGTCCGAACACACATCCGTTGAAAAGGGTGGTGATGAGGTGTGGGTAGGGGAGAAATTCCAATCGAACCCGGAGATAGCTGGTTCTCCTCGAAATAGCTTTAGGGCTAGCCTCGGTTTAGTCTGCTGGAGGTAGAGCACTGAATTTCCTAGGGGGCGTCAAAGCTTACCGAAGAATATCAAACTCCGAATGCCAGCCAGATGATGACCGGGAGTCAGACTGCACGAGATAAGTTGGGTAGTCAAAAGGGAAAGAGCCCAGACCACCGGCTAAGGTCCCAAAGTACGTGTTAAGTGGAAAAGGATGTGGGATTTCAAAGACAACCAGGATGTTGGCTCAGAAGCAGCCATACATTCAAAGAGTGCGTAATAGCTCACTGGTCGAGAGGTCCTGCGCCGAAAATGTCCGGGGCTGAAACACGACACCGAAGCTGTGGAATTGACGAATGTTAATTGGTAGAGGAGCATTCTTAGCGGGATGAAGCAGTACCGAAAGGAGCTGTGGACTTCTAAGAAGAGAGAATGCCGGAATGAGTAGCGAGAGAGAGGTGAGAATCCTCTCGGCCGAATATCTAAGGTTTCCAGAGTAAAGCTGATCTGCTCTGGGTAAGTCGGGACCTAAGGCGAGGTCGAAAGACGTAGTCGATGGACAACAGGTTGAGATTCCTGTACTGCTGTATAACAGAACTGTGGGGACACAGAGGGAGAGTGCAACCCGGGAGTGGAAAGACCGGGGCAAGCGAGGTAGGAGTCACGTAGGCAAATCCGCGTGGCGATCCGAAGGCGTGACGCATAGCGAAATCAAGTAGCGAATTGCATGAGCCAGCTGTCGAGAAAAGCCGCTATTGTTTGTACAGTACCCGTACCGTAAACCGACACAGGTGGATGAGGAGAGAATCCTAAGGCCGACGGAAGAAGCATTGTTAAGGAACTCGGCAAAATGACCCCGTAACTTCGGGAGAAGGGGTGCCCTGTGAAAGCAGGGCCGCAGTGAAATGGCTCAAGCAACTGTTTAGCAAAAACACAGGTCTATGCAAAACCGAAAGGTGAAGTATATGGGCTGACGCCTGCCCGGTGCTGGAAGGTTAAGAGGAGAGGTTAGCGCAAGCGAAGCTTTGAATTTAAGCCCCAGTAAACGGCGGCCGTAACTATAACGGTCCTAAGGTAGCGAAATTCCTTGTCGGGTAAGTTCCGACCCGCACGAAAGGCGTAATGATTTGAGCACTGTCTCGACAATGCATCCGGTGAAATTGAAGTACCAGTGAAGATGCTGGTTACCCGCGCCAGGACGGAAAGACCCCATGGAGCTTTACTCCAGCTTGGTACTGGGATTCGGTATTGCATGTACAGGATAGGTGGGAGACTATGAAACGGTGACGCCAGTTGCCGCGGAGTCAATGTTGGGATACCACCCTTGCAGTATTGGATTTCTAACATGTGCCCGTGAACCGGGCAGTGGACAATGCCAGGCGGGGAGTTTGACTGGGGCGGTCGCCTCCGAAAGGGTATCGGAGGCGCCCAAAGGTTCCCTCAGAATGGTTGGAAACCATTCGCAGAGTGCAAAGGCAGAAGGGAGCTTGACTGTGACACCGACGGGTGGAGCAGGTACGAAAGTAGGGCTTAGTGATCCGGTGGTATTAAGTGGGAATGCCATCGCTCAACGGATAAAAGCTACCCTGGGGATAACAGGCTTATCACTCCCAAGAGTTCACATCGACGGAGTGGTTTGGCACCTCGATGTCGGCTCATCGCATCCTGGGGCTGTAGTAGGTCCCAAGGGTTGGGCTGTTCGCCCATTAAAGCGGTACGCGAGCTGGGTTCAGAACGTCGTGAGACAGTTCGGTCCCTATCCGGCGTGGGCGTAGGATATTTGAGAGGAGCTGTCCTTAGTACGAGAGGACCGGGATGGACTGACCTCTGGTGTATCGGTTGTTCTACCAAGAGCATGGCCGAGTAGCCAAGTCGGGAAGGGATAAACGCTGAAGGCATCTAAGCGTGAAGCCCCCCTCAAGATGAGATATCCCATAACGCAAGTTAGTAAGACCCCTTGAAGACGACGAGGTAGATAGGGCAGAGGTGGAAGTGCAGTAATGCATGGAGCTGACTGTTACTAATAGGTCGAGGGCTTAACCAAGATGGTTTAGGATAGGTTTTAAAAAGATGGATTTAGTATTTGACTGTATGCAGTTTTGAAGGTATATACAAGAAAGAGATCATCGAGATGGTGGTCTCTTTTTTGGTGTCAGCCCAATCCTGCGTTTGAATTGTCCAATCACCTGGAAAAATAGCAAGAATATTCACTGACATAAGTGAAAAAGGCACTTGATTTCTCAAGTGCCCTTAGTTATAATCTACTTAGAAAGTGAATCGGATGTGAATCCGATTTGCCCTCAGTTAAATTATGATTATCTAAAAGAAATAAACATCCTTAACTTTGGACGGTGGGGATGTTTATTTCTTTTTGTCAAAATGATTATCTATGTAAGACAGAGCCGCAAAAATTACTAGCAATAAAGTCAAAACTTCCATTGTGTTCATAGGGCATCACCCTCCTTTGGGACTAGAGGGCATCTGACATTGGAAAATCACATCCTGCTTTCTGTTCAATTATACAAATAGTATAGCAAAAAACAAGTAGATATTCAATGAAAATCCGGTGATGAAGGAAAGCATTTTTATTGAAATAAAAGCAGTTTTTTTATCTCTCATTTTGTTATATAATGAAAGCTAATGAGTCGAGAGGAGAGCATCATGGAGTTACAGAAGGGAAGACCTGCAGATACAGCGGGCAGAATGGAAAAAGAGATCCGCACCTATGATTTTCTGGATGGGTTAGGTGTGGAGTATGACAGAGTAGATCATGGTCCGGCCATGACCATGGAAGACTGCAAGGAGGCGGATGAGATTCTGCAGGCAACGATCTGCAAGAATCTGTTTTTATGTAATCGTCAGAAGACGGCATTTTATCTGCTGATGATCCCAGATACGAAGGTATTTCATACAAAGGATCTGTCCGCACAGATCGGTTCCGCACGGTTGTCTTTTGCAAGCCCGGAATATATGGAAGAATTCCTGGACATTACGCCGGGCTCTGTCAGTGTCATGGGACTGATGAATGATAAGGAACGTCGGGTACAGCTTCTGATTGATGAGGATGTGCTGGGGGGAGAATATATTGGATGTCATCCATGTATCAATACTTCCAGTATTCGTTTGAAGACAAAAGATCTGGTGGAAAAGGTGATTCCGGCCATGAATCATCCATTTATGAAGGTGAAGCTGTAATTTAGATTAATAATGATAACAATCAATAGCAAAGAATTAACGATGGAGAATAGAGGAGTTAGTTATATGGAACAGACATCACATTTTGCCCGGGTGCTTGCTTTTTTTGAGGAAAAGGGTTGGAAATATAGTCACTGTTGCGAAGATGACTGTGGCAGCATTGATTTTGAATATCGGGGAGTTCCCTATCATATCTGGGAATTTCATGATGGAGATGAGTGGGGTGTGGAGACCAACATCCGCCACGGCGGCCGTTCAGAGGAGCTGACGGGTGATTATGAGACAGAATTGTTGGAGATTATGAAGGAATGGCATTGACAAAAAATCTGATGAGCCAGATTCCAAAGGATTTTTACCGGCTCTTTGGAAGCAAATATATGGATTACTATATGACATTTCTGGTGGCGATCTGTGAGGAAAGCAGCAGATCAGGTTCCACACTGGGACTTACAGAACAGGAATGTCGGACCATTATCAATGAAAAGCTGACAGAGACTACCATTGACTGGAGCGAGGAACGCTTCGATGAAGAAGGAAGCCTTCTGACCCGCAGCAATATGGCGGCAGTTTGTCTGAACTATTTTGAAGAGTGGGGATGGCTTCGAAAGGACTATGATGAGACGCTGAACAGTTATGTGGTATCCTTTCCGGAATATAGCCAGTTGTATGTGGAATTATTTCAGAAATTATATAAGGAAGAGGACAGCAGCGAACGGGAGAGCGTGTTGGCTGTCTATAGTTATCTCTTTACTTACAGTTCGGATGCAGAGAAGAATAACGAGATTCTGGAAAGTGCCCTTCAGACTTCCAGACGGTTGTCCAGAATGCTGGGAAATATGCGGGAAGGCATGCGAGGGTATTTTGATGAACTGTCCAGACAGCGGGATTTCCGAGGCATTCAGGAAGTGCTTGTCAAAGAGATCAACAACAGCGACAGTAAAAAGTATGCGATCCTGACCACTACGGACAGTTTTTATCGGTATAAGGAAGCTGTCAAGGAGCTGATCGACCAGAATCTGTCGGAAAATGAGTTACGGCAGCAGGAACTGGAGCAGAAGATCTTTTCTATGTCAACAACAGAGCGGGAGACATTGACGGGTATCCGGCTTCAGAGAGCACTGACTCGTTGTGAGGAAGCCAGTGACTTGATCGTTCAGATCGAGCGGGAATTTGATGCGGTAGAGAAGCGTTATAATCGACTGATCGAGCAGAAGACCATCTTTGCCAGCCGTGCAGCGGCAAGGATCCGATATCTGCTTCAGGAAGGTGACCGAAGAGAGGATAAGACTCTGCAGCTTGTGAATCTGTTGAGCCGCAGTGACAAGAAGGAAGAGATCATACAGGATCTGGCAGAGAAGATCCAGGTGACATCACCCTTCCGCGTGATTACAGAGAAAAGTCTGTACACTAGAAGAGACAGCGATAAAGAAGCATTTGCACCGGCAGCGGTACAGAAGCCTGTGGAAGAGCCAGAGAACGGACTGGAAGAATTTGTGTTAAAGCCGCTCTATACTCACAGGGAGATCGACCGGTTCCGGAGGCAGCACATGAAGCATGGTGTCTTCGAGGCAGATAGCAAAGATATCCAGTCTGTAGAGGATCTGGAAAAACTGTTCTTTGTATGGCAGGAAGCTACCGAGCTGGCAGAAGGAAAACAGAAAATCGAAGTCGGAGAAGAGCTGATATCTCAGGGAGAGACAGGTTTTAAATTCTCACGGCTGACCATAGAGGAGAAGAATTAAGAATGACATCTTATCTGGAAGAACTCTCCATGACGGAGGCTGAAAATGTAAAGCGCACGATCCGGGATCTGTTTCGGCAGACCTGTATTTTACAGGTAAAATATGACCCGGCCACGCTGATCCGCAGGGACAATCCCCGGTATGAGACCTGTGTACGTCATCGGGCATTTATTGAACAATATCTGTCGGTGTTGGGCTGTGAGCTGACCCATGATCCGCAGGAACATATTTTCCGACTGACAGGAGAAGGAGTAGCAACGGAACGTCTGAATCTGACGACTACTTTGCTGATCCTGATCCTGAAGCTTATTTACCGTGATAAGATTATGGGAGAAGGCTTAAATGCCACCGTGACTACGCTGGAAGAGATGCGCGAATATGGAAAAAATACCAATCTGATCACCAGAAAGCTGACGGATGCAGAGTGGAGAGATGCGCTGTATGTGATGAGGGTGCATCAGATGATCGATGTGCCGGGAGCCGTCAAAGATGTGGAAGATAGCACACCTATCTATATTTACAGTACGATCAATCTGTACTGTGCATCACTGGATATTGACAAGATCGTAGAAAAATACAGAGAAGAACTGAAGGAGGAAGACCTTGAAGCAGGCGAAGAAGATCATTACGAGGATGCTGATCAATAACTGGGGCGGCATCAGCCATCGAATGATGGAATTTCATGAATATGTGAACCTGTTCAGCGGCAAGAGCGGATCAGGTAAATCAACGGTAATGGACGCTGTGCAGGTAGTCCTCTATGGAAGTGTGTCTGCATCTTTTCTGAATAAGGCAGCGGATGATGCGAAGAACCGAAGAAGCGTCATGAGCTATCTGCGTGGTGCACAGAAGGATGGTACGTCCAACCGAGCGGATCAGGATTTTTATTCTACATTGGTTCTGGAAGTAAAGGATACCGGGCTTCATACCACCACCTGTTTTGGCGCGGTATTTGAGATTGGCAGAACGGATATGGATATCAATGGAAAATATGCATTTTTCAGCCATTCGGGTTCCATCCCGGAGGACGGATATCTGAATGCGGATGGCGTGCCTTATTCCAAAGCACAGATCAGGAAACTCTGCGAGACGAGAAAACAGTCGACGGACAACCGAGGACGAGTGGAACTGAATCGGATCTATCCGTCCAGAGAGGCTTATGTAGCAACTCTTTATGACGTGATCCTGGGAGGCGTGGATCCGACTCGTCTTATGACTATGGAGAAGAGTGCTATTGCCCTTCGGATGACCAATGGTACAGGACAGTTTATCCGGGATTACATGTTCCCCAGAAGTCAGGAGAGTGCCATTGAGAAGATCAGTGAGCAGCTTGGTGCTTACCGGGAGATTAAGGAAAAAGTAGAGGATCTGGAGGAACGTATCCACATGCTGGATACGATTCATGAGAGCCATACGGCACTGGTCAATACCCGGTCAGATATGGTTCGTGCAGAAGCCATTTTGAAATACATTGAGATCGAGAGCACGAAAGCTCATCTGGAAGCGAGAAGTCAGGATCTGCAGGGCTTAAAGACGAAGATTGGATCGCTGGAGACAGAGCAGAAGGAAAAAGAAAAGGAACAGAAAAACTGTCAGGAAGCTCTGATCGAGGTCAGTTCCAGACTGAAAGCCAGTGATTATGGTCAGAAGGAAAAGGAACTGCAGGCATTAAAAGACAAGATTGTTCTGCTGGCAGGCAACAGCCGTCAGTGGCGCGGTATCGTAGAAGGACTATGCGCCTGGGAAGAGGATGAAAATGTTACTGGCTATGTGAGCAATTTTGCCCTGCAGTTGATCAGTGAATTCCGCAAAGGTTCTGTGACGGAAAAACAGTGTCAGGAGCTGGCAAGACGGCTGGAAGAAGCAGCTTCCGCCGTGTCAGAAGAATATGAGGATCTGGGCACCAGTCTTCGGGAGACAGGAAAAGATCTGGCAGAGAAAAAAGAGATCCTGGAAGATCTGAAAAATGACAGGAAGCACTATGACCAGAAGCTGAAAAAGGCGAGAACCCAACTGGAGGCAGCACTCACTAATCTATATGGAAAGAAAGTGCCGGTCTCTGTATTTGCAGATCTGTTTGATATTATAGATGAAAAATGGAAAAATGCGGTGGAAGGTCGCATGGGTCGTGTGAAATTCAGTTTGATCACGCCACCGGAATATGCGCTGGATGCGGCGAAACTGTTCCGTCGGATGAAGCAGTATCAGGAGATTGACCTGATCAATACGGCGGCGATCAAGCGAGATGAGCCCACGGCACAGTCGGGAACTTTATATGAGACAGTGCGGACAAAAGAAGCTTACGTGGATCTGTGTCTGAAGAGGTATCTGGGACGCATCGCAAAATGCGAGACTGTAGAAGAGCTGGACCAGGTTCGCGACGGTGTGATGCCGGATTGTTATTCTTACAGCAACTATATGTTCCGTCATCTGCGCGAGGCAGATTATACTACCAGAGCCTGCATCGGAACAAAAGTTTCCAAGGAAAAACTGCAGGAGCTGACGGATGAGGTGTTCCGTCTGGAGAAGGAGTATCAGGAGTCCATTCATCTGCGTGACAGCCTGAAGCGTGCCATGGGATTTGAAAAGCTTGGCATGGATCCGGCGCAGCTGGCAGCATTGTCCAAGGCAGCCGCACAGCTGGAAGATGGGGCAAAAGAGCAGGATCGACTGGAAGAGGAGCTGCGGGAACTGAAAAATGGAACCCTCATGTCAGAACTGACGGCAAAGCAGGCAGAACTTCAGGAACAGGAGAGCCAGATTAAGGAGCGTCTGGCGAAGATCCAGACAGAGCTGCTGGATCAGACCAAAGCACTGGGAAGTGCAGAGTCAGATGTGAAGGGCTATGAAGAAAAACTGGCCATTCTTCAGGAAGGCTTTGTGGAAAATGAAGAACTGCTGGCAGAAGTGACGGAGAATCTGGAGACTCTTTCAGAAGCCGCCTATCGGAACAAGAAGCGGCAGGAACTGGTGAAGCTTACCGAACAGGAGGAACAACAGCGGGAAGACCGGACCCGTGCCCGGAATCATTTTAACCAGAAATATCCAGTCTATGATTTTGCAGATCTGGATAAGGATAACGACTGTTACGACCAGGTACTGGAGACGTGTCGCAGAGATTTTGAACCGCAGTTTAAGGAAGAATTTGCAAAGCAGTGTGAACTGGTCTATGCAAGTCTCCGGGACAACGTGATTGCGGCAATCCACGGAGAGATTAAGGCAGCATACCGTCACGCGAGAGATATCAACCGTCTGCTGTCACGCATTCGTTTCTCTGACAGTGTGTACCAGATTGCAATCCTCCCGGCGCAGAATGAGAACGGACAGTTCTATGAGATGTTGACGGCAAAAGAACTGGACAGCAAGGTCATGGATAATCAGGGGTATGAAGGACAGATGAGCCTTCTGGAGGATGATTTCTATCAGAAGTATGAGCAGAAGATCCAGCTTCTGACGGAGAAATTCATGCCGCCAAGAGAGGAGGATGCTTCCGGTCTGGAGAAACGTCGTCAGGAGATGGAGCGTTACGCTGATTACCGGAATTATCTGACCTTCAGTATGTATGAGAAAGTAGAAAACCCGGATGGTTCTATCCGGAAGAATCCGGTAGATGAGATGGCAGGTCGTGATTCAGGTGGTGAGGGACAGAACCCGAAATACGTAGCACTGCTGGCTGGTTTTGCCATGCTTTATATGCAGCAGAGCAGCCGGGATTCCAAAGTCCGTCTGGTACTGCTGGATGAGGCATTTTCCAAGATGGACAAGGAACGAAGCGAAGTGTGCCTGCGCTATGCAAGAGAGCTGGAACTGCAGCTTATCGTCTGCGTGCCAGATGAGCGACTTCAATCCCTGATCCGCAACGTAGACTGCGTCTATGGATTCCGTCGGTATCAGAACCAGATCTCCATGATGCACATTGATAAAGGCAGTTATCTGGAAATGATCGCAGGGGAGAAGGAAGATGGCGATGAAGCAGGAGCGGACGAAACAGAAGATACAGTCATTGAGTAGATACATCATTGAGAAAGCCGAATGTGATAGCTATCGTGCCGGAACGCGAAGTAAGCAATGGCATATAGAAGCAGATCAGAAACTGCTTGATGCGGTTGGTGGTCGTTCTGTGCTGCTCAGACAGGCTGGCGAGTTGGAAAAGCTTGCCGGTATTTCCGGTAAAATTATAGTAAAATGGAAAGCAGTCAGGACAGAGATCGAGAAGATCACAGTCAGTTCTGACGCAATCCCGCTGCTCTGCCAGGTGGAGCAGATCGAGGATCCAAGGGAGCGGCAGTTGTCTCAGATGGAACTGACAGAGAGCTGGAAAAGCCGCGTAGCGCAGGCAGACTGGCTGATTCCCTATTATGATCATATACTGGAACGACTGAACAGCGGAAAGCTTGTAAAGGATGTACCAGGTTTGGAAGACCCGCTGTTTTTCTTGTTTTTAAACAAGACAGCAGAAGAGAGGAAACCGTTATATCGCAGAGCATTCAGTGCACAGGTCTGTACAATATGGAATGGGATTGCGCAAACGAAGCAGAGCGAGTCGAAGATTACACCGACCAAACGATTTGAGAAGATTTATCAGTCTGCGGTATTGAGTGTTCTGAAGCAATATTCTCCGTTATATGAAGAAGGAATGTCTGACGAAGAACTGCTGATAGCTCATGGAATTCTGACTTATGCGCAGACATTGGAATTTAAGGGAGCTGTATCCTATCGAATCGATGATGGACCGGCAATTAGCACAGCAGCACAGATATACGGAACAATGTTCAACAAACAGACATTAGAAAATGCGGTTCCGATAAGTATAATGGGGATCCGACAGATTATGACGATTGAGAATAAAGCAAATTATGAAAAGATGCAATTTCGACCGGATACATTGTATATTTTCTGCCATGGATTTTTCAGCCCGCCTGAGAGAAAGTTCCTTTCCAGGGTGGTTGCATTAGCTGGAACGGATACCGAATATTTTCACTGGGGAGACATGGATTACGGCGGAATCCGGATTTTCAAATTTCTGCAGAAGAACCTGTTTCCCAAGTTGAAACCTTGGAAAATGGATGTGACAGATTATAAGATGGCTTTACAGATGGGTGCAAGTATTTCGCTGGAAACAGACAAGCGAGAAAGATTTGAGCAGATGGATGCAGGTGTTCTGACTCCACTGAAAGAAGCAATTCTGAAGAATGGCAAGGAAATCGAACAGGAATTGCTTTTATTGTAAACAGAATTTCGCAGGGAGACCTGTGTTGCTGAAATTTTAGGTGCATGACAGAGACAACTGTGGTAAAATAGTCACATTGGAGCAGTTACGAAAGGAGATATTCTTAATGGTACGTAAAGCAGAGATAAAAACAGTAGAAGGCCTTCGTGGAGGCAAAGGCAAGCTTGAGATGCATCACATCCTGAAACCGGAGGAACTGAACGGTCATGGAAGAATGTATGCACTGGTGAAGATGGAGCCGCACAGCAGCATTGGTGTGCATGATCATATTGGTGAGACTGAGCCGTACTATGTACTTTCCGGTCATGGAACGTTTATCGATCATGATGGTTCCCGGATCCCGGTAGGACCGGACGATGTCTGTATCATTGAATGTGGACAGCATCATGGATTTGAAAATGATTCTGATGAAGAGCTGGTCATGATGGCTTTGGTATATAACGAGTAGAGACAGGAGAACAAAGATGGCAGCAGATATTATCGATTTGAAAGACCGCATGAAAAATACGGCGGATAAAAAGACAGTTGCAGAGAAGGTGCAGGATTTAAAAGAGGCCTATGCACTGATCTCACCTCTGACAAACCTCCCTTATGTTGAGTGTGAACAGGAGAATTTTTTCGATCAGGTTCTGCTGTATGAGACGAAGGAAGATGCAGAAGCAGCGGCAAAAGTATATGGCGAAAAAGGTATTCGTGTACTTGTGCGGGATCTAAAGACGCTGGAACTGGAGCTTCCGGTGAAACCAGAAGAACCAGATGGAGAGAAACGGAAAGTATTTCTCAATCAGGTTCGACAGCATCTGGGTATTCTTCCGTTCATGGGAGTGAATGCAGTGTGCTATAAAGCCGCAGATGCTCCTGCAGAACTGATTGAACTGGAAAATGTGCTGCCTGAGGATTTTCAGAAAAAAGTGGCAGCTAATGCCCTGTATCAGCCGAACCTTCAGCTGACTGGCGTATATCTTATGCAGGAAGCAAGAAAAGGCAAAGATGCCGTAGACCGGAAAGTGCTTCATGATCTGGATGAAGAATTTTCTTCCAATCTGGTGAAAGCAAAGGTATTTATGCCGGTGCTTCCACCGAAAGGAAAGGAAAAAGACCCGCAGTTAAATCTGAAGGAGTGCCAGATCCCATATCTGAAGCATCAGAATGGTGATTTGTTCTTCCCGGTATTTACCGATATCTGGGAGTTCCAGAAATATGCCCAGGGAAAAGGAGCTCTTCGCTCTATTCAGATACCATTTACGCAGCTGGAAAAATTTGAGGGAAAACAGGCAAAGGCATATATGCTGAATCCCATGGGATTTTCTATTCCGCTGACGAAAGAGATGATTCCAAAGCTTATGAAGAAATTTGGACTGGAAGGAGATCAAAAATGATCTGGGGAAATGTAAAGTATATTGACCACTATAAAGGAATCAGCCATGCACTGGATGTGGCTCTTGACTATCTGGCAGCAGGTGATTTTAAAGAACTGGAGAACGGAAAGCTGGATCTGGAAGCAGGTGTATTTGTGAAGCTTCTGGATCAGGGTCTGAAAAACAGCCGCGACTGGGAAGCACATAAAAAATACATTGATATTCATTTCCCGCTGGAAGAGAGTGAGCTGGTCACTGTTATGGAGACTGCACTGGTTCCAGGGTGGGGCGAGTATGATGAAGCCAAAGAGCGTATGAAAGCTCCGGCATGTGAAGGTGGATCTACGGTAACTCTTCATCCAGGTGATTTCGCAGTTACTTTTCCGGAGGATGCCCATATGGCAGGGCTTACCAGTGGAGAAGAGAAGACGATCCGCAAGGTTCTTGTAAAAGTACCGGTGTAAACAGTTGACGCAAACATTGTAGATGTGCTATACTTATCTAAGTTATGTAGAAAAATCATTCAGGAGGAAACACGGATGAAACATATTAAGACTTTGAATACTCAGACTCTGCAGAACACCATGAAAAAAGGCGGATGTGGCGAGTGCCAGACTTCCTGCCAGTCTGCATGCAAGACTTCCTGTACCGTAGGAAATCAGACCTGCGAGCACAGCAAATAAGAGGAGTTTTTCAGTGAATGAGTAAGCAGCGGCTCCCGCCGCTGCTTCTTCTTTGTCATAGAGACAACATGAAAACAGAGAAAATATTGGATATACAACACAGAACAGAAAGGAAAACATACATGGTTCATCAGTATAAGAACAATGGTTATAATATTCTGCTGGATGTAAACAGTGGATCTGTCCATGTGGTAGATGATCTGATCTACGATATGGTTCCTTATTACAAGGAAAAAGGACTGGATGAGACAGTTGCTCTTCTGAAAGATAAGTACCCGGAAGCTGAGATCCGGGAGGCAGCAGAAGATCTGGACGAGCTGATCAAAGCCGGAAAACTCTATACCGAGGATATTTATGAAAATTATATCCACGATATTGTGGAGGCAAAGAAGCCGGTAGTTAAGGCACTGTGTCTGCACATTGCCCATGATTGTAATCTGGCCTGTCGTTACTGCTTTGCAGAAGAGGGCGAGTATCATGGACGTCGTGCTCTTATGAGCTACGAGGTAGGTAAGAAGGCACTGGATTTCCTGATCGCCAATTCCGGAAGCAGACACAATCTGGAAGTGGATTTCTTCGGTGGCGAACCGTTGATGAACTGGCAGGTTGTCAAAGACCTGGTTGCATACGGAAGAGAGCAGGAGAAGCTTCATAATAAGAGATTCCGTTTTACTCTGACAACCAATGGCGTTCTGCTGAACGATGAGGTACAGGAGTTCGTAAACCGTGAGATGGACAACGTGGTCTTGAGTATCGATGGACGTAAGGAAGTTCATGACCGTATGAGACCGTTCCGTAACGGAAAAGGAAGTTATGATCTGGTTCTGCCGAAGTTTGAAAAGCTGGCAGAGAGCCGGAATCAGGAAAAATATTATGTGCGCGGTACATTTACCAAGAATAACAAGGATTTCTCCAACGACGTGCTTCATCTGGCAGATCTGGGATTCAAGCAGATCTCTGTGGAGCCGGTAGTAGGATCTGATGAGGAAGATTATGCACTGCAGGCAGAGGATCTGCCGGAGATCTTTGCAGAGTATGACAAGCTGGCAGCCGAGATGGTGAACAGATATCATACAGACAAGGATTTCAATTTCTTCCATTTCATGCTGGATCTGACAGGCGGACCCTGTGTGGCAAAGAGACTGTCCGGATGTGGTTCAGGAACCGAATATCTGGCAGTGACTCCGTGGGGAGACCTCTATCCGTGTCATCAGTTCGTAGGCGAAGAGAAATATCTGATGGGAAATGTGGATGATGGAATCACCCGCCCGGACATCAGAGAAGAATTCAAAGAGTGTAACGTTTACTCCAAGGAAAAATGCCGGAACTGTTTTGCCAAATTCTACTGCAGCGGCGGTTGTGCGGCAAACTCTTACAAATTCCATGGCTCCATCAATGATGCATATGATGTGAGTTGTGAGCTGGAGCGCAAACGTGTAGAGTGCGCGATCATGATCAAGGCCGCTCAGGCGGAGAAAGACGAGGAAAGAGCAAATGAAGAAATCTAGAGCAGTTGTTACCATGCTTCTGACGGTTGTCCTGACCGGTCTTCTGTTGTTCACTTCAGCAGCAGGCTGGGGAGCAGACGGACTGGGTTCTGCAGATAAGATCCATCTGGGTCTGGATCTGGCAGGCGGTGTGAGCATCACCTACCAGGCAGTTGGCGATGAAGCACCAAGTGCAGAAGATATGGCAGACACGATCTACAAGCTGCAGAAGCGTGTGGAAAATTACAGTACCGAGGCTGAGGTTTATCAGGAAGGTGCTGACCGGATCAATATCGAGATCCCGGGTGTGACCGATGCAAATGCAATTCTGGAAGAGCTTGGAAAACCAGGTTCTCTGCAGTTCCAGACCACAGATGGTGAAGTAGTACTGGAAGGAACTGATGTGGCCGAGGCGCAGGCAGGTTCCACCACAGACAGTTATCAGAATCGTCAGTATGTGGTAGAACTGGTGCTGACGGATGAAGGTGCACAGAAATTTGCTGAGGCAACTTCTGCAAATATTGGAAAGCAGATCGCAATTGTCTATGATGGCAGCGTGATCAGTGCTCCGACTGTCCAGAATGCAATTACTGATGGAAGATGTCAGATCACCGGTAACTTTACATACGAGCAGGCTGATCAGCTTGCATCCACCATCCGTATCGGTTCTTTGTCCCTGGAACTTCAGGAGCTGCGGTCCAACGTGGTAGGTGCTAAGCTGGGTAGCGAAGCAATCTCCACCAGCCTTGTGGCAGGTGCTATCGGATTCGCTATTGTAGTTGTCCTGATGATCATTCTGTACCGTATCATGGGTCTGGCTGCAGGTATTGCGCTTACTTCCTATATAGGTATTGTACTGGTACTTCTGAATATTTTTGAGATGACTCTGACCCTGCCGGGTATTGCAGGTATCGTTCTGTCTATCGGTATGGCCGTGGATGCCAACGTTATCATCTTCTCCCGTATCCGCGAGGAGATCGCAACCGGCAAGACTGTGAAGTCTTCCATTAAGATCGGATTCCAGAAAGCACTGTCTGCTATTGTGGATGGTAACGTGACGACTCTGATCGCCGCTATTGTGCTTGGATTTAAGGGATCCGGAAGTGTCAAAGGTTTTGCACAGACTCTGGCACTTGGTATTATCGTATCCATGTTCACCGCACTGGTTGTGACCAGACAGGTACTGAATGCGCTGTATGCACTGGGACTGCAGGATGAGAAGTGGTACGGTACAGTCAAAGAGAGAGCACCGATCAACTTCCTTGGCAAGAGAAAAGTATTCTTTACAGCTTCGCTGGCAGTGATCGTGGCAGGACTTATTTATATGGGAATCAATGCCGGATCCGGAAAAGGAATCCTGGCATACAGCCTGGAATTCCAGGGAGGAACTGCAACAACTGTTGAATTCAATGAAGATATGTCTATTGCTGACATTGATGAAAAAGTCGTTCCGGTAGTATCCGCAGTGACTGGTGATAATGATATTCAGACCCAGAAGGTTGCAGGAACTAATCAGGTTATTATCAAGACCAAGGAGTTGAGTCTGGATCAGAGACAGGAGCTGGATAACAGTCTGACAGAAACTTTTGAGCTGGGAGATACGGCAATCACAGCAGAGAGTATCAGCGGTGCCATCAGCCAGGAAGTAAAGCATGATGCAGTCGTATCTGTGATCATTGCGACGATCTGTATGCTGATCTATATCTGGGTTCGTTTCAAGGATATCCGTTTTGCAACCAGTGCAGTAGCTGCTCTGGTGCATGATGTACTGGTTGTTCTGGTATTCTATGGAGCTGCAAGAATTTCCGTAGGAAATACCTTTATCGCATGTATGCTGACGATTGTCGGCTACTCCATCAATGCAACCATCGTTATCTTTGACCGTATCCGTGAGAATCTTACAGATATGAAGAAGAAAGATACTCTGGAGGATGTGGTTAATGCAAGTATCACACAGACCCTTACCAGAAGTATCTATACTTCCCTGACTACTTTCGTTATGGTAGCAGTGCTGTTCATCCTAGGTGTTGCATCCATCCGTGAATTTGCACTTCCACTGATGGTTGGTATCGTGTGCGGTGCCTACTCTTCCGTATGCATTACCGGTGCCCTGTGGTATGTAATGCGTACAAAACTGGGTGAGAAAAAATAACGGACAGAGAGGAAAGCCAATGGCAAAATGGGTAGAGATCAGAAAAGGAGCAGATTTTCAGTCGATCGGTGAGAAGTTTGGAATCAGCTCCCTGACTGCCCGGCTGATCCGTAATAAGGATATCACAGAAGAATCAGAGATCCGACAGTACCTGTATGGGGGACTGTCGGATCTCTGTTCTGCTTCTGTGATGAAAGGGATCATTCCGGCAGTTGAGATTTTACAGAAAAAAATAAAGGAAGGTGCCTCCATTCGGATCATCGGAGACTATGACATTGATGGTGTATGTTCCACTTACATTCTTCTCAGGGGACTGACAAGAGCCGGAGCAGAAGTAGATACAGATATTCCGGACCGGAAGAAGGATGGCTATGGGCTTAATGAAGATCTGGTAAAGAGGGCATATGATGCAGGTGTAGATACTATCGTGACCTGTGACAACGGAATTGCAGCAGTGAAAGAGATCGCCTATGCCAAAAGTCTGGGAATGACAGTGATCATTACGGATCACCATGAACTGCAGGAAGAGATTCCGCCAGCAGATGTGGTAGTCAATCCCCACCAGAAGGATTGTCCGTATCCATATAAAAATCTGTGTGGAGCAGGTGTGGCATGGAAGCTGGTCAGTGCTCTGTGGGAACAGCTTAGAGTGCCAGAACAGGAGCTTTATGAGGATCTGCTGCTGTTTGCAGGATTTGCCACAGTGGGAGACGTGATGGATCTGACCGGAGAGAATCGAATCCTGGTGAAAGAAGCACTGAAGCTTCTGAAGACCACCTCACATCCGGGTATCTCGGCATTGATAGAAGTCAATGAGATCTCCAGAGAGACTATTTCGGCATTTCATATTGGATTTGTCTTAGGACCATGTATCAATGCAAGCGGACGGCTGGATACGGCAAAGCGGGCGCTGGAACTTTTAAAGACTACAGATTATGAAAAAGCACTTGTAAAAGCCGCAGAGTTAAAAGCACTCAATGATGAACGAAAATCCATGACGGATGACGGTGTGCAGCAGGCTCTTGACCAGATCGAAAACAGTGACATGAAAAGGGATCGGGTACTGGTAATCTATCTACCCGACTGTCATGAGAGTCTTGCGGGAATTATCGCTGGACGGATCAGGGAACGCTATTACCGGCCAGTGTTTGTGCTGACCAGATCGCAGGATGGAGTAAAAGGATCCGGGCGTTCTATTGAGACCTACTCTATGTTTGAAGAGATGAGCAAGTGTAAGGAGCTCTATACGAAATACGGTGGACATCCTATGGCGGCTGGTGTGTCTATGCCGGAGGAACATGTGGAAAAGTTCCGGAAAAGACTCAATGAACTGTGTACACTGACGGAAAAGGATCTGACCGAAGTGGTTCGGATCGACATTGCCATGCCATTTTCCTATGTATCAGAGCGGCTGGTGGAGGAATTATCTCTGCTGGAACCTTTTGGAAAAGGAAATAGTAAGCCGGTATTTGCAGCGAAAGGAGTGCAGGTGTTAGAAACCCGTGTTCTTGGCAAGAATCAGAATGTACTAAGGCTGAAGCTGAAGGATGAAAGTGGGACCACGATGGATGGAATCTATTTCAGTGATCAGATGAATGAAGTGTTAAAGACCATGCAGCAAAAGCCCAGACTGGCATTTTTGTATTATCCGGAGATCAATGAATTCCGGGGGCAGAGGACATTACAGCTGAGGATTCTGGACTATTGCTGATTGCATGAATTTGTGCTATATTTATTCTGTTATGGTGTTGTCTGACACCAGTTTATAGAGGAAAAGATTATGCCGAAGGCATAGCGATAGAGAAGGAGAAGACAGATGAAAAAGTTAGAGGATTATGTAGTAAGTATTCCGGATTATCCGGAACCAGGAATCATTTTCAGAGATGTGACCAGCATTCTGCAGGATGCAGAGGGATTGCAGTTGGCTATTGACAGTCTGCAGAAGAAGCTGGAAGGTCTTGATTTTGATGTGATCGCAGGAACGGAGTCCAGAGGATTCATCTTCGGAATGCCGATCGCATACAACCTTCATAAACCGTTTGTACTGGTCCGCAAAAAAGGAAAACTTCCAAGAGAGACCGTATCTGTGAGCTATGACCTGGAGTATGGCAGTGCAGAGATCGAGATGCACAAGGATTCCATCAAACCTGGGCAGAAGGTGGTACTGATCGACGATCTGATCGCAACCGGTGGTACCATTGAGGCAGCAGCAAAGCTGGTGGAGCAGCTGGGCGGTGAAGTGGTTAAAATCATATTTTTGATGGAGCTGGCAGGACTTCATGGTCGTGAGAAGCTGAGTAAATATGATGTAGAGAGTGTAATTCGTTACGAAGGCAAATAAAAGCAGCTGATGCAGGACAAAAGACTGCGCTGTATCGGAAAAAAATAGATAGACAGAGAAGTGGTGATTGATATGACGGAAGAACAGGCAAGAGAAGTGCAGGAGGATGATAGAAGTATCGTTAAGATGGAAGATTTTACCAGCCCTGATGAACTATATCAGGAACTGGTGCAGCGCGTGACCAAATATCATCCATCTGCGGACATCTCCATGATCGAAAAAGCATACCAGGTGGCAAAGAAGGCCCATGACGGACAAGTGCGTAAATCCGGTGAGCCGTATATCATTCACCCGCTTTGTGTGGCAATTATTCTGGCAGATCTGGAGCTTGATAAGGAAAGTATTGCAGCAGGTCTTCTTCATGATGTGGTAGAGGATACACCGATGACTACAGAAGACCTGGCAAAGGAATTTGGTGATGAGGTGGCATTGTTGGTAGATGGAGTCACCAAGCTGGGTCAGCTGAGCTATTCCGCAGATAAAGTGGATGAACAGGCAGAGAACTTAAGAAAAATGTTCCTTGCAATGGCAAAAGATATCCGCGTTATCCTCATCAAGCTGGCGGACCGGCTTCACAATATGCGTACTCTGAAATACATGAAGCCGGAAAAGCAGAAGGAAAAAGCACGAGAGACCATGGACATCTATGCGCCCATTGCACAGCGTCTTGGTATTTCGAAAGTAAAGATCGAGCTGGATGATCTGGCACTGAAATATCTGGAGCCGGATGTCTATTATGATCTGGTATCCCAGATTGCAGAGAAGAAGAGTACCCGTGAGAAATATGTACAGTCCATCGTGGCGGAAGTCAAACAGCACATGGACAATGCCAAGATCGAGGCAGATGTACAGGGAAGAGTGAAACATTTCTTCAGCATTTATAAAAAGATGGTCAACCAGGATAAGACACTGGATCAGATCTATGATCTGTTTGCTGTACGTATTCTGGTGGAATCTGTCAAAGACTGTTATGCGGCACTGGGTGTGATCCATGAGATGTATAAGCCTATTCCGGGACGTTTCAAAGATTATATTGCCATGCCCAAAGCCAATATGTACCAGTCTTTGCATACTACGCTGATTGGCCCGAAGGGACAGCCTTTTGAGATCCAGATCCGTACTTATGAGATGCACCGTACTGCAGAGTATGGTATCGCTGCCCACTGGAAATACAAGGAGAGCGGCGGAAGCAATGAGCAGAACGTTGAAGGTAAGAACAGCGCGGAGGCAAAGCTTACCTGGCTCCGTCAGATCCTGGAGTGGCAGCGTGACATGTCCGATAACCGGGAATTCATGAGTCTTTTAAAGAGTGATCTTGATCTGTTCTCCGAGAGTGTATACTGCTTTACACCAGGTGGCGATGTGAAGACACTGCCCAATGGCTCCAATACGATTGACTTTGCATATAGTATCCACAGTGCGGTCGGCAACAAGATGATTGGTGCCAGAGTCAACGGAAAGCTGGTGCCTATCGAGACGGTGATCAAGAATGGTGACCGGATCGAGATCATTACATCCCAGAACTCCAAAGGACCCAGCCGTGACTGGCTCAACACCGTTAAGAGTACGCAGGCAAAAAATAAGATCAACCAGTGGTTCAAGACAGAGTTCAAGGAAAGCAATATTACAAAAGGAAAAGAACTGATCGCCCAGTATTGTAAGATGAAGGGCATTCCTGCCGCTCAGGTGGTAAAGCCGGAGTATCAGGAAAGTGTTCTTAGAAAATATGGATTCCGCGACTGGGAATCTGTACTGGCAGCCATCGGACATGGCGGACTGAAAGAAGGTCAGGTCGTCAACAAGATGGTGGAAGAGTATGAGAAGGCAAAGAAGAAAGAAGTGACCGATGCCAAGATCATGGAGAGCATGAAGGAGGCAAAGGAGCAGAAGCTTCATGTGACCAAATCCAAGAGCGGCATTATTGTAAAAGGTATTGATGATGTGGCAGTGCGGTTTTCAAAGTGTTGTAATCCGGTTCCGGGTGATGAGATCGTGGGCTTTGTGACCAGGGGAAGAGGTGTAACGATTCACCGGACCGACTGCGTCAATATGCTCCATCTGGCGGAATCAGAGAGAGAACGGCTGATTGATGCAGAATGGCAGGGAGGCGCACAGACCAGAAGCAGTGAGAAATATTCGACGGAGATCAAGATCTACGGCAACAACCGTACCGGCCTTCTGGTGGATATTTCCAAGACTCTCACTGAGAGAAATATTGACGTCACATCTATGAATGTGCGTACCAGCAAACAAGGAACCGCTACCATCACTATCAGCTTTGATATTTCCAGCGTGGAAGAGCTGAACAAGATCATTGAGAAGCTCAGACAGATTGAGAGTGTTCTGGATATTGAGAGGTCTGCCAGCTAAGGGAGAAGATAATGAACAGTAAAGTTACACATATCAATGTGGGAAATCTGGCAGAGAACTGCTGGTTTCTGGCAAATGAAGATACAAAAGAGGCTGTTGTGATCGATCCGGGAGCAGAACCGGATCGGATCTGTGTGACAGCTGAGAAGCATGGATGGAAGATCACTGCGATCCTGCTGACCCATGGACATATCGACCATATGGGAGCATGCGAATCCCTTCGCACAGAGTTAGGGGTGAAGGTATACGCACTGACAGAGGAAGAAGACCTTCTTCTGGATGCAAAGAAGAATCTGTCTGTCTTTATTGAACGCAAAGTTGTGACTTTTGAGCCGGATGAACTGCTGCGTGACGGACAGGAACTGACACTGGCAGGCATGAAGATTCAGGTTATCCATACACCGGGACATACGCCGGGAGGATGCTCTTACTACGTGGCAGATGCAGGCTGTGTGTTCTCAGGGGATACACTGTTCGCAGAGTCTGTGGGCAGAAGCGATTTTCCAGGTGGAAGTACATCTGCATTAGTTCGTGCGGTAAAAGAAAAACTCTTTTTATTGCCAGATGATACGCTCGTCTGTCCAGGACATGGCGAAGAGACCACGATCGGTCATGAGAAGAAGTATAATTCATTTGTGTAGGAAGAAAAGAAAGGCTTTTTATGATAGAAGTAATTGTAAACCGGCCGAGTTTCGAATATGATATTCATTCCCTTGTGAAATCTTTTTTCCCAAGAGAAGATGTGCAGATCCATGTACAGGATACATTTACCGAAGATACGGCTCTTCGTATTTCTGTGGAGTTTACAGATGAGACTGTGTCCATCTGCCTGATGGAGCAGGGCGAAGAAAAAGAATCCGGTGCGTCCGTCATCAATTATGCAGAACGGAAAGAGACGAAAAACCGGTTGAAACGCCAATTATACCAGTTGCTGTGTGCATACACGGGACAGACTCTTCCATGGGGAACCCTGACGGGAATCCGTCCGGCGAAGATTGCCATGGGACTGATCGAGCAGGGCATGAGCAATGTAGAGACCGCAGAATATATGCGGAATACCTATTTGGCAAGCAAGGAAAAGGTGGCACTGAGCGTCATGATCGCCAACCGGGAACGGTATGTGCTTCGAAATATTGACTACAAAGATGGCTACAGCCTCTATGTGGGGATTCCGTTCTGCCCAAGCATCTGCCTTTATTGTTCCTTCTCATCCTATCCGTTGGAAAGATGGCGGAAACAGGTGGATCAGTATCTGGATGCTTTATGTAAGGAACTGGATTATGTGGCAGACCGGTTCCGGGATAAAAAGCTTAATACAGTCTATATCGGCGGTGGTACACCGACCACATTGGAGCCTTATCAGCTGGACCGTCTGCTGACCAGGATCCAGAGTAAGTTTGATACGGAGCATCTGCAGGAATTTACCGTGGAAGCGGGCAGACCGGACAGCATCACCAGAGAGAAGCTTCAGGTGCTGCTGGATCACGGCATTGACCGGATCTCCATCAATCCCCAGACCATGAACCAGAAGACACTGGAGATCATCGGCAGACGTCACACCGTAGATCAGGTAAAAGAAGCATTTACGCTGGCCCGCAGCATGGGATTTGCTCATATCAATATGGATCTGATCGTGGGACTTCCGGGAGAATCCTATGATGATGTGGAGCATACTATGAAAGAGCTGGAAGCCATGGCACCGGACAGCGTGACGGTCCACTCTCTGGCAATCAAGCGTGCCGCAAGACTCAGTCTTTTCAAAGATAAATACGAGGAGATGGGTCTGGAAAATAATATGCAGATCATGGATATGACTGCCAGATACTGTGCAGAGATGGGATTGTCGCCATATTATCTCTATCGCCAGAAAAATATGGCCGGTAACTTTGAAAACGTAGGTTACGCACAGCCGGAGAAGGCTGGTATCTACAATATCCTCATCATGGAAGAGAAACAGACCATCGTAGCGTGCGGAGCGGGAGCTTCCACCAAACGTGTCTGGAATGAACAGAATCCGGATGGTTCTTATCGGATCGAACGGTGCGAGAATATCAAAGATGTGGCATTGTATATAGAGAAGATCGATGAGATGATCCAGAGAAAAGAAGAATTGTTTGCGGAAGAATAAAATTTTATAGAATCATGAAAGAACGAATCCATTTGAAAAAGATGGGTTCGTTTTTTTGTAAAAAATTGCTCCAACTGTTTTAGTGACAGTTGGAGCAGTGGGCATTATTTATTCTGTGATTCCTGAAGTAAGTCCGGAAGATTAGTTGCAGCAGAACTGGTTTTCCGGATTTTGTTGTTTTTCTGCATTCTAAATATGACGTTTTCATAAAGAATCTAAACAATCCGTAAATACTAATGACACATAAATTTTTTTGTGATATGATAGTAGCATCAATTCGAGTCATGACATTTCGTCATGGATTTCCCAATGATAACGATAAAAAAGAGCAGATAGTATAGCGTTTTCATGCATAAATGTGTGAAATATGGTTGCGGATACGGCTCTAAATGGGTAAAATGGAAGGAGAAGACAAATGAAAACTTTGCAGGAATTAACGTTGTTCGACAGATTCTTATTTAATGAGACGATGGAGATCCCGGAGGCGCATGAAGCAGTATTACGGATCATTCTTGGAGATGAAAAATTAAAGCTTTTATCTCAGGTACAGACAGAAAAAGAGATGCAGACGGCACCGTGGCTTCGTTCTATCCGTCTGGACACGTTTTCAATGGATCAGGACAAGACGATCTACAATACGGAATCTCAGAAGCGTCGCAATACAGATCTGATCAAGAGAAGTCGTTTTTACCAGGGAGTGATAGATTCCTCACTGTTAGCTCCGGGGACGCGCAGTTTTAATCTTTTGAATGACACCTGCATTATTATGATCACTCCATTTGATCTGTTTGGAAAAGGAAGATATTGCTATACTTTTCATCCATATTGTGAGGAAGAACCAGATTTAAGACTGGAAGATGGAGCAGTCCGCATTTTCCTGAACATTCATGGAACGAATCGCAATGAAGTATCAGAAGAGCTGGTTGCATTGTTGGAATATATGGAGACCATGGATGCCGATAAAATAGGCGACGACAGTGAGAACCTGAAGAAACTTCATGAATATGTCGAACAGATCAAGGCGAGTGAAGAAATCGGGGTGAAGTATATGCAAAAATGGGAAGAACTGGAATATGAACGAGAAGATGCACGTGAGGAAGGCCGCGAAGAAGGTCGTGAAGAAGGCCTCAAACAAGGTTTGATGGAAGGTCGCGAGGAAGGTCAGATAACCGGAAGAAAAGTAGAAGAAATTTCTATTTTGCGCCGGTTACTGAAGAAAAAGAACAAAGACGAGGAGACAGTTGCGGATGACTTGGATCTGTCCCTGGAATATGTCCATAAAATAAATGAGTTGCTTAGTGCATATCCAATGGAAAGTGATGAAGAAATAGTAAAAAAAATTCTTTAGTGAGTATTATGAGAGCTTTTCAGTCAGATGTGCATAAGGCGCAGGCTGTTAAAAAAGGTGTGAGTGAATATCTGAAATAGAGGTCCGGAGAATCAGTTGATGAACTGGTTTTCCGGATTTTGTTGTTTTTCTGCATTCTAAATATGACATTTCGTCATGGATTTCCCAATGATAATGATAAAAAAGAGCAGATAGTATAGCGTTTTCATGCATAAATGAGTGAAATATGGTTGCGGATACGGCTCTAAATGGGTAAAGTGCAAGGAGCTTATGACAATCCACATTTTACCATACATAATTTTCACCAGATCTTCAGATACTACAAAAGTAATAATCGGAAGGAGGGACGAACATGACAAGACTGGATTGTTCAGTTGTAAACTGTGCGTACAACAAAGAAGATTCCTGCTGTAAGGATAATATCCATGTGGGAGGAAAGAATGCGAAAGTGACAGATGAGACCTGTTGCGAGAGTTTCCGGGAGAAGAAGGATGGTATGACCAATAGCAATGCCATTCCAAGCAAACCGACAGAAGTAGCATGTGAAGCAGAGTGTTGTTGTTATAACCATTCCTGCAAATGTGCGGCAGATCAGATTCAGGTGTCAGGAAGCAATGCCTGTCACTGCGATCAGACAGAATGTGCGACCTTTAAAATGAAATAAACTGAAATAAGTATGAAAAATCCGTGGAAAAAATCAGATTCCACGGATTTTTTATAACTCTTCAGAGCCACATTCGCAAAATCGCCTCTGCGAGGCTTTACTTTGACACTGAAGAAATCAGCATATACTGCCCATTGTCCGCCAGTACAGTATAGGCTTTCAGCTCCGGGTGATCCTGTAAAAATGGAATGGACAGGATCAGAAGTGCATGCTCAGGTGCTTCAAGGAATGCTTCTGCGCCGCCATCCTGACAATCAAGGTCACCGGACAGCATGGCAAGAAGCTGCATGTTCTGTTCCCAGTCTGTAGTATTAGCATAGAGGAATGGATCATAAGCATCCAGGTAGATGGTAGATCCTGCAAGATTACTGTCACGACTGAATTGCTCCTGCACAAAGGTCTGAAGGTCATTACTTCTGGCACCACGTACATTATCACAGTAATTATTCCAGACAAAGACGGCAGTTCCAGCCAGCAGTACAAGGCTGATCAATAGTCCGGCAAAGCCCGCCACATGTTTCTCTGTAAGCACGGCTGTAAGAAAGGTTGCCACAAAGACGGCAGCCAGCATACATAATGGTACGATACAGGGATATACATACCACATTAATTTGGTGGATACCAGTGAGAATCCGAGGAATGGAACGAAGAACCAAAGCAGGATTCCAGTGAGATCCACATTGGGAAGCGGCGTATCCACAGGACGCAGCGGACGGATCCACAGGCAGATCAGTCCGATGATCACGATCAGGGTCAACCATCCGTAGATGTAGTCAAAATTCCAGAAGATGGAAGTCCAGTAAAAAGAAAATGGGAATCCATGTCCTTCCAGACCACCGGCTGCAGTCCGACCGGCAATGTCCGCTTCATACATATTCTGGAAAAAGGTAATGCCATCGTACTGATAACGGCAGATGCCCCAGATCAGGATCGGCAGTACCGCACAGGCAATGAAAATGATCCAGCGTTTTGGCTTTTGATGAAACAATTCTTTTGTCAGCAGAAGGAAGAGCCCTCCTACGGCTGCAATCATTCCGGCGTGAAAGCTTTTGGTCAGAAATGCCAGGGAGAAGAACAATCCGCAGGCATAGAGCCAGCGACCGTTATCACGGACTTTCAGCATACAGAGCATGGAAAGGGTGAACAAAAGCAAGTACAGACTGTCTGCGTCTCCGGCCCGTGCCAGATGCGCTTTGAATGGAAAATAGTTGGCGCATAAAAAGACCATGGTCAGCAGGGATGCCAGACGGCTGTATTTTCTGGCAAATAATCCGGTAAAGATGACAGTCAGAAGATAAAACAAAGCGGAGAAGAAGCGAAGTCCCACTGCATTGTATCCGTAGAGCACAAATCCGGCTGCAACACTTAGAAAGGAAAGCGGCGGTTTTACATTCCAGTAATCCGGTTTTCCCAGATAAGTGTTGACCAGAAATTGTTTGTTTTTCAGCATTTCATAGGCAGAGATGCCATGGCGGGCTTCGTCCCAGGAGTCGATTGCTTTCACACCGAGACAACGAAAACAAAGGAAGGCTGTCACTGCACAGAGCAGAGCAAACCAGAGCCAATAGTATTTTTCGGTGATCTGTAGTAGAGTTCTATTTATTTTTTTCAAGGAAATTCCTCCAGAATCTTTTTGTTCAATATAGCATGTTACAGACGAAAAGTAAATGTCGCCTTATCTATTAAGATTCGTTTAAGAATGGCAGAAAATATTGAAAATAAAGGATTTGCAGTATATAATGCAGAAACAAATCGGACAGGAGATGAGGCAATGGATGCAAAGACCAGAAAAAATATAGAATATTTGATAATCCTGCTGATCAGTGCTGCCGTGCTTGCAGTAGGCTGGAGCAATCGGAAGACCATCGCAGGCTGGGGCAATCAGAATACAGAAGATACCATGCCGGTGGCAGATGACGCAGTAGAGAAGGAAGATCTGATATTGGAGATCAATTCTGTAGAAGATTATCTGACATTTGTACGGAGCGTGAATAAAGGAAATACATATAAAGGACAGTATGTGAATCTGAATACAGATCTGGATCTGGTAGAGGTGGAAGAGGATCTGGTTATTGGAAATGCAGAAAATACGCAGTATTGTTTTCAGGGAATCTTTGATGGAAATGGACATCATCTGAGCAATGTGATGATCACATCGGATACAGATGCGGGACTGTTCCGCAACCTGGAAGGAACGGTGGCAAATCTGCAGGTGGAGAGTGGTGACTTTTCGGCACCGTTGGCAGGAGCCATTGCATCCAATACAAGACTGGGTTCCTGCATTTTGAACTGTGGAAGTCTGGCAACTGTGAACGGACAGCTGGCACCGGAGCAGGAAGGGAAGACCCTGCTGACAGGGGAGAGTCGCGGTGAGATCCGGAACAGCTTTGCGCCGGGACAGGAAGAGACGGCAGAGAGTCTCAATCAGGAAGTGCGGGGACTTGACCTGACATGGGGTGTGGATGGTTGGAATCTGTGGGAACAGGAAGATGATGTTCCAGCTCTGACCACAGAATATGCAGATGTGGTGGAAACAGCGACCGCAGAAGTACCAGTCAGTCTGAGTGCAGTCTCTATACAGGGATATTATTCGGCAGAAGATAAGTCCTGGTGCTTTGCAATCCCGGCGGGATATGAGCAGACAGAACTGGCGGTTACATTTTCCTTTACCGATGGGGATGTGAACCAGTTTACCAGAGAGCCGGGGCAGAAAACATATGAGTTGGAGCATGAAGGCTATACCTATCCCATTACGTATTTGACCGCAGAACATGCGGCGACAATGATGCTGGATCTGGATCGGGAAGATGCGGTTTCTTATCTTGGATCTGACAAGCAAAATGAAGTACAGGGAACCTGTATGACTCTGGAAAACAATGGAAAGGTCACCCAGACTGCCAGACTTGAGAAAATCAAGGGTCATGGAAATGATTCCTTCCGTGCACCGAAGAAGAGTTACAACTTGTCATTTACAGAGAAACAGGATCTGTTAGGTATGGGTGCAGCAAAAGATTATGTGCTTCTGGCCGCTTATCGTGACAATTCATTGCTTTCTTACAAGCTCACTTATGATCTGGTCAATGAGATCGGTATGGCTTATGCCCCTTCCTCAGAGTTTGTGCATCTCTATATTAATGGAGAATATGAGGGAGTGTATCTGCTGATGAGTAAGATCCAGATCGGAAAGACCCGGTTTGATCTAAAGGATCTGAAAACAGAGACCAAGGAGCTGAACAGCAAAAGTGAACTGCGGGAGTATGCACATACGACCTGGAAAAATGAAGGATTTTACGCCCAGCGAACCTGGTATGAACTGGATCAGACGCCGGAGGATGTGTCTGGCGGCTATATTATCGAACTGGATAATGAGGATTATGACCGAACGAAAGCCAATTTTGTCAGTGACCGGAATCTGTCCTTTATGATTCCGAGCATGAACTGGGCGTCTCAGAGCCAAGTATATTATATTGCAGATTTCTGGCAGGATTTTGAAAATGCACTGTATGCAAAGGACGGCTACAATGACAAAGGAAAGTATTATACAGACTATATTGATCTGGAATCCTTTGCAGATCAGTGGCTGTTTTACGAACTGAATGAAGAAAACAGTGTGAATTCAAGTGTGTATTATTATAAGGATTCGGATATTTGTGGAGATGGGAAATTGCATGCCTCCTGGCCATGGGATATGGAGCATTCTCTGGCAAGAGAAGGAGGAGCAACCTCCAGCTGGTTTGCGGCTGCATCGGATCTGAAGCCGGAGGGCTATTGGATGCAGTTTTATCATCACAGAGATTTTGCAGAGGCAGTCTACAAGGAGTGGATGACAAAATTTGTTCCGGCTCTGGAAAAAGCACTGAATCCGGAGACAGGATATGATCCGGACGGCATCAGTTCACTGGACTGGTATCTGGGGTATTATGGAACGGATGCGCAGATTAACGAAAGCCGTTGGAATGGATCTGGTTTTGCAGAAAAACTGGAGAAGATCCGCAGGATCTACACAGTTCGTCTGGATTTTCTGACAGAAGCGCTGGGACTTTATGATACGGATTACATTTATTTTTATAAAGAGAACGGGATTCTCTATGGTGTAAATGCACAGGAAGAGTCGATTCCGGTGGAAAATCCATGAAAAAATACTGGAACTTGTAATCAATTCCTAATAATGCTATAATAATTCCAAATACAGCGTGCCAAAGGGCGTAGTCTGCCTTTTGCGCTGTCAAAATGGAAGAAAATGAATACTATGGAGGAAATTTCATGAGAACCTATCTCGTAACCGGAGGAGCCGGATTTATCGGTTCCAATTACATTCACTACATGTTCCGTAAATATGGAGACACTATCCGCATCATCAATGTGGACTGTCTGACCTATGCTGGAAACCTGGAGAATCTGAAGGATGTGGAGAATCAGCCGAACTATACATTTGTAAAAGCTGATATCTGTGACAGCGCAGCCATCACGAAGATCTTTGATGAGAATGATATTGACCGCGTGGTACATTTTGCAGCAGAGAGCCATGTAGACCGCAGTATCAAGAACCCGGAAGTGTTCGTGAAGACCAACGTACTGGGAACACTGGTAATGCTGAATGCGGCAAAGGCTGCATGGGAGCTGCCGGACGGAAGTTTCAAGGAGGACAAGAAATTCCTGTATGTATCCACTGACGAAGTATACGGTTCCCTGGATGATGGAGATAATTATTTCTATGAGACCACTCCGTTCTCCCCGCACAGCCCGTACTCAGCAAGTAAAGCAAGCGGAGATATGCTGACCAAAGCATATTTCGATACCTATAAATTCCCGTGCAACATCACAAGCTGCAGCAACAACTACGGACCGTTCCAGTTCCCGGAGAAGCTGATCCCGCTGGTAATCAACAATGCATTGCAGGGAAAATCGCTGCCGGTATATGGTGACGGTAAAAATGTCCGTGACTGGCTCTATGTAGACGATCATGCGAAAGCAATTGACATGGTTCAGGAGAAAGGCAAGCTGGGCGAGCGTTATAACATTGGCGGACACAACGAGAAGCAGAACATCCAGATCATTCACATTATTCTGGATACCCTTCAGGAGATGCTGCCGGATGGAGATCCCAGAAAAGAACTGGTAAGCGACAAGCTGATCACTTACGTGACTGACAGAAAAGGACATGACCGTCGTTATGCTATCGCACCGGATAAGATCAAAGCAGAGATCGGCTGGTATCCGGAGACCATGTTTGAAGAAGGAATCAAGAAGACCATTCAGTGGTTCTTTGAACATGAGGACTGGATGAAAAATGTAACCAGTGGTGATTATCAGAAATATTATGAAGAAATGTATAAAAATAAATAAAAACCTGGCAGTACCGGCGGTCGGAATTCTGATCGCCGGACTGGCGCTTTTTGCAGGCAGAAGTGTACAGCCGGAGAATGGCTTCACGCTGAACCAGTATCATAATGCAGATGCCAAATTTATCGGGGATCACATTATTACCAGCGTGGATGAGCAGATCCGTATTCTTGATCTGGAGGGACAGGAGGTTCGCCGATTTGAAGGAACACAGGCATCCTGGATCTACGTGATGGAGGATGATGGAGGCAATGAGCCGACGACTGAGACCGAGACCACTGTTTCAGATGGCTATACGGTTGCATATAGCAATCACAGCAATGAGACCCACATTCTGAAACTTACATCTGATGCAGAGCTGATGGATGACCAGGTGGCAGTTACCACGGATACACTGGCCATTGATCCAATCCTGGTGCAGATCGATGATGGGTATCTGCTGACCAACACAGAGATCGACGGAACCATCAATAATCCGTCACCGGATGGAGACAATGGAATCTATACGGTAAGGCTGTATCATTCGGATGATCTGGTCAACTGGGAATATATGACAGATATCATCAGCAGAAAGCAGAATCTGGAAGATGGAGATATTCGTTATCTCGATGGAACACTTTATTATTTCTTTGAGATGGAAGATTATGACAAGGGGCCTTCGAAGATCTGCGTCATGGAATCCGCTGATCATGGAATGACCTGGAGTAAACCGAAAACACTGCTTCCCAATGAGGCAGATAATGAGATGGCGTCCTGCGAGAAGACTGCGGATGGCTGGAGATTATATGTGAGCAGTGATCTGGCATGCGTGGGCGAAAGCTATCAGGGAGCCAGTGTTTATTATTGCGATTATACAGATGAATTTGAACCGGTGGAGCTGTATGTGAAATCAGCCATGCCGGATAATGAGTCAGTGAGACTGTACGAAGTAAAAGAAGAGGACGGAAAGCTGTATTTCTTATTTGCAAGAAATTTTCTGACAGACTGTGATTTTCTGCTTCGTGCCATGGACTCGGAATAAAAAATAAAAACCAAAGGGGGACTTAATCAATGAAAGGAATTATTCTGGCAGGAGGCTCAGGAACCAGACTTTATCCGCTGACCAAGGCGGTATCTAAACAGATTATGCCGGTATACGACAAACCGATGATCTACTATCCATTGTCGATCCTGATGCTTGCAGGAATCCGTGAAGTACTGATCATCTCCACACCGAGAGATCTTCCGGTGTTTGAAGAACTGTTAGGAGACGGAAGTCAGTTGGGAATGAGATTTGAATATGCAGTGCAGGAACAGCCAAGAGGACTGGCAGATGCATTTATCATTGGTGCTGACTTTATTGGAAAAGACAGTGTGGCCCTGATTCTTGGAGATAATATTTTCTATGGACAGAGCTTTTCACAGGTACTTAGAAGAGTAGCAGCTCAGGAGAGCGGTGCTACGATCTTTGGTTACTATGTACGTGACCCAAGAGAGTACGGTGTGGTTGAGTTTGACGAGAATGGCATGGCTGTTTCCATCGAGGAGAAGCCGGAACATCCAAAGTCAAACTATGCAGTACCGGGACTTTATTTCTATGATAATGATGTAGTTGAAATCGCGAAAAATGTAAAGCCGTCTGCAAGAGGTGAGATCGAGATCACCAGCATCAACAACGAATATCTGAGAAGAGGAACTCTTCATGTGGAGACTCTGGGCCGTGGATTTGCATGGCTGGATACCGGCAATCATGATGCTCTTCTGGATGCAGCAGATTTCGTAGCAGCATTCCAGAAACGCCAGGGACTTTATATCTCCTGTATCGAGGAGATCGCATTCCGAAGAGGATTTATTGATAAGGAGCAGCTTCTGAAGCTGGCTGAGCCGCTGATGAAGACTGCATATGGCCAGTATCTGACAGATGTGGCAAATGGACTGTAAGGAAGGACGAAAAAAATGGGAAAGATAACAGTAGAGACCTGTGATATTGAAGGGCTGAAGATCATCACTCCGACTGTATTTGGTGATGAGCGTGGATATTTTATGGAGACATATAATTATAATGATTATAAAGCAGCCGGTATTGACATGGAGTTTGTTCAGGACAACCAGTCTGCATCCAAGAAAGGTGTGCTGCGTGGTCTGCATTTCCAGATCAATTATCCGCAGGACAAGCTGGTTCGCGTAGTCAGCGGAGAAGTATTTGATGTGGCAGTAGATTTAAGACCGGGTTCCAAGACCTATGGAAAATGGTTTGGTGTACTTTTGTCTGCAGAAAATAAAAAGCAGTTCTTTATTCCGAAAAATTTTGCGCACGGATTCCTGGTACTGTCTGATTATGCGGAATTTGCTTACAAATGCACCGATTTCTATCATCCGAACGATGAGGGCGGACTGGCATGGAATGACCCGGATATTGGAGTTGAATGGCCGATTCCGGAAGGCATGGAGCTGACCATTTCCGAGAAGGATCATAAATGGGGCGGCATCAAAGAACTGAAAAAGTAAGGAGAGAATAGATGCTCCGAATGTTAAGAGATTTCTGGACCAACAGGAAGCTGATCTGGAAGCTGGCAAAGAATGATTTCAAGACCAGATATGCAGGTTCCTATTTTGGCGTGGTATGGGCAATGGTCCAGCCTGTCGTGATCGTTCTGGTATACTGGTTTGTATTCCAGATCGGTCTGAACAATGCCACTGCCGAGTTAAAACAGGGCATTACAGTGCCCTTTGTTCTCTGGCTGGTCAGCGGTATCGTACCGTGGTTTTATTTTTCAGAGAGCTTAAGTAACGGTACCAATGCGTTGCTGGAATATAATTATCTTGTTAAAAAAGTGGTCTTCAACATCGACATTCTGCCGCTGGTGAAGACCATTGCGGCGTTGTTTATTCATGCGTTTTTCGTGCTGTTTATGCTGCTTTTGTTTGCACTGTATGGATATTATCCGGGACTGCACACTCTGTGGGTGGTCTATTTCAGCGGCTGTCTGATGATCTTTGTGACGGGACTCTGCATGCTGACCAGTTCACTGGTGATCTTTTTCCGTGATTTGAGCCAGATCATCAATATTTTCCTTCAGGTAGGTATCTGGATGACACCGATCATGTGGTCACTGGAGGATCTGCTTGCCAAATATCCAATCCTGGCAGTATTAAAACTGAATCCGCTTTGCTATATTGTCTATGGTTACCGGGAAGTATTGTTCGGCTCCGGTTCTATAGCCGGGCTTGGCTGGATGAATATTTATTTCTGGGCAGTAACGATCGTGACATGGATCGTAGGAAGCGGAGTATTCCGTCGACTGAAAGTTCATTTTGCAGACGTACTGTAAGAGAAGGAGAATCATGAGCAGCGAAGCGATTAAGTTAGAGCATATTACAAAAGTATACAAATTATATAACCGCAACCGTGACCGTCTGAAGGATTCTCTGGGACTCACTAAGAAGAAATGCTACACTGAGCACTTTGCGCTCAGGGACGTGAGCATGGAGATCCATCAGGGAGAGACGGTGGGAATCATTGGTGTCAATGGTTCCGGTAAATCAACGATCCTGAAGATCATTACCGGTGTGTTAAGTCCGACCAGCGGAACGATGGAGATCAATGGGCGGATCTCTGCTCTTCTGGAGCTGGGAGCCGGTTTTAATATGGAATATACAGGTCTGGAAAATGTGTACCTCAACGGCACCATGCTTGGTTTTTCAGAGGAGGAGATCAATGACAGACTGCAGGCAATCCTGGATTTTGCAGATATCGGCGAATTTATCCATCAGCCGGTGAAGACCTATTCCAGCGGTATGTTTGTGCGTCTTGCATTTGCAGTGGCTATCAATATTGATCCAGAGATCCTGATCGTGGATGAGGCACTTTCAGTTGGAGACGTATTCTTCCAGGCAAAATGTTATCATAAATTTGAAGAGTTCAAGAAGCTGGGCAAGACCATTCTGTTTGTCAGCCATGATCTGACCAGCATTGCAAAATATTGTGACAGGGTTGTCCTTCTGAATAAAGGTGTGAAGCTGGCAGAAGGGTCCCCCCGTGATATGGTCAACATGTATAAGAAGCTTCTGGTCCATCAGCTTGACGAGGATACCCTGGAGGATGTGAATGGAAAGAGTGCGATCAATGAACATGTGGAAGATGGAAAAGCATGGAAAGAGCACTTTGAGATCAATCCAAAGCTGTTAGATTATGGTGAAAAACAGGCAGAGATCGTAGATTTTTGTATCATTGACCAGTACGGTCAGTATTCCAGTATTATTGAGAAGGGATCCACCTGTCAGATCAAGGCAAAGCTCTACTTCCATGAGCAGGTGAAGAACCCGATTTTTACGATCACGATCCGTAATAAGCAGGGTACGGATATTACAGGAACCAATACCATGTTCGAGCGCGTGGAGACAGGTGTCGTGGAAGCCGGTGAGAGCCGGATCGTTACCTATACCCAGCGGATCGACCTGCAGGGAGGAGATTATCTGATCTCCCTTGGCTGTACAGGATATGTGGGTGATGAGTTCCGGGTATACCACCGGCTGTATGATCTGGTGGGAATGACTGTATTGTCTGATAAGGATACGGTTGGTTTTTATGATATGAATTCGGCAATCACCGTTGAAAAGGCGTGAAAGGCGTAACACATGCAGGAACAGATTGGAAAAGTAACGATTCAATATAGAGAAGAAGAAATACTTCTTCAGACAGAGGCTTTGGAAGATGCTAGAATCCGGGAATTGCTGGCAGAAGGGTATGACTGCCGTCAGCAGCAGTCACCGGACTGGCCGGTACTCTATCACCTGTCCCATCTGCGGGCAAATCTGACCCAGTGGCTTCCTGTAAAGAAGACTGACCGGGTGTTGGAATTTGGTGCAGACAGCGGAGAACTGACGGGTGGTTTTGCAGGAAAGGCAGCAGAGGTGATCTGTCTTGAGGAGAACTTCAGCCGGTGTAAACTGTTGGCAACCCGACATCAGGATGTGGATAATCTCGTTGTCTACGCAGGAGATCTGTGGAAAAACCTGGAACAGATCGAAGGCAATTTTGACTGGATCATAGCACCAGGTATCTTAAGTGAGGCTCAAAGGTATTTTGCAGGAGAGAATCCGCAGGTGCAGGCATTGAAGATTCTTAAGAAGCGGTTACATCCAAAGGGACATCTGGTGCTTGCGGTGGATAACCGGTTTGGTATGAAATACTGGGCAGGAGCTATGGAGCCGCATACAGGACGTTATTTTGACAGTCTGGAAGGAAATGGAAGCACATGTTCCAGAAAAGAGCTGGAAGTTTTTCTGGAAAAGAGTGGTCTTGGGGAGTATCGGATGTATTATCCGTACCCGGAGCGCTGGTTTCCGATGAGTATGTATTCAGATCACTGGCTCCCGGGTGCAGGAGAGCTGAATCAGAACCTTCGGAATTTTGAAGGAGAGCGTCTGGTTCTGTTTGATGAAGAAAAAGTATATGACCAGATCATTGCGGATGGAAGATTTCCGGAATTTTCCAATACATTTCTGATCGTGGCAGGATCGGAACGCACGGATCTGCCGGTCTATGTAAAATATTCCAATGACCGGGCAAAAGAGTTTATGATTCGGACAGATATCCTGAAGACAGAGGATGGCTGTCAGGTGAGAAAAGTTCCGGTAAGCCAGGAAGCAAAAGCGCATGTAACAGCTATGAAGCACTGGGAAGAAGTGCTGGGCACACAGTATGCGGCGGCTTGCGTGAAGGTGAACCACTGCGAATTAAAAGAGGATGCGGCATACTTTGAATTTTTAAGTGGACATACACTGGAAGAGCGGCTGGATGACCTGCGGGCACAGAAAGAATATGGAAAGCTGGCTGAAGCGCTGCAGGAATACAAGAAGTTACTGCTAGAATGTCTGCAGCAGGAGTTGAAGCCATTTGTAGTCAGTCCGAAGTTTGTGGAAATGTTCGGCACAGCAGATTTTAAGAAAGCATATCTGGGCGCACCGGTCAACAATCTGGACTGGATCTTTGGAAATCTCATGGAGACGGAAGATGGTACACAGATCATTGACTATGAGTGGACCTTTGATGTTCAGGTTCCAGTGGAATACCTGATCTGGAGAGCGGTCTCTCTTTATCTGCACAGCAGAAGCGAGCTTAAGCAGATGGGATATCTGGCACAGCTAGGCATCTCCACAGAAGAAGAGAAGATATTTGAAGAGATGGAACATCATTTTCAGCTCTGGCTGCTGGGCGGAACCGTGACGATCGGTGCACAGTATCTTCACACGGCAGGAAGAACCTGGAAGTTGGAGCAGCTTCTGAAAAATGCGAAAAAAGACCAGATTCAGGTCTATACAGACTGTGGACAGGGATTTTCAGAAAACAATAGTTTCTGGATTGAAACCGAACCTGACAAGGAAAGGCTGATCCGGCTGACGATTCTGCTTCCTGCAGGATGTAAGGCTGTGCGGCTTGACCCGGCAGAAGAAACCTGTCTTGTAAAGGTCAGACGGATATTAGGGGAACTGGGAGGTTCCTATGAACTGCCCTGGAGTCATAACGGAAGAGAGCTGGAGAACACAGGCATCGTCTACACCACAGAAGATCCGCAGCTTCTGATCAGTGGGATCGTGGAAGGAACAAGCAGACTTTATGTGGAGCTGAGTGTTCAGACCATAAGCCCGGATGCAGCTTATGCCTGCATGAATCTTTTGAACCGGGTGCGTAGAGCAGAGAGACTTTACAACAGTGCGCCATTTAAGCTGCTGAAGAAATTAAAGAGGACAGGAAAATGAGTGAAGAGAACAAGAAGGCAGAACTGCCTGCACACAGAGACAAGCGATTTGACGGGGTGAGGGATACCTGGTACTGGAAGCTGTCAAAACCGGTGCGGGTAGTGGTACATTTTGTGATCCGTACCAGAAATGCCTATATTCATTACGGTGGATTCAAAGGAATGTACCGTCGCTGGAAACAGAAAAAAGGAGAAGCGTCCAAGCGTCTGGATTTTGGAACAAAATCTTTCCCGAATGCAGAAGAGAGACGTAGAGAGGAAGAGACTGTATTTCCAAGAGAGATCAAGATCAGTGTTCTGGTGCCTCTGTACAATACCCCGGAGAAGTTCCTGCGGGAAATGATCGATTCTGTAGTGACACAGACCTACAAGAACTGGGAACTGTGTCTGGCAGATGGAAGTGATGACAAGCATACAGATGTGGGCAGGATCTGTCAGGAGTATATAGAGAAAGACAGCCGGATCAAATATCAGAAGATCGAGAAGAACTTGGGAATCTCCGGGAATACCAATGTATGTTTTTCCATGGCAACCGGTAATTTTATTGGCCTTTTTGATCATGATGATGTGATGCATCCAAGTCTGCTGTTTGAGTGTGTGAAAACAGTCTGTGAGAAAGATGCAGATTATGTTTATACGGATGAGGCGACCTTTACCTCTCCGAATCTTGATGATCTGATCGTACTGCATTTTAAGCCGGATTATTCTCCGGATAATCTGCGTGCCAACAATTATATCTGCCATTTCTCCATGTTTGACGCAGATCTGCTGAAGAAGACAGGGTTATTCCGTCCGGAGTATGATGGAAGTCAGGACCATGATATGATCCTTCGCCTGACCGAAGAGGCAAAGCATGTATGTCATATTCCGAAGATCCTCTACTATTGGAGATCCCATCCGAATTCAGTGGCAGCTGATATTGGTGCCAAGACCTACGCCATTGACGCGGCCAAGAGAGCAGTTCATGATCATATGCGTGATTATTATGGAATTGAAGTGGAAGTGGAGAGCACTCGTGCATTCCCGACTATTTTTCAGATCAAGTATCCAATCAATGGAGAGCCGTTGATCAGTATTGTAATTCCGAATAAGGATCATGTGGAAGATTTGAGACGCTGTATTACTTCTATTGAGAAGAAATCTACCTGGAAAAATTATGAGATCGTGGTAGTGGAAAATAACAGTGTGGAACAGAGCATCCGTGATTACTACAAAGAACTGGAAAGTGATCCAAAAGTAAAGATTGTAACCTATGAAGGTGGGTTCAACTATTCCAGGATCAATAATGTGGGAGTTAAAGAGACAAAAGGAGAGTATCTGTTGTTCCTGAACAACGATACGGAAGTGATTAGTCCGGACTGGATGGAGCAGCTTCTTATGTATGCACAGCGTAAAGATGTTGGTGCGGTAGGAGCAAAGCTTTATTATGCGGACAATACGATCCAGCATGCTGGCGTGGTGATCGGGCTGGGAGCTCATCGTTCTGCAGGACATACCCATTATAAGATGCCAAGAGAGCACCTGGGTTATATGGGAAGACTCTGTTATGCACAGGATGTGACAGCTGTCACAGGAGCCTGCCTGATGGTGAAAAAGAGCATTTATGAGGAAGTGGATGGCCTTGATGAGTCATTTACCATTTCCCTTAATGATGTGGATCTGTGCCTGAAGATCCGGGAAAAAGGATATCTGAACATTTTCACTCCATTTGCGGAGCTGTATCACTATGAATCCAAGACCCGCGGCATGGAAGAGGGAGAAAAACTTCGTCGTTATGAACGGGAATGCGCACATTTCCGGGATAAATGGAAAGAACAGTTAGATGCGGGAGATCCGTACTATAACCCGAATTTTTCACTGGATTATTCCGATTTTACCTTGCGCTTTTAGAGGAGAGACATGAAGAGATTAGAACGGGAGAAAGTCATAAGGGGAGCATATCGCAGTGCAATCTTGGCACTGACCATCTGCTGTGTGTTTCTGGGAGCAGTGCTTGTAGTGCATGAGCTGGCCCGGGAGTATGAAGTGAAAAAACTGAATGCAAAGCTGGATGCAAAGGGAGTTGTTCAGAATGATGAAGGGCTCTACAGCAGTGTGCAGTTGTTTCTGCCGGAGGAAATCTATGTGGCTTCTGGTGTGACCATAGAACTTTATAACAATCAGATCTCTTCTCTTGGAACAAGGATCGAGGACTATAATGTGAAATGGACCTGCGCAGTAGGAAAAAATATGCAACGCAAATTCTCCATTACCGGAACGGATGATCTGGAAGGAGATTACCCGCTGATCTTTACTATTTTTGATGATAATGGTGCACAGGTGGCGACTGCTTCTACTACTTTGAAGATCGTGGAAGATCTTCCGGAAGAGAAGAAGAGTTTTTCACTGCTGACTATCGGTGACAGTCTGTCCTGCAATACTGCCACGTATGAGAGGCTCAATGAACTGACGGATAATAAGATTATCTATATGGGAACCCGTGGTGTGGGTGGTTCCTTGACGGAAGCCAGAAGAGGTTTTTCTGCTGCTAACTATCTGACGGACGCACCTTACACCATGGAAGAACCACATGAGAAGGTACAGCCTTTTTACAATGAGAAGACTGGCAGTTTTGACTGGAAATATTATACGGAAAAGACAGGATTTCACCCAGATGCAGTGGAATTGTTCCTGGGAACCAACGGACTGGCGGAAGATCCGACAGAAAATGGTGATAATATTGTTGCCATTGTGAAAGATATCCATGAGACAGATCCGACACTGCCGATCTATCTGGTACACACGATCTATCCTGCTAATCAGGATGGTATTGGTTCCTGGAATAATAAGGGGCAGGCTCTGTATGGAGACCGCTATAAGTATGATGAGGATCAAAAGGTATTTCATCTGATGACTTATCTGGAAGAAACACTGAAGGATGAGAACTATCTGTATTTCGTTCCGGCGTCGATCTGCCATGACAGTGCCAACAATTTTGATACGGAAGAAGTTCCAGTCAACCCTCATTCTGATGAGATGATGGAAGTACCTACAGATGCAGTTCATCCGGGAAGAGCAGGATATGAACAGATTGCAGACTGTCTCTACAGTGTGATCTGTGGAACAAAAGCAAAATGGGAGTAAATAAGTAAGATGAAAAAATTAATAGAACAGATGATTAAATTTGGATTTGTTGGATTCCTGTGTTTCTTCATTGATTGGGGAATCATGGTATTCCTGACCGAAGTATTTGGCATTAACCCGCTGATCTCCAGTACTATTTCTTTTACAGTATCTGTGACAGTGAACTACATCTTAAGTGTTACGTTTGTATTTGAGACCGATAAAAATGCCAATAAAGGCAGCCAGTTCGTAATCTTTGTCCTGCTGAGTATTGTAGGACTGGGAGTGAACGAACTGTGTATGTGGCTGGGAACCGATCTTCTCGGTATCCACTATATGATCACCAAAGTCGGTGCGACCGCAGTGGTGATGGTGTATAACTTTATTACCAGAAAAATCTTTATTGAGAAGAAGTAGGTTGCAAAACCTGATGTCAGCCTGAAGCGATGATATAAAAACTCGACGGATTCTATAACAGCCTGAGATGGTAGCATAAAAGCTCGTATGAATAATTAGCATAGCCCGGAATGATGACATAAAAGCTCGTATGACGTGTATCGGACAAAAGAGTCCTGCAATACTGTCCGCTCCAAGTCATACAGCGCAGTTTATTGTCATCGTTCCGGGCTGTTTTTGACTTATGCGAGCTTTTATGCTGGTATCCCGGGCTGTTTTGGAGTAATGCGAGCTTTTATATCATCGTTTCGGGCTGTTTTGGGTTATTATACTGTTATAAAATGGGATTTCGTGTTTTTAATTATTTTTCAAGTGTTGTAGTAAAACATGCGGTTTCTTCGTTTATATAGGTACAAGAAGTAAATATTTCAGAAAAGGAAAAGGGGATATTTTATGAAAAGAACAATCAGCATATTATTAGCAATGGGAATGGTAGTTGGAATCTTAAGCGGCTGTGGGGGAGATGCAGTGACACAGGAAGGGGCAGATACTTTGGTACAGCAGACAGATGAGCCACAGCTCCAGATGGATGAGACGGATGGCTCTGACGATATGGTAACACTGCCGGATCTTACGGAATCTCATCCGATCGCGAATCCGCCATGTGTGATGGTAGATGGGATTTTATATCAGGATACGGGATTTGTCGACAGTATGGTCGGATGTGGGAACATGGATGGTGAGATTGATTCAGCCGTAGATGCAACGGAATTGCCATCAGAAAATAATCAGTCCAATTTTGGAACTGGTATGAGTTATCAGAGAAGTTCGGAAGGGCAGTTGATTGTATATGTGGATGGAGAACCGAGAATTTTCCGGGATATCAATTCTACTGATACCACAATTCCGGAGGAGGTACTGCATTTTACAGCAAAAGTAAAAGAAGTAAATGATGGAAACCTGTTGGTCACTTATGTATCTACCGCTGAAGGATTCCTTGAATTGTCAGAAGGCGATTACGTGATTTCCAAAGATAATCTGCAGGATGAGGTACAGGTGGGAGATACGGTGGAAATCTGGACAAATGGAATAATTCTGGAAACTTATCCGGCACAGATTGGACTTGCGTACCGAATTGAAAAAGTGGGGTGAGACTAAGGAGAATAGTTTCTTCATGAAATAAGTATTTGACATAAAAGTAGTTGGATGCTACTATAATATTAAAAGGTGCTACCGATAGACGGTTAGCCCTGTAGATAATTAGTTATAGTAACCGCTCAGTCTGGCAGGACAATGGGCGGTTATTTTTGTGTCTTGGAATCACGCGAGCCACGTGAATAACCAAGACTGTAGAAAGTCACACAAAGGCATATAATGCCGATGAGGTTATCAATGGTCAGCATGAGCAAGTCCTCCGTATCAAAGATTTCCTTAAGGATTTCTATGTAAGCAGAGGTCACAGTCCTCTGTTAGAAGGACTAACCGCCTACCGTATTGTAGGTAACACCAGTCATAGTATAACAAATATGCACTTAGAATACAACAAAAAGCATAGATGAAAAAACAAAGAATTTTCAATCTGGAATTTATATAAATGACAAAGAAATTTGTCAAAAGCATTGACAAGGATAATTGTCAATGCTATAGTAATGATGACAAGAAAAGTTGTCAAAGGAGCAATGAATATGCCATTATTAAATCAGTTAAAAGAACATCGTTCCAGGATGGGAATCAATCAGACAGAACTTGGAAAGCTTGCAGGGGTATCGAGACAGACCATCAGTCTGATCGAGAGAGGAGATTATTCACCGTCAGTAGCGCTGGCATTGAAGCTGGCGAAGATCTGTGGAGTTCAGGTAGAAGACATATTTCAGTATGAGGAGGATGAGTCATGAAACAGGAGAAGAAGGTCAACAGTTATCTTAGAGCTATTAAAATTATTGCCCTAGCCTGTGTAATTGGCGGCGTGATTGGTGGAGTGACCGGGGCGATTCGCTTTGTGTTACTGTCACGGGGAGTTGCGGTGAGCGGAGACTGGGTAGTACAGCAGATCCGAAGCCTGCTGGTTCCAATTCTGGGTATTATTTTTGCAGTGACCGTGATATTGGAGGAACTCTGTTTCCATAAACTGAAAGGAATCTGTGAAAAACAGATAACAGCAGAAGATGAGGAATGTGATCAGCTGGAATATGAGGAAGAAAAAACAGGAGCATTTGGTACAAATCTGAATGTACTGTCGCAGGTTGTAAGCATTTTCTTCCTGACATTCGGTTATTCCATGAAATACATTGAAACAGATGATCATGCCTATTCATTTCTTGTTGCATGTGTCATATTTGTTGCTTCTTTTATTTATATTTATTTCTGGCAGATTCGATTTGTCAAACTGCTTCAGAAGACACATCCGGAGAAAAAAGGAGATCCATCTTCAGCGAAATTCCAGGAGCAGTGGCTGGAAAGCTGCGATGAGGCAGAAAAAGAGGTGATCTACCAGAGTGCTTATAAGGCATACGTGACAATTAACCGAACAATCCCGTTGATTCTGATCGTTGTGATGGTTGCAAATCTCTATTTTGACACCGGAATGATGGCAGTGGTGGTTCTGGCGTTAGTGTGGATGCTGGCACAGTTTACTTACACCGGTAACTGTATGAAGATGAAGAAGAACAGTTTATTGTTTCAGAAAAATAGGGTATAATGAAAAAAGCAGGACAGGAGGGCGTGCAGATGGGAATATTTGCATCAGTCCTCCACGATGTCTCGGTTAAACTGTAGAATCATTACATGTTACCGGTAACTTACACACTTTATTCATCTGATTTCTACTTTGAAGAGACTATGAAGAAAAGTCTGTAAATAATAATCTTCTATGATAATGATTGAGCTGGAAGCGCTAAATTGGAGCTTCCAGCTCTTGCTATATATATACGACATGATTTCAGGCATGTCAAGAGCGGACGTCAAAAACGTCCTTCTCATCATGCATACAGATTCTGTTATTCTGGGAGTCGTCCCTCATACATAATGCTGAGTTCGCCATAGACCTGTCCCCAGTTCCGAATACTCATAGTCCATTTTTTAGTGGCTTCGAAAGTTGCCAGATACAAGGCTTTCAGGAGCGCTGTATCACTTGGAAATACGCTTCTCTGACGGTTGAGCTTACGGTAGGTAGAATTCAGACTTTCGATAGCATTTGTCGTGTAAATAATCTTTCTGACATCCGGTGAGAACTTAAAAATCGGTGTTATTGCATCCCAGTTATCATACCAGCGTTTCATGGAATTTGGGTATTTTGCGGTCCATTTTTCAGTAACTCGATCCAGAGCCAGTCTAGCCTTCTCTTCATCGGAAGCATGGTAAATCGTTTTTAGGTCGGAAGCGAACGCTTTTCTGTCCTTATCCGGAACATATTTTAGCGTGTTTCTTACCTGATGTACAATACATCTCTGATACTCTGTTTTGGGGAATGCAGCGGCAATTGCCTCTTTAATACCGCTAAGACCGTCAGCGCAGATAATCAGGATATCCTTTACACCACGATTCTTCAGCTCATTCAGGACGGACAGCCAGTATTTTGAACTTTCATTATCACCGACAGTGATTGAAAGAACCTCTTTTTTCCCTTCTGTGTTGATGCCAAGAATGACGTAGGCAGCCAGCTTTCTGATCACCCCATTATCGCGTACGGAATAATGGATGGCATCTATATATAGGATCGGATATACCTCATCCAGCGGTCGATTTTGCCAGTCTTCGATCTGAGGCAGAATTTTATCTGTAACGTCTGAAATAAAGCCTTCTGATGTCTCGAAACCGTAGATATCTTCGATGGTTTCGGATATTTGCCGGGTTGTCATTCCTTTTGCATACATGGAAATAATCTTTTGATCGATATCAGAAATATCCTTCTGACGTTTCTTTACAATCTGTGGCTCAAATGTTGATTTACGGTCCTGTGGAACATCGATATCCATGCTGCCATAGCTGCTGTTTACACGCTTTGATTTATATCCATTGCGGTAATCATCGCTATCAGATCGTTCAGATTTTTGGTAACCAAGATGATCATCCATTTCTGCTTCCATCATCTCTTTGATGGTGCCGCCAAGCAGATCCTTAAGCGCATCCTGGATATCTTCAGCGGTTTCAATATTATACTCCTGAAGAAGTTGCTGAATGATGTTTCGCTTTCCTTCTGTCATTACTACTTTGTGTACAGGTTTCTTTTCTCTTCTTGCCATAATAAAAGGCCTCCTATGATTTATATTTTACCATAGAAGACCTTGCTGTTATTAGCTATTTACAGAAAAAGTTTCACACACTCACTTTGAATCCCAGTTCATTACATATTCTTTTTCGCCAGTGAATTCGTCTATCTGGTCACATTGAATAGTAAACCCTTCTCTTTGGTAGAAAGATATTGCCCTGACATTCTTCTGATATACGTTTAATTGTAATCTGACTTTTTTATCCTTCATATAATCCAGCAAAATTTTACCTATGCCATGTGACTGCATTTCATCAGAAACAAAAATACCTTCTATGTATTCATCGTTTATTCCTATAAATCCTTGAATTATTTTATCATCTTCATACACATAAACTTCTGCCTGCGGCAACATTTCTTTTACAACTTCATAATTATTTGTCCAGTATTGTTCGGGGATAAAATAATGTGCTTTCAGATTCGTTTTTAACCATATGTCAGCGACTCTATTTATATCTACTTTTTGCAATTTTCTAATCATTCCAAGTTATTCTCCATTATATTGCTATACTCACAAATCCCGATTGATTAATAACCCCAATTGATTATATCCCAACTCTTTTTATCTGCCGTTTTCACTAAATGCCATTGCCAGTTGGTATATGTATCATTAGGATTGAATCCACCATCTCCACCTTTTTCGTCTGTATCAAAGGTTGATAATACTACAATAAGTTCTTGGTTATTCTCTTTGTGATATTTCTCAATTTCTTCTGAAAATCTGTTTTCAACATCCTCGTCATAGCGAAGTTCAGTAAGTGTGCAACCTTCAAAATCTTTTGCAAATTTTTTCTCTATGACATCAAATGCTTCGTTAATTGAATTTTCATCATAGAGTGCAGAGTAACCAACAACACGATTAACATTTGAGATATTTCCTCTGTTTCCAGTCCATACAAGGACTGCTGCCACACCTAAAATTACGCATACAGCACATATCGCAATGATGTTTTTCTTCTTCATACAATCACACTCCTCATATCCAAATCATATATGACAGTTGTATATTAAGTAAAGCAATTATCTGTTGACAGTGCTTGTATTATAACGCAAAGATTCTTTGACATACAGGCAGTCACTGCTTCTGAATCTCGAATTCATCTACCACTTCCCAGCTTTCGGCTTCATAGGTCTTCACTTTCAGGCTGTTGTCGGTGATCTGGATATCGGTCACCTGCGGCTTTTTCAGTTTTTTAGCCACAGCTGCTTCGTTTTGCGCAGTGGGGTTATGGAAAAGGCTTCCGCTGGAGGAACTCAAAGTCAGATACATGGTTCCTTCCGGGTTTACGGCCGGGCTTTCATATTCCTTATAACTTCCATCCGCCTGGATAAAGTTGCTGCGCATATAACTGTGGTCATGTCCGCACATTACAAGGTCGATGTCATATTTAGAAGTAAAGCTTAAGTAGTATGGGCGGATTCTCTTCGCATTTTCCAGATAATCCTGATAGGAATTGTAAGGTGAGTAATGGGAACAGACAATTCTCCATTTCACATCTGGATTGGCAGCACAGGTATCAGCGATAAACTGCTCATGTTCTCCCCATTTTGTTTCATCGATCACATCCAGGATCATAAAGAGAGTATTGCCACGGACAAACCAGTAATCCCCATCACCGTCATCATCACAGGTTCCAAGGGTGGATAGATTAGGCAGTGTAAAATGCTCAGAGTACTGATGTCCACCCTGCTCATGATTGCCTTTGACTGGAGCCAGTTCCATACTGTAGAGCACGCCCTGATCGAGGAGTGCTGCATATGCTTCCTGAGCATCATAATTGTTGACCTGGTCACCAAGGGAGACCAGCAGACTGGAATCTGGGAAATGATATTTGATCTTGTTCAGTACCTTATGCCAGATATTTTTCTGAGAATCCAGCTGGTCTAATGGCTTGCCAAGCTGTGGATCACCAATGGCGGTGAATCGTAATGTATCAGAATCTTCCGGTGCATGAAAGGTATAGGAAGGAGAGAGGTTGTCCCCTTCTCCTACTCGATACAGATAATCCGTTCCGGGAGTCAGATCCGTGACTTTGGCGCGGTTGATATAGTAGCCATCCACTTCCTCAGAGGCAGAAGAGGAAGCATCAAAGACGGATGCATTTGCAAAGTCCGTATCGTCAGCAGAGGTCCAGAAGACCTGGCCGGCTGTCTCGGAAGGGGAGAACCAGGTCAGATTGGCTTCTGAGACCAGAGATCCCGCTGTGACTGACAGATAGCGGATGGAACTGCTGGTGATCAGGGTACTTTTATAGTCTGGAGCAGTGGCCCAGGTTTCATAGCCTTCCAGTGGGTTTCCGTTTTCATCCACAGAAATATCAGTAACCACCGGTGTTTCAACCAGTTCATCATTTCCACAGGCGGTAACGATGAACATCAGCATCAGAATACCGGCTGCCAGAATTCTTTTTTTCATAGATTTGAAAGCTCCTTATATTTTTGATTCTTATTTATATACGATAGTATTCCTACATTAACACCAACGCTGTAAAAAGTAAAGGTTCTTCCCGCGGCAAAAAATAAACATTTCCGGGAAGATTGTATCTTGGCAAATATTTGTATTTATGGCTATAATAAAGAGAAACTGCCTTGCTTGTTGCGTATCCTTCCTAAAACTGCTATAATAGATAAAATCAGTGTCGGAATTTTCTGACGAAATCTATTAAGTGGATACAGACAGGAGAGACAGAGTGACAAAAAAACTGGTACTGTTGTTCAGTGTAGTATTGTTCATTGGCTCCCTCTTTTTTTTCGCATATCCGGAAAAGAAGGAGGAACAGCCGGCAGAGACATTGACTGCAGGTGCCCTGGCGGGACAGGTGAAAGAAGCATCCAGACTGTATAAGCGGCTGGCGAAGACGCTGGAAGCGGACCAGGTGAAGCTGTGCTTTGAAGGAGAAGAACTGGCCTGCGACCGGGAACAGATGATATTTTATCTTCCGGTAGACATGGATCTGGAAGAATGGGAAGCAGGTACATTTTCTAATGTGGATGATAGTATCGAGATTCTTCCTATGAAAGACTATACATTGATTGACAAGCAGGAGACTGTAGCACAGGGACTGCAGATTCCATTTCTGGCATGGAACCGGGAGGGTGGAACCTGCAGGAAAGTGTATGTGGTATTTACAGGTCTTCCTGTAGTGAAGATGGAGACGACAGCGGATCTTGATATCGATACAGTATTTGCAGGGGCAGTGTCTTTTTATGAAGCCTGTGGACAGGAAGACTGGGTGTTGACGTCCGTCTTTGAAGCCCATGAGAGAGGACAGACTACCCGGGCTTTCTAATGTGGATGATAGTATCGAGATTCTTCCTATGAAAGACTATACATTGATTGACAAGCAGGAGACTGTAGCACAGGGACTGCAGATTCCATTTCTGGCATGGAACCGGGAGGGTGGAACCTGCAGGAAAGTGTATGTGGTATTTACAGGTCTTCCTGTAGTGAAGATGGAGACGACAGCGGATCTTGATATCGATACAGTATTTGCAGGGGCAGTGTCTTTTTATGAAGCCTGTGGACAGGAAGACTGGGTGTTGACGTCCGTCTTTGAAGCCCATGAGAGAGGACAGACTACCCGGGCTTATCCGAAGAAAGGATATCGGGTCAATCTGGTGGATGTGACTTCCACAGGCATCAGTCGTAAAAACAAGCAGTCAGTGCTTGGCATGCGAAAGTCGGATTCCTGGATCTTTTATGCAATCTACAGTGACGGCACGAAAGTCCGGGATAAATTTAATACAGAACTCTGGGCCGGGATCGGCGCAGAGGACACACCCTATGATGCTTATTTTGGCACAAAGATGAAATATGTGGAGCTGGTGGTCAATGGAGAGTACAGGGGGCTCTATGGCATCTTTGAACCGGTGGACAAGACGCAGCTGGCGATCACGGATGAGGAATATCTATATAAGCGAACCTACGGACGGGCACTTTCCCAGGAGTTGTTTGATTCCGCCGGACCAGATGATTATCTGACAGTTCTCGGTATGGAGATCAAAGGAAAAAAGGGAAATGGAACATCGCTGGACTGGAAGCAATTGCGGCAGTTTATAGCCATAACAGAAGAGGAAGATGAAGAGTTTGCACAGGATGCACAGCAGCTGCTGGATCTTGATAATGTGGCAGACATCTGGATCTATCTGCAGTTCCTTTATGGAGAGGATAATATTTATAAAAATATGTTCTTTGCTTTTAAAAAGGACACCGATGGGTATCAGGGATACAAGCTGTATCTGGTGCCGTGGGATACGGATCTGACCTGGGGAAATGTCTACGTGGACAGTAAGGAAGAGCTGTATGTGAAATGGGTGCCGGAAAATGCAGATCGATATCTGGAGTGGCCGCTTTTGGATCGTCTGATTGAACTTGATGTGGGTGGAATCCGGGAAAAGATCAAAGATCGTTGGACAGAATTAAGAAGTGGAATTCTGTCAGAAGAATCCATGAATGAGATTTTTACAGAATGTACCCATCAGGTACAGGATTCCGGTGCATTTACGAGGGATGCGGCAAGATGGCCGGACAGCCGTCACGATGCCGATTATGATGGAATGAAGCAGTTTATGAAGGAAAGAACTGAGTTTCTGGATAAAATGATACAACAATGAAACAATAAAAGAAGAGAATTGGAGTTGACAAGATGGAGTCAAAAGTATTTGATCCCTCCCTTATGGAAAACCGGTTCCGGCATGAATTTAAATATTTAAGTACGCTGGGACAACTAAAGACCATACAGGTGCGTCTGACAGGCCTGATCCCTTTGGATCCCCATGTGGGACCGGATGGTATCTACAATATCCGAAGCCTGTATTTTGATGACTATGAGGATCGCTATCTGAAGGAAAATGAAGCCGGTGTGGATCCAAGAGAAAAGTTTCGTATCCGGATCTACAATCACAGCGACAGCCGGATCTCGCTGGAATTGAAGCGAAAGGTTCGGGAGAAGACACAGAAGTTGTCCTGCCCGATCACAAAAGAGCAGTGTGAGATGTTGATGCGCGGGGAGATTCCTGACATTGGTAAGGATGCGCCGCCGGTACTCCAGAAGCTTTGTCTTCTGATGAGGACAAGACTTTTGCGACCGAAAGTTATCGTTGAATATGACAGAGTGCCTTATATTTACCCTCAGGGTAATGTGCGGATCACGCTGGATGAGAATATCCGATCATCGTCAAGGGTCGAGCTGTTTCTGGAAGATCAGATTCCGACCAGACCGATCCTGCCGGCGGGACAGCATATTCTGGAAGTAAAGTATGATGAATATCTGCCGGATTTCATCTACAGAGCCGTGCAGCTTCAGGGACTTCACAGAACCGCATTCTCAAAATATTATTTATGCAGACGTTATCATTTGTAAAGAAAAAGGAGATTACATAAGATGGGATTTAAAGACGTATTTAAGAAATCATTTTTAGAAGGATTTACCAGCATGGATATTACTACTGGTAAGATTGCTGCAACCTTGATCGTAACCGCACTTCTTGCATTATACATTTTTGCAATCTATCGCCTGGTTACAAGAAAAGTGTTCTATTCCAAGAATTTTAACATTTCTCTGGCAGTCATGTCGCTGATCACAGCAGCAATCATTCTGGCAATGCAGTCTAATCTGGTGATTTCCCTTGGTATGGTAGGTGCCCTGTCCATCGTTCGTTTCCGTACAGCAATCAAGGATCCTATGGATCTGGCGTTTCTGTTCTGGTCTATCAGTATTGGAATCATCTGTGGTGCAGGTCTGTATGAGATCGCATTGGTTACTTCTGTAGGAGTTACCGTATTCATTCTGGTGCTGGATATGCTTCCGGTAGGAAAAGCACCGATGATGCTTGTAGTAAACAGCTCTGAGATGAATGGCGAAAAAGCGGTTCTGGATGTGGTAGGAAAATATGCCCGTTATTACAAAGTAAAATCCAGAAATCTGTCCAAAGGACGTCTGGATCTGGTGATTGAGCTTAAAGTAAAAGAAGAAAGTGCCCTTGTATCTGAAGTGGCAGCACTGGATGGTATGATCAGTGCATCTATGATCTCCCACGATGGGGAAGTGACATTCTGATATGGGAAATGATCGACTGGCAGCACACGCAGGCCTGGCTCAGCGTGGTTATCAATATGTAAAAGCATATGGAATGGGTAAGCTGTACCGAAAAGCCAGAGAGCATTTTGGAAGAAATGCACTGGAGCGGGGATATCAGGAATGGATGATCCTCAATCGTCCCTCTGAAAGCGAGAAGGAACTGCAGAGAGAACATCATTTTGTCCAGGAACCACTGATCAGTATTGTAGTGCCAATTTATCGTACACCGGAAGTATTTCTCCGGGAAATGATCGAATCGGTACTGAACCAGACTTATGGAAAGCTGGAACTTTGTCTGGCAGATGGAAGTGGCGAGGATGATACGGCAGGGACGGTGATCTGCGAGTATGTGGAGAAGGATCCGAGAGTCCGTTATCAGAAGCTTGGCAGCAATCTTGGGATTGCAGGCAATACCAATGCAGCAGTGAACATGGCAGAAGGGGAGTATGTGGCACTTCTTGATCATGATGATTTGCTGGAAGAGCACGCATTGTTTGAAATTGTCAAATGGCTTCAGAACCATCCGGAGACTGATATGGTCTACACCGATGAGGATAAGGTAACCTTTGATTCAAAGACATATTTCAAACCTCATTTCAAACCGGATTTCAACAGGGAGCTGTTAAGAAGCAATAATTATATCTGTCATTTGCTGACAGTGAAGAAAGATCTTCTGATGGAGGCTGGATTATATAAAGAAGAGTTCGATGGTGCACAGGATTATGATCTGATCCTGCGTTGCAGTGAAAAGGCGAAACAAATCGGACACATTCCGCAGGTACTCTATCACTGGAGAAGTCATACAGCATCGACCGCAGCTAATCCTGGAAGCAAATCATACGCTTATGAAGCTGGTCGAAAAGCTGTGGAAGCGCATCTGAAACGAATGGGTGAGGATGCAGTCGTAGAACCCATGGACAATCCGGGATTTTACCGGGTGAATTATCGGGTACAGGGTAATGCAAAAGTCAGTATTGTGCTGATGAATGTAACATCCTTGAAGGATCTTCGCCGGATCGTACGGGCGGTCAGCCGTCATCGCTCTTATGGAAACTTTGAGATTCTGGTACTCTGGAATGGTCCGGAGAAAAATAAAGGAATTCTGAATTTTATAAAAGAACATAGACAAATACCCATAAAAGTAGTATATTGTACTAGTGCGCGTAATAATTTTGTAACATTTTCCAGATTGGCTGAGAAGATGGACAGCGACTATCTGTTGTTTCTGGACGGACAGATAGAGAAGGTTTCCAGAGGCTTTTTGGAAACATTTCTGGGAAATGCACAGCGGCCTTATGTGGGAGCTGTGGGTGGCCGGGTCTATGATAACAGCGGCAGACTGGTGGCCGGGGCTAAGATCCTGGATCTGAATGGCCTTGCAGGAGACGCTTTTGAAGGATTAAGGTTCGGATACACAGGATATTTTCATAAAGCGGTTTTGCAGCAGAACTTCCATGCAGTATCTGGAAAAGCAATGATGGTCAGAAGAACATCCTTTCTTCAGGCTGGAGGATTTTCAGAGGAAGTAGAAGACCGATATAAGGATGTGGATCTGTGTCTGAAACTGGAACAGCTTGGATTAAACAATGTCTATGATCCAGGTGTGATCCTGCTCTGCCAGGGCAGAACCCTACAGAAGAAAAAAGCGCAGCGGACAGCAACGGTTTTCCGTAAAAAGTGGAAAGCGCTGCTGGAACAACCGGATGGATATTATAACGCGAATCTGTCGCTTGAAAGCAGCGATTATCGAATCCGGGAATATCCTTAGGGAGAAGTTTACGCATGTCAGACGTAACGATTGTGATTCCGAATTATAACGGGATCGCATTTCTGAAAACCTGTCTGGACTCTGTACTTGCACAGACAGGGGTTCAGATGGATGTGATCATTATAGATAATGGTTCCGTGGATGGAAGTCAGGAGTTTATCTCTTCCAACTATCCACAATGTGAACTGGTCTGCCTGGATCAGAACTACGGGTTCTGTCGGGCAGTCAACGAAGGTATCAACAGGGCAAAAAGCCCGTATGTCATATTGTTGAACAATGATACAGAAGTCCGGCCTTTGTTCGCTACCAGTCTGGTAGCATCTATGAAGGAGGACAAGAGCCGATTTTCCTGCAGTGCACGCATGTTGATGTACACGAAGAGAGATCTTCTGGATGATGCAGGTGATTTTTACTGTGCATTTGGCTGGGGAATTGCCAGAGGAAAAGGGCGTCCCAAACAAGAATATGAGACCGCTGATCAGATTTTCTCTGCCTGCGGAGGAGCAGCCATCTATCAGACTGAGATGGTGCGTTTGATCGGTGGTTTTGATGAAGCCCATTTTGCCTATCTGGAAGATATGGATCTGTGCTGGAGAGCAAGGATCCATGGATGGAAGAGCTGGTACGAACCGGATGCAGAGGTGTTTCATGTAGGAAGTGCCACCAGCGGTTCCAGATATAATCGGTTTAAGGTGCTTCATTCAGCAGGAAATAACCTGTATATGATCTACAAGAATATGCCGCTGGCACAGATGCTTTTGAATCTGCCGTTTTTGCTGGTGGGATTTCTGATAAAATATCTGTTTTTTGTGAAAAAGGGACTTGGAAAAGATTACCGGGAGGGGCTTGCAAGAGGTTTTGAGCTGTGCAGGAAGCACAAGGACCGGAAAGTTCGTTTTTTATGGAAGAATTTGCCCGCTTATGTGGCAATTCAAGTTGAACTTTGGAAAAATATACTTCTTTTTCTGCCGGGCAGAAGGGGAAATTGAGGGGAAAAGGATGAGGACTTTTGATTAAAGACAATCAACGGTATTTCAACCGTCTTCATGTTGTGATTGATGCAGTGGTGATCTGTATCGCATATGTATTGGCCTGGATCTACAAGTTTCTGATCCTGAAGGATCAAAGGGGACTGACACTGGCACAGTATTGTGTGGCACTTATTGGTATTATACCGCTGTACCTGATGCTGTATCTGGCATGCAATCTCTACACATCCAAAAGAGTGCAGGGAAGAAGGCTGGAAGGCGGCAACATTGTAAAAGCCAATACCATCGGCATTTTGATCGTCATGGCAGCATTTTTCCCGCTGCGAGATGTAATCGAGCCGATTAAATATTATTCCCGCTGGATGCTGGCATATTTTTATGTGATCAACATTGTGCTGGAGATTATTGCGAGAAATCTGATCCGCTGGTGTCTGAGAAAGATCCGGCGCAAAGGATTCAACCTTCGTCATCTGATCTTTGTAGGATACAGTGGAGCTGCAGAAGCATTTATTGATCGGATTCTTGCAAATCCTCAATGGGGGTATAAAATCAGTGGAATCCTGGATGATAATAAAGAGCCGGGATATACCTATAAAGGCATTGCAGTGCTTGGACCCACGGATGAGCTGGAAAAAATCCTGGAAAATAATCGTCTGGATGAGATTGCACTGACGCTGGCACTTCGGGAATATTATAAATTGAAACGGATCGTAGCGATCTGCGAGAAATCCGGTGTGCATACAAAGTTTGTACCGGACTATAATGATATTATACCGACAAGACCTTATACAGAAGACCTCTTAGGTCTGCCGGTAGTCAATATTCGTCATGTACCGCTGACCAACAGCTTTAATATGATCTGCAAGCGGGCTATGGATATTGTTGGGGCAATCGTTGCCATTATTATTTTTTCACCGGTTATGCTGGTTACGGCTGTTTTGGTAAAGACAACATCCAAAGGGCCGTTGATATACAAACAGGAGCGAGTTGGACTCCATAACCAGACTTTTCAGATGTATAAGTTCCGCTCTATGGAAGTACAGTCTGCAAAGAGCGAAAAGCGTGCATGGACTGTCAGAGATGATCCCCGCGTGACAAAGGTGGGAAGGGTCATCCGCAAGACAAGCATTGATGAGCTTCCGCAGCTGTTCAATATTCTCAAAGGTGATATGAGCCTTGTGGGACCAAGACCGGAGCGCCCCTTCTTCGTGGAAAAATTCCGGGAAGAGATTCCTCGCTACATGGTAAAACATCAGGTTCGGCCGGGCCTGACTGGATGGGCGCAGGTAAATGGGTACCGAGGGGATACATCAATTAAAAAACGTATTGAATACGACCTGTATTACATTGAAAACTGGACCATGGGGCTGGATATCAAGATCCTGTTCCTGACCTTCTTTAAGGGCTTTGTAAATAAGAATGCTTATTAACAGGCGTAGAAAGGATGACTTATGGCAAAAGAAACGATGAAAAAACCGACCTCCAGAAAAAGTGCTGCACATCACAGTTCTGCTTCCGGAACACCTTCTACCAGAAGAAAAGGCGGTAAAAAGAGAAGTACAAAGAAGAAAAAGAAAAGAGGAATGATCATTGCAGTTGAGGTTCTTCTGATTCTTGTGGTGTTGATTGGATTCTATGTTGTAAGCAAATTGGATCAGCTTCAGCATCCGGATATGGGTGAGGGAGACACCGCTGTGAATGAGGGCATCGAAGAAGATACCGTAGCAACCATGTCAGGTTATACGACGGTCGCACTGTTTGGTCTGGATACCCGTGAGTCCGGTCAGCTTGGTAAAGGAAACCGAAGTGATACGATTATTATTGCAAGTATCAATAATGATACTGGAGAAGTTCGTCTGGCATCTGTATTCCGTGATACTTATCTGGATATGACCACTGGAAAGTTCAATAAAGCGAACTCTGCATATTCTACAGGTGGTCCGGAGCAGGCAATCAAGATGCTGAATAAGAATCTGGATCTGACCATTGAAAAATACATCAGTGTGGACTTTGCAGCAATGACAGATGCAGTTGACCTGCTGGGTGGCATAGATATTGATGTTGATGAGACAGAGATCGATCATCTGAATAACTATATGGTAGAGACTTCTAAGGTAACGGGTGTAGCGTCTAAACCGCTGACACATACAGGTCTTCAGACTCTGGACGGTGTACAGGCGACTTCCTACTGCCGTATTCGTTACACAGCAGGAGATGATTTCAAGCGTACCGAGCGTCAGAGAGAAGTGATCCAGGAGCTTGTCCGTAAGGCAAAGACCATGGAGATCAGTAAGATCAACGATATCATCAATGCTGTGTTCCCGAAGATTGCGACCAACTATTCCAACAAAGAGCTTCTGGAGATGGCTCCGCAGATGATCGGATATGATATTGCAGATACAGCTGGATTCCCGTTTGACAGAGAGACAGGTACAATCAGTGGAAGAGGTTCCTGTGTTATTCCTGTGAATCTGGCAGAGAATGTACGTCAGCTTCATGAGTTCCTCTATGAGAATTATGATTATACACCTTCCAGCGAGGTGCAGAAGATCTCTGAACAGATCACTGCAGATACTGGATATTAAGGATTAGACAGACTACAAAGCGAGGGAGTGTTATCTTACCTCGCTTTCTCTGTATAAAACTATTTTTAAGTGGAGTAAGTATGGAAGTAGATGTACTGATTCCGGTATATCGACCGGATGGGAAGCTTACAGAGCTCCTGAAACGATTAAAAATGCAGAATTATCCGATCCATCGGGTCATTCTTATGAATACGGAAGAGAAACACTTTCCAGCAGAACTGACTGGTATCTGGGATCGGGTCGAAGTATATCATCTGGCAAAAGAAGAATTTGATCATGGCGGGACCAGAGACCGGGGAGTCCGCATGTCGACAGCAGATCTGGTGGTCTGCATGACGCAGGATGCCATGCCGGCGGATGAGACATTAATAGAAGAACTGGTGAAGCCTTTTGATGATCCGGAAGTCTGGGCAGCCTATGCAAGACAGCTTCCGAACGAGGATTGCAGAGAGGTGGAAAAATACACCAGAAGCTTTAACTATCCGGAGCAGAGCATGGTGAAGACAAAAGAAGATCTGGACAGACTTGGGATCAAGACATTTTTCTGCTCTAATGTGTGCGCAGCCTGGCGAAGGGAAAAATATCTGGAGCTTGGTGGTTTTGTGAAACACACGATCTTTAATGAGGATATGATCCTGGCTGGGACAATGATCAAACAAGGTGGAAAGATTGCGTATTGCGCGAAAGCAAAGGTGATTCATTCCCATAACTACTCTGCATTTCAACAATTTCACCGGAATTTTGATCTGGCAGTGTCTCAGACTATGTATCCGGAGGTGTTTGGAGGCATTCGTTCGGAGTCCGAAGGAATCAAACTGGTGAAAAAAAGTCTTTCTTATTGTATAAAGATAGGGAAACCGTGGCTGATGATCCAGGTGGTGACCCAGAGTGCAGGAAAGCTGTTGGGATATAAAATGGGACAGCGATACAGAAGTCTGCCTATGTGGCTGATCTTAAGATGCACGATGAGTCCATCATTCTGGCGAGGGGGAAAAGCATGAACAAAGCAGTAAAATGTCTGGTTGTTGTGGGCTGTGCAGTGATGCTGTGCGGATGTGGCGACAGCGAAAACAGAATAGAACAGCAGCAATCCCTTCGCACACAGGGAATTGCGCAGGCGCAGAGTGGAGATTATGACAGTGCAGTTCAGTCTTTTGATCAGGCGCTGAAGCTTTCTGATATGCAGGTGGGTAGTCTGGAGCTGGATATTGCGGCTTATAAAGCAGCAGCAGAGTACCATCAGGGAAATCTGGATCAGGCGATTGATACCTGCAGTGCGATTCTGGATGTGAAGAAATCAGCAGAGATCTATCTGACCAGGGGACTGCTCTATCGGGACGCTGAGAATCAGGAGGCAGCTAATGCAGATTTTACTGAGGCATTGAATCGGACTTCTAAAAAGGATCTGATCATGAAGGGACGCCTCTATTATTATATGAAGGATTACACCAATGCGAAGAGCTGCCTGGAGGAGGCGGTGAAAAATGGTGATCAGGAAGGCGTATACTGGCAGGCAGAGCTTTACTGGGACAGCGGCAATCAGGATTATGCGGTGAGTCTGTATCAGAATTATTTAAGTGGCGAGTCTCCATCGCATCAGGATGCGTATGAACGTGTGGCATCCTATCAGATCTCTCAGGAAAATTACGATGATGCGCTGGCAACTCTGGAGCAGGGAATTGCCATGGGAGATCAGGGCAGTCTTCGCAGTCTTCTGTCCAGTGAGATAGCTGTCTATGAGCGAAAATCTGATTTTCCTACGGCAAAAGCAAAGATGGAAAGCTATCTGGAAAGTTATCCCGATGATGCAGATGCGGCCAGAGAGTATGAGTTTTTGAAAAGCAGATAAAATATTTTATATGGAATGGAACCGTCGGCTCAGAGATGAACCGGCGGTTTTTATGTACTTGAAATTGTTCACAAAAACTCCACAAAAAAATTTTAAATATGCTTGACAAAAGATATGGGTAGTGATATCTTAAGTTACAGGAAATGTTAGCACTCCAATTAAACGAGTGCTAACAAGCAGAGAAAGGAGTTGAGACCATGGAACTGGATGAGAGAAAGAAAAAAATCTTACATGCGATCATTCAGAACTACATGGAGACTGGAGAACCGGTAGGATCAAGAACCATATCGAAGTATTCGGATCTGAAGCTTTCCTCTGCTACTATCCGCAATGAGATGTCGGATCTGGAGGAGATGGGTTATATCATTCAACCCCATACTTCCGCAGGAAGGATTCCTTCTGATAAAGGATACCGGCTGTATGTGGATAACCTGATGCAGGAAAAGAATCAGGAAGTTGCAGATCTCAAGGAACTGATGTTCCAGCGGACAGACCGGTTGGAAAAGGTGCTGAAGCAGGTGGTCAAAGTACTGGCAAACAATACCAATTACGCGACCATGATCTCCACACCACAATATCATCAGAATAAACTGAAATTTATTCAGTTGTCCAAAGTAGATGATCATCAGATCCTGGCAGTGATCGTTGCAGAGGGAAATGTGATCAGAAACAAACTGATCCCCATCTGTGAAGAACTCAATGATGAGACGATCCTGAAGCTGAATATCCTGCTGAATACTATGTTGAATGGAAAAACCATCGAGGAGATCAATCTTCAGATGATTTCCAGTATGAAAGAGCAGGCGGGCATCCATAGTAATATCATCGGAGATGTGGTGGATGCAGTGGCCGAGGCAATCCATTCTGATGAAGGAATGGAGATCTACACTGGAGGAGCCACCAATATTTTCCGTTATCCGGAATTGAGCGAGAACGGAAAAGCAAGTGAGATCATTCAGACTCTGGAAGAAAAACAGAATCTGGTGGATCTGGTCAATGAGACACTCAGCAATGAGGAAAAAGGCATTCAGGTGTATATAGGAAGTGAATCACCAGTACAGAGCATGAAGAACTGCAGTGTGGTAACTGCCACATATGAACTGGGGAATGGACTTCAGGGAACGGTAGGTATCATCGGTCCCAAACGAATGGATTATGAGAACGTTATGGGAACGCTGAAGACTCTTATGGATCAGCTGGACGATGTTTTTCATAAATAGAAAGGCGGAACAACTGTGGAAGAAAGCAAGACAATGGAACAGGAACCGGTAACTCAGGAGGAAGAAATCGTGGTAGAGGATACCAAGGCAGAAGATGTTTCTGAGACGGCAGATCAGGAAGAAGCACAGGCAGAACCTGAGACAGCAGAAGAGGATGCCGGAACTGATAAAAAAGGTTTCTTCGGTAAGAAGAAGGAGAAAAAAGATAAAAAGGATGAGCAGATCGCAGAGCTGACTGACAAACTGAAGCGTCAGCTGGCAGAGTTTGAGAACTTCCGGAACCGTACTGACAAAGAGAAATCTCAGATGTATGCAGTCGGTGCAAAGGATGTGATCGAAAAGATCCTTCCGGTGATTGATAATTTCGAGAGAGGTTTGAAGAGTATTCCGGAAGATCAGAAAGGTGGTCCGGTGGCAAGCGGCATGGAGATGATCTACAAGCAGCTGATCACCGTACTTGCAGATCTGGGTGTAACCCCCATCGAAGCGGTGGGCCAGGAATTTGATCCGAATCTTCATAATGCAGTGATGCATGCAGAAGATGAGGGACTGGGCGAGAACATCGTTGCAGAAGAATTCCAGAAAGGTTATAAATATAAAGATACCGTGCTTCGGCACAGTATGGTAAAAGTTGCAAACTAACGTGTAAGCAATGAACAGTGTGTGACGAAATGAAACGAAGTGGAAATGAGCTGACGCACTGTGTACTACAATATGGATTAGAACAATTTCAGGAGGAAAAAGAAATGAGCAAGATTATTGGTATTGACTTAGGAACAACGAACTCTTGTGTAGCAGTTATGGAAGGTGGAAAACCCACCGTTGTTGCAAATACAGAAGGAGCAAGAACCACACCGTCTATCGTGGCATTCACAAAGACCGGTGAGCGTCTGGTTGGTGAGCCGGCAAAACGTCAGGCAGTTACCAACGCTGAGAAGACCATTTCCTCTATTAAGAGACATATGGGAACTGATTACAAAGTAAACATTGACGGAAAGAACTATTCTCCGCAGGAGATTTCCGCAATGATCCTTCAGAAACTGAAAGCAGATGCTGAGAACTATCTGGGCGAGAAAGTAACCGAAGCAGTTATCACTGTACCGGCATACTTCAACGATGCACAGAGACAGGCAACCAAGGATGCTGGTAAGATCGCAGGTCTGGATGTAAAACGTATCATCAACGAGCCGACTGCAGCAGCACTTGCATATGGTCTTGATAATGAGAAAGAACAGAAAATCATGGTATATGACCTTGGTGGTGGTACCTTTGATGTATCTATCATCGAGATCGGTGATGGTGTTATCGAAGTTCTGGCAACCGCTGGTGACAACCATCTGGGCGGCGATGACTTCGACCAGAAAGTAACTGATTGGATGATTTCTGAGTTCAAGAAACAGAACGGTGTAGATCTTGGTAATGACAAGATGGCACTGCAGAGACTGAAAGAGGCAGCTGAGAAAGCTAAGAAAGAGCTTTCTGCTTCTACTACAACCAATATTAACCTTCCGTTCATCAGCATGAACGCTGATGGTCCGCTTCACTTTGATATGAACCTGACCAGAGCAAAATTTGATGAACTGACCCACGATCTGGTTGAGCGTACAGCAGGTCCGGTACAGGCAGCACTTCGTGATGCAGGTATCAGCCCGTCTGAGCTTGGCAAAGTTCTGCTGGTAGGTGGTTCTACACGTATCCCGGCAGTACAGGATAAAGTAAAACAGCTGACCGGACATGAGCCGAGCAAAACTCTGAACCCGGATGAGTGTGTAGCAATCGGTGCTTCCATTCAGGGTGGTAAGCTGGCAGGAGATGCTGGTGCAGGTGATATCCTTCTTCTGGATGTTACTCCGCTGTCTCTGTCCATCGAGACCATGGGAGGTATCGCAACCCGTCTGATCGAGAGAAATACAACCATCCCGACCAAGAAGAGCCAGATCTTCTCTACTGCAGCAGATAACCAGACCGCTGTTGATATCAACGTTGTACAGGGTGAGAGACAGTTTGCAAGAGATAATAAATCCCTTGGACAGTTCCGTCTGGATGGAATCCCGCCAGCAAGACGTGGAGTTCCGCAGATCGAAGTTACCTTTGATATTGATGCCAATGGTATCGTAAATGTATCCGCTAAGGATCTTGGAACCGGAAAAGAGCAGCACATCACCATCACTGCTGGATCCAACATGTCTGATTCTGATATCGAGAAAGCAGTCAAAGAAGCTGCAGAGTTCGAGGCACAGGATAAGAAACGGAAGGAAGCAATTGATGCAAGAAATGATGCAGATGCTATGGTATTCCAGACTGAGAAGGCTATGGAAGAGGCTGGAGATAAGATTGACGCTTCCGAAAAAGCAGCTGTACAGGAGAAGATTGATGCTCTGAAAGCAGTTGTTGACAGAACCGCTAACCAGGCAGATATCTCTGATGCAGACATTGATGCACTGAAATCTGGCAAGGAAGATCTGATGAACGCAGCACAGAAACTGTTCCAGAAGATGTATGAGCAGACTCAGGGCCAGGCAGGCGCACAAGGTGCAGGTCCGGATATGAGCGGAGCAGGAGCCGGAGCAGGAAGCACCGGAGCTGCTGATGATGTAGTTGACGGAGATTACCGCGAGGTATAAAATAAGTCGGCAGAAGCAAATGCAAATGCTGATCAATGGCAGGTCATCTGCCATAAAATGAGAAATAAGAAATATGCTGTGAAAGCAGCCGCGTGACAAATACCCGCGGGCAGAATGCAGCACCGCACAAGGTGTTGTCCTGCTCGTGGGTGTTCGTGTGCAAAAAAAGCTTTTGCAGATTCGAAAGGGTAAGATTATGGCAGAGACAAAGAGAGATTATTATGAAGTCCTTGGCGTAGACCGGAATGCAGATGAAGGAACGATCAAGAGTGCCTACAGAAAACTGGCAAAGAAATATCATCCGGATATGAATCCAGGAGACAAGGTAGCTGAACAGAAGTTCAAAGAGGCTTCAGAAGCATATGCTGTCTTAAGTGATGCAGAGAAACGTAAAAAATACGATCAGTTTGGTCATGCAGCCTTTGAACAGGGCGGTGGCGGAGCCGGCGGATTTGGCGGATTTGATTTTAACGGAGCTGATATGGGCGATATTTTCGGCGATATTTTCGGAGATATTTTCGGAGGTGGAAGAAGCCGCAGAAACAGTAATGGTCCAATGAGAGGTGCAGATCTGCGTGCTGCTGTGCGTATTTCTTTTGAAGAGGCAGTGACCGGCTGCGAGAAGGAGCTGGAGTTGACACTGAAAGATGAGTGTGAAAAGTGTCATGGTACCGGAGCAAAACCGGGAACTACACCGCAGACCTGTCCGAAATGTGGAGGAAAAGGTCAGGTGGTATATACCCAGCAGTCTCTGTTTGGTATGGTACAGAATGTCCGCCCATGCCCGGACTGTAATGGAACCGGTAAGATCATCAAGGACAAATGCCCGGATTGCTATGGAACCGGATATATTGCGAGCAAGAAAAAGATTTCCGTATCTGTTCCGGCGGGAATTGATAATGGACAGAGCATCCGTATCCGTGGAAAAGGAGAACCAGGTGTCAATGGTGGCCCAAGAGGTGATCTTCTGGTGGAAGTTCAGGTGAGCCGACATCCAATCTTCCAGCGTCAGGATGTGGATATTTTCTCTACTGTACCGATCAGTTTTCCGGTGGCAGCACTTGGAGGAACCATTCGTATCAAGACAGTGGATGGAGAAGTAGAGTACGATGTGAAGGCAGGAACCCAGACCGATACCAGAGTACGGCTCAGAGGAAAAGGTATGCCGTCTCTCAGAAACAAGGGCGTGCGCGGTGATCATTATGTGACTCTGGTCGTTGAGGTTCCGACTAATTTAAGTCATGCGGCAAAAGAAGCACTGAAGGAATACGATAAAGAAAACGGAAATACTCTGAATCAGAAGCCAGAAGCCGGAAAGCCGAAGAAAAAAGGATTTATGGATAAGCTGAAGGAAAATCTGGAAGACTTATAATATTTGACAAAAATCATCAAAAAAAATTGACAGAAAAATGGACAAGTCTGTGCAGTTGTGATAAAATAAACTACGTATGATAAGAGCTATTTTTACAATAGAATAAAGAGTCTTATTGATTCTGATAAGGAGGAATAATAAAAATGGCCAGAAAAATGAAAACCATGGATGGAAACCATGCTGCTGCTCATGTATCTTATGCATACTCTGACGTAGCTGCTATCTATCCGATCACCCCGTCATCTGTTATGGCAGAAGCTACTGATGAATGGGCAACTCAGGGAAGAACTAACATCTTCGGACATACCGTACAGGTAACCGAGATGCAGTCCGAGGCTGGTGCAGCAGGTGCTGTACACGGATCTCTGGCAGCTGGTGCTCTGACCACCACCTTTACCGCTTCTCAGGGACTTCTTCTGATGATCCCGAACCTGTACAAAGTAGCAGGTGAGAGACTTCCGGGTGTATTCAACGTATCCGCTCGTGCACTGGCAAGCCATGCACTGTCTATCTTTGGAGATCACTCCGATGTATATGCCTGTCGTCAGACTGGTGTAGCAATGCTCTGCGAGTCCAGCGTACAGGAGGTTATGGACCTGACTCCGGTTGCTCACTGTGCAGCAATCAAAGGACGTCTTCCGTTCATCAACTTCTTCGACGGATTCCGTACTTCTCATGAGATCCAGAAGATCGAGCAGTGGGATTACGAAGATCTGAAAGATATGGTAGATATGGATGCAATCGAAGCATACAGAAAAGATGCTCTGAATCCGAATCATCCGTGTCAGAGAGGTTCTGCTCAGAACCCGGATATCTTCTTCCAGGCTCGTGAGGCATGTAACCCGTACTACGATGCTCTTCCGGCAATCGTTCAGGAGTACATGGACAAAGTTAACGCTAAGATCGGTACCGATTACAAGCTGTTCAACTACTACGGAGCTCCGGATGCTGAGAAAGTTATCATCGCTATGGGATCTGTATGTGATACCATCGAGGAGACAATTGATTATCTGCGTGCTGCAGGCGAGAAAGTCGGTGTTGTTAAAGTTCGTCTTTACAGACCGTTCTGCGCAGATGCACTGGTAGAGGCTATTCCGGAAACTGCTAAACTGATCACCGTACTTGACAGAACCAAAGAGCCAGGTGCTCTTGGCGAGCCGCTGTACCTTGATGTTGTTGCAGCTCTTAAAGGAACCAAATTCAATGATACTCCGGTATTCACAGGCCGTTACGGACTGGGATCCAAAGATACTACTCCGGCTCAGATCGTTGCTGTATACAACAACACTGAGAAGGCTAAATTTACTATCGGTATCGTAGACGATGTTACACATCTGTCTCTTGAGACCGGTGCTCCGCTGGTAACCACTCCGGAAGGAACCATCAACTGCAAGTTCTGGGGACTGGGTGCTGACGGTACTGTTGGAGCTAACAAGAACTCCATCAAGATCATCGGTGATAACACTGATATGTATGCTCAGGCATATTTTGATTATGACTCCAAGAAATCCGGTGGTGTGACCATGTCTCACCTTCGTTTTGGTAAGAAACCGATCAAATCTACATACCTGATCCACAAGGCTAACTTTGTTGCCTGTCATAATCCGTCCTATGTACGTAAGTACAATATGGTACAGGAGCTGGTTGACGGTGGTACATTCCTGCTGAACTGCCCGTGGGATATGGAAGGACTTGAGAAACATCTTCCGGGACAGGTGAAAGCATTCATCGCTAACCACAATATTAAATTCTATGTAATCGATGGTGTTAAGATCGGTATCGAGACCGGTATGGGACCGACACGTATCAATACCATTCTTCAGTCCGCATTCTTCAAGCTGGCTGCAATCATTCCGGAGGAGCAGGCTATCGATCTTATGAAGGCTGCTGCAAAGGCTACTTACGGACGTAAGGGTGATGATGTCGTTGCTAAGAACTGGGCTGCTATCGATGAAGGTGCAAAACAGGTTGTAGAGGTTAATGTTCCGGAAAGCTGGAAAACTGCAGCTGATGAAGGACTTGTTACTACTCATGCAGAGAGCGGAAGACAGGCTGCTGTTGACTTCGTTAACAACATCCAGGCTAAAGTATCTGCACAGGAAGGTAACACTCTGCCGGTATCTGCATTCAAAGATTATGTAGATGGAACTACTCCGTCCGGTACTTCTGCATACGAGAAACGTGGTATCGCAGTTAATATCCCGGTATGGAATCCGGAAAACTGTATCCAGTGTAACAGATGTTCTTATGTCTGCCCGCACGCTGCAATCCGTCCGGTTGCTATGACCGAGGCTGAGGCTGCTGCTGCACCGGCTGATATGCAGACACTGGCTATGACTGGTATGGCTGATAAGAAGTTTGCAATCGTTGTATCCGCACTTGACTGTACCGGATGCGGCTCCTGTGCAAACGTATGCCCGGGCAAGAAGGGTGCAAAAGCTCTCGATATGCAGAATATGGAAGCAAATGCAGCTTGCCAGAGCGCATTCGATTACGCTGTAACTCTTCCGGAGAAAGCAGACGTTATCGCAAAATTCAAAGAGGCTACCGTAAAAGGATCTCAGTTCAAGACTCCGCTGCTTGAGTTCTCAGGCGCATGCGCAGGCTGTGGTGAGACCCCGTACGCTAAACTGATCACCCAGCTGTTTGGTGACAGAATGTATATCGCAAACGCAACAGGATGCTCCTCTATCTGGGGTAACTCCTCACCGTCCACTCCTTACACTGTAAACGAGAAGGGACATGGTCCGGCATGGTCCAACTCCCTGTTCGAGGATGCAGCTGAGTTTGGTTACGGTATGCTGCTCGCTCAGAACGCTATCCGCGGCGGACTGAAAGAGAAAATTGAGGATATCGTTGCTAACGGTCAGAACGCAGATGTAAAAGCTGCAGCTCAGGAATGGCTTGATACTTATGGAGTAGGTGCTACCAATGGCACTGCAACCGATAAGCTGGTAGCTGCTTTGGAAGCTTGCGGATGTGACAAGGGCAAAGAGATCCTTGCACAGAAAGACTTCCTTGCTAAGAAATCCCAGTGGATCTTCGGTGGTGACGGATGGGCTTACGATATCGGATTCGGCGGCGTTGACCATGTACTTGCTTCCGGCAAAGACATCAACGTAATGGTATTCGATACTGAGGTTTACTCCAACACAGGTGGACAGTCTTCTAAGGCTACCCCGACTGGTGCAGTAGCACAGTTCGCAGCTGGTGGTAAAGAGACCAAGAAGAAAGACCTGGCTTCTATCGCTATGAGCTATGGTTATGTATATGTAGCACAGATCTCCATGGGTGCTGACTTCAATCAGTGCGTAAAAGCAATCGCAGAGGCAGAGGCATATCCGGGACCGTCCCTGATCATCGCTTACGCTCCGTGTATCAACCATGGTATCAAGAAAGGTATGAGCAAAGCTCAGACCGAGGAGCAGCTGGCTGTTGAGGCTGGTTACTGGCATTGCTTCCGTTTCAACCCGGCTCTGGCAGCAGAGGGCAAGGATGCATTTGCACTGGATTCCAAGACTCCGACTGGCGATTTCCAGGCATTCCTGGATGGCGAGGTTCGTTACAACTCTCTGAAGAGAGCAAATCCGCAGAGAGCAGAAGAACTGTTTACCAGATCCGAGAGCGAGTACAAGGCAAGATATGCTTACCTGAACAAACTCAAAACTCTGTATGGCGGAGACGCAGAATAATCTGTATTGACAAGAAGGATATGCTTTCGGGCATATCCTTCTTTTTTTCTTGCATAAAAAGAAAGATATGGGTATGATATCTGGTAGATAGAATTTCTTTTTTGGAGGACGAAACGATGACAAAACCAACTTTGGTAATTATGGCAGCTGGAATGGGAAGCCGCTACGGCGGATTAAAACAGATCGATCCTATTGATCCACAGGGACATATTATTATGGATTATTCCATCTATGATGCAGTACAGGCCGGATTTGGAAAAGTAATATTTATTATTAAAAAAGAAAACGAAGCAGATTTTCGCGAGAGCATCGGCAATCGCATGGAGAAACGCATTCCGGTGGAGTATGTGTTCCAGGATCTTCACAACATTCCGGATGGTTATGAAGTTCCGGAAGGACGTGTGAAACCATGGGGAACCGGACATGCCGTATTGTCCTGCCTGCCGGTTGTAGATGGTCCATTTGCGGTGATCAATGCAGATGACTATTATGGACAGGAGGCATTTCAACTGATCCATGATTTTCTGGTAAATACTGAGGATGGGGATAAATATCAGTATGCAATGGTAGGATATCTTCTGAAAAATACACTGACCGAGAATGGTCATGTGGCACGTGGTGTCTGTGAGACGGATGCGCATCATAAGCTGACTGCCATTACAGAGCGAACCAGAATCGAGCGTCATGCAGAAGGACCGGCATATACAGAGGATGACGGTGTGACCTGGCACAGCCTGCCGGAAGATGCACCGGTATCTATGAATCTGTGGGGCTTTTCTGCAAGTATTTTAAAAGAACTGAAAGAGCGTTTTCCAGTATTTCTCGATGAGAATCTGAAGAAAAATCCGCTGAAATGCGAATATTTCCTTCCATTTGTGGTAGATGAACTGATCCGAGAAGGAAAGGCAGAAGTAACTGTATTGAAATCCCATGACCGCTGGCACGGAGTTACCTATAAGGAAGATAAACCGGTCGTTATGAAAGCAATGCAGGATCTGAAAGATGCAGGAAAATATCCGCAGAATTTGTGGGAGGAGTAGAATATGTGTACAGCAGCAACTTATCAGACAAAAGATTTTTATATGGGACGTACATTGGATTATGAATTCTCTTATGGAGAACAGATAGCGATCATTCCACGCAATTATCCGATCAAGTTTCATTATGCAGGTACTCTGGAGCATCATTATGCCTGCATTGGCATGGCGCATGTAGCAAATGGATATCCATTGTATTATGATGCAGCAAATGAAAAAGGACTTGGTATGGCAGGCCTCAATTTTGTCGGTAATGCTGCATATGCTGACGTAGATAATGAAAAAGAAAATGTAGCACAGTATGAGTTTATTCCCTGGATACTGACACAATGTGCAACTGTGGAAGATGCAAAGAAAAAACTGAAGGAAATGAATCTGACAGGGATTCCGTTCAGTGCACAGCTGCCGACGGCACAGCTTCACTGGATCATTGCAGATAAAGATGGCTGCATTGTGGTAGAGTCCATGGCAGACGGGCTTCATGTATATGATAACCCGGCAGGGGTTCTGACAAATAATCCGCCATTTCCGCAGCAGATGTTTTTGATGAATCAATATATGAATTTATCACCGAAGCAGCCGGAAAATCTGTTTTCTGATAAACTTCCGCTTACCACTTACAGCAGAGGAATGGGTGCGCTGGGACTGCCTGGAGATCTGTCATCCACTTCCCGTTTTGCCAGAGTGGCATTTACCAGACTTAATTCCCGGTCTGAAGATACAGAAAAAGCAAGTGTCAGCCAGTTTTTTCATATCTTAGGGTCTGTAGACCAGCAGAGAGGATGCTGTGAGGTGGCAGAAGGTAAGTATGAGATCACCATCTATACTTCCTGCTGTAATACAACCAAAGGTATCTATTATTATACAACTTATGAGAATCCGCAGATCACAGCTGTGAATATGCATGCAACAGATCTTAACGGAACAGAAGTTGTCAGCTATCCGATGTTACAGGATACAAAGATCCGCTATCAGAATTAAGAAAAACTTTAACTTTCTTTCCTGCGGATTGTGGTAATATATCCATATTCAAGGATAAAAGCGGAGATGTAAAGCATATCCGCAGGAGGAAGTAAGATGAAAAAGAAAGTAATTATGCTTAGTATGCTGGCAATCACAGCAGCGATGCTGACAGCGTGCTCAGACAAAAATGATGCAGCAGATGTGCCGGAAGTTTCACAGGCAGAAAAAAGTATAGAAAATACGGATACAGATTCATCTGCAGAAGCAGCGGAGGAATCCACAGAGAATGTCGAAAAAGATTCGGAGGTCAAGGGTTCAGACTATGTGATGCCCGAAGAGTACCAGAATGTTCTGGATAAATACAAGACGATGATTACAGAAAAATGGGATGTGAGTAAAGCATTTGATGAAGGAATGTCTTCTATGGTGTCAGAGTTTTGTAATATGGATGCACAGGATCAGATCGGTTATACTCTGTATGATCTGGATGCAGATGGACAGCCGGAGCTGTTGATTGGTGAAATGGATACAGAATTACCGGCAAACAGGATTATTTTTGATGCGTATACTTTGAAGGATGGAAATGCTGTTCAGATATTTGAAAGTGAATCCAGAAACCGTTATTATCTTGTGGAAGATGAAGCAGGAGCGATCCTGATCGCAAATGAGGGATACAATGGTGCGGCGAGCTCCGGATGGTTATATTACACAGTGTCAGGGGATCGGCTTACAGTTCAGCAGGCAATCATGTATGATGCAGCAGCAGATGAAGAAAATCCATGGTTTATGGCATATGATGATGACTGGGATACTTCTAATGATGAGCCAGTGGATGAAGATATGGCACAGTCTGTAATCAATTCTTATACGGACAATTATGCAAAGCTTGATTGGACAATACTTGTACAGGAATAACATATAATATGAACAAAGAAAGATAGATGACAATGAAGAAGAAATATTTAGCTGTATTTATGATGGCAACAGCATTGACATTAACGGCATGTGGAGAAAAAGATACAGCAGGAGATTCTCAGCAGGCAGAAGAACAGGTGACAGAGATCACAGACGAGAATACATCGGATAGTGAAACTGCAGAGAACAGCGAAAATAAGATTACGGAACTGACTGTTGATACACCGGCAGAGTTCGGTGGGCAGGAGTTTACGCTGAAAACAGAGCAGGCATATCCGGATGACGATGAGATTATTGCAGTTACAGCTGTGTATGGAGATCAGGAACTGAAACTGGATGAAAGTCTCTATGTGAATGGTGTCTATGAGGTATCTCTGGATGGTCAGGAATATGTGATGACAGAGACCACTATCTTTGATGACTATGGAATGATTTATCTTGTGAAGCTGGATGAGAGTGGAGTGACACTGGTATCCACACAGGACGGACATCTGCGTGAGGTTCCAGCAGATCCGACCGAAGGATTTGAAATTGAATCCAAGGTAGATGTGCTTGGAACCTATGGTGGAATAAGAACCTATTTCATACAGGATGACAAACTGACTGCAACGGATTCTATGTATCAGTTCCTTGGAGATCCGTCTGGAGAACTTCCGGAGCTGACTGTGAAAGAAAGTGTCAACTGCAGACTGGAGGGCGGTAACACGACTCTGAAAGCAGGAGATGTGATCATTCCGCAGGCATATTCACCGGATGATGGTACTTTCTATTTTGAACTGCCGGATGGAACTGCAGGAAATCTTCTAGTTGATCTGTCTCCCGATGGATCAGAAGGTCAGATGACGTATTCCGGTACGATCGATGGTTTGGATGAGAATGAGCTGTTCGAAAACCTTCCTTATGCGGGCTAAAAAACACTTGCAATAGAAGAAATGCAGCGTTACAATAGGTAGGACAATTGAAGGCAGGGGAGCTTGTATGACAGGCTGAGAGGAAGGTAGACCTTCGACCCTTTAACCTGATGCGGATAATGCCGACGTAGGAAGTGGATATGATTTTTTGAGGCACCGCATTGAGTGGTGCCTCTTTTGGGCAAAGAATACAATATTTTCTCTGTACAACAAAGGAGTGTAGGAACATGAAAAAAATTACAACGAAAAAAATGGCATTAACTGCTATGCTTGCGTGCCTTGCATTTGTGCTGAACACATTTGTATATTTTCCGGCTATGGCACCTTTTCAGCATTTTGTTGATGTGCTGGCAGCTGTTTTGGTAGGTCCCTGGTATGGATTTGCGGCATCCTTGCTTTGTGGAATCATGCGGATGATGTCCGGCAGAACCATTCAGGCGGTAACCGGGGCAATCTTTGGACCTGTTCTTGGTGGATTGATTTATTGGAAAACAAAAAATGTCTACCTGGTATTTGTTGGTGAAGTGTTTGGAACCGGAGTGATCGGTGCCTGTGCTTCTTATCCGCTGATGAAGATGTTCTATGGACTGGATGCTCAGTCTCCGTTTTACTATATTCCGTTCTATACACCGTCAGCTATTGTGGGAGCAGCCATGGGTGTGGTTGTAGTTCTGATCCTGAAGAAGACAGGGGTGCTGAACCGTATGCAGAATGAACTTTCATAGGAGGAAGACAAATGACCAAATTTGCAGAGGTACTGCGTAAGGTTCATGAAATGGAACCGCGTGTGCAGTGCATCACTAACTTTGTGACGGTCAATGACTGCGCAAATATCATTCTGGCGGCGGGCGGAACTCCGTCCATGGCAGATCATATTGATGAAGTGGCAGAAGCATTGTCCTGCGTGCAGGCACTGGTATGTAACATGGGAGCCATCGCATTGACGGATTCTATGATCATCGGTGGAAAAGAGGCAAACCGACGGAAGATCCCGGTGGTGCTGGATCCAGTAGCAGTAGGTGGCACACAGCTTCGTAGAGATGCAGCAAAGAGACTGTTGAAGGAAGTTCATTTTACCGCGATCCGGGGAAATGCATCAGAGATCCGCTACCTGGCCGGTCAGCAGACCACAGGTGCTGGCGTAGATGTAAGTGATCTGGATGCCATCACAGAGGAAAATCTTCCGGAAGCCCAGGAGATGATCAAGAATCTTGCAAAAAGTCTTGGAACAGTGATCGCAGTTTCCGGAGTGATCGACCTGGTATCCGACGGGGAGCGAACCATGGTTTTGAGAAATGGATGCGCGACCATGTCACGGATCACAGGAAGTGGGTGTATGCTGACTTCCATGATCGGTGCATTTGCAGGAGCGGCTGCAGAGGATCCATTTACAGCAACCTGTGCGGCTATGGCGGCTATGGGAATTGCCGGAGAGATCGCAGAGAAAAAGAGAATAAAAAATGGCACGGGAAATGCTACTTTCCGTACAGATTTGATCGATGCGGTCTTTAATCTGACGGAAGAGGAACTTACGAAAGGGGCACGTTATGAAATTTTCTAAAGAAGAGATACAGAATTCCATGCTGCTGTATGCAGTCACTGACCGTATGTGGCTGAAGGATGGAGAAGGACTGACAGATGTATGCAGAAAAGTACTGGAGAATGGTGCGACATTTCTGCAGATCCGTGAAAAAGATCTGGATGAAAATACCTTCGAACAGGAGGCGGAGGCACTGAAAGATCTGTGTGTCTCTTACAGAGTACCTTATGTAGTCAATGACAGTGTAGAGATCGCCATGGATATTGATGCAGATGGTGTTCATGTAGGACAATCTGATATCAAAGGACGCGACATCCGTGCGATGATCGGACCGGATAAGATTCTGGGAATCTCCGCAGGAACAGTAGAAGAAGCACAGGCAGCAGAAAAAGCCGGTGCAGACTATATTGGAGTTGGTGCAGTATTTGGCACAAACACCAAGAAAAACGCCAGAAATCTGTCGCTGGAGAAGCTGCAGGAGATCAGCAGTTCTGTAAGCATTCCGGTGGTAGCCATTGGAGGAATCAATGCATCCAATCTGATGGAGCTTGCAGGCAGCGGAGTAGACGGTGTAGCGGTGGTATCTGCCATCTTTGCAGCCAAGGATCCAGGTCAGGCGACCAGAGAGCTGAAAGTGCTGGCACAGAAAATGGTGGAACATGAATAAAAAATACGCAATCTTTGACATGGATGGGACCCTGGTGGATTCTATGGGATATTGGAAACGTCTGGCAGGAGAATATCTGGAGACTCATGGGGTTCTGAATCCACCAAAGGATATTCTGGAGAAGATCAAGCCCATGACTATGACGGAATCAGCAGCTTTGTTTATCCGTGAATTTGGACTTCAGGGAACGCCGGAGCAGGTGGCAGATGATATGAATGCCATGATGGATGAACATTATCGCAGTGACATCCCATTGAAGGCAGGCGTAAAGGAGTATCTGACCCGGCTGAGAGACAGAGGCGTGCGTATGTGTGTGGCATCCGCTACTGCAGAACCGCTGATGGAAGCATGCCTGTCCCGTCTGGGTGTCAGGGAGGATTTTGAATTCCTGTTGTCCTGTGAGACCGTAGGAGCAGGAAAACGTCAGCCAGATGTGTATCTGGAATCCATCAGGCGCATGGGCGCGGAACCGTCAGAGACAGCAGTTTATGAAGATGCTCTTTATGCAGCGCAGACGGCAAAAGAGGCTGGATTCTATGTGGTTGGTGTCTATGACGGCAGTGTGACTTATTGCCATGAGCCGGATGATCAGGAAGAACGTGATCGCATGTGGAACGAGTGCTGGGAACAGTTGAAACAGTTGACCGACGAGTCCATCCTGGACTGGAAAACAGCAGAATAAAGAGTTGAAAATGGTTCCGGGGATTACCTCCGGAACCATTCTTTCATAATGTCATAGATCTGAATCAATTCTTCTTCTTTGATAATGTAAGGCATCATAGTGTACATGCAGGTCAAGAATGGACGGCTGAAGACGCCTCGTTCGTAAGCAAACTGCTGGAATCCTTCCAGTGTTGACGGATCGTAGACATCCACACAGGTACATCCGCCCATGATGCGGACCTCACGGATTCTCGGATCGGTAAAACCATCCATTTCCCGATGGGAAATCTCGGTGATCCGATGGATCTTGCTCATATAATCTTCCCGTTCAAAAATCTCAATTCCTTTTAAAGCAACGGCGCAGGCCAGTGGATTTCCCATAAAGGTTGGACCGTGCATCAGTGCTTTCCGGTCATCGTCACTGTAAAAGGCATCGAAGACCTTCTGGTTGGCAACAGTCACGGCATGGCCCATGTAGCCGCCGGTCAGTGCTTTTCCCAGAACCAGAATATCCGGCAGTACTTCATCTGCCACAAATCGATAGCCGGTCCGGCCAAATCCGGTGGCAACCTCATCAAAGATCAGAAGTACATCGTATTCGCTGCATAATTCACGGGCACGCTTGAGAAAAGAAATATCATACATCCGCATGCCACCGGCACCCTGCAGCAGTGGCTCTACGATAAAGCAGTTCAGCTGATCGTGATAGTTTGCAAAGGCCTCTTCCAGTGCAGGAATCTCAGTTGGAATATGGATCACACCTTCTTTTTTATCAAATGCGAAATGATAATCTTCATCATCCCCTACTTCCATAGCTTTGAAGGTATCTCCGTGGTAGGCATGTTCCAAAGCTAATACCAGCGGACGTTTTCTGCCCTGGTTAGTGTTGTACTGAAGCGCCATTTTCAGGGAGACTTCCACAGCTACACTGCCGGAGTCGGAGTAAAAACAGTAGTTTAAGTCACCCGGCAGAAAGCCTTCCAGCTTTTGGGTCAGCTTCTGTACCGGCTCATGGGTCAGGCCACCAAGCATCACATGGCAGAAATGATCTGCCTGTTCCTTGATGGCAGCAGTCAGTTCCAGATGTTTGTATCCGTGGATCATGCACCACCAGGAGGAGACAGAATCAATCAGCTTCTGATCCTCAGTATAGAGATAGACTCCATCAGCATCAACAATTTTATAAGGAGCCTTCATGGTTTTCATTTGTTCGTAAGGATACCAGATCATAATGTTACCTCGTCATAAAGTTCACTGAGTGTCGCAGCATCTATGGAAAGAGAAGTATCGCCATCACAGACTCTTGCAAGAGTGGGAAGGCCTGTCATATGCTCACACATAAAAATGTTGTCTTCCTCCATTACATTGCCTGGGTGGCAGTGATTGAAGATTATTCCCTTGAGAGGAAGATCATGTGATTTCATATATTCAACGGTCAGCACCACACTGTTGATGGTTCCAAGACCTGCATCAGCAATCAGAATGCTGGAAAGATGAAGTTCTTTTACTACATCTTCCAGCTGGATCCTGGCTTCGTCAAAGCAGATGGGGCACAGGATACCGCCGCTGCCTTCTACGGTCACATAATCATAGTTTTCACAGACCTGAGCAAATCCCTTTTTCACTACATTCATCTGAACCGGATGTCCTTCCAGCCGGGAAGCCAGATGAGGAGAGTAAGCATGCTCATATACATAAGGACACATATCTTCCAGTCGCTGAGTGATGCCGGACATAGTCTGTACACAGAGTGCATCTCCGGGAATCAGAGAGCCGTCTGCTCTGCGGTCATTTCCACTCATGGCAGCTTTGTAGTAGGCCGGATGTAGACCGACTTCTGCCAGTTTTTTAGTGATCAGACCGGTAATATAGGTTTTTCCGGTGTCTGTACCGGTACCTGTAATAAAGAGCGCTTTGCTCATGGCATTATGCCTCCTTCCAGTAATTCGGTGTTACATCGCGGCCAAGATCCGTGAGCATCTGACGATCACTTCGGATGGTAGCACAGGCAACCGTTGTCAGCATATTTCCGGTAATGGTGGCAGAAGCCCCGGACTTGAAGGCAATTTCGCCGTCGTTGGTCAGAAGAGCACGGCCTGCAGCCAGACGGATATTGGCATCGGGATTGATATAACGGAAAAATGCGATGGTACGCAAAATATCTTCCTCAGATAAACGAGGCAGATTTTCCAGAGGGGTTCCTGGAATCGGCATCAGTGCATTGATGGGAATGGAATCAATTCCAAGTTCTGCCAGGCTGATAGCCATATCCAGGCGATCTTCCCATGTCTCGCCCATACCGATGATACCTCCGGAACAGGCACACATACCTTCTGCTTTGACTTTTTTCAAAGTCTCGATCTTCATATCATAAGTATGTGTGGTACAGATATTCGGGAAATTCCGGCGGGAAGTCTCAATATTATGGTGATAACTGGTCACGCCTGCCTCGTGGAGCCGATGAAGCTGATCAGCAGAGAGAAATCCCATGGAAGCGCACAGATCGATCTTACATTCCTTTTTCATGGTCTCGTAAGCATGGATCGCTTTGTCGAATTCTTTCCCTGTCAGTGCTTTTCCAGCAGTTACAATGGAAAAGCGATCCACGCCTTCGGACTCATTGAGCTTGCACAGCTCCACGATCTTTTCTTCCGGAAGAAAATCATAGACTTCGCAATTCGTGTGATGATGGGCAGATTGTGCGCAGTATTTACAGTCTTCCGGACAGCGGCCGCTGCGGCCGTTGATGATGGAGCAAAGGTCTACTTTATTGCCAATCCGTGCTTCACGGATCTGATCAGCTCCTTTACATAAATCGTCAAGATCACAGGTGAGGAAGAAGGACAGATCATCCTCGCGGGTCAGTCTTTTTCCGTTGATGATCTCCTGGGCTAAAGTTAGTATATTCATAAATATTAGTCTCCTTTGTGATAAATCGTTTGCGATAGATTATTTTTGTTCCGGCTTTACAGTTCCAGTACTGGTTTGATCCGCTTTACCAGAACTGCAGCAAGAATGCTTAAGGCAATGTCGCCTGGAACTGCCAGGATAAAGCAGTACAGGAACAGCGGCCATACACCGATTGGTGTGTTGATTACATAATTGCAGATTATATAATAGTAGATCATGCCGCATGCATAGACTACCAGAAGCCCTGCCAGATTAGCTGCAAGATAGTGAAGAACGGTTTTCTTTTTCATATGTTCAGCCAGATATCCGGTTAAAAAAGTTCCGGCACAGAATCCAATCAGATAACCAAAGCTTGGCTTGAAGATATACCACAGACCGCCGCCTTCGCTGAAGATGGGAAGTCCTGCCAGTCCAAGGATTACATAAGCGATTACGGACAGGGAGCCTCTGCGGGAACCAAGCAGAAGACCAGCCAGCATTGTAAATAAATATTGCAGGGTAAAGGGAACTACCGGAATGGGAATCTTGATAAATGCGCCCACTGCAATCAGGGCGGTGAACAGTCCGCAGTAGATGATAGATTTTGTTTTTGTCATTTGTAAACCTCCTGAATCATTACGGTTCACAATTATAAAAGATAAAAAATAATGTGTCAACTAAAAAATATATATAGTTAACAAATGCAATGACGGTGGTGTTCAGAATGATAGAAGTTGTTGCTTGACGGAGCCAGGGAGACTGCGATATATTCAGAGAAGAATGAGATGAAATGCAGGCTTTACTGATTGATATAGAAGGATGGGAGATACAGATGGAACGGTTGTTAAAACAGATAGAAGCGTATAAGCCATGTAATGAGCAGGAAGAGAAAGACCGGGAATTGTTGATTCAATGGATCAGAAGTGGAAGGGATATTGTGACCAGAGCCAATGAGACAGCGCATCTGACTGCATCAGCATGGGTGGTAAGCCCGGATCGGAAGCATGTGCTCATGGCTTACCACAATATTTATAACTCCTGGGCATGGCTGGGTGGTCATGCGGACGGGGAATGGAATCTTCAGAAAGTGGCGATCCGGGAAGTGGAGGAAGAAAGCGGGCTTTCACAGGTCACACCACTACAGGAGGCACCGGTTTCACTGGAGATTCTGACTGTGGATGGTCACTGGAAGCGTGGAAAATACGTGGCATCCCATCTGCATCTGAATGTTACTTATCTTATGGAAGCAGATCCCAAGGCACCAGTGCGTAAGAAACCGGATGAAAACAGTGCGGTTGCATGGATCCCAGTGGAGCAGATCGCAGAAAAATCCACAGAACCCTGGTTTGTGGAACATATTTATTCCAAACTCTGTGAGAAAACATTGACTTTACAATAGTTGTAAGGTTTAGAATCGAGGACAGAAGAGGAAAGGAGTCTTATGTACGATTATGGAAAGAAATCTTACATCTGGAAGTGTATTTAAAAATATTGTGTATTTTTCTCTGCCTTATCTGTTGTCTTATTTTTTGCAGACTCTGTATGGTATGGCAGATTTGTTCATTATTGGTCAGTTTGAAGGTGTGGCAAGCACTACTGCAGTATCCATTGGAAGTCAGGTTATGCATATGATCACGGTCATGATCGTAGGACTTGCCATGGGATCAACAGTCATCATTGCGCAGGCGATCGGAGGCGGTGATAAGAAAAAGGCCTCCCAGACAGTAGGAAATTCGGTGACTTTATTTCTTGGTCTGGCGATCGTACTGGCAGTCGTGCTGGTGACGTTGGTATCCCCAATTGTGTCGGTTATGTCCACTCCGGCGGAAGCAGCAGATGGAACGAAACTGTATCTGACCATCTGCTTTATCGGGATTCCGTTTATCACTGCTTATAATGTGATCAGTTCCATTTTTCGCGGACTGGGAGATTCTAAGAGTCCCATGTGTTTTATTGCAGTAGCATGCGTGGTAAATATTGCCCTTGACTATCTGTTTATGGGATATTTTCATCTGGGACCGGCAGGAGCAGCACTGGGTACCACAATGTCTCAGGCATTCAGTGTGGTGCTGGCGCTCACTGTGATTGTAAAAAAACAGTCTGGCATCACTTTGCAGAAAAGTGACCTGCGCCCGCAGAAAGCCGTGATGGGACAGCTGTTACATATCGGTATCCCGGTGGCATTGCAGGATGGGTTTATCCAGATCGCGTTTATTGTCATTACTATTATTGCAAATCGCAGAGGTTTAAGTGCGGCCGCAGCTGTTGGTATTGTGGAGAAGATCATCAGCTTTTTATTCCTTGTACCGTCTTCTATGCTCTCTACAGTGTCAGCACTCTGTGCTCAGAATATTGGTGCTGGAAAATATGATAGGGCCAGGGCAACCCTTCGCTATGCATTGATGATCGCAGTAGGATTTGGCATAATCGTATCCATCGTGATCCAGTTTATTGCAGAGCCCGTAGTAGGACTTTTTACAACAGATGAAGTGGTGAAGACGATGGGAGGTCAGTATCTGCGAGGTTATATCTTTGACTGCGTATTTGCCGGTATGCATTTCAGCTTCAGCGGGTATTTCTGCGCATATGGAAGATCAGAATTTTCTTTCCTGCACAACATTACCTCTATCTTGCTGGTGAGGATTCCGGGCGTGTATCTGACATCCAAGCTGTTCCCGGCAAGTTTGTTTCCTATGGGAATCGCAACGGTCTGTGGATCACTGTTATCCGTGATCATTTGTCTGAGTGTGTTTGTATGGCTGGAAAAGCATGGATGGGAGAGAAAATATCGGAATGGAAGATAAAAAATTATTTTGGATCAGTGATGTGGCAAAGATGTTCCATGTCAGTGCAGGAACCCTGCGACATTATGAACAGGCGGGATTGCTGGCACCGGAATATACGGATCCTGACACCGGATATCGCTATTATGGAATCCGGCAGTTTGAAGTGCTCAATACGATTCGATATCTGCGAGTATTGGATCTGCCTCTTTCACAGATCGCTGAGTTTCTTCAGAACCGGGATACAGATGTGATCGAGGAAAAATTGGAAAAACAGAAAGCCCTGATTCAACAGAAAAAGCGGGAACTGGAGATTATGGAACGAAAGATCGATCATCGGATCGAGCAGATCCGAGATGCCAGATGCTCCAGATTAGAAGAAATTCAGTTGAAAATATTTCCGGAGACACGTATGGTTCTCTTAAGAGATCCGGTGCGGCCAAGATCCTATCTGGATCTGGAAATCGCTATCCGGCAGATGCAAAAAGGACAGTCGGAGGCACAGGTATTTTTAGGAAAAGTCGGTGTGGGAATTTCTAAAGAACATTTAAGAGAAGGAAGTTTTGAGGTATATGACTGGGTCTTCCTGATTCTGGATGAGGAAGACCATTATGACGGGCAGACAGAGCTGCTGCCTTCCATGGAGTGCGCAACGATCCGCTTCCGCGGCGGACATAAAGAAGCACCACGGTACTATCAAATACTTCTTAACTTTTTGAAGGAGAAGCATCTGATGCCGGCGGGCTTTTCTCAGGAAATTACATTGATCGATGACGGCATGACCAGTGATCCTGAAAAATTTGTGACTGAGATTCGGTTGCCGGTTTGCACGGCGATGAATCGATAAATTACATTAAGCAGAGCATCTTCCGAACTGAGAAACCAGCATGGTTTTATGAGTGTTAAAACAACAAGAAGTAAAAAAATGTCAAGGGTTGATTGAAAAATCTGATTGACAAAAAACTAAAAGTATCATAAAATGAAACTAACATCTGAGATTCTTATGCATAAGCATATCCGGCGATTCGCCGAGTTTTCAGAAGGGAAAAATTGAATAAAGGCGAGCTGGATATAATGAGCGAAAGTGAGTCAGAGAGAGCTTGCTCTCTCTTGGCGAACGGCGAAATTATAGAGTGATAAAATCACGATATGCTGAAAGCAGGGGCAGTTATGAAATATTTTCCAGAATCGCCGAAGGGGGATTATGGAAAAAAAAGAACCAATATATGCCATACACCAGATGAACGTCTGCTGGAACTGAAAGAAAATGTACAAAATGAAGATGGAGGAATCAATATGTGTGGAGCCGTAGATCAGATGATTGCAGAAGGAATGGAGCGTGGACTGGCGCAGGGAATAGAACGTGGAATAAAGAACTTGATAGAAGTATGCCAGGAATTGGGAAATTCTTACGATAATGTGCAGTTTCAGGTGGAAATGAAATACAATCTGAATCAGAAAGAGTCAGAAAGATATATGAAACAGTATTGGAAATAGATTCGGAGAGGAGGAGTCTTATGGCAGATAACAGGAAAATGATAGCAGCAGGTGTGGTTTCAATCGGAGTATTATTGGTAATGACCGCTTGTGCAGGGGCAAAAACTTCTTTTAAATTTCATCCGGCGTTGGGAATCTGCGATGCAGAGGAGGAACTATATGAAGCGAAAAATCCGATGCAGGAACTGGATACGGAATATGGAAGTGCCACGATGGAATATGTTGTCTGGAAGGATGGATTCCTTCATGTGAAAATAGTTGCAGATTATTCATCAGATGCAGATGACTGGGAGCAGGCAGATCAGTTCCTGAGTGTACAGGATGAGGAGAAAAGTAAACTGACATCACTTTCCCGGTATTGCAATTATGATGAGGAACAGAAACAACTGACCATAGAGCAGGAGTACCGAAGCATCACTCCTCAGGGTCAATATGTGCTGAAGCTGTTTGATCAGACAGCAACGATTCATATGACATCAGTACCGGAGTATAACAGCCTGAAAGAGATTGGAACACCGGTAACACACAATGGGCGGACATGGGTATTTCAGGGAACCTGGGAGGATGATGAGACTCTCAAGCTGCATGCGTGGGGAACTTCAGACGATATCTGGCAGATGGGACGACCGATGAAAGAACCGGTGACACCGGAAGATGTGAAAAAGGATGGATTTATTCAATGGAAGCAGTCAGGTATTGAAGGAAGCAGTAGTTTTGAGGCAACGGTGAAGGTATCAGAAGACATAGGATATGAACTGAAGATTCCGGGTATTTCTTTGGTGGCGGATATGGGAGAAGATGGACCAATCGTGGAAATTCCTGTTCCGGCGGTGGATGGAACAGAAGATGTTGATGTATCCTTTTTTGCTGGAAAAGACACCTACCACATTGGAAAAGTCGAGCGCAGGAAAAAAGAAAGTCAGGATGATGACGGAGAAAATAAGGTTTCGACAGAAGTGATCCTCTATGTAGAACCAGAAACACTAGAAAAAAATACAGAGTTGTTATCAATCAATGCGAGCTGGGGGGAACTGAAATCTCAGGGCGAGCAGACCACATTTTCATTGAAAGGAAGCACATTTCCACCTGCAATGTATGTGGATGGAGAATTCGCAGATCTTCGGCAGGAGCTGACGCTTATATACTCCGAAGAAGAGACGATTCCGGAGATTGTGGCGGTCAGGATCGACAAAGTAGGAAAAGTATGGAATCAGGAATATCATTGTAAAATAAAGTGAGGCGGAAGGGAGTTGCTTTGAGGTGAGGCAGCTCCTTGTTTCTCATTATAATTCGTAGGGTTTTAAAATAAATGCGAAAAGAGGTTGAAAAACCTTTTGCCGCATTTATTTTTTTACAAAAAAATAGAAAAATTCCGATAATGCGGCGGGGTATAGCAACCCTTCCGCATTATTTTTTTACGCATAAAGAAGGAGAGGTGAGAGCATGAGCAAAAAGCCGTATACAAGTTTAACTTTTGAAAAACGCCAAATTATAGAAAATATGGCAAAAAAGAAGCAGACGCCGCAGCGGATTGCAGAAGCGACCGGGGTTCATGTGGCGACTATTTACAGGGAAATGAAACGCGGTCAGACAAAAGACGGATACAGTGCAATCAAAGCACAATGTGAAGTTTTGAGATAATACGGGTCAACAGATCGGCCATTTTATAAAGGTTATATTTTCGGAGTAGGTCAACAGGTTTTCGGTTCAGTTTTTAAGGTGAAAACAGAACAGCGGTGGAGAACACGAACGCTTAAAAAAGTTCCATGAAGGATAACAGGTTTTTTACTTTTAAGGCGAAAGTAAATAAGGTTTGGAAGTTCCCGACAAAAAAACAGCCGTCGGATCGCGTGAAAGCCGATTAACAAGAACACGCCCGAAAATATCACCCTTATAAAATGGCCGATTATAGCAAAAATGAAAGGAGCGTGAACCGGTGGACAAAGAAACAGACGCACTTCTGAAAATTGCAAGAGAAAGAGAAAACAAAAAAGATCTTCTGGCTTACCAGAAGTTAAAAGAGATTAGCACCGGAAGAACCTATTCGGAAGTACAGGACATTTTAGACAGAATGGGAAAGCAGCTTTCACGGTGGGTAGGTGCTACACCGTGTCAGCCGAACGAATACGCGTTAGACTGGCACGGCCACAAAGTAATGCCGCCTATTGAAGAGACAACAGGCGACAGAGAGTAGAAAGGAGCGCGGACCATTGCGAACATTTAAAGAAACTTCAAAGATCGTCGAGGAAGTGGCAAACATAGCGCTGCAGGCAGCAGAAGAAAAAGGGCTGACTTTCCGCGAAGTTCTTTACCTTCCGGAAATGATAGACGCAAGAATAAAAAAGGAGATTGAAAAAAGGGAAGAACCATTCAGAAGAACCCCGCAGCAGTGAGCCACGGAAGCGGGCAGCAGGGGAAGAAAGGAGCATTTACAACGAAGATTATTATTTTTTAGAAGCCTTCGCAAGTATTCAGAAGACGACTTCCACACGTTCGCGGCAGCGCTGCACGACGTACCGGGAACGAAGGCCAACAGAAGAACCTTGACAATAGAAGCGAACGGCCACCGGGTAGAGTTCCGGAACGATTCGCCCTACAATCCGAAGAACGCCGGCCTTCGCGCAGATATAACGATCCCACATTATGACTACATAACGGCCGGATCGGAATATGGAAAGGATCCACGGTTCCAAAGTTGTTCATTCACCCGCGTTCTGGAAATTATGAAAGGAACAGTGAAACCATGAAAGAACGACCGGAAAGAAAAGTTATTTTTGAGATTACCGGCGACGGCCTGACTGCGGAAGAAGTCGGCAGGATCCGGCAGGTAATAAGACACCTTAATTATAAAAGAGGACGACGCAAGGCGCCGCGCCTGTTTTATAGATACAATTTCACCCAAAGAAAGGAGATATAACAAAATGAGTTTAGCTGACGCGTTCGGAAGAGAGGACAGAACCGAAGTGAAGTTTTCACAGTTCTTCGCACTGGTAAAGCAGGCGGCGCAGTATGAAACGCTTATGAACGCCGTAAATTGCGACGTTCCGCACCGCTTCATCAGGGAGACAATGACAGGAAAGAAAGAAGAGGTTCCGGAAATTCCGGAGAAAAAGGAAGCCGTTCTGGGCGTCGCAAAGGTGGACTTCGACGCGGAAGAGTTCAGAAAGATTTTGCAGGAAGCCACCGCGGAGATCGAAGAGAAGTTCAGACCGGCAGAGGACGAAGCGGAGCAGGAGCAGGAAGCCCCGGAAAAAGAGCCGCCGGAAGTAACCGCGGAAAGTATTCTGGAAGCGGCAGAGGAAACCACCTGCAGAGGGTAGAAAGGAGAATGAAACATGGTAGCGGTAGGAATTATTTGTTTTATCGCGGGAGCAGTCGCCGCCACGGTTGGCCTTGTGGCCTTCGGCGTACACCTTGCGAACCAGAATAAACAGTGAAAGCGCTTATGAAATATCCGGGCAGCAAGTGGGGATCCGCGGACTGGATAATTTCACACTTTCCAGAACATCACAGTTATTTAGAACCGTTCTTCGGTTCCGGCGGCGTTTTCTTCAATAAACCACGATCAGACATTGAGACAATAAACGATCTTGACGGCGAAGTGGTAAACCTTTTCAGGCAGATCCGGAACGATCCGGAACGTCTGGCCCGCGAAATATACTTCACGCCATATTCACGGGAAGCCTACGAAATGGCATACCAGAAAGAACCGGAAAACGACCTTGAAAAAGCAGTTCTGTTTTACACGCGCCTAAACATGGGCCACGGGTTCAGGACGCAGGGCGAGAAAGTAGGGTGGAAACTGGACATTCAGGGAAGGGAAAAGGCCTACGCGGCCGCAGACTGGTGCAAGATACCGGAAAAGGTAATGGAAGCAGCGGAACGCCTACGGGGCGTACAGATAGAGAACCGCCCGGCGGTAGAAGTGATCCGGAAGTTCAATTTTGAAAACGTTCTGATCTATTGCGATCCACCTTACGTTCTTTCTACCAGATGCCGGAAACAGTATCGGCACGAAATGACGGACGAAGATCACGAAGCATTACTGGAAGCATTGCTGCAGCATAAAGGCCCGGCAATTATCAGCGGTTATTCTTCGCCACTATACGAAGAACGCCTGAAAGACTGGTACCGGGAAGAACGGATAAATTACGCGCAGAACGCGCAGCAACGCCGGGAAGTTATATGGTGCAACCAGAAGACAGAGAAGACGGCGCAGCAGTTGACATTATTTTGAAAGGAAAACGGCAAATGAAAAGAAAATATGGCGTTGTAGATTACCTGCGGAAGCACTACCCACCGCCGGAAGGATCCGGAGAAGTGGAAGTGGAGTTCTTGGAAGGCTACGACAGCATAGAAGGGCCAGACGGATCAATGTGCTTCGGCGTATTTGTTCCGACAGAAGAAAAGATCTATATTGCCGACGATTTACCGGGCGGCGAAGAAAGTATGATCGAAACCGTGGCCCATGAATGGAAACACTGGCTTCAATATTGCAATGACGAAGCATACGACGAAGAGGAAGCGGAAGACTTCGCAAGGCAGATTGTAGAAGAATTTTTATAAGAAAAGGAGATCAAACCATGAACAACAACAATTATGACGCATTTAGAACCTTCATTGAAGGCCGTTTCGGCTTCGGGGGGGGGGCAGAGCATGAAGAAAGAAGGACAGAAGGCGCCTTCTATTGACGACCTGAAAGAAGCAGGATCCGAAGAAGAGTTCAAAGCCCGCCTGAAAGAAGGACAGGCGTTCAGATTAAAAGAAAAGGCCGGGTTCCATGTAATAAGCATTGACGAGAACCGGCCGCCACTGGTGCAGGTGGTAGGTGATAGCGAACTAATCGCGCAAATGTTGGCGTTTGCAATTTCGGAGATTATCGAAAGCAGCGTGAAAAATGGAGTTCCGCGCGAACAGGCCGAAGGAATGTTCCGGATCGCGTTAGAACTTGGAATAGCAACTTCGAGAAATTAGCAGGAAGGGAGAACACAGCATGAAAGGAAAAATGAACTTGCCCTTGAAAGAGTTTTTAACCTTAGTAGGACCGGCGCAGGTTTTACACATTATCGAAGAAGGCGAAACAGAACCGGCCTTCAAAGATAGATCCGTAAAAATCAGAGATCACGAAGAATTACTGGATCGCGAAGTGAAATTCATTCAGCCGGCAGCAGATACAGAGAACGCCGGAAAGTATATCTTCAAGATCTGGATCTATCCGGCGGCCGCATGATTACGGTAAAAGATTTTCTGGAAAAGATAACGAACCCGGACCGGATCAAGATTGTAAAGGGCGAAGAAGTCCTTTTCGCAGGTTATAAGGGCGCCTTAGTTCATGAAGGCGCCGCGGACCTTTCACCGGACATTCTGGAAGCGGAAATGGTATCTTTCAGAATAGATCCGGAAATCCGGGCGAAGGACTGGAAGGCACGCGACCTTATGGCCCCGATCGAACCGGAACAGGCGCCGGACTATAAGTTTTCGGATCTGGAAATGAAACTGTATTACAAGATCTGTATTTGAAAGGTGAAAAATGAACATAGCAGACTGGATCATATTATTCATTTTATTGTTTGCGCTTGCGGCCGCGGCGGTTGTATTTGTGATTTTAACGATCATGAATATCGGCGGTATTTAAAAAATGAGAAAAGAAAGCGAATGTGAATTTTGCGAACTATGCCGGGAGTTTTACGAAGGAAAAAAGAAGGAATGTAAAGGCCCGGAGCATTGCAAAGATTACAACTATTTTCTGGCCGGGAAATGCGCAGCATTAGAAGGCCAGTGGTAACAATGAAGGGAGATCTAACCATGGCACAATTAAGCAAAGCCCTATTCAGCAGCACAAAGGAAGACTGGGCGACACCACAGGACTTTTTCGACAAACTGAACGAAGAATTTCACTTCGATCTGGATCCTTGCGCAGACGCAGAAAACGCGAAGTGCAAGGAATATTTCACAAAAGAGGAAAACGGACTTTTGAAGGATTGCGTCGCGTCTTCTGCAATCCACCATACGGCCGAACAACAACGGGCGAATGGATCCGGAAGTGTTACGAAGAAGCGAAGAAGCCCGGAACGGTTGTCGTTGTACTTATTCCGGCGCGAACTGACACAAGGTTTTTTCACGATTACATATACCACAAAGCGGAAATTCGCTTCATTAAAGGCGTCTGAAATTCGGCGGCTGCAAGGACGCGGCGCCGTTCCCGTCTATGGTGGTTATTTTCGGAAAGGAAAGAGAGCATGAAGAGACAGAACACGCCGGCAGAAGAGGAACCGGCAAAGAAGAAGCGTAGACGCAGGGCCACAGATCCAAAAACAGGCCTTACCGTATTCGAGCCGAACACGGTTTATTTTAACGATTATCTGGAAACATACATAGGCGCAAAATGGCAGGCGATAAAAAACAGCCTTTACGACGCAGGTTATCAGGCTTCGGAAGTGAGCCGGTACCGTGACGGCCTTCTGGGCGACTTCAACCGTATTTGCGCAGAAAATAACTATCACGGCATTATTTAAGAAGCAGAAAGGAGATCTAACCATGAGCGACGTTGTAAAACGCGACCTTTACGGACTTATCGACAAAGAACTGGAAGCAGCAAACCAGAAGTTCCCGCTTTTTAATTCCACACATGAAGCCTTCGCGGTAATTCTGGAAGAAGCAGAGGAAGCAAAGGAAGAAGCGGGAAACCTTGATATTTTAATGAACAATTTCTGGATCGGGGTGAAAGAGAACCACGATCCGGAAGCATTACACGAAGAATTGACAGGCATTTATAAAACAGCCCTTGATCTGGCCGTGGAAGCGATACAAACCGCAGCCATGGCCCGGAAAGGCATTATTAGCAGTATAGACCTTCGGGCCGTGGATCAATGCTTATCAGAGACAGAAAGGCGGGGTGAATTATGAACCAGAGAAAAGCGATCGAAGCAGCACTGGCAGAAATGGGGATCACAAATGAAACACAGCTAAACGACGCGATCCGAAACATGAAGCCGCTTAACCTGTCTTTGATGGCAGAACGGCAGCAGGAAAGGAAGGCGAGTTAATGGA